>Ga0214923_10000060_pt1 | contig 146337 bp, 198 predicted proteins | sample LL1510_MetaG_FD_177993 | JGI IMG/M metagenome (GOLD analysis project Ga0214923, IMG submission 177993) | Freshwater microbial communities from Lake Lanier, Atlanta, Georgia, United States - LL-1510 | ecosystem: Environmental > Aquatic > Freshwater > Lake | place: USA: Georgia | collected... | reverse complement strand
TGCTTTTCTTTCTTCTTTACTTAATTTGTAAACATTCATAATTTGTTCTGCTGCATCTTCAGCATTGCACCTGTCATCCCAAATGTAAGGTGTAAGTGGTGAGCCTTGAATTGAGCGGTTTGTTGGGTAAACTGGAAATGCCCATTCACCATGTTCTTTAATTTTACCAGTATGGTTTGAAGGGAATTTATCATCAAAGTCAATCCATTTGCCTTTTATACTAAAACGCATTTGGTCTTGCATTCCGCCAGTAACGTTTGCAATGATTGGATTACCACACAAAATTGCTTCAGTTAAACTTAGTCCCCATCCTTCGTTATTGGTTAATAAAATTTGACAGTCAGTACTGTTATAAAGTAGACTCATTTTATCAGGTGGAAGCATATGTGGTGAGAAAATAATGTTGTATTTTTCATCTTCACCAAACAATAATTCTCTTACTGCTTCTAAATCTGTACCATGTTCATCTACTACTTGAGTATGAAGTACAAAAGCACAACGTTTTGCTTGTTCTTCAGTTAAGGAGTCAGCAAATATTTTATATGCTAGTAAAGCATCTGGAATTTGTTTTCTACGAATGTTTCTGGAGTTAAAGAATAAAGCAAAATCAATTTCTTTTCCTCCAAATAGTTGTTTTTTAAATTCTATTAATTCGGGTGATTTGGCATCTATGGGTTTAAAAATATCATGATTCAAACCATGAGGAACATATTGTAGTATTTTATTTTTTGCTTTATCGCCTAACACTAATCTATTAATGTTTAGTGTTTGTTTAGAAATTGCTAACAATGCATCACAAGACTCATAATATGGTTTGTTATACATTGGAGCAGGATAATCATCCCAAATGTTAAGATAAATGATTGGAATGTTTTTTCTAATTTCATTCTCAATTTGGAATAACCAAATAAAATATCTTGGGTCTGTAACTAAAAAGATAGCATCTGGTTTTTCAATTTTAATCAATTGTCTGATTAGTCTAGCATCTCCGTATCCATTAGTAGGATACAAAACAACTGAAGAGTCAGTTAAACCAGTATTAGTATTAGTGTCTTGAGACAAGTCTAATCGTTTTCCTTGTTCTGGGTGGTTAATTGCTCCACCAACATTTACCCAATTAAAATGTTGGGCTGTGTTTAAAACTAATTCTCTAGTAACTGTAGCTATACCTGAATGTACTCTAATGTCATCGCAGATAAGTAAGATTTTTTTACGCTCGTTTGGGGGTAAATAGGCAAAACTTGAATTCATAAATTTTTTATAAGTCTAAATTATTGTGATTGTGAATTGATTTTCTAAATTCGTCTGATGTAAGGTATAAATGAATTGTGCGGTCAACAAGTTTTTGTAAAGAGAATTTGCGTTTAACGCATTCTAACTTGAAGTCTTCAAATAAATTGCTTTGAATTTTAACACTTGTTAGTGTCATATCCTTTTTATCCATAACTTGATTTGTATATAAATATATACGAAAATTTTATTTGTTGCAAAGATCTTTTCTTTCGTTGAATGGACACCACTGACAACTTTTACTTGGATTCACGGGGTGTGATGTGTCTTTGTATGATCCATCTACGTTAAAACATTCATTTAAAAAGTTTTCTAGAGCATTTTTTGCTTTATTCATTTTAATTTTACCACTAGGAGGAATGTATTCTTGAATACGGCTTTGAGGGTATTCACTTTCTTCCCATATTTTTCTTTTAAGTATAATAAATTCTACTTCTACATCATCTTCAGGAACATTATGAAGTTCACTAAAATATTTTTTATAAAACAATAATTGGAATTGTTTTTTTTCATCTCTTTTAGCATCATCATTCCATCCTCGAGTTGATGTTTTAAAATCGTAAATTTTAAATTTATTTGTAGGTTCATGATACATTACCAAGTCAATATAGCCTTTGTATATAACGTTGTTAAACGCTTTGTTTGGTGATAATACTATAGGCAATTCACAAGCAACTAAATGCCATCCTCTTTTACTAAAATAACCATTACGCTTTTTCTTAAAAAAATTTAAAATAGCAATTCCATCATCAAAAAATTCCCTCATTTCAACAGCACTGCTAAAGTGGGTATTTTTATTTGTTTCGTATTCTTTTAAATATGTTTTTCTAAATTCGTCTTCAAAAAACGTTTTTATGTCAAATTTGTCAGCTGATGCTCCACTTTCTTGGTATACTAAAGTGAGATAATGCTGAATGGCACTATGCATAGCGGTTCCGAAGACAGTATGGATAGTAGGTTCATACTGTTGAAGGTTATCTTTGTATTGCAACTCCCATTTATGAGGACATTCATAATAAGTTGCAAACTGGCTATAAGAGATTGTTTTATGGTATGCATAGTTTATCTCTAGAAGTGGTTTAGATTGAATTGTTTTTACAATGGAAGGAACTTTCAAAACGGACTATATTTTTTTCTTATAGCACGTCCTAATTCTACATCATTAGGATACTGTTTTATAAGAGTTTGAATTTCAGGAACAATTGACATTTCTTTTTTAACGTATTGAGCAGCATCTAACAACTCTTCATACAAATGATTCATAAAATCATCCTTATTATTTTGGTCTAAAGTGGTATTATACTTTTTTATACCACGTTCACTTCTAGACTTTAAATCATCTATAACTGCTTCTGTAATTTTGTCTGTCATTTTAATAACTTTTTTATTTCTTTATCATCAATACCTCTTTTTTTCAAAATGTTCTTAATAGTGTCTGTGTGGTGAGCATGATAATATTCTTGTGCTTCACGCAGTGAACATTCATAGTGGTCTGCTAAATGTTTTAACAGCACTTCATGAGTTTTTGGTTTTGATGATTTGATGTATTTTAGAAACATATTATTTTTAGGTATCATATATAAATATAGTTTATATATTTTTTCCTTTTCAGTATGAGGAATTGTTTGAACCAGATTTACAAATTCAATGTAATCAGGATTCATACTGAGGAAACGATGCACCAGGTATGGAGTAAATGATGCTTTGTCTTCCTCAGTAAATGAGTCCCAAGATTGTTTTTCGTAAGTAATCTGTTTTAAAAAATCAAAGATTTGCATACTCGTCCCTAATGTCTTTAGGAAGCAATTCAGTTAATACTTTACCGGTTTTAACGTCATAAAAACAAGGAATAGGAATAATTGCATCTTCAGCTGTTCCCGCTACGAATTTAGAAATTTTTCTGATGATTACTCCTTCTGCAAAAATGTGATTACCATCAGCTGATGTTAATGGTGTTGATGATTTAATGTCAACGTTGATGTTGAGTGGTTTTTCTTTATTCATTTTATTGTATTATTTTTAAGATTGCACATATTAAAGCCATTACATTGATTTCTTTATCAATTCTAAAATTGGCATGGTACATATAATTTTCTATTTCAATGATGATCATTGCTTTAGACAAATCATTTTTGCCATACTCGTCTAAATTATCAAATAAGAATCTATAAACTTCTTCAAAATCATCCAAATTACTATCAGCAAGTATTTGTCTAATGTTTTTAAAACTGTTTTTAGATGGTGTTTTAAGTTCTTTTAGAATAGCATCTTTGTAACCACTAGATGTTAAAATTGAATTGTCAACATTTAATTTACCTTCAACAGTATTTATTTGACAAGTGTTAATTATTTTTCTAATGTCTGGGTAAAATTTATTAACTACAAGAGCCAAATCAGACACTTCATAATAAGTATCTTCTTGGTCTAGAATAGTAGAAACATGTTGTGCTAATTCTTTTTTAGACGGGGGAACAATTTTTAGTACTTGGCATCGAGACTGAAGTGGATCAATTATACGTTCAAGGTAATTACATGTTAAAATAAAACGTGTAGTACGAGAATATGTTTCAATAATGTTTCGAAGTGATGCTTGGGCTTGAATTGTTAAAAAATCAGCCTCGTCTAATATGATAATTTTAATAGATTTAAATGTTGCTGAGGAAGCAAATCCTTGCACTTTGTCTCGAATTGTATCAATACCGCGCTCATCTGAAGCATTAATGTAAAGGTAATCACAGTTAATGTTATTAACAATTAATTTTGCTAATGTGGTTTTACCTGTACCTGGTGGTCCGTAGAATAATAAGTTTTGAATGTCATTGTTTTTAATATATTGGTGGATGATTTGTTTTAGTTGATCATTACCAATGTATTCACTTAATGTTTTACTTCTGTATTTTTCTACGTATAAACTGTGTTCTTTCATAACCATAATATAATAAAAAAGGCCTGGTTTCCCAAGCCTAATTTAACTAATAGTCTCCGTACATGTTAAACTTTTTTGGTGGTGGGGCTTGTATTTCAATTGTTTTTTCTATCAATGAATACAGTTCACCTTTTCTAGGAGACAATTTAAAGTCACAAACTTTTTGTGCTTTTTGATAATAAGCCTCTAAAGTATCAGTCAATGAATTGTATACAACATCCTCGTCCAACAGTGACCACCTGTCACCAGGCTTTACACGTTGAGCGATTAGTTCTTCAATTAATTTGGTTTCAGTAGACATTAATACATTCCTCCCATTCCGCCTATCATATCATCCTGTTTTGTATTTTCTTCAGGCTTGTCTACAACAGTGCATTCTGTTAATAAAATGGTTCCAGCTACTGATGCTGCATTTTCAATAGCACATCTTGTTACTTTAGAAGGATCAATAATACCAGCATCTTTCATGTCAACAAACTTTTGTATTTCAAGATTGTATCCTCTCCAGTTGTCACGAACATTAAACAAGTTGTTAATAACTTGATATGCCTCTATTTCTTCATAACCAGCATTAGTAAGAATTTTTATAAATGGAGCAGCACATGCTTTCCAAACAATTTTTCCACCAATAGTATTTTGGTTTGTAATTGCTTCACGTGCATAAAGCAAAGCAGATCCACCACCTGGTACAATTCCTTCTTCAATTGCGGCTTTAGTTGCTTGCAAAGCGTCATCCACGCGGTCTTTCTTTTCTTTAACCTCGGTTTCAGTATTACCACCAACGTGAATAATTGCTACTCCTCCGACGAACTTCGCAAGTCTTTCTTGTAGTTTTTCTTGTTCGAAAGGGGTCTTTGCTTTTTCGATTTGTTGTTGAAGTTCTTCAATACGTGTTTGTATTCTCTCAGATTCTCCTTTTCCATCAACTATTGTTGTTTGTTCTTTAGTAACTGTTATTAAACGAGCTGAGCCGAACCATTTCCAATCAAATTTATCGAGCTTCATGCCCTTGTCAGTACTAAATACCTCACCTCCTGTCAAAGTCGCAATGTCTTCTAAAAGCAGTTTTCTGCGGTCTCCAAAGTCAGGTGCTTTTACAGCACACACTTTAATAGTACCCCGCATTTTGTTTACAATAAGCGTTGCTAATGCCTCACCATCTACATCTTCTCCTATAATAAGAAGTGGTTTACTTTGATTAGACACTGCTTCTAATACTGGGAGTAATTCTTTAATTGTAGTAAAACGCTTATCAGCAATTAAAATTAGTGGGTTTTCAAGAGTACAAGTCATTGTATTGTTATCAGTAACAAAGTAATGTGATTTGTATCCTCTGTCAAATTGCATACCCTCTACTGTTTCAAGGTATGTTTCACCTGATTTTGATTCTTCAATGTGGACTACACCTTCACGTCCTACTTTTTGCATTGCTGTAGCAATTAATTCTCCAATTTCAGGGTCATTGTTAGCAGAAATGGTGGCTACTTGTTTGAGTTGTCCTTCAGAACTAATGTCTTGAGAAATTTCTTTACGTAATTCTTTAACAACTTCTTTAACAGCAAAATCAATTTCACGTTTAATTTTTACAGCATTAACACCATTATTTAAATGTGTTAAACCGTTTTTAACCATTTCTTGAGCCAACAATGTAGAAGTAGTTGTACCATCACCTGCTCCATCAGCTGTTTTAATAGCTGCTTGTTTTACAAGTTGTGCTCCTAATTCTTCAATTGGGTCTTCAAGTGAAATGTTTTTTGCTACTGTTACTCCATCTTTTGTAGATTGAGGATAATCATTGTTTTTTGAAATTACAACATTTCGACCATTAGGGCCTAATGTTGCTGTAACGGCATTTGCTAATTTATCAATACCATTTACTAATTTTTTTCTTGCTTCGGGTCCGAATTCTATAATTTTACTCATATTTATTTTATTCTGTTATAATTGCTAATACTTGGTTTTCTGGGCATACCCAGTATTCTTGGCCATCAAATTCAATTTTGTTTGGTCCCATAGCTGGAAGCATAACTTCCATTCCTTCTTTTAGGATAGTACTAATCCAAACACCTGTTGCTGAATGATAACCTTCACCTACGGATACAATTGTTCCAATAAGTGCTTTTTCTTTCCCCAAGTCGGGTACTATAATTGAGCCGTACATTGACTCTTCTGATTCACGGGGTTTAACTATAACCGCGTTAAATGTTGCTTGTAACTGTTTCATAATTCTGGGTGAATAATTTGTGTAATTTCTTCTTTTACTCGTTTCCATTCAGCAACATACTCTGAAAGTGATTCATAAACAGGTCTGTTGTCAATTTTAAGTTTAGCAATTGATGAAATGGCTGAACCAAATGATGAATGGTGAGTGTGGGCTTTAAGACCTTCTTGAGCACGGGTTTGTCGTCCTCTTCCACCTTTATTAGTGCCAGGTTTTAATGTTTCATAAACAGTGTAACTGCTAGCATCTTTACCAATAAAGTAGGGCTCAATGAGTGGATCCTTAATTAGCGTCAAGGATGACAACGCTTGTTTTTCTTGTTTCATAACTTATTATTTATTTGAATATACGAACAAAACTTTAAATAACCAAATAAAATGCAACTTTTGTTTATAAATATATGCATTTATTGTTCTTTCGCAACAATGTAATATGTACTTTGTAAATTTTTACCAGTAAACATGAGTTTCATTAAACCATTGCTTTTAACATATAGAGTACCTTCATCCATACTTTTATTACAAACTAAAATTTCTTTTAACAAATCTGAATTGTATGTTAATTTAAAGGCATTTTCAGGGGGAGTTATGTTTTGGATAAAGTATGATACTTTGTTTGCGTATTCAACGTCTCCTCCAAATGTAAATCCTAATCCTAATTCATCCGGTTCAACAACTACATTTTCAACATTAGGAAGAGCATTTTTTGCTTTAATCAATGCACTGATACTTTCGTTGTCTAATTTTACTTTAACATCATAGTCTTCAGGACCATTGTATTCCCCTGGTTTGGGAATAGTAAGCAAGTCTGCTAAAGTATAATTTAAATTAAATTGTTCGTCTGCAATTAGTAGTTTGGTGATAACTTTTCCTTCTTTAACATAATCAAGAACCAAATCACCACTTGTAATGGCTAACAGTTTATCAAGTTGAGTTGTATTACTAATTCCAATTGCTGATTCAGGTAATGGGAAGGATTCTGTTGTAACTTTACCTATCATTTCCCGGGTTGGGGACATAAAATTGATAGTAAGTTGTTTATCTTTACTTATTTCCCATTTAACGTTTTCAATTAAGCCATTTAAATGGTATTTTTCTATAACAGATTGAAGTTCTAGTTTTGAAATCATATAACCTAATATAATAAAACTAATTAAAAAATACAAATTTAAAACGAAAAAAACTTAGTCACATTAGCATTTAATGGCGGGAACTCCCAAGAAAGGTCAATATAAAGTTCCTTTAACTTATTCAACAACAATGATTCAAAAATTTCATCTATATCAATGTACATTTTAACAAATTTTTCTATTTCATCAGGTACCTTAGCATTTGGTAAACCAATTGTATCCAGTTTGTACATGTTTGGTTTTAGGTTAATAATAAAAATTTTATCACCTTCAATTATGGATTCGTATTTTTTATCTAGTTTTTTAAATTTTAATAAGTCATTATAACGAACAGCTGCTTTGGTGTTTGAAGGTGCTTTTAGTCTGAAGCTACTAAACATTTCACCTGCTTTGGCAGGTACAATATATGCTTTTATTTGTTTTACTCCAGTTGGTTTACCAAGTTGTTTAATGTCTGTTGTTTTAAGTGATTTATAAAAGTCAATAATTGAATTGTCTATGTCAGTTTTAGATTTACCAAACAATATGTTTTTAATAAGTTGTTCTCCAAATGATTTGAATAACTTATTCATATTAGACTTCATCAATTCAAGTCCTTTCATGTCCAGTTCTTCAACAGCGACACCTTCCTTATTAGTAATGTACATTGCATATCTTCTCTTACCTGTAACAAGAATACCTTTAGCAATTACTTCTTGTTTTAGCTGAAAGTAGTGTTTAGAAGCATCAATGTTAAATAATTCTTTACACATTGTGTTAAGATTATTATTTGCTTCATCTTGGATTTGGGTTGCTAATTCTAGGATATGTTTGTCTTTGTCTTCAGGAGTATAATTAGAATATCTATGTTTTAATAAATCCCCTAATACTATATAAACCGAATCTGTGTCACTAATGCAAACGTATTGTTTATCTGATTTTAATTCAGTGTTTATTTTATTATTAACAAATTTAATTGTATTCTGTGTAAGGGATTGTCCAGTATTTGTAATAGCAGCACTACAAATTAATTGTCCATCAGTATAGCGCCATCCACTTTTAGCAAATGTACCATACATAGCGTTTTGTAAGATTTTAAAGGCATGTTGAAACAAGTCATACAATTTATAATTTGCCCAATCTTCTTCTTTACCAGCTTTTTTCTTTAAACCACGATAATGTTCTCGTTTATCAAACCATCCTTCTAAAATTTTAGCAACAACACTTTGTTCATCAGTTCTAAACATGGCACCTGAAGCTGAAATGGTAAAGTTATTGTCTTCAACAATTTTAATTAGGTCTTTTATTTTGGTTTTTCCTTGAACCAAAGTATAATTTTTCTTGTTTACTTTTTCAATTATAATTTCTTCTTCAGGATCACGTTCTTTAAGTTTATCTAGACTATGGTTTTGTTCATAGGTTGGTCTATGATCAACTTTAATTCTACCAACTAATGTTTCAATTCCTAAATTAAGTGATTTGATGATTGAAGGGTACAGTGAAGTAAAGTCCAAATCAATAACATCAAAATATAAACCAGGAATAGGTTCTAACAAATAACCACCAGCATATGATTCATTAAATGTTTTTAATGATGGATTATGAGTTGTTGGCTTGTTTGGTGAAATGATACCTTCACGTTTAAGATGCTTTAAAATAGCACCTTCATTCATAACTGTATTCCAGTAAATTGATTCGTAAGGAATGTTACAGATGTGAGAAATCATTATTGTTAAGTCGATAAATTTAAGTTTAGCCTCTAACGCTTCAATAATTTCTACGTCTCGTAAGTTGTAGTCTATAAATTTGTTTAGGTTGTCTTTGAATAATGTGTTTAAGTTTCCTTCGTATTCAATTTTTCCTAGGTTAACATATTTGGTTCCTATGTCTCCTAATTTATATGATGGTTCTTCCTTCATAATGTATTTTTTATGAAGCAGCATATAGTCCAAACAATTAACACCTCCAATAGTGATTTGTGTTTCTCCATTAAATTCTCTAGCAGTTACCTTTTTGATTGGAGACAAGCGTAACACTTCATCTTCACCTACAATTTGTTTAATCCTGTAGTATAAATAAGGTATGTCAAAGTAATCTGAATTGTATCCTACAAGTATTGTAGGGTCTAGTTCTTCAAATTTAGATAAAAATTTACCTATTAATTCTTTTTCAGTTTTACAAGGAATAATGTGTTTACTATCTTGGTTTATTTCTTTGATTTGACCTGATGGATCAACAACAAGACATATTTTTTGTTTTGTAGTCACATCTATAAGAGCAATAGATGTTAAAGGCATAGGTGCTTGTTGAACGTATGAGGGTGTAAGTGCACCTCCCATTTCAATTTCTATGTCTATGTAGACTATGTTATGCCATTCAGGGACAACATCATCTTCTTTATAGTATAATTCTCGTAGTATTAAAAGTGATTTGTCAATGTCTTTTTCTAATAAATCAGGATCCTCTTTACTATACTTTTTAGTGGGCACAGCGTAGCCACCTGTTAGAACAGGTTTTGCTTTTTCACTCCATTCACTAGTACGTTTCCAAAATGTAGGTTGGAACTGGAATTGCATCCAACCTTGTTTGTCGTCTCGTAAGTAATAGGTGTATGTTTGATGGTCGTAGTAAACTGATTGGTACATAACCTTAATATAATAAAAAAGGCTTAGTTTCCCAAGCCTAATTTTAAATTTAATTCGTAAATTTATTTAAAGAATTGCTCTAGATTTGGTTTAAAGTAGTTGATTGATTTCATAACTTTCCTATCCCAAGTACGATACACTACCCAATAATCACCCTGTTTTTCATAATGACAAACAGTACCTTGTTCTTGTTCTCTAACACGAACTGTTAAATTAGCTTCTTCTTCTGTTTTACAAACTTTACTCATGTTTGATGCTTGTACTTCAGCATATGCATCTTTAATGTGGCCTTTTAGACCATGAAGCATAGTACCGTTTCCTAGTGAAACATAAGTTATGTCACACAATGCATCTAATACTCCTACAATGTCTCCTTTTTCACATGCTTCTTTATATTCCTCTAGTTCCTCTAGAATAAAATTATAAACAAACATCCATTCTTTTTCTTCAGGAATGACTGGAGAATAATTGTTGGGTTTACCCATTGTTTTGTTGAATGTTTCTACTTCATCAACAAATGCTACTGATTGCATTGCTTTAGCAATTGCTTCGTAATTTACTGTTTTAGATTGAGACATGACCATTATTTATTTTAAGTGAATCAAAAAATTCTTTACGTGCTTGATTATCGTTTTCCATAAATACTCCTGATGCTTTAGTAGTAACCATAGCGGCGCCTTGGTGTTTTACACCTCTACAACTTACACAATTGTGAGTTGCTACAATTGATACAATAACACCTTTATTACCTTCACATACTTTATTTACTGCTTGATGGATAGCGGCAGTTAATTGTTCTTGAATAGCACCTCTACGACCAAAATGTTCTACAATGCGATTCAGTTTTGACAAACCAATTACTCTACCTTCGGCACCTGAAACATATCCGATGTGTACTACACCTCTAATTGTTTGGTGGTGGTGTGAGCACATTGAAGTTAATTCAATATTACGTTCAATGATTACTCCATCATACCCGTCTGATGGGAATGAAGTAATGTCTGTAAAACCGTTATAACGACCTGCCCACAAATCATTTACATATGCTTTAGCTACACGACGAGGAGTGTCAGCAGAATTAGGATCGTTTTGCCAGTCACATTTTAGTGCTGTTAAGAAGTTACCAAAGTGTTCAGCTGCTTCATCAATCATTTTTAATTTTTCTCGTTCTGTAAATGGTGCTCCAGGAGCAGAACCATTAGCAAATCCTAATGGGACACATTCAATGTCATTGTGAAATTTTCTTCTATTGTTTTCCATATAACCTTAATATACTATAATTTTATCAAACTGCCAAAATGTAAGGCAAACTTCTTTTCTTACCTTCTTCATCATCCATACCATAACCAACAACCCATTCATCATAAATTTCAAATCCATAAAATGAACCTACGGGCATGTTTATTTCATTAATTTCTCTTTTTATTAGGGTAACAACACTTACTCCAAAAGCACCCTTTTCTGTAAATTGCTTTCTTAAAATATCCATTGTTACACCTGAATCATAAATGTCGTCTACAATGTAAACAAATTTACCTTTTACATCTAAAGAAGCAGGAATAATCATTTCAGGTGCTTCATGTTCTCTACCCTTATAAGATTTTATTTTAATAAATTCACATTCTGGGTCTAAATGTGATAATTGGTCTAGTAATTTAGAATAAAACATAAAACCACCATTCAAAACACATACCATAACAATGGGTACATCTTTTTCTGATTTGTGGCGGTTGTGGATTTGAGTTGCAATTTTTTTAATTTGCTTTTCAATTGTTTCTTTTTCAAATAATACTTTCATATAGGGATTTTATTTCGTTTCCGCCTGGATAATGTTTTATTTTACCTTTGCTTGCTAAAATAAGGTGAGGGTAATAATCTACACCGTATTCTTGTTCTAATTCTTCGTTTTCTTCAATTTTAATAAACTTAAACCTTAATCGTTCAACTATTTTTTGAACATAAGGACTAGTTGCTTTACAAGCACCACACCAATCTGCACTAAACAGAATTATAACATTTTCGTTATTGATTGTTTCTTTTAGTAATTGTTTATTCATGTTATACTCTTTACTTTAGTAATTCTAATACACGATGCTTTAATTCTTCAAATTCCATTTCAGTATGAGGGGCATTAAAACATTCAAATGTTACTGTTTCAACATAATTATCCATCATTGCTAATACATGATAATCATTTAATTGGTTGCTTATAGCTTCATAATTTTTTAAAAAACTATCTCTATCCATATCATTATATGGAAATCGCATTATAAAAATTGGTTTATTCATATTAAACGTCTAAGGTTTTGTCCCAAGCTGAGATGTGTAAACGGGTTAATCCTACAAAACGATATTTTTTAGCCATTTCAAGTACCCATTGTGTCCGTTCATGAAACTGTTCTTGAGAATCCATTCCAGGCATACAACAAACATTTTTAAGAGGAATATTAAATGGTTCTATAAAGTCACGGAACAATTCCTTAACATCTTCTTCATTTGAAATTACAAACTTAAATTGGTAGTTTGAATGTTCCATAATACGCTTAATAGCTGCAGGAACAATACGTTGTTTTTCTGTCATACCTGAGTTGGATAATTTTGGTGAACAGTTGATTTGATCAATAATTTTAAATAATGGTTCGTCAATATAAACTGTACCATTTGTTTCTATCTCATAATACAATGATGTATCTGATTTACTAATCATTTCAGCTGCTGTGTCACTTAACATATCATCTATTTTAGATTTATCTAAACCATGTAGGTGCTCTAATGTTGTAAACAGATCATCAGGTACTGATATTTTGGTATTGGACTTTAACAGATGTTTAGTAAAGTTTACAATTGCTTCTTGATGCCCTTTAATTGTAGGTTCACCACCAGTCCAAATGATATGGATAGTACCGTTCTTAATATCTTCGTAGATACCTTGTTCCTTCCATCTATCAATTAGATACTGGAAGTCTCTATTCTCACCTCTCCATAGCCATTGAGAAGTTGAATCACAGGTCCAAGTTGCTTTACCTTCTTTGTGTAAGTCACCTTCAAATACTTCACCATTTTCTAATGATTTTTCTTTCATTAGTTTATTAGTAAATAAACGAGACATACCACAAGTTAAATTACAGTTTCCTAAACGAACAAAATATGAAGGCACACCTGTAGAAAAACCTTCTCCTTGTACGCTGTAAAAATCACTACTGATTAATAATTTGTTTGGATCTATTTTTGACATAATTATATTTTTGTTTTTATTAATACAAATCCTTTAAATTCAGGGCCTCCTATTTCAACCTCTCTTAATTTCCACTCCGAACCTAGTTTAGAAATGCTTTTTACTATTATTGCTTTGTAGATAGCAGATTTTTGAGGATCGGTATGGGTAATTAATTTTTGTGGGTCTTTATTAGCTGCTAGAAAACCTAATGCTTCTACTGTATCTTTACCTTTGACAAAATCTATTACAATGTCAGATACAGTCTTAAGTATCCTTATTAGCTGTTTGTATGTTGTTTTTTTATACTGTGATTGTTCCCCATTTACATCATAGCTCACATTGTATGTATTCCATCTCTTGGTAGGTAAATCTAATTGTTTAAATTCAGCAAATGGGACAATATCAAAATCTACCTTCACTTTCCAATTTTCATCTGTCGTAAAGCTGTTATTTTCGTATGGATACGGTTCTACGTTTTCTAAATCACCTACCTCTTGCAATATTCGTAGATACTCGGTTCTCATTTCAAGTAACGTAATTTTATTTTTACTTACTTTTGACATAATTTTATATAAATGTAAATGTAATTTATGTTGTATGTTGGAGTTGAAGTCCAGTAATTATTCTCCGTAACTGGCACTGTTTCGTTCGTTTTCATAAACTTCTAATTTTGATACTTTAACTCGACCATTTGTTTCTTCTACTAAGAAAGTATTAATAGTATTGTATAAATACTTTGCAAATTGTTCACAACCAGTTGCTGGTAGTACTCTTAATTGTATAATACCATCTTTATTCAGTTGTCTAAAAGTTTCTAAATGTGGATCATCTTGCGCTATAATTGTAGTATGGTCAAGTAACCAAGTAAAAAAATCTTTTGGTGACATATGATTAATTTGGGTTTTAGCACGTTTCATGCCTCCAAAGTCCCACACCCAATTACGTTCGTCTAATTCACCTTCAAACCATACTCTAAATGAAATAGCGTAGCCATGTAAAAATTTACAATGCGTATCGTCTGCTTTCCATTGACGAAAACAAGTTGAGTATCCGTCAAATAATTTTGTTGATTTAAAACTCATATTATTACTTCGTCAAAAGATTTCCAATTTACTTCATCAACATATGTTCCGTCTTCATTAAGATTAGATGTACCTGTAGGTATTCCTAACATAATGTCTCCATTTCCGTCTTTAGCTATGGCAATAAAACCATAACCTTCACAAATGTACGAAGAATAATAATTAGGTTCAAGAGTATCTGCAATTTCTAAAATATCAAAATCCCAGGGCATTTCGGGATCATTTTTTTCAGCCCATTGTTTACTAAATTCAGCCATAATTCAACCAGTCTATAATTTGATTAAAAGTTTTTATACCTGTAAATCTACGAACTTCCTTATTATTCTCCACGAGAACTACAGTAGGAATGTTTCTTACTTGCGCTTCTGTTAATACAGCCGGATCAGCATAGTCAATGTTAATTTTACGAACAGGAATCTGTTTATTAACTTGATCCATGATTGGTCCTAATGTTTCACATGGGTTGCACCAAGGTGCACTGTAGTAGTATAATTGTTTGCTCATACTTTTTCCTCCCATATTCCAAAAACCTCACTAATAATCAGTAATAATACTGCAAATAATGGGTTTGATAATAAAAATAAATAACCTACCATTCTAAAAGCAGATTTTAAAAGACTAAGCTGAAGGTGTTTCTTCGGATCTGGATGTTCCATTTTCTTCTAAGTTTATGTTTTCTAATTGTTTTTCTAAGACTTTAGTAAATACTTTCTCGTATGCACGTTCCATGTTTTTAAGATTAGTATTACGTTTTTTAATTCGTTTGTTGTGGGCTTTTTTTCCACCTCGTTTTTTAGATGTTGGCATGATTTTTTAATATTTGTTGTACATGATTTGTTACTACTTTCCAAGTTGTAGGGCCTTCTTCATCTGCATATTCAACTGGATCTTGTTTTCCTAGTTTCATAAATGCTTCAATACGTTCTACAGATGATGCTGACTTATAGTCTGAATACCATTTGCTTCTAAATTCACCGTTTACATCTTGCCAAGTCCAATGAATTGGTTTGTATGAGGTGTTAGTACGCTTATACACTTCGTCAAAGTTTAATCCTAATTCTTGACAACAATAAGCCCCATCACATAATATTTTATATTTATCTCCTTCAAGATACGGTGTATAATGGTATACTTTTTCACTTCCCCAATTTCCCATTTTGAATGCTTCAAAATCAGCATCCCTAAATTCTTGTCTACAATCAGGATAAATGGCATGGTCACCAGCATGAATACCCATTGCAATGGCACATTCTGTGTTCTTTTGTTCAGCAACTGATAATGCAACTGCTTGAATAATTGAACTAAAAATCTTATTACGATTAGGTACTACTGTTGCTTTCATATTTTCTTCAGCATAGTGTCCTTCAGGTACTTCTTCTCCACCTTGCACCAATGCTGAATTAAGTAATTGTGATAATCCGTCAAGTTTAATTACTTGGTGTTTTACTAATGGATAAATTTCTTCAAATCCACCAGGTGCTCGATCATGATGAAATAAACGGAGTGGATAGGTGTTAATGTATTTAACTAAATCTTTAGCACATTCTAATTCAACATTATGTTTTTGTCCATAATCAAATGATAGTGCTGTTACTTCATAGCCATTGGCAAGTAGATGAAGCAGCAATGTGGAGCTATCCATTCCTCCACTTAATGATAATACTGCTTGTTTTTTGTTCATAATTTTATTTTTAAAATGGTAAATTGTCTTTTGATGATTTATTTGGATTAAAGTATTTTGTAAGCCAATCTGAAGGGTATAGCATTATTTCTCCTTGGTATTTTGGATTAGATACTTGTCGAGTTTGAATTTTTATTCTATCTCGAACAGCAGCCTCAGCTACTTGTTTTCCTAGTTGACTACCTGCAGCTCTGCCCAAGTAATCATAAAGTGATTTATATTCCATTTATTATTCTAAATTGTTTAGTATTAAAAATTATTTTTGCTAATTGTGGTTTTTCTAAATCGGCTTCCATCACTTCGTCAATTTTGGTTTTAGGTTTTTTATCTAAACCCCACTCATTATATCTTATGTTTTCAATAGCGGCCATTATAGGATTTGATGTATCAATTGTTGTAACAAAAGGCATGTCTTTATAATACATAAATTCTTGTGGAACAGCACATCCTAATAAATGAATGTTATCAGTTTCTTTAATAACACCTTCTTTATATAATTTACTTACAACATATACTCGTCCCATTGCTGTAGCAATGTCTGGAGATGGGTGAGGGAATAGTTGTTTATAATAAGAAGCACCATATGAGAATGCTATTTTGTTGTACCTTAATGATTTATACTTAAAATAACATATATGTGCTTCTTCAATATCTTTGGCTTGTACTACAGCTACTTTAAGAACATTATGTGGGAGTGTAGTGTTAGCCCATTTAGCTGCATTTTTGATTGATGCTTCCATGTCTTCCCACACATCAGGGACAATAAATTCGTTTGGTTGTAATTCATTTATCCAGTACATTAAACGATCAGTATCATAAGCATGACCTAATTCATGTAGTGAATTATCCATTATAATGTATCGATTGTTTTCTTTAGCCCATCTAAAATACTTCTCGTATTGAGGGTATTTGTCTAATAAGTGGGGCAAACAATAATCATAGTCATTAAAATCTTTTGACCATTCTAAAGCACATAAGGGAACTTCGTGAGATACTTTCATAACGTGTTAAATATAAATATAAAACTTTAATAAGACAAATGTATTTTAATAAGGAAGATTATTTTCTGGTGATTTGGCTCGTATAGCCCTGTAACTTCGAATCACTTCATCTGTTGTACCACAAGCAAAATTGTCTATAAAATTGTTTACTTCTTCCATTGTACCACCAAATATTGAACGGAGACTGTTTTTAAGGTTTTTGATACGTTCAAATTCGTCTCGTTCAAAGTCTTGTCTAAGGTTTTTGATACGTTTGTTGTAGTTTAATCTTATGTCTCGTTCTTTTTCTTCCTTCACATCATCGTTGCTGTTGCTGTTGCGAACAGCGGTAATTTCTTCAGCCATCCAATAATACTCATAATTTATGTATTGAGCATAAGGTGAGTATTCAAAATCACCGTTTTTACATTTATCCCATATGCTTGAATTGGATGGTAAAAATTTATGAGTAGGATAACGTCTGTGATAATAAAATATGTTAAACTTGAGTGGTTTAGGTTTTGGTGGTGCTTTAATACCAAAAACTGGATTTACTTCTTTTAAAACTTGTTCAACTGTAACCATTATGTTTCTATTAATTCTTCTGTAAATATTTCGTCTAACAATGCTTGTATGTCGGGCATGTCTTCTATTTCTCTAAAGCGTTCAATATTGAAACTAGGTTCAATAGTTCCAAATCTTTTGCTAGGTATTTTAGAGTTGTGTATTTCTTCTAAAATTATACCTATATGGTTTGGATTAAATTCTATAATTTCCCTAATAGTATAATACTCGTTTAGTATAGGGCGATTCGGAATTTTGTCTAATTGTTCTGGGTTGAACACATCATTGATACATTGTACAAATGAGCCTACTTTCATACTCTAAATATAATAACAAAATTTTATAAAGCCAAGTTTTAAGTATACTTTATTATAGTATCGTCATCATCTTTTTTTTCCTGTTGAATTTTTTGAATCAACGGGGCGGAAGGAAACACGTATGGTTCCTGAGGGACGGGTTGCGGTTCAGGTTCTGGTTGTTGGTAAATTTGATATTCTTTAACTGGTTCGTCTTTAACTGGTTCGTCTTTAGGTGTTGGTTTTAGTCTGTTAAAAGCAAAATTTGCTGCTATTACTAAACTAATAGCTAAAGGATCAAATACAAATATGATTACAAGTAAAAACCAGTTTATAATTTGGTCCATAGGTTTACCTGTAAGTTTACTTAAGTATTTGAGTGGTCCCAATTCTCCGGCTAATTCAGCTTTAGATTCAATTTCTAGTATTTTCATGTCTAAAGCAGTTATACTGTCATTTGCCGCTACAATTTTAGTATCAATTGTTTCTTTGTTTTGTAAAGCACTGTTTAGTTGTGCTTCAAATGTTTTTCTATTAGCATTGTTTGCTTTAGTAACTAATTGACCTGTTTTTTGGTCTACAGATTGAGTAGTACTACCTGTTGCTAAAGCATTTCGTAATTGACTAATATCGTTGTCTAGTCTTTGTTTTTCAGTTGTATAGTCAGCTTTGGTTTGTTCAAAACGTTCCTTTTTAACTTTATACACTTGGGTTTCTTTATCTACAACTGATGCTTTGTTGGCAGTGTCTTGGTATGCTCCGCTTAAGAATCCATAAATACCAGCAGAAGTAATACCTATTAGTATTATTAAAGCAATTGTTAAATATGTTCTTAATAATTTGTTTAATTTATCCCAATATTGGTAGAGTAAAGAAGCCATTACTAATTTGGCGGCCTCTAAACTAGAAGCCATAATAATCACTTCGGTACTTGCTCCAGCAAATAATTTGGATAAACCTGTTATAGAATAGAAAGCAGCACTGCCGCTAACGGCAAGTGCTGACAATGCTATTAAGAATGGGAATATTCTTTGTTTCATTATTATAATAAAGCAGTCTTTATTGTTTCTACAAAGTCTTTAAAACTATCATCATCAGTTAACATGTACTGATATTTGTCTGCTTCTTGTTTTGAGTATTTAAAATCTTCTCCTTCTTCACCATAATATATTCCATAAATAAAATTAGTGTATGGGTCTTTATCTTCACTTTCTTTTTTACCCATTGATCCTTCAGAAACATATACTTCTACATTATTTAATATATTACGCATTGTTTCCCCATAAAACATTTTATCTGCATCTGCATCAAAGTCCATATTAACACCTATATCTTGCATTTTATTAGTGTATTTATCTCCTCCACTTTTGGTTGTTCTTTCAAAACCCTGCATATTTTGATATTCATTCCACAATACCCACATCAATTCAGGTTCGGTTTTTACACCTTCATCTAACCCTATATTTCTTAATTGACTATCACTTTGAACATAATATATGTTAAAAGGTAAAACAACTGTATCCGGGTTATTAGATTGAGGTTGATTAATTGGAGTTGATTTTAATTCTCCAATAGTTATGCTTCCATCTTTATTGAAATTAATTAAATATTTAAAATTATAATTTTTAGATGAAGGAAAAGTAGACGACCATTTGTCTTTATTAGTAAAAAACAATTTAGAATACATTGGATCCATTTTTCCAAAATGTTTTATAAAAATTTCTTTTTGGATTTGTTGATTTTGGGTTGGAGTTAATTCTGAAGGAATGGTGTTTATTTTGAATAAAATATTTCCAGTAGGTTCTCCATATGTAGTTTGCTTAATAAATCTTGGGTCTATTTTAGAATCATCAGAGTAAAACACTTGTCGTTCATTTAATACGTTTCGTATTTCTTCTTTAATGATTTGTTTTAATTGAGATCTCTTCATGCTGTTTTGTAATAAATATTTTTAACCCTCACAACTCACACAATCTGATAAACGTTGTAAATTGTCTCCTCTTAAAACACTTTCAGTGCGTAAGTAATACAATGTTTTAATTCCTTGTTTATGTGCTTCTTTATGTACCTGACTAATCCATTTTGGTGAGTCATTTGGGTCAAATGTTAAGTTTAATGAAATTGCTTGGTCAACGTATTTTTGTCTAATGCCATTTTGTTTAACAATTTCTAACTGATTAATTTCTTTAAAAGTTAAAAATATTTCTTTTTCTTCATTTGTTAAAATGTAATCAGGTAATCCTAAAACTGAACCTTGGTCTTTTAGAATTTGGTCCCAAACACTATCAATGTTGTATCCTTTTTTGGTAAGCAATTCTTCTAGAATTTTATTACGCTTAATAAATACGCCTTTTGCTGTTTTAAGGTTATAAACATTAGCAGGAATAGGTTCGATTGAAGGTGATACACCTCCTGAAATGTGAGCATTTGACACTGTAGGTGCAGGTGCTAAATGATGGGTGTGTCTTAAACCTGTACCTTTACACCATTCTGGTTCCCCATACAATTCAGCTTGAGCACGAGATGCTTTTAATGCTTCTTGTTCAATAAATTCAAACATTATTCTTGTGTAAGAATTTGCTTGAATGCCTACAAATGGTAATCCTTTTTGTTGTAAAAATGTATGCCAACCCAAAACACCAATTCCAATTGCTCTGCCTTTAGTAGCGGATCGAACTGTGTTTTCCATGAATTTAATGTTTTTAGCTCTATCAATAAATTCTTGTAATACACCTTCTAAAAACCAACATGATAGTTCAGGTAAAGTCATTTCATTTTCAAATTTATAATCTTTCCATTCTTCCCATCTTGCTAAGTTTAATGATGATAAACAACAAATAAATGAGTGTAATTCGTCTGTATAAAGAGCAATTTCAGTACAAATATTACTCATTGAAACTTTTAGATTGTTTTTCTTATACGCTTCAGGATTAGCATTGTTTATATTATCCTCAAACATAATGTAAGGTTCACCTGTTTCAAGACGTGTTTTTAAAATTTCACCCCAAATTTTTAATGATTTGGGGTCTTTATTTTCAACTTTATTCATAAATTCATCATCAATAACAACACACTGATGAAGATTTAAACACTGTCTGTTAACATCACCTTTTGGTCTACGAATCTGTAAAAACTCTTCAATGTCTGGGTGGTTAATGTTTAGGTTAACAGATGCCGCTCCTCTACGAACTGAGCCTTGATTGGTTGCCAGAATTGTAGAATCATAAATTTTACACCATGGAACAACACCTTCTGATACTCCATTGTCTTTAATGGCTTTACCACGTCCCCTAATACGAGACACACCAATACCAACACCTCCACCTTGAGATGATAGTCTCATTAGTTCTGAATTAGCATCAGCAATGCCTTCAATACTGTCACCTACGTCAATACCAAAACATGAAATTGGCATTCCACGTTCAGTGCCCATGTTTGATAGTACGGGTGATGCTAAGCATAACCAGTTTTTAACCATTGCCTCATAAAAGAATGGTTGTAAATCCTTACGGCGTAAGCGACGAGCAGCAAACTTGCTTACTCTTTTATAAGCATCAAATACGTCTTCATCAGGTAATAAATAACCTTTTGAAATCATACTTAATCCTATTTCATCAAACCATACAGGGTAATTTTTACCCTTAATCCAATTTGTTGTATCTACTTGTATACTCATTTTTTAATATTATAAATCATCCCAATCTGCTGTAGACTTAGCATACGCAGTCACTCTTCCAGCAAAGAAATCCTGTTGTGTTTTACCTGATGTTAAATGTCCAAACCATTCAATTTGTTTTAAAAGGTTAGGGTCAATGTCATTATAAATTGCTTTGTAACCTAATTCAATCATTTTCTCATTGGCACGGGCTTTAATAAAGTTTTTAAGTTGTTCTTTATTTAAACCTTCAATATCACCCATTTCAAATGCTTTATCAATAAAATCAAATTCTAATTGTACTGATAGGTGACATGCTTCGATAATTTTTTCTCTTAATTCGTCAGTGTTTAGTTCTGGTTGTTCTTCAAGTAGTGTTCTGAATAACCAGCAACCTGCTTTTGAATGTAATGATTCATCTCTAACACTCCACTCTACTACTTGACCAGTACCTTTCATTAAGTTTCTTAGTTGGAAACTCATTAATACAGCAAATGAAGAAAATAAATTTACACCTTCAGTAAATGCTGAGAATATGGCTAATGATACTGCTTTATCTTCTATTGTTTCGCCTGGTGTTTCAATCAAGCGTTCAATTTTAGCTTTAGATGCTTCGTCTTCTAAAAATGCTTTAAAATTGTCTAAGCCTAATTCTTCATTTAATCGAGCATAAGCCTCAGCGTGGATGCTTTCAAAATCAGCAAATACACGAGCCATAGCTTGGATTTCGGGTTTCGGAAACCAAATTGATACTTTTGTTGACCAATAATCGTTAACATGGACTTCTGTTTGAGCAAATGACTTTAATATGTTTCCAATTAAATTCTTTTCGGGTTCTGTTAATTTTAATTTCCAATCGTTCAAATCTGATGCGAGTGGAACTTCATCTGCTAACCAATGTGCTCTATGTTGGTCTTTATAAAAATCAAATGCAGTTTGGTATTCGAATGGTTTGTAGTAATTCCTTATGTCAGTAATCATGTTATTTTTTAAATTTTCGGGGTTATAAAATATGTACCTTCTGCTTCAAATTCACCTTTATCTAAATCATATTTATCTTTTCCTAATTTAGAATACATGTTATAAAAATAACTATACCTATCATCTGCTAACCCGTCTCCATTATATGGTTGAAACATAATACCTTTAATTTCTCCGGTTTCAAATAAAGATTTAATTTTTTTATCTAATACATTTCGTAAAAATAAAGCCTTTTGTAATTTATAAGGATCTTTGTCATCCCATTTAAATTTTTCTTCATCTGTTTCAGCGTTAAGATTTCCAAATTTCAATTCATGGTATCCTTCTACTGCTTTACTTTTTAATAATCTAACCTCAAATGGTGGACTATTTTTATCTCCTATAAATTCTTTAGGTTTAAAAAAATAGTTATTTTCTTGTTCTAAGGTTTTTATTTCCCATTGAGTAATTTCATTTAAAATGTATTGTTTAGTAGCTTCTCTACGCTCTGTTAAATTAGAGTACTTAATATTTAGTTGTTGATATATTTCTAAAGCTATTACATTTAACGCTCTCATAAATTATTTGTTTAATTCAAAAAACTTTTGTTGAAGAAGATCTCTGTCTAAAGAGGTAACATCACTAAAACTATTGACTGGTTTTGAAGGAGTATATTGGTCTGGGTCGTCATCATAATTGTCAAAAATTTCCATATGACCTGTAGATGTGTCAATTTTAGCTCCAAATGTTAAACCATCTATGCCGTATCTATTTTTCATTATATGAAAACGTCCTGTTCCTTTCACTTTATCTTCTTTTTTACGTGAGAGAGAAATAGCCACATCTGTAATCATGATTTTGTCATAGCTACCTGCGGCTTTGTCACCCTCAATTATGTCATCTTTTGCTCCAGCACGATTAACCTGTGAAACACTCCAAATTGGAATTTTTAATTCACGAGCCAATCCTTTTGTGCTTACATAAATATCATCTATTTCGTCTTTCCTTTCACGATTTGTTTTTTTAGAACGAAGAAGATCTACGTAGTCAATAATGATCAAATCTGGTTTAAAGCCTTGATCTATACATTTTTGAACGTGTGCTTCTAGTGTTGAAATAGATGCTTTACCAGGTGAGTATTCTTTAACAACTAATTTACCTGACAATTGAGTAATAGTGTCTTCTACTCTAGGTTTGAATTTCATAATTTCATTTACAGGTACACCAGTAAAAAAAGCATCATATCGTCTACCAACATAATCTTCTCCTAATTCAAGAGTATAATGAATAACATTAAAACCCATCTGAACCGCTGTGCCTCCTAAAGCAATTAATGTCCATGATTTACCACCACCTGGATTACCAAATATTAGTCCAAAGTCTCCATTTCCTAAACCACCTTGCATTATGTTGTTAAACAATGCCCAAGGTGTAGGTATAGTAATTCTATGTTCTTCTCTGTATCTGGTTTCAATGTCTTTATCGTATTCTAAACCTATGTTTTTATCACCGCCTGCTTTTAAAGCATTGTCAACTAATCCTCTAATCGAATCATAGTCACCTGCTTTTAACAAGTCTACAGATGTGAGTAATGCTTTTTTAAGCTGTTGGTTTTTACAAAAATTAGAGAATTCTTCTTCTACATATGCTAAATCATCGTCTGATGCTTTATATGCTTCTTTAAGTTGTTCTTTAACTGAAATTTGTAATACTTCGTTTTCTAGTTTTTTAACTTCTACTTTTAACACTTCCATGCTAGGACAAGTGTGGTACTTGTCATAATAGTTAAGAATTTCTTTAATAATCCAGCGATGTGCACTGTTGTCGAAGTATTCTTCACTTAATATGTCGTGTATGTTAGTTAAAAATTCTTTATGTGTTAATAAAGAAGACAATACTTTAATCTGGAAGTGTGTTCCATATTGGGACAGGGTACTTAATGCTGCCATATACCTTTTATTTATTTAAAACTACTTAATGTTGTAAATGTGTCTCTAATCCAAAATTCTATATTTTTTATAGTGTGTCCTAATCCGTCTTCATTATACATTTTTAAAAATTCTGAGGTTTTTAATTTGTTTGGTGAAACAGATGTTGATTCTTCTATAATTTTTTTCTCACTTTCGTCTACTAATGGGTTACTCAAATCCATTAATTTATAATGTTTTTGTAACGTTTCATAATCATATATTAGTCTAGAGTATATTATGTTTTCTTTATACTTAGTCTCACAAATGTTATACAAATCCTCTAATGACATTTCATTGTTTTGCAATTCAGGGAAAAATTTAAATAGCTTTTTAGGGCCTAAACCTTTTAATCCTGGTACTTTATCTGAATTGTCTCCCATAAGTGTCTTATACAATATAAAATTTTTAGCAGGAAGGCCAAATTTTTCTTTTATTAATTTTGGAGTAAAGTGTTCTTTAATCATAGGACTGTAAACAGTAATATTATCATTTACTAGTTGTAAAAAGTCCTTATCCGCAGACACTATAGTGCATTTACTGTTGTGATTAGTGGTTAAATAGTGGGATAAATAAGCTATAATGTCGTCTGCCTCAATTTTATCGAGTACAATAAGTTTAATGGGTAAACACCTTAAATAATGTATTAGTCTTGAAATTTGATTAATTTTAGATTCATTTTCTTCTTCTAAATTATCAAACGTAGTACTTCGATTAACCCTAGAAAGATTACGACCAGATTTGTATTCGGGGAGAAGGTTCTTCCTGTTTATAGTAGAACCAACTCCATCAAATACAATGTACACAGAAGTTGGAGTGTTGTGGTTTATAAGAAAACTTAACGAACGTAAGAATCCTCCTAAACCACCAACGTGTACTCCATCTTTGTTAACATGGTTTATAACAGCAAAGTTTCTTAAAAACAAATTTAAACCATCAATGATAAGAACTCTATCATGTTTATTAAATGTTGCTTTTTTAGGTTCATTGCCTGGTTCAATACTGTTTAATAGGTTAAACAGTTCTTTTTTGTCCATGTTATTCTTCGTCTATTAAGGTAATGTTTTCTTTGCTTTCTTCCCATTCTGATTTGTCTTCAGTAAGACCAATACCGTCAAGGCTTCCTAAAATGTGTATCCATTCGTGAGCATGTTGTTTTTTATACTCAGTTACTCCTTTAGTATCGTCACTGATGAAACCATGAACTGTTGCTACAACTGTACTTTTGGTTTGTAAACCTGTAACGTGGTTTTTGTCTACTGCCACTTTAGTACGAACCGCAAATTCTACTTCTTTACCATCTTTAGTTGCTTTTAATTTACTTGTTCCACTATTGGTAATGTTACCAAATGTAAGAACAATAGATGCATCTAAAAACATTGTCTCACCATTTTTCATTTTCATTTTGGGTTGTGAAAATATGTTTTCAGCAGGTGCAATCCAAATTTTATTAATTGCTACCATAGAATTGGTGTATGGTGAACTTTCTTTGCGTGATAATGGAAAACGTTGATTAACAAAATTTCCAAATTGCTGGGACATTGCTCCTGCATTCCACATTGGATTGTTTTTGTTTGCTTCAACACTCATTTTACAAGGTATAGAACCTATTGAGTCCCAAAAGAAACACAAGTCATATGGTAAATTACCTTTCTTTTGTTCGTCTAATAAGTCAGCTATAAATTCTGCTACGTCTTCTATAGTACCTAATGTACTTCTGTCAGTGTATAAGAAGAAACCTTTATAATCTACAATTTCACCTGTTGTTTTATCAACAACGTCTTCAACTTGGAAACCCATTTGTTTAGCATGTTCCCAAGACCATTTCATCTCTGTAATAATAAACACAGGCAAAATGCCCATTTTCTGGGCATTAATTGCCAACTCAAGTAAAGCTGTTGTTTTACCTGTGTTACTGTGTCCTCTTAAAAGATTAATATGGCCTATGGCTGCGCCTGGAAGTGAAGTTGAATCTTGTAATGCTTCTGAGAAGGGGATCCATCTTTGTTCTTTGAACTTAACTGTACTGTTAAGTAGTTTTTTCTCTTTAAATTTATCAAGGTCGAAACTTGCTTTAATTTCTTCAGAGACTGCTGTCATTAAAGATTCTTTTTTCTTGGCCATAATCTGTTTTGGTTAAAAATTAATCTTCGTCATCTTCAAACAATGCATCAAACTTGTCTGCTTTTGAAGTTTTAGCAGCTGGTGTTTTTAGAGCATAGTTTGATTTAGCTTTTGGAGCGGGTGATTCTTCATCGTCTTTCCAAGGCAAATCGTTTGGTGTTTCGTCTTCAGCGTCAACGTCTTCACCACCTTCTTCAGCTTCAGGGTTTAGGAATTTTTCTAATACACTTTTAATTTCTTCAAATGTCATTTTTCTTTGAAGTTCAAGAATACTAGGTTGTTCTTCTAACCACACTTTGATGCTGTTTTTGTCTGTGCTTAAAACTGATGTTTTTGGTTTAACACGAATTGAGCATTTAAGGCCTTGACGACCACCAATGTCACCTGTTACAGCTTCAACTGTAAAGTCACGACCATCATTAATGTCTGTAAAGTCTCCATAATCTTCATCTTCAGCTATACCTAAAAGTTGAACATAAATTTCTTTACCAAATTCCCAAAGACGTACACCTTTGTCTTCCTCACCACGAACAATTACAGGAGCAAAAATTCTCATTTTTGGGTCTAGCTTTTTTGCTAATCTCCAGTTTTCTTTGTCATTTGTGTTACGAAGCTGTTTAGCAAATTCAACAATAGGATCTTTTTCACTCCAATTTGTTAATGCATAAATAGGGAATTTAGAAATTCCATAGTGTACATACACTTCTTGAAATGGATTTTCTTTGTTGATTGCTGAAGGAACGATTCGGATTTGAAATTTACCTTCTTGTTTTGGTTTCCAAATGTATTTGGAGTAATCAACTTTTTCTTTCTTTTGCCCCGTTGATTGTAGGGCATTCAGTTTTTGTTTAATTGCTTCAATGTTCATAAAACGTTGGTTTTTAAATTGTTATTATTAATATACTACTTTTTTTTAATACGGCCAAATTATACTGCCTTTTTCTTGTAGTGTTTTCCTTAACTTGTTCTAACCTAAATTGACACCGTTGTGTCTATTATAAATATTATACTTCTACAATTTTATACACTTTTGTGTTTAATTGTTTTAATTCATTGTGTTGAGTCAACAAAATACAGTTTCTGTAATGCATCCAGTTAATCCTAAAAGACACATCTACTACACCACCATTTAATTTTTTAATCAGTTCGTTTAAAGCATTAATTGTGTAAAGAGTGTTTGTCTCTTTTTTGCGGTGTACTAAAATTGTGTTTTCTGGAATTTCGTTTAAGTTGGAATAGTCTATGTTATAGGTGCAAACATATTCGTTACTGCTTTTAACTTGTAAAACAAATATTTTATTATACAATACTTCGTATTGATTTTTTATGTCATCTATAAGATCGTCAACATCCTCTAATTCTGAAAATGTACAAAATAGTTTATTCCCACTCACGTCATCAATGTTTAAGTCTGACTGAGTGAACAGCCAGGGTTTGTCATACATATGGTGTGAATGGTTTAAGGGTAGAATAGTTTTTTCCATATTTCATTTTAAATTTTAGGTTATTGGATGTGAATACTTCACATATCTTTTCCAATAAACCAGATTCGTCTTTGTCAAAATCAAATAAAAATGCATCATATGTGTATAATACAAGTTTACTTTTATATCCTTTTAGTATAGGCAAAATGTCTTGTAACAATAAAATGTTTTGAGACGTTTCTAAATTTTGAACCCAATAATTAAACAGTTTTTGTGGATTCATGTCTTTTAACATGTTTTTATAAAACCTGTAATTAGAAATGGGGCAACTAATAAATCCTTCATCATTAAACTGTTCCCACAATGTGTTTATTAAGGTTTGTGTTTTAGCAAAAAATTCTAAATGTTTATACTCTTTGAATATGCCTCCGTACAATTGTTTAAAAGTAAGTTCTTTACTTGTTTTATAATCAGTATTATACAGTTTAGCCATGTGTTCGTGAATTGATTCGTCTCCAAAATCATATCCTATTTGTTTAGCAATTAGGGTTGGATGATAAGAATCAATGTCAATGTCTATGAATTTTCCATTTGTAGAAACAAACACTTGTCGAGAACCATCTTTAGGCAACGCTGCAAAATTAATACCATTAAACCTGTTTGAAGGTCTTTTAGTTGTAGTATCAGTGTTATACTGTGAGTATACTACATTATTTTTTATTGAATGTAGGGTATTGTTTAGAGTAAAATAATCGTTTATTAGCGTTGTATTCACCTGAATACCATTAGATTCTATGGTGTGAAAACATTCTATTGCTTTGTTGTAAAAGTCAAACCAAATTGGTTTTTCTTCTGTAAAAACATGTTTGATATGGTTAAAGTATTCTTCACAACGTTCATAATGTTTTGCAATTGGAATAAAAGTATTAATGTCATTTCTGTTTGGATACTGTCTATGATAATAATCATAAATCGGAAATGATAATTCTTCAGTTTTTGGTGCATAAACATGTTGTAAATTCTTTTTGTTTAAAAAGTACATACATGTTTTTTTATCCCTTACAAACACTTCTTTATAAGACGATATTAATTTTTTTACTTGTTGGAAGGGTACTAAAAATGCCTCGTTGTGAGTAATAGGTATAATGTATCCTTTTTTATTGTTTTCAGGTCGAATGTATACTAAAGAAACACTATTAAGGATAGGATGAATTAAGTTATGACAAAAAATCAATTCAACAAAACACCTATCTGTTTGTTGTAAAACAAATTCTTCGAATTGAGATTGATTTTCTATAATGTAATACATAACCTTTATTCATACTAATATACTAAAAAACTTTAAAAAGCCAAATTAAGCTTTTTCTTTATAGTATTGAATCCAATTTTCTTTTAAGTATAGTCCTAACCCTAATGCTTTTTCTTTTCGTTCTACCAATTCGGTTACGTTTTTATTTGTTTGAGCAACTTTGTTTATGTCACCAGTTAATTCCCATTTTAAAGAAAATACTCTATACAATTTCCAAAGCACTTGAGAGTCTCGTTGTTGATACTTATCATAAGTATCTTTACTAATTTCAGTAAATAATGGTTGGTTTCTTCTAATATTAAAGTATCGAGTAAAAAATCCGTTTTTATAATCTTGAGGTGTAGGTAAAAGAGGATCATATGGAACTGAAGGGAAATCAGGATTTCCTGTATCGTTTTGAGAAATTAAAATTAATTCTTTAGTAGTAGTATCATTTGGTCCATTACCTGAATAAAATTTTCCATCGTATGTTTTATAATATGGTCCAGAATAGTTTTGATTATTAGAAGCAAAAGCATACTCTCCCCCATTTGTATAAAGTCCAGTTTGAATTTTATTTTTTGGAATGTATGGCATTAACTTAAATATACATGAATGTGTGGGGCTGTTGCTTGAGGACTTGGATTTGCATACTCATCCAGTACCTTAAAATATTTTCTAGCTATTGCTAAAATGTTATTTCTTACCTCAGGAGTAGGAGAAGGAAAATCTATCACAAAATCTAAAGCTTTGCCTTTAGTATGTATACTATTAGGTGCTTTAAGGTGGTGGAATTCATCATTTCCTCCTGTAAATTGGATTCTATAACTAGGGTATTTTGCACTTAAGTCTTTTATAAAATCTAAAGCTTTATTAACAATTTCTGAGGTAAGATCATATCCATAATTTGCTAATTCATTTCCTTTTTCTTTATAGTTATAAGTTGAAAGTTCTTTTCTTAATCTATCAGCTTCAGGTGTAGGACCTGATCCTCTAGGGAGGATGTTACCTCCTCCTCCTCCACCTCCAGACAAAGTTTGTATGTTTAATCTACCGGGTTGAGGATTACCTTTTGCCTCTTTTTTAGGTATAGATAAGGTTTCAACATTAGTTTCCCATCCTTTATCACTTATTCTATGGTTTACTCCTTTAATAATAAATTGTATTTTATTTTTATACATTGATGGTAATAATGTATCATTAATAGTAAATACTTGATAAATCTTTATTCCACTCAACCCATCCATAGTTAATTGAAGATTAAGGGGAATAAAACCTGTACCAGTAAATTGACCTTTTTTAGTATAAATTCCCAAATCATAATTAAATAAATCAACTAAAGATGAATTATATTGTTGAATATCTTCTGGGGTAAGGGTACTACCATTATTTACTCCGTATTTAATTCCTAAATATTTTGCAACAAAATCTGAAAAGGAAGCATATGCCTTGGTATATTTCTTTTCAAATACATCATCATTATCAGTTTGATTTGTATTTGCATTTTGTTTTGTAGTTAAAACTCTATCTTTTATTCCTTCATTTATAAAACTAAAAGTTGAAGAATTTGATTGAAGAGTAGTTCCATTTGCTTGTGATCCTATAGCTATAGCATTTGCTACTCTAGCAAATAATTCTGTTTTTAAACTAAAATTAGTAATGAAACTTCCACCATTAGCAGTATTATTCTGTAATGTGTTTATATTAAAATTAGCAATACTATCTGGTTTTGGTTTAGATATGTGTGGTATTAAAGCGTTGTCAATTATAGTATAAGTATTATTTGTATCATTGCATATTACTTCAAAATCATTAATGTTACCTAAAGATCTTTGTACATCTTGCATTAATGTTTTTAAAAAATTGTAAACAGATATGTTACCACTCTCATCAATATTTTTGTTTAACAAATCAACAGCATGATCTATATTGATGTACATATGCATTGTATTACCAATAAGATTATTGTCACTATTAAAACTTTTATCTAAGTATTGAAGTACACCACCCGCTGCTAATGCATCAGCTAATGGAGCGGTTGTTGATTTTGTATAAGATACTCTTGCGGATGTAACTTGCTTAAGAGTTGTAGTAACAGTACGATCATTGAAGGCGCTTGTAGTTCCTTTTTCACTAGTAGGAGTTTTAGTAAAAGTATATTGGTTATTACCTGAAGTTTTAAAAATAAAGTATTTATTTCCACGAGAATCTGTTCCATAACTCCCATTAAAATTATTAAAGTCTACACCAGGATTACTACTTCTGTAACCTCTTTGTTGATCTATTGCATCCTCAGAACTTCCAGATAAAACGGCTTGAAATAAATTATTTGCATTTATTTGATTATATTGTTTAGCAAAAGAATCATTTACATCATTTATAGGTGTACCATTACCAGTAGTAGAGGGAGTTGCTCCACCTTGTAATGCTTCAATAGGGTTGGTATCTAAAAGTTGTTCTATCCCTCCTATTCCTTTTGAAAAATTTATAGGATCATCAATAACAATATCAATTGGATCTTGTCTAAGAGTTTGAGTTTGTTGTAATACAATAGCACTTCCTGTAAGGTAATATGGAGTTGGTAAAGCGGTTCCTGTAGTATTTGCAGTAGGGACAGTATGGTCTCGGCTAGTTATATCGTCATCTGTTAAAGCATTATATTCTATTAAATCTGTTGAAGGTTGAAGTCCAGGAACATACTCTCCATCAATAAAATTAGCAGTAAATGTGTTGGTTAGTTGGTCATTATTTCCTATCGCAGCTGCTACTTTTTTAGCATCAAATTTTAAAGGAATAACACATATTCTAGGATCAATAGCTATATGGTTAGGGATAGTTAAGCATCTATTATCTGAGTCTTTATATGAATAATTTATTCTAAATGATGGGGCATTTGATTTTGTAGTATCATATGTTAGTAAAAAAGCTTCTATAATACGAAGAAGTGCTCCTAATTTTATATATCGAGGCATATAATTATCCCCCATATCAGGATTTATAGTATAAAAAAGAATGTATGGTGCTTCATTTTTAGCTAAACTACTGTTTGCTGCTGTAACACTAGCATTATCATCTGGTCTTAAAAAATTAGGTTTTATACTTAACTCTGAAGCTATTTTACTTGAGGCTAGGAAAAAAGGACGACCACTATAACCATCTAGATTATTGCCTTCACTAAGAGATTTTTCATAAATTAAACCTAAAATTCGAGTTAAAGTACATGTTTTAAATTTTGAATCTTGTTGATTTGCAGGTGAAGTTTCATCTGGGGTAACATTAGAGTTTAGTTTAAGGGATTCAATTACGTCTCCTTGAGAAATGCCAACAATTGTTATATTATAACTTCCATTAGGTTGAAGTTCCCATGAAAAGTTTTTAATAACACCAAAAAATGCATCATAATTACCACTTGAACCTATACGTGTTTGTTCTATTTTATCTAAAAGAGCATATTGGTCTTGTTTCCAATCAAGAAAATCTTTTGATAAATTTGGAACAGAAGCAGGAGTAACTAAAGTATTATCATTATTAAAATATGTTGTATTTCCCCATTCTAATAAAAACGAGTATCTAAGTTTTAAAAACAAAGTATCTATTACTTGAAATTGATTCAAGTTGTGGCATACTAAGTTTACGGTTGCTTCTCGTAAAGAACCTCTATTTAAAGATCTTATGTCTGCAGACAAAATACCTGGAGGTGGGGTGTAACCATAATCTGTGTTAGATAAAAACCCATAAGAAGCATTAAGTCCTCCTAATCCTTTAGTAAGACCATCACTGAAATTAGCATTAGAAATTACTAAAGAACTAGCTAAACCACTATTAAGGCTTATATCCTTCAAATCTAAATCATTAATAATCTTTTCATTTGTTACATCTACACCTGAAGTTAATCGTAAAAAGGCAGTGCGAGAATGGGTGTATTTTAAAAAATCATTATCGTGATTAGCATTTAAAGCTAATAGGTTTTGACGTGTTTTAATTTGTTTATTTACATAATCATCAAATGATTCTCCTAAAATAGCCATAACTAAGAATTTAATTGATTGTAACTTCTTATAATATTACTCACATCTGTTGGTATTCTAAGTTGAGTACCTTCAGATATGTATAGTGAGTTTTGTGGTAATTCTTCATTAGCAATAGATATGATCCACCATAACGATGAATCACCATAGTATTGGTCTGCTAATAAATCAAACCTATCACCAATAGTTGTCACCACATAAATATCGTTGACAGATAGTGGAATACGAGGGTATTTTGAATCCCTATAGTATCTTTTTCCTAAAGAACTGGTAATGATAGGAATGTATTGGTATCTGTTCATTGATTAGTTTACTGTTTTTCGTATAAAACTTTCTCCATATTGAGGAACAAAATCATGAAGAGGAGTAAAGCCTAAATCAACTTCTATCAGTTTTGGTATTTGACCAATTGATAATTGTTTAATTGTTTCATCTGAAGGATTAGCGGGAAATGAAGAATTGGAGGTAGTTATAATAGTACCATTATCATTCCTATTTATTTCCCATCCTGCCTCAAATGAAGGTTTTAGGTTTATACTACTAATTATAGAAGGCATATTATTAAAGTAATCACCAATTGTTATTCTAACAAAATTTCCTAGCATAAGTCCTGATTTTCCATATCGTGGAGCAGTTGTTCCTAATAATCGGTTTAATTTGTTATACAAAGGAATCATTTCTTGTTCAGTATGAGCATATATAGTGAATGATAATTGAACATCTCTACCAAATCCACCGTATTTGTAAAAATTTTCTGCTCTACCAACATATTTGTATGGTGTCCACTCTGCTTTAAAATTATCACCTATACTATTAACATATGCTCTAAAGAATAAAAAATCATTACTTGTGTCATTAACAGATGTAGGGTTAACAACTTCAAAAAAGAATTTAATTAAATCACGATCTTTGTCTTCTTGAGTAGGCTTTGATGTAACATCAAGATAATTTTGAGAATCTTTATTTGGGTCCCCTGATCCACTCCAATTAGTAGCTAAGGTACCATAAGTTTTTTCTCTATTAAATCCCTTTATTCCTTTATTATAATTAGCATTTAAAGCAGATAAATATGTTGATTTTTTAACAGGATAAACTTGAGGTTCTTCATTGTTTGTTAATAATATAGCATCTGATATAGTACGATCATTGTTGATAACTCTGTTTCTTGGACCTGAACCTGCAAATCGTATATTTGTTTTTCCCAAACCGGGAATAGGGCTGTTTGGACCACCATTGTATGAAAATAAAAGGGTTGAGTCTCTACTTATGTTGTAGAGTTGTTTGGCTTTAAAAAGTTCATCTTGACTAATATTTACAAATGATAAATCTTTTACTTTATACAACAATGTAAGCCTACTACTATCATTATCTCTATCCTCAGTTAATGTAGTGTTAAAGTATCCTTCAGCACTTTCACCGTCAACAGCATATCCTTTAACAAATGGGTTTAATCCTTTTTTATTCAAATGGTACCCTAATGATAAAACACCAGCTTGTGCTATTGTAGATGTAGGAAGATAAAGTCGTTGTAACACTCCTCCACTTCCTCCAGGTATAAGCACATTTTGCCTTTCTAATAAAGTCTGTTTTATAATAAAAGACAAACCACTAGGTGTAGCAAACCATTTAGTTACCCTAACAACGTCTTGAAGTGAGTCTTGAACGTTTAATAATCCATTCCTTAAAATAAAGTCAGGAGAATTTCCTTCATAATCAGAATTATCATTAGCAGCACTGTAAGGAACTGTTCCCTCTGGGGTTCCGGGTATGTCAGTGGTAATAAATGGTTGTTTGCTAGTTGCCCCTCCAGGTCTATCCATCCCATATTTAAGGGATCTTAAATTTGTTTGAAGGTCAATTAAGGGCATTATTCAGGTAAGTTTTGAATATATTGAGTAGGATCAATACCATTCAAGTCTAATTGTGATGGTTGTGGTAAAATGTTATTAGTACCGTCTAAATACGTTTGATATGCGCTGTTTACACTACCAAAAAATCCTCCATTTACAGAGTAACCAGGTGCTCCTGCTCCGTCAGCATGAAGTTGAGATTGCTTTGTTGCTAAAGGATTAATTCCAGGAGTTGTTCCGTTGTATGGAGTGTAAGTTGATCCTCCATTTAGTAATTTGTCTAGTAATCCCATGGTTTTATAGTTTTAATGTTTTATTATAAATATTCTATTATTGAACAGATACTGCACTTAAGTTAGATTGTTGATTTACTTTTTGTGAGTCTAAATATGTTGGTCTTCCAGATATTGCGTCTGCTAATCCGTTTATAAGTCTATCGTAATCAATACCGGATGAATTATTTGTAGTAGAATAAACTTCTGTAGCAGCGTTAGTTTTTGACAATGGAGTTATAGTTGCTCCTGGGTTTAAGGATAAAATTTCAGGGCCTTCTTCTCCTACCATTACACTTCCTTTACCTACTACTGTTCCTCCTCGTGCTGCTTTTGCTGGTTTTAGTTGTTTAGCTCTATTTTCAGCATCTTTTTGAGCATTACTCATAGCACTACTAATAGCTGCTATAGAACCTATAATAACTGCTGCTCCTATACCTAATGTGAGAGCAGATGCAAAAGTGGCAGATGCAATAGATAGTGAACCAGCTGATACTGCTGCTGTTATTAAACCTGTGATTAATTTAGTTAAACTTATAGTACTTATTATAATACCAATTTGTGTAAAAATAGATTTTAAAGCCTCTCCATTTGAAATTGTATTTGCTAACATTTCAACAAATTTTAAAGCAGGTCCTTCTACAATAGAAGTCAACATGCTTTTTAATTTATCAATAGCAGCATTAAATTGAGTTTGAGCATCTAGTTTTTCTAAAGCAGCTTTAGCTTCTTTTTCGTTCCCAAGAGAGTTTTCTAACATACGAATCTTATCTGTTTCTCCATTTGCTTTTGCTAATTTTAATTGTTCTTCAATTTGTTTTTTAGTTTCACCTCCTAATCTATTTAAATTTTCTTGAGCAACTAAAGAATTTGCTAATTCATCAGCATTCATGCCTAAAGCCTGAGCTATAGATTGTTGTTGAAAAACATTCATTTTAGCAAATTCGGCTGAACCTCCCATTTGTTTTAACATTAAAGCTGCAGCTTCAGCTGATTTGCCTTGAAATGCTAGTAGTCTTGCTTCTTCAAGATTAAGATCTTTACCTGTTAATAATTCTGCTTCTAATTCACTACTAATAGATTGTTCAAAGTCTAACAATTTTTCAGCCATGTTTTTGGCTTGTTCTAAATTAATACCTAATTTTTGAGTTTGAACAACTGCTTTAGCTATTAGTTCTGGATTATTTTGGTATTGTAATCTTAATTGGCCTGAAACTTTTGCTACTTCAGCTAATACTTTTCTGTTGTCTAATTGTATTCCTTTTTGTTTGGCTAAAGCAGCAGTTTGTTTTATTGTTGAAGCAACAACGTCATCTGCAGATTTACCATTAGCCATTGCTAATTGTTGTATTCCTGCTGCTGTTTCTTCTGTAAGGCCCATTGCTTTTGTTAATTTTATTTGGTCTTGCAATTGAGCATCTGTAAAACCTCTAGTAGCCCCAAAAGCATTAGCTAATTGACCTTGGGCTTCTGCTAAATTAACGGTTGTTACTAAAATATTGTCACTTGAGTTTTGTATGTCTCTAAATCTTTCTCTTATAAAACCAGCTTCTTTTGAAGATATAGCCATAGATTTACCCATTTCTGTAGTTTGTTTAGAAGCAGCAAATCCTATGTCTAAAAACGCTTTAAAACCTTTAACTAATAATCCAATTAAAAATAAAGGATCTGTTAAATTATCTTTTATAACACCTCCTACTTTTTTAAAAGCCATACCCATAGCTTCTGTTCTACCAACTATTCTTCCTTCTTCTCTTTCAATTTTTTTCATCTCCTCTTCAACTTCTCCAGCTATGCTAGCCATTCCAGGCATGTCTCCTAATATAGGAATTTTACTTATTCCTTTCATTAGTGCCCCAGTAAGGCCCATAGACTTTTCAATTTTTTTAGCAGCTTTATATTCTGTCTCTAAGGTTTCAACGGTTTGAGTTAAAGAATTGTTAGTATCATTAAGAAGGTCTTTATTTTCTTGATATGTCTTATTAATTTCTTGAAGCTTTAAGTTTTTTTCAGCTAATTGTTTTCTTAAATCATTACTTAATAAACCTTGTTGAGCTCTTTGTTGTATAGCAGCAATTAATTGTCGTTTATCAGATTCAATTTTAGCTTTATCTGAATCTAATAAGTATTGGGCTGTTTCTAATCTTTGTTTTTCTTGTTTAGCTTTTTCTTGAAGATTTTTTATTTCTTTAGAAGATAGAGTAGATATACCCATTTGATGGTATTGAATTTTTTCAGCTATAGAAGATAAACCTTTATATGCTTTTTTAGATTCTTCAATACCGGTTTTTTGTTTACTAATTTGAGAAACTAATTCTTTAAATGTTTTTAAAGCATTTGAGATATCTCCTGTAAAATCCTTATATGCTTTACGTAAACGATCTAATTCATTAGTAGCATTACCTATATTTTGGGCTTGAGTTGCAGCATGTTGAGCAGCAGAATCTGATAAACCATCTAATATTTTGAATAATTTAATTAATTCTTGTAATTCAGCTGGTGATAAATTTTGTGCCATAATATTTTATATGCTATAAATATTAAATACTGTGATTTTTAGTATTTAGGTATCTTTTTACCAGATTTACCCTTAAAATAATCAGGAATTTGAATTTTACCTTCCTTAATCTTTTGAGATTGAGTAGCTAAGTCTTCGTTTTGTTGAGAATTTTGTTTATCGTAATGTTCTTTCATTTTATTAAAAGTAAACTTACGAAGCCAAATAGGCATGTTATAGACTGTTTCCCAATCATAGCCACCTTGACCATGAAAAACTATTTCATGAATTTGAGTAAATAAATTAATTCTAACCTGAGGTGCTACTTCAGATGTCAGGCCAAAAAAACTTAAGTCCAACGGGAATGTCAACTTTTGTGTCGTTTCCATCGGGAAAAAAGGTCAGATCAACGTCTGGCTGCACCTCCTTTATGTACTCTCTTAACGCTCTAGAGTCGCGAGCCAATAATTGATTATCAACAAATTGACGAATGTCTTTTGAATCCCTATTACCTTCAACTGAAGTTATTATGTATTTTAACCTGGTTGACATTTCTGGGGAATTGAATTTGTTTATCTTTTTTAAACCTTCTAATTCAGCGTTTATTTTTTTCTCATCATGACCTGTTAATAACTTAAAAGTTATGTTAGTACCAGTTGAAGGAAGTGTAAATGAAAATTCATTTTGTCCTTTAACAAATAAAGATTCATTTAGTGGTTTGTTATCAATTTTAGACAAATCAACTGTTTGTTCTTCATTATCATAAGTAAAAGTATAGTCTTTACCATATCCTAAAATACGAGCTGCTACTAATAAAGCGTTTTTATCGCCTATAATTAAATCTTCATACTTTACATCAGAAACAATAAGTGACTTGATTAATTCATCTAAAACTACACCTTTACTAATGTAATTTTGGTTTGTTAGAATGTCTTCTTCTTTTGCGGTCATGTATTTCATTTCAACTTTTCCGCTTGAAAGTGGATTTGTTTCTGGGTAGACTAAACCTTTTGAGGGTAATTCAATAACTTCTGTTGGGGTGTTTAAATTATTCATAAATTATTTGTTATAACGTTTTATTATAAATATATCAAAATATGTTTTTTACTGAAGATACTGCATCTTTTATAAAATTAGCAGCGTTAGAACCAAAAGCAAAATTACCTCGAAGTTTTGGGTTTGTTTCATATGAATATGCTGAACTAACACCTATTGGACCTGTATTAAATTTTTGTCTGTTACCCAAATAGTACCTCCAGTATCCATTTTTAGGTGTCCATTCTTGTTTAAAATACCCATTTCTACCAGTTGCTTCTAATGGATAAGGAGTATTATCTGGAATTACTGGAGCAAAGTTTTCAGCTGTAGTTTGAGCTCTTTCATTTTCTACATCTAATCCTGTGTCTTTTAAAGACTGGATTTGAGGATTACGGCCTCCATAATCTACATTGTCTAAATACATGTTATTAACACTCCAATTTTGAGTAAATTGGGAAGGATTACTACTATAATATTCTCCCATAAACACTCCTTTAGACAAAGGATGCGCAGGTGTTGTTGGGATGTTAATGTCTAACGGATTAGGAATATTGGAATTACCTTGAGCATCTGTATCTAAATTGGTTTGGGTTAATGTTTGAACTTGAGTATTATTTTCAGGAATACTAATATTATTAATAGTTTCTAAATACAAATTATCAGGACCATATGTTTGAGCAAATTGAGAAGGCCCATTTGCAAATTCACCCATGTTAATATTGGGTGACATAATTTGAGGGGTTATAGGAGTATCAATGTCTAACGGATTAATATTAGTATTTACTTGTTGAAGTTCAGTATTGTCTAATGCGGTTTGGGTCAAAGTATCAATTTGAATGTTAGGATTATAATTACTAATATATTGATTATTTACACTCCAATTTTGATCAAATTGAGAAGGCGCTCCTCCAAATTCACCCATATATACTCCATTAGGTAATTCATGATTTGGAGTTAAATCAGGTATAACTCCTGGGGCTAAAGGATTAGGGACGTTAGAAGTACCTTGACCATCTGTATCTAAATTTGTTTGGGTTAAAGTATTGACTTGGGTGTTAGGATTAAGATTGTCTAAATATGTGTTATTTGGGTTCCAAGGTTGTGTAAATCCTTCAGATCCATTTTCAAATTCTCCACTTGCTAATGGGGGATAAGATGTTATAGTATCCGGTATAGTAGGAGTGTTTATTAATGTTGTAGGTTCGGCTGTAGGATCAGTATTATCTAATCCAGTTTGGGCTAAGGTATTTTCTTGAGGAGATACAGAAGGTAAATTGTTTAAATAAGTATTACTAGGACTATATGTTTGAACAAATTGAGAAGGTGCCCCTCCAAATTCACCCATATTAACATTAAGTGAAGGTATTGTAGGAGTTATAGGAGTATTAATGTTTAACGGATTAGGCACATTGGAATTACCTTGAGCATCTGTATCTAAATTTGTTTGGGTTAAAGTATTGACTTGGGTGTTAGGATTAAGATTGTCTAAATATGTGTTATTTGGGTTCCAAGGTTGTGTAAATCCTTCAGATCCATTTTCAAATTCTCCACTTGCTAATGGGGGATAAGATGTTATAGTATCCGGTATAGTAGGAGTGTTTATTAATGTTGTAGGTTCGGCTGTAGGATCAGTATTATCTAATCCAGTTTGGGCTAAGGTATTTTCTTGAGGAGATACAGAAGGTAAATTGTTTAAATAAGTATTACTAGGACTATATGTTTGAACAAATTGAGAAGGTGCCCCTCCAAATTCACCCATATTAACATTAAGTGAAGGTATTGTAGGAGTTATAGGAGTATTAATGTTTAACGGATTAGGCACATTGGAATTACCTTGAGCATCTGTATCTAAATTGGTTTGGGTTAATGTTTGAACTTGAGCATTAGGATTATAATTACTAATATATTGATTATTTACACTCCAATTTTGATCAAATTGAGAAGGCGCTCCTCCAAATTCTCCATGTGTTTGTTCAGGATATGAAGTTTGATACCCTAAAGGACTAGGTATGTTGGAATTACCTTGAGCATCTGTATCTAAATTGGTTTGGGTTAATGTTTGAACTTGAATGTCATCAGCAGAATCAACAATACCACTAATATAACTTAAGTAAGTATTTGTTGCGTTCCACTGTTGAGTAAATTGAGAAGGCGCTCCTCCAAATTCTCCATGTGCCTGGTCTGGATATTGAGTGTTGATGTTAGGAGGAAGTGTAGGACCAACATAATTAGGATCACTAGTGTCTAATGCTGTTTGGTTTAGGGTAGTTGATAATTCACTACCATTATCAGGTTGTCCTACTGTGGTGCTTTCATAAGTATTATTAGGCAAATATGTTTGAACAAACCCAGAAGCAGGATCATTAATTGGTCCTCCTCCAACTGATGGGGTTTCAATGTCTAAAGATGAACCATTGTTTAAAAAACGTTCTAATAAACCCATAATTATGTTTTATTATAAATATAAAGAAAAAAAAGAAACCCGCAATTTTTTTGCGGGTTATTTTAAATATATTTGTTTTAATATAATTCTTCTAATTTGTTCTTTTATAAGATTATGACGAGATATACCTTTAGTGTCACGTTTAGTTGGAAATTTTTGCTGCCTATATATTTCAGATAAGGACTTTTCAAAAGCACGAGAAGCATCATATATTTTTGCTTCATCTGTCTTATAAAAATTCTTATTTATTATCCACATTTTATCATTTTCTATATCCCATTTTATATAGTATCTTTCTCCTAATAAAATGTTCCATCTATCAACAAATTTTTCATCAGAATATATATTTTCATGTTGTTCTGTTAGTCCTCCAAATCCTAGTAGAGATGGGTAATTATGGTTTCTTATAAAATCATCTACTATTTTAAAAGCAGTAGATGTTACTCTAATAAAATTTTTAGCGTTTTTTTCTTCTTTAGATATACCTTGACTCCAATACCAATCCACACTCCAATATCTATCTAATTTATAACGTTTATAATCAACAGGAGAATTATTTATATCGTATTTAAAAGTAAATAAAAAATATGCTATTTCTTTATTATCTTTATATACAAGATATTTAGTGGGTGATTCTTTTTTATATTCTAAAGGAATATCGTATATTTCGTTTAAATATTCTTTTTTATATTCCTCATATAACTTTTTAATTAATTCTTTATTATTCATATTATTTACAATTTTCTAATAGTATTTGTTTTATGTATTGGATATTGTTATTTATATCGTCTTCCCAAAATCTGAATAATTTATATCCCTTATCTACAGCCCATTGTGTTTTAATAGAATCTTTAATTAAATTTTGTTGTTGTGTTTTATATTTTGGAACAGAATGTTTAGAGTTAGGGTTACAATGCCAAAAATCACCATCTACTTCAATAATAATATTATGTTTTGGAATGTAGAAATCGTAAAATGCTTTAATATCTTTAGCATAAAAAAATTGTTTATATTCTATATCTAATAATTCTAAAATATTAGAAAAAGTTTTTTCTAATTTAGATGTATGGTTTTGATCTGTCTTTATTATTCTTTGTACAGCAGAATCACTCATCTTTTCTTTAGTTATATTCGAATGTTTTCTACCAACCCCAAATCCTTCTTTTTTAGGTCTAGATACACCTTTACCTGATTTTGAAATTTTATTTTTAATTTCTTCAGATCTAGGTTTAGATACTTGTTTTTTAATATGATCATACTCCCCAGAAGTAAACTTTTGTTTGCGGGTTGATATAATTTTTTCAACTCGTTTTGGATTTTTAGGGTCGCCAAAATAATCCTTAATTACTCGAGTTTGATGTCCTCTTTTATATTCAGGGAAATCTCTCCGACTAGGATCATAAACTGTTTTTTCATTACACCCACATTTGCATGTTGGGTGAATTCCATTGTATTTTTCTTGTATTAATTTTTCACTGTTTTTCATATAAAAATAAAAATGCTCGATAATAAATATCGAGCATTCTTTTAAGATGTATATTTGGACTACTATATTTTCAAAAATTGAGTACGCAGTAATCTACAGCTACAGTCATTGTAATGTTAACGGCTTGGTTTTCAGTATCCCAAGCATAATCACCAAAATTAGCTTCTGTTATAAATGCGCCTTTAAGAATCCATTCACTAACAATGTCTCCTACAGGTCCTAAAATGTCAATTACTAAGTCTTTTTTATAAAAGTCTGAGTAGCCATCTCTACCTGTTACAGATTCGTGATGCAAACGAACCCATTCCATTACTGCTTGAGCACCTGAAGGTGTGATAGGATCAAATAGTGTCATCTGAATGTTACCCCAAGTAGTTTTACCTTTTACTTTACGATAAACGTTAATGTGGTTTAAGGTTACTTCTCCTTGTGATACGGTTACAGCATTTACTCCTTTTATTAGATAACTTGGAACACCATCCATATAAAGGATAAACCTATTAGCCTGTTTGGGTTCAAATGCTGTAAAAAATATTTCGTTTGCGTCTAGTACTGCCATTGTATTATGTTTTATTTAATTATAAATATCTGTTTATTAAATTTTTATACTGGGAAAGTAGCTCCAGTTGGTGTAACATTGAAATCCAAGTAAATAAATTCAGCTGTTTTAGTTGGTTGTAAATAAATTGCACCTACTAATTGGTTTCTGTCAATCACGTCTGGAGTGTTGTTAGTATCATCCATTACAACTTTAAATGCATACAAACCTTGTCTTTGTTGTACTGATTCAAGGTATGGATTAACTTGGCTTAAGAATTGGTTTCTTGTAGCAATTGTATTTTGTTCAAATACTAATGTATTTGCTACTTGAGAAATATAAGACTTAAGTGCAATTAACAATCTTCTAACATTTACACGATCCAAAGCAGATGCTCTAGTTTGTAATGTTTTCTGACCATACACTACTACTCCAGTACCTGGGAATGTAGCAATTGGGTTTACTTTTCCTTGGTATAAAGTATCACGTGATGCTTGTGGTAATTTTTGTTCTACTCTAATTACTCTTCCTAATCCACCTCTGTTTATACCTGCAGGTGCAAACCATGGCTCAGATACTCTGTCATTATATGCATATACACCAGCAATCATTGCTGAGGCAGGAACCCATACTCTTTTACCAGTACCTGGGTCTAGGATTTGGCACCAAGGCCAGTAAGTAGCAGTATATGAAGAATCAATGCTTGCTGCTTGACCAGTAACTGTAGTAACTGAACTACCATAGTCTACTAAGTCAACTACGTAAATGTTGTCTCCTCTGTCTTGAGTATTAGTAATAATGTTGTTTATTTTAGAAGCGTGGGTACCAAAATTTTTAATCAATCCAGGAGTATACAGAGCATTAAATTGATAATCATCTTTATTAGAAAGAAGATCAATCATGTTATCATAATTAGCTGCTACTAATCCTTGAGTATTATTATTATCTATAGTATCATAAAAATTAGCTCCTCCTTTTACATCACCTGTAGCACCAGTAAATGAACCATTAGCATTTACAGGAATAGAAGCAGTATATTGAGGCTTAGCTATTCCAACATTATCAAAATAGTCTGGTGTTAAGTAATTTACTTGTTTTACTCTAACATATTTTGAAGCATTAGGATAGTTACCTGTTACTTCAATTTGATTATTTGCTGGGTTGTAACTGTAAACGTAATCACCAATTACATTAGAAATAAAGTTAGATGCTTTAGGGTCTAATGATAAATTGGTCCATTGTTCTAAAATAATAGGACTATTAGTATTATCATTTCCTTGTCTAATCAATAAATTGAATGTACCTGAAGATGTGTTAGCGTTAACAATTTGCCAACGAACGTTGTCTTTTGAACCATTTGCTAAAGCACCTTGTGCATCAAGGGAACTTGAACTGTTCATAATAACACCTTCAGAAATTGTTTCTAAAACAAAAGCTACACTTCCATCACCATTTACACCACCACCTAAAGTTCCATAATTAATAAAATTAGTTCCATTTCCTGCTTCAAATTCGTATCCATTATAAGCTGAGCTAGAAACTGAACCAGTAAATGATATTGTAGTAGTACTTGAGTTTGAAGTAATTCCTAAACTTGTTACAGAAGTAATTTTAGCTGCTAAGTTAGTAGTACTAGTAGCTGCAGTACTTGCACTAGCAAAGAAATATAATTTACCATCTGCATCATCTTGGTAATTACCAGAAGCGGTTGGTAAGAATCGATAAATATTAGAACTATTGTCCGTAAATCTAAACTCAGTATCAATCCAACTTGCTATTCCACTTAAATTACCTGAAGCAGTTGCAAAAGCACCTGCTGTAGAAGGTACATTATTTAAAATATTTGAACTTGTAGCAGGAGAATAGGATCCACTTACTACTCTAGATACTAATAATGTGTTTCCATCATTACTAAAGTAATTATAAGCAGCAATAGAGGTAAAATATGAATAAGTATCACTACCACTTGTTAAAACGTCTCCAAAGGTATTTACAAATTCACTATAGGAAGTAACAACAGTAGGCAATTCAATAGGGCCTTTTACTGTTGGGCCTATAATTGCTGCTCCTACTACTACGGGCTGTTGTGAAATAAAGGATGTATCATTTTCTCTTGCTAATACACCGGGTGAAATTAATGTTTCTGCCATTTTGTTAAAGTGTTTTTATTTTTATTATAAATATCTTGGAGAATGTACAAATCAACTACTTATGAATTCTCCCTTTTCTAAATCTATAGTTCCGTCTCCATATTTGTTTTGGAGTTGTTTTCCTAATTGTTCTTCGTGTTGTTTTAATTGTTGATAACTAGAAGATAATTGTTGTTCTTGGAGTTTTAGTTCTTGTCTATGTATTTCTAATACACCAAATTTTTCAATTAGGTTGGCTCTGTCTTGTTGAACTTTTTTTAGTTGTGTAATTTCTTCTTGGGTTAAAACTTTTGTTGTCATAATTTATTTTGTTATAAATATATAAATTTTTATTAGTAATAGGCTATTAAAAGAACATACCCATCACCACCTTTTCCACCGTTTCCTGCGCTTGCTGCTCCTCCTGATGTTCCTGCTCCACCACCTCCACCACCACATCCAATACTTCCTGATCCTCCATTTCCGCCATTGATAGTATTAAGACTACTTGCTCCTCCTCCATGGCCCGGTGTTCCTACACCGTAAGAAGAAGAGTATAGACTACTAGAAAAACCAGCTAAAACTAATCCATTTATAAAATTATTTACACCATTTTGTCCGTTTATGCCAGAACCTCCAGCTGTTCCTGCTGAACCTGTAAAAATCAATTGTCCGTTTTTAAAAACAGCAGAGCCTGTTGCTCCAGCTTGAGCAGTATTAGAAACATTAATTGATCCTCCTCCACCTCCTCCTCCTGTTCCTATACTACTATTAAATGAATATAAAGGAGTATTATTAAAATTAGGAGAAGTACTGGCATTTCCTCCTCTTGATCCTACTAATTGATAAAATAAATTAGGAGTGGATGCTAGTGAAAAATCACCACCAACACTATAAGAATTACCAGTTTTTCCTCCTTTTCCTTGAACTAAAATTGTAGAAGAACCAGATCTAAAAAAACTATCACCGCCATCAGCACCTGTACTTCCATCTGCACCTCCACTTCCTCCTCCTGCACCTCCAGCTCCTCCAGTACCAACTTGAATAGTATAAGAACTAGTAGTTAAAGAAGAAGATTCAAACCAAGCAGTAGCAATAGATCCTCCACCACCACCTCCACCTCCACTTCTAGAACTATTAGTGGCACCGGATTGTCCTCCTCCACCACCTGCTCCTGCTCCTACACAAACTACTTGTAAGTATTTAATATCAAAATTAATACTAGGGTTTTTATTCCAAGTATAAATCCCAGGAGTAACATATTCCGTTATTACCATAGAACCTTTATTAGCTGCTAAATCAAATACTGCTCCACTTTTATCTGTTAAGTACACGGAACTTCCACTAGAGTAAATTACTCCAGATTGTGATGCTAATGGTTCAGCAGATGAAGTTTTTATTAAGGATATGTTGTGTAAAATTTTCATGTTTTTTATTAAAAGTATTCTACTAGTATACATAAACCTGAGGAGCCACTTCCTCCTGTGCCACTCCAAGGATAACCTCCTCCGGCTCCTTGAGCTGGGACAAGGGTTGGTGAGACTGCAAATGTACCACATCCTCCTCCTCCACCACCTCCAGCTCCGTATAATCCTCCATGTCCTCCATTTCCTGCTACTTTATTTGTTCTATGAGTAGAACCAGAAAAATAAGTACCTCCTCCACCTCCACCTCCTGTTCCTAAACCATAAGAAGCAGTAAATCCTTTTAAAGGAAAACTTTGTATAAGTTGAGTGATAATATCTTTACCAACATTATCATTACCATTAAAACCATTACTTGCTGTAAATACATTAAAAATAGCAGGATCTGTACTTGCTGATGCTCTTCTTCCTCCAGCACTTCCACTTGTTAGAGTACCATTAAAAGTAAACACCCCTGATCCTGATCCTCCATTACCAATTCCAAATTCTCCACCAAAACTTGAAAAATCAGTGCTTCTTCCTCCTCCAGCCCCTCCTCCTGCTCCTGCTATAGGTATAGCTCCAGTGTATTGTAAATTTATTTCATTCTCACTAGAATATATTTGAAATGTTTGAGGAGATGATAAAGAACTATAAGGTGAACTTACAAAAGGATTGTTGGCTATCCCAGCATGTGCTCCGGATCCTGTTGTTAAAGTAAATCCACTAGCATATCCTCCACCTGGGATTCCAAAGAAAGAATATGGTCCTCTACTTGGTATGCTGTTTTTTCCTCCTCCTGGGACAGCTACTTCTGATTTGAATTGACTTCCTGAGTAAATACTAAGTATTGAACCTCCATATCCTCCATAACCTCCTTCTGCTATAACATATGAACCAAAAGAAGTATTACCTCCTTTAGAACCAGATTGAGCCCAAGTTGCGTTTACTATTTGATTAAAATTATCATTTGATGAAGTTACAGGAAGTAAAGATCCTGCTCCTCCTGCTCCTACGGTTATAGAAACATTATTAGGAAGTTCTTCTGCAAAGAATTGAGTATATGTAATTCCTCCTCCTCCTCCTCCCATTCCACCTGTAGCAGTATGGAAATTACTATATAAAGCACAACCACTACCTCCTCCTCCTCCAGCACCTAAACATATTACTTTTAACAATCTTAGGTTAGTAGGTTTAGTCCAAGTATATGTTTTTGTTGTTCCATCCCCTATAGCTGAGCCAGTATAATAAAGAACGTTTATACTACCCGAATTAGCATTTGTTAAGTCAAATGATTGACCAGTATTATTAGTAAAATATAAAGTAGTATATGCTCCTAAAGAACTTGCACTTGAAAATAAAAGTCCAAAATTATCAGGTTGAGCACCGGGTAAAGGTGAAGATTCTGTTGTTCTAAATTTTATAGTGTCTAAAACTTTTATCATAAAATTAATTTAAAAATAAGAAAAAGAAATATTAGGACCATTTAATTGTTTTCTAGTACCATTAGAATCTATAATGTATAAAATTTTATCTGTACCCATATAAAGAGTTAAATAACCTGATGGGGGAGTAGTTGGAATTGATCCTGTTTCTACTAATTGTATTGAGGTTACTACATTTATCATCTTGAAATATATGCTATGTATTCATTAGTAGCAGGAGGTTGAGAAAATATTAGTGTTACTTGATTAGCACTTGTTCTTTGAACTGTAGGATAAACAGTATCATAAGGAGCACTTCCAGACATAACTGTAACGTGTACTAAAATTGTTCCTAAATTATGGTTTACTTGAATACTAGTAGCTCCTGCACCTCCAATTGATTGAGAATACCAAAAATTAATGTATGAAAGTTTTCCTGTTGCTTCATCAATCATTACAGAACTTGTAGGAACAAGATTTTCTTGTAAGTTTTGAAATTTTATTTCTGTAGTAGTGTTTGAACCTGAAACTGTTAGACTACCTGTTAGTGTAACAAGGTTTGAACCTTTTATAAAAGTAAAATTTCCACTACCACTAAAAGCACCAGCATCGTTAAATTGAATAGTAGTATTAGCACCACCTGGTACTCCACTACCACCTCCTCCAATTGCACTTGAGGCAGTATAAAATACTTGTCCTGTGCTTGTGTTATAGGTTAAAACATTAGTAGCGGTTGGATTTGTTAAACCAAATAGTTTAGTTGATCCTGATATTTCTAATCCTCCTGATACCAATAAACTTCCAGTTAATGAAGCAGTAGAATTATTAGTAAAGGTAAAATTAGCATTTCCACCAAAAGCACCAGCATTGTTAAATTGAACACTGTTGACTGGAGCACTCGGTGTCCCACTACCACCTCCTCCAATTGCACTTGAGGCAGTGTAATTAACTTGTTTTGTAGTAGTGTTGTATGTTAAAACATGAGTATCAGGAATTTCTGTTATGTTTATTAATGATAATCTTGAACCTGTAATGTTTGTATTACTAGCATCAAAAGATGATCCTGTTACTTGTATAATACCGTCTCCTCTAGAAGCGGATAAAGTAGTAGACAAATACAAAAGGTCACCATCCATTTGTGTAATGGAAAGTTTTTGACCTAAAACTTCTCTTAATATTAAAGAATTGTTAGCTGTAGGCATTGGCTAGATTTTTATTATAAATATGTTACAGAACCAAATTGGTTCTATTTAGATTTATAACTATACAGAAGGAAAATCAGGTGGGGTTTTTCCCAAAGGACGATAAAAAATATCTTCAGTAGACTCATACCAGTCACCAATTCCTGCTACAAATTCAGTATCTTCTTTTAAAAAATCATGTGGGAAAGGGTATGTGTAAGGTGTTGTTCCATCCCATTCTATGTTATCAATTACATAATTATCTTTTATTACAAACCATTTCATATATTTTATTTTTTAATAGTATTCTAATATTATTAAATAACCTGCTCCACCACTACCTCCACTTCCTCCGTTTGAACTTGCTCTACCTCCTCCTCCACCACCACCACCAGCTCCAAAAAATCCACCATCTCCACCTTTACCTCCATTTACTGTTCCTGCGGCATCACCGCCTCCAGCACCATGTCCTCCCATTCCAAAACCATAACTAGAAGTGACTGTAGCACTTCCTGAAAATGAAAGTAAGGATGCAGCTGTAACAATATTACTACCACCATCACTACCTGAATTAGCAGGAGTACTACCTCCGGTACCTGGACTACCTGAAGTGAATAAAGTTCCATCAATTAAATATATTCCGGATCCTGATGCTCCATTTTGTAGTCCTCCAGCTGCTGTTATTCCTCCACCTGCACCTCCTCCTCCGGTTCCTCTAAATCCTGATCTAGCATGGTATATAGTATAAGTAATACCAGGATTAGGGGTTGGAACTTGAGGAGTGGTAGCATATCTTCCTCCTCCATTTCCTATTAAACGAAATGGTAAGGTGTTTAAAAGAGTAGCAGAAACAGAATTGCTTCCTCCAGCAGCATTTCCTCCACCTGTAACCCCACCTGTGCCACCTCCTCCACCTCCAGCAGTAATTAATGTTCTTGAAGCACTAACAAGAGAAGTTGTACCACCACTAGAGCCTCCAGTTCCTGCACCATTAGTTGTTGTTCTGCCTGCTCCTCCATTAGCAGAAGTTGCTACACTAGCAGTATATAAACCTGCGGGTATATCAGATGCGTTATAAAACACAATAGAAATTTGTCCACCTGCACCTCCACCACCTCCTCCTACAGCATTAGTTACAGCATCTCTAGCTCCACCACCGCCTCCGCCTCCAGCACCTACTGCTGCTAATTTAATATACTTAACATTTGCTGGTTTACTCCAAGTACCACTACTAGTGTACTCTACAATTTGTATATATCCTTTTGAGCCTGTTAAATTATATTCAGTACCAGTAGTATTTTTAAAAAATACACTGCTTCCACTGGCATATAACACTCCTCCTGTGCTTGGAGTAGCCGGAGCGGATTGTGTAATTTGATAAATTGTATTTAAAAACTTAGGCATATTTTTTTAATAAAATTCAGTAATAATACATAAACCTGAAGAACCAGATCCTCCGTTTCCTCCTCTAAATGCAGCAGATCCTGTACCACAATGTCCTCCTCCACCACCTGCTGCACCATATAGACCACCATTGCTTCCATTTCCTCCATTTCCACTAGAACCGTATCCTCCACCGTGTCCTCCTCCTCCTAGTCCATAAGTTGTTGTACTTCCACTAAATTGTAAAAGAGTTGTTATCATGTTATCTGTAGGTGTAGTTGCATTTTGACCACTAGAACCACTACCAGGAAATCCTCCATTTGTAATTAGTGTAGTAAATTGGTATCCATTTGATCCACGAGACCCAGAATGGATTCCACCTTGAAGTCCTCCTCCATATCCTCCTCCTCCTCCTCCTCTTCCTTTTGGAATATTAGTTAAAACACCTCCACCTGTTCTACCTTCATCTAAAGTAAGAGCAGCATTATCGAAAATAACAAAAGCCGGAGAAGCATAAGATGGGCCTATAGCATTAGCATCTAATGTTCCGGCATTGCATCCGTTTATAGAATATGGATATCCTGCAGGAGTACATAATAATGCTTGTCCTCCTGAAGTTTGGCTACTTATTGCAAATCCTCCAGCAACTCCCCCTGCTCCTCCTCTTGCTATTACTAAAGTACCAAAAGAAGAAGTCCCTCCAGTTATTCCGGTGTTTCCAGTACTAGTTGTACTGCCTCCTCCTCCTGCACCTCCAGCTCCTACTACAATTGTATAACTAGCATTTGTTAGTGTATTAGCATCAAGAGTTAGCCAAACTATTGCTCCACCACCTCCTCCTGCTCCTCCAACAGTACTACTATTAGTAGACCTCATTCCGCCACCACCTCCACCTCCAGCACCAACACAACACACTTCAATATACTTTAAACCAACTGGTTTGTTCCAAGTATATGTTTGTGTTGTTCCGTTTCCTATAGCTGAGCCAGTGTAATAAAGTGTGTTTATAAGACCGTTTGTAGCTGTTAAATCAAATTCAGTACCTGCAGCGTTTTTAAAAAAAAACTTATTGCTTCCACTAGCGTACACAACTCCAAAATCTGAGTTTGGTGTTCCAGGTGCTGATCCTGTGGTTGATAACTGTAAACTTTTTAGTATTTGACTCATAACAACTTTTTATGGTGTTAATCTTGCTTGTGTTCCATCAGAAAATTTTACATATATAAATCCATCTGTATTCATGTATAAGGTGACAAACCCACTGTCAGGTGTTTCTATCGACCCAGTAGCAACAAATTGTATTTCAGTTAAAAACTGTGACATTACTGTGAAATGTAAACTATATATTGGTTTGATGTAGGTGGATTTGCAAATATGATACTTGCTGTATTAGCATTAATTCTTCTTATATCTGGGTATACTGTTTCTCCATTTGAACTGCTTTCATAGACTGTAATATGAAGATTTCTTGTGTTAAAGCCGTGGTTTATATTAAAGGAAGATGATAATCCATTTCCTATAACAGATGAAGTCGAGTTAAAAGTACTACCAGCATTAGCCGCATAACTTGCTGTTAACGCATATGATGCTGATAAAGCAGGATTTGTACTTGTAAATATTGATCCTGTTACGTATGAAGCAGTTAACGCTTGAGAAGCACTTTCAGCCCAAGATGATGTACCAAATAAACTACCTGTAAATCCTGAAGTTGAGGTTGTTGAGCCTGTTATTACTAATGAGCCAGTAATTATTGCACTGCCTGTATATGGAAAAGAAGCACCACCTCCTCCAATTGCACTTGAGGCAGTGTAGTATAATCTACCACTACCATCTATGCCTAATACATTTGTTATTGGACTTTCAGTTGTACCACCTAACTGCATATATGATGGATTACTCCAATCTAAATGAGCTGTTGTTCCGTCACTTGCGTATAGAACTCTATTTTCCCAATCAACAGACAATTCATCAGCATTTGATGATTGTAAGTATCTGTTAAACCAGTCTAATGGGGCTCTATTTCCATCACTTAAAGTTCTATTATTCCAATCTATACTAAGAATACCACTACCATCATTTAGTTGATAGTTTCCATTAATTGTGTCAACTGTTAAAATATTATTAGTTCCATTATTTACTATTAAACTACCTGTTATAACAGCACTACCAGAATATGGAAAACCATTTGAAGAAGTTAATGCTAATGAAGCAGTATATTCTCTTACAGCATTTCCTGAACCACTACCATAAAACAGTTTACCTGTTACTGTATTAACAGCTAATTCTCCTTGCAATAAAGAGGCAGGTACTGAGTTTGAACCTGTACTATTTTTTATTATTATTGTAGCCATTATCTTTTATAAATATTAAAAAGTACCTCCATTTATTACTCCGTCAAAATATGAAGCAGTTAATGCTTGAGAAGCCCAACTTGATGTTCCTATTAATTCGCCGGTAAATGATCCACTAAATGATCCAGTGTTGCTTAAAAATGTATCAACACGTTGTGCTGTTAATATGAGTGATGGGATTCTAGGGTGGGTTGGGTTAACTCCTGCTGCTATAGTTTCTAAAGTTACATCATTGCTTGTATCAGCATGCCATAACAATTGAATAAAGTCATTATTTGCTAATGATATGTAATAATTCCAACTAGCAATTAAATGACCAGGTACAGCTCCTTTTTTAGCAGGTACAGTACATTTACCCGAAGAATCAGCAATGTCATTAGTTGATGATATATTGTTTTTTCTAACCCATACAGTCACATCTACTGGGTTATTTCCTGCGTTTCTAAGCTGAGCAGAAAATTGTATATTATATACTCCAGCATTAGTAACTTTAACATAAGTGTTATACGGATTTGTAGAACCACTTATAAAAACACCATTGGAAATATCTGTTGTAGATATAGACATTGAGTATATGGTAGTAGCACTAACAGCAGTTTGAGAACCAGTGTCATAGAAACTGCCATATGAACCTGTGGCTGTGTTGTAGGCACCTGCTGTAGAACTTATAGTAACATTGCCTAAACCATTAGTTGGGGATAAACTTATTCCAGGTCCTTCTAATAATCTAGTTACTCCTCCATTTAAAGCATAGGATGCTGTTGTAGCTTGAGATGCACTATCAGCCCAACTCGCAGTACCGTTAAAACTACCTGTAAAACTACCAGTAAAAGAACCTGTGTTATAGGATGATGTAAAGTTGTTTATACTTGAAGTAAACGCATTGAAACTTGAAGTTGTTACTAAACTGCTTGTATTAATTACAGCCGTAACTGTAAATGCGGAACCAGTACCATCATAAATGTTAACCCCATCTGGTGTTTGTAGGACTCGTTGGTATGTATTCTCTATATTTTGACCGGTTAAGTCAAATGGTCCTGCCATAACTTTTTATTTGTTTTATTTAGGAAGTTTTGATAAAATTCCGTTTATAATTTCTTGAACTTGGTTTTGTTCAATTTTGTTTTCTTGTAAGTATGTAGCAACAATGTTATTTACTTTATCTTTTTTAATAGTTAAGTTTTTAACATTAATATCTTCTTTAACTAACATTCTAACTAATTTTATAACGTGTTCTGTTATAGGATCAATACTTTCTTCTTTAATTCCAGTAACTTGAACTTTAGGAGCACTTTCAGTTATAATTTCTGCGTCTTGGGATTTAACTTCTACTGTTATTTTTCTTGACGCTTCAACCTGAAAATTTGATTTCCAAGGAGTAAAATACGTATCCTCTGCTATAACCTCAAGTTTTATTTGTCCTTCTGTGTTATTTTCTAGTAAGCCTTTTAATTTTTTTACTGGAATGGTGCATTTACCATCTTTGTTTATAGTACCATTGAATAAAAGACTAATGTCTTCTGTTTCAATTACTAATCGAGCTTGACTATTTTTAAGTGAGGCGCCTTCAATTTTTATGTTGCACTCAAATAATTCAGGTTTGTCTGTAAATAATTTGTACATTATAAATCTACTTTAATGTTTATGCCTAGAACTTCTTTAGCTACTAAGGCTATGTCCGATATACGTATTTTACGATTTGTTACTTCTTTAGTTTCTTTGTATTCTTTGCCTTCAACTTTACAAAGCAATTTAATAAATCGTTTTTTCTTTTCTTTATCTTTCCATAAATCTTCAGGTGCTTTACCACCTGCTAATCCTTCTAAAATTTCAGTTATTAAAGCACAGTCATCCCAAGTAAATGGATTTTTACTTTGGTTAGGAAAAGGGTTAGTTTCCCAAGCAAAATTTGCATTGCCCCATTGAAACGGTATTCTAGTTGCCATTAAAATGTTCCTCCATTAATATAACTAGCAGTTGAAGCATTAGTTGGTATTAAAGTTATTAAATTAACTGGAAATGTGGATTTATCACCTTTAGTAAAAGTTAAGTTTGGATTAGAAAAAGAAGCAGTTGTTAGTAAAGAACCAGTATCTGTACTTCCTCCACCTCCACCATTCATAGCATACGAAGCAGTTAAAGCATAACTTGCTGATGTTGCATGGTTTGCATTAGTTGCAAGTGTTGCTAGGGTTGCTAATGCTGCTTTATTAGAAAAAGATGCAGAAGTTGCATTATTGGCATTTACAGAAAAAAGGGATCTTCTAGATGACATTAAAATTTATTTTTAAAATAAAGAACATGATCTTAAAGTTCCTCCAATGTAAGCATATAAACGTGGATTTCCACTAACTAATGCAAGAACCATTTCTCCTTCAATATTCAATGATGGAGCAACACTTTGAGTAGGAACAACTATTGAAGGTTTACTTGTTACTTTAAAATAATCTCTTCTAATACTATCAGATGTTCCTCCTCCAACTATAAAATAACTAGTTGAATCATTTTGAGCATTATAACGACCTACTACAGTTTGATATGAACCGGAGGCAATTGTGCCTTGGCCTTCGGTATGAGAGTAAGGACCTAAAGCTTTTGTTGCATTTCCTTCAGCATGAGAATAGTTACCTGAAGCTGTATTACTTTGTCCTTCAACATGAGAATGAGTACCTCCTGCTAGGTTGTTTAAACCCTCAGCATGAGAGTAGGAACCTGAAGCAACATTATTTTGTCCTTCAGCGTGAGAATAATTACCTAAAGCATTAGTATTTAATCCTTCAGCATGAGAATAAGAACCTACAGATGTTGTATTTTGACCTTCAGCATGTGAATATAAACCTATAGTTATTGTATCTCGGCCCTCAGCATGAGAATAAGAGCCTCCAGCTAATGTTCCTCTACCTTCAGCATGTGATGCTGCGCCTATTACTACTGTGTTAAAACCTTCAGCATGTGCTACGTTAACTAATACATTTTGATCACCATTCCAATTTGAAGGAGTTGTGTTTAAAATGTAAGCAGTAGTTATATTACTTCCTATTGGAGTAAAAAACATTTGAGTTATGTTTGTACCACTATTAAATGATCTACTTGTAATTAAAGGAAGAGTATAAGTTATATTTGAAGGATTATATATAATAGCATAGTTGCCTACAGTAAATAAACTTGTTATGTTTCCATAAGAAGACATAAATGAAGCAGTACCATTAGAAATAGAGGCAGAATATGCTTTATTAGTTCCTGCTTGAGTTGTAAGGCCTTCAACATGAGAATATGTTACTAAATCAAAAGTTTTTGTTCCACTTCCTTCAGCATGGGAACCAGTACCTGAAGCAGTTGTGTTAAAACCTTCAGCGTGAGAAAATAAACCTGAAGCCAATGAACTTGATCCTTCAGCATGTGAATACTCACCTGAAGCACTTGTAAATCCACCTTCAGCGTGAGAATAAGAACCACTAGCATATGTATTATTTCCTTCAGCGTGTGAATAAGAACCTAAAGCGAATGATCCTGAACCTTCAGCATGTGAATACTCACCTGAAGCATTTGTAAATCCACCTTCAGCATGGGAATAATTACCTAGAGCTGTAGAGTATTCGCCTTCAGCGTGAGAAACATCACCTAAAGCTTTTGTATTAAAACCTTCAGCATGTGAATACTCACCTGAAGCAGTTGTATTATTACCTTCAGCGTGAGAACTATAACCTGAAGCTAATGAACTTGATCCTTCAGCATGTGAAAAATGACCTGAAGCTATAACACTATTCCCTTGTTCTAAACTTTGGGATAAATAGTTATACATAAAGTTAGAACTTCCACTAAATGAACTTCCACTATTAAATTGGATAGATTCATCCGGTAATGTACTTAAAGGATTAATTGATTGTTCTTTTCTAAGTATACTCATGTTTATGCAAATTTACCTATTGCTACTACTTCGTCTGTTGATTGTAAAGTAAAACCTAAATTAGTTGTATTAATTGTTAATGTACAAGTACTTCCTCCATTATCAACAAAAGATGTAACAGCATTTGGTTCTACTAATTGTCCATTTATAAAATAAGAAAATGAAGTAGCACTTGTAGCTGGTAAGCCAGTAGGAGCTGTTAAAAATGCTCCTGTAAATACTGCTGTATCAGGAGCAGTAACAGTTGTTGCTTGAAGTGCTTTACTTGTATTAAGATAAGTTAATACATCTGCACCTACATTTGATATTGTTATATTGTTAACAATATTAGGTGAATCTATAATACTTGCTAAACCTCCTTTTTGCATAGTTGTTTGATTAACGTTAGAATTAAAATTATTTATTTCTCCACTTACTGTTTCTACAGTAAATGTTAATTTATTTTTTTCAGAAAACTTCTTTATAGAATTTAAATCTTTTTGAGGAATGTCTGGAATGATGTATCCATAAAGTGTTATGGATAAAGTACATTTTACTATACGTTCAGAATTGTCTGATAATTCTACAGTTGGGGTAAATGTACTTATAGTTGCTTTAAACTTAAATCTTTCAGGATCACCCCAATATGAATCAGAAGCATATTCTAATGTTTCTATAATTTTGTTTAATTGGTCATTATAATAGGTGAAAATAACGCAATCATAAGTGATATTTAAGTAGTCAGGTACTACTGTGGCGTAGTATGTTTTTTCACGTTTAACATTGTTTAAAATGTTAAATTTACTGTACTCATTTTGTTTACTATACCTTTTACCATACACAACAACATTGTTAGGATTGTTAGCATCCAATTTATTGGTTAAATTTCTAACTTTCTCTATACTGTTTTTCTTAAACATAATAAGAGGAGCCATTATACGACCATTTAAATCTCTATAGTATCCATCTTTTTGGAATGATTTCCATTTTTCTGGTGAACCGTAAATTATAGGTACAGATATTTTTTCTCCATTTTGTAAAACTGATGGGTTTATAACGTTTTGAAAATAATACATTACTGCTTCATCCATGTCTTGGATACCAATAGATAAAGGTTTAACAGTATCGTCTCTAAATGATGTTTGTTCTGCTCTGTTAATACCCTCAGCTTTATTAGGATTACCAGTAGACTGAAAACCAGGTGCTCCAGGTGGTGGTACAAATGGAGTTTGTTGAGAAATGCTAATTTCTCTCTGTGTTTTAGGTATTGGTTTTCTTCCAGCCATTATAATCTTTGTTTTATCAAATTCACACGATCCGCAGGAACGTAATGGGTTTCACATATTACACTTACGTTGTAACCAAAATTTTCTAATCCTGGGTTTAATGGATTAGTAGCGTACGGATAGTCTGGGTCTTTGCCTGCAAAGAACTGAACTATGTTAGTATTATCAACTTCAAAATAACTTTCTTGATAAAGTATAATGTCTCCTACTTCAGGATGCACATTTGCTTCTACTAAATCGTCTCGTAAAAATGCAACTTTTATACTCCAATTAAAATCAACACCAAATTCGTTTGTAGGAGAAGTATTGTCTGCTACTGTTATTAAAGAATTTAATAGTACAGGACCATCATAAAATTTACCACCTGATGCTTCTCCATACATGTTAACAATGGTTTTGTCTAAAACAAATTTGTAAAAAGCACATTGTTGAGTAATAATATCCCCTAACAGTTCTCTGTTAATATGCCTAAAAAGGGAAATATCTCTTTTTCCACCAAAAAGTGCGCACATACTTATTTGTATTTAAATTTAAATCCCCTACTATTATTATTCCAATCTTTTAAAGATCTACTAATACTTGTTATATTTAAATAAAGACATATTGATTTAGCATTAGGCCATTCTTGTATAAAATTACCTTGTTTATCAAATTGAAGTATAGGTTTACTGTTTTTTTCACTTATTTTCTTATTACGTTCTACATTATTATAACAAGGATGATTTTTTTTACTTTGTGATATTTTTTTCTTTTGTTCTTCGGATAATTTGTTTCCTAAAGCATATTTATTACCTATTTTAGCTTGTCTTTTTAGCTTATTAGAAATATCTGAGTGTTTTCTCCCTGTATTAGCTTTAGATGTTTGGGATTTTTGGAATTCAGTTTGTCTATATCCTTTATGGTATGTATTATTTTTGTTAGCTAATGATATATTAATTTTTTTATCTTCAGGAAATTTAGTTATACCTGATGAATATTTTGTGGCGTTATAAAACATATTGTTATTGTAAGCGTCAAAATAATCTATCCAGTATTCTTCTAATTCTTTCATGATATCATATGAATCTACCTTAGCTAAAATACATTTGATAAAATTTTCTTTACCATATTTTTTAATAGCTTTTTTGATATATACCCCTGATCCAAGATATTTAGGGTCATTTTTACTATCAGATCCTATATATTTTTTTCCATTTATTATATTATGTATACAATATACTATCATAATCAGCCGATAAATATACACATTGGTACATTATTAATCTCTTGCTTTCTAAATTCGCTTTCATCTTTTCTTCTTTCAAGTAAAGCTTTATTAGAAGTTTCATCAAGGTATGTTCTTAATCTTTCAATTAAAGCTGTTTTTTCAGCAGTTGCTGCTGATAATAAATCAGCTTGGTTTAAAGAAATATTTTGGTCTGGGATAGGAACGGTACTGTATTTACCACGAACGTATCCTAACATTTCTTTACAGAGTGCTAAACCGTATTCAAAAATCCATGATCTACCAACAGCATTTAGTTGAGAATAAATAGGATAATTATATGGAGCATTTGATACATTTGTTACTTTACTTCCATCAGTTTGTGTTATACTGTCAGCGTATCTGTCTTCAACTTTTATGTATTCAAACCATAAAAATCCTTGCCTAACATCGTTGTCTGTTGGTATAGGGAATATTTTTATATTATTGTTTATAATTTCAAATGTGTAATTTGATAAACGAATGGTATTACTTAATTCTAATCCTTGTATTACAGCAGCATCATATGCTACAGGCATCATTAAGTATCCTCCTCCGTATCCTCCACCATACATTCCACCGTAAATACCAGCAGCAGGTAATCCTCCTAATCCAGCAAATCCACCAAAAGGTGCATACATTTGATTTATAGCTGGTAAGTCTTGATAGAATACTTTTTTAATTTCTATACCACCTGAAATGCTTTGACTAACAGCCCATTCTTTTAAATCGTATGTTTGTTGGCCTGGTGTTAATGCTAAAGCACCACTGTAATAAGTTATGTTTCCTCCTGCACCTGCTTCAGCAGCATACTGTTGTGACAATTTTATTATTGCCCCCATATTAGGAGTAATAATAGCATCGTTTACAAAAGTATCTGTTGGTGCTCCTTCTAATGATAAAAGATTATCTCTTATTTGAAATGAATAAATTTCATTACCATAAGTAGTTATCGCATCTTCAAATGCAGCATAAAAATTTAAATCTTGTAATTCAACGTCTACTAAAGGATAACCTAATCTTCTAGCACAATATGTAACAAATTTATCAATGTCTTCTTGAAATTGAATATCATTGTCATAGAATCCAAAAGGTGTTTGGCCTGGAAGAAATGATGAAGAGCCTGGGTATATAGGAATGTTAGACATGAATAGAGTTTGTTTATAAATATTAAGAGAAAACAGAAGACCCTAAATTGGGTCTTCTTATTGTTATGTTTATTTTATTAAGCGAATGAAGATGATCTCCAAGCCGCACCATCATAAATGTATAATAAAAGGCTAGAAGAATTAAAATACATAGATCCAGCTTTTGGATTATTAGGATTACCAGTATTTGTAGGTATAACAATGTGAGGTCTAACGTTAATAGTATCTAGTTCTACTGAGAATCCGTCTTTTCTATTACCTGACTTACCTGCTCCTACAACAAATAAAGAATTATCGTTATTTAAAGCATTATATGTTCCTACTACTGTTTGTCCACTACCTGATGCTACTGTGTTTATTCCACTAGCATGTGAGTAAGTACCTAAAGCGGTTGTATATTGACCTTCGGCATGTGAACCAACACCACTAGCTGTTGTGTATTGACCTTCAGCATGAGAATAAGAACCTAAAGCAATTGTATTTGCTCCTTCAGTATGAGTAGCAGTTGCTAAAGCAATTGTATTTGTACCTTCAGCATGAGAAGATTGTCCTAATGCTTCTGTACTAAATCCTTCAGCATGTGATTGAGAACCTGAAGCTATGGTTAAATATCCTTCAGCATGCGAATAATCACCGGAAGCAGTTGATAAAAGACCTGCAGCATAAGAACCTATACCTGAAGCTAAAGAAGCAGAACCAGCAGCATGTGAATAATCACCTGAAGCAACTGTTAATCGGCCTTCAGCATGAGAACCAGTTCCTAAGGTTAATGTGCCTCTACCTTCAGAGTGAGACCAAAGACCTGAAGAGGTTGTTAAAACACCTTCAGCGTGAGAACCACCTCCTAAAGCTAAATTTAAAACACCTTCAGCATGTGACACTTCACCTGAGGATACGGTTTGGTTTCCTTCAGCGTGTGAATTACCACCTGATGCAGTTGTAAACCAACCCTCAGCATGAGAACCTAAACCACTAGAAACGGTTCCTATACCTTCAGCATGAGAACCAGTACCTGAAGCAATAGTTTGTCTGCCTTTAGCATTAGATGCTTTTCCTGAAGCAATTGTTGCTAATCCTTCAGCACGGGAATAAAAACCAGATGCTAAAGTATTATTACCTTCAGCACTAGATGCTTGTCCTGAAGCAGTAGCATAAACACCTTTTGCACGTGAATAATTGCCTGAAGCTAAGGTTCGATCACCTTCTGCATGAGAATAAATACCTGAAGCAATAGTAGCCGCTCCTTGAGCATGTGAAAAAGGACCAGATGCTAAGGATTGGTTACCTATAGCTACTGAAGCTACTCCTGAAGCAGTTGTAAATGCTCCTTTAGTGTGAGAAAAAGCACCTAATGCTAAAGTTTGATCACCTTCTGCATAAGAATAAATACCTGAAGCAATAGTAGCCGCTCCTTGAGCATGTGAAAAAGGACCAGAAGCATTTGCTTGATTTCCTTCTGCATATGATGATGTTCCTGATGCTGTAGTATATGCACCTTTAGCATGAGAATAAATACCTGATGCTATTGAATAATATCCTTTAGATTCTGCAAAATCGTTTGTAGCTTTAGTTTTATAACCATCAGCATTTGAACCAGTACCTGAGGCAGTAGTCATATATCCTTTAGCATTAGAAATTATACCTGATGCTACTGTATAGTAACCTTTAGCACTTGATGCTAAATTTGAAGCTATTGTTCCGTATCCTTTAGCACTAGATGCTGTAAATGAAGATGTTACAAATAATCCTTTAGCATCTGAAACAAAACCAGATGCTCTGGAATTTGCTCCTTTAGCTGAAGAAAAATCACCAATAGCTGAATTACAATCCCCAGAAGCAAATGCTCCTTTATCTGAAACTGTATTACCTGTTCCTATTTTAATACTGCCATCAAAATCTGAACTACCTGAAACTTTTAAACTTCCAGAAACTGTTGAAGTACCATCTACAATTGAACTACCACTGTATTCAGCTGTTGGAACAGGAACACCACCAACTGCAATTCCTCCTTCAGCTGTAGCTGAAAGAACAACAGCATTTGAACCTGATTTTACAAATCGAATTGATCCTTCAGATACGTAAATGTCCTTCCAAGCTGCTGTTTCTGAGCCTAGACTAAAAGATGAAGTTAATTCTCCTGCTCCTACTACAGGAATTATGCTTCCTGAAATGGTGATTGAGCCTGTTATACTTTGTGATCCGGTAAAATAGGCAAAATTAGCATCTATTTCATCAGATGTTAAAGGGCGTCCTAAATTTTTTCTGTATGTTAATCCCATTGTTGTGTTTTGGTTTTATTAGTGTTTTAAAGTATCCATAATAGGCATAACCATTTGGAGTTGAGATTCAGAATTTGTAGTAGAAAAAGGTAAATTGTATTCAAGAATACTATTTTGAGAATTTAAATACTCTTCTTCACCGTTTACGCTCCGTGAAATTGTAGATGTATTACCATAACGGTCAATAGCTTTAACTCCGTTTATATAACCATCAACTGTATCACCAGTAAATCCTCTTAAATATCCATCTACTGTGTCACCAATACCTAATTTAAATCCATCTACTGTATCACCAGTACCTAATTTAAATCCATCTACTGTGTCACCAGTACCTACTCTTTCTACATCATTAACTGATATACAGTTATCTTGATAAGTATTATATCCTAATAATAAACTAGAAAATACTAAAAACGCAATTAAACCTGTTCTTAAATTTTTTTCATCATTAGGAAGAGGTTTATAGTTTAATTGAAAAGAATGTGTCATACTATTATTTTGTTTTATTTATAAATATATTGTTTTGTTAAGCAGATGCTACAAAATATTCAAGTTGTAAATCAGCTGTTTCTGCTTTTGCTTTTATTGTATCATAATAAACAAAACTAGAGTAATAATCTTCATCCCATACTCCTTCTACAACATAATCACCGTTTTGAGTAGCATTAAAATCTACGTTTCCAAACATAAGTGATTTTTTAGCTTCTAATTTAAATAAAACACTTTCTTCATTAGTGTCTACTAAATAAATTAAAGCTGAATTGGTAGTGTCTAAATTGGTAATACGTAAATATTTTACATCTGATTTGACAAATGAGCCTGCTGTTTGTTCTTCTTCACTATCAACAAATTTTAAAATTTCAATTCCAGAACCACTAAAATCAGTTGCTATAGTGTCTGTTCTTCTTAAAATTTGATTTACACCAGATATAGTAGCAGTATTGGTTAATACTTCTTTATTCCTATTTGGTAATACTATACTTTCTTGTAAAGTTATTTTTAAATCTGCCATGTTTAGGATTTGGTTATAAATATCAATCCCTGTATTCTGAGTATAAATGAAGAATAGGTTCTACAATGTCGTGGCGATGATTTGTTTTTAAAATAACAATTTTAACACCTTTAATATTTTCTTCTAAACGGGTAAAAAAACCTATACCACTGTCTTTTTTATTTTTAAGGTCAGTTTGAGTAATGTCTCCACAAAAAATCATTTTACCACCTTTTCCCAATCGTCCTAAAATCATTTCTGTTTGACCATGAGTAATGTTTTGACATTCATCTACAATTACTACAGCATTGGGAAATGTTCTTCCTCTCATAAATGCAAAAGGAACAATTTCAATAGTTTGGTCTTGAATCATTTTATCAATTTTTGCTTTGTCATACAACATATGTAAATTAGCATAAATTGGAGCTAACCAAGGATCCATTTTTTCTTTTAAGTCACCAGGTAAAAATCCTATTTCTTCTTTAGCTACAGTAGGACGAGTAATAATAATTCTTTCAACGTCTTTTTTAAACACTAAATCTAATGCTACTTGACATGCTACAAGAGTATTATGAGTAACAATAAAATTATCAGTAAGATATAAATGAGTAGGAGAATCAACTAAAATACAAACGGCTTCATCTGTTTTTAGAAATTCTATTTTAGATATGCTTCTATTTATAATACTTTTTTGTTCAGTTATCCTTTCTTTTTTTCTGTTTAATTTAAATATATTTTCTCTTAATTCATTAGGAAAGTTTATACAAATTCTGTAATTAATAGCAGTTAGTTTATAATCTTTTTCTCCTTTAGCTTTATATTTACCTTGTTTTTCAGTTACATAGCATATCCCACCTAAACTTTGAATTAAGAAAACAAAATCATCTTTTAATTGCTTAGATACAGTACAATAATATGGTTGGGAAGAAATTCCCTTATTATTTCTAAATTTATTTGTTTGAATCCAACCATCAGTATCCATTAATCCTTGTAAAAGTTCTAATCTAACTTCTTTTGAATTATATAAATAATCTTTAGGAATAAATTTATTAAAACTATTAGATCCCATTAGATTATATTCTTTTAATTTTTTAGTTAAAGTATTATATTCTACTATTTCTTGATTTTTATTACTAGTTATGCTATATTGTATTCTATTTCCTTTTTTATTTACACTTTGTTTTTGATAAAAATTTAAATTATTTCTATCACACCATAATTGAAAATAATCTACTATTTCTTTATCTTCACTTGTTATTTCTGGGGTTAGACCAGTTAAAGAGCCATCTCCAATTAAACACCCTACAATATATGGATCTATAGTTACTTGCCTATTATTAAATTGGGTTAATCCTTGAACCGGAATAAACCATTTATCTTTTTTTCCTGTTTTTATCCCCTTATTTATTATTTCTTCTAAGGATAAAGTTTCGTATTCTTGGTATTTAAGATTTGGTTTATTATTCCTATTATATTGGGAATGAAGATTATTTCTTCGAATTACATTCCATAAATGTTCTTTACAACACGTTGTTGAAAACCCATCAGAAAAAGTAATTTTATATAAATCTTTTTTCCCTTGTGGGAATATGTCTAATACTTTAATAGGGTCCCCATATTCAGAAATAACAAAATCTCCTGGGGTTATATCTCCTATTCGTTTAGTCCCATCCGGAGTAATAACAAGACTATCTACATCTTGAGCCTTGCCACTACCAGCCATACCTTTTAATAGTGTTACTGGGTTGTCTAAAATTAGTTGTTTAGCTATTTTTTGTTCTTCATTTAATTGAATTTTAAATGAAATTGGGTTTTTAGGCTTACGTTTTTCTTTAAAAATCTGTTGCGCCTGTTCGGTTCTGTTAAAGTCAGACATAGTCGTATTTGTGTATAAATATTAAAGAAAACAAAAAAGCCCAGATTTCTCTGGGCTTAATTGTTATAATTCTAAGTTATATTAGAGGGAACTTAAACCACTAACATAAACTTTACCATAGAATTCAGGACGTAACATCTTCTTAGCATAACGAGTCAACAGACCTTTACGTGGAGTGAAGGTGTTTGGATCGTAGATAAGAGGAGTCATGATCAATGGAATGTAAGGAGCAAACACAGCACCTGCTTCTAAGAATTGCTTACCACGGAAACCTAATAAGATAGTGTTTTCAGTCATGTAAGGGTTCTTATACACAGTGTAACGGCTGTTGAATTGACCAGCTTTCTGTACACCAAATGCATAATCCATGTCAGCAGCATCACCATTGCTATTAGAAGCGAATCCAGGAATAGACTCGATAATAGTTGCAATAGTTGGGCTGATTACCATAAAGTTAGCACCACCACGAAGGGTTAATTGGTGAATTCGGTTGCTAATCTTTTGAATTTTAGTACCAAGGGTTTGGAACCACTGACCTTGAGTGTTATAGAATCCACTGTTATTGGTTGATGTTGGGAAATCAAATCCATTAGGATTTGTGCTATTATAAACACCATTATTCAATACAGTCCAATACTCAGTGTTAGCTTGAGGAACATCTTCGATCAACATATCAAGAATTTCGAGATCAATTTCTAATGAAATGTACTCGCTCATGATGTTAGTTAATTCAGCTTCAGCATCTAAGTTCTGGTAAGCATTAAGGTCTTGAGCAAATTCAGGAGTCCATACAGCCTTTAACTTTTTAGTCTTAGCAGTAATAGCTTGAGATTGCATCGAGATGTTAATTTCTGGGATAGAAATTGTAGTAGCATTTTGATCGTTTGGTGTTGAGTAAGTAGGTAATGTAGCACCTGTTGGATCTTCAAAATCACCACGCTTATTATCAGCTGTGTTCTTTTGATAGAATACAGTTAATTGAGCTGCAGGGGCACCAGAAAACGCTGTAGCAGTACCAGTAATGAAAAATGCAATAGTATTATTAGTATAATTGTAAGTTGTAAATGCTGGTAAAGCATTAGCTACAGTAAATCCACCACCACTAACATAGAATGCACGAACTGCATCAGGATCAAAATTAGTTAATAATGAAGCAGTAGTAACAGTTACTTTATAGATACCATTAGCTTTTACAGAAGCTGAAAGAGCAGTATCGTAGTTTAATTCAGCCCAAGAAGCTGTAACTACTGAACCCGTACTAGCTGCTAATACTGGAGTAGTTCCACCTGCTGACGAACCTGATACCCATACAGAAGCTGAGAATTGGTTAGTAGAGTAAGTAAAACGACCAGCACCATACAAACCACCAACAGGATCAGGTGTAGCAAATGGATACTGACCACTTGCATTACGAGTACCATACATAGAACCACCTGAAGTAAATGGGTTCTTAGCAGTACCATACTGAAAGTCAAGGAAGAATACAAGACCTGAAGGTAAGTTCATTGGTTGAACGCTAACGAATTCTTTCGCTGCGATTTGACCAAATACCTTACGTACTAAAGGAAGTGCAATACCAGCCCATTGTTCACCAGTACCTACTGTAAAAGTAGCACCAGTACCAGTTTGAGATGTTTCTACTACTAATTGCTTTGCTTGGTTTTCCAACATCAAAGCCATGTTGTTTTTGTTAACGTCCTCACCAAGACCTTCTAAAAGGCCGGTTTTTTCCCATTTGCGTGCTAATTTAGCAGCATCACTTTGAAGTGATCTCCATGGGTTTGCGGACTCTACTAATTGTTGAATTGTTTCCATAATTTTAAAAAAATTGTTTTAATTGTTAATGTTAATTTTTACTTTTTGAGGCCTGCGAGTTGTTGCATACGAGCAAACGCGCTGTTAACCTCGATTATTGGTTGTTTAGGGGTAGCAGGGGCAATTGTTCTAGAAGCTGATCCTAATGATTCTTTAATTGGGTTCTTTTTAACTGTAGTAGTTTTAAAAGATTCAGTTAGAGTTTCAAATACGAGTTTAACTTCTTTAACAGTTTCTGCTTTGTCAAATGTGTTTAAAACCTTAATTTTTTCTGATTCGGTAAGATTCTTAGCTTTGAAGATTTTGTTGGTATAAAGAAGTTTAGCATTTAAAAGGTTTACTTCGTTTAACTCATTTCTCAACTCGTTAATTGTTTCTTCCATTTCAGTAGTATCAGTTGTTTCATCAACTTTTCCACTTTTTGCTTCTTTTTTAGCTTTCATTGTAGCTCTTAAAAACGCAGCAGCAACTGCTGCTCCAGGTAATCCTGCTATCATTCCCATTATAGCATCTTTACTTACATTAAGAAATTCAGCAGCTTGAGCTACTAATTTTAAAGTTTCAGGATCAAAAAATTCTTCGTTTACTACTTCTTTTTTCTCAGAATCAATTTCAGCAAGAAGTTCTTCAAGATTGATGTCTTCATCAATTTCTTCTTCTTCTTCGTCTTCAATTTCTTCCTCGTCACCCATGTCCATATCATCCATGTCCATGTCATCCATGTCCATGTCCTCGTCTTCGGCTTCTTCACCAGCCATAAGCTTACCAGATGCAATCATGTCGTCGATTACTGATTTTACAAGTTCTTCAATTTCCTCGTCAGACATTTCTTCAAGCATTAAATCTTCATCAAGATTTTCTGTTTTCATGTCTTCTGCTTCAGCTTGTAATTCAGCTTCCTCTAACTCGGCAAGAAGTTCTTCAAGATTAAAATTTTCTTCTAATCCTTCTTCTTCCATACCGTACATTTCATTTGTTTCGTCCTTTTCTTCTTTTTCCTCTAATTCCAACTCGTTTAACTTTTCAGCAAACATAGCTGTTAATTGGGGAGTAAAAGCTTCTTCAAGGGCGATTTTTGCGCTTTCAATTGCTGTTTCTCTAATAGTTTTAGCTTCAGCAATTGCTTCTTTAAGCATTTCTCTGTTCATTTGTCCTCAAATAATTTTGTTTTGGAAATACGCTTATTATAAACGTAATAGATTGTTAACTAATTAATGCTACATAAGGGGAAAGGGTAGCATATTTGAATATACATATATACGGATCTACGAAAAGTCGCTTTTTAAAAAAAGAAATGCCTCTTTTTTGAGAGGCATCAATCTTAAAATACTATTCTAAGAGGGGTTAAAGTTTATTTAAAAAATCGATTACTTCTAAAAGTTTATTTACTATTTCTTCTTCTTCATTAGAACCAGGTTCAATATCAGTTATGTAATTTTTACTCATCCACTCTCCAACAGTTAAATTATACAAATTAGATAAACTATCTATAGTATTTTTAGAAAATTTGTTATCATTACGAAGAGCTACAATTTTAGAATCTATATAATTTACTAGATCTAAAATAGATTTATTATCTTCATTTAATATCATAGCCTTCATTTTTTAATGTTTGTTTTAAATCATCTAAGGCTTTAGATATATTTTCAGAATATTGTTTATACCATAATCTAGCTTTATATTCTTCTTCAGTAATTAAACCTGCAAGTTTTTGCATTTTAAAAAATTCTTCGTTTAATTCTTGTTTTTCCATAATTATAAATATTTATCTCCTTTACTTCTATTATCTGAGTAATATAAAGGTTGGGTGTTTGTATAATTAAAACATTCTTGTTGGTGTTTAGAATTTGTTAAATCAAAAACAGCACATGGCTTTATATGATCTATCTCCCATAGTATTCCATGATTTTCCCAGTTCATATCTGGTTTAAACTGTTGTTCTAAATATTGTTTATAAAATTCTATACTACAACCTAATAAATCTATAGCTGAGTGATGTTTGTTTACTTTGCCGCCTGAAGTGTGGCGTTTAAGAGCGTCTAAATATCTACCTCTAAGATTAGCTTTAAGTTTCCATTGTATATCTGTTTGACGTTTTAATTTGTTATGTTTTTTATTTTGGCCTGTTCTTTTTTGATAATCATTCCATTTTTTATTAAAACATATTTTGCAATTTGCCCCGACTCCAAAACGTCCTTTTCCTGGTTTAAATTCAGTTAGTAACAATTCTTGTTTACAACTAGTACATACTTTATGTCCTTCTTTTATATTTTCTTTTAAACGAGGAGATTTTTTAGTATGATAATATTTGTTATGATGATTATGACAGCAACTCTTACATTCACGTTGATAACCATCCTTACGATTTTTATTTTTATTAAACTCAATTAATTCTTTAGTTTTATTACAAGTAGGGCAAAGTTTTAGCATATCTATATTTTATTATAAATATGTCAAAGATTTTGAAAGAATACGTTGGATTAAAAAATTGGACAGGTTCCGTTTGCGCAAAGAATCTCAGTTACTATTGAATTAACTTTAGAATATGGGTTAATCGGAGATGATAATCCTTCATGTATTTGTCCTACTGGGTGCATGAATGATCCTGGGTTAGATGGGGTAGAAACAAAGTCAAAACACAACAATTCAAAATCGTCTTGTACTTCCATTATTTCTCCCATTTGTTTTAATGAGCCCATACCACGTGATGATACACCTACTGGAATGTTGTTTTGGAATAATGCTGCTAATATGTTGCCTGAAGGTGTAGGTAAAATTTCTATTGCTCCCATTACATTATCATTATCCCACCATATTTTTTTAATGTTGTGGGATACGTTTTTTAAATTGATGATTTGAGAATCGGGATGGTCTAGTTCACCTAAAGCACGATTTGATTTTACATTCTCCATGTACTTATTAATTTCTCTTTCCCATAAATCTTTTGAGTAGTAACGGCCGTTACCGTTTTTTACTTCGGCTGTTGCTAGTATTCCTTCAACTAATAAATTGCTATTACCACCTTTACCTTCAACTAGTTTAACTGGTTTAGCAGAAAATATTTGGGTTTCAATAAGTACTTGTTTCATAATTAGCCCTTATCACTTGTTTTTAAATTTTCTTTTTCTTCTTTGTATTTTTTTAGTTGGTTTTTTAATATAACCGGATCAATTTTTAATTCTTTAGCTATGTTTTCGGGTGATTTGCCTTTTTTATGCATTTTAAGTGCTTTTTCAAATTGATCTTCACTAATTTTACTTTCAGCTAATACTTCTTTTACTAACAAATGAATTTGAGAACGTAAAACTGATTCTTTTAAATCACCATAACCTGAAGATTTGTGTTTACCTTTAGCAGGTTTTGGTTCGCCTAATCCAGGTGCTTCTACTGAATAACCAGCTCCTTCAACACCAAATGGGCTGTTTTTAACATAGTGTAAACAGTCTTTAGCTAAATTTTTAGCTACGATTTGTTTTAATTCTTCAACTGTTTTGTCCTCGTTTTTTGGATCTTGCATTTCACTATAGAATCCTTTTAAAAACGCAGTACCAAAAATGTTATCAATGTTTTTAGTGTCTTTATAGTCGTAACCACGTGTTGCCATGTCAGTTACTTCTTTAGTAGTTTCTTTTTCTTCAGCTTTAGCTTCTTTAGCTTCAGTTAATCTTTTTAAAGAATATGTTGAGTCTAAATCATCATCTTTTATAGTGTCTGGGAATCCATTTGGTTTTTCACCAGAATATTTAAGATTATATTCTATTCCTGTACCTGTACTCATTGATGTGCTGGTAATCATTGCTTTAGCTTTTTTACCAGTTTTATTATTAATAACGGTAACTTCTTCTTTAGAACCAAATTTTCCTGATAATTCAGTTATGTTTTCTTCATTGCTTGATATTTCTGCTTCTTTCCATCCCATTTGCCATAATTTAGCTAAATCTGCTTTATAATATTTATTATAACCATCTTCATATGGACATGCTTCATATGGTACATCATCATAATAATCTTCTTTTCCTTTATTTATAAAGTCTTGAATGCCTTGATTTTTACGGGCTGATGATCTATTATACATTCCGTATGTCATATCTTGTCCACCTGAGTCTTCTCCATACTCAGTTATGTTTTCTTTAAAAATAGAAAACCAATCAGGTGTTTTACCTTTAGTAACTACACCTCCTCCTACAAACATTTCACTAATGATACCTTTGTTTTTAAGGATGGTAACAGCATCATTTAATGTGTTAACAGGAGTAATTAAATTAGGGAATAAATGACGAGCAGATTTAAAAAATTGCTGTTTATTACCTTTACCTTCTTTAATAAGGTTATATTGTTCTTGTAATGTATTTCTCATTTTATGTAAATAGTTTTATAGTGTCGTCTATTAATGAAATTGCTAAATCTGTACCATAAACAGCTTTAAATTCAGGATTTTCTCTGTAACTGTTTATTGTTTCTTTTTTAGCTTCTTGTATTAATTCAATAAGTTCTTTTAATTTGCTAGCAAGTAAATCAAAGTCTCCTAAACGTCCTGCTATGTATTTTTTTAATTCTTCATTATCAGTTTGTAAAGCACTTACAAATCCTTCAATGTCAAATTTAGGTGTTTCTTCTTCCCACAAATGTTTTACTTCAATGCCTTTAGCCTTTTTATTTAAAGCTTTTTGGTTTACTGGTTTGAATCCTAATTTGTAATAATAAATGTTTTTAGCACCTTTAGCCTTTTTATTTGGATTAAAAGCATTAGGTGTAGCATAATTAGCACCAGTACCAGCAGTAAAAGAAGCACCAGTGCCTGTAGCGCTTATTTCTTTTAAACGCTTTTGAATTAATTCACGTATTTGGTCTTTTTTATTCATTTTACAATTTTTAATTCTTCTATCAATTCACAGTATTGTAAAAGATTTACTAATTGGTCATCATTAATTCTGTCGTTTTTGCTTAAAACAGGTAAAATATTTATTACTTCGTTGATTTTTATTTTAGTGGCAGGGTTAGAAACTGATTTGTTAAGTACTGATAATTGGGTTTTAATTTCAAATACTTTAGTGTTGTAAAATTCTTTTAATTTGGGAGTATTATCAACACTGTTTATAAATTCTTTTAATATGATTTTTTGGTTTGAATTTAAATTTGAGTATTTGTCATTAAATTTTTCAAGTAGTACTCTATATGCTAAAACACGAATATCTTTATCTTGATGTTTAAATTCTTCTAAAATATTGTTTTTAACTTCTGTTTTGTTAATAGGTCCTTTAGTTAAAAATTCTAAAAGCGCGGTTTTATTTTCTATAATTTGATTTGGGTTGGATAAGTTTTCACTGTTATACACTTCTAAAAGAGTAAATAAAGCGGCTTGTGCTTTATAATTAGGAAGTTTAGTTTTAAAAAACTCTTCTAAATTGTAATGCGCCTTAATCTCTTTAATCAAATTATATTTTTGTCTTTTTAGTATAGAACGGTTTAAATACTTTGAACTTTCAACAAGAGTTGTTATAACCATATCAGCTTTAGCCTCACTAATATTAGTATGCTTAAAAAAGCTTTCATACAACTTATACTCTCTTCCTAATTCAGTTTTAGTAAAGTATTTTTTTAAAATGGTAGTAGCTGGGGAAGCATCACCTGATAAAGTATCAGCTGTAATTTGTCTAACAAGTAGTTCAAAAAGGATCCCAGTATTTTTGTACTTTGAATGTTTAATTACCATTCTTGGCTAATATTTTAGTTATAAATATGTATGAAATGTTATTCTCGTATTTGAGATTCATCTAACAGTGAAGAATCTTCTTTTTTAATAGACAACTTTTTGTCTAAAGACTCTAACAATGATTTATTTTTTAATTTAGTTTCTAAGGCTAGTGGGGATCCTCCTTTAAAACTGTTTTTTATAGATGCATCTTCACCTGTAGCATCACCTTTTTTCATACCCATGCTTCCTAATCTGTCTTTTCCTAAAGCATTTTGTTGAGTACCCATAGTTGATGATTTTTCGGTTGGTCTTCCTAATATTTCATCTTTATCGTATCCGTCAGGTACTCCCATATTGTTTCTTCCTGCCCCGTATAAAGCAGCTAAGTCATGAGGTGTACCATATGATTTGCCAGATTCTAATGGGTCGTTTCCTTCATTTTCAATTTGTTTAAACCTAAAGATTCGTTTTTGGTCTTCAACAATTAAATCTCTGTATTCATCGTATTGGTCTTCACTTAAGTGGAAAATGTTATCATAAATCCAATCTGTAGGTAATAATTTACCGTCAACAATGTCTTTTGCTAATGATACTTTTTCTCTCATTAACGCTATTCTTTCTTGATCATAAATGATTGAAGGAGTAGTTAATGATAATTCAAAATTGGTTAATGCTTCGTTTCTATAACCTTGAGTATACAAATGTACTAATGCAATTTTGTATAATTCTGAAAGTATAATGCGTTGTAGTCTATCAATTGTACGAGCAAAACGAATGTCTTCTGCTGCTAATGTTGCTTTACCGGTTAAGTCTTTTTCATAACCCATAAATGCTTTAGGAACTTTTAAAGCAGCAAATAATTTATCCCTTAAGTAAGTAACGTCTTCAATTGCTGTATAATCTAAACCTTTTGTAGGTTCAATTTTAGTTGTTGTATCGTTTCCTCTAACTGGAATGTAAAAGTCTTCTAATGAATTTTGTAAATTATACTTTAAATTATATTCACCAGTTTGTGGGTCGATGAATGGTGTTCTTTTCATCTGTGAAATTGTCTTTTGCATAAAGTTTTCAACTTCATTAGGAGGAATAGAACCTACATTTATGTAAAATATTCTTTTTTCAGGGGCACGAACAATACGATGAATCAGCATAGCATCTTCCATCAAAATGTATTGTTTAAACAATTTACGTGCTGGTTCTAAGTATGAACGACCATAAGGAAGATAATTAGTATCAGCTACTAGTCTAAAATGAGCCATTTCATAATTATCAAAATAGATATTTTTATCATTTTTGTTAGGACTATATGTTCCTTTACCTGTCACACCATAAAAACCTGTAGAACCACCTGAAAAACCATCTGGTGAGAAAGCAAATCTTACTTCAGCTGGGTTGGCAGGGTCATAATTTTCTTCTCTCATGATGTGGTAAGCCATGTAAGGGATAACATTGTATACTCCAAATTTTTCAGCAATTTCTAATTTTAAAAAGAAATCACCATACTTACACATTTGTCTAATCCATGACCACAAATTAAACTCAATGTTTAACACATCATAGAACAAATTATAAAGTATTTTTTGTGTGTCTTCGTTGCTGCTTTTGATTTGAAGTACTTCTCCCATGTCATTTTTAAGAGTACATTCATCAGCTATAATGTCTAAAGCAGAGGCTACAATAGCATCTGTATCCATTGCATCGTAATCTGAGTATACTTGAGTACGAAGGTATCTCCAGTTAAGATTTAATTGGGCTCCAAATAAAGATGTACTGTTGCTTGAATAGATTCGGTTGTATCTGTCAACTAAAGCATTGGTTTGAAATTCTCCACTTTTTTGAATGCTATTCACATCCATTACTTTTAACTGATTACCACCAGCATTGCGGATTATAACATCAGTTGAGAATAATTTTCTTAACCTTGTAAAGATACTTGTATCAGCCATTATAAATTGTATTATTTACCATAAATATTATAGTAACCAACTAATATCCTCATTCCTTCCATTAATATTCATTTGGTAAGGATTTGCTTGACCATTAGTTGTATAGTTACCTTGAGGGTTTTGTCTAACTGTTGCTATGTTTTTTAAAGCAGCTCGGGTTAAGTCTAGGTTTTGGGTTTTAAATTTTAAAGCTGTATCACGAACATACATTCCAATTGCAAAACTCATAACCAAATCATCATTATAACCAGATTGTGCTTCAGGTCTACCATTTTTCCAAATAAACACTTTCATTTCTTCAAATAAACGACGAGACTGTATGTTTACACTTTTGTCTCCTATGTATTCTCTGAATTTGTTTATGACTAATGGTCTTGTTCTCATAGACATTGTAAAACCAGGTACCATTCTTGATGGGTCATCTGTTCTTTCTAAGTATGATTCAGCGTTTAATGCTTCAGTTTTTGGAGAATAGTATAAATTTCTGTATCCTCTTTCTATAATTGCATCAAGAGTTGACCAGCCTATGTTAGCGTTTTCAACAACTAACAATGCATCATTATACTCTGTTGCAATGCTTACTAACAAATAACCAAATTCTTTTGGTGAAAGTTGACTTCTGTATTCAGCAACTTGTGTATTTGTTTCAACGTCTATTACGTGAAATGTTGAAAAGTCTTTTCCATCCCCACGAGCAACGTCAGCAACAACCATATAGTTTCTTGTATAATCGGGTAATTCCCATATCCATAAGTTATGATCAATTCCACGTTTTTCCAAGGGATCCTTAATAGACGTTGCTAAAATAAAATCTAATTGTTCATTGTAGAACACAGTATCACCTGAAGTATTAAAGTCACAGTCACATTCTTGTGCTGCTAATCTTGGGTCTCCTAATAATTCGTCTTGTTTTTTTCTCCAACTTTCATCACGTTCAGGGTGAACATACCAAGGCAATTTGATTGGTAAAAAGTCATTGTCTTGTGCTTCTGCTCTTACCCATGTTTGATGAAACCAATTACCAGTACCAAATGGAGTTGATAATATAATGGCTCCACCACCAGTTGCTAAGGTTTGTTGAGCAGAAGCCCATATTTCACCAATTCCGTCAATGAAGGCAGCCTCGTCTATTATTAGGAGTGATACTGCTTCTGATCGACCCGCATCACCTGCTGCTGAAACTGCTTTGATTTGAGAACCATTATTAAGTCGAAGTGTTAGTTTATTGTTTTCATCTGCAGGTACTTTTAACCAAGAAGGTAAATTTTCAAACATGAATTTTACCTTTGTAACCATGTTTTTAGCAGTTTCTTGTTTAGTAGCAATGCAAAGGATATTTTTATCCTTTTGAAACAACATTAACCATAATGAATAACCAGCAGTTAAGGTTGAAATTCCTAATTGTCTGGATTTGAGTACTATGTTATATGGATTGTCTCTCCATAAACGTAATACTTTTTCTTGGAATGGGTAAAGATTGAATATAATTCTACCACGAGTTGGGTGTTGGATGTGGCAGTATTTTTTCATAAAGTGCGCCGGATCTTTTGAACACTTTACATACTCATCTCGTATTATTTGTTTTAAGTCTTGAGACATAACTGTCCCTTTATAGGGTTATGTTAAGTAATTTTTAATTAATCAGCTCTTAAATAAATTTTTGGATCATCTTGTGAACCATCAGCTGGATCAATAGCGTCAAGAGAGACGGGTTTTCCTTTATACATAAATGCTTTATCAGGTTGTGATAAAAGCATATTTCTATATTTAGTGCTATTCATTTTGTCTGAGTCTAGGGGTTTTCCATTTAAAGTTATAGTCTCAGCACTGTATATATCAACTTTAATTTCTTTTGCTTCTTTTAAAATTTTTTGAATTTCTTCTTTAATGATTTGTTGCAATTGTGATTTTTTCATAGTTTTGGTTTTTAAATTATTTTCTTTAAGAGTTTTCTCTTTTTCTTTAAGAATTTTATCTAATGATTGTATTTTAGATGTTAGGTCTTTTAATTCATCTAACAACTTTGCTTTTTCTTTACCTTCGGCTTTCTTATATTTTTCATTAACATTTTTACGATCTATAACTAATTTAGCTATAGCATCTGTTATAGTAGCTATACTAGCATTTTTTTTCAAATCTGATTTTGATGGCTTAGCGTTAGCTATTTTAGCATCTTTTTTATCATCTTCATCTTCTTTACCATAAGTATCTTCTACGTCTTCGTCTGATTCAGCTACTTTTCCAGTTAATGTCACTGATTGTCCAGAGGTATTAGCTTGTTGTAATGCTGAGGTTACCGCAGCTTGTGGTACTCCTTTTTGTCTAGCCGCATTTTTTACATCCATAGCGTTAGATCCGGGAGTAATAGTTAATATCTCCGTAATAGTATCTTCTATTTGTTTTCTTAATTCAGATAGTTTCATTGTATTTATAGTTTTTGGCCATAAATATTAGAAACCTAAGTAACCTTTAATCTGTTTAATTCTTTCTTCAGTAGTGCCTGAAATGAATGCTAGATTTTTAATTTGATTTAAATGTTCATGTATTGTGCTTTTTATAGTAAAATCAATTAATTCACGATAATCAGCATTAGTTTCTCTAACACCATTATCTTCAATTTTTACACCAATAGGAGACACATAAAAAACATAATCATAGTCCCAAATAAATGGAGCAGCATATTTAACAAATGCATTTTTATCATCTTGACAAATTGACTTGGCACATTGAGTAAAAGCCATCACATCGATAATTGTTCTATCAGTAATAACATTTTCTCTCATTAGTTCAGAACAACGTTCAGCTAAGAATATTGTTTGACCTTTTAATGTACTATCAGTGTTTAATGGAATACCTAAATCACGTAAGTATTTACTACGTTCAGTAGCAAAGAAATAATCTTTAAATTCAGGTAATTCTTTTAAAGCATGTACTAGTGTTGATTTGCCAACACTCATTGTTCCACATAGTCCTATCTTCATATTAGTAATATAATAAAAAAGGCCTGGTTTCCCAAGCCTAATTTAAAATACTGTTTTTTAGAATTCATCATAATCAGTCTTCCAACCAAACTCATCATCTTCATCATCTTCATCATTATTTCTACCATATAGTTCATTTAATACAACTAATACTTTATCTACCGCGTTTTTTAGATTAGGATTATTAGAAGCTATTTGTTCTAATCGAGGTATTACTTCTTCATCAAAAAGATCTTCTGGGTAGTTTGTAATTTCATTTATTTTGTCATCTATTTCTTTAATAGTAGATGCTAGTTCTTCTACTGTTCTTACTTTAGGGTATGGTTTAAGTGATTTCAAATATGCTGCTACTTCTCTTTTGTGGGTGTCATCAAAGAAACCAGCGACATATTCAGCATCATGACTGTCTATATATAACTCTATAATACGCTGACATTCGTTGGGAGAAGGAGTTTGAGTCTTATTTAATTTTTCTTGGTATTGACCTTCAGTAATAATACCAGCCATTTTTTGCATTTTAAGGAACTCTTTGTTCATTGTCTTTTATTTTTTAAATTAGTATATTTTATTATAAATATCAAAAAAAAACTAAGATCGTGATCCTTTACCTACACTACTCTTAAACCAAGGTAACCCAATTCCATCACGTTTTGCTTTATGATGACTATCTTTGTCATGTTGAAAACCATTAATAAAATACTCTTCTTTACCATCTGGGTGGATTACGGCTGGACCATCCCAGTTGTGTAATTTTCCATCTTTCATGTAACGAATTGTACCGTCTGTTGATGTGTACTTTTTAGTTTCTAGTGTTGGGTCTAGTTGATACTTTTTTTCTTCTTCCATATGTTTTATTATATATATTTCCAAATATAACCATAAGCGGTTTTTTGCCTACCTGAGGCGCAATCTGCTATTTGATTACCTGATTTATTTAGACATCTACCTGCTTCTTGTGCTGACTGGTATTCATTAAGTAGATTACCTTGAAGATCATATTGGAGTATTGGTTTATGGTGACTTAAATAATTTTTAGGTTTTCCTCTAAGGGCATCCCCTATTTTATTAGCCCATAATATATTTCTACCTTTGTTTGCTTTACTAATATTTTGCTTCCATTCTTTACTTCGAGGTCCTAAACCTTTACCTTTTCTATTTTCACTTTGACGTTGTTTTACTTCATCAGTATATGCCCAAGTACCTCCACCTTTAGAATATTTAGTTTGATTAATTATTTTGTACCCTAATTTTTTATATTCTTCAATAAGAGTATGTTCATATAGATATGCGGTTTGTTCATCATCAAAATACTTAATAATTTCCCAAAAGCATTCAACTTTAGAAGTAATATTTTTCCATCCTTTATTTGATTTTTTATGACCTGCTCTATTACCTGTTCCTTTTCCTACATAAAAAGGTTTATTAGTATCTTTTCTAATCCAATGATATACATAATATTTCATAATTATAAATATCACCAGAAATTAAATACTTACATTTTTTTTAAAATACCTTCAGCAATGTAAATACCTTGACTGCCTGCTACTGTTATACCTCTAGCTGATAAAGCGTCTCCGGCAAAATGAATATTGTTGTATGTTGTAAGACTTAAATCATCATAGTTAACAAGAGGCTCTGCAGAGACATATTTTACTTCAGGAATATACATACCCCAATCATCACCAAATTCAAATACTTCATTCATTTGGTCGATAAAATTAAGAATATAATCGGCATATTCACTAAATGCGTCTTTAAACCAGCTTAACTCAACGATTTGATAACTATCGACTGTATTATTTTCTGATGTTAAACTTGGTTTTCGAGTTAAATTAGGTGAATAATATAAACCAGATTTTTTAGCTACGGGTAAATCAAATTGACACTTCTTAACTATTTCTCTACTCCATTCAAATGGATTTTCAATACCTTTAATTTCCATTAGGATACCAAAGTTGGTCATATCGTTTTTAAATTCTTCACCTTTTTTAGCATGACCATTGTAACTAATGTCACCATATGTTTCCTCTACTGCGACGTAAGCTGCGTTATTATTAGTACAAAATGATCTTAACGATACATTATCAAACTTTTGGTATAGTTTAAAATCATAACTGATATCAATTAGTTTTTGAAAGTATTTTTGTGGTGCCTCGTAACGGACTCCAATTTGTACTGATTTTGGTTCTGTAGGTAGTTGGTATTGGTTTGATAATGATTGAGCAAAGTCAATACCACTTTTACCTACAGCAAATATTAAAGAATCATATTGTAATGTAGTATTATGAGTATAAACTTTATTATTATTAAAATCAATGTCCTCTACTTCTGTTTCCCATTCAAATCTAACACCTTTATCCACTAAATATTGATACCATGCTTTAGCAATCTCGTGAAGATAATTTGAACCAATATGCCATACAGGAAATAAACGTAAACCAAAATATGGTTTAATAAATTCAGGTTCTGATTGTGGGTCAGAGCAAAATATTTCTTCTGGTTTAGGATGGAAACGTCTAAAGTTATTAATGACTTGATCCATCAATTCCATTGCTTTCTCTTCACCACAATACTTTGATAATACACCTCCAATTGCAGTGTGATATGTTAATTTACCATCACTCCAACCACCAGCACCTAACATACCTGTCATTACTTCCTCAGGTAAACGATTGTGTGGATCATTTCCTTTATCAATAATAGTGATTAACTCACCTGGGTAGCCATTATCTACTAATTTTGTCGCGGCATTAATGCCTGCTACACCTGCTCCTACAATTACTATTTTTTTATTTTTCATATTCTAAAGATAATAAATTTTATTTAAAAAACAAACAAAAAAGTGGCACCTTTTTAGGAGTGCCACAGCTACCATATTTTTGTCTCTGTTTAGAGCGACCGGCTATGAATCGGTCTATATGTTTATTTTAATATTTTATTATTAATTAGTTGACTAAGTCTCCCACCATTTAGATTGAATTTATTTTCAAATTCTTTTCTAGTACCTTATTTTATTTTATTGGGAATGTTGATTTTAGTTTTTTTAAATGAGATATTAAAGCATCATACATTCCACTTTCGTCATTTTTATATTTTGATTTAATATCATCTATAGCTTTACTATAATCAAATTTAGCTTCTATTTCATCGTCACCATATTGATCATATATTTTTTCTTCAATATCACCTATTTTACTCAAAATTGTTTCTATTTTACTTTTATTTTCATTAATAATACCTGCAAGTTTTTGCATACGAATAAAAGATTCGTTTAATGCTTCTTCTTGTGTATTGTCAGGCATGTTCATTTCAGCTGTTACATCAGCTTCATCAATAGGAGCATCAGTAGTTACTTCTTTTTCAGGATTTGCTTTTTTATCCTTTTTAGCTTGCATTTTAGCTTTTTGAGCAGCGTATTTTTTCTTAGCTTTCTCTAAAATTTTAATTTCGGCTTGAATATTTTTTACTTTAGTTTCATCAACCATTTCTTTAAGATCATCATTTTCATTAATCTTATTTAGTCTTTCTTGACGTGATTGGATTGCTTCTTCACATTTAGTGATACTAGCATCTACAGCTGCTTCATTAGCTGCTTGTTCAATTTCTCTAATATATTCGTTGATAGATTCTCTTATAAGAGTACGTAATTTTTCTACTTGCATTTTATTTTGGTTTTTATTTGTTTATAAATATGTGTTATTTAGATAAGGCATAAATTCCACCATTTATTCCTACTGCAAATTTGTTTGGATGATTCTTAATATAATCCTTAGCGTAATTTATCATCATTTTTTTATATGTATCTGAGTCAGCATTGGAATTACCTTTCATTTCACCTGTTTTATCACTAATGTCTGATCCTAGTTTAAAAAGATCATCATCATTCATTTTAGTAACTTCGTTACTAAGAACATTATTGTAATATTCAACTTGTTTAGCTTTATCAGCTTTTGCTTGTTGATCCATTTGATATACTTTACCTATTCCTCCTAAAGTTGATAATGTAATTAAACCACCTAACAACCAGTTTTTCCACCCTTCATCTAAAGTTTCATCATGAATTGCCTCAATAAACATTCTATATTCACCTTCAGTTATTACTCCGGCAATTTTTTGCATTTTTTTAATTTCAAGTATATTCATTTTTAATTTTGTTTATAAATATGTTGTTTTTTATTAAATTGCTAAACCAATAGAATTAACTATTTCACCTATACTTTTTCCTCCTTTAACTCCATCTGCTATAGTCATAGCTACTGGGGCTACTCCTGTAAGATGTCCTAAATGGGAAAGAATACCAACCCCAGCTATTCCAGTCATCGTAATAGCATATAGTATATTAGCTAATTTTTCTCTAAATTCTTTATTTTTTAATTTTTTATTTCCTGTTATAAATCCAACCCATTTTAATAAGGTTCTAATAGGCCAAGTATAAGCATGATGTAACCCATGAGCTTTTTTTTTCATCCATTGCCCAAAATCAGAACCCCACATATCATCTCTTTGTTTTTTTAATTTATTTAAAAGTTCTCTTTCTCTCATTTCACTTTTAGCATCTTTTTTATCTAAATTCTTTATTAATTCTTCTTTTTCTTTAATTTTTTCATTAAATTTTTTTAATTGTGCTATTTCAGCTTCATTTTTTCCAGTGTTACGAGAAACCCAATTTGATACACCTCCTATAGCATCCATAGCTAAAGGAATTAATCCAGCTATTGTAACAGCAGTTAAAACAGCTGATTCATCAACTTTATCCTCAGGGGTGGAAGTTTCTTGTTTAGCTAATTGTTTAATTTTTTCAACTGGTTGGGCAGTAGCTTTAGATATGATGTTTAATATATTGTTAGGGACTTGATCAATAGTTTCAGCTTCTTCTCCTTCAAATAAAGTATTAGTTTTATACTCACTTTCAGTAATAATACCAGCTAATTGTTGCATTCTTAAAAATTCTTTATTCATAGTTATACTGTTTTCTTTTCAACTTTTTGGTTTAATTTGAAATTTCTTACACCTTTAACAGCTCTAATGTCTTGTAATAATTGTTGTAAATCTTCATCTTTAAATCCAGAAGGATATGGGTGTGGATCAACTTTAATTTTTATAATAGTACCGTAATTTGGGTTATTAGTAGCATACACATTTGGGTTTATGTCTTTAGAAGACACAATTGTTACACCAGGTAAAGAACGAATGTCTGAAAGAATATCTTTTTGAGGACGTTCTCTAGTATCTGTGTATAGAATACCTTCCATGTTGTATTGGGTTGATTCTTCTTTTAATATTTTTAAAGTTAAGGTTCCGTCACCTTTAATTAAACGGTGCCATTCACCTTTAGGTATTCTAATGGGTTGATTTATAGAAACTGGTAACTGGTTTTCAAGTTGAATTTTCCAATTTGTTTTACCTACAATTTCTATTATACGGTTTTCTTTATCACGATGCCACTTTAATTCGATTGGGTCAATGTTTTCGTTGAATTCACGAAGAATGTATTTGTCGGTTGTTTCAAGGTCTTTGTATGGACGTTTTTTTTCATTTAATCCTAAATCAGACAAATCTACATCGTCTATATTATCTTCATCATTATTAGAAAAAGAACTCATAGCTCTTTCAGCATCTATAGTTTGCAAATACACTTGTATGTCTTCTAATTCATTTTCAATCCAAGCAATTTGGTCTTCACTTAAAGGTCTATCACCTACAACATTACTTATAAATGAAAAAAATTCATCTGGTTCCATTTGAAGAATAGCTGTATAAAAAACAACAAGTGTTCTTACATCAACATCTGGGGAAGTAAATGCTTTATATATGGTTTTTAATTTATTAAATATTATTGGACCATAACGAATATCTTCAGGTTCATATTCTAATCTATCAACTCTATCAACTGTAGCTTGTGCTTCTTCATCACTACCTTTTAATCCAGTTTGTGCTAAAATACTCCAATAACCTTTTAAAATTTCATGGACCAACATTGGGAAACAAATTGCTTCAGCAATGATTTTAGGACCTTCATTTTCAGTTACAATTTGAGATTTACCACCAGCTAAATTTTGGCCTGAAGCTATGGCAGCAAGCATCATGTTTATGGCTTGATCATCATTATATATGTCAAAAACTTGTTTCATTAATTCATTATACTTGTCATATAATGTTGAATTAATAGAACGTATTTGTTGAATAACACTTTCTTTTTCAAATAAAGAATATAGTTCTTCAACTGACGCTCCTTGTACTAAAGCATTAGAGATGCGTCTTTGTTTTTCATATGGGTTATATTCTTCAAGAGTAACATTACTAACTATTCTAGCTTCTACATCAATATTATCCTCTACTAAAGTAGGATAATGATCTTTAACTATATCAATAGCTAATTGTGATAATTGAGATTTATATGGGGCTTCAATTGAAACTACAAGACTTAATAATTCTTGAGAAGATCTCATCATTTGCATAAGACTTTTTCCTCTAATTTTTTCAGAGGATTTAGCCTTTAACTTAGCTATGATTTCAGGATCAAATATGTCTTGATACTTAGGCATTACTTTTTATTTTTAAGCATTTTGCTATACCTATTTCCTATTTTTTCAGCTATTTTTTCAGCTGTTTTTTCAGCTTTTGGTTTTTCTTTTATACCAGGTCCAGGTCTTTTTGTTCGAGAAGGTGTAGTTGTTGGTTGAGAAGGTGTAGTTGTTGGTTTTACTGGTGCTTCCTTTTTACGTGTTGGTGTTTCCTCTTCACGTATTGGTGCTTCAGCTAATACTTTTTCAATTTCTTCTCTGATGATTTGTTTTAGTTCGTTAATTTTCATGATGTTGGTTTTTTATAAATATTAGTTAATTTTTGTCTCAATTCATTCATTGATTCAGGATCTGCTTCAGCATGCAACGCTAACATTACTTTTGCATTTTCGTTTATGTTACGTGTTCTTAGTTGTGTTACAAGATCATCGGGACTTGGTATTCTAAAGGAAGAATTTGTAGTAACTATGTAATGTTGATTACCAGGTTGAAAAACTGCTGATCCTATGTATGCTCCACTTCTTAAACGAATAATATAAAGTTTAGAATTACCTGATTCAATTGTATTTGAAACTTGTCCTCCATATTGTCTTAATAAATTGTTTCTACGAGATGCACCTCTATCACCTGCAAATCTACCAAGGATTTGTCCTGAAGATATTACATTTCGTACATTTTGGGGTAAGGTATTAAAGCCTGCTGTTAATCCAAATTGTTCAATCATGGCTGTAACATCTGGATTTGCCGCGGCGGCGGCTGGAGCTTGTCTAGGTGTTCCACCACCAGCTGGTCTTCCTGGTCTTCTAAGAGGGGCTAATTCTCTTTCTTCAGCACCAGGTGGTGTTGTTGCAGCATTTGCTTGTCCTCCAATGTATTGAGCAGCAGCACGTGGAGGAAAATTATAATTGATTAATCTACCTGAAGTGTTGGATATAAATTTACTGTTTCTAGGGTTAATTCGGTTTAATAAAATGTATTTGTCTTCTACTACTACAGCCATCCATCTTTCACCTAATGGTGGATTAGCGGCTATTATGTTTTGTTTATAACTTCGATTATATTGACTATTTATAGCACCTATAATTTCATCACCTTGATATGCCCATCCTTTTGTTCTTGCATATTCAAAATATTCTCTAAGAACTTCAAGACTACTAGCAAAATTAGTTAAACCCGGTGATTCTCTCCAATTTGTTCTATTAAGATTATAATGAAATTGAGCTCTAAATGATGTTGATAATTCCCTATTATCTATTAATAATATTTCTTCATTTTCATCATCTAACATAACTACATAATCTATATTTCTTACAGTTGTTATTCTATTGTTAATTGGAATATTTTTTAATAGATTAACAAATGTAGTTTTGTCTATAGTGTTAGGAATACCACTTCCAAATAATTGTAAAATGTTGTTTTGAATACCTTCATTTTCTTCTGATCCTTCAGAATTAAGGACTCTTTGAACTTCTTCACTATCAAAAGGTATAGGTGTTATAGAATCATCTTTAATTTTATAAGAATTAAAACTATTAGAATCAACTAATATTTGTCCATCTTCTGTGTCTTTTACTATTATAGCCGAGTTTGGGTCTTCTTTAGCTTTTTCTATAACCTTATTGATAATTAATTTATCAATAGCTTCTTGAGATGCTAATTTTAAAAGATACCTAAAAGGAATAGTGTCTATTTCGGGATAGTCTGCTAAAAATTTAGAAGTACGTTTATTAAGTTTAATATTTGGATAATCAGCATCTTCTGTGTATACTCCTACTTTTAAATCGTCGTCTAAAGTTAATAAAATTATAGCTTCACCATTTTTAGTAACATATATTCTTTCGTTGTTACTAAGATTCCATTTATTTAATTTAACTAATAATTTTTTAATGTCAAATGAAAATGTTTGTTTATCTAAATATTTTAAAGACACATTTGTTCTCATGTTAGCCATGATAGATCTTCTATCTTGGTTAGAGAATTTATCTAAATATTTTAATAAAACTTCATCTTCAATAATATCATTGTTTAAAGCAATAAATTCAGCTATTTGTGGATAATCTGGAAGGTAAGTACTTACAAATTCATTATCACTAATATCTGAAAAAAATTCTGATTGGTTTTTTCTGGCTACTAGATATTGTTTTTTCATTTCAAATGAGAATTGAGTCCATTCTCTATAAGTAGCAGCTTTGTTTTTATATGTTTGAGTTATTTTCTCATTACTAGTTAAAGGGATATATCTTAAAACATTACTAAGATTAGGCACTTCACTAAGCCAAGGAACCTCAGATACTAATTTATTAAAAGACATAGCATTAGACTCATATGGGCTATTCTGTCTATTAGTATAAACGTACCTTTTATTTTCATCAGATGTATCTCTAACCTGTATAGCAACAAAACTTAATTTATCAGTATTAGGTAAATTAGTATTTTTAGCAAGATAAAATGTAGGAAAGCCTCTATCAGCATCGTACCTGTAATTACCATAAGAGCCTCTAGTTATGCACCATCTTTCACCTTGACCAAAATTAATACAGTTGCCTTCTTTACTACCATTATAAATTACAATAGTATTATTATCATTATTATAAACAACGTCAGGAGTAATATCTGCTTGTTCAGGCATGTCTGCTCCAGCAGATGAAGTAACTAATTGTATTAATTTAGATAAAGAGTATTTATGTAAGTCCTTTTCAGTAACTTTAGATGAATTTTTTAACTGGTCAAAACGTTGAATGTATGTTTTTAATTGTTCATCTGTAATATTAATGTTTAAATCATTAGCATCTACTTTAAATTTATCAAAAAACTTTTGTCTGTTTCTATCAAGCTTTATTTCATCTTCATTTAAAGGATAACCCCAATTATAAACAACGTATGCTATAAACTTATGTATATTTTTCACTACTTATTAATTTTAAGAATTAAAGTACCATTTCCTTTAATAACTATATGCCATTCACCTTTTGGTATAAATATGGGTTGATTTAAAGAAGTTGGTAGTTGATTTTCAAGTTGTACCATCCAATCTGTTTCTCCTATTATTTCTATTAAACGATCTTCTCTATCACGATGCCATTTTAGTTCAATAGGATCTATATTTTCGCTAAATTCACGAATAATATATTTATCTGTTATCTCAAGATCTTTATAAGGGAGCATTACATCACTATATTAAGTTTAAAAGAAGAAAAATTTACTATTTCACCACCTTTATCTTGAATTGCCTTAATAATTTGATTCCCATCATATTCATATTTTTTAGCTAAAGGAGTATCAGCTAATAGAAATCTATATACTTTAAGATTATTAGGCATCTCACTTACTTTTAAACTTCGAATATCTACAGTTGAACTTGTAAGATTATCAGGTAATTTAGAGAATTGTGGGCATTGTTGAATTCTTATATATTTTGCTTTTATACCTTTTGGAAGTTCAGTAAATGAGGGACAATCATCTATAGTTAAATCTTCTATTTTATTTTTAGGTTTAGAAATAGAGGTTATAGCAGGACATCTAAATAACGCTAGAGATTTATATTTTATACCCTCAGGAATGGTTGTTATATTTGGACATTGGGATATAATAAGTTTACCTTTAACTACTAAATTATCAGGTAATTTAGTTATTTTAGAAGCAATTAATTTTAAATCACCTCCAACTAAAGTTAAATCACTAGGAAGTTCAGAGTCTAGTTTTACTATCTCTAGTGGACCTTTACTTCCATTTTTAATATAATATTTCATCTGTTCAAGTTGAGCGCTACTTAATGCTAAATCTCGTTCTTTTTTAGAGCGTTTATTAACAAATATTGATTTATCAAGTCCTAATATTTTTAGATACGCGGGATACCAATTAGATGGGATATCTTTATCTTTTCCATCAAATATAACACTTATATTATTTTTGTCATTAACAACAACTGCTGATACAACTAAAGATGCCAAACCCTTGTCTTTTAATTGTTGTATTATTTCAGGAGATTTAACTTTTATATAATAGAGAGTTTTGTTTTGATCATGGTAATAAATTCTAAAATGATCTGGGATTTTATAAGTGGTACACCAGGCTGAATCTTTGCTGCCATCTTTACATACTCTATAAGCGTAGGTAGATAAGCCTAATTTGCGAGATGCAGCGTGGGTATGAGGTACTTGTACTATAATATTTTCATTATCAATTATAGTTTCAAAATCTGATTCTAGATCTTTAGAAGATTTACCTACTGTTGATGATAAGCTACTAAAAATTTCTTCAGGAGATTTTCCTTGAGATACACCATCTTTAACTTGTTTTAAAATATCAGGGTAAGTCATACCCTTAGCATTTAATGAATTTAATTTACTATCAAATTCACTAGTACGTTCAGCACCTAATGCTTTAGCTATACTATCTAACTGTTGCTTGTTAAGTTCAGTTAATAATATTTCTTTTAATATGTTAGTTAGTTTAATCATTTTGTTTTTCCCCATTTTTTGCCTTTGCCAGGTGTTTTACATTGAGATGGTGTGGGGCGACATGAAGGGTATTTAGCACGTTTTTCTCCTTCTTTTCTACCACAAGGCTTACATTTACCGTCTCTACAAGTATTACAGTCTACCCACCCACCTGTTTTACCAGGAGCACCTTTACGTTTGAACCAGGTGCGGAGGGTTTCTTTTTGTTTTTCAGTTAATTCATCCTCTTTTAAATCTTTCCAAATTTCACCCTTACGGCATCTAACAATTGCACCTGATTTATAAGCAGATGGTTTATCGTATTTGCGATCAGCAATACGTTTACATCTGTCTTCTTTTTTTTCTAAAAGAAGTTGAAGGAGTATGTGTGTTAGTTTCATATGATTATACATATTGAGCCCTATATTGCTTATTCTTAATAGTTTGAGCTTTCCCAATAAGTTGACATCTTACTGTTTCTGGGTTAATTTGAAGATCAAGAGCTAAATCATGATAGCTAGGATATGTTTGGATGTATTCACCTGATGTTTTATATAAAGCTACAGGGTTACCTTTTCCTTTATTAGGACTTATTCTGCCTTTATGAGCTTTAGATACATTAGGTTTAGGGCCATCGGGTTTACCTTTTTTAGATGTTGTTGAACCTGTTTTGGCTTTAGATATTTTTTCGCAAGTTTCTTTTGAGAATTTACGTCCTGTTAGTTTTTCACTAACTGTCTTTTTAGTTTCTTCTTTATGAAGATTATTTCCTCTAGCATCATTAGTCATATTATAAAACATTGAATTTCCAGCTGCGTTAAATTTTGTCAAATAATATGTTTCCATAACTCGAGCATCTCCCTCACCTTCCCATAATATTTCTCTAGTGAAATTTTCTTTACCATGTTTTTTTAAAGCATTTTTTAATGCTTTTCCACTACCATAATAGTTTTCATCAACTTGAGTCTTTCTAGAAGATCCAATATATTTTTTATTGTTGATGACATTAGTTATAAGATAAACATAAGCCATATTCCCTCCAATTTATTATAAATATTGGGGGTGTAGCTTCCCTTACCAATACCCTGTGTAAGTGGTTTTGAACCCTAGTAGCTTAGCCATACGGGGCAATGCACAACTCCAGTACGACGCCTTTGTTCTGTCTTTTTTATTAGGACAATCATGTCTTTTTGAAAACGCTTGACGTGCTTTAGGATTATTAAGTTTTGCTCTTAATCCACCACCTGCCATACCAAATGATACTTTTTTAATACGCTTGGTTTTAGGATCTTTAACATAAACATAAAACTTTTTAGAACCACCACGTTTTGGTTTACCTAAAGCAGGTTGTTTCTTTTCTTCTTCTAATTCAGCTTCTGTTAAAGTTTCAATTTCCATCATTGGATAATCAAGTGGAACCACCTCACCTTCATACATTCCAAAACGACCTAAATCTGTGTTTTCAAATAAATGTTTATCAGTTTCTTTTAATTCAATAATTTCTTTTTTCCATAACAAACGAGCTTCATGAATCAGTTCAATGTGTGATTTTGAGCCTGGTCTGAAAATGTTGTCATGGATTTGAATCTTGTTGTCTAAATGGTATCTCATGTTTTCAGAAATAGCCATGTTGTATTGTTTAGATTCGTTTAATAAAGGAGCACTAGTACATTCATTACAACCACAATCGCATTTTTTCTTTTTGGGTTGTTCTGTTAATGCTTTTTTTATTATTTCTAGGAGGCGTTGTTTCATGATTTGAATAATTGATTAAAATTCATTTGTATTTCAGAAGATTTAACTGTAACTCCGTTGTTTATAAAACTATCATCAGGTATACTATCTATTATTTGTTTAGTAATTTTAGTATATTCTCCTGCTCCGTTAAGAGCAACATTTAAAATGTATCCTACTTCTTGATTTTTATTAGGTTTTTTAATTAATTTACTCCATAAAAGTTTACGTAACAAAGCAACAGTAGCTTGTTTTGGGGTGGGATTAGATTCTAATCCTAATTCTTTATACAAATTATCTATTTTAACAAAAAATGGTTGAGTAACAGATAAAGATCTTAATTCTTTATTATTATACACACTTGATATTATAGTAAAACTGTTTAATAAATCTTGAGGTTTAAATCCACCTGCATTAGCTTTAGTATCTTCTTCACCAAATAAAGTTAAAACTCCAAATACTCTATTTAATAAACTTACACTTTCTCCATCAGATTTAAATTTACCTAAAGTAATAGTTGAAGTGTCATATGCTTTAACTTCAACTCCAATTCCACTAATAATTAAATCGGGATTGTCTCCTCCTCTACCATCTTGAGTACTTATTGGTTTTATATTATGTTGATAAGCCCAATATGTAGCCACTTCTCCATTTCCTGAACCTGCGGTTGGTGTACCATCTGCTTTTAAAGGTTTAATTGAGTATAGACTAGCCCATATTTTAGCGTCTTTTCCTGTTAAAGAAAATGATTTGCCTACAACTAAGGGAGTTTGGCATTTTGGGATTGTTTTAACTTTTAAAGATAATTTTATTAAATCATCATATGAATTATCGTTTTCAGTTAAAATTCCCATTTCATTTAATTTTACATTTTCACCTAACACTTTATTTATTAAAGTTTCTAACAATAAAATATCCTGTTCATTATTCATGTCAGGATATCCTTTAGGGAATTTATGAGAAATACTATTTAAAAATTTGTCAAACATATTCATAATTATGCTGGAACTTCTTCAGGTACTTCTTCTGTTGGAGGTGTTTCTTCAGTTGGGGGTGCTTCAGGTACTGTTTCGTCAGCAGGTGTTTCTCCTCCTGTTGGTACTTCGGCTGGTGTTTCTTCTTCTTTGTTTTTACTACCATACATTAGTATGCGAGCAATAGATTCAGCTGCTCTTTCTTCCTCGTCTAAGTTTAACATATAGTACTTTTTACCTTCAACTTGAGCAATCCATGAACGTTCAGTGTATATTAAGTAAAAATACTGTCCATTTGCTAAAAGGATTTTAAAAGTAGTAGGACGAGGAGCAACCCAATGAATGTCAGAAATAAAATCTTCGTATTGTTTTGTTAAAAGATTTATAATAATTTGTTTTAGAGTTGGAAACTTTGATAAAACAGGAAATGTTTCTTTATCAAAATTTACGTCACTAGGAGTAACACCTAACGTGTTATCCTTTATTTTAGAAGAATAAACACGTTTAGCTATTGTTTGAATTTTATCTATAAGTTCCTGTTTACTTGCCATTTTATTTGTCTAAATAATAGGCCTCTTCATCAACAGGGCCTTGTTTTGTATTTTGATATGTTAAGTATTGGGTTACTGAATTTAAGTAATCAGCTGCTTTAGTAATTTTGCTTTGTACCCATGCTTCTAATTGTGTATCATCATCAAGTGAAGACATTAACATTTGAGCATTTTGCATGATGCGAAGAAGTTCAGATTTAGCCATTTCACCTTCATAATCAAGTTCTTCTTCTTTTAACTCAACGCCTCTTCCCTTTAAAATATCAGCTTTAGTTACTTTACCATCACCTGTTAAATCAGGAAATTTTTTATTTTTTTTCTCACTTAAAGCATCTTTAATAATTTCTTTTAGTCTGTCTGTGTTTTTCATTTTGACTTGTTTTTTAGCTATGTTCATTGCTCTACCACGTAACACATCTTCAGCATCCGCTCCATATTTTTTTACAGCTTTTCTACCAGAAGAGGCTTTCATAGCCTGGTAAATGTCTTCTGCTCTGTCTAGAATTGCTTGTGTAATTTTACTTGTTTCTTCTTTAATACTACCCTTTTCAGCAGCATACAAAGCCCTCATATGAGATTTTGCTTTTCCCACAGAGGATGAACAGCCTTTTTTTTCGCCTGTTTTTTTATTGTATATGCATTTTCCTTTTCTTTCGTAGGGCATATTAAGTGTTTTTAATAAGAATAAGGGGTTTTACCCCCTTATAACTTATTGTTGTTTTTGGTTACTTTGCTTTGTCTTCAGCAACCGATGCTTTACGGTACTCAGTTACCAACTTTTTTAAATTGCCAGCTGCTTTGCGAGCTCTATTATGAGCTGCTTTAGAAGCTTTGGCATGTTCAGTTGTAAACTCTTCCCATAAACCTTGCATTTGTTCAAATAACTCTTGACTGTTCATAGATTTAATTTATTTAGTTAATATTAAGCTTGTCCTCCATCAACCGGAATTTGGGTTTTCAGGAAGAATAAAGCTGTGTTTCCAATTTGTCTTATCAATTTATTTTTATTTTCACTTTCAGGCATTTCACGAGCAGCGTCTAATGCTTGTTGTAAGTGTTGCCCAATACGTTTTTCAACTGATTCTCCACCTCCCATGTCCATGCTTGGCTCAACTGAAGGCATATCGGTAGAAGGAGCTTCAGCAGGTGTTTCTTCAGAAGCACTAAGGTCTAATTCAACGTCGTCAACAGGAGGTTCTTCGTCTTTTTTAAGTTTTTTTTCAAAAATCGATAACTCTTCTTTAACAAGTTGATTTATTAGGATACGTAATTTGTTTTCCATTATTAATGATTTGTGATAAATATTAACGGTTTTTAAGTCTACGTAAAACTTCTTGGGTTAATTTTTCTTTACCTTGTTCTTCAGGTGATTTAAAAGTGTTTTTAACTTTATTAGGGTTAGGTTCACCAAACATAGATTTCATTCTTGCATTTAAAGATGTTTGTAAAGAACCTTGTTTGATTTCTCCGGTTTTAGGATCCTTATAATAACCTTCTTCTTTTTCAAAGTCTTGAGGCCCTAATTCTTTTACTAATTTGTATTTGTATGCCATGTTATTGTAAGTATGTTAGTTTGTAAATAGTTGATTTAATTAATTCAGTTATAGTATCAATTTGGTTCTGCAAGTAACTATCTTCAATTGTTTCTCTCACTTGGTATGCTGCTTTACACAACATATCCAAGTATGCTATTACTTGGTCTTTACCTTGGTATTGTTGTAAATTAAAATTGGTATAATCATTAATTATACCGTTTTTACCCTGATATGATTCTACTAAACCATCAATTAAAGGAACAATTCCTTCATAGTATGCTTGTAAAGCAATATGCTCGGCGAATGAAGGTGTTTGTAAATGAAATATGTGGGTTTGGGTTCTTGAATGAAATAGGTAAGATATAAACTTAGAAAATTCCATATATTTTTATAATAAATATGGTTTATTTTTTTAAACTTTGTAAGTATTTAATTGTTTCTTCTTTACTTTCTAACAGTTTTTGTTTTGAAGAACCTACCCAACGTTCTACGTCTCCAGCTTCTGTAATGTATGATGTATTAGACTCGTTTATTTCTTCGTCCATCCATATATTAAATTCTTGTGTTATACCATCAATGTCTGAATTGATGATATGTTTTTCATAATCGTTCCATAAACCTTTAATTTTTAATTCGGTTTCAAAATCAACCTGACAATTAAAACACCTTTTATATTGTAAATAAAAACGTTTATCAAGGTGGGGTTTCATTAAATTACTACAACAAGGACAAAACATTGGTAAATGGATTGATTCTTTTGCTTTATCCAGTTTAGTAATGTTTTGTTTGATACCATTTTTGATGGTCCATTGTCTTCCATCTTCTTCCCAAATTTCACCTTCTTCATGAAATTCTTGTTGTTTAGTATAACCTGTTCCAACAATGGTTTTTTCACCATATTTACCTGTCATTAGGTTACGGAGGCGTTGTACGTCCTTTTGTTGGAACTCTTTTTTTAGAACATTTTCTGGCATATTATATGGCTTCTTTTTCTAATAAAGTATAATCTGTTCCTTTTTCTAAATTAGCATTTTTAAGTATTTTTTCTAAATCTCCTTTAATAGAATTAATAGTAGTAAATTCATTAGTAGTAAAAATAATATTTTTTCCTTGTATTTGGGCTCCTAAATCTTTTGAACCAGTTTTGAATTTTTCTATATTATCTGAGGTTTTAGGAGGAAATGGTTCTCCTCTTTCTCTTTCTAATTTTTGTTTTACATTTGGAGGACCAGGAGGACCAAAATACCCATTATATAAATCAGTATTGATTTTTACAAATACTCCTTTTGTATTTTTAGGATCATTAATAATTTTTAAAAATTCTTCTGCTGTTTTTGTTTTAGGTATTAATAATAAATTTTTTTTAAGAATTAATCTTTTAGATGTTCCATCTTCTTCATTCTCCATTAATTTTACTAAACTATATTTATTCATAATCCTAATTTTTCTAATCTTGTATTAGTATTTATATATTATATATTGAATATTTCAATATTTGTCCATATACTGTTATTTCGTATTTACCTGTAGTTTTACTAAATGATATTTCATCTAGACTTGTATTTTCTTTATTTGTTTCTCCAATAGGAAGATAATCTCTCTCCGCATAAACCTTGTCTCCTTTAGTATATATTATGTTAAAATCAATGGTTTTAGCGTCTTTGTTCTTTTTTTCTCTTTGATTTAATTGGTTTATTACTTCTTCTTTATTTGTTTTAATAAAATTTTTTAAATCATTAGCTTTGTTTTCATTTAATACTTTTTGAATTTCTTCTTTAATAATCTGTTGTAATTGTGATTTTTTCATAATTTTAATTCTTTTAATTGTTTAATTGTGTCAGAAGCAGAAGTGTGAAGGATACCTATTCCTCCCTTACTTTTCCATTGTTCTATATTGTCTTCTCTATCGTCTATAAGTATTTTATTTTCGCCAGAAAATTGTTGTTTTTGAGAGGCAGGAACAAAAATTTCTTTATTTACATTATTTAAATTATTTGAAATCCATGCTTTTTTACCCTGAATAGCTTCATTATACTCTGGGTCAAGTTGTTGATTTGGAGGGAGTTTAAAGTCTATTGATGGGGATGAAAGTATATTTGGTTTGTATGGTGATATATAGGACCATAATTCTTCTTTTCCAGGATAAGATTCTAAATTAGCCCAAAAATCTTTTTCATCCATTTTTTTTTCTTTTAATTTCTTTCTAAAAAATCTCCAAAAAAACATTTTAGGATACGTATTAGCTTTTTTAGTAGACATTCCTGTTAAATCCTTATAACCCTTATCAAAGTCTACTAATACTCCATCCATGTCACAATAGATAGTATATTTTTGATCTTCTACTTCTTTTAATAAATCAGTTAATTTAATCATCTTTTCTTTTTAGTACTATCATTTTTCCTTTTCCCCTAGGCCCATCAAATTTTAAAGATACATCTTTTCTAAAGTATCCAGGTATTCTGTTAAATTTATTGTCTGTTAAATTAGCATATACTGTATGGTAACTTTTGCTTCCTTCATTATCAAGAGAAGCAATACCTATGTATTTTGGTTTTTCTTGTTCAGTAAAATCTACTATTATTTTATACATAGTAGATAATATTTTTACATAATTTTCTTTTCCTCCTTGCGGTTCTGAACTTATGTTTCCTTCAGGATAAAATTCTATATTGTAGAATACACCTGGGTCGTAATATGGAGGTGTTGGAAATTCTTTAATTTTATAAATATATTTTTGGTCTCCTACTACAAATTGTCCATCGGTTAAACTTCCCTCTATATCAACTGCATTTTCTTTAGACAAAACAATTTCATTTAAAGATTCACGTAAATTATCTATAAATGTTTTAGGTTGATTAAATTTTGGAATATCAATAATCCATTCATTAATATTTTCTTTAAGTGAATTTTCCCATCCTCTAAAACACATATTGCCTTTACTATATGCTTCTAATTCTAATTCTTTTAGATATTCATCTTCATTTATGTTTTGTCCTTCAATACCATGAATTCTACCCTCAAGATTTTGCATGTGATGAATCATTTCATGAGCGTATGAACGTAATATGTCTTTAGGATGACGACCATAAGTGTATAAAGTAATACATTTATTATTAGGGTCATAATGAGCAGTACGTCCTAATATGTTGTTTGCATTTTTCTTATCATCTTCTATAAAAACTAAATCGGGTAACGGTTCAATGTTTATACCATTATCTATCATAGACAATGTTAATGATACTAATTTATCTTTAAATTCAGGGTTATGTTCTAGTCCTGGTTTAGAAATGTTAGAAACTACTATTTTATCTTTATGTTTTTCAACTTTAAAATCAGATGGTACTACATTTTTAATATGGTCTTTATAATAGTCAACTCTAGTAGGTTCTGAAGATATTTTAATGTCTATGTCTTGGTTTTGTAATGGTTCAAAGAAATTAGTTGTTTCTTTTTTAGGAGTATTATCATGTCCACATTTGTGACAAATAAATAAATCGTTTCCGCCATCCTCTATTTTCCATGTCCAACCACAATTATCACAAACTATACTATCACCTTGAATTTTTTCTTCAAGAAAATTTGTTATTTCTTCTCCTTCTTCTACTGGGTGTAGAATAGAGTATATTTGTTCTTTATCTGTTTCTTCAATGTCAGGCAAATAGGCAAATAATTTTTCTTTATCGTCTAATACTGCTCTAGCTTTAGTACCACTAATACCATCTGAAGTTATAATGTTGATGGGTTCAATATTTGTTTTGCCTAAAGCAGATTTGGTACGTTTTTCAAAATCAGCAAAATCTTCTTCTTTACCTTCACGTGACCCTAAAAACCATTTGATTTGAGTGTCAGGTTCATTTTTAGCTAAAGAATAAATTGAAGTAATTGGATTATCTGTTGGAATAATATTTACTATACTAGGTAAATAATTTTTATATATATTCCAAATTGCCACTGATTGTTCTTGGGTAATTGTTTCTGATCTGCCTCCACCTGTACCAACATAAATGTTAAATTCGTTTATGTTAGGGTATTCTAATGCTTTTTTAACAACTTCAAAATGGCCTTTTGTTGGTGGTTGAAACCCACCTCCAAATACACCTATTGTTTTAGTTGGAACAGGAATATCAACTTCTGCTAAAAACGGTGTTATAAGTGATTTTACTAATGATTTCATCTAACAAAATTTTTAACAATGTTAGGCAATTCTTTCATATCAACTGGGGTTAGATTTGATTGAATAGTCTCGTATGTATCAGCTATTTTATCTATGTTTTTTTCTAAAACAATTTTAGTTTTGGCTCTGTCTTTTTCTCGTTTTTCTAATTCTTCAGGTGATAAACCAACATCACTTTTTCTAAAGGTTGATTGAAATTGACCTGAAGATAATAGATCTGAGAAGTATTCTTTTAAAGTACCCTGTTGATAAGCAGATTCAAAATTATCTATTTCTGTTTGTTCTTCGGAACTAGCAGGTGTATGTACTAATACAAAATTATCACCAAATATATTTTTATATTCTTCTAATAAATTATAAACATTAACCCATGTTCCTAAAACACCAACTGCTGGTACTTTACGTTCACGTTTATAGTTTCTTAAAAATGATACTATGGGGTGAGCATAAACCATTATCATCATTATTTCATACCCTTTATCATTTAACATGTCTAATGTAGGTTGAAGGGTTGATAAATTAGAAGCTGTAGTGTCGTAAATAAGATTTTGTTGGTTGTCAATAGTGTTAGGTAAATCCGTTTTTTTTATTTGAACAGAGGCAGCAGATAAATTACCATACATTGGAGAATCTTTATCTTCAACATATTTGTCAGCATTTAAGTCTACAAATCCTTTTAATACGGGTTGTAACGATTTTAGTACTGTTGATTTACCAACTGATGCACCGCCAGCCATGATTATAGCTTTTGGGTTATTTATAACTTCTCTTAATAAATCAGTTAGTTTAATCATTCTAATAAATATAATAACAAAACTTGACTAAGCCAAATTTCTTATTATAAATATTAAATGTCTTCCCGTTTTGCAGTTGTTCGAAACGACTCAAATGAAGGAGAAGATGTTGGATTTTCTAAATCAAACAACTTACGTATAGTTTTAAATATTTCAATATTTTCCTCAAATGTACGTTCCGGTTCAACTATTTCCCATCCTTTACCTTGCATTTTATCTTTTTTAGAACCACGCTTAGATGATTTTAACCACAGTATCCCGTTGCGTTGAGCATCTTTTCCATAACACTCTTTATAACACTGTGAATAAACAGCTGTTTGTAACTCATATGTAGTTTGGATTTGGTTGGATGTTTTAAAGTCTATAATCCATAATTCATCATTTATCTCACAAACCATGTCACAAGTACCAGCTACTTTTAATTCATCTGAAAATAGGTGTACTTCAGTTTCTATAAGTTTAGGTTTATGGGTTTCCCAAAATTCTACAAAACGTAAAAACATTTGCCACACATCAGGATTATATTGTGGTGTTCCAAATTTGTTTAAGAACTGTAATTCTTCACCATTTAAATACTCTTCAATCATTTCATGAACTTGTGTTCCTTCTTCAGCTGCTTTTTTAACAATGTATTCTGAAGCATATCCTACTTTTTTAAGCCAATCTTCAAAAAACTTACCTTTAGGGTAATAACTTAAAATGTAAGTAACAGATGGATAATAATTACCATTTCTCCTATAAAAACGAGAATCTGGTAATGTGATTTGTTTATGGTCGTCAGATATTTCTAAAATTCGATCATAGGAATGTTTAATTGTACTCATACTAAGGTTAATTTTTTCTCAAATAGGTTTGAGAATGTTAGGGGTTGAGTGGTTTGAATTAGTTTAGTAAAATTTTCAAATCCCATTTCACTTGGGTCTTTGTCTTGTAATTCTACTAAATAAACCTCTTTACCCTCATTTAATAATTCTTCGCAAAAAGATAAAGCTTGTTTAATTGCGTCTTTATCCAATGCTATATATATTTTTTGTACTTGTGAAGTAACGAGTTTTTTCTTTAGCTTGTCCTGGATGTTTTTGCCTAGTAATGGTATTACATTACGTTTAATAGCCATCATATCAAATGGGCCTTCACATAAAATGATAGGAACATTCCAGTTTATAAAAAATTCAAATGGAACAATGTTTCGGGATACGTTTGGGTTTTTATACTTTGATCTAGAAAATTCTTCAAATCCTCTAGAAGTAAAATAGTTTAATACTCCTTTTTCATCATATGAAGGTATAACAATCATATTAGAGTATGGTCCATCTTCACAGTATCCGATTTGGTATTTTAAAATGTCTTGTTTAGTAATACCACGGCGTTTTAGGTAAGCTAAAGCGCGTCTTCCAATAAGATTATTTGGAGTAATAGCAGATAATGAAATGAATTCTTTAGGTAAAGTAACTGTTTCTGTAACAGCATATTCTCTATCGGAGATTTCTGTTTTAACAATAGATTTTAACTTTAAAAGTACCTCTGGAGATGCTTGGGTTTGTTTAAATAGCTGAATGATTTTTTTACCCTTAAAACCACAAACCCAACAAGCAAATTTTTGATAATGGGAAGATGTAATATCAAAATTAATTTCTAATTTAGGTTTATGATGATTACATTTTGGACAGGTATATGATTTATTTCCCCTAGCAGCAGATTTACCTGTTCCTAAAACTGAATTAACTAGCGCTACTAATGATTCATTTATTTGCATATTCCCAAATATAACCTCCAGCTGTTTTTTGCCTTCCTTTAAGACAACCACTTATATAACATTTATAAATTAAAGAAGGATCTTTTATATTATCCCATTTTTTAATAAAATTTCCTTCTAAATCATACTGGTTAATTGGTGAAGATGGTTTTCCTACATTTCCTTGTTCCCATGTTATTTTTCTGCCTTTTAATCTTTCTGATATTTTATCTCCCCAAGTTACATTTCTGTTCTTATAAGAATTTTTATGGTTTATTTTATGAGACTCAGTAAATGGTTTTTTAAGATTTTTATGAGTTTTACTTATTTTTTCTCTAGCAGATTTTGATACTTCATGAGTTATACATCCTCCTCCACCTTCATTTTTATTTTTTAGATTAAAACCCCAAAATTTAAATAAAGAAATATAATGTTTTTCCCAAAATAACCAATTATTATTTTCAACTATATTTATAACTTCTAATAATGTATTATTTCCAAAAACTTTTTTATGATTATTTAATCGTTTTGATGGTTTTTGAACTGTTTTTCCTATATAAAAAGGAACATTGTCACCATTATGTAAGTAATATATATTAGTTTTTTTATCCATTAATTATAAATATTGAACATAATCATAATATAACAAAGAAAACTTAGTTTCTCAAGTTTAACTTTAAATATTTTTATTTAATTTTATTATAAATATAATAATAAAACTTAGGGCAAATCTTTACGATAATAACGAGCTTGTATGTTATCGTTATAGCTGTTTATTTCTAGACAATTAGTAACAAATTGGTGTTTAGCCTCTAAATAAGATAAGTGTTTTGATGTAAAGGCAAATTCAAGTATTTCTTTATAAAATAAATATTCACCTAAAGTTTTAACATCTTCTAATAAAGGTTTACAACTACCCCAATATGTTTTCCAGTCACTTTCAGAAAATGTAATTTCTTTTGTTTTTTTACGACCAGGGCCTGTTTGTGTTAATAATGCTTTTTTTCCTAATTTTTTAGTTTTTTTATGGGTTAAAAACTTTTTACCAATGTAAAATTGGTTAGTCTGGAGGTTAGTAATTTTGTAAACAAAACCAAAACACCCTTCAGGAAAATCTTCTATTTTATCTATAACTTTGTTTTGATACAACCAATTACTCATATTTTTATCTATCGATGTTTACTAAAATTGACATGTCTGTTGTTCTACTAGTAGGAAGAGGTTGAGCAAGTTTTGCTACTGCTAATAACTCTTGTGCTTCATTATACAAACCTACTGTTGTTACATATGGAGAAAAACCTGAAGAACCTGTAACAAAATTATATACGTATCCGTCTTGTGTACTACCTGAAATTAGGCTCGCATTTAGTGAATAATTAAATTCATTTTCTCTAATAGTACATTTAACTTGGGTTTCGTAAATGGTTCTTGCACTTTGAAAACTACAACTCACTTGGGAACCAAAAAAGTAACTCATAGCACTATCTGCTCCAGGTTGAGTAAATGCTATTAAACCATGTTGGTATGTAATAACTCCTCTAAAATCAGATGAACCTGATTTGTATATAGATCCTTCTCCATCATCATAATATGTAACTGTTGTAGACGGAGAAGCAGGATTTTTTACTGTTAAACTAAATGAATTTGGGTTTATGTAATCACCAAATAATTGAGAAGGAATAGATAACACATATATTTCTGTGTTAGAAGCAGTAGGAAAAAATCTTGATTGTGATAGTGTAGTTTGAAGATAATTATCAAATCTACTATGAACATTAGTTGTTAAATTACTTTCAACTATGTTATTATTATAATCTGTTACAATATATGTTCCTTCAGGATTAGGCAATTCATTTGAATAGTATAGTTGTTTAATACTATTGTATATGTTTCTTTGGTAATAAGAAGATGAATACCCATTTGATCCTGTAGTGCCAGTAGTTGGTTCAGTTAAAACATTAAAAGAACCAGTAATGTTTTTGCCTAAAAGTCTTTCTATAAAAACATTAGAATTAACAAAAGAAGCACTTCCTTCAAAAGTAAAACTTTTGTTAACTACAAAGGGTGTTATAATAACATCCTGTGATGTGAGAGATTTGAAGGCGCTCATTCATCAAAAATCTAACTTAACTCTTACTAAAGTTTCTTTAGTAAAATCTTTTTTAAGTGGTTTTGACAATTTAGCTACAGCTAACAATTCATTTGTATCATTGTATAATCCTATAGTTGTAACATATGTTTGAGGATTATTAATAAATACATCATATAAAATTGTACCAGTACTACCAGATATAAAACTTGGATTTTCTGAGTAGTTAAATTCTGCGTTTCGGGCTCTGCAGAATACAAAGTCTGAGGTTATTGTTTCTTGACTATTAAGACCAAATGAACTATTATTATTACTACCACTTGTTATTCTACTAAATAATCTTGAATTATTATTAGCATCAACATTAGATGATCTAGTTGTTGCTAAATTAATACCACCATTAGCAAATGTTAAATCAAGTGCTGCTCCATTTAAAATAATAGTACTAATGTCTGGGAAAAATAAACCGTATGATCCTTGACTTGTCATTCCAGCAGCAGTTGCACTAGGAGCACTATTAGCTAAAGTAATAGCATTACCATTACTACCTGAAACTATTTGGTACATTCTTAAATTACCAACAAATGGGACAACTGTTAAGTCATTACTATTATCAGTAAGCTGGATTTGACTGGAAGCACTGTATAAAGTTAAATTTAAACTACCCGGGAAAAGTGATTGTTTTGATCTAGCTCTTTCTACTGTTAAAGCATAAAAATAAGAACTTGTTATAGTACTAAATATAAAACTTGCATCCTCAGCATCGGGGTATATTAAATTTCTAAATTGTCCATAAATAGTTCTAGTTGGGGATAAACCACTTATACCAGCTTGGTATAATAAAGATCCACCTCCTGTTTCATCACCATATGCTATGTTAAACTGGATTTCTGCTTGTGAATTATTGGATTCTGTTTGGTATACATTTAAATAATATGTACCTGTACTTCCTGCTTCTTGTATTGAAGATGTATATAAGTTAGATAAAGTAGGAATATTGTCTGACCAACATGGAGCAGTTATGCTATCTGCACTAACTACAAAATCTTCTGGGTCTAATCTTTTATAAGCCATTTATTTATTTTTTAAATTAAGATTTAGTTACAATAAGAGGTATAGTTATTCGAGCACCACTGTCTCTACCAATAACAGTTAAAGTAGTAGAAATTTGAGTTACTCCTGTTGGGAATAAAACATTAACAGTTGTTGCTGTAAAACTTATTGATGTTCCTACAACCGTTTTAGAAACATTTGTTCCTATAGTTGTTGTTGAATTTAAAGCGGTTGCTTGAGTTGTATTAATACCTGTACCAGTAAATGTGTTTAATAATCTTACGTCTGCTACTATAGCATTATAACCTGATGATTCAAATGTGTTAAGTCCTCCTAAGTAATTTAAAGTTTGAGGAGTAATAGTTTTAGATTCACCTTGTTTTAAGGTAACAGATGCTTGACCTAAAGCTAAAATTGGAAGTTTAGAAGTACCTCTAGGTAAAGTTGTTAACAAATATTTCATTACCTGTGTTTCATCTGGAAATGCTTCTAATAAAGGCATATTATCAATTGCTTGTCCATAATAAGCAGAACCTGATGGGTGGGTTGGATTATAAAGTGTATAATCAATTTCATCATCTGCTAAAGCAAATTGTGTTATACGAAATGAACCATCATTTTTGGCTAATAACTCTCTACCTTTGCGAGTTAAAATAGCATCAACTGTGACTACTGAGTTGTTAAGAAATCCCATTTTATATTATTTTTATTATAAATATTAGTATACTATACCTTCTGCCGTAAGTCTTTTAATTATTGAATTATAATTATCTTTTAGTTTTTGAGAAGCATTTTCAGGAAACAAAATTACAGATGGAGGTACTCCATTTCCTCCAGGAAGTGGATTTAAATAACTAAAAGGACCTCTAGCAGGATAAAGTTCATTTATGTATAAATTTACTGTTGAAGTATTATTATTTTCATCTATTCTGTAAATATTAAAATTATTAATTGATCCTGAAGGGTATTGACTTCCTGTTCCTACTAGTGCAGGAAGTCCACCAAGAGGAGTTCCTGTAGTTGTTACTGCTGGTGTGACTAATAATCCAAAATTAAGGCCATTTATATACTTTTTTTCAATAAAATGAACAGCTGATTCAAGATCTGGTTTCCAATAACCAAATCGTATAAAGTCTCCAGCTCTTATTTGATTAAATGGAAGTACTTCTACTCCTCCAAAACCAAAAGTTTCAGATGCAGCAGGTAATTGTTGAGGATAACTACTAAATGCATTAGCAGAAGCAGTAGGTGACCAAAATAAAAGTGAAGAACCAGCATTGTAACCAAATGGATCACCAGTATCAGGATCTGTACTTTGAATAGAACCAGTAATAGTCCAAACATCTTTTATATAAGGGGCAAACCATGAATTTTGACCATTAATATAAGTAATTTGTCCTACTACAGATGCTGCTGGGTTTTCAGGAATGAATTGATAATAACATTCAGTTGATGATGATCTTAAATCAAAAAATGGAACAATTTGATAAATAGAGGGAAAAAGAGAAGAATTAGGAAGAGTAGTATTATATCTCCATTCAATTTGAAATGTATCATTTTGATTCATATCAAAATATGAAGATTCTCCTTCTACTCCTTGATACGCAGCACCATCTCCTGGGTAGAAAACTTGGCTATATGGGGAAGTATATAAAACAGTGTTTGTGGTTAAATTTCTTACTCTCCATTGAATATTAATAGGTTGAATAAGAGGATAAGTATCAGCAACTAAATAGGTTCCACTATCACTCCTATATATTCTTTTACTAAAAGGCATTTTTACTTTTACTTTAAACCTAGTATTAGCTGTATCTGTACTATAATTTATTAATTTATAATTATTACTTATCGTACCTGGGGCACTTCCAGTTGTAAAGTTAGGCATATCTGTTAATCCACGAGAAAACATATAACTGGCACTTTTCCAATAGCTTTGGGTTAAAGGAACTCTTCCGTAAGTATCAAAACCAGTATTTGTTCCCCATTTTGCATTAAGATTTTCTACTACAAAGTCTTGAGATATGGCATTAGCAAAACTCATTGTTTGTACCCAGTCTCCTGCTCCTGTACCATAAGTAGTTACTAGTATGTTTTGAAAATATCCTACTCCTTGACTGGTATGAGTACCTTTATATCCGGGATAATTAAGGTTTGCGTTGCCAGGGTTTGAAATTACTCTGATTTCGGTTCTTTTTCCACGACCAAAAACATTTTTTATAATAGAAGTAGATACTATATCAGTATCATTTGGAGTATAAATTTCTCCATTTTCATCTATTAAAGTGGTTATTTCGTATTTTTGTGATTTGATAATTTCGGGTTCATTGCGTCCTCCAACAGCAGCACAAAACGCCATATATGTGTCTTTTTGGTCTACTATAGAAGTAGTTGATAAGTCTCCCGTGTAATAACCAGGATCATTAAGTGAGTCGTATGTATAATTATCTACCATAAAATATAACTTTATTAAGTTTGATTAGGATTAATAAAAGGTTTATTAAAATCATAAGCACTTTGTCTTGATCCATTATAACGAATATTAGACCAAGATTTTGAAGCATAATTAGAATCTTGAATTTGAGCAGGAACTGCTACTCCATCTATAATTTGAGCAAAATTTATAGGTGTTAAAGAATTAGGAACATAATCTATTTCTAAATACGTATTTGAAGTATTATTACCATCCGCATTTCCTAATAGTACATTATAATCATTATACGTAAAATCAATAAAATCAGGTTCAAATACTATTAAAGGAAGAGGAGTACTAGGAGAATTAACATTAGCTTGATGTATAGACATACTAAAATGTACTTCATTTACACCTATTGTTCCACCTGTTTTATATAAAAGAAATCCAAATTGATCAGTTTCTATAATATTAAAAGAAGAACTAAAATAATACGTTTTATTAAAAGTTCCACCATTATAACTAGAAGCTAATGTAAATTCTACCCTATCTTCTGAAAAAGGATTTCTAACAACCCAAAATTGAAGATCTCCTCCTGCATTTCCAGTTCCACTACCACTTACTTGGACTTTTAGTATAACATTAGGTGTATTTCCCGCTATGTATGTACCTGAAGAGCTGGTAAAGTATCCTAAAGCATTACCTGTTACACTATTATATGATTGTATTCTATTTGAAAATGTGGGTTTTCCAGAGTTAACTGTGGGTGAATTTTTTGTTGCTAAAAAACTATAATCTAATACTGTATAATTTACAGAATCATTTGCTCCTGAAGGTTGAACAACAAATGGATATACTGAGTATAGATAAGAGGTTGGTTGTTCTTGAATATTAACAATTTGATACGTTTTTGTACCAATATCTGTATATTTAATGGTTAACTGTTCAAGTTGATTTAAATATGATGATCTATCAACACCATTACCATCAGCTTTATTGATTTTTATGTATCTAACTCCGTCAGCTTTTATTTGACCGTAACCGGGGGTTCCTGAAGTTGCCATTATATTTTTATATTATTTTCTTCCACTAAATGAATCTCTTATTATACTACCTGAATCATACCATAAATACATTTCTCCTTGGTTTGGTGAAGTTAAAGGATCTGTAAATTCTGTTTCTGAGGTTATAGTACTTATATAAAATGTTAAATCATAGTAAGGTATATCTAACGTGTTAGGATGTTTAAAAACATTAGCTTCATTTAATTCTCCATTTGATGCTTCAATAATTGTTCCTTGTAATTCTCCATTATAAAATTCACTTTGATCATCATGTAATAATTGGGTAGAGCCTGAAGGGCCTATTGTTGTTTCATACCAGGATTGTGTTAAAAAGAATCTGTTTGATAATCCTAAAGTATTAATACCATAAGGAGAAGTATCTAGACCATTAAATTCATTAAATGTTCCACCTGTACTACCATATATTTTTTCTATTAATGAAGAAGACATGTATGTGTCTTGAGTAACAGGATCCCATACTTGTTGAGTATAAACAGATGCTGTTATTACTTCATCTCTCCAACTTGCTTGTGGTTGAGGATATTTATTTCTTTCTAACATGTGTGGTTTTATAACAATTCCTGATCTTAGATTTGTTCTTGCAGGAACAAAATCTTTAATCATTTTAAATAATGAATTGTCAAAAAACTTAATTAATCTGATGTAATCTACTAAATCGTAATTATCAAAATATTTTTTAAAATAATCGTCCCTTATTCTAACAAGATCAGGATAAGAAGTAGCAGAAGAAGATATTTGTCTTGGATCACCAATGTATTCTCCAATGTTGAAGTATCCTAAAGAAGATATTATGTCATCATCAATTTCATTTTGAGGTGAAAATGCAACTTCTAAAGCATTTACGTCAGGCGATTCACTATTTGTAGAAAGTGGAAACTGTTCTATACTTCTGTATTGTGATAAAGTATCACCAGATTGAGTATAAAACAAACTAACTGGAGGGTAACTTGAAGATACTATTTGTATTTTATCTGTTACTCTGTTTTTTAAACCACCAATTGGAGAATTAAATAATACTGAATCTGTGGTAGGAACAAATGTTATAGATGAAGTATTAATAGTAAATTCATTTGTTTCTCCTATATATCCGATTGTAAAGTCATAAAGAGAAGCAGTAGTAGGCCAACTACCAGAAACTTTAGGATGAACGGAAGATGATCCTATGTATAATTCATTTCCTAAAGGTGCTCTGAAGGCTAAGTAATTAGCATAGTCTTCATTTTCTCCTACAAAATCAATAGAACTAGGATTCATTATAAAATCCTTAAATGATTCTGCACTTTGGGTTCTAGTCCAGTATCTTATTTCTTGTATAGAACCACTTGTAAAAGGAAATAACCCTAAACTAGAACTAGCTAAGAAAAATCGTGCAAATCTATTTGAACCTGAACTCCAAGTAGAAGTTACAGAAGAAGAAGCAAAAAATCCAATTTGGTTTCCATCATACCCATTATAAGTAACCTTGTTTCCTGCGTATAAAGTAAATGTAGGATTTGTACTTCCAGATCTGTTAATCATTACTGACCACCAATTTTGGTCAAAAAATGGTAAGTATACACTAGCACTAGTGTTAGGATTAGCACTGTTAGGAACAAAATCTAGTTTAGCATATTGATAATCTGGGGCTAGTTTTGAACCTGAATCTGGGTATGAATATGAAGCTGTTGTGTATCCTGATCCAGTATATGTTAAGATTAGACTACCGGTCATTTGATTAATAAATCCAGTATCTGTTTGGAATAATCCTAATGGAGCCATCGAAGCAGAAGGCTGTTGATTAGTATTAAACCTAAATTGCACACACGCTGGACGATCATCAGGAGCACTCCAAGTTGTATTTAATTCAAAAAATGTATTTACATACCCAAGTGAAGAACCAGATACTGTAGCTGCTAAACTGTATTTATCGTAAAAATAATCATAAGTAGTTTCATCTTTATCTCTTCCTCCAAATTCACTTATACGTAAAATAGTGTCAGGAATACCATAAATGTTTATAAGGTTTCTTAAACCAGCAACTGTACCTTTTTGTTTTAATAAAAGAGGTAAGTTATGATATAAACGTTTATAAATTTCTTTTATTAAATCATCTGTTGGAGTATATTGATCACCAATAGAAATAGCATCTGTTATTAATTCAAAAGGATTTGGTAAAAATTCTGTATATTCTTCTTCAAAATAACCATTAAAAGTTGGAGGATCAGCATCTTCTACAATGTATGAAGAAGTAACATATAAATTACCACTAATTATATATCCACCAGGAGGTAAATTTGTATCAGTACTAACACCTGTAAAAGCTGCAAATAAATTATCTGTTGAAAAATTGTTTTGATAAATTTTTAAACCAAATGATCTTAAAGCATCTGCTACTAAGTCTTTAGAAATACCGTATTCTAATCTATTATCACCATTGTAACGATTAGAAACATCTTTATAATAAACATAAATATTATCATAAAAATGACCAACCATATCTACAAATACTTTATACGGATCATTTTGAGGATCGTCTTTTAAATAATCAGGTATTGTATTTACCAAATAATCTTGATTATTCCTATCATATGCTGATGCACTTATTATTTGTTCATTATACCATGTTATGGCTTGAGGACTGGTTGAAGTAACAACTGAGTATGGGGGGATTGAGTTTGATTTTGGATATGTGTTTGAACCAGATTCGTAATAAAGATAATATTCAAAAGCATCAAAATTTTTAAATATATTATCAATTTTTTCATTTAAAACAGTAACACTAGAATTAAGTGAAGATGATGTTACTACTGATAAACTTCCTAAGTCTGCATTATATTGTTCTAATAGTTGAATTTTATAAAAAAACCTATTTATTCTGGTTTCAGCTGATGATAAATGAACAAAATTACTAAAATCTGTAAAGTTAATTCCAATATTTATACTTTTATCGTTTAAATACGATAACATTTGTTGATAAGAAGCATTTACTTCAGTGGTTAATAATTGTTCATAATTAACATAAAAACTTGAATTATTAAGTTGATCTTTTAAAGGTAAATCAAAATTTGGTCCTTTAATTGTAGGGCTAAAACTTTGAGGAACAACTAATGTAGGTTGAAAAGTAATATTAAATGCTAATGAATCAGCTACTTTTGTTACAACCCACAAAGTACTTTTATCTGTAAATTGTGTGGGGAGTGGTTCGTATAAATTAATTAGAACTTCATATTGTTCTTTAGTATTATCAAGCAATAAATTATTTGCTATGATAAGATTATTGCTACCAAAATTAAGGTAAAAATCTTGAAAATATTCAGTTGATGTTAATTTATCTAAAAATTCATTTACTAATGGTTCTAAACTTTCATTAGAAATAACATTAGAAGCAATTCTAATTTCTGTTCTGTCCGAAGATATTTCTTTTATATAATATGGTTGGGTTTCAGAAGAGGAACTTAATTCATTATTTAAAAAATTATAAATTGTATTCCATGAACCTTGAGAAAAACCTCTATCAATTACATCTTGTTCAGGATTAATATCTATGTCATATATAACAGGTTCACCAACAGGTGAAGTATCATTTATAACTTTATAACCACCATAATTTTGTTCTGTAATAGAAAAAACACCATCTAAGGATTGAATTATATATTCAATATAATTTTTAGAAGGATCAAACTGTGAAGGAACAGATTCAGCAGGAACCAAGTTTAAATCCTGAAAAGAATATGTTTGAGTTTTTAAAGTAACTGGGTCTATATTGGTTATTGTAGCTGCCATTTTATGCTGTGGTAATAGAAGATGATATTGTTGAAACTAATTCTTGTTGTAAAGATAAATTTTCTTGTCTTAAAGCAGTTATTTCGTCTAGTAACGCTTGAACATCAGCATTAATTTGTTCTCCACCTATGTAATCACCACTTGTTTTAACTAAATAAGCATGTGAATTTATATCTCCTTCTGTTGGAATATCATAAAAAATAGCTGTATAAAGATTAAAAAACTCAGCAACACTTATAGTATCCTCTAAAGGAGGAGGAGGTGTCTGAATTTGAGCAAATGAAGTATCAATTGTTTTTTCATATGCCTCTTTATTATAGACTGTTTTATTTAAAGAATAATTAGCCATTAACTACTTTAAAAGAATAATTATTATCAAAAACTATAGTTGAACCATTAATAATACTTTTAATTAAAATTTTATAATACCTTTCAGGTTCTAATCCGTTCATATAAAGAGTAAAATAATTTCCTTGTTCATCAGCACTTAATTGAGTATATTGATCATCAAAATCTATAACAAATTCGTTAGTATCCAAGTCTTTTACAGCAAAAAATGATGCTGTTGGTAAATAATAATTTGTTGTATAATATGAAGATGTTTGAAATGTTCTTGCTGGGTATGTTGGTCTTGAGTTTACTCTAAATTTATTTACACTTTCAGGGTAAAATAAACCAGGATTTTCATCTATAGCTACTGTTGCGGTTTGGGTTGATAAAATGGTAGTAGTTGAAGATCCTGTGTTGAAAGCATAATCTCTCCATCTAAATTCTAATTGTGGAGGATAAATAGTGTGAGTATCTCTTGAGAAAAATTTCATCTCAATTTGATAATCTTCACTATCAACAAATTCAACTGCTTGTTTAGCTATAAAACCATTATTAGATATAGATCCACTATACCATGCCTTAACCATGTTAGTAATATTAACATTAATATCACCTGAATCAAGATATGCAAAACTTTGAGTTGAATAAATTGGTAAAACAGTAGCATTAGCTGATCCTGTATACCATGTTCCTCCTCCCGCTGATCCTGAATATGAAGCAGTTACATATGCTGAAAAATTACTTGTAGACCAAGCATTACTACCAGAATATGATTTCCAGGCCCAACTTACTCCATTGATATATTCAGGATTATATGAATATTTTCCTGTACCCATATCCCATGATCCGGATAATGGATAAAATTCAAGAGTAGTAGTAAGGTTTAATCCTTCTAAATTAGATACAAATCCTCTAAAATTGGCTTGCCATTGAGAACCACTAATTTTATTAGTAATAATATCGTTTATTTCAGTATCAGAAAATTGAACTAAAAATCTACTTGATTGGGGGGTACCAGATATATCTATATCAGCAGATGATTCTAATATTTCATCTAACCCTGTATTTTTACTAGGGTATAGCGAATAAATGGAAGCGTCTTTAACAGGAAATATTTTATAAACTGCCATTTTTTATTATAAATATAAAAATTATAAAGGCACTACACGTCCTTTAATATCAGTATCAGGAAATCTTACTTCAAAAACCATTGGGTCTAATGAAGGATAAACAACATTGTTTACAGTTGCTCCTTTTACATCATAAGCAAAATTTGAGTATCCTAAATTTGCTCCTACTTTATTTGTAATATTAATATTTTTTACAGTTTGAACTCCATCTATTTTGTCTAAAAGAATAAATAAATCTTTTAATAAGATAGGTTCATTGATTTGCCATTTATCAATTTGAAAATAATCTTTTAATGCTTGGATACCATTAAAAATAACTTCATTATTATTATATTCTGGGAGAACTGTTATATCAAAATCTATTCCTATATTAATATAAAAGGCATCTTTAATTTTTATAGAATCATTAACAATTCTATATTGAGAAAGATACGTTGATAAATTTTGTTTTAAAGCTGTAGAAGCAAATTTTAATTTTTTATCATTATCAAAAGCTAAAACAAACAAATTTAAAACTGAAGGGGTTTCACCTGGTAGTAAATTTTCTAGTTTTTGTGGTTCAACATATGCTTTTGCTATACTACCATATTGAGAAGGTATACTCAATGCTCTAACTAAATAGTCATCTTGTGTTACACTTCTTAATTGAGTAGCAAATGTTGATAAAGAATTAAATCTTATTTCATCTGTTGTATCACCGTCTTGTCCACCTGAAGCAGCATTGGGGTTATTAACTAATACTGAATCAAAAACAGTTTGGGATAAAACCGGATCTAAATTGCTATTTTGAAATCTAATATTTTCTGTGTTGTTAATAGTAGTTAAGGTTCCAGCAGATACATTTGAGGAAACTCCTCCTCCTGTTAAATAACGAACAGTTAATGTTGTATTATAAGGAGAAATACCATAAGTGTCAGTATACAAAAAATTAGTAGGTGAAAAAGCAGTTGTTAATAAAGAACGTTTATAAGGAAGTCCTAAACCTACATTTTCAGGATTAGGAATAACTTCTTCATCATTATTTTGAGTAGTTGTTCCTGCACCAAATTGTAGTTGTAACGTTTCTTTATCTATAAATCTAGAAACAAATCTACGTGGTACTTTTCTTAATTGTAATAAATATGGAACTTCTGATTGATCTGAATAGAAATTAGGATCATTTGGATTTGTGTTTTTAATAGTATCAAAAACTGTTTCTTGAGCCATATATGGCACTTCATACCATTCATTTCCATCACTATCAACAATGTCTAATATTTGAATAATACTAGCATCATTTATTTCAACTGTTTGGAAACGTTCTGGAGGGCCAAATGAAAAAGTTGTTGTTTGAATATCGGCTGAAATTGCTTGTCTTGATTTTTTAAGTAGAAAAAATGTAGGAAACCCATTAGTATTATCTACACTAAAAATTGTTACAGTAGTAGGATCAGCTGAACTTGAAAATGAAAAATCAATAGCATCCTGCACTAAAAAATTTCCCCCATTAGCTAAATTAGACTTAATAGATGTATTTTCTGCTATGTTTAAAGCATAATCATAATCAGGTATATATGTTCCTCCTACAAGTTTTGAAGGTACTTGTTGATAAACGTCTACTGTTGTAATTGCGGCTCCAGTTACTTTTGGTCTATAACCCAGCATATAAGCTAAAGTATAGAGATTATTTGTTTGACGTGCAAATTGTACAAAATTTTCTTGTATTTGGTTGTCAAGATAAAATGATAAAACATCTCCAACATACGCAGACATTTCCATAAACATCATTCCTGGAGAGGAAGGAGTAAAGTCATTGTATGTGCTTGGGAAATAAGTTTTAGCAAATTCTATAAGAGAATTTCTTAATTCACCAAAATCTTTATTTAAATATTTTATATCTCTATTTTCAGAAGCCATATTTTTTATTTAAAATTATTATGTTCCTATAACAGGAACATCAATGTTAATAGTTTGAGCAGCGTTATTCAAAACAGAATAATTTATTACTATTTGTATAGCATTATTTTGATAAGCAGGAGTAATCAATAATTGGTTTACTCTGACTGATGGGAAATTAGTTTTTATGTCATTGGTTAATTTTATTTCTAATGCATTTATAGTATTAGGAGTAAGAGGTTCAAATAAATATTGTCTTAAATTAGAACCATAATTTGGATTTAATCTTCTTTCTCCTCTATTAGTTAAAATAAAATTAATCAAATTAGATTTTGTTTGTTCAATAACATCATATGTTGAATTAAAAACATCATTAGTATTTGAAAAAGGAATAGACACCCCAACCGCTACACGTTGGTTTAAATCTAAAGGATGTTTATTTGGTATTCTATATGCCATTACTTATTATTCATTAACCCCATTATTTGATTTAAACTTACTTCTCCACCAGGTAAACTTGAACCTTCACCTATAGTGCTTACAGGTGGAGGAGTATATGCTGGTTGAGCATGAGATGAATTAGCAGAAATTGTAGTATCAAATTCACCTCCAATCATAGCACGTAAATTACGTTTAAGATCATGATTTACAGTTGATGTTGATGGGGATACCATTACAGGTTGGTTTAAGAATGGGCTAGTCCCAGTGTATGTTTCACTAACTACAGTTTTTGGAGCACGCACCGCTTCAAGAAGTATATCTTTTAGTTCATCTTGAATTGCTTCACGTACTGCTTCTTTAATTAATTTTTTTAAAAAATCTGTTTTCATATATTATAAATATTTGACTATTTGGCAGTTAAATTAGGATTTGAATCTATAATAAATTTTAGTTCATTTAGTAATACTTGAGGGTCTGATGCAAATGATTTTTCTGTTTTTAATACAGGTACTCCTTGAACATTTAATGCTTGAGCAAAACGAAGAGGATATTTACTAGTACTAGCTTCATCTAATTTAATTTCTAAAGTAAATCCTTTATAAGTATTGTCTCTTTCTGTTGCACCTATTACAGCACTATTACTTATACCTGTAGATGTATTTACAAGAGTATTTAATTCATTATTTATTTCTTCAAAAGGTATATTTTGTTCTTCAGAACATTTTCTAATTAATATATCTAAAAATTCTAATATCTTTATAACAAGTGTTAATAATATAGCTATACTACCTATAACTATAGATACTAAAGTAACACCAGGTTGTATTATTCCTAGTATTTGTTCTGATTGTCTAAGTATTTTTTGGAGTCTATTTACTGTATCATTTGTTGTTACAGCTTGTGGACCTTGTGCTGCTACAACCAATGCTTGAGCTGCAGTTTGAAGTGGTGGTATTGTTTGGTTTAAAACAGTAAGCGCTATTCGAACACCAGTTATTATACCATTAACTGTACCTACTTGTTTGTTTAATGTATCAATTTTTTTATAAAGTCTATTTAAATCTTTAACTAGTTTATTACGTTTAGGAATTAAATTTTTTAAAATATCTTTTTTTGGGCATTTAATTTTATTTGCAATTTGATCTAAAGGAACTTGAGAAAGTAAATACTGCAACGCCATAGGACCAAAAATTGCAACTAAAGATAAAGCAGCTGCTATTAAAGTTTTTTTAATTTTTTCTTTATCTAAATCAGCATTAAGAGCTAAATTAATAGGAAAGGGGATAGGGGGTAATGATCTTTCAGCTACTTCTATTTCTTGATACTTTAATTTAGCTAATATTTTTTGTATAATTACTTTTTTTAATTCTTCTGTAGGTTGTGGAGTTAAAGTTATTCTAGGAATAGAATAATACACATCATTATCTGGGTTATCTTCTGGGGGTGGGGATTTTTGGATATTATTAATAGTTACTCCTTCATATTCATCTTTTTCAAATGAAACACTTATAGCTGGATTAGCACTTACTTTATCCATGTCAATTTTAGTACTCCACTTCCCTGATGGTTTAGTTTTAACAGATTTAGTTGTTCTAGCTGAAGGAACAAGAGGGGTTAAAACTTCAGTAATGGAAGGAGAATCTTTTCCTGCAATAATGTCTTCAAGAAATATTTCAGCTAGTCCATTATCTGCACCTGTTTGGAATGCTTGAGATTGTTCTTCAACTGAGGAAGAATATGGTATGTAAGTTAAAATTGCTTCAGATGATTTTTTAGGAATCCCAAATACAGGAGAATATACTGTTTTAAATGCTTTCCCTAATTGAGTTTGAACAGATTCAAATGATACACTTCCACCATCATTAGTTTTATATTTAGGAGGAATTGTTTCTGATAAGTAATTAATATCAACTGTTACTCGACCTAAACCTTTTCCAGTATTACTATCAACAACATTACCATCAATTATTACTTGTGATTTGTTAAATAAAGACATATTATACTGTTTTTACTGTTTTAGATAAAAATCTTTTATCTGCGATAGCTTCTTGTAAATTTGTAGCAGTAGTAGAAATAGTAGATGCTAAACTTTGAAAAGATAAAATAGGTTGAGATTTTAATTGTCCTGTTACTGGGTCTGTTACTTGAACTACAGCTGATTTAAAAGCTTGGGAAATTGTACTTAATGTAGCTGCTATTTCTTCTAATTGAATTGAAAGAGTATCACCTAATACTAAAGGTTCAGTAGCATTAAGAGAACCAAATTTTATATCTGAGGATGATAATACTATTTTTGCACCAGCATCTACTCCAAATGTATCTTCAGTTGATAAATGAATGTGTTGTCTTGATGAAAGTAATATTGAATCTGATTTAGAATTAAAAACTAATCTACCTGAATTTAATATTATTTGGGGGTTATTAGTATATTGTTGAATACCTGTAGGGGGAGTGGATAAAGAAGAATAACGTTGACTAGAGGGTTCTAGGTTTAATTTTTGAGTACTTGTTAAATAAACTGAGGATTTATCTAAGTTTATGTTTTCTAAAGTAGGAACCCACGACTCATTATTATTATTTACATTTTTTGAATCTTCTCCTTGCCCATTTCTTATTATAGTAATAGGATCACCATTTGTTCCAGTGTCAGACCAAGCATTAGGTTTACTATTTATTGTTGTTTTAACTGTAGAACCTAAACGTATAGAATTACTGTAACGCCCTTCATATATTACGTCTCCCTCATATGGTAAGAGAGGATAATTAGATAATGTGTTTTCTTCATCAAATGTACTTCCTAATGTTATGTCAGTATCAGCATCTGGGGATCTTCGTACTGAACCGGCTTCAGCATAATCATATCCAGTTTGTTGAGTATCAGATGTTCTTTCTATAGGCACAGCGTTGTGAACTTGACTATTCCAAACATTTATAGGAGGTAAATAATATGCTGTTATATTAGATGTATTTTGTTCTACATTTGCGTCTGCTAAATAAACTACAGGTACTAATTCATTTATAAGAGGGTATTGTTTAATGTTTGGAAAAGCAGGTGAAGCAGGAATAAGAGGAATTTCTTTAGATAAAATAGGATTTTTAACAGCTTCAATAAAAATTGTTCCTATACCATTCCATCCTCCAAAATTATTAAATTGAGGATGTGTATCATTTAAAATAATGTCTCTAACTCTACTGGAAATGATTGATGTGGTAGAAGTAAAAGATTTAGTTCCTTGTTTAGGAGCATAAAGGTTATAATTAGCTGATAATCCATATCTAAGAGCAGAAGTACTCATTTATCCTCTCCTTTAAATTTGTCTATTTCAGATAATAATTGAGCTTTTTCTTCGTCTGAAATGCCTAAACCTCCATCTGTAGTATTGTTATTCATGATGCGTTGGATGATAGTAGCCATTTTAATTAGTTGTTCGTCATTTTTAACACCTATTTCTAAGTATTCTTTAATTAATGGAACAATTAAAGTAGCATCTCCAGGATCATTGACTAAGGGTTTAAGTTCTGCTATTAAAGCAGATATTTGTTTTTCCTTACGTTTTTGATTATTATAAATTTCCTCTAGTATGTCGGAAAATTTTTTACCACCAAATACTACGTTTTCTAAACCGTTCATAATACATATATTTAGTGATAAATATGGTTATGGGAAATTTGTATACCCGTTTTCTAGGTAAAAATAGTAGTGTGTTTTAAACACGTCGTATAATTTATTTGCTATTTTTGTTATTTTTGGAGTTTTAGCATCAATAATTTCACGAATATAGATGTAAAGAGCCTTTTTATTAAAAATATCTATACTTTCTCTTTTACGGAATAATTCCAAAATTGCATCAGCTATTTTAGCATCATCATTTTTTGGAAACAAAGTGTAAATGTTGTTTGAACAGTATTCAACGTATTCATCCATAAATGCTGCTAGTTTAACATTAATTGAAATGTCATCAATGTTATAACTGTATTTTCCATCTGATTCTAATTCTGAAACAGGTGCTTTATCAACACGTTTTTTATAGTTTTTAGTATTAGAAATGATTAAATACCGTTTAGCAATTGTCCCAAAATATGAATATGCTTTTGCTCCTTTTTCTGGGTTGAATAAATGGATTTTAGAGAGTAAAAATGAAATCACTTCGTGTTGTAAATCCTCTATGTTATTTACTTCAGTATAATAAAACTTAAAAGTATGAATAATGTTTTCTGTTAATTTAAAAAAAGCATAATGAATACGTTCTCTGTAGATTTTGTCTTTTAATTCATAATCAAAAGTATTGTTGTATTCTATAATAGCGTTTTCTGTTTCTTGAGTAAAATACATTCCTGTACTTTTAGGCTTTACTTGAACATTCATAAGTTTTTGATATTAAACTGGTTTAATACATCTTGGATTTGTTTTATAGATTCAAAAAAGAATCCCACTTCATCATCAGACTTAAACGATTCTCTAGCATCTACTTCCTTTAAACGCTTATCAGAATGTTCAATAATGTCTGAGATTTTGTTTAAATAAACCATGTAACCAGCAAGAATATCTTCTTGTTTTTCGTTTTTCTTAAGAAGATTAAAGGTCGTGTATCCTAAAACCACGACCAGTAATCCTAAAATAGCAATAGCAATTATCATATGCTGTCTAACAAATTTTTTAATCCTTCACTTTTAATACTACTAAGGGCTTTAGTTTTAACGGAAGCCTTTTTGTTTTCATTGATTGTGAAGTTATTGGATTTTTCTTTTTCACCTGTAAATTTGGGAAACCACTCTTTTTCAAACTCAATCCTAGCAGCTATTAAGTCAGCCTGGTGGATAATGTGTACTAAAGAAGTGCGTGGTTTTGTTTCTGGTGACCAAGTCATTAAATATGGTTTGTTAGCATCATCATATAAACCATCATGTAATTTAATTGCTAACATTTCATTTTTAGAAAACATAATACCATGAGACATGAGTAAATGTAAACTACGATCTGGTACTGACATGTATTCAAGGCGATTATTGAATTTATAATCTTCCCCTAGTTTTTCTCGTCTCCATTGGTCATCCTGGGATAAGTATGATTCATTGTTTTCATCACCCATTTTACCCAAGTCATGGTTAAGAGCAGCAAATACCAATTCTTCTTTAGTGTATGTAGAAGAATCTACTCCCATTTCTACCCAAACATTGTTTAATTTAAGAGCACAATCCACTACCCTTAATACGTGGTCTACGTATCCTCCTGGGAATGCATTGTGATATTCTTTTTTATGTGATGCTGGCATCATCATAATACGGTCTGAGTATTTATAATAAAAGTCTAATAATTGAGAACAACGAGGTTCACTAATATAGGCTTTAATTGTTTCTTCAAAATCAATCCAGTTTTGTTGGATTTGTTCTGCTGTTAATTTCATAACTTTTATTGGTTTTTAATTATAAACGTTTTGTTCTGATTCTACGTATAATTTAATTTGGTCTACACATTCTCTAATACGTGTTAGAGCGTCCATATATGCTTCTATGGATTGTCCTTGTTTAATGATAAAATTGAGTTGACTAGTTACACCTTCAATTTTGTCTAATTCGTGTAATACATTGTTTTTATTTTTCATAATTGTTTATTTTTATAACGCGTTGTAACGTTTTCACATTTTCTTATTTATACACTTTCTTGCAAACCCGTATTCATACGATACTAATACGAATTATGTTCTCCAAGTTATTTTTAAAAAGTATTTGTTAAATCCTGTACCTTTTTAACAAAAGCACATTTTTCGTACTCCTCTAAGTTCAAGAAAAAATTTAAGGTACTATCTAAAGCCATTTTGAATGTTTCGTCTGAGTATAATCTGAGACTGTCTATATGAGAAGGATCTGTAAGGTTTAGTTTTGCCAATTGTTCAAATGCTCTTTCATACACCATTAAATTACTAGCCTTTTCAATATCATTCACATCCAGTGGAGGATCAGATGTATTAAAAAAAGCAATCATTTGTTTAGAAAAAACATTGTGATTAAATATCATCTTCTTAAACATTCCTATCCATACAATAGGGTTTTCAAATAGATCCTTTTGAGGTTCTACATTTTTAGGTTCATCTTCAGATGAAAGAAATAAATTAAATATTTTATTAATATTCATTGTATATAAATATATACAAATAAAAAAAGCAGCCAAAGCTGCTTTAAAAAAGTGGGCGTTCTTTAACGGTTATTGTTTATTATCCTTTAATTACTTGTTTAGCACCATTATTACCTGATGTTGCTTTGTCTATGCGTGAATCAATATACGAATGAGTTTCATCTATTCGTCTATTAACCTCTGCACTTTCTCGGTCTATGCGATCGTGTAGTTTAGCATCGTATTGATCTATTCGCTGATGCATCCAGCTACCTCGTTGATCCATATCACGATACACTTCACTAAATCGATCATTCACTTCACGTGAAGCTTGTTCCATTTGGCGTTGAATGTTATCGAGCCACAGTTGTTGTTTGTTAGTCTTAACTATGCCCCAAACCAATACACTTACAATTGCTGCAGCGATGATCGAGAGCATACCTAAAACAAAATACATTGTTTCCATAATTTGTTTCTCCTTTATTTTTAGTATGTCAAAGAACGCCTACTTGTAGTCGGTACGGGATTCGAACCCGTATGACAAGAATGAAAATCTTGTATCCTAACCCTTAGATGAACCGACCATGTGGGTGGGTTAATGAGTGGTTTCCCCCACCTCTTTTTACTCTGTATCAGTCTACCCGCTAAGGTAGCATCAACCTGCGCCACTCTGTGTTTGCAGTCAGGACAGGATTCGAACCTGTACAATAGAGCAACCGCTCATAGCGTTTAACCAATTTCGCCACCTGACTTGAGCAAGTACCTTTATTTTTGCGTCATTGGGTCATGACTCCCAACAGTCAGCTCTCGGTACTAGATGGCATTCGAGCTCTAACCATCCCAGCATCAGCATACGATCTGATCATATGTTTTACTCGCTCATTTACCAATAGGAAAACAGAAGATGGGTGCGTGGACATCTGTTTTTACAATCGGCATTACTAACCGCAGTCCCGATTAACCTATTGAAACTTCAAAAACCCATTCTTCTGTGAAGAGTAAGGAAACTCCATTTCGTGTTTTTTGCGTAGTCAAGACAGGATTCGAACCTGTACGCTATGAGTAAGCATTGATATTTTCTCAAAATAACAATTACGTCTACCACGAATACTATCCCCAGGGCTAGCATTCTTTTCGCCACTTGACTAATTAATCTTTCAAATTATCATACCTGCAACAAGACATGTAGTAATCTATTATCTGTTGTTTGGTAATGTTAACACGTTTGTTAACACTTTCCATCACCACTACCCACAATTCGTTTATGTGGGTAGGGTTTGGAATGATTTTTAACTCTTTATTTATTAACTGTATTAATTCGTTTTTACTATTAAGCTGCATATTCAACTGCAAGTTCATATAGCTTAGCATTCAAATCAAGGTCTTGTTTAAAGTTCCTAATTTTTCTTGCTTTACGCAACTTACTACCTGATGTGTATTCGAACATACCATGTACTAGTTTTTCCTGAATAACATTGAATACACTCCACAAATCATCACCACGATCCTCAGGGCGAGTTGGTAAAATCAATGCATTGTAATCAATTGTAATGTTTTGTAGTTGCTCAACACCAAAACGAATTTCAGCTGCTCTTCTAGCAAATTCAGTAATCTGTTCTGTACGAAGAGTTTTCTGTTTAAAACGATTCATTGATTCAACTGTTAATGGGAGTGATTGAACCATAGTATTGATTACTCTACTCAATTCTTCAAAATCGTAACCATAGTGGCGAATTTTAAGATTTTCAAATTCTTTAGAACAAATCACAAGTCCATTTTCACAAACCAAACGGAACAAACCAGCAGTAAATGTAAATGCATTTTTACCATCATGGCTATTAGTTAGAAGAATCTGTGGAAACACATTATCACCATCTGTTCCTTCAATAAACAAATTATTGTTGCGGAACACAACTAAATGCTTTTGATACCCATCACCTTTGCGGGCACGTACTTCTTTAGCATCTACAACTCCCCATCCCAATTTTTCCATATCCTGGATGATTTGGTTTGTTGAAATGTGAGCATACTTTTCACTAGTACCTGGAGCACCAGTAGTTGTAAATATTGATTTTGCTTTTTCTTTGATTTCTGACTCTGTCAAAAATGCTGTTGTTTCTAAATTTAATGGCATAATTTTTATTTATTTGTTGTTTTTATTTATAACTAAATATACGAAATTTTTCCTGTGAATCCAAGTTTCCTGTTAAAGAAATTTTATCAAGTAACACATTCTATTCAACATGTCATGTTTTTGCATTCTCAAATCAATGCGATACGGTTCATGATTGAGTGTTTCTTCCATTATTTGAATCTTAATAGCCATGTCCTTCAGTTTTTCAACTTCAGATCCTTCAATTTCACCTTCCATTTGCATATTAGGAAGAAGAATGTTGAGTGGTTTTTCGATTCGTTTACGGCCTCGTTTTTTTCCTTCACCTACAGGAATGTTCACAATTGTTTGTTCTTTTTTACCCGTTCCAGGTGGGCGACCTCTACGTTTTTGTTCCATAACCTTTATTTTTGTTTTTAATTATACAATAGATGCTGTAAATGCCCAATAAACCAACACTTGAATAATATATTCAAACTTTTTATTTTTGAATGAAGTACTTTTGTTATTCTTTTTAGCTTCAATTTTAACATGTGATACAGCGCAATATCCAGTCCAAATATACGCTGCGATTGTAAGTGTTGTGTCCATTTGTTTCTTTATTTATACCTAAATATACGACAAATTTCCTGGGGAGCCAAATAAGAGGCGTGAACAGTGCGCTTTTCTTACAGAAATATGTTAAATAGGCATAGGAACCATGTCCTGTCCTACTACAAATACCAAATTAGTTGTATTAACCAATATTTTTTCAGGGTTTATATTGGCTGGAAATATTGCTTCCATCATTTTATCAGACAATAAATCATTTATACCTTCACTTTGGTCTACTAGATTTACAAATTTAGTGCTGTCTCCACCGTAAAAATAAATTCCATAGTCACCATTAGCCAAAGATAAACCATTCAATTCAGCCTTTAATTTTTCCATTTGTTCTGTAGGAACATTACTTGCTAAAAATGCTGACACAGCTGGGTTACGCATTAATTTTACATTTGAAGCATCTTTTAAAGTTATAGGTGCGTAAAAAGTACCCCACACCTCTATTCCAAAAAAGTCAGCTATAGGGTAAATTTTACTTAACCATAGGTTGTATGATCCTTCATACAGTATTTTATCAGAAAACAGGTTACCATAATGAACAAATATCATGTAGTACATGAGTGATCCTATCCCTTTTCCTCTATACTGCTTACTAACATAACTTAAAACAACTTGTGCGCCACTTATTTTATAAGCTTTATCAGCAGACCTGTCATAGGTGTCAATCAAATCCATTTCTACACTTCCCACAATGTATTGTCTCCAGGTTGGAGCATCAGGTTTTACTAACCATTTTGTCCTTTCAGTAGTTTGAGTTACTTCTATTAATCTATAACCCTCTACTTCAATCAATTCGTCGTATTTTCCTTCTATTAAACTTTCATCTACTGTATCATCTAAATCTTCTTCAGCAATTCCGAAGTCAACAGCGAAGTAGTTATACATTATTTCATCATCTATAACACCACGTAATTGACCCTTACGTATGTCCAGTTCTTTAAGTAAGTCAGTTAGTTTAATCATGGTTATAAATATTTAAAAAACAAGAAAACCCCCATATGCACATACCCTCTCACCACGCCCCTTAATACGTATATACGTATATATTAATATACAATTGGATTACCAACTTGGAATAAAGCACCCATTTCCCGTATTTTATCAAAGGCAACTAATGGGTCAATTTGAAAAAACTCACGTTCACCACCCAAATCAGAATATATTCTTTTATCTGAAAAACATTTGTGTATTTGTTGTTCAATTCTAAAGGCATTACCCTTAGAGACGGGTAGAGCAAATTTTGGGACCCATTCGGTAACGGTGGAGGAAGCATTAAGGGAACGAGCTCGTCCCTCAACAGTACGTTCTGTCATTCCTATTTTGACTAAGTCTGGGTATCCTGGATTTATAAATACATAAATGTATTCTATGTTATCTTTGGTTTTGTTTTTAATGTTTAGGTTTTGGATTCCATACACATACACCCATTCATTTTCGGTAACAGATACTTCTATTAAGTATTGTGCACGGATGAATGTTAAAAAACGGTCTGTTGGTATGTGCCTAAATTTGGATCTTAGTGTAGAATAATTGTGTTTCCAAACTTGAAATTTAGGATCGGGTAGAGTATTAGGAGAAGAATCTAATATTGTTATTTCGCCTATACTTTCAAGATGTAAGGCTTCATCAAGTGTAATTTTGTCTCTATACATTACTTTTATTATTTAAAATTAGGTATGTATGAAATGTTTTTAAATCTTCTCTATTTAGATCTTTCTTTTGTAGGAGGGTATTAAATTTTTCTTTTATAGGTTTAATTTCTTTTCCTCTATTATCTAAATACTCTTTAATATAATTAATACTTTCTGTAATAGGAAAACCTTCCCAATATATTAGAGTACCCATATGAGCTACAGAGTAACCTTCGGTTTGTACACAAACTGGAGCTAGGGCTTCTAGTAGTTTTTTTACATCACTACTTATAAAGTTTTCTTTATTTTCTAATAAACCGGTTCTATCTTCTACAAATTCAATTAGAACTTCATCTTTATTTATTTGGGTAGCTCTTTTTTTAAGTCCCAATAAATCCATTGTAATAGAGGTTTTGCTTTCGGTATCGAAATGCATTTCCCAAGCTTTAATTTCTTTTTTTAACTTTCTAAATGTACTCATGTTTTATATTTTTAATTATTATATACAAATATACGTATATACGTGCTCGATGCCAAATTTTTTTTGAAAAGAAAGAGTTTGTGTTTTGCGGTTTGTGTTCCAAAATGGTAAGTTGAAAATTGCGGGTGTGTTGTGGAGAGTATATACGTATATACAATCGGGGGGCGAGTATCGTTTGCGAACTGTTTTGTGGTCCATTCCGCACCTTCACCACCCACACATCCATATGGACCGCGGTGCGCATGGGAGGCACCTATAATATATACATATATATACGTGCCGCGTACGCCAGGACTCCCTACATAGCCCTACGCTCATTATAGATCCTACAAACCTCATCTACCTCATCAGGCGTCAACGAGTCTCCGACACGCTCGAGCTCTGTGGAGGTTTCATCATCGCATTGTCCATAAGTGTCGATCATGCGATTTGCTCTGTCTTGCAGGTCAATAAATTTTTGGATTTTAGCTGACATATTATTTATGTTTTTAATTATGGTTGAATATACGAAACGATGTTTGCGGAGCCAAATCTATTGTTATAAAACATTACCTCGTTTAAGTTCTTCAATAACATAATTATACCCTTCAATGAAACCAAGATATAATCCTAAGTTTGCTATACTACCCTTTTCAATTCTACATTTTACAACGTGTTCCCTTTTACTTTCAGCAAACTTTTCAGCTAAAATGATAGCACTCGGTAACGATTTTATAACATCAGATATACGCAATTCTTTTTGTGCGTTCTCCGAAGTTTTGTCTACATTATTTGAGTTTTCCATATCTATTTAATTTTGTATTAAAACTACATATATCTGTAACCGTTCTAATTCTGCAATCGTATGTTTAATGTAACCTTGAAGGTAACCTACTATGTATGCATGGCTTCTCTCTGCATCCCACATATGTTCCGAGTGTTCAATAGCGGCTTTAAGTGTTCTTAATAATTGTTCTTCTTGAAACTTTGTCATGTGTTTAATGTTTTAATTATTGATTTTCACTCCAACCAACTACAGCTGCACCTACAATTGCTACACTAGTTACTGTAAACAACGTTAATAATTCTTTATCAGCAACAACAATTGATAACAGTATACCTGACATTGATGCTGCAAACGTGATTAGCACTGCTAAATTGAATACGATACTTTTTTTCATGTGTTTAATGTTTTAATTATGGTTGAATATACGACCTGTTTTTTGCTTATCCAAGCATCACTCAACATTTCCTTCTATAATAGCTTGTTTCCACTCAATGTCTGCTTTGGTCGCAGCAGCGAATTCGTCTATACGAGCAGCATCTGCTTTAGCTTCATCACTGGCCCAATTACAAACACAACACTCATGATATGAGCGACTATAATCAATCGTATTATCAGCTGATGTTTCATTTGGTTTTGAGAACGTAACGTATGAGCCATCATTATCATCTGACATTTGATAACCTAATGATTCAGCATACTGATAAACTGCTTTGTTGATTGTGTTTCTAATTTCTTTCTTTGTCATGTGTTTATGTTTTTTAATTATACCTAAATATATGACTAGGACTCTACATATCCAAATTCTTTGGTGATCATTTCAACCAGTTCTTGTTTGGCTGTAAATGTGTCATCCCACTTGAATCCACCAATGTGCCACTCGATCATCTCGTTACGGTCGAATTGTCTGTATTCTTTCCAATCATAGATGGTAACCACGTTTCCATCCTTGGTCTCACATACCCACTCCATTTGACACTTCTCATCACCTGATACTCCATATTGGGGTTTACCTAATACGGTTTCGAGTTGGTGTTGAGTACAGGTAATTACTGTGTTGTGGAATGATGTTCCACCTGTTTCTTTGTTTGATTTTTTCATGTTTGTTTATTTTAATTATACTTAAATATACGACTAGGACTCTACATATCCAAATTTAATTGTGAACAAGGTAGGCCCTTACGGGCCTTCCTCTATAATTAAAAACAAAACACACTACATATTTCTTAGTACACTTGACATTTCATCCTTAATTGAATCATCGTCGTCATCTATAACATTATCTATATTACTATTTATTTCATCGTAGATTCCACGTTCATCAAATGACAAACTGATTTCTTTATCATTCAATTCAAGTTCAGTGTAATACTCAAAATCAGCAGCAGCATCTTTAACCGCTTCCATAGCAGCCTCTTTACACCTACCTACAATTTGTCTAGTGTATTTTAATAATTCACCTTCAGTGAAGGTGTAAATACCGTCTCTGAAGTTATCATCATTTTGGGACTGTACCTTGTTTAGGTAAAGTTGATTGATCATCTGCTCACGCATCCCAACTTGGTTGATGATGTACTCCATTGTTTCACCGTCAACATTCATCTCGTTTAATACTGAAATAACGATGTTTGCTAAATTTTGATTTGTCATATTATTTTGTTTTTTAATTATTTGATTGAATATACGATATAATTTTTATAAAGCCAAATTTGTTTTTAATTCCAAGCCTCTCGAATATACTTTCTTCCTTTTTTGTACAGTGATTCACTTAATCCATTAAACAACCTCCACTGCTCAAGCATATCCATAGCCATTTTTTTTGATGGTGCTGTTTCTATCATTTCTTTTACTCGTTTCATTTTTTTAAGTTTAATTAAGTTGAAATTTGTTTTCTTCAATAAACGTATCAATTTGAACTAAAGCTATTGTAGCCATCTTTCTCATTTGTTTATACTGTTCTACTTCAGATGATAATTCATTATAATCATTCTGACTGTAACAACCATTCATTTCTTCTTTCACCAAAGCAATTTGGTTGGAGATGGTTTGTAAGAATTTTTCGTTTTCTACTTTAATTTCTAAAGCTTTTAATAAATTGTAATGCATGTGTTTTGGGTTTTTAATTATGGCTGAATATACGATAACTAGTTTACTCCTCCAAATAAGAGGTGTGAACATTTTACTGTTCACACCACTCAAATACTTTGTTCAAACTTTCATGATCATTTTTTAATTTTTCTTCAGTTTCAAACTCAAACAATTCATTCAAATTATCATTTTCAGTAATTAACATGTCATCTTCGTTTAAGACTTTGTTAATTGTTTGAATTTCTTGTTCAGTTAAACTGTTAAATACTTTTTTAACATGACCGTAACAAGTGTCATAAATAAAACCTTTAACTTCATTTTTTAATTTTATCATAATTTTGTTTTTTAATTATAGTTAAATATACGATAAACAATTCACATCTCCAAATTTAGTTGTGAACAATTTGTTATGCTTGATTAAGCATAACAGTGATCAAATATCGATATATCATTTGAGCGTCAACATTTTGTATTTGCATCTGAATTTTTTCACATGCATCAATAAATTCGATTACTGATTCATTTGATACTTGTTGATCAATGTTAACATAATCAGAGTCGTTTAATTCAATTTCGTTAAATGCTTTTGATAAGTTTGACATATTGTTTTGTTTTTTAATTATTTGATTAAATATACGACTAAAATTTCACATAACCAAATTTAGTTGTGAACAAAAGAGAAGCGGCGCCCGTTGGCACCGCTACCCCTAAAAACACATGGCACTTAAAGCCCTAATTAAAAGGCTAATTGACGGTCAGAGTTCTTCTGACGTCTACGAGAGATACTGTACATTGCATCTGCAACAGTTGGATTGATCGAACGGTTACCGTTGACAATGTTAGAGATGTGACTGGTAGAATAACCTGTCATGTTTGCGATACGGTTGGTATCGCCTTCCCGCTTACGAGCGGAGTAAAAAGCCAATTTGGCTGTTGAGTTTAAACGACGCATAATTATTAATTTAATTTAACTTATTAACTTATACCTGTAATATAATAGGCCTTTATAAGAGGCCTAGTTATTTTTAAATTTATTTTTTGCAGTCAGGACAGGATTCGAACCTGTGTCTCTCTGGTAAAATCAAAGGCGTTGCCAATTACGCTACCTGACTATTTGGTGCGGGAGTAGGAGTCGAACCTACGTCATTTGGCTTATGAGACCAAGCTGGAACCACCTCCAGTCCATCCCGCAACATAAAACTAGTACCCGGGGCCGGACTCGAACCGGCATTCCTGTTTTTAGGAGCAGCATTTTAAGTGCTGTGCGTCTGCCTATTTCGCCACCCAGGCAATTTGTGGGCCTCGCACCCACTCGGGAGCATATGTAACCTCCACTTTAAGCCGCAGGTGCACCTGCAGACTCGATCTTTTTAGCAGACTCGATCTTTTTAGCAGACTCGATCTTTTTAGTTGCTGGACGACCTCTTTTAATCACACCACCATTGGCGGCTGCACGTTGAGCACGGGCTGCTAATCTGGCTTGACGAGCCGAACCTGCTACAACTGGACGACCTTTTTTACCTGATACTTCTACTGCTACTTTAGCAGATTTGTTTGTTTTTTTACTCATAACCTTTATTTTTATTTGTTTATTTATACTTGAATATACGAACGGTTTTTTAATAACCCAAATTATCTACGAATTCTTGCACCTGTTCCATTATAGTTGGATCGTCAATTTCATATCCACCTTTACTCCGGAGAGTGCAGTCAATAAAATTTCCATTATCAGCTGACACCCATTCCTTGTAATACAGTACTCCTTCTGTAGGGTGCTGGATAACGTAGGTGTGCTCGATTACTTGATTTTCGATTTGATGATTTAGTAGTTCCATGTTATTTTTGTTTTTTAATTAGCATTTGTTTTAACTGTTCAATCAGTTGTTTGTCGTGATCACTAATTGGTGTTTTAAGTGTTTTGATACCGTACTTGTCTTCAAAATACTCTAATTTTTGTTTTTTAGCCATGTTATGTTTTTATTTATGTGTAAATATACGACCTGTTTTTTGTTCCTCCAAACAAGATGTGAGGGAAGGATCGAATCCTCCTCCCCACATTTGTCCACACATGAATATTATTCTTCATCATCAGCATCAGGTAAACTGTATTCAACCTGATTCAAACCTATTCTGAATTTGATGAAACTTTCTGTATCACAATCTCTATTCTTGCTAAAGTACACTTTACGTGAATCACTGTCTTTAATCCGATCAACGTGACACATTGCTTCAGTCATATGCTTCAACCTGTTACTACCTGCAAAGTCACCTGCTTTAGTTACCTGTTGAATGTTGATGAAGGTAGTGTACTTTTTCAACTTGTTCTCACCTTTTTTAACCATACTTTGTAGATTCAAAAACCACAATTCAGCTGCTGATTCTGTTGTACGGTAAGTGTCTTTATACATTTCAATCACTTCAGCAATTGAATCAACTGCAATCACATCATAACCTTGATCAAAAACATACTCAAGAGTTTCACGCACTGTTTCAGTATAATTTTTCAAAAACAATGTGGGTACAAGTTTGAAATTTGGCATTCGTTTACAGTATTTGAAGTGACCTATTTCATCCATTTCACCTGAAACAAACAATACCTTTTTACCTCTAAGTGCAAGACGACTCAACATGTCTAGTACTACAGTACTTTTACCTGATCCAGGTCCGCCACAAATGATCATATTAACTGCTGGCATCAAACCTTTCTGACTTGACAAAATGTTATCCATTAAAGTACTTGTACTCATAGGACGAAAAACACTCTCATCAAACTTTAATTCTGAGCCTTTTACAATTTTTACACTTGCAGGATTGAATTCTACTGCTGATGTGGTCTTTTTAGGACGACCTTTACCTCTTTTGATTACTAAATTATTCATGTGTGTTTAATTATTTAATTTGAATATACGACCAATTTTTTAAGAAGCCAAATATTACCAACCACCTCTTTCTGAAATGTTTTTTTTCAATACTACAACACCGTCTTTTACAGTCATTACTTGTTTCATCCAATCTTTGAAATAAGATTTAGTAACTTTTTCAAGTTCTTTAATAGACATTGTTTCATTAAAGTTACCGTCTATGACTTGTTCTGTAAAACCGTCTAAACGTCTCATATAATTTGGAATTACACTTAAAACGTTTTGATCTGATTTGAATTGATTTTCTAAAAACTTTTTCACTTCAGACTTAACTTCAACATAATAATTTTCTTTTTTACTGAATTTGAAATACTTGTTCATGTGTTTATGTGTTTTAATTATAGTTAAATATACGACAACTAGTTTGCTTCTCCAAATCTAGTTGTGAACAATTTTAATTCAAATCAATAATAATACAACGAGAATATTCACAACTCAATTCATGTTTAATATTTAGTTTTTTACAAAATAAACTTAACTTACGTTGAGTTATAGAAATATTTTCATAAAAAGTATTTGAAATAATAAATCGATTTTTTTTATAATCTGTATACATTAAAGGATACGCTTTGAATTTTTCAAAAATCAATTCTTTGAATTCTTTAACTGTAATATTAGTGTTTGGAATTAATTTGATGTTGTGTTTTTGTTTCATGTGTTTTTAATTATAGCTAAATATACGACTAATTTTTTGCTTCTCCAAATAAGAGGTGTGAACAGTTGCGTTTTTCTTATTCTCATTAATATGTATAATAGACCGACCAAGTCCGTTTCGCACCGATAGACTGCGTTTTATTTGAGCCACCTACTCACCCATAGCGGGTTAAAACTGATTAAACAATTATTACCGAGATGCAGGTCGAACGCACAAACCAAGATGCAGGTTTAAAAACGTATCAAAAACAAGTAAACAATTATTCTCAGATTCACACTCGCTCGATGCGGAAAGTCACTGACAAGTAGAATAAAAGTTTAGTTTTAAACATACCATAAAAAAAGAACAGGCGCCCCGGCGCCCACCACTGTGTCTAGATTTTCATAAGCCAAACAATTACGGTAACCCAAACTCCCACCACAATAACCCAATAAATTTTCCGAACAATTTCAAATTCACTTGTTTTCATTGACTGGAATAGTTCATGGATTTGTCCTAAAACAATCATCCCAAATACTAAAATAAGTGCTATTATCCAAAACATGTGTTTTAATTTTATGCCTAAATATACGCACAAATTTTTGGGGAGCCAAATTGTTTTTACCTAATTTTTTTGAACACCTAATCCATTTACACCCGATCCCTTTGTACACCTGATCCATGTACACCCAATCTCTCTGCGAAGACACTTGATTTTTTCGCGGAAGGTAATATATACGTATATCTCTTGTATACGAGAAAGGCGGGGAGGGGCGGGGCGGGAGGGTTACCTTCCACAACTCCTCACCCCACCTACCTGTTCTCTGTTTTCCACATATACTTATATCCTTATATCTTTATATCTTTATATCCATATATACATTCACCTACTCACTTTGTTTTCCACACTTAATCCCTTTACACACCTAATCACCTTACACCTAATCACTTTAACACCCGATCTCTTTATCACCTAATCCATTTATACCCGATCCTTTTATCACCCAATCACTTTGGTAATTGAGTAACAGTATCAACGTACGTCCCATCTACCGGACAACACGTCGTTGTAATCGTATCAGTTGGTGTTGTAACTGGATTATTAGTAGTATTTATGTTTTGGTTTTTATCTACTAATACTGTTATCATTATCGTCAGTAAAAGGATTCCAAGTAGCAACATTATTTCTTTTGTTGTTTTCATGTTTATGTTTTTGATTTAGTTTATTTATGTTGGTTATAAAATTGTTTATGCCTACAAGTACTATTGTTAATAACGCTAAACCAATTGGAATCCACAATGGGCTTGTTACCCACCACCAACTCCAATCTATGTTGTCTGTTAGTTTAAGTACTACAAATATAGTTAACAGTGTTGTGGTAAAATGTATACTTGTGTTATCGTTTTGGTTTTTCATTTTCATCTAATATATAACCTTCTTGTATTAATTCCAACTTTGTTTTAACTAATTTTAAGCAAGGTTTAATAATTGAAATTTCATCTGCAGCTTCAGCAAATACTAAATACTTTATAAGTAGTTGTTCTAAAATAATTAAATCAGTGGTGTTCATTTTATTCTTTTGTTTTGTAGTTGTTCTTTGTCAATGAATGTTTCTATTAGGGTGAGAAAACCTTTATTGGTTATCATTATACCCTTTTCATCTAACTTTTTGATTTGCTGTTGTAATTCTTGAAGTGGTGTCATTAAGCAAATTTCAAGTAATGGTTTCCTAGCAACAAATAAATACATACTGCTCCAAACATAGTCATGAATATGTCTTGCCAACTAAATTTCTTTTTAAATACATAACGATCAACCACTTCTTTTCCAAATGCAGCCACTGTTACTATTAACCACGGCCATGCAAAGCCAAAGTCAATTGATGTTAACATGTACAGATATGTTCCTACTATAAAGTGTTGTAGTTTATCTGTTTGTGTGAATAAATTCATTAGTGTTCTCATATTTTTTATTTTTTATGGAGTGATTCTATGTGTTTTTTTAATTGTTTAATGTTGTTTGTCACCTCCATATGTTTCGTTGTAATAAGTTGATGCTTCCTTGCGATAATCACTATTTATATGGTATTGGTATTCATATTCTGAACCCTCATCATATGCAAGTTCAATCTGTTCTTTCTCCATTGCTATAGCCTGTTCAATTTCATCGCGATACGAATTTTGAATTCGAATTGGTAATTGTTCTGCAAACCACTCTACTGCTGTTTGTTTCATTTATCGTTTTTAATTATTGGGTTAATCCTATCAAGTAAGTCTTGTAAGTCATTAACATTGTCTATACTCCAACCTGTTTCGGTTTTTAAAACGTAATAGCATCCTCCATCATTGTCGATTCCTAGTGATGATTCACACTGTATTGTTAGTTCTTCGTACTCACTTGTTGTCCCATTACAATTTCCTTCCTGAACAAAGGTAAAAGAACAATTTTCTAATTTTGGTTTGTTACTCATTGTTTGATATCTTTATATTTTCTGATTAGCTTAAATGTAATTTTCATATCATCCCAATTTAAATGAGTCTTGGAATCACGGCTAATACCATACCAAGCAACTGTATAACCATGATTAGCATTGATAAAATCTTCTCTTTGAATTTTATTACCATTTACTTTATTAAGGTAAATCCAAGGTATGTTGCCTGCTAATTCAATTGTGATACCTATTTTTTTAAGGCGTTCTACAAATATGTCTATTTCGTTTTTTTCCTTTTTTTCCATTGTTTTTAATTAAAATTTATTTTTTCCCCACAACAATAATCCTTTTATAGATGTATCTGTAGGTTTAGTTACTTGGTCATGTTGTCCATAATACCATTCAATATTCTTATCAAGTTCTACATCTATTGTTACCAAATCATTAGAAATGTCGTTTAATCCATCCTCATAACCAGGCACAAATATTCGTAATTTAGGATCCTTTGTTTGTAGGATTTCTATTAATTGTTGTACTGTCATTTTATTTCTGTTTTTGGACATTTGTGGCAATAAAAGGAAATGAAGTTGGTGAACAACCAAGCATAAATGCATTTTTGAATCCTTGACGTCTCCATTTTGGTACTTTATTTTCTTTTAACACATCTTCAACAATTTGTTCCATAACACTATGATCACAAGTATAGTCGTTATATGGAATTACGAATTGTCCAAATTCGTTGATTGCAGCATTTGCCATTAATTCATCAAAATCACCTTTTGGTGTACTGGCAGCAAATGCCCTACGATACATTTCTGTAAGAATGTTGTTGTCTTTTTGATCTTTTGTCATGGTATTTTTAGTATAAATCGTTTCTAGTTACTCTGTAGCTATATCCTCTAGTTTCTAAAGCCATGTTGATTCTATCAACAAAATGCCATTCAGGTTCTGTGTCATACACTTCTCCATGTGTCAGGGATACTTGTTTGATTTCTGCTTTTACAACTGCTTTTAATTCTGCTTCAGGAATAAATTTACTCCCAAAAATAACATCATAGATGTTTTGGTAAGCTTGAGTACATGCCTCATTACCTTCTTCTGTAAACATTTCAAAATCTACTGCCATAACTTTTATTGTTTTTAATTATTTGATTAAATATACGACAAAAGACCTGGAAATCCAAGTCTTTTGCATGAGAAGTTGAAGATTTTTTTATTTTGACCAGCCACATCCACCATTTTGATAAACATTTGTTCTAGAAACGCTTCCAGGCCTGTACCATGCTGGTTTTTGGGCTACACATGAATAAAACAAAATTGAAATTAAAATAAGTTTAAGTAATGTTTTCATAGTTTGTTTATTTTTATTTGTTTGTTTTCGTATACTAAATATTCACCACTAGTATCCAAACAATCAATAAAGTAATAACGTCCACCTGTTGCTTTACCAGGATCAATTTCTTTTACTTTGGTATGTCCTACTACTTGAATAAATTGTTTTTTAATACTTTTCCCTGCCTTCATTAGACTCTTAGGTCGAATCCAAATTGGTGTTTGGTATGTGTTATCACCATAAGGATCACTATGCCCCCATCCTGTATCAGCAAAATTGAATATTAGTGGTTTATAATTCCAAAGATCATTTATTGTATCAACTATGTTTCCACTATTATACTTACAATCAATTAAAAACTCAGGACTAATACCTGCATGACTGAATAATAAATCATCATATTGAAAAGCCATTTGTAAATAATGCTTATTATCCTCTAATACTCTATTAATTTCAGGATATAATGCTCTTTGAAATCCACTTGTATTAGTCTTTCCCATCACAGATGAGAAGTAATGATAATCATGATTACCAATCAACATTATTACTTGGCATTGTGGGTTGTCAAGTTTCCATTGTATAATGTTTTTGAAATTATAGATTTGGTCTATACCTGGAATGTCAAAACTATCAAAGTAGTCTCCTATAAACACTGCTGTGGTTGGTTGTTCTTTTTCAAGAATATCCTTCCAAATAGTGAGTCCATGAATGTCTCCTATGGCTACTAATTTATGCATGATACCATCTTTCATTATTATACTCTGCTACTGGATTGTATTCAGCCATTTCACTGTAAAGTGATTTTACTGTTTGATGAATTTGGGTTAGTGGTTTATCTGTGGTTAATTGTTCGCCTAACAAATAAGCAAACAAGTCATTTGATTCTGTAACTTGTGTTCGGCTTGTTCTTACTCTACAGTAATGTGCTTCACCAGTTTCACTGATAAACATACCTGAATACAAACCTTTTAGTTTATGATAATTTACAAATCGATCAGCATTACACCACAAATACAATACATTATCCTTTTTTCTTAATGCTTCAACACATCCATCTCCTACAATGTAGGATGAAGAATACATATCCAAATTGAATTGTCCTACTGAAAATAAACCATTAGGCGAGCCATGGCCCATAAGTAAAACCCTATCATGCATTCCGATTAGTTGAATGATGGATTGTTTATCTGTTCCACCAGTAATAACTGTTTTATTAGGAATGTTTTTGTAGATTTGTTTTAAGAAATCTGTTGTTCTGTCTTTAGGATGAATTACTAATGTTGTCATAACCTTAATTTTAATTAAATATACGAACAAATTTGTGAACAGCCAAATTTTATCGCAAAAGTGTTACACAACCCTTAACTTTCATTTCAACCAATGCTGGTTCTGTTTCTAACCAGGTTAACAAGTATATGTATCTGCTGGACATGGCGTAGTATTCATTGCCTCCTAGCCATGGTTCGTTTTGGTTTTGTGATTCAAAAATCAATTCACCATAACAATTATAAATTCTAAGGTGATAACGACTTAATGTGTCTTGAGATGAAACTATAAACACATCATTGTGTCCATCCCCGTTAGGTGAAAACGCATTGGGAACGTATACTTGAGAATAAATGTTAAAACTGAAGAATAATAGTAATGCTAATAAACAGTGTTTCATAGAAAATAAAATAATGCTCCTACCCCCAATATAAACACACCTTCACCAATAGCAATTCTTCTCCAAATTCTTTTTCTATTGTTTTCTGTATTCAAATCCGATAGTGCTTTTTTATTCAATGCAGCACATTCTATAGCATCGTTCTTATACTCAGTGGCTTTTGCTTCAAGTTTATTGTATGATACTTTTAAGTCACCGTAAGCACGATTACATTCTAATACAGCATCAGCACACCTATTAGCATACTTAAACATTGAATCAAGATTAACCTTATAAATTTCTTTGTATTTATAGGTTTTTATAACTTCATTTTCCTGTTTTCTGTTCAAGAATATCCCAGTATCTCCCTGGTAAACTATCCTCACTGGTGTTAAGGTCTGACCAAATATTGTCACGCTCAGGGTCACTAAGCTTAGGAATATCATTAATTTTTTTAGCATACTTTTTATTTTGTTTTGTAATGTTTTCTATTAAAACAGCTTGTTGGTTGGCTATATCTTCTTGAAAAGCAAGGTGTGCGTTTGTTAAACTGTCTACAGTAAATCTTAATCGTTCAATTGCTTTTGTATCCTCAACTACAATTGTAGTAGCAGGTTTGTAATAAAGCTTAACAATAACAATTATCATTGCTATCATTATAAAGTAATACCAACTTTTTTCAATAAATTTTTTCATTGTCCAGATTCGTTTGTTGTGTTAGTTGTATCAGTAGGTGGTGGAGTAGGTTTTCTGAATATGTTTTCAAATGTAGTAATACCAAGTAAACTACCAGCCAATAAACAAATTGCTTCAAACATGTATTCAGGTAATTCCATGTCTCTTAATAGTGCAGCATAACAAAACACAATTATGTTTACTAGTGTAAAAATACCAGCAACACGTTTTGATGATACACCACTGTTTGATGATACTACCTTGTCAATCCAATACTTTTTAGTTTTCATATTAAAATTCTTTTAGTAATGTGTAAGTAAATCGAGACAATCCTGACGCATCACAAGCATCAATAAGTTTCTTAAAGTCAGTAGGATTATTCAACACTTGACAACCAGCAGACCATTTGTCAATAAATTTACTAACAGCATTTGGATTTGCTCTGTGAATGTTGATACCAAAAATACCAGTATCAGTAACTGCTGTTTCTTCAGCAATTGCATCTTTGTCTTTGTCTCTAAAGACAGTAATTGGGGCACATTGTACAAGTGCTTTGTATTGGTTGCGGTGTAATCCTAATTTCCAACTGTCTTTGTATTGGCCTGGCTTTAGCAATGCTGTGCCTTTAGGATTCATCAGGTTTTTAAGCCAATGGGTGCCTGGGTTGGTTGTGCCTGTAAACCATGATACATTAGAATTGTTTATTAAACCAATCAAATCATCAAATTCATTTGGTTTATTAGCATTTGAGCGTATTCCAACGATATGAAAACTCGGGAATTGGTACCCGAGTCTATCAAATTGGTCTTTTAATTCAGAATAACTGTATAATCGCATAGCCTGTTGTTTATCATAAATATCAACAGACTAAAAATAGATTAGTGAATTATTTTATAAAATTTCATTCTAACACGACGCTTAAGACAGTTAAATTTAACCCATGTTTTTTTAACAGTAGTTTCATATTCAGTATTGTGAATATGTTCAAAAGCATTGCGTATACATCTTTTTACTTTAGAATACCTTTTAGCCAATTCAAAAAACTGTCCACTGTTAAAATTATTGGTTTCCCATTTTCCATGTCTCCATGTTGATAATAGAGTGTTTTTGTTAACACGGTCGTCTGCTAACCATACATAAATAACTTTGTCCCAGTTGTCAGCAATGATTTGCAACGAATAGTTGTCTTTAAGTGCAATTGTGTTTGTCATAACTTTTTATTTTACGTAAATATAATAAAAAAAGGCCCGAAGGCCAAATTTATTTTATAAAAAAGGAAATTATTTTTTCGTGTAATCAAAATATATTTCTTCTGGTCTTTCTTTAGAATCGTGATCTATATACTCTATTTTAACATTGTATCCCTTTTCATTAAAAAGTTTTATAGCAGCATCTACCTTTTTATCATCCATTAATTTACTTACAGTTTTGATTCTATTTTGGTCAGGACGATGGCTTCCAGTATCAAATTTTTCTTTAAAAGCCTTAAACAGTTCTTCTGGAGATACAGTTTGTTTTGGATTTTCATTTTCCGTCAAATGATCACGTCTCCACTTGTATATGTTAAAATTGTCTTTCATAATTGTTTATTTGTTATAAATATATGAAAATAAAGTTAATTACACAAGTTATTATTGATTTTGCTTAATCAAATTAGCAACTGATTCACCATTCTGTAACAAATGTTCTTTAAATTCTTCTGTAAAACAACAACCCGATGCAATAGTGCTAGCATTGCTTTTTACAAATCTTTTAGGCACATCACTGAATACCCAGTCAATTACTAGTATTCCTATTAGGTTACCATTTGGTGACCCAAATTTAGAACTGCCCTTATCATAAATTGGAATAGAAGCTGATGCTTGGGTGCTTGTTTTTCTAAGTAACGCTTTGGTTGTTATGTCTTCAATTTTTTCTATGTTTGTATAGAAAAATTTATTTTCAATTGTGGATTTGATAAGTGACGTGTAGTGGCTTACAAAGAAATTTACCATGTTGTTTGATAATGGTTCTAAACCATCAGACGTTCTTTCATAAGTAACAGATGCTTTTTGCATCGGAGAATTAGTATAAAACGTTCCACCATTATGGAATTGTATTAAGTATACTCTATCTGCCTCGTATTCGTTTTTAATTTCTTCAACTGTAAGATGAACCAATTCATCTTTGTTGATTTGATTCATTAGTTTTCTTTTAGAATGAGACTGATATTTTTCATCTAACCATTTCTTAAAATACCCCGCCGTTATTAATGTAACTATTATTGATGTAATTGATGTGATTACAGTTGTAATAATACTGTCCATTTATATTTTTACTTGTTTTGTTATACAGGTATAAATATGTTCAACCAAAGGAAAAGTCTTACTAAAATTTTATTCCTATAACAGTAATGTCATCTGTTTGTTCAAATCCATGTTTCCAATTATTAATTGTGGATTTTATTTTTTCATACTGTTCAATTATAGGTTTATAATGGATTATTTGTAACAATTCATGGAATTGTTTTGTTGAAAATTTTTTATCATCAGGACCACCAAATTGATCTACATATCCATCTGTATACAAATACAGTGTATCATCCTCTTCATATTCAACAGTGATTTGATCAAATTTTTTTTCAGCATTGCCTCCAATTCCAAATCGATTACCCTTTAATTCACATATTTGGTCTTTTTTGAATAAAACAGATTTGTGTTTTGCTCCAGCAAATTGTAATTGTTTATTTTGTTTGTTAATTTTAATTATAGCCATATCCATACCGTCTTGTATTGACTGATTGATTCTGTTTTGTTTTAGCGTTGTTTTCACCAATCTATCCATTTCAAACAGTATTTGAGACAAATCATATGTTTTATTTTCAACTATAATTTGGTTTAAAAAACTATTCCCAAGCATAGTCATAAATGCTCCTGGTATGCCATGTCCTGTACAGTCAGCACAAACAATAATGTATGTGTGTTCATTTATTTTGTGGAACCAAAAAAAGTCACCACCCACAATGTCTTTTGGTTTATAAAAGAAAAATGAAAGAGGAAGATATCTTTTGATAAATTCCTCTCCTGGTAATAATGCTTTTTGAATTTCGTGAGCGTAATTTAGACTTGAAACCAATTCTTGTTTTTGAGACTCAAGTGTTTGGTTTTTGTTTTCTAATTCAAGTTGTATAGTTGAAAGTTGAGAGACAACAGATTGAGTTTTCTTTTTATGTAAAAAAAATACAATACTAAGAATAATTACAAAAAAAATACTCAACAGTACCATACTAATAAATATGGTACCAAAGTATGCTATTTAGTTTTAACAAAACTAAAATGATTCTTTACTCTAATTGCCTCTAAATACTGCCAAAGTGATTCAAGACTATAACAGATTCGTTTTCCATCTTTATCCCATGCCTCTAATGTGCCTTGACCAAAGTTATTCTCATAGCAGAACCAAGACCACCAATCAACACCTTCCTCACCATAAATTTCTTTAATCAGTAAAGTGATTAAACCGTGATACGGATCTATAAACTCATTTAGGTCAATCTTGTTTTCATACAAGTTGTCTATAATGCGCTCTTGTTTTTGTAACTCAAGCGTTAATTTTAAAAATGTTTCGTATGTCATAACTTATATTTTTCTTTCATTCGTTCATAAAATTCTGGGCACTCAGGAGCATATTTTTTAAGCAACTCTAAGTAGTACTGGTGTTTATATTGTTCATCGGTTGTTGTCTCGTATTTGACTAAGTCTCTTAATCGAGCAGCCATTTCGTATCGCTCAGTCTCTACACACCAATCCAATCTGTTTTGCATTAGTTGTACATACGCCGAATGAGTATCATCTAACTCTTCTTGTAAGTCATAAGGATGTTTCATACTTTGAATATAATAAAAAAAGCTTGGAAATCCAAGCCTTTTAGTATTTAATTTGATAAAGGTGCTTTAATTGATGGGTGTGATTGCTGTTGGAGGTATCACTCCTAAATAAACAATCTCTTCTGATTGTTCATAATAATCATTACGAGATATTTTCTCGCCTTTATTAACTTTTAATAATAAATTAGGCGGTATTTCAATTCCTATACTAAACAACTTAGGATCTAATTTACTACCATCTATTTCCAATATCACTCCTTCGTATTCGTATTTACGTGGTAACATATGAATATCCACAATAGCAGCGGGGTCATCTAAGGATGTGAGCCAAACTCCTTTGAATGATTCTCCTTTTATAGATCCTCCTTTCATAGAAGCTTTTGGTTGCGAAGGTTTTAATCCTTCCATCACAACTTTATCTAAATTAGATTGCAGAACTAAGTGGTATAAAGGTTGATTGGTATTAAAAGGTTCATCGGACTGAACGGATTGTAAATAATCTAAACCAGTTACTTCTTTCAATAAATCCTTTAATCGTATCATTTTATATTCTTAAATAATAATAATCCAAAATCATCTTGATCCGGATCATATACTCCGTCTGCTATCTTTGTTATTTCTAGATACAACTTATCTTTACTCTTCCCCTGCCATAAATCCCATGCAATACCTTCTTTTACAAGAATTTTTATGTTGTTAGGTACTGGTTTGTATACGATATCCTTTACGTACATAGCATATTTGGATCCAAACTCCTGATCCCTTTCTCCTGAGTATATGTCAAGGCAGTCTTGTGTTACGCACCAATAGGATCCTTTACCCATATTAGATCCGATATTCAGGTTATTTTTATATAGGACCTTTGCTATTTTACCTTTGAAATCGGTAGCATATTTTGTTTTGAACTCACTACCATTTACAATAAAGCTCTCTAAAGATTTAGCAGCTTTCTTAGGAGCCTCTTTCAATAAATCCATTAATCGTATCATATTAATAAATATCGATCAATTTGATAAAGGTGCTTTAATTGTTGGGTGTGATTGATAGTTGCCTAACTGAATGTCCTCTTCTAGTAAACACTTACAGAAGTCATCTTTCTTAAAGCTATTGAACACTGCCGTTGCATCTAAAGGTCCTTCACCACATGAACCATTCTCTGTAGGCCAAAACTCAGTATTGATATTTAGCTTAGGTAGCTCATAAGGGGTTCGACTGATCTGCTCTTTGGCTTGCTCAATGTGGTTATTGTATAAATGTACATCACCTAAGTTACCAATCAACTCATCAGGTACCATACCAACTGCCTTAGCAATAAGTTCTAATAACAATCCATAACTAGCAATGTTGAATGGTAAACCTAAGAATGTATCTACCGAACGTTGATTCCACATTAAAGAGATTGCTCGTGTTGGGATATTTGCGTTATCCATAACTTTGCTATGTCCTGATGGATAATGTAGCATAGCAGATTCAGCTTTTAATTTTTTTCTTAGTTCTAAATTTTTGTAAGCAATCTTAAATCGTTCTTCCAAACTCAACTCTCTTGTATAAACTTGAAATCCATAATGACAAGGAGGAAGAACCATTTGGTCTAATTCTCCAACATTCCAAGCATTAACCATTAATCGTCTACTATCTGGGTTTGTTTTAAGGTCATTGATTAGGTTTGCGATTTGGTCTATTGGTCCTTTATAGACGTATGAGCCAGTCTCTAACGGAATAATATCTCTCATCATAGGACCCCAACTTCTCCATTGCTTTCCGTACACGGGCCCGAGCTCACCCCACTTTTTAGCAAACTCATCATCTATTTTGATTTTGTTGATAAATTCTTCTTGTGTGAATTGTCTCGATCTTTCACCGGTCATACCATTTTCTAATGTAACCGGTTCTCTTACATTATCCTTATTTGCAAACGTTCTTTTCTTTAGGTAATTCTTATAAGCATCACCATCCCAAATATGACAATCGTTATCCACAAGGTATTTGATATTGGTATCACCACGTAGGAACCATATTAATTCTGTTACCATAGTTTTCCAAGCCATCTTCTTAGTTGTAAGCAATGGAAACCCATCTTTCATGTTGTGTCTAATCTGATGTCCAAATACTGAGATTGTTCCGCCATTTCTAGTTTCTTTTTTAACACCATTGTCTAGGATATGTTGGAGTAGATCTTGGTATTGTAAATCTAACTCATTACCTACATGCTCATAAGCACCGTTAGGTCCAATTTGAAAATCGTCTGATACGATTGGTAAACCAATTATTTTATCCCATTTACTAAACCATTGTTCGTAGGTTAGTTGTTGGTTAGGGTTTTCTTGTAACCATTGTTGGTATTGTGTTTGCAGTGTTGCCATAAATTATTTTTCTTTTATTTTATACAATTCATATAACATTCCATCTTTTTCAACAAACATTTTTAATGATAATGATATTTCATCCGAACGATATTCAGATGGTGGTGTACCATAAAGATTTGCATAATTAATTGTGAATCCACTACAAATCACATCATCAATTTGTAATTCCTTACCAGCACCATAATGCTTGCAAGTCATAGCGTTTAATTTCTCTTCAGTAACTTTTGTAAATGTTTTTTCCATAATTTATTTTTTATTTTTTAGTTTAGGAATAATTGGATATTTTTCATTTTCAATATATGCAAATTGAATTGTATCACCAACTATATTATAATAAAAATAATATTCTTCTTCACTTACATATGTTCTTGTAGTATCATTGTTACATAAATTTTCAATGTCTATCCAATATACATTTTCTTCTGTTTCCTTATATATGTATTCTGCATATACTATTTTTCCAAAACAACATGGTAATGTGTATTTTTTACAAAGATAACCAGCAAAAAACATATTTATGAGTAACAATAATAACAATATTTTTTTCATTTTTCTAAATCTTTAATTTGTTTTTCGGGTACACTTGTTACTTGTTTGTTGTCATTAGGTTCATCTGCTTGGCCCATATATTCTCCATTTTGATCGTAAATTTGTTTATTTACTTGACGATGCAAATTGTAAAATATAAGTGCTGCTAAAACAAAAAATGCAGCTGATACTAAAAGTGATAATGTAATAGGATTCATTTGTTTAAATTTATTGTTTGTTTATGTTCAAAATATTCATTTAACCATACTGTAGCTAATCGTATTGCGTCTTTTCGTAACAAATACCCTGCTTCATAGGTGTGTCCGTATTTTAATTCACGATAAAAAATATAAGGTTCAATTCCAAAAGCATTTTCTGAAGGGTAAATTTCTAAACTGATGTTTGTTCCTCTTGCTCTAAAATAATACCAGTTTCCATCCTTGGTAAATCCATCGGCTTGTACAGGGCATAGTCCAGAAGGTTGAATGTTGTACGGATTAAACCCAGTAACACGTTCCCATAATAAAGTTATCTTTTTTAGGATACGTTTACGGAACCAGTAAAACTTAATCCCACCACTTGTCCATGTTTCTTCCAATAAACTTATACGCTGCAATCTTGTCTTTGATGTATTTTTTCCTGACATCTTTGAGTGTTTTACGGAACTCTTCTTTGTACTGTTTTTCATCTTCCTCTGTAATTACTTTTTCGGTTTTTGATTTTAATTCATAAGTAAGCACTTTACCATCTTTTGTATGTTGGTAGGGTATGTGTTCAAATGTTGTTTTGCCCCATTTTTGTTCAAGTTGTTCCATAGCTGGTTCTTCATAAAATTCCCAGCTGTCTCGAGTCATATGGAGACGATTAATTGCTTCTTGAATTTCTTTAGCCACATTGTCTGCTTCTGCACTGTAT
>Ga0214923_10000058_pt1 | contig 146735 bp, 158 predicted proteins | sample LL1510_MetaG_FD_177993 | JGI IMG/M metagenome (GOLD analysis project Ga0214923, IMG submission 177993) | Freshwater microbial communities from Lake Lanier, Atlanta, Georgia, United States - LL-1510 | ecosystem: Environmental > Aquatic > Freshwater > Lake | place: USA: Georgia | collected... | reverse complement strand
TGAAGGGAAAAATCGTAAAGGAGAGAATAGTATAGCAATAGGAAATAATGCAGGAATAAATAATCAAGTAAAAAATAGTATAATTTTAAATGCGTCAGAACAAGAAGTTAATAGTATTAATGAAGGATTATATATAAATCCTATAAGGGGAAGTATGTATAATAATCCATTAAATTATAATCCAAAGACAAAGGAAATAACGGTGTTAACACAGAAAGAATTGTTAGAAATAAAAGATGTAAGTATAAATTCAGAAATGATATATAAATTAAAGCCAAAAAGTTATCTAACAAAAGAAAATAAATCAGAAGAGATAGGATATTTATTACAAGATGTATTAAAGATAAATAAAGAGTTTGTAAATTGTTATAATGGAGAAATAGTGAATATAAATTATAATGTGATAATAATGAGTTTGATAGAAGAGATAAGAAAATTGAAAGAAAAGATAGAAGAAAAATAATATTATAAATATAATAAAAATTTATAATATTATTTAGTAATTTTAGTGAAGGTAAAATTAGCAGCAATTTGCATTAAAGAAGTATCAACTGTAGACCCAGAAAATATAGAATCAGATGTTTTAGCAGAGTTAGGAGTAGAGTCAAAGTTAATGATATTTCCATACATATCAACAAGACGTATATGAAGGTTATAGTAACCAGGAGAAATAACAAGAATAGGAATGTTAGAAGTGGTAGAAAGAACTACAAAATTTGTATCAGAGTTAACAGAAACACCAGCAATAGGAATTTCAAAAAGAGTTTTAGTACGTTGATTAAGAGAAACAAAGTTTTGATTATTTGTAAAATAATTATTTACAACACTAATATCAATATTTCCATTATCATCTTCATTGTAAACTTCTAGATAAATATATCTAAAATCATTAATAGAACGAGTTCCTGGTAAAAATGAAGAAGTAATTCTTCTATTAGGAATAAGAAGCGAGTTTAATTTAAGATTATAATAAACTTTATCGTAGATAGTACCAGGAGAAAATTGAAGAGTATAATAAGCGTTTTGATTAGTTTCAGTAAAATAGATATAAGGACCGTAGTAAATACCAGGAGGTAAGTCTTGATTTAAAGCTTGAGAAGGATTAGTAATATTCATTTGATAAGCACCTGCAGAATAAGTTATAGAGTTTATAGTAATATAATTAATTTCAGTTCCAGTAGCATACATAAGATAATATCCAGTTGCAGAAGTATTAATAGAAGTTAGACCATAAAGAGCAGTGATAATAATAGGATTTGAAGGAGCAATAGTATTATTATAAGAGATGATACCAGGAAGTTCAGAAGGAGAGATACTTCCAGCCCATTCTGTACCTTGATAAGAAAGATTTTTTCTAACAATATTTTTAATATCAATAACTTGATTTAATATTAAAGTATCTTTAGAATTTTCAATAAAATTATGACGAATCGTAAAATTTTTATTGAGAGTTGTTGTATCAGCGATTTGAGTTGTAGTTCCAATATAACTATCAAATAAATTTCCTTGAATAAATAAATGATAATTGACAAGAGATTCTGGAGTAAAATTAAAAGTATCTTGTAAAATAATTTTAGAGTAAGATATTCCATTGACATCAGTATAAGTAGGATTATATAAATATTGAATAAAGAGACTGTTATAATTATTAGTAAAATAAGTATTTGTTCCAGTTGCTAAAGTTCCATCTTTATTATAAAGATTGATATATGTATTAGGAACAAGTGATTTTATATTAGGAAATATTCCTATTCTATTGCTAATTGAAAAACTTTTAATATCAGAAACTTCTACAGTCATATTAGGAGGAAATTCAATTCTATCACTATTTAAATATAATCCGTTCAAATCATAAGAATAAAATATTAATGATTGTTGTAATATAGGATCTATATTTGTGTAAGTAATTTGGTTTTCTATATTTGAAGAGTCAATTGATCGTAATTCATTTGTATTAGTAATACCTATTACTTTTATAGTTTTAAGAGAAGTTGCTTCGTCTATTGATAAATCATATAATCTGATATAAGAAGATTGTTGATTAGTAAATAGTTTACAACTAAATGATAATTTTCCAGCAGGAGTTATAGTTATAAGAGCGGAAGTTTCAGAACTTGTATTAGTTAAATTTAATATAGATGTAACCGGATTAGTATAAGGAGCTACACCACTAAGTTGTATATCATTTAATAACATGATAGGAGTGCTAAAATGAGTTACAAATGATATTAAATTTTTAGAGCTGATATAATTTAAACGTTCAAAATAAATATCAGAACTTCCATAAGATGGCATTAGCCAAACAAATTGTCCGTTTGTTGTAAGATCTATTTTACAAATAAATCCATTATAACTTGAATAATTACTTGTTACTTGATTTTTTAATATAAACTCATTTCCTCTGTATGTTTCAAGAATATATTTCCAACCACCTATTATATATATATAGTTTAACGTATTATCAATAATCATGTTATTAACGTTAATATCTAATCCTCGAGATGCTCCTATAGAATATCCTCCTCCAAATTGATCTAACCATTGAGAAATACCTTCTGCATTAATTTTTTCTAAGAATGAATTTCCAAGTAAAAGTCCCATAAGATAGCCTTGTTCTACTCTTATAAAATCTTGAGTAGGAGAATAATAAGTTGCTGCAAAATCTGGATTAGTCATATCATAAACTTTATAACAACAAGAATTAGGTGTTGTAGTAAGTAATTGATAAGGAGTTGAAATAACTAAAACAGCATAAACTTTTTGATTAAAATTTCCAATTTTTATATCAACACATCTTGCTCCAGTTACTCCAGTTACATCTATTGGAATAAGATTAGATCCAGGAACACTAGATATATTTGTATAATCTCTATAAGCAAAATAATTAGTAAAAAGAGTAGACTCATATGTTCCATCGAATACAGGAGTTTGAGTTTGATAACCGTATATTTTTCCACTTAATGGATTTTGAGATAATTTTAAAGGACCGATATTATTATTATAATTCCAAGGAGAATTTGTAAATGGCAATGTAGGTACAATATTTTGATTAGGTTGATAATTCCATCCTGGAATATATGAAGTTCCAGTTGGATTAGTAGGATTTGTAACATTCCAACAAGCTACATTACTATTTCCTATAGACCTTGAAAAAAGATAAATTGATGCATCAGGATATCTAAATATATCAAAAGATTGATAATGTCCTCCAAAATAATCTTGAACATAACTTGTATTATATGAAGTAATTGCTCCTGTAGGTCCGGTATTTGCGTTAGTTATATCTATAGAATAAACATTTGATAAAAATACTCCATCAGAATAATTATCTTGTAAATATTGAACAAAACACCAGTTTGTATTATTTGGATATTCTTGTTGTTTCATAGCAACAGGTTTCCAAGTAGCTCCAAAAACTATAGGACTTGTAGAAGGACCTGGTAATACCACATTTAAAGTTTGATATATTGTATCATTTACTACATTATAACATCTTAAAACATCACTTTGTAATAAAATATTACAACTTAAAATATTATTATATACAAATACATTCATATCCATAACAATATTTGGATATAGTCCTCCATAGACAATATATGTATAAGTAGAATGTAAAAAGTTAAAATTTAAATCCATTTTTGTTACAGCTAACCAAAAATGTCTTCCACCCGCTATAACAGGAGCAGGTGGTCCTGTTCTAAAAAATGCAATAAACACATAAATAAAGTCATTGTATCTAATTGTTTTAAAATTTGCTAAATTTTGCAAAGTAAAACTATAATTATTTAATAAATATGTATCTGGCGATGCATTTATAGCAGGAAATGAAGATGCAGCACTTACAATATTAGATATAGTACTGATATTGTCTATTATAATATTCTGTGAAACTAATGATACTATATTAATAGAATTATCTAATATAACTAAATCTAATCCAGGATAAACATTATTTGAAGTATCAATAGTTGATGTATTTGTATCATTTTTATAATATTGTTGACTGTTTAATACTGTATCTTTTAATAAAGGATCTGATATATAAAAATCTATTTTTCCAGAACTTCCAAAATCTTTTGTAACAAACCCAAATGTAACAGAAGTTGAATTATATTTTCCATATAAATCTGCAGAAATTATATTTGGAAATTGACTAGTAATTAAAATAGGAACTGTAGGAGTTGATACATTATAAACTGTTTTTTTACTATCAAAAATAAATGTCGCACCAAGATAATTTGGAATTATTTGACAAGGATTATACAATGCATTTAAATATGATAATGCTGTATAAGTTGGATAACTTAATAAAACAGTATTTGTACCATCTTCAAATCCTAATAATATATATAACTGTGAACTTACTTTATACATTTGTGGAATTGGTAAAGAACTTATCGAAGAAAAAGTCAAACTTGTAGATCTTGAATTCTCTGTTAATGTTAATGCACCTGATAAAGTATATACTATTACTGTTACTTTACTATATAAATCCCCTACCATTACATATAAAGTATTTCCATCTAAATACATTGATGGCTTTACGTAGTTACTTGAACTAATAAAATTACTATTAAAATTAAAAATATTATTTGTATTTAACAATGTTTGAAACCCTGCTCCTATATTAGTTAAATCTAGATAACTATATCTTAAACGAACTTGATTATAAAATGGAGCTGGTCCTGGAGATAATCCAGTATATTCTGGTGTAACACATATCATATAATTATTATATCGTATTGCATTTGAAAATTTAAAATTAGCATCTCCGCTATCATTAGCTGTCTGAATACCCCATGTAAATATTCCAGTAGTAATATCCATTCCACTTAATACAAAATCATATATTAAACCAGGAGTTCCTCTTGAAGCTGTTATTATATAATAATTTCCACTATATAATGTTCCAAATGAATTATTTCCAAACATAGGAAATATAGGATAAGCATAATCAGAATTTGGAAATGGCCCTGGAACTGTAGTTACTATATTATTATTAAGTTCTGTCAAACTACTTGTTCCTCCTCCTCTATCAAATCTTAAAGCTCTTATTTGGTATTCTCCACCAATATATAGAGGAGGAGGAATACTATAATATATTGCAATAAATTCAGTTGAAAATTGACTAAAAGGAGTTCCCCAACTATATACGTTATTACTAAAAGTATATGTTCCTGTAGAATACGTTAACGTAGGATTATATGGATTAATATTAGCAGATATATATAAATTTAAAGCAGTATCTATATTAAGATTAAATCTTCCACTTGGCATTGTGCTTTTTAAATCGCTATTACATGAATATAAATGATATCCCCAGCTATGACCATTTATAGTATAAACATCTCCTAATAAAGTAAATGCTGTAATTGCTAATATAGAATTATTATTAACAGGAAAACTTGTATCTTTTATTGTATAAAATGTTCCTGGAACACCTGAACCAGTATCTATTTTAATTTGCATTTGTATTGCACTATAATCAAAAGCAAAAAATATATTATTATTAACATCAACTTCAAATGAAGACCTATCAGTTATATTATTTACACCTAAAGCATAAATAATCCAATTAAATGTATAATTAGTTCCATCATAATCCATACATAATAAATATGGAACTATACCGTCTGTAGAATTAATTGTAACTGATATATAAATAGTTGAGTCATTATAAACTTCTAGATTATAAGATGCTACATTAGGTTCAGGAATTCCTAGACCACAGCATAAAATTTTATTTGTAGATACTCTTTTTACATTTGTTATTGTACCATTTTTAACTCGTAAATCTATTGTTTTAAAATCCGGATCAATTTGTAAAGGTGTAAAAAATGAGTCTTGTATATTTGGACCTGTTGGTACACCAAGAACTTGCGTACCTGTTGTAGTATCTTTAAATTTTACTGAAAAATCAGTTGGAAAAGGATATTTTTGATCGTCTCTAAACTCACTATCGATTGTCACATAATACGATGGTGTTGTCATCTTTTTTAATATTAAAATATATTATTTTAATATTAATTTAAATTATTTTTACTATCTCTCTTTATTATTCTTTAAGTATCGCTTTTTTAAAATATATACTTTCCTCAAATATACATTTTTAAAAATTTATATTGTTTATTTTAATATCATTATATATTAAAATAAACATAAATGTCTAACAATAATTCAGCATTTAGATATAATAATAAACAAAAACTTAACAACCCATTCAACGGATATCCTGATCCTGGTCCTTTTTTATCTTTAAATACTTTAGAAGTTGACTTTATCATATTAAATTCGGGAGCAACTGGTCCTTTTCCTACAGTAGGACCTCAAGGTTATCAAGGTTACCAAGGTTATCAAGGTTATCAAGGTTATCAAGGAGCAACCGGTTATCAAGGTTATCAAGGAGAAATTGGATATCAAGGAGCAACAGGTTATCAAGGTTATCAAGGTTATCAAGGATCTACTGGATTAGGTTATCAAGGTTATCAAGGAGCAACTGGTTATCAAGGATATCAAGGATATCAAGGTACTACTGGACTTGGTTATCAAGGTTATCAAGGAGAAAAAGGATTTCAGGGCAATAGAGGTTTTCAAGGATATCAAGGTTATCAAGGTTATCAAGGTTATCAAGGTTATCAAGGAGCAACTGGTTATCAAGGAGCAACTGGTTATCAAGGTTATCAAGGCGATACAGGAGCAACTGGTTATCAAGGCTATCAAGGCTATCAAGGATACCAAGGTTATCAGGGATATCAAGGTATAGCAGGAGCTGCTGCTTTTATAGGTTACCAAGGTTACCAAGGTTACCAAGGATCTACTGGGTTAGGTTATCAAGGTTATCAAGGAGCAACTGGTTATCAAGGTTATCAAGGTTATCAGGGATATCAAGGTTATCAGGGATATCAAGGAGATACAGGAGCAACTGGTTATCAAGGTTATCAAGGTTATCAAGGTTATCAAGGATATCAAGGTTATCAAGGTTATCAAGGTTATCAAGGTTATCAAGGATATCAAGGCTATCAAGGCTATCAAGGATACCAAGGTTATCAAGGATATCAAGGTGATACAGGAGCAACTGGTTATCAAGGTTATCAAGGTTATCAAGGTTATCAAGGAAGTACAGGAGTAACTGGATACCAAGGCTATCAAGGCTATCAAGGGGATACAGGAGCAACTGGTTATCAAGGCTATCAAGGTTATCAAGGTTATCAAGGAAGTACAGGAGCAACTGGATACCAAGGCTATCAAGGTGATACAGGAGCAACTGGTTATCAAGGCTATCAAGGTTATCAAGGTTATCAAGGTTATCAAGGCTATCAAGGCGATACAGGAGCAACTGGTTATCAAGGTTATCAAGGATATCAAGGATATCAAGGCTATCAAGGTGATACAGGAGCAACTGGTTATCAAGGCTATCAAGGTTATCAAGGTTATCAAGGTTATCAAGGCTATCAAGGCGATACAGGAGCAACTGGTTATCAAGGTTATCAAGGTTATCAAGGTTATCAAGGATATCAAGGTTATCAAGGCTATCAAGGCTATCAAGGTGATACAGGAGCAACTGGTTATCAAGGCTATCAAGGATATCAAGGCTATCAAGGTGATACAGGAGCAACTGGTTATCAAGGCTATCAAGGTTATCAAGGTTATCAAGGCTATCAAGGCTATCAAGGCTATCAAGGCGATACAGGAGCAACTGGTTATCAAGGTTATCAAGGTTATCAAGGTTATCAAGGTTATCAAGGCGACACAGGATCAACAGGATACCAAGGATATCAAGGATATCAAGGCGACACAGGATCAACAGGATACCAAGGATATCAAGGATATCAAGGATATCAAGGATATCAAGGATACCAAGGATATCAAGGTTATCAAGGCTATCAAGGATATCAAGGATATCAAGGATATCAAGGCTATCAAGGATATCAAGGATATCAAGGATATCAAGGTTATCAAGGATATCAAGGATATCAAGGTTATCAAGGCTATCAAGGCTATCAAGGCTATCAAGGCTATCAAGGCTATCAAGGTTATCAAGGCGACACTGGTCCAGTAGCAACAGGAACTTATTGGGGTGATTATTTATACTGGAATCCTTATACTTCTCAATGGGTTGTAGGAAGCGAAGATATCAATTTAGGAAGATATGCAGGACAAACCGGACAAGGAACTAACGCAATAGCATTGGGAATGCAAGCAGGAGAAATGAATCAAGGTACTGGCGCTGTAGCTATTGGATATCAAACCGCTCAAACTGGTCAAGGTGAACAATCTATTGCAATTGGAACAAGAGCAGGTCAAGGTTCTCAAGGTGGAAATACAGTTGCTATCGGTTATCAAGCAGGTCAAACTGCACAAGGTAATCTCTCTGTTGCTGTCGGTTATCTAGCAGGTCAACTCTCTCAAGGTATTGGTACTGTGGCTATTGGTCAAAGTGCGGCTACAGAATCTCAAGGTAATCAAGCTGTTGCAGTCGGTAGACAAGCAGGTGGATGGTTCCAAGGTCAAAATGCTGTTGCTATTGGTAACAATGCAGCTAACACAGCACAAGGTACTCAGGCAGTTGCTATTGGTAATCAAGCAGGTTTTGGTGGACAAGGTGAAAGAGCTGTTGCTATTGGTTTACAAGCTGGTTATTCAGTTCAAGCGACTGGTGCTATAGCTATCGGTTATCAAGCAGGAGCTACTATACAAGGAAGTGCAGCAATAGCAATAGGATATCAAGCAGGTAGAGGAACACAAGGAACAAACGCAATAGCAATAGGACTTGGTGCTGGTCAAACTCTACAAGGAATTAATTCTGTTGCTATTGGTACTTTTGCAGGTTCTTCTGGGCAATTCTCTGGAGCAGTTGCGATTGGAGGTAATGCTGGAATACAATTTCAAGGAACTAATTCTATTGCGATAGGAGCATTTGCAGGACAAACAAATCAAAGTGCTAATAGTATTATCTTAAATGCTTCTGGAAGTGTATTAAATTCTTCAAGTTCAGGTTTTTTTGTAAATCCTGTTAGACAACAATCAATAACTTATACTAATTCTATTCCATTATGTTATACAGGAACTACATCAGAAATCTATGCTAATACTGGAGCTACACTTTGGGGAATTAATAATACAGGTGCTTTTTATAATGGTAATATAATGGTAGGTGGTCATATATTACCAATGACAGGATTTAGTTATAGTTTAGGTTCAACAGGATTACCATGGAAAGATTTATATGTTTCAACAGGAACAATATATGTAGGAACAGGAACAATAAAAGGAAATGCTTCAGGTGATATTATTTCTAACGACGTTTGTTATGTAACAAATACAGGGAGAGTAGGAATTGGAATAAGTACACCAGCAAGCAAACTGGATGTAAGTGGGGATATTCGTTTAAGCAATGAAGTGTATCTAGAAAATGGTAAATACATACGATTTGCTCGCACCACAGGTGGACTATCAATACAAACTCTAGGAATTGAAAGTGGTACAGATAACGTAAGACTTCTGTCATCTGGTGATGTTAATGTCGTAAATGGTTCAGTTACTAATTTGATGACGATCAAGAATGCTGGTAATGTCGGTATTGGAACAACAACACCCGAAACAAAGTTAGATGTTGTGGGTAATAGTATTCAGTGTAGCAATCAAGGCAGATTTAAAGGTTGGTATTCAGGAGGTGCTGGTTCAGGTTTAGCAACAGAAATTGGCACATTATCAGGTGAAGGATATATAAATACTTATGATAGAACAGCAGGAACTTACGGACCTCTTAATCTTGTTGCTGGTCCAAGTGCTAATATAAAAATACTAACTAATGGTAATGTCGGTATTGGAACAACTGCTCCGACTCAAAGATTAGAAGTAGAGGGTAATATTTTAGCAACTACTAATAATTCTACATCAATAAGTATTTTATCATCAGGCGGACAAACAATTAGAGGCAATGGATGGACTACTAATTTAAATTTAGAATCAACAGCAAGTAGTGGTGTTATAAACTCTAATCAATTAGTTTTAAATGGTAGTAGTGGTAATGTTGGTATTAAAACAACTACACCAATCGCACCTCTTACACTTGCTACTATCAAACTTAATAATAACTTGGGAGCAATTGGTATAAATATCCAACCAACGACTACTGGGGTATCGGGGGATATAATACCATTGACTTTCACTGCTCTTGAAAATACAAACAGAGCAAGAGCAGGAATTGGAATGGTTGTTGGTAGTGATTGGGGGCAAGGTAATCTCGCATTTTACACAAGAAGTGGTAGTGATGGGACAGCATTGACATCAGCAGATGAAAAAATGAGAATAACAAGTAATGGTAATGTGGGTATTGGAACAACTGCTCCGACTCAAAAATTAGAGGTTGCTGGTGTTATTAAAACTACTGGTGATGGTATTATAATGAACCCGGGTTCTGGTGCTGGTTCTCTCGCTATAACAAGAGGAGGACAATTTACAAATAACGTTCAAGGTCTTACAGACCCTTATACTGATAATATAGGGAGTTTCGCCGGTGGAGGAGCACAAATAAATATGATGAAAAACGAGATGGCATTTTCAACTTATCCTCCTACAGCAACCGCAGGAACACCCATTACATTAACAGAAAGAATGAGGATTACATCAACAGGAGTAGGTATTGGAACATCAACACCTGCTTATCCTCTTGATGTGAATGGAAGTGCCAAGTTTACAACTATTCGTGATTCAGCAAACAGCGTTGGAACTGCAGGTCAAGTGTTATCTTCAAATGGTAGTGCTCTTTCTTGGATTGCTGCAGGGGGTTCATTACCGTGCGCTGTTGTGAGAGAAACCAAAACGGCCAATACAGATTCGGCTGTCACTTGGACAGCAGGAACTACTGGTGATCTGCAAAAGAGACAATTGAATGTTGTAGCCAATTCTGGAATGTCTGTTACAGTAAGTGGGTCCCCTAATTGGACATTCACCATTCCATCTGCAGGAACATACTTTTTTGAAGCTCGTGCAACCATTCGCACTCCTGGTTCTGATGGACAGACAGTATATGGAAAGCTGGTACTAAATAACAATACACTCGGATTAGGATCAGTCATTGTAGGCGATAGTCATACTCTGGGAAAGATTAGCACTTCTATTTTGGGTGACACTAACTGGACTCATCATTTAAGTGGGTTTTATACTATCACAGGATCTACTGTGTTTACTTTAGATCATATAATTAAATCACAATATATTGCTCCAACTGGAGGTTTGGCTTCAAATTTACTTGGCTACGATGAAGTATATAGTGTCGTAAATATTACCAAAATTGCTTAATTTAATTAGGCGCGTGAGTACAGATGGAAATCTCTACTCACACTGCCTAATTAACTTTGTACATTATTTAAAAACATAATTAAAAAATGATTTCCAAAAAGAGTCGTCGTAAAGGGCTTTTACATTCCGCTCCTACTACAGGACGGGCGGAGTAGCAACTTTAAATGGTGTGTTTACGAACACTGGTTCAAATGTTTATTCAATTCAACAAATAGTAGAGGAGGATTCAACACCAACATGTTAGGTTACAACGAAGTTTATGCAACAGTTGAAATAACGAAAATAGCTTAAATTAAAAAAGAAATGATAAAGACAATTAAATAAGCGAACTGAAGTAGTATATGAAAAACATTTAAATAAAGAAATGTATTAGAAAATACAAAGTAATTCAAAAAAAAATATGTATATTTAAAATTATATTTTAAATATATAAAACAATGGCAAATCTTGATAATACAATTTTCGATATGATATTTGAAAATTTTGTAGCTTATCCTAGTCTGGATAATCATACAGATGTAGTTTTTATGATTAATTGGAAAATGACAGCTTTATATATTGATCCAGATACTAAGAAGGAATATAAATCTTCATCTATAAGAATGACACAAGTTAGTACAAATGATATTACAAACTTTGTTCCATTCGATCAATTAACTAAAGAAATATGCACAGAATGGGTTTCTAGTGTAGAAAATATTCCAGATATTAAACAATCTATGTTAACAGATATTAATAATCAGATTACTCCTCCTCCTCCAACTATTGTTATTTTACCAGCTCCATTCCCTCAATAAATTTTTTATTAATTATAATTAATAAAAAATTTATAACTTTTGTATAAATAATCTATAACCTTTATTTAAGACTTTATATTGTCCTTCAATTTTTTCTAAAAATCTATTAACTCCTTCAAATGGAATTTCTAATACATTTCTATAACCAATATTATACATATAATCATCAATTCCCATAATACCTCCTTTCTTTAATAATTTCCAAGATAATATACAATCAACAAAACAATCAAGACATAGATGACTAGCATCAACATAAATAAAATCAAACCCCCATATAATATGAGAAACACCATTTTTATCTTTATGAGTAACAGGTGATTCTGCAATTAAATTTAATAAAATTTGACTAGAATCTCCTTTAAGAGCTTTAATTCTCTCTTTCATTCCTGCTTTTTCAATATTTTGATAAAATACTTGTTCTACATTTAATTGTTCTATATTTTTAAGAATATCAATATCTGTGTTTTCACGTGTTTTTTCGCTATAATTTTTCCATGAATCAATAGCATATGCAAATGAATTTGGTAAATATTTTAACATACCAATAAGAGACATTCCAGCAAAAGTTCCAACTTCTAATATGTTACAACGTTCATCTTTAAAAGTCATTAATATATCTTTGAATATTTGTTTAGCATTTTCATTTTTTGGAAGGTCTTGTAACCAATTATACATATCCATATAATTTAATTGTTCCATTTCTTTTAATATTTTTTCATCTTCAGATGTTTCAATGTTATTTAATGTTAAATTTTGATTATTTTCATATTTTAAAGAAGTATTAATAACTTGTAAATAATTTGTAATCAAATCATTTGCTCTATCTTTCCAAGAATGTGTTAAAGCCCATTCATAATTCTTTTGAATTAATCTTTTTGCTTTTTCACTATCAGGATTATCAAAATATTCACAAATTCTTCTAAATGCTTCTTGTTTCCATTCTGGAGTAGTTGCGTCACCTGGTATAACATCGCCTCTATCGCCAACAGTATTTTGTAATGCAGCTAAATCGTTACTAATAACATAAGTTTTTGTAGCAGCAGCTTCTAAAGCAGTAAGACAAAATGTTTCTTTAAATTTACAAGGATAAAACCATATATCAGTAGTTTTCCAATATTTTGCTAAAGTTTTCTTGTCCACCCATCCGTGATTTTTTATAGATTTACTATTTTTAAAAATAGTTCCTAATAACATTTTAATTTGCTCTACTTCTTGAGGATAGAATGTATTTACCCAATTATTATCTAAATCACAAAAGATATTTAATGTAGCATCAGGATAACGTTGAATTATTTCCGGCCACATATTTAATATAGTTAATAATCCACGATTTGGAAATGAAGAATAAATAAATGATCTTTTTACTTTCTTTTCATCTTTAGATGATTCGTTAACAATAAAATTTGTAAAATCAATGCCGTAATGAAATGGCTTAGTAATTTGTTTAAATTGTGGAAAAGTTTGTAAAAAATGATCTACGTGCCATTCACTTAAACAAAATATATTTTTAAGTTTTGGATGAATAGGGATAATATCTCCTGTTAATCCAAGGTCATGTAAAATAACATAAATATTTTCAACGTGACCTTCTATTGCCATAGGAATATATTCTGAATAACGACTAATCATACAATGAGTAATATATGTACTAGATACAATTTCAAAAAATTTTGATAAATGAATATATTTAACTCCTTCAAAAATTTCTTCTTGTTCGCAATTACAACATACAACAACTTCAAAATCAGTAAGTTGTTTAAGATATCTTGCCATTTCAATAATATAAGTTTCTGAACCACCTACTCCTGTTGTTACAATATTTTTTCCAGACCATTTATTAAATCCACCATCTGCAACAAAACAAAAGATTGGTTTTTCTGGAATAATTGGAGTTGGATTAACAGGATCCATTTTTAATAAAAATGAATAAATAGAATTCCAATTATTTATTATTTTTGCTTCAAAATCAAATTCAGGTAGAGATTTAACTGCTTTATGATTTACATTTGCTAAAAAGATTTCACATGCCTTTTTACCTGTTACAAAATCTTTAAATTGATATGCTAAGTTTGCAACAAATTTTGGTGCATAAAAGTAAGATAAAGTAGGTTTTAAGCTATATTGACGATGAACTGGAAATCCAATTTCTAGTGCTTTCTTAAAATATGGATAAGCAATATCTAATTTACCTTCTAAATAGTAATGAATTGCAATAAAATAAAATCCTTCAGGACGTTCTGGATCCCATTCGCAAACTAATTGATAATATCTTTCACATTCTTCCCAAGGTTTATTTAATTTATAATTATAAATACGAGTCATTTCAAAAAGAGCATCAATTTTTTCTTGATCGAATCCTTCAACAGGATGAAATGCACGTTTAAAAAAATATTCAGCTGCAAGCTCATGTTTTTCTAATAAATTATAAGTTTGAGCGATATAATAAAGATGTCTTGGGTCATCAGGATATTCTTCAATCATTCCAAAAAGACATTTTAAATCATATTCTTTTCTACTCATTGTTCTATTTTCCATATAATCTGCTCTCATATCAAATATCCAAGACCTTGTAGCAGGAATAACAACATTAGTATTATTATCTTTTTGAATAACTTCGTGAATTGTATAAATATAACGTAATTTGTTTTTTGATTTTGTGACACGATTTGAATAATATTCGGTATCATCACTTTTAATAAGTAAAGAATAAGAATCTGCAAATTGGTCTCCTCTTACTTCTTCTAAAAATCCTCTAAAATCTCCTTGAATAATATATGTATCATCTAACATAACATTATATTTACAGTTAGTTTCACAAAGGTCAAGACAACGATTTCTGCTTTCTCTAAAGTTAATAAAAGGTTCTTGATATAATTTACCTTTCTTTTTTCCTACTAAAGTTTTATTAATAATTTCAATTGTATTATCAGTACTTCCAGTATCAAGAATAGTCCATCTATCAATCCATTTCATATTATCTAATAATGTTTTTTCAAATAAATCACCTCCATTTTTAACCATGATACATAAATGAATTAAGTTATTATAATTAAAATTTTGACCTTCAAAATAATAATAAAAATGTTCTATAAAAGTTGGATGATTTTCTTCACTAACATATAAGTATTGGTTTGTTCCAGAAATATTAAATTTATGTTTATAAACATTTTCAAGAGATTTAATATCTTTAGCAATAATATATGGTTTATTTTTATTAATCATAAATAAAGTATGGATACCGATAATATCATCTTCAAATATTTTAATTACAGTATTGTTAGTAATCACATTTTTTGCAAAAGATAAATTTATATTATCATATTTTGAAATATTTTCTCTTACAATATTACTTTCATCTGAATCATTAATTGTTTCAATATACACTTGTTGAAACTTTTCTCTACAATTTATAGAATAAAATGAAGCATATTTTGAACCAATATAAATAAAACAAGGATTAGTTAAAGTTTCTCCAATATCATTAATAAGACCAATTTCACGTTCCATTTCGCCAACTTTTGGATAGATAATTAAATTATTATATTCTTCATGATGTAACTTTTTATAATCATCTTGATTAACAATATATTTATCTTTATTTAATTCTAATATTGTCATTTTAATGTATAATATAATTTTTTAAATAGTCATCTATAGTTTAAACATATTTATTCATTAATAATAATATAAAGACATATTATTTTTTTAATAATATGTCTTATAAATACAATTTATCAGTATGTGTTTGTGTTAAAAATGAAGCAAAATATATTAATGAATTTTTACAACATTATGTAACCCAAGGTGTAGAACATTTTTATATTATTAATAATAAAAGTAGTGACAATATTGTAGAAATATTAAATAATCATAAATACAAAGAGTTAATAACATTATTTGAAGATGATCGTGAAATAGAGATGTATTCTACTTATAATGGAAAATATATACAAAAAAAAATATTTGATGATTATTTTTTACCAATTATAACAAAAGAAACAAAATGGGCTATTATTGTAGATGCCGATGAATTTATGTATGGGAAAAATGGATATACTATTAAAACATATTTATCAACTGTTTCTGAAGATATTGGAACAATTTATGTAATATGGAATATATTTCTTCCAATGAAAAATTCAAATAATGAAATAACAGAACATTTTACAATTCATCATAATAACAAACGATTAAATCTTGATTTAATAAAAGAACAACATGCATGTATTCAATTTATAAATAACTTTGGAAAATCAATTATAAAAACATCTATGATAAATTCTAATATGGGATTATGGATGCATAGACAATTTAATTTTGGAAAAACAATAACAAATTACGGACAAGTTAACGATAGTTATATTTCTGATAATTTTAATACACATGAACTATCAGAAGAAGCTTTTAATAAAGTAGATATTACATTAAATCATTATCCTATTAGAGATGTAGAAGATTACGAAAAAAGAAAATCTCATCTACAATATGAAAGTAAATTTGTATTTAGTAATGGTTTAATTTTAATGAATGAATTAGATGAAAAATATATCATAGAAGATAATTCAATTATAAATTAAAACGTTTTTTATAATCTCTAATACTATCTCTTAATGATGGTTTATTCCATAACACCCAACGACTTAATGCACCTGGTGTTTTAGGAGATTTCCAATTTTCTCTTTTACGGTGTCTTGATAAATATCTTTTCATTCTATCTGAATCTTTATGTTTAGTATAATCACTCATTCCGGCTGCTCCGAAATCAGTATGAGTTCCGTCGCTAAAATGAGCTCTTAATTTTTTACCTTTAATAGGAGAGCGAGTAATCTTTGAAAGTTTTAAACGACCCTGGGTCTTTTTTAATCCACGAGATTTTTTACCTTTAGAAGAACGTTTACTACGTTTAAATGATTTTTTTGAAGGCATTTAATATAATATACAGAAAAATATATTTTATTTTAATTATCAAAATAAAATATTACATTATCCAATGTTCCTTTACATCTTTATATATAATGACAGCTGAATTTGTAAAAATTATATCTCCAATCATATACTCAAACTTATCTGATGTTTTTAATGGAATTTTAAAAGGATCTACGCAATTATCTCCTCCAACATCAGCTCTCCATTTACTTAAATATTTTGTAAAATTATAAAATGGTTCTAATTTATCTCTAATACAAATTACATCTTCTATTACATACATTACTTTGTTATTTAATAAAGGAAATAATGTTGTAAATGAAGTCCAAATATCATCAAATGCATGACTACCATCATCTAATATAATATCAAATCCTTCATATTTATTATTAATATATTTTAAAAAATCTATATCACTTTGACTTCCAATTTCAACAAATATTTTATTATCTTTATTTTCAAACATTTTAGTATAAGGCATAATATCAATTCCAACAACTGCTTTACAATTATAAAAATATTCTCTCATTGCTTTTATACTTTCACCTTGAAAAATTCCAATTTCTAAATAATTAATTGGTTTATCTCTAAAATCTTTAAAATACCGTTCATAAAAACGTCCATAATTATGAAAACTTTCATTTTTGTCTGTGTTATATTTATTTAATACTTCAGTTAACGTTGACATTTATTTAATTATATTTAATTTTTAAATCAATAAATTAAATAACTTACTAAACCAAATACAAAACTTCCCCATAATGCATCTTTAATTGCATAATCCCATTGATATTCGGTAAATACTGCTTTATTTGTAAAATCATATGTCATGTACATTAAAAATCCCATTAGTGCACCATTCTTAAACGCTTCAGTTTTACTTTTAGATAATGGATGAATAAACTTAATATAAGCTAATGGTGCAAATAAATAAAACATTAAAGCACCTGTCATATTAACGTTAAAAGGAGTTTTTTGAATTCTTTCATATTGAATTTTATGAAATGACTGAGTAATCCATAGTAAATCAATTAAAAATAATAAAATAATAAACTTAATATACATTTATAATATATAAATAAATAATATATTTTTTTTAATAAATAAACACGATAATTTTAACAATATTTTTATATTAATATAAAAGTCATTAACAAAACATATATTATAACAGATTTAAGAATGTATTTTCCAGAAATAAAAATGCATGATACATCTTTTATTTCTGGAAAATATTTTGCCGAATTATATGGAGGTAATCAAAAAATTGTTTTAGATATAGGCGGAAAAGCAATTGGAGGTGGAAGTTTACGTAAATGTTTTGAAGATTTAAATATGAAATATGTTTGTGTTGATATGGAAGCTCATCCTACAGTAGATATTGTAGTAAAACCAACAGAAAAACTTCCTTTTGAAGATGAATCAATTGATTTAATTATATCATCATCGTGTTTTGAACATGATCCTTGTTTTTGGATGACTTTCAAAGATTTGTGTAGAGTAATTAAAAAAGATGGTTATATTTATATGAGTGCTCCTTCAAATGGTCCTTATCATAAATACCCTGGAGATAATTGGAGATTTTATGGAGATGCAGGACAAGCATTAGCATATTGGTCTGGTATTCAAGTATCAAATGGAGAGGTACATCCAGTAAAAGTAGAAGAAACATTTTTTATATTACCTAAATCAGACGTTTGGACTGATTTTGTATGTGTTTGGAAAAGAGTAGATGAAAAAGAAACAGATATAGTATTACCAGATAAGTTAAAATTTAAAAATGGTATTTTAAAAAATAAATTAACAAATGAAGGATATCAATGTGCTTGTATGAAATAACATATAGTTTAATAAAATTACAGAGTAATCAATATTAAATTAATTAAGAATAATAAACATTTATATTATTTAAATAAAAATAATATAAATATACAAAATATATTTTATTAATGAACTCTACTGTTCTAATACATATATATAACGAAGAATATTTATTACCATTTTGGCTTAATCATCATAAAAATATATTTAATCATGGAATTATAATAGATTATAGAAGTACTGATAAAAGTATAGAAATATATAAACAAATATGTCCTAATTGGGACATTATTATTTCTCGTAATTTATATTTTACTGCAATCGACGTCGATCAAGAAATAATGGAAATAGAAGAAAAAATAAATGGTATAAAAATTGCATTAAATGTAACTGAATTTATATTTTGTAAAAAATCATTAAATAATATTTTTAAAAATATCGATAAAGATATGTGGTTAGAAATTAATTTTGTAAGTCCTCAAACTATAATTGAAACTTATCCTGAAAATATAAACGACTTATTTTCATCATTATTAAATGAAAATGTATTGTTTAATGATTGTAGAGTTAGATATATACATAATTCAATAAATGGAAAATATAGTCCAGGAAGACATGAAGTTCAAACAAATAATAAATTAAAAACAACAGATATTCAAGGAATTTGGCTAGGATATTTTCCATTAAATATTCATACATTAAAAAGAAATTTAAATAAACTTAATTTATATAATAAAATGCACGATACAGCTTTAGCATCTGGAAATTTTTTTGCAGAATTATATGGACAAAAAAATTATACTGTTTTAGATATAGGTGGAAAAGATGTCAATGGAACATTAAGAAAATTTTTTGAAAAGTTAGATATGTTATATATTTGTGTAGACATGGAAGAAGATAAAAGTGTAGATATTGTTGTAAAACCAAATGAAAAACTTCCTTTTGAAACTGGCTCTGTTGATTTAGTTGTATCTTCTTCTTGTTTTGAACATGATCCTTGTTTTTGGATGACTTTCAAAGAAATTTCTAGAGTTTTAAAAAAAAATGGTTATCTTTATATGAGTGCACCATCTGACGGTCCTTATCATAAACATCCAGGAGATAATTGGAGATTTTATGGAGATGCAGGACAAGCATTAGCATATTGGTCTGGAATACAAATATCAAATGAAGAAATATATCCAATGAAAGTAGAAGAAACGTTTTTTATACAACCAAAATATGATATATGGAGAGATTTTGTATGTATTTGGAAACGAGTTGATGAAAAACAAACAGATATAATATTGACAGATAAGTTAAAATTTGATAATGGAAAATTAAGAGAAAAATTAACAAAAGAAGGATATCAATGTGCTTATATGATTTAATTAAAAATTAAAAATTAAATATTTTATTACAATAATAATAAAATATGATCGCCCAATTTTTTTTTAAATTAGCCGTCCATCTTAAGTTGTATCATTGGAACACTGAAAGTTATGCTAGACACATTGCTTCTGGTACTTTATTTGACGGCGTTATTTTAGCTATGGATAATTTTATAGAAGTTTATCAAGGTCGTTATGGTAAAATTTTTACTCACGTTGAAATGAATATAGATGCTCCCAATGATACTCAAATCGTTAAAATATTAAATGAAGCAAAAACATTTTTTATTGGTTTAACTGATGAACTTAACGCAGAAACTGACACAGATTTATTAAATCTTAGAGATGATGTTTTATCACAAATTAATAAAACTCTTTATTTATTTACTTTTAAATAATCTTGGAACATTTAGGAAATAATTTGTAAAAGTAAAAAATAAAAACACAGGCATAAATAAATCTGGTATAGTAGGTGTTATTTTTTTATCTTCTATCTTCTCTACTAAAAAGATTGTAGTATTAATAAAACGTAAAAATATAAAAAAGAGTAAAATATAAATTTGTTTCTTTGTTAATAACTTATCTTCATAACTTATAAATACTAACATAAAATAAAATATAATTTTACCAATTGTACTCAATATAACCAACCTTTGATTTATATTTAATTGTGTAATATCATTAATAGATGATTTTTCTATAGTGGTTGGAATAAGCGATGATAATAATAATATTAAAATTTTATGAGCTCCTGATAAATTTGATAATAAAACACAAAATCTAAATGTAATCAATATAATAAATAAATAATCAGTCATCTTTTAATATTATTAAATAAAATAATAATATTAACTTTTTTAATCTTTCAACATACACTTTCTACATCTTGGTTCATATACGTCGCTTTCTCCTATTACAATAATATCTGTATCTTTTGTTAAACGTTTTGTAAATGGAGCTTCACATCCACATTTTACACAAGTTGATTGTAAATGAATAATTTTATCTGCCACAGCAAATAACTCATTCATTGCTTTAAAAGGTTTCATAGTATAATCACTATTTAATCCAGCACAAATTATATTATAACCTTCAAAAGCAAGAGAATCAACAGTTTGTGCGATGTCGTTAAAAAATTGTGCTTCGTCTATAATAATAGTATCAATATCTTTTAATGTTTTTATTTTAGAATAAATTTCGCTAACATTCGAACAAGTTAAATGATTTTTTCCTTTTGAAATAACTTTATCGTGAGTCGCAATACCATCTTTAACATAACGATTATCAAATGTATGATTAACCGTTAAATAATTTTTTTTAGCAATATTTAACCGACGTTCGTAATTAATAAGCATAGAAGATTTACCAGAAAACATAGGACCACAAATAACAGTAATCATTTTTATATGTTATATATAAAAATAATTTTCTATAAATCAATTTTATTTTTTACCTTTAAAAACAATTGAATAACGTTTTTTCCTATCATATGTTTTTCCTTGATAACCATCATTTAAACGATTGGCTATACCTCTTTGCCAAATAAATTGAGGGTCTGTAATAACAAATACAGAACGTCTTGGTAACCATATTTGATACATTTTATTTGTAATACTATTTTTTAAAGTAAACAAAATATCAGACCCCATATTTATTACACTAGTTATACCATCTTGTTTATAATATCTTTTATCTTCATTTATAAATTTCATTCCTTCGCCTGGATTCAAAATACCATATTCATAATCATTAAAATATTTTTCTTTATTAACTTGTTCGCTAAATAAATTACCAATACAAAATGAAGCACTTCTTAAACGTTGTTTATCTTCTGGAGATTTACTATCCATTAATTTGATTAAATGTTTTTCAGTATCTTCATCAATTACATCAAATCGTAATTGAAAAACTTCAGGAATTTCATTTAAATCATAGTTTATATTATTATAAGTAATAATATTACCACAAACTTCTCTATAAGGATGAACTTCAACAGACATTTTATAATTAACTATTGAAAAATAATTTAAATTTCAATTTATATTTTTTTAACATTTCTTTGGCATAAATCCATAAAATTCTATATTATTATTTTTATTATACACAGCACAAGTCATTAACTCTTGTTTTAAAACATATGGAGAACACATCGCATCGTATTCATTAAAATTATACATTACTTTTGCATTTACATCTTTTCCATTTACTTTCTTTGTTTCACCTAAATTATAATATCCATATCCATTATCACATACAGGTTCTTCTGACCCTATATAAGATAATTTAGTAGATGGAAAATATGAACCCATAGGAGTAGGTACATCTACAGGAATATTTGGTTTTTGAAATACTACTAAAGGATTATCAAGTCCTTCAGTACTTACAAATGCAAACATTTCAGAATTTTTTAAACTTAATACAAGTAATAAAATAACAAGTATTATAATTATATTCATACAGTTCATTTTATTTATTATAAAGAAAAATAAAATGATTTTTTTACTATATTATTTTTACAAATCATAGAGATGTCTAACTTTTCACAAGATATTACTAATACTATTAAATCTTCTTTGAGTAAATATGAATCTAATATTTTTGATGATTTATGTTTACTATTTAAAACATACGTAGATAAGCCTTGTAATAACATCGCTCAATTAAAAAAACGCACAGAAAAATCAAAAGGTACTTGCTTTGAAATATTTTGTATGATGTATCTTAAACAAAAAGGTTACGAATGTTGGATGTTAAAAGATCTTCCTGATGATTTAAGAATTTCATTTAATCTTGGAAAACAAGATGTTGGTATTGATTTAATTGCTAAAAAAAATAATGAGTATTATCCAGTTCAATGTAAGTTTAGAAAACCTACAAAAGATTTTAAAGGAAGACAAGTTCATCGTGTTACTTGGAGAGAACTATCTACTTTTTTAAGTTTATGCGAAAGAACAGGAGGAAATATTGGTTGGAAAAAACATATTATAATGACTAACGCAGATTATTGTTGTTGGAAAGGAAAGAAAGGTGAAAAAGATTTTACAGTTGGTAAAAAAACTTTTTTCAATCTTCAACGTTCATTTTGGTATGAAATGGTATATGGAAAACAAGAAGAAATAAAAGAAGAAATAAAAGAAGAAAAACAAAATCCAAGAGAACTTCGTCAAGCTTGGCTAGATAAAATAACAAATACTCATTAAAGTTAATTTAATAAGTATTATTTAAAGAAATAATGAAGTTATAGAAAATGTCAGATGAAATAGTATCTACTCCAGTTATAGAAGAAGTGTCTATTAATAAATTATTTACTATGGCAGTTGAACTTGTTAAACGTAATCCTTTAATTACATTTTTAGTAATTTGTTTGATATGTGTTATTATTTATTATTTTATAAATGTTAGACCTTTTAAAGGCTCTTCGTTCACCCATGACCATGAACATTATCATCATGTCCAGCCTCAAAAATCTAAACAACAAATTGAGAGAGAATTAATGGAACAGCATATGATGCAACAACAAGCTCAAATACAACAACAAGCTCAAATACAACAACAAGCTCAAATACAACAACAACCTCAAATGCAACAACAACCTCAAATGCAACAACAAGCTCAAATGCAACAACAACCTCAAATGATGATAACTAGAAATGAAACTAGACAATTGCCAAATGATTTAATACAAAATCCATTAGAACAAGTTAAACAACCTGTAAAAGTATTAACTGATACATCAGAAGATGATTTATATGATGTTATAAATGACGATGGAATGGAATTAGATACTAAAGCAAGAAAACAAATGTAATTTAAAGTTTATATATTAATAAAATAAATGGATAACATTCAAGATTCTCATGTTAAAAATGTGATTCAAAAATATTCTGAAAGAAGTCAAGTTGGTTTATTAAAATATGGAACAACTCTTGAACGAACTGATTTAACAAATCTTCAATGGCTTCAGCATCTTCAAGAAGAACTTATGGATGCAACTTTATATATCGAACGTATTATGAGTGATATTAAAAAAGTTAAAGCTACATATGATGCTTAAAATTCATTATTAAAAATAATTAATAATGAATTTATTTTCTTAATTTTTTACATTTTAACGAACGTCTAAACTTTTTAGATTTACAATATCTTTTAAGATTAGATTTCTTAGATAAATCCATACGTCCTTTTGATTTTCTTTGAACGTGTCCTCTTCTACTTAAATATCTTTTACAAATAGAATGAGACTTATATTTTTTCATACTACATTTTTTATGCTTTTCAGCTAATGAAGTATAAGCTAAAGGATGTCTTTTACTTCTTGACTTACTACGTCTACTTTTAGATTTTGCCATTTATATTCTAGAAATAAAAAAAATTATTCAATATAAATATTAACACGACATAACGGACAATTTTTCTTTTGTTTTAACCAATCATCTAAACATTCTTTATGAAAATTATGATTACAAGTTAAATTATATATCATATCATCGTGATAACTTTCTAAACATATAGAACAAATACATTCTTTACAATTATCAGTATGATTATCACACCAGTAATATTCTGAGGTTAATTTAGTCCATTTATCAAAATTATAAAGATAAACAAGAATACCACTACAAACCATAAATTCTAAAGCTATCGGACCAATATATAGTACATCTTTTGTAGTTTCATAACAATAAGAGGAAAATCCAATAGCGGTTAATTCTACTAAAAATTTAATAGATATACAAATAATAGTTGATATTCTTATATGCTTATGACCGACTAACATAGAAAATAAAATTTTTATACAACCAAATACCATTATAATTAAAAAATTATCAGTTGATTTATTAGCAATAGCCATTAATACCATATATATTACATCAAATATAAAACCACCATATATGGTTAAATCTATTATGAATCTAAAACAAGAATACATTTTTAAGATGTTTTAGATTTCAAATTTATTTAAAAAGTCAATTAATAATTAATTTTATAAAAACAGAATGTTAAACTCTTATTATTACCATTCAATATGAGTTTTTCAGGAATAATATCAAAAAATCTTGACAATCCTATTGTAATGTTAATAGACTATACAGAAAGTACATTTCAAGTAAAATCAAAATATATGAAAATAAGTTCTATGAAACATTATACCATAGTCAATCAAAATAAAACTACATATGTATTATACGATGGAAATATTCCAAAAGATATATTTAACTTTGACATTAATGAAGTAATTAAAAAATTAAATGGAAAAAAATATTGCATTGCAATTATTCAATGTATAGATGACAGTCCAACAGATGTATATTTATTATTGGACAAAAGTAATACATACAAATTATCATATCATATTGATAAAGAAAAAATATTATTTACAACTTATAATGGATATGAAGAGTTACCTGAAGGATATTATATAAAGGTCACTTTAAATAAAGAAATAGAAGTAGAAAAATATATGTTTTCAATATGTGAGTAAATAATTGTTAATAATAATAATTATTTACATAGTTTTTGCGATTCCTTCAGCTTTTGCATAAAGTTCATCAGCACGTTTTCCAAGTTTATTCATAGTTTCAATAATCTTATTTTTTGCTGGACCTTTAGGCATATTAGCAGCTTTTCTTCCTAAAGCGTTATATGCAGCTCTTAATTTTTCAACTTGTTCATAAAGTTTTCTAAGTTCTTGTTTCTTAGGGTCTTTATCATCTTTGTCATAACAAGGTTTAGACCACATAGCACATTGACCAATCCAAGTTTTACTTCCTGCTAATTTTGCAGAAAGGTCAGTAGGACAACCTCCTTTACCCCAATCAAATGGAAGGGTTGAACAAGCATTTTTATCTTTTATATGAGAAGCACAATCATCACAAGTTACAGCAAAGCATTCTCTTTGTTGCATAAAGAATAATACAATAAGAATTGCAATAATAATTAACAAAGCATCCATTTATGTTTATTATTAAAAAAAAGAAAAAATTATATAATAAAAAAAGATTTGTTATATAATAAAAATGGTATTTACATATTTTAAACCAAAGAAACAAGTTATATCTCAAACAAAAAAAATTTGTAAAAAAGATAGTGTTCCTATTAATCAAATTTTTTCTTTAGTAAATGAAATATATAGTAAAAAAGATACAACTGGATTAACTGACAGTGAAAAATATAGAGATTTCGGAGAAATGATTATAACAGCACAAGGAAAAAGAGAAGACATTCTTTTCTCTTATTATGTATTAGGAAATGAAGAAGATGAAAATATAATTTTAGAAGCAAGAGATGAAAATTTATTTCTTTGTTTTAATTGTGATATTTGTGCGATAGATAAAGCAGATTCGGTGGGTATTTATAGTCAATCAAAATTACAAGTATTAAAAAATGTAGTTGATGAACTTTGTAGTGATATTACAACAGAAACAGGAGTTGAATTACGTTTGACACCAAATGCTACAATTTATTTACCAGGACATTTATTAGTATCAACAAGAACGCATATTCCAAATTATAATACATTTCTTACATTTAGTGTTTTTCAAGCATATTTTTTATTAATTAAAAAATTTTATGAAGAAGGAATAGAAGTAAATTGTTTGTGGAATGGAAGAACGGGAAGTGAGTTATATCATTCACATTGTCATTTAACAGATTATAAAATTCCAGTTGTAGAATACGTAAAAACAAAATTTAAAAGACTTTCTCAAGATCCTATTAATATTGAAACTGTAAACTTTAGAAATATAAATAATACAAAACGTGATTATATCATAGTCCAAAGTACTGACATAAAAATATTACATTCTTATTGTAGTAAGTTTATAATGAATTCTCAAGTGTTTATGACCGATAAATTTAAGAAAATGGATAATGTAGCAGTAACTGGTAATTTTGTATTAATAAATCATGAAGGACAAATATATTATGTTATAATTTTTTCATTAGTAAATAAAAATAAACGTTATGTTCCTATTGACAAAAGTAACGGAGTATTTTGTGTTCCAAGTACAAGTCAAATAATGATATTACCCGAACAAATAGAATTAGTAAAAAATAATCAAGATAAGATTATTACATACATCAATAATAATTTGTTTTACACTTTAGATGATATAGATTTTACAGATTTTACAAATATTTATATAGATAATACAGAATACACAGAAGAACAATTTGCAAAAGAAATTATTGGATTTCATAAATATTTATTAAATCCTAAGTTTACACTTTCTAAAGTTCCCAAATTTTTATTAAAAGCAGAAGTATTACAATATATTCTTGGTAAAGGATTTAATTTAAACAATGAAATAACAGCTGATAATTTTATGAAAATTTTAATTGAATATGATTGTTTTAAGTCTAAAAAACAATGTAATGAAGTTCAGTTTGGATTTTTTAAAACAATATTAACTTGTGTATTTTTAACATATCGTAAAACATTAATTGTAAATGATGATATTGTAACAAATCCAAAAGTATTTAATTTATTTGAAATAGCAAAGAAAGCAAGTTTATTTAAATATTCAGAATTTATTCGTCCAGTAGATATTACACAATGTACTTGGTTAAGGGGTGATTATTTAAACAATTTATTAACAGAAACAATTGGAGACGTAATATTATATACTCCTATAGAAGAGATTGATAAAGTTGTTTTGCCAAATAATGTTCGAATTGGAGATGCAAGTGCATTTGGATATAATTTAGCAGCTAATTTAAAGTTTATTAAAAATTTTGAAGTGTTAGTAAAAATTCAATCTTTAAAAACAGTAGAAAGAGAATTATCATTTAAACACGAAAATGAAGCTGGAAAACTTGTAAATACAATAAGAAAGAAATGTTTAAATTTTATGTTAACATTTGGACGATATATTTGTGATGCAGAGTTGCCAGATGAAAATAGTCCAAATTATAATATGTGTGATGGAAATAATAATATAGGATATTTATTTGTCGAATTTATTAAACCATCAGTTACATTACAAAGTTTTATACGTCAAGATGATAATCTTGCTAACGTTTATAGTTGTATGTCTCAAGTATTAAGTTCAGTTATGTTTGCCAATCATTATTTTGGTTTTACACATTATGATCTTCATTTAGGAAACATATTAGTTGTACCAGTAAACTCTTGTATGTCTCAAGATGTGATGGTTGTAAATTATCATATAGATGGTAAAGTATTAAAAAATGTTTGTTATCAAGGTTATCCTGTGATTATAGATTATGGGAGAACATATGTAAATGGAATGAAATCTGATAAAATATATTATAACAAAGGATTAATTCATTATTATGGAGTAACATCATATAAAAGTAATAAGATATTTGATTTATGGACTTTATTTGTTAATTTTTTATTTAATATTTGTGCATTCAAACCAGAGTTTATTTTAAGAAATAATATCTCTACAAATTTAGATATAGTATCAGCAGAAGGTATTGAAACATATATTAAGATAATGTTAGAACATTATTATTTCTTTTTTACTCAATCAGGTAAAAAGATAACAGAATTTAAAACATATATACAAGAACAAGTTGAAGATTTATATAATGAAATTGAAAATGTTTGTAATATAACGATTATTCAGCCAAATACAATGTCTAATAAAGATAAATTTATTTTAACTAAAAAATTATTTAAAAAAGGATTATTTAGAAATGTTTATGCAAAGTTAGGACATGAATATGTATGGAATATTCCTGAACGTTTTTCTCAATCAGTTGATGCAGATAGTTTAATAAATGATTTACAAGATTTAATTATAGAATCAAATATAAATATTAAGAGAGAGTTAGAACAAGAACAAGGATATGATTTTTCAAAGATAGAAATATTTGAAATAAAATAATTTTTTTTATTATTTATTTAATAAAAAGATGTCAAAGTTAACACAAGAAGAATTAAAAAATCTTCAACAATTAGTTGATAAATGGTCTCCTATAATCTATCATCATCCAGATGAAAAATATTATCCAGTATCTATTGAATGGTTAATGGCAAATTCTGCATTAATTGATTTTTCAGACCCTAAAAATGCTCAAAGTATTTCTCCAATTACCAATCAAGATATTTATAATCTTGCAAAAAAACATAATTTTGAAACAAAAACTGACGGTAGTATTTTATTTGCATTTGGCAATGAACTTCATAGAGGAGAACATCCAACTCGTAATATTCCTTGTTATGTATTAGTAAAACAAGTTGGTGATAAACTTCATCTGATATATATTTATCTTTATGCATATAACGGAGAGTATCCAATTTTAGGTTTATTAAATGCAGGTCAACATCCTGCTGATATTGAACATATGACTTTAGAAATGACTTCACGAGGAGAATTAATTCGTGTTATGTATAGTGCACATGGTACAAAAGATGGAAGATGGATTGCAGCAGAACAAGTTCCAATGGAAGATGGTAAAATTGTTGCATATATGGCATTAAACGGACATGGTTTATATCCAAAAGAAGGTATTGCTTTTAGATTAGGAGGTTTAGCAAACGATTATTTAGGAAAAGGTGCAAAATGGTCACCAAAACCTCAATTAATATTTTTACCAAATGATCCTAACTTTGACGTTGACACAATAGGTTGGGTTGCTTTTAATGGACGTCTTGGAGGAGATGCAAGACCAGGTAACACTGATGGCATTGCACCTTTACTTGATAAAGGTTGGATTAGAGGAACTGATATTTTAGATGAAAGTCAATTAAATCCTCCAATTATATTTTCTCCTACCGTTGGAAATATACTGATTAACGTTAAAAATATATTAGTATTTGTAATTGTATATTTTATTATTTATAAAATTTTACAGTTAAACGACCAGTATTTATTTTCACCAAAAGATGGACGATATACCTGGAAAGAACATTCTGCTACAATTGCAATCTTTATTATTTTGTTTGTAATTGTTAGAGAAGTTGCAAAAAGAATTGCTAAAAAGTTTGTTCCGTCATAAAAATAATTTTTTTTATTTTTTTATTTACATTAAATAAAAAAATGTTAACTGCTTGCACAATGTATTTATATTATAATAGACATAGATTAGACAGACAACAAAGACAACAAGCTACTAGTATGGGTGGTTTGCTTCTTTTAGCACTTGCATTATTTGCAGCATACTTAAGTTGGACTTGTAATACTAAACAAGGTATTCAAGGAGGTATGAGAGTAGTTTATGCAGCTGGTGCATTTGTAGATAACTTTACTTATCTTTTGAACTATTACTTATTCCAAAGAAATACTGCATTAACTTGTAAGTAAATAATTTTTTTTATTATTTTATAAATAAAATAATAAAATGACCTTTAATGATTTTTTAAAAAATCCAACAGTTTATGTGTTAAGTAAGACAATCAAAGTATTAAACAAAAATGATGAAACTTCTACACAACGTATATTAAATGTTATAAATAATTATGGAAAAACAACTGAAAGATTTTATCCAAAAAATAGTGATTTAGAATATTTACCATTGATAATTGGTTTAATTGCAGCATACATTAGTTGGAATTGTAATAGTAGAAAAGGATATACATTATTAGAAAAGATAATATTTAGTTTCTTTGCATTTATATTTGGAGGAGTTTATTTGTTGTATTATTTTTTAGTAAGATATGATGAATGTAAATAAAAAATAATTTTTTTTTCTTTTTTTTATATAAAAACACATAATGTCTCAAGATTTAATTTCTAAAGAAAACATGTCTATGCTTTGCAAGGTATCTGTAGTCCTCGCTGCTATCGGTGCTATAAATTGGTATACTGCATCAATGGGAACTAATTTAGTTGCTATGGTTGCTGGAAGTTCTAAAGTTGAACGTTTCATCTATCTTTTAGTCGGTATTGCTGGTGTTGTCGTTTTATACTGTTTCTTCAATGATATGGTTGTTATTCGTCAAAGAATGTACTAAACATTTTATTTAATTTTTATAAATAAAATGTTAACTTAACTATGAAAACAACGATATTTACATACATCTATCACCTCGTCAAATATACCTGTATTTGCTTGATGTAATGTAAACATTACTAATTTATTATCCATTCTTTCTTTAATCATTTCTACAATTTCTTCTACTAACTCTGGATGAAGTGATGCTAAACATTCATCTAATAATATTATATTACATTTTGATGACTTATTAAATGCTAAAAAGAATGCTAAACTTACACGGTCATATTCACCTCCACTTAATCCATCTAATGGAACGATCTCTCCGTCTTTTATAATTTGAATATCAATCATTGCTTTTTTATCTCCATCTTTAGTTTGTTTAAATGTAGTTAATGATACAGTAAAATTATCACCAAAAAATGCACTAATAAATTCTTCAAGTTCTTCATTAATGTTTTGAATTGTTTGTGACAGAGATAAACTTTCAGCTTCTCCTATGATTTTAATAAATTCTTCAGCTTTTGCTAAAGCTCTTACACAAATACTTTCTTCATTTTTTATTTCATTAAATCTTGTTAATATTTCATACTTTTGACAGTAGTTTTCTATCTCTTTTTGATACTTTTTTATTTTATCATCTCGCTTTTGCATCTTTTCTATGTTACTTTCAGTCTTATCTATACTTTCTTTTATCTCTTCAATTTCTTTATTTAATTTTATAATATCTTCTGTTTGTGTATTTTGTATAAAATCTTTACACTCTTTTATGCTAGTTTCTATGGTATATATTTCTTTTATTAATTTTTCTAATTGTTTCTTAGTCTTTTCTATATTATTTAATTTTGTATAATTTTCTAAAATAAGATGTTCGTATTCTTCAACAGGAGCTGGACGATAATCTATAACATCTTCTTTTAATTCTTCATATTCTCGTTTTGCTTTTAAAAGATTATCACGTTTTTTTGCTAAATGAAGAGGAAGAACATCTGGTTTTAATGTTTTTATTTTATCTATTTTTTCAAAATCTTTTTTATACATTGATAGTTTAGCCGAAGAACTGATATCTTGTTCTAATTTTTGTCTTATATCTTTTGTATCTATTAATTCTATATCTTTATATTCTTCTAATCGTTCTTTATACTGAGTTAATTTTGTATGTTTTTGTTTTTCTTCATTTGCTTTTGTTTGTAAATCTTTTAATCTGTCATTTTCAAGTTTGATGTTAGTTTTTATTAATTTAATTTTTTGTTCTTTTTCATCTCTTTCTTTCTTTAATTCTTCAACATTAATATTATGTTCTTTTATCGTATTGTTATAAATCATTAATCCTGTTTTACATTTTGGACAATTATGACGATGTGTTTCTCCTTCTTTCATCATCTTTATTATATTTTTATAAAGTTCTTCTTCTTTTCCTAATTCTATCTTTATTTCATTTATTTTATCATATAAATCTGTGTCAAATTCTATTTCGTCTAAATCTTCTATTTCATTGTTTATATTTTTTAATAATGTTTTTATATTACTTGTATATTCTACAAGTTCAGATGTTTTTATCTCTTTTAATAATGTATTTAGTTTATTGTTATTTTCAATCTGTTTGTTAAATTGTTTTCTTTGTTCTTCTGTCAATAAATACTTATTGCATTCTTCAATATTTTTTGTTAAACTTTCTAATTGTTCTTTTATTTTTTTTCCTTCAATATCAATCATTGAATCATACTCATCTTTTGCATGTTTAAATAAAGTTTTTAACCGGATTAGATTAATGATTTTATCATAATTTTTATTTTCTTCTTTTATTTCTTCTATTTCTTCTTCGTCTGGAATATTGATATTAGAATGTTCTTTAACAAGTTCATTTAGTCTAACTTCAAAATGCGTTAATAAATTTTGTTTAGAAGATATTGTTTCTATTAATTTTTCTTGTTGATGTAATTCTTTTGTTTTGTCTTCTAATTTTTGTCGTTTATCTTTTATTTGTTTTTTAAACTTTTCCATCTTTGTTTCTTCTTCTTTTCTAAACTCTTCAAAATTTAATCCTTTTGTGTCTAATTTTAATTCTGGTTTTATTAATTCTATATTATCATCTATATTAAATTTTTTACATTGTTCTTGAATTAAACGTCTTTCAGTTGACTTTGAATTTAATTTATCTTTTCTATTTCTAATGGCTTCTTTTACTCTTTTTCTAAGATTTTCTATATCAAAGTCTTTGATAGATAAAGATTGTAAAAATGCAGCACGTTCATTATTGTTCATTAAAAAAAATTTATCTGAATGTTTTTGTGTCATATAACCAGTTAGTTCAAAATTATCTCCAAATATTTCTTTAATTTTATGTTGAGCTGTTTCTCCGTCATATGTTGCATTTGTTTCTGTGTTTTTAAATAAAAAATATGATGGATTTTTTCTACGTGTTATTATATATTGTTTATATTGAAAGGTAACTTCGCATTTTTTTTCACCATATGTTATAACCTTTGATTCGTTATCATATAAAACAAAATTAATGGCTTTAAAGATAGTAGTTTTTCCAATACCACTTGTTCCCCATAAAAGGATGGTTCCATTATCAGGAAATTCAAATGTTACTTTTTTATAACACCGAAAGTTAGTTAAAGTCAATATCATAATTATAATATAATTAACTTTAAAGTTTAACTTGAAAATTCAATTTATAATATTTTTATGAAATATTATAAATGTTAATTAAGCATATTTTTTTTCTCTAAATTTTTTGTCTGAAAAATCTGTTTTATAATCATAACAATCTTCATGTTCAATAATACTAGTTGAACGATTACTAGAATTATCAAAATGTCTTTTAAAAATTCTTTGAGGAGTTCCAGTAGGAATTGTTAATGTAATTACTTCATGAGTAAAAATATAACTATCAGAATCATTTTTACGATATACTTTTAAATAAGATGTATAATGTTTAAAATCAGGAATATTTAGATACATCCAAGTGTAATACCAAAAAGCTTCTTGTTTTGATGTAAAAATTTGATTATCTGCTTCACCTATATAGTTTAGTTTGTCTTCATCTTCATCAATATAAAATATATAAAGTTCATCCATTTTATAAATGAACTGGTAAAAGTTTAGATAATATTTTATTTATAAAATATTTATCAGTTGATTTGATAGGTTTAATAGTTGTAAATTTGATATTAGATTTTTTAAGTTTAAATTTACAGATGGGACAAATAATATGTTTATGATATAATAAGCTCCATTTTTTAACACAATTGTTATGAGCCCAATGACCGCATTTTAAAGGAGTAGTTTGATTAAGAGATTCATAACAAATAGGACAATCTTCTGGTTTAGAATAGAAAGATTGAGTTGGAGAATTCATATGTATAATTAAATAAGAAAAAAAAATATTTTAAATTATTTTATTAATAAAATTATAAATGAATTTGAAAGAAAATATATTAACTTTTGTTCCTGCTGCTGTATTATTAGGGTCTGGTTTTTTACCAATATATGGTTTATTACAGCCTATTGTTACTTTTTTTATATTATATATTATTACAATGATAGTAGCAAAAACTAGATGTAAAAATATGTCAGTAAAAGATATATCAAAGAAAAGTTTAGCGCCATTGAGTTATTATATAGCTTTAACTATGTTAGCAATACTTGGAGTATTTGTTCCATTTGGTCTTATTGGTGGAGTTGATATGTTATTTAATAATATATTTGCATGGATTGTTATTGGTTATCTTTATAAAATTACATTTAATAAAATATTTAGTTGTTAAAATAATATATTTATAATAAATAAATGAGTGACAGTTATATTTCTGATTTAGGCGCAAGATCATATGGTAGCAAAGATGGTATGATTACATATAGTGCCAATCGTAATAAGTTTCAGACATTAATTACACAAAAAAAGAAAAGTTCTCGTATGGCATATGCTACAATGACTGATTTAGATATTTTTTTAGAGTCATTAAAAAAGGTGAAAGGTATGACAGATATGTTATATTCAAAGATTGAAGATATTGCAAGAAATATAAATGAATTATATCCAAATACAATTAAATATAGAAGTGCAGCAGGTATAGTTTATGGTTATAAATATTTTTTAATAGAAATATCAGCAAGAAAAGATAAAGAATTATATAAAGAATTATTTGAAGAAGCTGATAAAAATAATGTTTCAAAATTTGACGTAGTAAGATATTATAGATATTTAACAAGTGTAATTGGAATAGAAACTGAATAAAATATTTTTTTTATTTATTTAATATAAATAAAAAAGATGCAGTCGCAGTTAAATGTATATGGAAATATTTTAGAAAAATGTTCTATGAATCCGTTGACAGGTTGGTATAGAACGGGATATTGTCAAACAGATGATGATGATTATGGGACTCATGTAGTATGCGGTAGAGTTAGTAATGAATTTTTAAAATTTACAAAAAGTAGAGGAAATGATTTGACAAAGATATTAAAAGAAGGAGATTTTTGGTGTTTGTGTGCATTAAGATGGTTAGAGGCATATAAGTATGATAATAGAATAGCACCGAGAATAAAATTAGAAAGTACAAATATAAAAGTTTTAGAATATATTTCACTAGAGGTGTTAGAAAAATATAAGATATAAATAAAAAAAATAAAAAGTATAATAGAGGGTTAAAAAAAAATAAAGAAAATGTTTGAATCTTTAAGTCTTTAAAATATTAAATTCAAGAAAGAAAAAATAAAATTTATATTTTTTTCTTTCTTATATAATAAAACATAAACAATGTCTTCTAACACTTCTTCATCTAACTTAACAGCAGGTTTTGTTGATTTGGCTACTTATGATGAGCCTGAAAAGTATATGTACGGTGGTGACAATGCTTTGACTTACTTCGTCAAGAAGGTCAGAAAGTCAACTTGGTTCACTGTTGCTCCAACTGTTTTATCTACTTCTGGTGGTAATGCAGGATTCGGTCAATCTTGGTCATGGAAGATTTCTCGTGCTGGTGACTACTTATTAAGAACTTGGTTAAGAGTTCAATTACCAGCTGTTTCTTTATCTCAAAATGCTCCTTTAGCTAACGGTTGGGATAAAGCTAACTGCTCTCTTCGTTGGACTAGAAACTTAGCACACAACTTGATTAAGGAAATTAACATTTCTTTTAACGATTTAGTTGCTGAGCGTATGGATTCATACTATCTTGACTTCTGGGCAGCATTTACTGTTCCAGCAGGTAAGAGAAACGGTTACAACAACATGGTTGGTAACTATGCTGAATTAACTGATCCATTATCAGTTTTCGGACCTGCAGGTGCACAAAACTTACCAGCAGTTATTTTGAACTTGCCACTTCCATTCTTTTATGCTCGTGATACTGGTATTGCTTTACCAACTGCTGCTATTCCATACAATGATATGGTTCACTATATTACCTTCAGAGATATTCCTGAGACTTTGATTTTGGATAACTGGGCAATCGGTCAATCTGCACCTTGTCAACGTTCTTACTTGAACGAGACTAATCCACAAGTTAACTGTGATATGTGGGCTGAATATGCTATTGTTTCTAACATTGAACGTGCTCAAATGGGTAAGGCTCCAAGAGATATTCTTATGGAACAAGTTCAAACTGCTTCTAAGCAAACTTTCAATGCATCCGCACAAATCAGTCAATCATTTGATATTCGTTTCGCACACTCTATCAAGGCTTTATTCTTCGCTATTAGAAACAGAACTAATGCTGCAGAACAATCTAACTATACTTCTGCTTCTCCAGTTCCTGGTCCAGTTGGTGTTAACTTCACTCCAGCTTTATCTGGTGATCCAATTTTCCAAACCTCTTTGGTTTATGAAAACACTGCTCGTTTAGTCAATATGGGTTCTGATTATTTCTCTCTCATTGTTCCATATTACGCTGCAGTTTCTATTCCAATTGAAACTGGTTATCATATGTTGTCATACACTCTTGATTTGGTTTCTACCAATCCTATGGGTTCTACCAACTATGGTAAGTTAACTAACGTTTCCTTACAATTCACCCCATCTCAAGATGCTATTGATGCTACTGCTGGTCTTGACCCTCAAGGTGGTGCTCCAGTTGCTCAACAATACGAAACCGTCATCTGCGGTCTCAATCACAACATTGTTCGTATTGCGGGGGGCGCCCTTGGATTTCCGATCTTGTAAGTCGTTTTCGGCTTTCAGATATTTTGGATGTTTATGCGATGGTGCGTTCTACTTTCCCAAATTTAAGCTTAAAGATTTATATTTTAATTATAAAAATATAAATCTTCATAAAATGAATTCTTCATTAAATTATTATATTGAAAAACTAACAAAAGATATTGAAACTTATACTATTAACACTATGTCTTTTAAAGAACAAAAGCAAGCTGAACTTCATAACGAAATTAATGCTTATTTTAAAGATAAAGGTTATATCTTATTAAAATCTCTTAAAGATATTACAGCAAAACGTCAGCCTTTACATTATACATGTTGCTGTGGAACTGAAAAACATAAAGCTTTTAAAGAAATTTTAAGAAGAAACTGCAGAGAATGTAATAACCAAAAATTAACTAAAGTTTCTGATGACTTTTCTGTATGTCCTAAAGATATTATTGGAGAAAAATGGGCACAGATAGAAGGAGGATTTATTTCTGATAAAGGTCGTGCTTGTAATACATTTGGAAAACTTTTAACAATAGAAGAAAGAGGAAGATATTATTTAAATGGAAAATTACAATATATTACTATTTTAATGGCTAATGCGTTTAAAATTCCTAACTATGAATTATTAGAGGGAAAAGAAAGTAAATATATTGTAAGAAATAAATGTCTATCTTCTTTAATTCCTACTTTAAAAGATATTTATATTGGAACTAGAGAAGAAGTTGGAAAAGAGAATGGACAGTTATCTAGAAAATCTGACGAGTTTAAAGAAAAAATGCAAATGGACCTTGTAAAACATCTTGAAAAATTTAAATATAAAACACTAGAAGAATTACCTAACTATTTAATATTTGAAGATGGAAATATTTATAATAATAATAAAGGCTCAGGAAATAATAGATTTTTAACTTTTTCTAAGACTTCTAAAAAATTTAAATCTAAACAATATTATTTATTATGCACCGAAGAAAATAAACAATATGTTCATCGTTTAGTTTGTTACGCATTTCATCCTATTGATAGAAAAACTAAATTAAAAGATTATGATGATCTTCAAGTTAATCATATTGATGGTAACACTTTAAACAATCATAAAGATAACTTAGAATGGAGTACTAAAAGTCAAAATATGCAACACGCTTATGATACTGGTTTAAATAAAAAAGTTAGAGCTGTTATTCAATATGATTTAGAAAATAATTTTATAGCAGAATTTGAAAGTATTGCTAAGGCAGCAAGAGAAACTAAATTTGCAGAACATCAGATTAGAGAAGTAGCAAAAGGTAGAGCAAAACCAACAGAGTATCTTTGGAAGTATAAAGATGAAAGTAAGAATGAAGAATTTAGTAAAAAGTATGCTTCAAAATTGAAAAATAATAAGCGAAAGATAGAAATGGAAGAAGAAGTTGAATTAGTATTTGAAGATTGATAATAAAGTTAATAATTTTTATATTTTATTTTGATAAAATATAAAAAATCTTTGTAATATAATAATAAAGATGACAATAAAAAAATATTCTCACGAAAGAAAGAGAAATAATAAGAGAGATATAAATTATGCACCAGAAGATGTTGCTGAAGAAGAAGATGAAGATAATATAGAAGATTTGGAAATAGATCAATTAAAAACAGTAACTTATATAGACGGGTCTAATCCATATAAATCTTTTAAACTTAATTATATTAAAATAATAACTCAAATAAATAATTTTAGAGAAATAACAAAAGAAGAAAATACAAATATATTAAACGTAAAAATTAATCCACCTAAACCAATGAATTTAGATATAGTTACTATATTAAATACTGAATTGCGTTTAATGACTGTAAGACAAGGTGATAAACAGATAAATATGTATAAAGGGTCTTCTTCAAAACAAATTACTCCTACATTAAAAACAAAGATTAATGAATTTTTTGATAAATATATGGGAACAAATGTTACAGAAAATATACAAATTAAGCCTGATAATATTAAAAATATTATTCCAATGAGAATTACGCCTAGTGCTGTAAGTAATTTTTATAATAGTTTAGTTCATTCTTATAGTGTAGATATTAAACAAAAAGATTTAAATAGAAGACCTATTTTTAAACCATTTGATGAGATATTTAGTTTAGACGATATAGATTTACTTTTATCATTTGGATTAGAGATTGGAAAAAAATATTTATTTAAGATACCTACTAAAGTTTCTAATGATAAAATATATATTGTTATAAAAGAGTTTATAAACAAAAATTATGGGTTTTACGAGCCTTTATTTAAATGGTTTGATAATAATGACTATGATTATAGATTACCAATTTTATTGTTTATAGATAGTTATCACGATTTTAGTAAAAAAGCAACAGGTGGAAAAGATAAAATATTACAAACACAAATTAACAAAATATTAAATCTACAGGATAAGTCAACTATTATGGATTATTATACAAATAAAATGTTTGAAAATACAAGTGAAGAAAAATTTCCAGATAATACTATTTTAACAGGGTTAAATTTATTAACAGATTCAAATAGAAGAAAAATATTTAATATATTAAAAAATTTTGTAGATAAAATTAAAGGACAAGCATTTGAAAAAACATTTTTATATTTATATATGTATTATTTTTATATAAGAACAAATATAGATGGAAATGTTGATGAAAAAATAGAATATTTTAGAAATAATTATACATATAACGTTCAAGGTACTCAAAGACAAAAAATTAAAGTTAACAGATATACACAAGACTTTTTAATGAGAAACGAAAGTTATAGATTAGGAAATACCCCAAAACATTTTGCAGTAGAAGATTCTTCAAAATATGTATATATACCGGCTGCCTTAATGGATGCAAATAAAGCAACATCATCAAAAAATCCAAAAGATTATACAACAGAAAAACCAGTAGTAAATTATAATATAGGAAATATGAACTTAATATATATGTTTAATAATGATTTATGTAACTTAACAGTATCAGGAACTATGGGAAATCCTGCTAATCCTAGTTTTCAATTATATGCAGAACAAACTTGTAAAGGAGATAAAATACCAATTAATTTTGACGAAGACATAGATAGTTATGAAAAAGAAAATTCTACTACTATGTCTAAGAAAAATTTATATGAAACAATAGATCAATTAAGAGAAATAGAAAATACATTAAAAAATAGATTTAATGTAAAAAATACAAAGAACTTAAGTACTAATTTTATAAAATTTTCAAATGGAAGCGACGGTATATCAAGAGGAGATGTTCTTTCATTAATATTAACCTTTTCTGATAATTTAACAAGAAATAAAATGAATATACAAATAGTAGATAGATTATTATCATTAAAACGTTTAGGAGATTTCGGACAAATTGAAAATTGTAAAAAGTTAGATATTCCTCTTTTTACTCAAGATTCTATGGAAAATTTATTAGCAATTGTCAACTGCACACAAACTATATTTGGAAATAATCCTTCTTATATTTATTACAATGGTTCAGGAATAAATTCTAATCCAAATTTAACTAATAGTTTATTAGATAGAAATTCAAAATGTAATATTATAACAACTAACGTACAATTACAAACAACAAATTATGAACCAGAATACGAAGAAGATAATTTAGATGATTTTAGAGAATATAAAACTTTATTTAATAAAGTAAAAAACTCTACTTTTAATACAAATCTAGCAAACTGGCTCAAAGAAAGATTTTCCCAAATTTTTATAAATAATAAGTATCCTACAAAGATTTGTTTGTCTGGAATAAATGAACCAAATATAAATTTAAAATATTGTAGTGAATTTGATAAAGAAATTATAACTAAAGTATTAAATAATTATTTGAAATTTTTAATAAAAGTAGATACATTAGCACAAGACAATAATATAGATATTTTCGGATTATATTTGTTTATAAAATATGATTTATATGATCTAATAAATACTTATACAAGCGGATATAGAAAATCTAATAATACAAAATATGCAACTGCTAAAATACTTGAAATTGTTCTTAAACAAATATTATATGATTTAGATAATATGTGCAATAATATCCAAATGAACGATAACGAAAATTGTAAAAATATAGAAGATTATTTAAATGATTTTAAAAAAGAGTTTAAACAAGATATTAAAAAAGAATTACAATATGATTATGATGAAGATGAATTAAACGAACAAGTAAATAGATATTATAACAACGAAAACAAATATTATAAAAACATATATGATAAACAATTTAGTAAAAGTATATTACGCGATAAAAGAAAAGATGATATAACGGATACTAATATTGTTAATATTAAAAGAAGTAGAAAACAAAAAATTAATATACGTAGAAAATCTTCTCGTGATAATCTTAGAAAACATCAACGATAATAACACTCACTACACTCTTCTTTTTTATCATGCTCTTTACACACTAAAAACCACTTTAAACATTTATTACAATATCTCATTTCACATGGCTCTTCGTATCCCATAAAGGCTTCACAACGACCATCACAACAATCGTAATTACAAACTGTTTCATGAAACTCTACATAATGCTTTTGACAAACATTATATTTTTTATGATGTATACAAAGTTTTGTCTCTTCAGAACAAACGTAACATTTAGTTGTTTTTATTGTTCGTTGTTTTTCACAAATATAACAACTCATTTTCTATTATAGTTTAATTAAAGCTTTAATTAAATTATATAACAAATGTCTCATTATGATACTTTAGGAGTTTCTAAAGATGCCTCGTCAGACGACATCAAAAAAGCGTACAGAAAACTTGCCCTTCAACATCACCCTGATAAAGGCGGAAACGAAGAAATATTTAAAAAGATTTCAGAAGCTTACGATATTCTCTCTGATGAAGATAAACGAAGACAATATGATATGTCATCTTCAAATCCATTTGGACAACAATCATTTAATCCTTTTGATATGTTTCAAAATATGAATATTAATATTAATCCATCAACTCCTCAAGAAGTTAAACTATCTGATACTCAGTTTACTTTACCTATTCATTTAGAAGATTCTATTCGTGGTATTCATAAACGCATACCTATTACATATACTACGAAATGCGATTGTGTAAAATTTTGTTCACAGTGCAATGGTTATGGATGTAAAATACTTAGACAACAAATTGCATTTTTTGTTACAAATATAAAACAAGAATGTAATAATTGTAGCGGAAGAGGTATTATATCAAATGGAAATTGTGAAAAATGTGAAAATACATTATCAAAAGAAGTTACAGAAACATTAGATATAATGATTCCTGCAGGTGTTCCTGAAAATTGGACAATGAGAATTCCAGGAAAAGGAACAGTTCCGATGAGAAGAAATGAAATACAAGGCGATTTAATAGTTAATATAAGTATAATGGAACATCCATTAATAAAAAAAGATGGAAATAATTTGATATACAATTATAACATAAAATTAAAAGATATGCTTACAGGAGTTAAATTACACATTAATAAATTTGGAGATAATCTTGTAGCAAATATAAATTCAAAGCATTTGAAAGATAAAGAAGTTATTATTAAAGGAAAAGGAATTACATGGCAAAATCATACAGGAGATTTTATTGTCAAATTAAATATAAACTATGAGTTAAAAGAGTTATCAGAGGAAGAATTAAAGTTATTACAAGAGACATTTGAGAAGATAGGATGGTAAATTATAATACTAATTTATATTCGAGTGGAATTCTAATTACATTTATATTTTTTATATTAAGATAATGTCTTAATATAGTTTCAGGATGAAATACACAACCATTATCTAACATTTGTTTTAATTCTTCATATAAAGATAGATATATTTTCATAGAGTCATATGTTCCAAATGCCAATTGGTCGTTTAATCCTCCCCACCAATCATTTCCTTCTGGTATATATATTGTATTTTCATTTAATTGATTAAACCATTGAAAATTTAAGTTTTTATTTAATATAGTTTCTGTTCTATAAGATATGACTAAATCATAAGAAGTGGGTGTGGTGTTTATAAAGGTTTCAAGTAATTTAAATACTCTTAATCTATTAATAAACATACACATCGTGTTATGACCTTGATAATGGCAATATTTTGGATATTTTGTATGATCGAAGTAAGTTATAGGTTCATTTATCATAAGTTTTGGTTTAAATATTTTTTTAAATGATTCTAAATCTTCATTTAGGTCTGGACTATGACTTAAGAAAAAGTCAATTTCATTATTATCGTTTATTTTAATATATTTTAAAATATTGTAATAACATCTTTCAAATTGTTGTATACGACCAGAAAATAAAATAGCTATTCTCATTTTTTATAACTTAAATGTATTATTTTAAATTATAAAAATGAACATAATAATATTAGCTGGAGGAAAAGGAACTAGAGTTTCTATGTTTGATAAGCCAAAACCATTGATTAATATATTTGATAAACCGATTATATTTTATTTAATAGATAACCTCAAAATAACTACTAAAGATAATGTATTTATATTTTACAATCATAACTTAGATAGTTATAGCTTTTCAGAGATTATTAAAAATAAATATCCTTATATTAATTTAATAACGATAAACACAGATACAAGAGGACCTGCAGAAACGTTATATTTAGGATTAAATAAAATTATTAATCAATATGTTGGCAAGACTATGATATTTGATTGTGATTCATTTTATTTAGATAATGTAGTTGATATGTTTAGAAATTGCGAAACAAATATGGTAACATATAGAACCGACCCTCACGAAAAACCAATATATTCTTATTTAGAATTAGAAAATAATAATGTAATACAAATAGCTGAAAAAATAAAAATATCAAATAATATAAATAATGGTTGTTATTGTTTTATAGATATCAATACATTATATAATTATTCATATAAAATAATTAATAATGTAATAGATTCTGAACCGTATATGTCTTGTATTGTATCGGAAATGTTAAAAGATAATGAAAAATTTTCAGGTTATGAATTATCTAATTTTTATTCATTAGGTACATTAGAAGAGATTAATAAATACAAAGACAACACAACCATATTTTTATTTGATTTAGATGGAACTTTAGTAAATACAGATGAAGTTTATTTTAATGTATGGAAAACGATATTAGAAAAATATAATATGGTATTAACAAAAGATATATATTATAAATATATATTAGGTAATAATGATTTGTATGTAAAAACAAGTTTAATGTTAAACGATAATATAACTTATATTTCAGAATTAAAAGATTCGTTATTTTTATCTCAAATTTGTAATATAACGTTAATAGAAGGAGTTTGTAAATTATTAACTGACATAAAATTAAATGGTCATAGAATTAGTGTTGTTACAAACTGTAATCGTAGAACTGCAATTTCTATATTAAAATATTTTAATCTTGATGTTTTTATAGATTATGTTATAAGTTCAGATGATTGTTCTCAATCAAAACCTTATCCAGAGCCATATAATAATGCGATTAAAAAATATAATGTTTTATCTGATAAGGTAATTATATTTGAAGATTCAAAAACTGGAATTCAAAGTGCAAAATCTGTATTTCCAAAATGTTTAGTTGGAATAACAAGCACTTATGACAAAAATACATTAAATAATTATGGAGTTGATATTATTATTGATAATTATCTTCATGATATAACATATTTTATTAATTTTAAAAAACATGAAATTAACAATATTAAACAATATATAATTAACTCATTACCAGAATATTATATTAAAGATGTTAAAATAAATAATATCAAACTAAAAGGAGGATATATTTCAGATGTTTTAAAGATAAAATTACATACAGAATTTAATGAATATAATTGTGTATTAAAATTAGAAAATAAACAAGAAACAAATCTATCAAAAATGGCAAATAAATTAGGTTTATACGAAAGAGAATATTACTTTTATAAAAATATTTCAAAATATATAAACGTAAATATTCCAAGTTGTTTTGGAATAATTCAAGATAATAATTTAAATGATATAGGAGTATTATTACAAGATTTATATGAAGAAAAATATACAATTAATCTAAATTTAAATAAAGAAAATATTGATGTTTCTTTAAAGGTGATAAATGATATGACAAAATTTCATCTTCGATTTTGGAACAAAGATTTAAAAACTATTTTTACAAAATTAAATAAACATAACGATTCTATGTTTAATCCTACTTGGAATAATTTTTTAATAGATTCTTGGCCTATATTTTATCAACGTTGGAATGGTATTTTAACAAAAAATCAATTAGAAATTGGGTATAATATATTATTAGATTTTCAAAATATCCAAAATAGATTATCTAATAATAATTTAACATTAATACATGGAGATATAAAATCTCCTAATATTTTTTATGATAAAAATTATAGTCCATATTTTTTAGATTGGCAATATATTGCAATAGGTAAAGGAGTTCAAGATTTAATATTTTTTATTATCGAAAGCTTTGAAGTTGATAATATTATAAAATTTTATAATTTATTTATAAATTATTATTATATTAAAATAAATGAACACATTACCGACTATACAATGCAAGAATATAAACAAGATATAAAAGATTCTATTTGTTATTTTCCATTTTTTGTTGCTATTTGGTTTGGAACAGTATCCCCTGATGAATTGATTGATAAAAATTTTCCTTTTTTCTTTATTAAAAAATTATTTGTTATTTTAGAAGTATACGATAAAGTATAAATTATTTTTTCTTTTTAAACGATTTGTTAAATTCTTTCCATACTTTATTTCCTTCTTTAATTCCTTTGGTAGGATGAGCGTGAAAACGACTTCTCTGTTCCATTGTTAATCCAATTTGACGCATATGTGCAAATGTTATTTTTTTATTTTTATATAAACTTCTTAAACGTTTTACACTTTTCTTTGCTTCATCTCTACTTCTAAATCGCAATCCGTGAACAGTTCCTTTTGGATTTTCATCAGTAAACAAATCAGAGTGATGTTCGGGTTTTTCACCTTTATATTTACGAGGAACTCTTGGAGTACCACGACCACGAGATTTTTTTAAACGGTTTAAACGACGTTTAAATAATGGAGAATTTCCTGGCATTATATTATTTATTAATATAAATAATATAAAAAATATTTTACATATGTCCATCTAATCCAACAAATTCATTACTACGAGGATAAGTTTCATTCATTCTATTATTAATAAATGTACTTTGAGCTTGTTGTAAATCATTTACATACATATTACTATATTGATCGATAGTAGTAACAGATGGTAAATTTGTAATTCTATTCCATTCAGAGCCGTCAGACCATGTTATTTTATCATCGTTTACTAATTTTCCAAATAATCCATTACCATAAGTAATAAGACCTTTCATAGAAAGACCACCTTTCATTTGAACGGTATCTGCGACATATTTATATCCAGATGAATAGAAACGGAAAACTAGTTGATATGGATAATCAGTATTAACAAAAGGTTTTGGTGAATATAAATAAATTCCATAGACAGTATCAGTTGATGGACCGATCCAATAAGTGTTATCTAATTTCTGTGAAATTTGTTCTAATGATTGCATTCTTTTTAAAATAAACTAAATAAAATTCTTTTTTAATTTTTTTTCTTTTCATAATTTAAAATAATATAAATATGCCATCTAAAAAATCTCATAAGAAGAAGTTGCCAACCGCTTTGAAGCGTATGGCTGCTATTGCTAAGAAATTATCCCGCTCTGGCAAGTACAGAGGTAACTTAATGAAGGCTGCTGCTAAGGAATATAGAAAGACCTTCGGTAAGAAGTCTTCTAGAAAGTCTAAGAGATCTTCTAAGAAGTCTAAGAGATCTAAGCGTTCTAAGAAGTCCAAGAGATCTAAGCGTTCTAAGAAGTCTAAGAGATCTAAGAAGTCTAAGAGACACTCCAAGAGACATTCTAAGAAACACTCTTCTCGTTCTCACTCTAAGAAGTCTAAGAAGTCTAAGCGTTCTAAGAAGTCCAAGAGATCTAAGCGTTCTAAGAAGTCTAAGAGATCTAAGCGTTCTAAGAAGTCCAAGAGATCTAAGCGTTCTAAGAAGTCCAAGAAATCTAAGCGTTCTAAGAAGTCTAAGAAGTCTAAGAAGTCTAAGCGTTCTAAGAAGTCCAAGAGATCTAAGCGTTCTAAGAAGTCTAAGAGATCTAAGCGTTCTAAGAAGTCTAAGAAGTCCAAGAAGTCCAAGAGATCTAAGAAGTCTAAGAGACATTCTAAGAAGCATTAAATTAAATGTTTATAAAGTTAATTTAACTAATAATTATAATAGTTAAATTAAAAAGAATAAAAATAACAGCTTAAAAAAGTTTTTTTTATTTTTTTCTTTTGTTTATAAATAAAAATATAAATGGCTAAACATTCTAAAAGAAAGCATTCTAAGAAGCATTCTAAGAAGCACTCAAGAAAGGGTTCTAGAAAGGGTTCCAGAAAGGGTTCCAGAAAGGGTTCCAGAAAGGGTTCCAAGAAGGTATCTAAGAAGTCTAAGAGAAAATCTGGTCGTGTCAAGAAGGATGCATCTAATCCTTGTTCATTAAGAAACAAGGCACAATGTGGAGGTGATCCAAACTGTCATTACGTCAAGAGACGTGGTTGCTCTCGTAGAAGCGGAGCAGCAAAAATGAAACAATTTTACGAAGGTCCTATGATGCCTGCTGATATGATGTAATTAAAAATATATTAATTAATTATTTTAATTAATATATAAATAAAAGATGTGTGAAAAAGAATATATATTAAGCAAAGATACATTAAACACAATTTATGAACATGTATTCGAATCAGAAACAGAATTATGTTCTTATTTAGAATTAAAAAGTGGTAAAGAATTAAAAATTATAGTAGATTTATTACAAGAAGGAGATGTAACAACAGGTAGAAAAACTTGTAAAAATAAAGGGAAAAGTTCTGGATTTTTATATCATTCTCATCCTTTTTCATCAAGGTCTTATCCAAGTACAGAAGATATTGTAAAAGTATTAAAGTATGATTTTAAAGTAAGTATAATAGCAACCAGATGGGGAATATATACAATAAAAAATCCAATTAAACAAAAAATAAAGGAAGATGAAGTAGATTATTATTTAAAAAAAATATTAAAGAATGTAGATGTAATTGGAAGAATGGAAAATAAAAAAGGTTTTTTAGCAGAAAAATATTTAAACCCAGAAGACTTTAAGGGAGATTTTCATTCAAAATATTATATAAAAACATTAACAGATGATGAGATAAAAATAATAAGAGATGAATTAGAAAACATACATAGATTTACAAAATTAACACTTAATTTTTGTCCTTGGAGTTATTTATTACGATAATTTCATTCGTTTAATTTGATTAGTTAATACATACATACTAGTCTTTTTTATAAAAATTTTATAATAATATCTAGTAGTTCCTTTTGGAGGTTGATAGTTCATTTCTTTTTCAACAAAACCATATTTTGTAATTAATTTTGTCATATTTTTCATACTATAATAATCGTCAGTATAGTTGTGTAAAAAATCAAGACTTTCTTTATCTGAAGTACACATTTCTCTAAGAGAATGGTCTAAATCAATTAGTGTTCTGGTAGAAATACTATCGCAATCGTGTTCTCTAATTAATAAAATACCATCTTCTTTTAGTACACGATTAATTTCTTTCAAAGTCATATCCATATGTTTGATATGATGAAATACTTGGAAAGCAGAAATTAAATTCAACGAATTATCTTCAAAAGGTAATAGAGAAGTAGTAAGGTAACGTAGAGTAACATTTTTTTGATATTCAGATACGTTTTCAGTGCTAAACCAAGATTTAACATCAGAAACAAAAACTTGTTCTTTATTTAATTTTAAATATTTAGCGAGAGCGACAGTTAATTCTCCATTAGCTCCTCCAAAATCTAAATATTTAAATTCTGGAGTAATATTTAATAAACTAAAAAATCCAAATGCATTTAAGTCTTTAATACGTTGTGCACCTCTATCAAAAGATGTATTTGGATTATTCATTTCATGAATACTTCTTAATTTTCTATATACAATTATATCGTTTCCAATAGTAGCATCTTTTAATATATTGTCAATTGTATTATAAATATATTTTTTATCTCTCGACCAATAAAATATGATTTTCGCAATAAGGTCTTGAAGGTCTTTTTTCTTATTGTACAAATTAATTAATGCATAAAATTGTGTTAAAGTATATTGAGGATAATAAATAGAGGTTGAAAGAGGAGCTACTTTTGGAATTGGTAAATTATAATTTATATATTGATTAACATCATTATTTTCTAAACCTTTAAGATAAATTTGACCGTAAGGACTAGAAAGCATTTGCATATTAAAATAATAAGGTTTTAAGATATATTCTAAAGTTTCTATTGCAACATAATAATAAAAATTTGTAATTTCTACTTTAGTTGTTTTAATGCCAAGAGATTTTAAAGTGCTATAGAAACAATCTAAATAAAATCCTGATAAACTTGCTTTGATAAATTTATTAATTATTTCAGTAGAAGCTTTTTGTTTATGTTCTGAAGTAATTACATTGTATGGAAATTTATAAAATGACGTATGATAAAAAAAATCTATTTGTTTATACAAAGGTTCTAATTGAGTTAATAATTCTTTAATTAAAGTTTCATCGTAATTTTTATTTTCTTTTGTGATGGTATAATTTGAACCGCATAAATTAGCGTATTCAAGAAGTATTTGACTATTAAATGTTTCATTTATTTTGTTATATTTAATAAATTGATAAGGTTCATAAGTAGTTTTTATAATATATTTTTCATACATATTATATTTCATTTTTATCATGTTAGCTCCAGAGTATTTAAAAAATTCTTCTAAAGACATAAATTGGTCTAATACGACATTATTTTTTATAATATCAAAATCGTCTTTTTCTAAGGCTTTTTTCATAAGTTCGTTAAAAGATTTATTTCCTACTATATCAGTAAAAAATTCACCATTTTCTTCGTTATCTTTATATAACATAAATAAACCAAACATATATATTAAACGGTCATTATATATAGATAAATTATTATTAGTATAAGCAATATTGTCAATGACATAAGAAGGGGTTTCTTTAAAAGAAAATAATAAACGTTTTGAATTAATTGTTAATAGATTATCAAAGTCAACAGATACAATATCAATTCTGTTGTTATTATCAATCATATATTGATTAACAAATTTATCATCAGTTATAAAATATTGGACTTTAGAAGGGTCAAATGAAAGTTTATATAAAAATTTAAAATAATGACAAGTAAGTAAATAAGAAAAAAACATTTTTAAACTAAATGTTAATTCTTCTTCAAACCCAGGATATTCTTCTATTATTTTTCCATCTTTTATGATAGAAGTTTTATAATATTCTTGAGATTTTGTTCCGGTGTGTCTTGCAACAGAAAGACAATAAGGAGTTTTATTAGAAAGAATATCTTGAACGATAGAACAAAAATTTTCTTTCTCAATTCCTATAGTGTTTTTATAATTAATAAATTGATAATTCTCGTATAATTTTAATAATGACATTTTAACTATAGTCTTTTGATATAATTATAATAAAATAATCATTTCATAAAATATTTTATAAAGTTAACTTTTATAAAATATTTAATTATCTAATAACTGTATCATTTGATCGAAGTTTGGAAAATACTTTTCAAACTTTTTTACTACACCTCCAATCTCTTTACATATTTTACATCTTGCTGTAGAATGGTTTTCAATTGATTTCATGCTATCTACTAAATCAATATAAATTGGACTTACATCATCTCTTCTAAAAATTCTACCAATATACTGCATAAATTGAGCTTTAACATCTCCTCCAGCAATCAACATATCAAGTTTTGGATGATCGAATCCAACTCCGCCTTTAGAGAAGGTGGCAATTAATATTCTGCAATTATAGTTACAAAATTTATCACTTCCCATAAACACGTCAACGTCTTCTTTATAATATGTTAATATTTCTTTTAATATAGTAGCATGTTCTTTACGATTAACTAAAACTAAAATATTACGTTTAGAAAAATATCTACAAAGATTTACAATTAATTGATTTCTTTCTTTATCTTTTGCTTGACTTTCTAAAACACTTCCCCAATCTAACATTCCTACAATATTTTGTTTAGCATCTGGTTCAAATCCTGTTTTTATTTTATAAGCATTAAAAGATTTATTCATATTTTTAACAATCATATCAGGACCTACATATAATTCTAAAATTCTATCTAAACCATCAGGACGAATTGGAGTAGCACTAAGACCAATAAGATATTTAGGAAAAAGATAATGAAGAGCTTTAGAGAAAGTAGTGGTACAAATTGTATGAATTTCGTCTACAACAACAGTACCAAAAGGAAGAAAATAATTTCTATCTTTTTTAGGGATATTAATAACGTTAGCAATCATAATGTCAACATCTCTTGATTCGCCTTTTTTGCCAAGGATACAGTAGGTTGCTTCAGGAAGATATTTTTTGATAGCTAAAATCCATTGTTCTAGAATAATACTTCTATGACATAATACAATTGCTTTTAATTTCATTTTAGAGAGTAGATAAAGAGTATAAATAGTTTTTCCAAATCCAGTATGAAGAGATAATATAACACTTTTTGTTTTGTTTAAAGTGTCTAGAGTTTCTTGTCTAATATCTTTCTGACGTTGAAGAAGTTCACCGTTAAATTCAATATCAATTTTTTTATGTTCGTATAAAGAGATTTTAGGGACAGATGATTCTAGATGTTGAAAATAATAACTAAAAGGAATGCATGCAGCTTCAATGTTAGTTTGTCCTGATTTAAAAGTAAATGCATCATAACATTCTATAACGATTTTTTTAGCAGGAAGATTAAATCCTTTATAAACTTTAGTATCATTAGAAGTCGGTTTGACAATAAGGTCTGTATATAATTGTTTTTTTTGAATATTAGAGAGAGTTTTTATATCAACTAATACGCTCATATTGTATAATAAAAAATATAATAAAAAGTAAAAAATCAATTTTAATTAAAATTGATTTTTTTTATTAATATAAAACAAAGGATAAACTATATTTTTATATAAAGGTTGACTTAGAATAATAATATTGAAAAGATATGATAAAAGATAGAATTGATAATATATAAATTAATGGTATTGAAAGTGTTTAAATAAACGTATGAAAAAAGTATAATAAATGTTTTTTTGAAAGTATTTTCTTTTTATTTTTTTATTTTTTTCTTTATAATAATTAAAAACTATGTCATTCTATCAAACTAACAATTCATCTATTGTCCGATTTTCAGTTACTCCAAAAAAGGCTGTTGCTCCTTTCTCTAATATGAAGAGAATTGCTGCTATTTCTTCAGTTGGTGCTGGTTACTCTGGTTATTATACTGGTGCTGTAGCTGGTACTATTGGTGTTGCAAACAAGAGCTTTTTACTTACTCCAGAACAAATTCAAAATGGTGCTTTAATTATCAATCCAACTGGTACTTGGGTTAGTGGTACTACTAATCCATATGCTCATTATACTTTGCCATCTGCTTTTGCTTTACAAGAATTCTTAGGTGGTCGTGGTGCTTTCAATATTGATAGTCAAATTACTGGTGCAAATGATTTCTTTGTCTTAAATGTTTATAACCTTGCTACTTGTACTGGTGTTATTCACGCTTATACTGATGGTACTAATCAAAAAACTATTACTCAAGCTACCGTTCAAAATGATGCTGTTCTTACTCCAGTTTTAATAGAATTTACTGGTGTTAATAGTTCATATGCTAGTGTTAATGGTGTTGCAAACTATGTTTCTTATACCATTTATTAAATAAAATAATTGATAAAAAATATAATTTAATTATTATTTTCTTTATAATAATTAAAAACTATGTCATTCTATCAAACAACTAATGCTCCTATTTTAAGATTTCGTACCCAACAAAGAAAAACTGTTGCTCCATTTGAACGTTTAGATCGTGTAGTTCAAATTCAAAATATCGGACAAGGTTACTCTGGTTATTATACTGGTGCTGTAGCTGGTACTGTTGGTGTTGCAAACAAGAGTTTCTTACTTACTCCTGAACAACTTCAAAATGGTGCTTTAATTATTAGTCCAACTGGTTCTACTACTGGTATTAATCCATATGCGTTCTATACTTTACCATCTGCTTTTGCTTTACAAGAATATCTTGGTGGTCGTTTTGCATTTAATATGCTTGCAAATCAAACTACTCAACAAACTACTGGTGCAAATGATTTCTTTTTATTAAACGTTTATAACGTTGCTAATTGTACTGGTGTTTTTGTTTCATATGATAATCAATCACAAAAGATTATTCGACCTGCACCTATTTTTAATGATGCCGCACTTACTCCAGTTTTAATTCAATTTAATGGTGTTAATAGTACTTATGCTACTACTAATGGTGTTGCAAACTATGTTTCTTATACTCTTTATTAAATCATTAAAAAAAATTAATTATTATTTTCTTTATAATAATTAAAAACTATGTCATTTTATCAAACAACTAATGCTTCTATCGTAAGATTTCGTACTATTCCAAGAAAAACTGTTGCTCCATTTGAACGTTTAGATCGTGTAGTTCAAATTCAAAATATTGGAGCTGGTACTGCTGCTCATTATACAGGTACTAATAATAATGGTGTTCGTTCAACTTATAATAATAGTTGGATGTTAAATCCAGAACAACTTCAAAATGGTGCAGTTATAATTGCACCTACATCTTTAGGTGTTAATGGTTATTATACGTTACCATCACCTTATCTTTTGCAAGAATATCTTGGTGGTCGTTTTGCATTTAATATGCTTGCAAATCAAACTACTCAGCAAAATACTGGTGCAAATGATTTCTTTTTATTAAATGTTTATAATCTTGGACCAAGCGATGCTATATTCGTTGCATACGATAATCAATCTCAAAAACCAATTGCAGCACCATCTATTCCAAATGATGCAAGACTTACTCCAGTTTTAATCCAATTTAATAATGTTAATAGCACTTATGCTACTGTTAATGGAACTCAAAATACTGTCAGTTATACAGTTTATTAAAAAAATATTAAAGTAAAATTTTAATTATTATTTATTTTTTTCTTTATAATAATTAAAAACTATGTCATTCTATCAAACTAACAATTCTTCTATTATTAGATTTAATGTCCACGATCCTAACAGAAAGGTTATTGCACCTTTCCAGACTCTGGCTAGAGTAGTTCAAATGCAAAAAATTGGACAAGGTTACTCTGGTTATTATACTGGTGCTGTAGCTGGTACTGTTGGTGTTCTAAACAAGAGTTTCTTACTTACTCCTGAACAACTTCAAAATGGTGCTTTAATTATTAGTCCAACTGGGTCTACTACTGGTATTAACCCATATGCGTTCTATACTTTACCATCTGCTTTTGCTTTACAAGAATATCTTGGTGGTCGTGGTGCCTTTAATATGCTTGCAAATCAAACTACTCAACAAAATACTGGTGCAAATGATTATTTTATTTTGAATGTTTATAACGTTGCTGATTGTACTGGTGTTTTTGTTGCATATGATAATCAATCACAAAAGATTATTCAACCTGCACCTATTTTTAATGATGCTGCTTTAACTCCAGTTTTAGTTCAATTTAATGGTGTTAATAGTACTTATGCTACTGTTAATGGTGTTGCAAACTATGTTTCTTATACTCTTTATTAAACTTATAAATTTTTATTTTTTAATTATAAAAATAAAAATTAAATTTTAGGACAATAATTATAATCAAGTGGTTTTTTAGAGTCAAAATAACCCATTTGTTCTGCTTTATTTAATAATTGTTTAAAATTATTTTTAAATTCGTCTCCTTTATGTTCCATGTCAACGCTTTCACTAAAAGCATGTGCGAGTTCATGTAGAGCTACATACATTAACATATTATAATCATAATATTTTCCATCTTTATCTTTTAAACATAGATAAACCATTTTTTTGTCTTCAGTGAAACTTTCATTTGAAGCGTTAAAAATTAAATGTTGTGCACGAGGATCAATTTTTATTAAATCATTTCTAAGTTTAGAGATGAAAGGGTCGTCGTAAGAATAAACTCTATTTACACACAAAGTAACTAATACAACTAATAAAAAAGAAAAGATTAAAATATAATGGTCTGAATTTAAATATCGCATTTATAATTAATTAAATAATTTTTTTTGTTTTTTTTCTCTTATTTATCATAAATGAGTCAAAATATTTTACCACTCGGTCTTGCTTTATTGGCAGGTTCTTTTTTAATGTTTACTAACTCTAAATCTAAAAGAGAAGGTTTTAGAGCAGATGAAATTGTTACTGGTGGTCCAGCTAGTGCAAATTCAGTAGGTCCAGGTCAACAAGGTATTATGGCAGGTCCTAGTAACTATCCATCTATTCCTTCTGTAAGAAGTGATGTTAATGGTACTATTCAATCCGCTATGAGAGCTACTGCTCCAGGTCAAATGTCTGCTTCTGGTGCTTCTTTTACTAATGGAAGTGGTTCTCCAGTTGATTACAAGTCTATTGGTTCATATACTCAAAATACTTTATTAAGAAATAATTTATTAACTTCCGATCAAGTTACTCAAGCTTTAAAGGATGTTTATGGAGGTAAAACTCCTCAATTACAATCAGCTCAAGATTTATTACCTATGCCTGATATGAAATATTCTTCTACTATTGACCCAACTAACCCACAAAACTTTATCTATGATAGAACTCTTTTCGCTCGTTTAAAGAGACGTTATGGTAACGGTGTTGACTTTATTCGTGGTGATATTGATATTAAGCCAGAATATAGAGGATGGTTTGATATCCGTCCACCTTCCGATGTCGATTTGGTCCAAGGTTACTTCGACAAGTATATCGATATCGAACAACAAACCGCAATTCAAGATTCTATCTTCACCAGAAATACTCCTATCTCTGCTATCGAAGAAGGAAAAGTCAATCCTTGGGGAAAGACTTACTTACTTCCTGGTGTCGACAATCAAACTTCATCACGTTTTGGAGGTTTATAAATATATTTCACAATTTAAATTTAATAAAATAATTTAAATTGTTTATTCTTGATCTTCTTCCATTATTAATGTTTCTTTTTCTTCAATTTCATCGTCTGTATCAGTTTCTTCTTCTGTTTCTTCTTTTGGTTCCTCTGGTTCATATGAACGATTTTTCTTATGAGAATTCTTTTTATGTGATTTCTTTTTATGTGATTTCTTTGCAGAACGTTTTGCTTTTCTATGTTTCAACTTTTTTTCTTCTCTACTTCTTGTTCTACTTTTTGACTTACTCTTTGATTTAGTTTTATTTTTCTTTTGAGAACGTTTTTTACTTACTTTCTTACCAGCAGATTTAGACTTTGATTTAGTTTTATTTTTCTTTTGAGAACGTTTTGATTTTTTTCCTCTACTCTTTTTCTTTCCAGCAGATTTAGACTTTGATTTAGTTTTATTTTTCTTTTGAGAACGTTTTACAGTCTTTTTCTTTGGACTACGAGATGGTTTATAAACCATTTTCTTCTCTTGTTTTTCAGAGTCATCTAATTGCCATTTGCAAATACCATTTTTATCTACAATAGAATTATAAAGTTTTCCATCGTTTCCTCTTCTTCTTTCTCCGCAACATTTATTAGCAGGATACGCAGGGGAATTACGGTCAGAATATTTTTTAGTGTGTTGTTTTACACAGTCAGACATATTTTATTAATACTATAATAAAATATTTTTAATAATTTTTTTCATATAAACATAAAATTAACATCCTAATACATTTCTTGCATTAGTCCATCTATTTAGTCTATCATCTAACCCGTTATAACCTCCATTGATTGTTCTTGTCAACTTCTTAAAACTATCAGTAGTTCCATCACAAAAACGATTAAGATTATTTACAGTCCAAAACCATACTGCAGAATTAAATCCATGACTTGGTAAAACTAATAATTCTGGTTTACTTATAAAATCATTTTTAAAATAATCGCTAACTCGTTTATAATTAGATCTTCCAGTAACTTGAATTGCTCCTCTTCCTTTATATTTTACACCATCTCCTTTTTGACAATTTCCTAAATCTATACATCTTCCTTCATAAGCTTCTCCCGATGCTAATTCTTCAAAATATAATAAATCAACAGATTCGTGTCCTACTTGTGCAGCAAAAGCAGCCGTAATAGCGCATTGTCTATTATTATCAATTTGACTAATTAAAATACCAAGTGCTTTGTTAAACCACGGATATAATACATTAGTACGGTCAGAGCTAACAGACTTAAAAATATTTCTAAATTGGTCTCTTGTTAAATACATATTAGTAATTGGAGGAATACCTGTTTGGTCTGGAACACAACACTTTCCAGAACCAGAACATAGACCATTATAAACCCCACCTTGACAAGATGAATAAGGAATACATTGACCTTGTAAAGTGGTAATCTTAGTTTGACAAGTAGAAGCAGTTAAATTTAACGAAGATGCTTGTGCTAAAGCAACTAAAAATAAAATACCGAACATACTTGTTTATATATGAAAATTATTTGTTTAAACTATTTAATTATTTTAAACAAGTTTACTTTGGTTGACAGCCTTTACCTTTTACTTTTTTATAACTAGGAGGACATCTGATATTACTTCTTGAAGAACCTTTCTTTGACTTTTTGCCAGATTTCTTTGCAGAACGTTTACCACTTCTTTTTTTAGATTGTTTAGATCCACGTTTAGAAGATTTTACGCAACCAGCGTGATGACCTTTAGCACGAGAGCGACGAAAGCCTGGTGGACATTTAATATTAGACATGTTTATTATATAATAATAAAAAAAATTATTATATAAAAAATTAACTTTTTAATACATCATTTCAAAATCTTCTTCGTCATCTTTTATTATATCTTTAGGAGCTGATATATTTTTAGGTCCCCAAGGATCTAATAAAATACGCATAATATCTCTTGAACTAACTGTATGTTTAATTTTCTTTTTGTTAGCAATATCAATTTGTTCTTTAGAATATTTAGTTAATAATTTTCTGTCTTGTTCGCTTAAAGACAAAGGTCCTTGACTATCATCTTTAGAATAAAGATGTACGATACCAGTACCTGAGCGAATTTGCTTACCAACACAAACAGAGGCAGATGCTCCTTCTAATGCATCAATTTCTCCATATAAAGCAGCTTGAATAACATTATCAAAAGGTTGTTCGAAACAAATTTTAGCAAGAGGTCCAACTTGTTTTCTGTCAATACCGTAACGAGAAACAGAAGTAATTTTTCCATTAGTAGTCATACTGGCAGTTAAAAGATCTAAGTGACGTTTATTAAGATTAGGAAGATTTTTAAAAAATTCTTCTTCTAAAAAGTTTTTAGCAGCATCTATACCATACACTTCATATACATCCCATACATTATTACTTTTACATTTATAAGGGATAACTATAGGATGATTGATAATTTCTCTAAAATTACTACCTTTAGTAGTGACTGACCATTCTTCATTGCTTTCTTCTGAAAAATAACATTCTTCAATTCCATATATACCAGAAATAGGACATTCGTAAATTAAAGGAATAACAACGTCTTTAATAAAAAAATATATTTTATTATCATCATTTATTAAAAATAAAAATCCACCTTGAAGTTCTTCTGTATTTTTTGTTTGTTTTTTCTTAATAATATTAAGAGGATTATCAATGTTATTGCTTACCCAAATATCAATTATACCAGTAGTATCAGGATAAAAAACAACAGAAACTGTATCTTCTATACTGTTTTTAGAGTTATTAGAAAGAGCAAGTTTAATACACCCTGCAATATAAGATAATGATTTTTTTATTCTAAAAATATGTTCTAATGATAATGTTAATCTTATTCTCCAATCATATTGAATAAAAGACGAATCATAAAAAATTTTAAAAAAGTTATGATATTTATTTTCAAAGTCGGTAGCAGGAGGTCTATATTCTATTTTTAATTCTTTTACAATAGATTTAATATTATAATATATAAATTCTTTATCGCAAATTTCTTTTACACTATATAGGTCTTTTACATTTACAAATTCAGAATTTAAATAAATAATACAACTAGGAGTTTTAATGTCTTTGCTTGCGTTTAATAATTCTTTTAATCTAGGAACACCAGTTGTTAAATTAGCTTTACCTATACCTGCAGAGTGAAAACTGTTAAGAGATGCTTGAGTATTTTGTTCTCCTATAGATGACGCAGCAATACAACCGATACTTTCACCAGGATGTAAAAAAGATGATTCATATGCATTTTTAATTTGTTCTTTTAATAAAGGGATAATTTGAGGATAAACTAAAGTTTTTTTTAATTGTTTTTTAATATTATTTATAAGATTAAAAGTGATAGCTTCTGCTACTTCTCTTTCATATAATTTATTAGGGGCAATAACAGAGCAAATATCAGAGATTTCATCAGAAGTTAGTTCGCGTTTTATCATTTTGATATTTTTAAGATGTTATACCTTGAAATTATAAAATATAAATCATTTTATTTTTTATATATTTAAAAACTCATTATTAATTTTTTAAATGGATACTAATCTTAATTATTCACATTTCACACAGACAAAAAAAGAAATTTATGACCTTTTAAATGGCGTAAAGACTTTGAATAGCGCCAAGAGAAAAATGGAAGCTTTATCAAAAAAAATAAATTACATTCATCTGTTTTCTAAACAAGGTGTACAAGGTCTTGCTGGTCATCTTGAAGTAAAAAAAACAAAAACTCCATTCGTATTTAAAGTTAGCGTAGAATTAGACAAAAGTGTAGAACATGAAAATAGTGTATTAGAATCATTAAATACAATTAAATCTTTTTGTCCTAATTTTATTGGAGTTTATACTATGCAAGAGTTACCTGTTAGTCGTTTATTTATCTTAGAAAATAAAGAAGATAGCGATTCTGAAGAAGATGGTTCTGAAGAAGATGATTCTGAAGAAGATGATTCTGAAGAAGAATATAGTGAACCAAATTCAAGAGACGATGAAAAATCTAATGAAAAATCATCATCAGAATCGTCTGGAAGTGAATCTGAAGAAATAGATTTAGAAAATTTAAATTTATTTACTTTTGACAATGAGTATAGCTTAAATAATGTATTGTTTTTAGAATATATTAGTAATATGAGTTTAAAACACGTTATAAGATATTCTGATAAACAAGTATTATATTCTCAAATTTTATCATTGTTATGTGGGTTATATATGGCACAAAAACATCTTCGTTTTACACATTATGATTTACATATTGATAATGTAATGTTAAAAAAAATAGAAGATAATGCAGTGTTTGTTTATAATTTAGGAAGTGATGCATTTATTATTCCAACCTTTGGTATATATCCTGTTATAATTGATATGGGAAGTAGTTATTGTCAACATTTAGAAGACCAAAGTATGAAGTCAAGTCCAAGTCATTATGATAAAGGATTACAACCAACATTTTATGATAATTTTAATGATGTTCATCATTTTTTGTTAAGTTTATTTAATGAAATAGAACAAGATAATGAAGAATATTATTTTTTAAGTACTCGTTTAATGTGGTTATTTAGACATTTACCATTATTACGAAAGAAAGGTTGGAAGATGTTACCAGTTGACGTAATTAGAAATGTTAGGAAGTTTATTAAGATGCTTTGTCCTGAACTTTATAAATTATCTAGTTATCATGATATGGACAAAGATTTTATTGAAGTATTGTCTTATGGTATTAAGTTACCTTGGAAAGAAGAATTAGATAGCGATATTCTTAAAGAATATCCAAATGATAATATAGAAGATACAATAGTAGATGGATTGAAAAAATATTTTGTAGAGTTTTTTACAGAATTTCAGAAGTTTGATGAGATAGAAGATTTTGAAGATCCATATGATTTATTATATGTATTAAAAGAGATAGTAGATTTAGTATATTTACATTCTAAAAGTATTACAAAAAATATAGATAAATATTTAGTAAAAAGATTATATAATGAATTGAAGACTAGATTATTGTGTTGTTTACCAGATATACCAGAAGATATAGATTTTGGAAAGTTATTTTATAATTGTAAGATGTCAATTAGTATAATAAGAACAATGTATTATAGAGAAGTTATTCCAAATATAGAAAAGATAAATGAATGTTATTCAAAGATGGAAGTAAAGAGTGTATTAGATTTTATTAAGTTTATAAAGAGAAATACATCTGTAAGATATGTATATAATAAACAGACTGTATTGTATATATGGGATAGTGTAAATAAAAGTTCTAAGAGATTAATGTTAAATAGTTTAATGAAGAACGATGAGGTAGAAAAGTTAAATGATTTACATCCAACGATGTCAGAATATAAAATATTAAATTTATTAAAATTGAAAAAGTAAATGTAAAAGTTTTTTTTATATAATTATATATAAAAAAAGATGAGTTGTTTGTTAAATGGAAATTGTTGTGAAGAAAAAACAGATACCGTCTGGTTTGAAGACTTTACAAAACTATTTTGTTCATTATCTCCAATACCACATGGTAATTTAACCTCAGCAGAAAGAATAAATGCAGTTACAAGATTTATATTATATATATTTTTATTAATGCTGTCTTCCAATTATAAATTTAAATTTCAATTTTTAATAATAAGTTTAATATTTATTTTCTTACTAAATAAATTAGCAAAAGAAAATAAAATGACAGAAAATTATGCATTTTTATCTCCTCCTAATAATAATAATATGAATTACGATACACTTTCTGAAAAAGGTATTCGTGCAAGACATAGCGATTTAGTTCTTACTAATATGCCTCGTCTTGCCTCTTATACTGATTATAAAGGTAGCGATTTACAATCATTTTTAGATGAAAATGGTAATTTGTTACCAGACCAAGTAATTAAAGAAAAATTACATTATCAACAAATGCAACAAAAAATGCCAATGTGGTCTAATAATGACTCTAATAATTATAGAGGAGATTCAAGATTAGCAATCAAATCTGATGATTTTAATTTTGAAGGAGGTCAACGTGTTAATAACGCTGGTATTCAATTTTATTCATTAAATCAAGGTGTTAACCGTAGAACTATGGTAGAACCTATCATTACTCCTCGTGCATACGATTTAGAATATTGGGGTAAAACTTCTACTAATATTGATAGAATTAATAGACGTAATTATACTGATATTACCGAAGATGAATTATTTAGACAAGGTGGTCCAGTAGGTGGTTTAGGAGTAGAACAGCAATATGTTCCTAGAGTAAAAGGTGCAGTAGAACCAATGAATGCTATAGGAGATAAATCATATGATGGTTATTATGGTGCTGATGAATTTTATTACGGACAAGAATCAAAAAGAGATTATGACCATAATATTGCACCAATTTATTCTCCAGAATTAAATAGAGATGCTACGATTAAACCAATATATAATCCTGGTAATGTATCAAAATTAGAAGAAATTACAAGAGATTCAAATTATTTATTTAATAAAAATAATAAAAAAAATAATATCCATAATATAGATAAAGAACAAATGATGAACTCGTTTAACACAAATCAATATAGCGATTTGACCGTAAAACCAACAAATAATGATAATGTTCCTGCTAATATTTTAATGATTGATAAAGATCCAAATTATGAAAATTGGTATGGCAAAAAACGTCAACCTGAAAAACCAAGACGTATTAAGGAAGGATTTGACTTTATGCCTCTTAATTCTTCTCAAAATGTTTCTGAAACTTTTGGTTCATTAGGTAAAACTACTCCTGTCGGACAAGATTATAAATTACTTTCAAGAGTTCCTGAAGGAACTGTTCTTCCAAAAGTTACTCCTGTAACCGAACAAATGTTAAACGCAAGTCCTACTTATGTTTATAACAAAAACTTTTTTGAAGATCCTTCTAGACGTATGTTCTTACAAGACATCCAACCAAAAATTTATTCTTGGGCTGTAGAACAAACTCCAATCAACTCTAATATCGGTATTTCTTATAATCCTCAAATTCCTCCTAGAGTTTTAGACCAAGTTTATAGCGCAGAAGGTCAACAAGGTGCTTATCCATTATATTCTAGAATTGACCCTCAACTTGTTAGAACCGATGGTACTGCAGGACAACTTGCTAACAATCCTACAAGAACTGATTGGTCTGCTAATTATAGTAACTGGGTTCCTCCTCCAGGAACTATTAACTTTGAAAATATTTATGATCCTCGTTTTACTTCATATGGTGACCCTTATAGAAGTTATTCTGATATTAACTTAGGTCAAGTTCAATATTACTACTCTGATGTTGACGCATATACTATGCCAAATTTTATTTCTAGAAGTAACGTTGACTTTATGGAATATAGAACTCCTCAAAACCAAATTTGGCCTGAATATGAACGTACTGCATCTGCTGACCAAGTTAAACCTTATGTTGAAAGTCAATATGCTGCTGATAATCTATTTTTTAGAGAAGATTTAATGGAACATCAGATGAGCAAACGTAATCGTGAATTATGGCAACTTCGTCAAGCACCATTGACTCGTGCTGCTCATAGTAATATGCCATTTGGTCCTACTTAAATTTAAAATTTTTATTAATCATATTATTAATAAAAATTAACTTTATAAAGATGCTGGATGAATAATTTCCGGATTATACTTTACTTGTGGTTTATAAAAAAGTTTGAAAAGTAAACATATCAATATTATCACTAAAAAAACTTCTATAACATTCATTTTTATTTTATAATAAAGATTTTATTCAAATATTAAAATATCTTCTTCGCTAATATCTTCTTTATCATACACTATATGTTCATAAAAACTTATTAAATATCTATCATTTGTATTTCTTACTATTTGATCTAAATGTTCACTAAAATCATCTGATATTACATTCGGTCTGTCCTCTGTTAAATCATTTAACTTTTCTACTGTCTTTGTCTTAAAAACTATATTTTTTACATTTTCTAACTCTGATAACTCTTTAAATATCTGTGACTTTTTTAATGCTTTAAATTCTTCTACTGCATCTCCTTTCAATGCTATCTTATATTCTATTCCATCTTTTAACATCTCTTTTACTTCTTCAATATTATTTATATCAACATACAAAATCTTCTTTCGTTTTATTTCTAAATAAACATCTTCTATCTTTATTTCACCCTTTATTATATTTATTAAACAAAGACTTTTATCACTTCCTTCTCCATATGAATGCTGTAAACTACTTCCTGTATAATATAAATTCTTTTTTACCTTTTGTTTATCATGAATATGTCCGCTAATTAATAATGGATATTCATCTTCCCATTCTTCAACTTCTTGTGCAACAATTGCTCCCATCTTTGCTCCATTTAATGTTTGATGTCCAAAAATTAGTTTACTATCTTTCCAATCAGGAATTAAATTAAGTGCTTCTATAAATCTTCCTTCTGGAACATAAGGACACATTGTTATAAAAATATCATCTGAAAGATTATGTTTTGTAGGATAATCTACAACAGTTATTGTTCCCCATTCTTTTAAGATATTTAACCAATGATTTGTAGTTAAAAATATAGAATTAGATGTAGCATCGTGATTTCCAACTAATACAAATGAATTTCTTTCTAAAGAAACTAACATTTTAAAGAAATCAACAGCAGCATTTAGAGCATCTGTATGAAGTTTTTCATGAGTATGTAAAATGTCTCCTAAAACAATGATTGTATCAATATCAAAATTACTTTCTAAATATTTTTTAAGTTCTTCAGTAAAATCTTTAGTTTCTTGAATATTATCAGTTCTAAAATGTGGATCTCCGATTGCTAATATCTTCATTTTTATAATTATATTAATAATTTATAATTATAAAATCATTTTACTTTATTTAAAATCTATAATGTCTTCTAACCATCTTATGCTTATATAATCTATATTTAAGTCTCATTGCTGGTACTGCTTCAAGTTCTTGCAATATTTCTTGATATTTATCGCTTAAAATCTTAAAGATTTCTTCATATTTTGCTTTATCTTCTTTAGAATCTTTATGCTTATCTGGATGAACTTTAACAGATGCTCTTCTAAATACTGATGCAAGTGAACGTTTATTTCTAGTAGCATTGTCTAAATCTGAAAACTTACCTCCTAAAATTTCATGAGCCATTTGAGAGAATGACATTAATAAATATTTCATTCTTTGTTCTTCTCTAATTCTCTCTAATCTATCTTCTGCTGCTCTTTCAGCTGCTTCCATTTCTTCTCTTGCTTTTTCACGTTCTCTTTCTTCAGCTTCCATTCTATCTTGTTCTGCCTTTCTTGCAGCTTCTGCTTCTCTTTCTGCTTGTCTTGCTGCTTCAGCTTCTGCCTCAGCTTTTGCTGCTTGTTCTGCTGCTTCTCTCTTTGCTGCTTCTGCTCTTGCTTCAGCTTCAGCTGCTTCTTGTTTCTTTGCTTCAGCCTCTTCTGCTGCTCTTTTTGCTTCAGCCTCTTCTCTAGCTGCTTCTGCTGCAGGAATACTTCCGGCTTCTGCTCTTGCTTCAGCTTGTTCTGCTCTTTCTGCTGCAGCTTCAGCCTTAGCTTCAGCTCTATCAGCTTCTGCTTGTGCATCTTGAGCCTTTTCTTCAGCTTTATCTGCTGCCTTTTCTGTTAACAATGCTACTTTTTCAGCTTCTACTGCCTTTTGATGAGCTTCTTCAGCCTTACCTACAATTTCACAGTAAAATCTTCTTGATTTTTTACCATCTTTAGTCTTATAATAAACTCTTTTAGAACCTTTAGGACAGTTCTTTCTACAAGACTTTTTATTTTTTTTATAACCAGTAATAGAACATCTACTTCCAGCTTTCTTAGAACATCTCTTTTTAGAACCTTTTCTATTTACTCTAGAACCTTTAGGACAAGATTTTCTACATTGTTTAGAGCGTTTAGTGCGACCTAAACTACACTTTCTACCCTTTGATTTTTTTTTATGACTTGGCATTATATTTTAAATATAAGATTAGAAAAAAAAATAATTTAATAATTATCTTCATTAAATTATTTAGTTAACTTTTTTTATTTATTCTTGTAAATCTTCTTTATAAATACACGATACAATCTTTTCCTTATCATTTGTAGTAACTTTATTTCCGTGTCCTGTAACTGATTTTCTATTCATGTACGAATTATATAAATATAATACTCTAGCAGGTGGTAAAGTATGAATGTATAAACTAACTTTTTCTTGTGTAACAATATCTTGTTTTTCACTATTAATAAAATTTTCATGAAGTTCTTTCATAATATAAAATTGTTCTTGAGGAGCGATTGCAACTTGTTTTCTAACGTATCTATTTCTATATTTTCTATAAATATTAATGCAAATATCTTGCATAACTTGATGAAAGTTAATAAAATCTTCTCTCTTTTCCGGATAAAGATTAAAGAAATATTCAACATTCTTTGGATCGCCAGCCTGTTGAAGTTCAATGTATCTATACAAAACATTTGGCTGATTACCTCTCAACAGTGCATAAAAGATGTAATCGTCCTTTAAAATCTTAACACTTTCTAAAGTATTAGAATTGATAAAAACATATCCTTGAGTTTTTGTAATATCTACTTCAGATATCATTTGACTAACATCTTGTAATGTCCTTGGTTTAAGAGACGTAAATTCATTGCTATAAATATAGATAGAATCATCTTCTCTATTGATATCACAAATAAATTGTAAACGAGGTCCATTATCTGCTACGCAGACAATTCTGTTTCCAATATAATTTCTTAATAAACAAACATAAATGCGTTTCTTATCAAGTAAATTTCTACATTTTTCAATATCATTTTCTTCAAAATGATGTCTAAGTGCAATATCAAATAATTCTCCAAAAGACTTATCACAACCCCATTTACTAGAATATGCATCAATCTTTTTATGAGTTGAAACATACCATTTATCATTATAATAAAAGGTGCGAACCAAACAACCTTCTAATGCAGGCATGCACACAACATCAGAATTAGAAAGCATAGGTTCTAAGTATTTTGTAAGATTTTCAGTGTCATTTGCTCCGAATTCTGGAGTAAATCCAAAACTCTTACAAACAACTTCTCCAGTTTCATCACACTTAATAATACCACGACATTCTTTAATATTATTTTCAGATAATACAGTAGCATCAGTGTAATGATAACAACTAAGACCATCAAGACGGTCTACAACTTCAATAGAGTCTTCAAAATTAAGCTTAAGTTCAGATGACATTTAGAACAGATTTCTACGGGTTATATATAAATTATAAATCTTTAAACTTATAATTTAATTTTTATGGGTCATTGACAAGATATAATCAAAAATTTTAATTACATTATTTGGATTGTATAGTTTATAACCTGTAAATGTCATATCTACTTTTGGCGGATTATTAAAAATATCAATTAAGTCTTCTTTTGTTTCATATAGAATAGCTTTGTCTCCAAGCATATCTAAATGTGCTCTATTTTGTCCTTTAGCATATGTAATTACAGGTTTATTTCTAATTGCAAATTCTCCACAACATAGTCCAAATGTTTCTCCTAGATTTTGTGCATGAATCATATAATCGCAAGTATTAATAAATTTAGTTTTCTCTTGTAAATCTACAGTACAAGGAAGATATTTAATATTTGGCATATCATAATTAAACTGAATAGTATTCATAAATACAAAATAAATATTAGGATTAGAAGTAGCTACTTCTATAATTGCTTCTTTTACAAATTCAATATTAAAACTATCTAAGCCACCGTGTCTACCAATAACTAATGCATCTTTTGGAATATTTAATTGTTCTCTTAAATCATCGTTTATATCAGGAAGATAGACCATATGAGGAAATACAAATACTTTAGTGTTATATCTAATATTTAATGCATTTGATATAGTACAATAAAAATCTCCTTGAGGACCAAGAGGTTCAAATACAGCATGTTTAATAGTTTTACAATTTTTCCAAATATTTTTATTTTCAAATTGATAAGTATCTTCATACATACCGTGAGTAAGAGTATGAAAATAATCAATATTATATTCATCAATAATTTTAGTAATATCATTAATAGAATCTAACTCAAACATTTGAAATCTGGCTTGAAATTTTGAAAAAGAATTTTTAACATTCGGATACCACCCAAGAGCCGTTTGAGTCTTGTCTGAAAAATAAGCAATATAAGATTTGTTTCCAAGGATAGTTTCATTAAAATGTGCATAGTCATAAATCGCAACTTCTGTTCCTCTTTCAAAAAAATGTCTAACAAAAAAAACAATATTCTTCATTTACTTAATTAAAAAATATTTTTTTAGACTATCTTTATATTAAATGCAGTCTTCAAGTGATGAAAAAGAAATTATTCAAGGTTTATTACCAAATGAACGTTTCAAAATTATATTAATATTAGTCGTTGCTATATCTTTTATAGAATGCTACGCCCAATATAATTTGAGAAATGGTAGAAAAAATAATGATAAAAATTGTTTAATAATTAGTGCATTGTTATACGGTTTTATTTGTTTTTTATTATATACTTGTTATAAATATGATGGAATGGGACATGTTAATTTAATGTGGAGTTGTGTGTCAATTACACTTGCTTATATGGTTGGATATATAGTGTTTAATGAACATATAAATAAATATGGAATAATGGCAATTGGTTTTGCATTATTAGCAATTTATTTTAGTCATTTAAATGATGAAAATCCTTCAAAATAAATATTTTTATTAAGATTAAACTTAATAAAAATATAGTTAACTTTACTTTAATTACTTTTTACTAGTCTTTGATTTAGACTTTGACTTAGATACTTCTTTCTTTTTCTTATCTTCGTCATCTGATAAATTTAATTCATCATTGACTTCTTGAGTAGGAACGCTAAATTCTTCATCCATATCTTTTACAGATTCTTCTTTTTCTTCTACTTGTGAAATTTCTTCTTCTAAATCTTGCATATCAAATGATTCTTCCTTAAAAGTAGAACAATTAGTAAAAGATAAAAACTTATTTTCAGTATTTCTTTCATTAGGCTTAAATGCACCTTCTAAAATCTTGATTTGAACCTTGATATCTTTTCCAACAAAGATAGATTCAATCTTAATAACACATCTTAAAGAACCACCTTTAGAAAGGTATTGATTTAATTCCATTTGAATTGGCTTTCCATCTTTACCAACAACATCATCCTTATAAATCTTAGTATAGACCTTACCAGGAATTTCATTTCCATCTTTATCAACTTTAGCCTTAGCATAAATAAGCTTGACATTTAAGACAGGCTTATCCATTTGATATTCTTCAGTAGATTTATCTTTGATAAATGATATAGTACTCATTTTTTTAAGGTCAGAACGGTCTAATCCTGACTTTTTACATTTTCTTTGAACGTCTTTTTGTAAGAGATGATCTTTACATTTTTCAACAATATTATTAATAGTTTCAAAGATTGCTAATTGTTCTTCACTTTGACCGGAAACATCATGTAAAATAAGACCAGCACCATATCCAGTAAGAGCCTTAGTTTGTTGGTCTAAACTTTCCTTAATACCATAAGTAGAAAGTTTAGGTAAAGCAAAGATTAAGTCACCGTCAGTCTTATTCTTGTTTTTAACATAAATATGAACGCGAGCAGTAGGGATAGTAGAGCCAGGTAAACTTCCTAAAACTGGTTCATCAAAACAAACTTTAGAAACATCGAAGTTGTTATAGTCAGATAATTGAGTAGTTGCAGAGCGGTTAATAGATTTAGCGGACATTTTCAAGTTCAAATATTATAGCTTATTACCTTTCGGTTTTATTTTATATTTCAAATCTTTAAATTAAAATTAAAAAATCAATTTATGTTTTTTTATTTTAACTTTTTTCTTTCCTTTTAGATAAAAATGAATGTGAACTTGATTATATTATTAGCTGTCCTTTTATCCATCCCTTATTTTTGTAGAACTGATATGGAAAAGGTTCCTTTACTAGTATTTTTGGCTATTCTTTTAATCTTTATGAAAGCCAAAGAAACTTTCGCCATGTATGATGTAGCTGACATTCCTGAAGGAAATTATATGGTAGAAACTTTAAAAGGTAAAAAATTAATGAGTACCGCTGTCACCCCTATTTTATGCGATGACTTTTTATTTGGAAATAGTGCTTTACTTCCTTCTAAGAAAGAAGATGGTTGGAGATTAAAGAAAGTTACTAAAGGCGTATACATGTTTTTTAAACCAACAATTGAAGAATGTTTATATGTAGGTAATTCAGGCGAATTAAGAGCATTTGCTCCAATTGCTTGTCCTAAACAAAATTTATGTGGTCTTGAGAAACTTAACTATCAAGGTGAACTTGATAATCAAAACGATTTCCGTTCTTATTTTAGAATTGTTAATGCAGATAGTGGGTTCTACATTATCAGCAATCATAATGACAAATATATTTGTATTAATGAATCGGGAATTGGTTTAGTTGATAAACCAACTGATAATTGTATTTTTAAATTTAACCAATTTTAATTTTTATTCTTTTATATTATTAAGAATGTTTGATAAACTTAATAATATAAAACATATTAAAGACAATAATACAACTTATATTAACCATATGAAACATGCTTTTACTTTAAGTTTAAAAGCTGGAATTGCATCTATTGTTTTATTTATTCATGCATTTATTCCTTCTTTATTTGAAAAAACAGGCACAAATATCCTTAAAACTATCGTTATTAAAGATTTATAATAATTTTATTATATTTATAATAAAATTAACTTATTCAAATGTTATTTCTGGTTCTTTTTCACATTCATTTATCATCTTTTCCAGACGATTTGAATTTATATTAATATTATGTATACTAATAAATTCTTCTAATGCATCTCTATCTATTAATTTGTGTTTTTTAATTTTTGCTTTTTCATAATCTTTATTAAATAATGTACGAATATGCTTATATTCAAACTTTGTTAAATCATATTTTTTCATTTTTTCTTGTTTTAATATTTCTTCAATACTTTTATATTCTTTTAATAACTCTGATGCTTTAGCTGGTCCAATTCCTTTTATTTTTGATTTTTTATTATAATCACATCCAATTAAGATTGAAAAATCAACAAATTGTTCGTAAGTCATTTCCATTGATTCTAATAAATCTTTTAATTTAATTGACATAATAGTTCCAGTTGAAGGTTCATATGTTAATACAGTAATAGGACACCCATGTGCAAAACAATCTGTATCACAACTTATTACAGCAGAACCAAATCCTTTTCTACAAAGATAAGCACACATTGATTCAGCTTCATCTGGAGATTGTAAAAATGGAATTCCTAAAATATTTAATAATTCTTTTACTAATTCCATTTCTTTAGCACCCATATAAAAAGTAGTTCGTTGTAAAGAAAATAAATAATTTTCAATATCAGTTATATCGTTATCAGTGATTGTTAAATCATCTCCAATATCAAATAATAAAGTTTTTAATTTTGTAGACTTATTTTTATTTTGTAAATCTTTAATTATATCTTGTAAAAGTTTAGTTTGTTCTTCTGTTAATGTTTTTTCTTTGTATGCTTCTACTGCACTTTCTATATTTTTTATTTTATCTTTTGCTTTTTGCCTTTTTTCTTTTCTATCTTCTAATTCTTCCTTCTTTTCATCAGGAGGTTTTCCATCAAAAACAGGAACAACATGAACTTTATAAGACTTTAGAGATAAAAACATTTGAAATATACAGCCAAGCCATCTCGAAGATTGATTTCCAAAAATACTGATATATTTATAAATATAAGATGATACATCCATAAATATACGCTGATGGCTATAGAGTGTTATGTGTTCGTTTATAATGACGTCAGAATGTTCTTTTTTAACATATGCAAGAAATCCATCTAAACCCATTTTTAATTATAATTTAAATGTTTAGTTTTATATTATTAATTAACTTTTAAAATCACTTTTAAATGACTTTAAATTTATCTTTTTTATATGAAACTTCTCAAGTAGCACTAGAAGAAGCTCATATTGAAATTAAAGAATTAACTCAAAAATGTAACTCTTATGAAAGTAAAATTAAAGATTTAGAAGAAAAAATAGAAGAATTAGAATCTGACAAAGAATATTATACTTTTTTATATGAAAAAGAACCTGAAGAAATAGAAGAAGATACAGAAAATACAGAAACTGATATAGAAACTGATATTGAATATGCTTCTTCAGATATTAGAAAAGAAGTAGAAAATGACATTGAAAAAGAAGATAAATTAATTAACTTAGGACTTGAAATTAGTCGTTTACAGTTTGAAATTTCAGAATTATTTCATTTATTAAAAAAAGATCTTACAGATATAGAATACGAACGTTATAAAACAGAAAAACGTTCTTACTATAAACTTATAGAAGTATTACATTCTATTTATAAAGGTTCTAATAAATTAGATATTTTTGATATTTTAATAAAAATTATTAAAAAAGAAAAAAGAGTTTATGAATGCGACGCTGAACTCTCAAATTTACAATAAATTAATTATAATTAATAAATTATAATTAACTTTTAAAATATAGCAGAATAACATACTATATCATATGCGTTTAAAAAATCTTCAGGAATATAATCTTCATTTACTATATATCGGATTAAATCAGAATTATATAATTCTGTGTAAACTAATTCATACAAATTAGAATGTATATTATGTATCATATCTTGACGTTCATTTTCGTGAATTTGTTCTGAAAATTCTAAAAACTTATTATCAATCTCTTCTTTATCTTTTATATTTTCTTTATAAAAATCTTTAGATTTATTCTTTAATTCAGGTGGACTTTGGTCGTGTATTATTTTTAATATATTTATCAAAATATCTCTTTCTTTATCACTTATTAAAGGTGCGTTTTTTTGAAATTTTTTAATACATTTTAAATTTTCATCATCAAATCGTTTTTTATGAATCAAATATAAACACTTTGAATAAGTTATTAATACATTATCATAATTACTCATTTTAGATACTATATCGGTAAAAGATATTGAAAAATTCATTTTATTATTTTTAATTAAAATAATAAAAATTTAACTTTTAATTTATTTATTCATCTAACTCAGCCTCGTTAACATCTGGCTTAATGAAGTGATTCTTCAAGTATTGTTGAAGTCTAAAATAAGTCAATGGTAAAGCCTTACCATCTTCACCCTTAGGCGCAGTAGAAGCATCATACTTCAATAATGCCTTCAACTTAGGATCACAGTTAATATTTCTCTTATTAGCAGGATCATTCAAAGCATGCTTTGCAATATAATCACAAATCTCCTTAGTAACTTGAGTTCTAGAATATTCCTTATTAACATCCCATCCTAAGAACTTTGCCATTTCTGGAGTAATCTTAACTGGCTTCAAGAAACCAGATGAAGTATTATTCTTTCTATTTTGATTCTTCTTAAACTTGGTAAGCTTATTACCATCCTTATGGAGTTGTCTAAAGACCTTATGAAGAGTTCTTAAAAGTCTAATACCCTTAGACTTTGGCTTTTGGTCGGAGTCTCTAAGCTTTCCAATTTCAGCTAAAAGTAATTCAGAGAACTTGGTACAGTCGGTATCAAAAGATTCCTTAGTGACAACTCTCTTAGCTCTTGGACCAGATTGTTGCTTATCAGCTTCTTCTGATGGCTCAGGAGATTCTTCTCTCTTCTCAGCCTTCTTTCTTGGAGTCTTTGCTGGTGCAGGAGTTTCAACTGGCTTTTCAACTGGCTTCTTTTCAGTCTTCTTAGACTCAGACTTCTTTGCTGGAGCATCACTCTTCTTAGAAGTAGATGCCTTCTTGGTTTCAGTCTTAGCAGGAGCAGATTCTTGAACGGGAGTTTCAGTTTTAGTAGATTTCTTAGATGGAGCCATTTTACTTGGTTTGTTTTTATATATTATAAACTTTTCTTTAAACCTCTTTAATTGTATAATTTTTTATTATTTTTTCATCTAGAAATTAACCTCTTTTAAGTTTTTATATCAAAAAAATTATTATTTTTTTTATTTTTTTCTCTTATTTGTAATCTTAATTTTTCTCTGAAACTAAATTTTTTAATTAAATTATTAATTAAAAAATTATTATTTTAATACTTCATCTCCTATCAAAAACTCTTTTAATTCATCTATTGTTAACTTGTCAAATAAAGGAAATATTCCTCCCTCTTTTATTTCATATATATATTCATATATACTTTCTACCTCTTTTATTTTTTCTCTTAATAAAAATTCTTCTTCTGAAACATCTTCATCAGAAAAATATAAATAATCATAATCTTCTTCACTCATTATATCTCTTTAATAACTCTGATTGATTATTATTTAATGTTGTATTATCTAATGCAAACCAAACAATATCCTCGTAATCTATACCGCTAAAATTTTGTCTTATTCTATTATATATTTGTTGTAAAGTATATCTATGTTCTCTCTCAAAATATTTATATGTTTTTAATTGTAATTTATAATTTGACGAATACAATTTCTTACTATTTAACATTTAATTTAACATTAAAGTTTATTTATAAATTAAATATTTATTTCTTAACCTTCTTTTTCTTTTCTTTTACTTGAATTAATTCCGGCTGCTTTACTTCAATAGAAATAGGAATTTCTTCTTCTTGTTTTTGTTCTTCTACTATCTCAATTACTGGTTCAATATTTGAATTTTCAAGCATATTTAATTCTTCATTTACATCTGTTACATCATCTACATTCTGTATCTTTTCTTCTTGACGATGATTATCTATATTTAACGTTGGAACTATATTTTCTATACTTACATTATTCTGAGAATTATTAATAATATGACTTTCTTGAACATCATATTGGTCTTCATCTTCCATTGAAAGTGGAGTTATATTTATCTTTTGTTTTCTTTGAATTGGAACTTGTTTATTTCTCATTAAAAAATCAATTGATTTACTAATTCCTGCAAAATTCTTCTCTATAAATTCTTGTTGTTTAATCATCACATTTTGTATATCTTCAATCTCTTGTCTAAGATTCTTTATCTGTTTATTTAAATAAAGAAAAACACCACCAATCACTACGACCTCTCCTGCTAAATGAATTATCTTTTGCTGATCCATTATAGACAAATATTATTTGTTTATAATTTTTATTCTCTTAAAGCTATAAATTTAAATTTTAACTCCGGCACACTTTGCTATTTTATCTAATGCGGCACGATCTGCCATTCTTACTTTACTTTGTGCTGTAGTAGTAGGTTTCTTTATTAATATATTTGTCAATGTATTTACTATACTATCTAAACTCTTTCTCTCTACAGGAATCAATTTTTCTTTTATTTCTTCTTTTGGTTCTTCTATCTTTGAAAATCCTTCTATCTTATCTTTTATCATCTCAATTAAATCATCTCTTCCTTTCACCTTTATTAATTTATTATTAATCTTCACTTCAGTATATTCTTTACTTTCTACACATTGTTTATTATCCACATCACATACCATATCATCTTTACACTCTAAATCATCTATCATTTCATCTAAACTATCATATTTATCTTTTACCGCACAAGGTGTTTCTCTTTCTTTTCTTAATCTTTCTTCCTCTTCTCTATTCTTTCTTTCTTCTTTTTCTTTCCTCTTTTTTTCTTTTGCTTCTTTTCTTAATCTCTCTTCTTCTTCAACCCTCTTTATCTCTTCTTCCTCCTCTCTTAATCTTTCTTCTTCTTCTCTCTTTCTTTTTTCTTCTTTATCTTTTTTCTTTCTTTCTTTTTCTTCCTTCTTTCTTTCTTCTTCAACTAACTCTTCTTTTTCTGTTTCAATAGACTTTAATCTTTTATCAATAATATTAATTAAATTATCTACAGAAGCAATTGAACCAATAATTTGTTTATTTAATAAATCAATTGGTTTTTTAGCATATTTAATACATTTACCTTTATCAACATCACATACACTTCCAACAGGACAAGTCAAATCACTTTCAGCAATCTTCAAATCAAATTTTTCATCTTTTATCCAATCTTTTATTTGAAAGCATAATCCAGAATATTCTTCTTCTTCTGCTTTCATCTCTTCTAACTTCTTTTTAATATCTTCTAACTCTTTTTTCTTTTCATTTAATTCTTTATTTAAATTATTAATAATATCAGAAGAACTTATAGAACTTTCATCTAATCTATCTTGTAGTTCTTTCTTTGCTTTATTTAATTTTTCTATTTCTTTTTCTGTTTTATTATTTTTATCTTCTAATTTTTCAATAATCTTTTCAAGGTCAGATACCTTGCGTTTCTCAGACAAAAGATTATTTTGTGTAGATTCTAATTTTTCTCTTAGTTTAATTACATCTTGTTTTGCTTTATTTAATTCTTCAATATCTTCGTCATTTTTTGATGGTTTCTTTTCTAATCTTTCAATTAATTGTTCTAGTTCTTCAATTCGTTTAGACGTTTCTAAGTTCTTTTGTTTTGCATTTTTATATTTATCTTTTTGTCTTTCTAAATCATCTTTTAGTTCATTTACTTCTTCTTCTTTTGCTTCATATCCTTTCATTAAATCAGAAACATCTCTAGCAATATTTTTTAATATATAAGCAAACATCTCTTCTTTATTAGTTGTCTTAGGTACCTCCCAGTTTTTATCTCTGATATATTTTCTTAATTCTTCAATTGTTATTATTTCTTCTTCTTTTGGTTCAGCTCTTGCTTTTGGAGATGGACTTCTTGCTCTTCCAAGGGCTGCTTTTTTTAATGTTTCTACTGCTTGATTATATTTTTCAATAGATACATTTTTTGATTTTTTACCACCTGATTCTTCTGAAGCATTTTCAGCAAAAATTCTTTTTAATATTGTTTTTGGAAGTTCAGGGTCAACGTCAGGATATTTTGATAACATTGAAGTTCTAAAGACTGAGATTGAAAGATTTGGAAATGATTTACGAAAGTAAATAATCGCTTCTGCTTCAATAATATCATCTAATGTTAATTCTTTCTCATCTTCATCGTCAGAAATAGAACCTCTTCTTTGACCTCTTGGTTTAGGTTCTGCTTCTTTTAAATAAGGAAGTTCTGGTTTTGGTGGAACTTCTAATTCTGGATTAAAATATTTCATCAAAGCAGCTTGATGATATTCAATAACTTCATTTCTTTTTTGTTCTCTTTGATTAGCAGGTACTAAATCTATTTGTCTTTTTATTATTTCAGCTTGATTAACAATTTTTTCACAATTTTCTGCTTTAGTTCCTAATCTGTCTCCAGCTTTAATAACTGTTACAGCTTTTTTAACAACAACAGAAGCAGTTGAATCAGCAGAACATTGTGATCTAGCAATATTCATATCGTTTGGGTCTCTACCAAAAAAATTTTTCCATGGAAATTTACTTGGTTCATCAGTTTTTTGTCTTGGCATTTTGTTATTACTAAAAGAAAAAAAATACTATTTAAATCACTTTACTATATCTTTTTATATAAAATTTACAAAAAATATCAATTTACTTTTTTAATAAACTTAAAGTTATTTTTTATTTGTTATAAATGTCCTCTACTACCGCTCAAAGAGAATTCAAATGTTATCAAAATGAAAATTTTAAATTTAAAAATACTTCTCTATTTACTTCTCTTAAAGTTAAAAAAATCAAAGGTGCTGTTATCTCTATCATAATTAACGGTATAACATTTTCTTCTACTAAAGATACTAACAAATATATCATATTTGACACTACAGATATTAGAAATCATTGTAGAGAAGTATTAGGATTAACCGAAGAAGAAAATAATTATATAAGATTAGAACAAACCTTTATGTATAATTCATTAAACGCATTATCTCATTATAAAAACATCTCTCTTGATATTTTAGATAACGCTATCTTCTCTGAAGACTTAGAAATTCGTTTTATTGTTGAAATTAAAAATCCGCCTTTAACAATTGAAGTATGCGAAACATATATTGTTAGTGATATTCATAGAGATACATATCAAAATTAAAAAGTATTAAAATTTTTAAAAATTAAAAGTTTTAAAAATTATTTTTTCAAAAATCTTTCATCATATATTTTATTTCCAAGATATAAATTATAAATTAATGTTATTACTATTAATGTTCCAAATACTCTATGTCCATTTAACCACATAGACCTTGTTAACCAACTTCCTTCATCTTTTACATATCTTCTTACTATAATAGCCCATCCTATATTTAATAAAAGTAATATTACTAATAATATTCCTACAAGTCCATGTCTAGTAGATAAAGAATGAATATTTTTTTCGCCTTCTAAATCTTTAGCATAAAGACTAATGGATATTCCTATGAAAGCAAGTAATAATACAGTTAACATGATGTGTTTGTGGTATGTATACCAATTTTTACCAATTTTACTTCTAAATATAGCGAATGTCATACCAATTGGCAATAAAATATAAAAAGTAATAATCATAATATATTTATGAATTGTAAAAAGTTTTTCAGAGTTCATGAATTTTATAATTATAAAATTATAAAATTAATTTTTATACAATTCCATGTTTTCTCATTTTTTTTGCAACACTCTTAGAATAACTCACCCATTTACCTCTTTTACTACCTTTTCGTCTGTTTTCTTCTCTTCTTTCTTTAGCTGATAGACTTTCTCTAACAACTTTTGGTAAATATCTTCCTTTGTGTTTTTTAGGATTACTTCCTCTAACATATCCCCATTTTTCTTTAGACCATTTAGTAAGACTGTTACAAGGATCTTTTTTGCCAATATATCTTCCACCGCGTTTTTTATACATTGCTACAGCAAGTTGACTTTTTCTAGCAGACCATTTTCCTGGTTTTCCACCTTTAGAACCGCGTTTAACAACAGATTTAACTTGTTCCCAAAGTTTTGGATTAGTTCGTTTGGCAGATGTAGGTTTACAACGACGTTTACCTTTTGCCCAAGGAGAACGTTTAAATGATTTCTTAGTCATTTATAATTATGTTAGAAAAATAATAAAAAGATGAAACATTTAAAATTTATTTTTTTTTCTTTTTAACTTAATAAAATAGTAAATATGTCAGGACTTTATCAATTCGGTAATGTAAGCCCACTCTATACTGATGCTGGCTGCCCAACTCAATGTTTCAGTAACAATGAATATGCAGGTTTATCTGATTATTATGGTGCTGTTCCAATCCCACCATCTACTGCAGTTCGTATCTATAATACTCCATTATCTGTTAATCCAAGTACTTATCAAATTCAAACTCCAGCTAAGTTAACTGAAGAACAAGTTCAACAAGCTGTTGCTTCTGCTAATGCAGCTAAAGCTGTTGCAGACCAAGAAGTCGCAAATGCTGAAGCTTTATTGAATCAATTTATTAGAATGAGACGTAATTAATTTTTTGAATAATATACGTTAAAGATTTTATTCATTTATCTATAATTAAATGAATAGATATAGCGATAAAGAACTTGATTTAACTGATAATGAAGGGGATTATAAAACTTTTAAATCGTCTAAATTTCATAAACGTAACAAATTTAATAAACATAGTAGAAGTCGTAGTAGAAGCAGAGACGACACCGAAGCAGAACAAGATGATTTTGAATACAATGATGATCCTGAAGAATTAGTTTATGTCAAAGAATTTAATATGAATGATATGCTTCCTAGAACAGTAGAAGACAAAGGAACTAAAATTGTGGTTATCGGTAAGCCCGGATGTTTTGCTCCAGGAACTAAAGTTTTAATGTATGATGGAAGTATTAAAAATGTAGAAGATGTAAAAATTGGAGATGTTTTAATGGGAGATGATAACACAGAAAGAAATGTATTAGAGTTATATCACGATTTTGAAGAAATGTTTGATATAATTCCTAATAAAGGAGAGACTTATACAGTTAATAGAAAACACGATTTAGTATTAGTTTGTACTGGATATAATAATATTAAAAAAGGAGAACAAGTTATTATTTCTGTAGACGAATATCTTAAGAAATCTGATACTTGGAAAAGACGATTTAAATTAATCAGAAGTAGTGGTATAGAATGGACTAATAAAGAAGTAAGTATTGATCCTTATTTATTAGGATTATGGCTTGGAGACGGAACTTCTGCTACATCTGAAATAACTAATATTGATGAAGAAGTATTAGAATTTTGTAAAAATTATGCAAATATTAATAATTTAAGATTTGATAAGAAATCTAAAAATTCTAAGTATTCGTATAGATTTTCTGCTATAGACAAAGAACATCGTAATGAATTATTAAAATCTTTGAAAGAATATAATTTAATAAAAAATAAGCATATTCCTTTTGATTATAAAGTAAATGATAGAGAAAGTAGACTTCAATTATTAGCAGGTATTATTGATACTGATGGATATTTAGACCAAAGAACTAATAATTACGATATTATTTTAAAGTCTGAAACATTATTAGATGATATTATATTCATTGCACGTTCTTTAGGATTTTCTGCTAATAAAAAAGTTTGTGAAAAATCTTGTGTTTATAAAGGTGAAATAAGAACTGGTACTTACTATCGTTGTTGTATCTATGGTTATGGTGTTGAAGATATTCCTTGTAAAATTTTAAGAAAACAGATTATTGACAATAGCAATAGAAATAAAAATAACTTAGTAAGTGGATTTACAGTTGTTTCTAAAGGACAAGGTGAATATTTTGGTTTTAGTTTAGATAAAAATAGATTATTTTTATTAGCTTCATTTGATATTGTAAAAAATACTGGTAAATCGAGCTTAATTCAAGATATCGTGGCTCACAAAGCCCATATTATTCCAGTATCACAAGTATTTTCAGGCACCGAAGAAAGTAATCATTTTTATAGTGAAAAAATGCCTCCTATCACTATTTTTAACAAACTTGATATGGGTGCTATAAAAAATTTTGTTGAACGTCAAGATCAAGCTAAAAAATTCTTAAAAAATCCTTGGGCTCTACAAATTATTGACGATTGTACTGATAATCCTAAAATCTTAAGAGACCCTGTATTTCAAGCTTATTATAAAAACGGTAGACATTGGAAAATGCTTCATATTTTAAGTTTACAATATTGTTTAGATGTTTCACCTGCAATTAGAACTTGTATTGATTATACTTTTATATTAAAAGAAGGTAGTAAAATAACAAGAGAAAAATTATGGAAAAATTATGGAAGTTGTATTGAAGATTTTGCAGATTTTTGTCAATTAATGGACCAACTTACTAATGACTTTACAGCATTAGTTATTAACAATCGTTCAACAAGTAATAAATTAGAAGATTGTGTATTTTATTATAAAGCTGACCTTTCTAGAATACCTATTAATTGGAAATTTGGTGCTGGTAGTTTTTGGCAATTTAATCACGATAGATTAAATCAAAATTTTGTTGAAAGTTTTTATTAATTTCTTTTTTAAAACATTATCTTTTATAACTATAAAAAATAATGTCTGAACGTCCTTGTGGTATAAAACCCACAGCTAAAAATAACGCATACACCAAAAATGAACTTATTAAAATAGCACAACAACTTGGTATTAGTTATGACCTTGCAAAATCTATGTCTATCAAAGAACTTTGCGATCTTGCTGGAATTGATACTTCTATAAGAGTCAAACATACTCCTGAAAACGAATGCAAATTTACCCCTAAAAATAAATTAATTCAAAAATATATTGATAAATTAACAAACCAAGGTATTTCTCAAGAACAAGCTGAAGAAATGTCAAAAGATTATCTTTGTGATATTATTTTTGACCTTCAAGCTAATCTTGTTGTCCCTGAAGATTTTGATGAAAAATCTTGCAGTTTATATGATACTGATATGTTAAAACGTATTGCTAGAAAACTTGGACTTGAATATCAATCTAGTATCACTAAAGAAGAACTTTGCAGAATGATTCGCGTTGAATATTTTATTAAAAAAAATGATATTAAATTTGACAATTCTAAAAATGCTGCTTGGAAAGACCTTGCTAAAGGAGATTATAAATGTTTACTTCCGCCAAATGAAGAAATTAAACTTGAAAAACACCAAGAAGATATAGCTCGTCATATGCTTACTCATAGAGGTTTAATTGCAGTTCATTCTGTAGGTAGTGGTAAAACTTTGTCTGCTGTCACTGCTATTAACTGTGTACTTGGAAAATATCCTAATCTAAAAGTTGTCATTATCACTCCATTAAGTTTAAAACAAAATTTTAAAGATGAAATGGAAAAATTTGGATTAAATTTAGATGATATCAATGTAGCTTCTAAAGTTCGTATTTTTTCTTATGAAGGTTTTGCTGTTTATTTTTCAAAACATCCTAATGAATGTAAAAATACATTTTTAATCGTTGATGAAGCTCATAATGTAAGGTCTGAAGTTAAACTTTCAACTGAAAATAAAATTGCTAAAGGCAGTAGAGCCTATTATATTATGAAATGTGCGGCAAGTGCTTTTAAAGTATTATTATTAACTGCTACTCCTATTGTTAATCGTCCTTTTGATATTCGTAATCTTATAATGATGGTAGACGGCATTGAACCAGAACAATCAAAAAATTTTAAATTTTTTAAACAAGTATTAAGTAACAAAGCATTAATTGAAGATCAATTAAAATGTAAAGTTAGTGTTTTTTCAATTGACCTTAAAAATAATCCTGATTATCCTAAACGTATTGATATGCCTATTGAATATATCACCATGGACAGTGATTATTATAATAAATATAGACAAATTGAATTAAATCAAATGGAAAATTCACATTATATTGACCTTGTAGGTAACTCTGAAATGTTTTATACATCTTTAAGAAGGTCTGTTAATGCACTTGATGCTGAATTTAGTCCAAAAGTTAATGCTATTGTTGATTTTATATTAAACGAAGCAAAAGCTGGAAGAAAAAGTGTTGTATATAGTAATTGGAAAGCTGCTGGTATGAATCTTCTTAGAAAAAGATTAGACCAAAAAGGTATTAAAAATTTATATGGTTATATTAGCGGTGATCTCACTGAAGACCAAAGAAAATTATTCAAAGATAAAATTAATAGTGGTGTTACTAAAATTTTATTAATTTCTAAAGCAGGAGGCGAAGGTCTTAATCTTAAAGAAATTAGAAATGTGATTCTTATGGAAAGTAATTGGAACGCAGCAATGGATGAACAAATTATTGGAAGAGCAATTAGAAAATTTTCACATAAAAATCTTCCAATAGAAGACCAAAATGTACGAGTTTATAGATATATTATGAAAAAACCAGCATCAATGGTTTCTCCTGATGAATTAAGAAGTATTGATGAAGTATTATATGAACTTGCTTATGAGAAAAAACAACCTATTATTAACGAATTTATTGAAATTATGAAAGATGCTTCAATTGAAAAAAATAATTGTGGCTGTGCTAACGATTCTGGTATTGGATGCGAAACATCTGGATTAGCTGAAAGAATTAAAAAAGAAAAAACACCAGAAGAAAAACAACGTGAAGAAGAAGAAAAACAAAAACGTAAAGAAGAACTTGATAAAATTATTTCTGATAGTAAATTTATTTACACTGCTCCAGATAATATGACTTCTTTAGCATTAGATATTACTGAAGCAGGTATGGCTACATTTAAAAAATTATCTGGCATTAAAGGTGATGTCATTAGAAGAAGACAACTTGAAATAGAAGATTCAGATGATGAAGAAGAAAAATTTGAAGAAATTAAATTAAAACAACCAAAGAAACGTAAACATGTTTGGGATGATGAAGAAGATAGTTATATTGAAGGAAATAGTCCAGCTCTAGACCCTGATGAAGAAGAATTAGATGAAAATGAAAATATAGAAGCAGAATTAATTGAATCTTCTCAAGAAGCCGCACTAGAAGATTCTGAAGAAGAAAGTTATACTATAAAATCTAAAAAGAAACCTAAGAAAGAAGAAGATGAAAGTTATACTATAAAATCTAAAAAGAAACCTAAGAAAGAAGAAGATGAAAGTTATACTATAAAATCTAAAAAGAAACCTAAGAAAGAAGAAGATGAAAGTTATACTATAAAATCTAAAAAGAAACCTAAGAAATCAAAATATGATTTTGAAGAAGAAGAACGAAAAGAAAAAGAAGAAAGAAAACGTAACATAGAAGAAATGGAAAAAGCATTAGATGAATTAGGAGGACCTGTACCTGAAGAAGAATTGAGAGATTATCTAAACCAATTTGCTAGTGAATCAGAATCTGAAATAGATATAGACGAATATATTAGACAAGCTGAAAAAGAATTTGAATCAGAGTCTGAAAGTGATAGAAGTGAAGTAAAAGTTGATTCTGGAAGTGACTCAGAATATGCTGAGCTTGAAGACGAAGATGATTAAATAATTTATTTTAAATATTAAAAAATAAATTATTCACTAATATCCATATAATATATTTTTCCATCATCATCTCTTTGTCTTATAAATTTTGTATCAGGAAGTAATAGTACTTCTTCTTCTCCTTCTACTTCACTTATTGGTTCAATATATAATGCAGATGTTCCTTCTGGAACTGTAATAATTTTTAAACAGCATCCTGTTTCTTTTTTAGTAAATGTCAGTGCAATTCTTTTACTTAAACTAGTTGAAACAATATTTGGAGATGAATACTCATTTGTTCCTTGTATTACAAAATAAGCATCTTCAGTTCCTCTGTATAATAACATATCTTGAGTAGTAACAGGTGCTCTTCTAATAATATTTACAATAATAGATTTAATTCTCATTATAGCTTTTTTATAATCTTCATTGCTAAAGATGCTAGTCCATCTTTTTAAATTATCAACTGAAAAATTTTTATTTAAAAATTTTGGAGCACGAATCCTATGAGACCTTAATAAATATGATAAATTAAAAAAAATATCATCATAATAATTCATTTCTCCACGTGCAATTTTTTCTCTAAAACGTTCCCAATTAAATGGTGTTACAAATTCTAATGTTACATCTCTTAATAAACTATGACCTCCATCTGTATATTGTTTTAGATAAGAAATTTCCCAAGGTTCAAGATTATTTAAATAATCTTTTTGTAATTTTATCCAATCTTCATACATTATTTATATTGATATAAACATTTTAAATATAAAATAATAAAATGACAACAGTTATTCAACAAACTTTTCAAGATTTATCAGAGTTAATAGAGAAATATGATACAACACGTGAAAAACTTGATAATATTATTATATTTTATACATTATTAAAAAATTCTAAACTTTCAAAAAATGAAGTTGATGAACTTTTAAAACTTGATACAAAAATTAAAATGTGTATAAAAAATTATACATTGTATGGAAAAAAGCCTTTATCTTACACTAAACAACAAAAAGTATTAAAATCTGTGAAAGAACCTTCTATAAATTATATAGAACAAAGTGCATTATTGAGTTTAGAAAATGTAAAAGAGGGAGATGAATATAATAGTTTAAAAAGTCCAGATAATGGTATAATATCAAAGTTAAAATGGTGGAAATAAATTGATTTTTTATTTATATTTTAGATATTTTTTATCAGTTAAAATGTCTGAAGGTTATTTATATTGTTTATCAAACGAAGCTAATATTGGTGTATTTAACATCGGGTTCACAGTAAGTTTGCCTAGTATATTATTAAGTAATATTAATGAGTTTATAGTAACGCCTAACTCACCTTATAAAATTGAAATTGCAAAAAAAGTAAAAAATCCAGATGATAAAAAATTAAAAATTCATAAAATATTAAATAAATATCGTATAGACTCTAATCAAAACTTTTTTAAAGTAAATGTTGAAAAAATTATAGATTTAATTAATTTAATTGACGGAGATTTGTGGGTAGAAAATAATGCTGAAAAAGAAATAGATAATATGTGTCGTGATATGTCATTGTGTTTTAATCACAAACAAGAAATTAGACACATAATAGGACAAAGTATATGGGTAGGTGTGTATGATAAAAATATAAATAAAATTAAATATGGAGATAAACGATATAATTCTCCAAGTGGATTTTCATCAGATCACTATCATATGTTAAGAAAAGATAGAAATAGTAATTCAAATGGATGGAAAGAATGCGAATATAAAGTAGGCGATGATTGGTTGTCTATTTATTCGTTAAAAAAGTTAAATTAAATTATTTTATATATTTTATTAAAAAAATATATAAAATGATAGAAGTAATTAAATATTAGATAAAATTATATTTACAATAATATCTATGTCTTGAGTTGACATATCACAATGACAAGGTATACATAAAATATTATTATAAATATAAGTAGAATTTGGAGTAAATAATAATGGTTTATAATATTTTCTACAGAATACATTATGTTCTTTTAAAGATTTTTCAATAATTAAATCTTTTGAAGGTAATATACAACATAAACAAGATAATAATGGATTATCATCACTAAAGTTAGGATAAAAACTTATTTTATTAGAAAGTTTACTTTTAAAATAGTTAATAACCTTAATAGTTTTTGTATAAATTTCATCAAAATTATTTAGGTGTTGAATAATATAAGCTGCTGATATATCTGACATTTTATAATTAGAGCCTAATGGATGCCAAATAGGATTTATTGCATTATTATCAATTCCAAAATTAATTAATTGACGTAAATATTTTGAAAATTGTTTATCAATAATAACTGCTCCTCCTTCTCCAAAACCTAGTGGTTTTGTATGATGAAAACTTAATGTAGAAGCATTTCCATAATTTAAACTGTTTTGACCTTTATAAAAACTATATGAAGTAGCTGCATTATCAAATATTAAATATTTATTATGTGTATTGCACCAATTTACATATTTATCTATATTTACTGTATTTCCAAACACATTAGTAACAATAATTCCATCTACTTTATCTTTTAAATCATCTGTTAATTCTAATCCTCCGTCTAAGTCAATGTCTTCTATTAAAATATCTTGTAGCATACCTTGAGCTGATGGAGGAAATGTAAAAGATTGAGTTGCCCATCTAAGTTTTTTATTATTATAAAATTCAATTGAATTTACAGCAACCCATATAGCTACACTTCCGTTAGTTACAGCAATAACATCTTTATCATCGTTAATTGATAATATTTTTCTAATGTTTTGTTCTAATAATTGTACTACAGGTCCGCCATTTGTAAATTGGTTATTTTTAGATGAAAGTTCTAATAAATTTTTTACAGTTTCATGATTGATATGTTTTGTAAATATCCAATTAACATTCATTTTTATTTTTAATAAGTATATTTTAAACATTAAAATTTTAATATTTAAATATGAATCTAGACAAAACTGAAATTATAAATATATTAAAAAAATCAGAGATGTATAAATTAGTTAAACAAATATCAGATACAATGCAAGGAAACACATTTCATCATCATTATTATATATTATATGATTTAAGAACTATATTAGGATCTTCTAAAAAAGTTTATACAGAAATTGGTACATATCACGGTGGTTCTTTATCATTTATGTTACAACATGATTATGATACCGAATACATATGTATTGATCCGTGTATGTATCCAGACCAAAGTAAAAATATTGAAAATAATATTAAAAAATTTAATAAATATGATAGAAAGGTAATGTTATATAAACAATTTTCCAACGATAAAACATTAATTGAACATTTAAAAACAATTAATTTTAAAACAGATATTTTATTTATAGATGGAGACCATAGTGAAAACGGAGTTATATCTGATGCTTTATTATATAAAGATTTTATAAATCCGGGTGGATTTATTATATTTGATGATTATAACGATGAACTTTATTCTCCTGATGTAAAAAAAGCAGTAGATAAAATAGTAAATTATTTAAATAATTATGAAATTATTGGAGATTTTGAAAATATAAACGAAGTATATCCTTCTAATATAACTAGAATAAATGAGTTTATAGTAAGGAAAATTAATTAAATAAATTTAAATCAAAAAAAACTTGTATAAAATGTCAAATTATTTAACAAATGAAGAAATAAAACAACTTGGTTTTCAAACTTATGGAATTAATTTATTTATTAGCAGAGATGCAAGATTTTATAATCCTTCTAACATAATATTAGGAAATAATATAAGAATTGACGATTTTTGTTTAATATCTGCTGGAAAAGACAATGATATAACAATAGATGACTATGTACATATTGCTGCAAATTGTTTAATATATGGAGCTGGAGAATTACATATTAAAAGTTTTACAGCTATATCTAGCGGATGTAAAATTTATACGTTAACAGATGATTTTAGCGGTGATTTTTACCCAACTTTACCTATGTTATCAAATAATACAAAAAATGTTTTATATAAAAAAACAATTATAGATAAATATGTTATAATTGGAACAAATTCTGTAATTTTACCAGGATGTAATATAAACGAAGGAGTTGCTATAGGTGCTTGTTCGTTAGTTAATAAAATTTGTAAAGAATGGTCTATATATATAGGAAGTCCAATAAGATTCTTAAAAAATAGGTCTAAAAAACTATTAGATATTAAATTAAACGAATGACATTGGTAACTGAATTAATTGAATCAATAAAAAATAAAATATCATCAGACAACGATATAACATTTGCAATATGTATTTCTACTTATCAAAGAAAAAACGGAAAAACTCCTGAATATTTAACAAGATGTCTAAATTCTATATTACAACAAACTTATAAAAATTGGAAGTTATATGTTTATGGAGATAAATATGAAGATGAACAAGAATTTGATAAAATTTTATCTATAATTCCTACTGAAAAACTTGTAAAACATAATATGGAAGTTGCATTAGAAAGACAATCATCGTTATCTAAAAAAGAATTATGGTGTATAGGAGGTGTTAATACAATGAATACTGTAAGACAAAAAGTTATAGACGATGGATATGAATGGATTTGTCATTTAGATGATGATGATTTTTGGAACATTTATAGACTTGATATTTTAAACGAGTCGATAAAACGTTTTCCAGACATTTGTTTTATTTCTAATTTTTCTACTTGGAATGGAACTATATATCCTCAATATAATAATAATTATATATTTTATAATAATATAAAAATAAATCCTGGTTGTTGTATTCATTCTACATTTGTCATTAATAAACGTATATTAACTAATTTTAAAATGAAAACTGTAACAGATTATAAAGAAAATGAAGAAATTGAAGCTGGAGATTGGCAATTTTTAACTTATTTAAAAAATTATTTAGATAATAATGTAAATGAAAAAGTATTATTTATTCCTATATTACTTACATATTATCCACAAGGAGGTGAATCTAAGAATTAAATTGATTTATTTTTATATATTTTATTAAAAAATATATAAAAATGACTACTCATACTATAGCTCGTAATATTTATGCACCAATTATTAGAAAAGTTCCATCAGAAATATTTGTTTCTCGTAATATGTTTAATTTTGTAAAAATAAATGAACTAAATAATAAAGAAATACCTTTAAGAACAACTATTAATTATTATGTTAAAAAACCAACTTATTTAGGTTATTCTCATTCTCTTTCTTATAGCAGTGTATTAGATATAACTTATTTAGACTATAGTTTTATGGTTAATCCTTTGGTATATGATAGTATAAAAAACGAATATATATTTCCAACAAAAGAACAAATAGAATTTGTAAAAAAAGAATTTGATTATATGTTACATTATTTTAAAATAAATGAAGTATATGATTATTTTTTAATAGATGATAACGTGTATATAAATTTTACAACTGAAGAAGTTAATTAATTTTATTATTATATTAATAATAATAAAATGAATAAAGAATTTATTCAAGTATTTTATATAAGATTAATAGTTCAACTTTTAATATTTTATAGTAATATTAACCCTATAACAAAAATTATACTAATATTTATATCAGATAATGTTGACAGTGAAGTTTATAGATTAAAACATAAAGATGTTAAATTAAGATTAGTAGAAGAATATCAAACAGTTGATAAAATAAATGATATAATTGGTTATATTTTATGTCACGATATCATTTATAAAAATAAGTTAATATCATCTGACAAATTTAAATTATTAACATATCTCTTAATATATAGAATAATTGGATGTTTTATAGTATATAAAACAAAAAATAGAGCACTTTTTTTATTATTTGTCGATCTCTATAAAGAAGTATTTTTATTATTTTATTTTATCAAAAATAAAAAACTTTTTGACTTATTATTTATAGCTGTATTATTTATTAAGTTATATGTAGAATATTCATTTCATTATAACATTAAAAAGTATAATGTATAGGTTGTTCTGTAGAATCTTCTGTTATATTATTTACTTCAAAAATAGGTATATTATCTTGATATAAAATTATATCTACGTCATTTAATTTACCCATAATTATAATTTCTTTTAATTTAGTATGACCTATATCAAAACTTAGATTTGATGCCTTGAATAAACTTGCGCCTCCTCTTCTAATTATTCCTGCTGGTTTTCCATTATCTCTTAAAATAACATTTCCACTTCTATCTCTAAAGGTTAATTCAAGTAATTCAGAATTTTTAAAATTTTTAAATTCTATTCTATAATCTCTCGCTCTTGTAATATATAAATAAACACTTATACTTATAACTATAAATAAAAATAAAAATATAACAATTTTATACATTTTGTTATAAATAAAAGAAAATAAATTTAATTATCATGACAATATGAAAGTATCTTATCTTTACACCAACTAAAATATTCTTTTATTTTGTCTTTATATGTCATAGCTATAGAAAAAGTTATTAAAAATATTCCTAAAATAGCTTCAAACATTATTTCATTAAAATTATTTATTAACTAATTAATAAATAATTTATCCTTATAAATTTATTGTCTTCCATTCACCAGGAAGAATTTTGACAGAGTCATTAATAGTTGTAAAATTGTTTGATATAGAAATAGTTGCATCCATATTTCCTAATAAAACTAACTTTTTTGGTATTCCTTTAGTAACTAAATTTATTTTTATATTATTTTTGAATAATAAAGTACCATTAAACAATATTTTTATTGGACCATCATTATCATTAACATTATTTAATATATTATCATTTTCATCTAACATTGCGAGAAAATTAACTTCTATAGGTGAAGTAACTGATGTAAATGTTATATTAGTGTTTACTAATATAGGTTTTTTATTTTTAAGCGCAAGTATTTTATAGTATAAACCTATACAAAATATTATTAAAAGTATAATAATAACTATATAAACTATTTGAATATCCATTTTTATTATAAAAAAAAAGAAAAAAAATTAGTTAACAAATAATTTAACTTTAACTTTACAAATATTCTCCAATCATTAACTTTAATATATCATTACATATAACATCGTTATTTTTTGTTTCTTCGTACAACCTTAATTTATATAATCTATAATTTTCTACTAAATCTTCTAAACGGGTTTGAAAAAATTCTCTTTCTTCTTTACATTGTTCGGTATTTGGAATAGTTCTGATATGTCGTTTATATAAATCTAAACTTGGTGCTGGATCTATTCCCATCAACATAAATTCTAAAATCCATTCTTGAGAACATTGAATATAAAATCTTCCATTTTCATTTGACAGATTTACATTACATTGTTTAAATAATTCTAACACTCTTCTATCTCTACACATTACATATGGAGATACATTATAATCATAGGTAAGTGTTAAGTCTAGATTTGGAAATTCTTTTTCTATTATTTCTAATTCTTTGTCGTTTAATTCTTTTCTTATAATTAAACTATATATTTTTAACATATTTAAATATTTATCATGATTCTGATTTGGCACCAATGTTTTATAAGTATTTTGATATAATTCACGAATTATAGTGATATGACTTAATCCTACATGTGGTTTAGAAAAATGAGAAGCTTCCCAATCAAAGTTATATCCTAATTTTGGATGATAGAAATTGTATCCTTGAGATACCATATATTCTAAACAATCATATGTTTCTGTATTTAATAATATAAATGGTAAATTGACAGTCTCTATAGTTCTATTATTAAATATACCTAATGCCTTTTTAAGTTCTTCGTTAATAATTAAACGTGATGTTATATTAATTACTTTTTGTATATCAATATAAGGTAAAAATGTTTTAAGCATATCTATTGGTAAAATATTATTTGTAGAATGCGACATAGGATTATCCATGGTTCTATCTATTAACAGTCTATAAAATAAAAATGTAACAATATCTTTTGTAAATAGTTTAATATTATCAAGAAGACTTTGAATACACTGTAAACATCTATTATCGTTTTGTCTTGAAAAATATTTCTTAACTAATCTAGCTATTATCACTTCTAAACTCACTATAGTATCTTCGTTATTCTCTAAATAACGATTTAATAACTCACAATGTTTTAAAAAATTTAACTCATCTTCCATATACATATCAAATAAATATAAAATATAAGAATTACTATGAGTAATTATTCTAGTAATGTCTGCGTTTATAATATCTAATTCTGGTCTTTCTCTCATAAATATATGAGATGGAAAATTACTAACAAGCGTATTTTGTCCTTGAAATAATTGTTTTGATTTATAATATTGTTTAACAGCGCCATCATCTTTATTATTACAATAGTGTGCTAATAAGTGCAACGTATACATATCTTAATGATATTAAATAATTATTTTATGTTTTTAAAATCATTTTGTTTATCTATACTTGAAAAATAAGCTAAAGAAGCGTGTATATCATTTAGACTATCTTCTAGACTAGATACTGATTTTTGAAACTTATTTGTTAACCATTTTAATAAACTAATCTTCTTAACTCCTCTATTACTTACAATTTTATCATATTCTTCTAAACTTTTTTTAGTTTTTTCACTAATATAAGGAAGAGGTTTAGTTAGTAAATTTTCTTTATCTAGTGTAGAGTTTACATATACTAATTTAGATCCGTTATATACCCAAAACCAATAATGAATAATAGGTCTTTTTTTATTTTCTATAATAAGCTTAGCAGTAATCCAGTCAAGTACTTCTTTTGATGTATTAAATAAGGGCACGTCATCTTCTGTATTAAATCCTGTACTAGAAGTATACTTGTAACCGAAAAATAATTTATACATTTAATATAAATTGATTTTTTTCTTAAATTTATATCACAAAATATCATTTATTTGATTTATAAAAATGTCTAACAAACGCCGTATTATTATTGAAGATGATTGCTCTATCAGCCTTAATCAACTTAAACAACTCAAAGGTAAAGTATCTTTAGGGTTATGTTGTATTAACAATTCTCTCCGTGGTACTAATAAAAAAAATGAAATTTTTTGTAGTCGTAGTATGACTCGCAAAACTTTTACTGTAGAACGAGCTAAAGAATATGCCCTTAAAAACATTGCTGACATCTCTAAACTTATAGAATGGAACGCAGCTAATGGTATAGACCATCTTCGTCTTAGTAGTGATATGTTTCCTCATTATACTGACGACGAAACTGAACCTTATACTATGACTTTTGCAAAAGATGCTTTACATCAAGCGGGCGAATGTGCTCGTAAACATAATCATCGTATTACTATGCATCCTGGACAGTATAATCAAGTTGGCGCTAAAACACCTTCCGTATTCGATCATACCTACAATGACCTTAAAATGCACGCTGATATACTTGATAATATGGGTGTAGGAGAAGATGGCGTATTATGTGTACATGGTGGTGGTTTATATGGTGACAAAGAATCAGCAATACGTCGTTGGATCGAACAGTTTGACGATTTACCTCGTAATGTAAAAAATCGTTTAGCTATAGAAAATTGTGAAAAATGTTATTCAGTACGTGACTGTTTAGAAATTGCACAAGCTTGTAAAATTCCTTTAATCTATGACTGTCATCATTATTATTGTTATAACCAATTACATCCTGAAGAAAAAACTGAAGATATCAATGATATGATGGATGAAGTAGTAGAGACTTGGAAAGGTATGTGTCCTTGTTTTCATGTAAGCGAACAAGCTCCTGGCAAAAATGTAGGTGCTCATTCAGATTATGTAGAAGCAATACCCGATCACATGTTACTAGTGCCTCTCAAGTATAATACAAAATTACATATAGAGGTAGAAGCAAAGGCAAAAGAAGCTGCTATTAAACATCTTATGAAAAATTATAAACAAATGTTTTAAAATAAAAAAATTAATATCGTATATATAATATATACAATATTATGTGTGACTGTTTATTCAAACCAAAAATATTAGATTATAACCCTAAATTCATTGGAAAAACTTTTTATGGACAAATAACAGATATATTAGATGGTGCAACCGTTTTAATTAATTTTTGTGTAGGCTACGACTGCTTTACTATTAGATGTGTTTTAAATAAATGTGAAAGATTTTCTTATAATTATGTAGAAAAACAACAAGGTTATTTACGAAGAAAATCAATTAGTAAAAAAGAACCATTAAGTTCTTATGACTGTAGTAATAGCGATTATTATGCAAAAACTACAAATATGTTTGTTTCTATTTTAAAAAATACACATTATTTTTCTTTAGAAGTAGCTGATTTAAAAAAAATTAATAAAGATCTTAAACATGACCCTATTCAATGTAATTTTAATATAGTGGGATATAACAACGAACATTATATTATTTATTTATATCATCGGTCAAATGTTAGAATGTCTATAAATGATTTAATACTTGAACGTATTTTTTAATTTTTTATTAATTATTTTAATAAAAAATTTAAGCCATCGGTATAAAGTTCCAATTAAGGATATTACAACATTTTTGATAAATTTCATCATGTTCTCTTAGACGAGTTGGAGTTTTAAGATAATTTAAGTCTTCATGTGGGACCTTTACCTTTTGTTTTAAAAGAAGTTGTCTTAAAACGTAATGACTGTTAAGAAAATTATCTCTTGTAATGTTAGTTTCTTGTTTATTAAGAAGTACACAAAAAGCGTCGACTAAAGAATCAAAATCTTCATATAATTGTTTTTCATATTGAGAAATACAAGGACATTCTTTTCCTGTAATTTTACTATAAATTAACTGAATATCTTCATAGTGATTAGAGTGATTAGTAGCTTTAAGAAATTCACGAATATGAGATTTTTTAAGTTTTTTGTAACGTTCTATAGGATTGTCATATTTTTTATCACAAAGTCCTTCTTTTTCAATAAATTTATAAAGATCATCGTAAACTTTGTCAGGAATATATTTATTTTGTTTTCCTTGAAATTGATTAATAGTGTCTCTAAAGTGACACCGTTTTAAATATGTAAATTCTTTGTGAACGTTAATACGAGTAGAGTCGTCGTAAGTAGAGTTAGGTTCATCAAATACAAGTTCATTTTCAACGTAGCCACATTCAGAGCAAATATTTTCAGAGATAGGTTCATTGCAGTTTTTACAATAAGAGGTAGTTAAGGTTTGATTAAATATGTTTTCATTTTTCTTTTTCTTTTTAGTTTCATCAATCAAATCTTTAAAAATATCGTTTAAAATGGTTTCAGGAAACATTTGTTTAATAGTATAAGTAAATTGGTCGATTAAATCTAAAAGTTCTTCATTTTTATCTGATTTCTTTTTTCCCATAAAAGAATTTTTAATAGGAGTTTGAATTATTTTTTTATATTGGTCGATAATTTGTGTTATATTTATTTGATAAAATGAATCTTGATATTGAATAAAAGCGATATGTCCGTTAATTTTTTTAATTTCTTTAATATTATCTTTAAACTCTTTGTATGAGAGTTGTTTATTTAAAATTTTATCAGTAGACTTAATTTGATTTAAAACAAATTGTTTATCTTCTTGTAAAATACCGTATAAATCAAATGACGAATAACAAGATAATGCAAGATTTTGACATTGTTGTTCGTATATAGGTATTTTAGCTTTCTCTTGTTTGATATATGTCATAATTTTATTATGATAATATATCAAATCTTCATTTTCATTTAATTTAAACATTCCTTAAATGAAAATGATAATATCTTTTAAATTATACTTTAAAAAAATTCAAACTTGTGTGTTGGCTTTATGGTTGATTTAAATGGAGCTGAAAGAAAATCAAAACTTCCTGATTGATAACGCATTACTGCAATAAATATAACTAATAATATTACTAATGCTAAAGCAATACCTCCGCCAGCACCAATTCTATAAGTAAACATACGAATACGATTAATAATAGTTTCTCCACCATATGTCTTACCACCTCTTAAAAAATTAATCATACCTGCTTGTTCTGCTTCTTTTTCAGTAATTTTTTGATTATCATGAAGACCGCCTTGCATCATATTGATGTCGGTATTTCTAATATATTGAGTCATTCTTTGATGGCTATGCATTTTATTTTTATTTAATACAAAAGATAAAATTTTTTAAATCATATCTTTTATATCTTTAAAAAAATTTACTATTTCTTCATAATATATTAATTTTTCTAAATTATCAGTTCTTACCCTTGAAAATAAATTATACACATCTGTCATTTTACTTGTCCCTCTATTTGTTATTATTAAATTACTTAATTTATCAACTCTTTCTGTATATTTTGCACTAAGTTGTCTACTTGAAAATGAATTAATATCTTTATATACTTTATTTAATATTGGTGTTATACGGTTAATCTCTACATCTACTCCACTTAATATTTTATTTGTAAATAATTGTTCAAAATTTAATATATCTCTATCTAACGATGATGCCATCTTATAAAATGTTTCTAATTCAATTACAAAAAATACTCCTGTTGTTACAAATGGATTTGCAAAGATATAACTTTCCACTGCATCATGTCTATTAATCACTGTCATATAAGTCTTTTGAACTATCGCCATCTTATATATCCCGTCTTTTACTACTTTAACAAATCGATTCATCATGTTTTCTGTTCGTTTTCTAATTTCTTGTTCGTATGATGCTGTATGAAAGTTATTTTCTTCATCTTCTTCTTCTATTGTTAAATTAACTTGTGGATAATTTTTAATACTATTATCAGACTTAATATTAAATTTTGAAGGAATATATAATAAAAATTCTACTCCTGTATTTAAATACATTAATAATAAAAATACAGTACGATTATCGTATGTAAAAATACCATTAACTGAAATCTTTGTTTTTTGTAAAAAACTTAATAAATTAGATAACTCAAAAACCTCTTCTTCTTCTTCTCTATGTTCTTCGTTATATGGATCAGACATTTTTTAACAAAATATTTATCACTTTAAATTTAAGATATTTTTTTAAAAGGTTAAATATTTTATATTATATTTTAAAAAAGAATGTCTGTCGTTGATAATATGCGTGTCTCTCCTCAAAAACGTGAAGTTGGTGAAAAAATTGACTCTCTCCCTACCGACGAACAATATGATAAAAATCCTCAAGAATTAGATTTAATTAACTCTATCTTTCTCCCTAAAGAACCCGCTTTATTTGGTATGAGTAAAGAACTTAGAGCTGCTCTCTTTGCTGGAATTGTTTATGTGATTTTAACTACTCCTTGTATCTATCAATATATTGAACGTTGTACTTCTAATAAAACTATGTTAAATCTTATTGTCATTTCTATTGTTGTTATATCAACATATCTGTTTAACAGATTTTATTGAACGCTCTTTATACTGGGGTTTATATTTGATTTCTAATTTATATTTTATAAGTTGATTTATATCTATATTTTCATATTTAAAATGTTGAAATGTAATATTATTTTTATCTTCGTCTATAACTTTATTTAATAACAATTTTGGGTGTATTAATTCAGTCATATACTTTTTTATTATTATAAAAAAAAATAAAAAAGTTTTAAGAATTTTATTATATATATTATATGGAATATACAAATTTTGGAATGTATGCTATTAAAGTCTTATTATCCAACTCGTCTAAATCTACTTTAGATGAAAAAAATCTTGAAACTATCTCTAACCTTAAATTCATCGGAACTATACAACCTGGAGAAAGAATTGATAGTAAGACTCTTCAAGTCGAACACCCCGGTATTTTTACCTCTATAAAACGCTTTCTCACTGGTGAAAGCAGAACTGCTCTATATGAATTTGTCACCATTACTATTCATAGAATCTTTGAAATTATCAACGCTAAATGTAACTCTGAAAGTATATCTGACAAATATATGTGTAAAAATATGATTAATGATTTAATAAACTCTATCATAGGCCTTAAAAATATCCAAAAAACATATGAAAAAGATAAAAAATTTTATTGCGAAATTGACACTCTTATTGAATCAGTTCGTGCAAAACTTACTGAACTTGAAATTAAACATTCTGAGATCTTTACTCTTGATACGGTGAAAGATGAAAATCAAAAAGAACTTATAAAATCTATCGAAACTCCAAAAAATAAAAATAAATAATTTTCTTTTTATATTTTTAAAATGAACTTAAGATATTATAAACGCGAAGAAGAAGAAAAGAAAGGTATGAGCGCTGGGTTAATTGTACTTATTATACTTCTTATATTATTTTTTATTATAGCTGGAGTATCTACTAATAATCCTGTAGGAGGATTTATTTGGATGGGTAATGCATTTGGATTTTTATTTGAACTTATAGGATCTTTATTCAGATAAACATATTAGATATTAATTTTTTTATATATTTTTATATATAAAAAGATGGCAAAACGTTCTATGACCGTTTCTGAATGGTGGAATAATAATGGTATTTATTGTATTATCATCGGTTGCTTTATCGGTCTTCTTTTATTTTATTTTTTTGGAAAAAATGATAAAAATACTGATGAAATTCATAATTTTTTTTATAAAGGTAAAGATTATTCTCAAAGATTAAAAAGAGGTCCTTTTGAAAGTAAAGGCGAACTTATCTGTAAAGATGTTGCCACTCGTTTATTTAATAAACCATTTAGAAAAATTCGTCCTAATTTTTTAAAAAATGAAAAAACTGGTAATAACCTTGAAATAGACGTTTATAATGACGATTTAAAACTCGGCATAGAATACTCTGGACGTCAGCATTATGAATATGTTCCTCATTTTCATAAAGATATGAATGCATTTTTAGAACAAAAATATAGAGACGAAGTAAAAGAAAAGAAATGTAAAGAAAATGGAATTAATTTAATTATTGTTCCTTATACAGTAAAACATAAAGACATTGAACATTTTATATACAAAGAAGCAAAACAATTAGGTTATAAAGTTTAATTAATTTTTATTATTAAAATTAATTAAATTATTTATTTAATAAGAGCCAGCACAATTTGCTGGATCATCTCCGCAACCGCCCATCATATTTCTCAACATCTTACCACGATGGTCAGCCTTTAAATGATGTTTTACATATTGAGATTGATACATATTATGATTTCTATTTTGTATACGATTCTGAATATTTTTATATAGATCTTCGTCTTGTCTCTTTCTAATCCATAAAGGTCTAGCAATAGTACCTGAACCACCTGCTACAATACCTTCACCTTGTCCAGCGCTTTCTCTAAATCTTTCAATGTTAAAGCCTTGAGAAGGAGATGGACAAGCGCAAGGTTTTCTCATCATCAAGAAGTAGAGCGCAACTACTAATAAAGCAATAATAATCATATGTTCTTGTTCCATATTTATTTTTTAATAAGAACTCAAGAAAAAAATTATTTTTTAAATTTTACTAATTTAAAAAATATGTTAAATGGATTTTGATGACAGTGAATTTGATAATTTTATTCAAATCGGTAAAGGAAGTTATGGAACCGTATTTGGAAACCAAAACAAAGTTTTTAAACTTATGAACTTAATAATGATTGATAACGATAAACATTTTGCTTTTATTGATAATAACATACGTGAACTAGTCTTTTATAAAACAATTCATTATAAAAATATTATAAAAGATCCAAATACAAATTATACTTACAGCCTCATACCTGACAAAAAACCAATATCTATCTCTTTTTATCAAGATATTTTACTTAAAAAAACTAATCATACAGTTAAACTAGTAATGAAAAATCACGGAATACCCCTTAATAAATTTAATGTAACACAAACTACAATAAGTTCTAGAAAATTAAATCTATCTATTATAAAAATAGATTTTTTAAATGTATTAATCCATCAGATAGGTAATTCAATTTTATATCTTCACGAATCAAATTTTTCTCACGGTGATTTAAAACCTAACAATATTCTTTGTAACTTTAATAATCATAAATTAACATTTAATTTAATAGACTTTGGAAGCGTTTGTTTTAATCATACTGATAAAATATATTATAAATTTCATAGAACAACGATATTATATTGTTCACCAGAAGAATGTCAAATAGACCATAAATATTATAAAGAAAATGATATATGGTCTTTTGGTTGTATTATATATGAATTATATACTGGAAATATGTTTTTAAAAGATTTATTAATTTTATTAAAACAACAAGAATTATTTTATGATATATACGTTCATTATTCTAAACAAGAATATTATGAAACATTATATAAAATATTTATCTCTATTTCTCAAGAAGTGATTGATAATTTAATAAAAGAACATGTTGACGATCAGTTAGTAAGAGATAAAGTATTAAAATGTTTAATAATAGATAGAACTAAACGTATAACAATAGATAAATTAATAAACAAAGAATTAAAAAATGATGTAAAACATGATTTATATACAATTGAATATAATTCTATAAAGAAAAATTCATATTTATTACTTCGTCCACAATGTATAGAATATGCAAAAAAAACATGTGATAAAAAATGGCTTGGCAATCCCTATGTTTATGGACATTCTATAATGTTATTTGATAGATTTTTAATAAGAACTATACAATATACTAACGAAAATTATGACATTGTTTTAGTATTACTTTTATGTATAACATTAAGTACAATTATATTAAATTGTGAAATAGTAAAAAGCACTGATATAATAGAAGAGTATTATGAGATTACAAAAGTACAATTATATCAATCAGAAATATTACAAACATTTTATTTATTAATAGAAAAGTTTGATTTTTTATTTTTTAACTATAGTTTTGACTTATATTTTAAAGATAAAAATTTTGAAACCATAGTTGAAATAACAAAAAAATATATACTTTCAAATAACACAACAAATGGTCTTATAGAATATACAAAAAATATTAATTAACTTTATTTAATTAATATTTTATTAAAAATCTTCATCAAATGCTATTTCTTTTTGACTTTCGTGTGTAATTACACTTTGTTTTGCATAATTTGATACACGTTTTTCAAAAAAATTAGTCTTTCCTTCTAAAGAGATTAAATCCATCCATGGAAATGGATTTTCAGTATTATATAACTTATCATTCACCATTGTCATTAACATATGGTCTGCAACATATTCTATATATTGACACATTAACTCTTTATTCATTCCTTTCAAATTATATGGTAAACTTTCTTTTATAAATTCTTTTTCAATGTCTACTGCTTCATTAACAATCTTTTTTACAACATTTATATCTAATTTATTTTTAACATATTTATTATAAACCATACAAGCCATATCTCTATGCATTCCTTCATCTCTTGCGATTAATTCATTAGAATGTGATAAACCTTTCATTAATCCTCTTTTCTTGAGCCAAAAGATGGAACAAAAACTTCCACTAAAGAAAATTCCTTCAACACAAGTAAATACAACAAGACGTGTTATAAAATTACTATTTTTAATATAATGTCTTGCCCATTCTGCTTTCTTTTGAATACTTGGAATTTTTACAGTAGCATTAAACAAACGATCTTTAAGGTCATTATCTTTTACTAAAGTATTAATTAAAATTTGATACATTTGAGTATGAATATCTTCCATCATTTCTTGAAAGTGTAAAAACATTTTTAATTCAGGAATTTTAACTTTTTCAGTATATTCTTCGTCTAAGTTTTCATTAACAATAAAATCACTACAAGCAAAAAAGGCAAGAACCATTAAAATAAAGTGTTTTTCTTCTTCATCAAGTTTTTCCCAATCAGTTATATCATCTACTAAAGATACTTCTTCGGCAACCCAAAAGGCAGCTTTTGCTTTATTATACATATCCCAAATATCTTCATATTTAATTGGATAAAGTTTCATACGGTCATCAGAGCAAATAGGTTCATCTTTATATAAAAATTCGTTTTCTTCAATAAGGCTAGACATCTTTTATATATACTAAACAAAATAATTATTTAAATTATTTTTAAATAATTATTAAAATATCATTTTATTTTTCAGGCTGAATGTATAGTCTAAAATAATTGTTTATTACAGTTAGAAGTAAGTATGACGAAAATAGCAATTTTTAGCAGTTTCTTTATAATGTTCTTCATATTGTTGATTTAGTTTTTTTAATTGTTTAGCAGAATGATTGATAACAAATAAAGGATTATATTTATTAGTGTTTAATAATGAATTTAAATATTTATAACATACAAATTGAGGAGGTAACGCTTTAATATTATTAATAATAGAATGTTTAATACATTGAATTAATAAATATGTTAATTGGTCTTGTATTTTATCAGGTAATATAATTTTTTGATTTGTAGTGATATAATGTCTTAAAAATCCATAAGAATTATTCCAAAAAAGTTGAAATTCACCATATTCGCCATCGTCGTCTTGTTCTATACATTTAATAGAATTATATAAATTAGCTTTAGAAAGTTCTCCGTTAAATTGATACTTGATTAAATTCTTAAAACATTCAATTTCTTCGTCAGTATAAATTTTGCCAGTAATTTCAAGAATAAAACCTTTAACGTCTTCTTCAATTTGACGTAAATAATTTTTCATTTTTATAAATACAAATGTTTTATTTAAATGTTTTTTTCTTAATATTTAAATAAATGACTGATATATTTCAACCACATTGGGTAGAAAGGATACCTTTTAACTATACCGAAATTAATACTGATGATAAAGTAAAAAAATGGGAAAAAATGCCAGGAAACATATTTGAAAATCGTAAACAAGTAACTGAAGTATTATTAAATTTTCCTTCAAGTGTTAATACTAAAGAATTTATAAAAAATTATCAAAATTATTATGGTCCTGAAAAAAGCTCATTAGTAACAAATTGGGCTAATGTTGCAAGTGATATTAATACATTTGAACTTAAAGATAGTTTATTAATATCAGATGGAAGTTTAATTAATCAAGTTATTATTTTTTTTAATTTACAGATGACACCTAATGAAGTAAAAGATTTTTTATTAAATAAAGGTTTAGATGAAATGGTTTTAATTCCAGCGTTAATTTTAATATTAAATAAAAAAAGAATAAATAATAATTTTGATTACTTTGTAAATCTTCGTGAAGTTAATGGTTATAAACAGATTAAGAAATTAGGTAAAGGAGCATATGGAACAGTATATAAAGTAGAAAAGAATAACGTAGAGTATGCTGATAAAGAAGTTAGTCAATTAGATTTAAATGAAGTTAATATTTTATGTACTTTCGAACATCCAAATATTTTAAAGGCAATAGATTTTTTTAAAGATCCTGTTGAAAATACTTCTCATATTATTTTAGATTTAGCTGAAGGAAGTCTTACAGATGAAATAGAAAGTGGAAAATATATAAATATAAAAACAAAAGATATGTGGATGTATCAAATTTTAAGCGCTGTAAACTTTTTTCATAAAAAAGGTTATTATCATTGTGATATTAAACCTGATAATATTTTAATAAAAAATGGAAATGCAGTTTTAGCAGACTTTGGATTAGCTTATCCATTTGAATACGATCAACAATTTTGCGGAACTCCTAGTTGGACTGCTCCTGAAGGATTACAAGATGACCATTGGGGTAAAGATGCAGCATATCGTCAAGTTCAAAATTATCAATCTATTGATATATTTTCATTAGGATGTGTTTTAGTATATGTTTATAGCGGAAACCAATTGTTAGATTATCGAAAGTATCCTGATGTTACATCTTTATATGACGCTTATTTAAAAGACTATAAAAAAGTTATTAAAAATATGAAAATGAATTTATTGATTACAAATTTAATTGAACAAATGTGTGCTCCTCTTACTATGGACCGTATTGAAACAGTAGAAGAAGTATTAAAACATCCAGTATTTAAAAAAATAAATTACGATGTTCCAATTCCAGGACAATTAATAGTTATTCCAGAAAAATGTTCTACTGTTTTATTTGATTCTTTCAAATGGATTATGAATATTTTTACTAAATATAAATGTCATATTTTACTTGCTTATTTAACTATTAGTATGTCAAAACGAGTATTTGAATTACAAGGTGGTAAAACTAAGATTGTAGTAGCTGCTTGTGCTATTATTTCAGACGAACTATTAGGATTTAATAGTCTTCGATCGGTAAACTGGAAGTCTGAGATTTCTGAGATAACAATGCCTACTAAATATATTTATGAATTATATGATAAAATACCATATATATTACAAGGTAAATTTAGAGCACCAATGTTATATGATATTGCATCAAGTTTTCAAGAAGCAATATTTGGATTAGGTTGTGCAATGGTATGTTGTCCAAAAACTATTGAAGAAATACATTTAGAATATACTGCAAATGAAACTCCTCGTTTATTACAAAATAGAACTGATAAAAATTCTATAATTACCGACCAAGATTATAATGATATATTTGCAGACACATTTATGAAAGTTAGAGATAATGTAATGGAAATATTTAAGTTGTTTCCATCAAAGATATCAAAGAGATATTAAATAATTATAATAGAAATGAATGATAAAAGTATTAAACCAAGTATAAATTCCATGTTTATATGTTTTTAATATTTTTTTAAGTAAAAAATATTAAAATAAATTTTTATCTTATTTTATAATAAAAATGCAACAAGAACATATTATTATTATAGGTTTACTTTTAGTTATTTTATGCATGTCAATGAAGACTTGTAAGTGTCAAAAAGAAGGATTTGATATGTACGGAAGACACGACAGTGCTTTATATAGAGATACCGTATCTCCAAGTAATTTTTAATTACAAAATCCTCCGCAGTTCATCATACCATAAATGACAATTCCAATCATAAAATATCCTCCATACAATGGAATAAAAGATAATAAAAGAAGTAAAAGAGGCACATAAACAGGCCATTTCAATGTGTTAGCACATTTAAATGCATAAAAAATAGTCATAACAAATAATACAGTATATAAAAATAATAAAATAACAATAGACATAACAGCAGTTCTTACAGCAACATCCATTTCGGTGTTACAAGTATTTTTATTTTCAGTATAATATTTTTTTATTTTATCGTAATCATCTAAACGTTTTCTAATAGCTTCAATCAACATTTATTTAATTAATAAGAAAAAAATTATATTGTTAAAAGTTTAAAAAATTTAATAGGTTCAGTTATATCAAATTTTATCTCTTCTTCTGTTTGAGTTATTTCAGTAACTTCATTATCTTTTAATTGATATAATTGTTTAGGTTTGGTAGGTAATCTTTCTGAATAATTTATTAATAATACATTAGTATATTGGTTTATTTGATATTCTCCAAATATATTTTTTTTATTTACTATGACATTATATCCAAATAATACTGGAACGACATTTATAAAATAATCTCTTATTTCTATGTCATCTGTAAATACTTCTAAAGTATCTTTTTGATTTTTTAAAAAATCTATTAACTTCATCTTCTTAATAATATTTAATTAATTATTAAGAAAAAAATCAATTTAACTTTTATTTTAAGAACTACAAGCAACACATACATCTTCAGTGCAAATCATCTTCTTTCCATCTTTTACATATTCTTTACCTTTCTTTTCTTTTAATATACTAAACTTAACTGCATTCCTTGATGGTTTACTTCTAATATAATAATTACCAGTCTTTAATCCAGCTTTCCATCCAGCCATATGTAAACTACTTAATAATTTATTAGTAGGATGTTCAAAAAAGATATTCATAGATTGAGTTTGGTCTACAAATGGTGCTCTCATTGCTGCATATTTAACTATAGTGCTTTGTTTAATTTCCCAAACTGTTTTATAAACTTCTTTAATATGGTCTGGAATTTCTTCAATTGCTTGAACTGACCCATCGTTTTCAATAATTTTATTAACGATATCTTTATTCCATAATCCAATTTCTTTCAAATCTCTTGCTAAATGTTTATTTAGAATAATAAAATCTCCAGCCAATGTGCTTCTTGAATATAAGTTTGAAGTAAATGCCTCGAAACATTCATTATTACCTAATATCTGACTTGAAGAAGCAGTTGGCATTAACGCGATTAATAAGCTATTTCTCATACCTTTTTTAACCTTTTCTTCAAGTGCTTTCCAATTCCAATGAACTGATTTTGGTTGTTCATTCCATAAATGATATTGTAAAATACCTTTAGAATAAGGACTTTCTTCAAATGCTGAATATGACCCTCTTTCTAATGCAAGTTCGTGTGATGCTTCTACTGCTGCATAATATATTGTTTCAAAAATATATCTATTAAGAGTATCAGCTATAGGACTTCCCCAAGGCGCTTTAAAAATCGCGAATACATCAGCTAAACCTTGAATACCAATACCCATTGGACGATAGTCAGTATTATTTTTTTTAGCTTCATCTATAGGATAATAATTAATATCAATAATATTATCAATATTTCTTACTATAGTTTTAGTAATTTGATAAAGTTTTTCGTGATCAAAATCTGGATGTCCATCTATATATCTAATATACTTTGGTAAAGAAATTGATGCAAGATTACATACTGCTGTTGAACTACCATTTGTAACTTCTACTATTTCTGCACAATTACCTAATAATACTCCATTAAACATTCCCAAATTTCTTTTATTTTCAGTAAAGCAAAAAGTATCATGAAGACCTGATAAAATATTTACTGACTTGATAGTTAAATTAATATTTTTTGAAGTATCTAAATTAAAATCTTTAAAACTTTCTTCATATAAAGATGGAAATGAATATTTTAATATTTTTTGTCCTTTGCATAATTTTATTGCATCAATTAATTCATAATAGTCGTTTTCTGACTCATTAACAATTGGAAATTTATGATATTCAGTGCATTTAATAGTTATACCATTACTTAATTCAACTTTTAACAACGGCTGATTCTCTCCTGTTTTTTTAGGAGTTACTGTACTCCATTCAAAACCATTCCAAATTTCAGTTTCTTTATTAACTAATCTTTTTATTTCTATATGACCTTGTTTAGTTAAAATTTTAGTATCTCCGCTAACACAAAGATTACTACTACGAATAATTCCAATGTTACTTTGCATACTCTTTTTATTGATACTATCTTTATAAAGAATATAAGGAAGACCTGTTTCAATTTGTGCGTGAGTAATTTTTTCTAATAATTCTCTAGCTTTCATTTGTTTCATATATTTTTTCTCTTGTTCTGCTTGAATATAAATTTTCTCAAATTCTTCTCCATAAGTTTCAGCTAACTGTGGTACAACACTTGGACAAAATAAAGACCACATACCATCTTCTTCTACTCTTTTCATAAAAAGGTCATTAACCCATAAAGCAAGGAATATATCTCTTGCTCTAATTTCTTCAGGAGGTTGGTTATAACGCAAGGCTAAAAATTCAACAACATCTGGATGCCAAGGTTCTAAATACATCGCAATACTGCCTTTCCTTTTGCCTGATTGATTACAATATACGGCCGTTGAATTGAATACTTTTATCATTGGTATGAGCCCGTCGCTTACACCATTGGTAGAATGAATTGGACTACCTTTTGCTCTAACTTTAGTAATGTTTACTCCGATACCACCTCCGTGTTTTGAAATTAAAGCGCATTTTAAGTTTGTTTCATAAATATGTTTTAAGTCATCGTCAGTATCTAAGAGAAAACAAGAAGAAAGCTGTTGTCTTGAAGCACCAGAATTAAAAAGAGTTGGAGAAGCGTGAGTATAATAACCTTCAGCCATATCTTTATAACATTGAATAGCTCTTATAATATCACCTCCGCCGTTAGTATTAGAATGGATAGCACAAGCTACACGCATAAGCATATGTTGAGGACGTTCAACAATCTTTTTTTCAACTTTTAATAAATATAATCTTTGAAGAGTTTTGAAGCCAAAGTAAGAATAATTAAAATCTTTAGAATAATCAATTGCATTGTCAATAGTTTCTTTATGAGTTTCAACAAATTTCATAAAATGCTCGTTAATGACATTAGATTTTCTTCCAGTATGAGTATTAATATTTTCATAAAGCATTTTCATAGTTTCATAAAAAGAAGAAGAAGTAGCCTTTTGATGATTTGAAATTGCAATTCTTGCAGCTAAAATATCATAATCTGGTTCATAAGAACTCATATAAGCAGCAGTTTCTGCTGCAAGTTCATCAATTTCAATAGTAGTCATGCCATTTTTAAGAGATTGAATAACAATTTTAGATAGATAAGCGACGTCAATATCAAGGTCTTTAGAAAGTTCAAGATTACGGTCTGTAATAGAGTCGTATCTCATAGGGACTTTTTGACCGGAACGTTTAATAACAAACATCTTTTATAAAATGAGTTTATTTTTATAAATTATAATTTTATTTAAAAAATAAAAAATATAAAATCAATTTATACTTATTGTTATAGTATATATACATATGACTTTTACAATAAAGTTTTGTAGTGATTTACATATAAATAAATATTATCCTCATTATCCATCTGTAAAAGATTTATTTGATACAAATGATAAATTTATTGCTGATGTATGTATATTAGTAGGCGATATAACATATTATGAAGTAACAAAATTTTATAAAAAGTTTTTAAAATATCTTTCAAATTATTTTACTTTGTTGATTTTAATTCCTGGAAATCACGAGTATTATAATAATACTCAAACAAAAAAAAGTATGAAAGAATTAGATACTCTCTCTAAAGACTTGACTCAAGAGATAAAAAATCTTGAAATATTAAATAATAAATACATTGATATTGGAGATTTAAGAATTTTTGGTAGTATTTTATGGAGTTTTTTACCTCATACTGCACCTAAAAAATATTTTCCGATTTATAATGATAATTATGATATGTTATCAAGAGATGAATTTAATATGTTAAATTATTCTTCTATTGTATCTTTACAAAATTGTATAGAACAAAGTAAAAAAGATGGAAAAGAGTTAATAGTTGCAACTCATTATTCTCCTACATTTGATATGTATTCTAATAAAAATGTAGATCCAATAAATTATTGGTATTGTAATAAATTAGATGATTTAATTAAAGAAGAAAATATGAAAGTGTGGATATTCGGTCATACACATACTCCATATAAAAAAACAATAAATGGAACAATATTAATGAGTAATCCATACGTAAATGGATATGTAAAAGGCTTAGGAATAAATGTTGAATATTAAAATAAAATGATAATTTTTACATTTTTATATATTCTTTTATATAAAAATGTCTGAAGTTGGTAAAGATACTAAAGATTTATTAAAATCTTTGAAAAAAAATATTATTAGAGAAAAAGTTGATTCTGCAGTAGTTCACGAAATTACAGATGAAAAATCCTTTAAAAATGATTTAATTAATCTTTTAACAAAACGCGGAAGTCTTCAACCTAAAACTGCTGAAGAATTATTAGATGATTATGGTATTAGAAGTTTAAAACTTGCTTTTACTCATCCCACTATGCTTGAAGCACAAAGTTATGAACTTTTAGAAACATTAGGAGATTCAACTGTAAATAAATGTATGGTATGGTATATTACAAGACGTTTTCCACAAATTAAAAGAGGTGAAAGTGGTAATGAAATTATCACTGAATTAAAAAAAACATATGTTAATAAAGCAAGTTTATCTCAAAGATTAAATCAACTTGGATTAACAAAATATATTCGTTATAGAGAACTTCCTTATATAGAAAAAGGTGTTGAAAAAAGAGTTATGTTAGATAATAGTATGAGAGAAGATGTATTTGAAGCATTAATGGGAGCAATTGAAGATTTAATTGATTCTAAAATAATGGTAAATACAGGATATAGTGTAGTTTATAATATTGTTACTTCGTTATTAGACGAAGATAAAAATGTAAGTATAAGCATGGAAGATATATTAGACTCAAAGACAAAAATTTTAGAAGTATTTGCAAAAAGAAAAGGTGATACTATATCTATGACTGGAGAATATGTAGCAGAAAAAGGAGGATTTATTGGAAAAGCAATTATTAATTTTTCTGGAAGTTCAGAATATCCAGGACCATCAAGTCCAATGACAAAAGAATTTATAAGTGAAGTACAAAGAAGTAAACAAGTTAGTGAATTTGACGTAGCACAACAAGCCTTAGACTTTATGGAAAAAGAATATAATGTAGTATGGTCAAGAAAATCAAAGTCAATTTTATAAAAAGTTAACAAATATTAAAATATAAAGAAATAATCTTTATATTTTAAATGTCCTCTAAAAAATCTATTAGAGATTATATTAACAAACTTGAAGAAGATGAAGATAATTATTTTAATATAGAATTTGAAGAATCTAAGTCAAGACTTGAAGGTGAAACTTATTTTAAATGTTTATCTCCTGAATCTGAATTATTCTTTTTTATTACTGATTGTATTTATAAACTTAAACATGCTGGTATCAGATTTACAACACCTGATGCGCCTTCTGTAAATGTTCTTCAAAAAAATGAAAGAAATAAATCTAATGAACTTGAAATGTTTTTAAAGAGAGTAGATTATCTTCAAGGTAAATCTATCAATGTATATGATCCAAAAAATTATAAAATGATTGGAAATAAAATACTTGTATTATGTTTACCTTCAAAAGAAGAAATCGGTCTTAAAGACCCTTATATTCAACTAGCAAAAGTTGATTTTTTATCTAATAAAGAAAGATTTTTAAAGATTATTTTAAATAAAGAATATACCACTGAAAATAATTGGGAATTTACTGTTTTTGATTAAACATTAAAATATTTTTATAATTAACTATAAAAATATTTTTTCAAATTAACTTTATTTGTTTTAATTCTTCTTTATTTTGTTCTTTAAGCAATTCTTTTAAAGTATAAGTATGATATGCCAAAGACCCTGCTGTGAAAGATAATACAGAAATTAATACTATTGATATTAAATCCATTTTTTATATTTTATATTATTTTTTATATTTTTAAAATCAATTTATACTTTATCAATATGTCGTTTTCTTGTTTCTTCATTTATATTATCTATTATTATAAACTGTAATACTTTTATTAATTCTTTATTAGCTTTATGTTGTTTATACATTTTATATACATTAAATGTTAGCCAAATTATCCCGAATAATCCAGTGCAAATAATTATTATATAATAAATTTCCATTCTAAAATGATTTAATAAATAATTTTTAATAATAAATTTAAAGCAAAATCAATTTATATTAAAAAATGAGTAGAAGACGCGTTAAGGAAATGTTAAGACAAGAATACAATAGAAATAAGAATAAAGAATTTTCTCCACGCCTTGAAGACGACGAAGGTGATGATGTTCCATTATCTGCTATGTTAAAGAAAAATAACGAAACTAAACCTGAAGTATCTGAACCAGCTCCTCAACTTGCACCTATTGAACATGAATCCGTAAAAACTATTGATATTACTCCTGTAGCTGAAACTAATGTAAATAACTTTTTAGAAAATCTTGACAAACCTATTGAAAAACTTCAAACTCCTAGAAAACCATCAAAAAATGATGAAAAGAAATCATCAAAGTCTATTGACGATGAATTAAAAGATCTTGAAGATAAAGATGACAAAAATCACTCTGAAAGTTCTGAAAGCGAACACTCTGAAAGTTCTCATAGTGAGTCTGATTCATACAGCGAACATTCTGAAAGTGATAGTAGAAGCGAATCCTCTGAAAGCGAAGATGACAGAAGACGTGATGACAGAAGACACGATGACAGAAGACGTGATGACAGAAGACGTGATGACAGAAGACGTGATGACAGAAGACACGATGATAGAAGACACGATGAAAGGAGAAGAGAAGAAGAAAAGAGAAGAGAAGAAGAAAAGAGAAGAGAAGAAGAAAAGAGAAGAGAAGAAGAAAAGAGAAGAGAAGAAGAAAGGAGAAGAGAAGAAGAAAGGAGAAGAGGAGATAGAAAGAGAGAAGATAAAAAGAAGGAACAATATAGCGAAGATGCAGTAAGAAGAGATGATAGAGGATATAGGAATAGATATGATGAAGATGAGCCAAGACAAAGATCTCGTCCAAGACATGTTAGAGAGAGAAGTAAGGAAAGAAGAAGTATTATGACTAATCATTTTAAGAATATTAGTCAAAAAGTGTTATTGAAGATGTTAAAGAGAGAGAATATTGATAGTGTTAGTTCAAGTATTTATGATGCGATTGTTGATGTTATGCATAAGTTTACAGAGGCAATTATTATGGAGTTAGCAGAAGAAGTTAAGATTATTACATCAAATCACGTAGAATTAATTATGGAATTTTATGTAGAAGATGAAGAAAAAGAGTTGCCAAAGAATGCAATTATTGATATGAAAGATTTTGAAGAAGCAATTGTTAAGATTGTAACTGAAAAGCAGATTGGAATTAAAAAGAATGCAATGTTTTCTTTGCAATTATTTATTGAGTGTATTATGGGTAAAGTTATTAAGGGAGCTGGTATTGTAGCAAGAGCATCAAAGAGAGCAAGAACAACTGGAGAAGATGTTTATACTGCTTTTGAAATTTATATGTTATAAAAATAATGGGATTAAAGAAAAATATAATTAATATAAAGTTAATTATGTTTTATAGTTTACTTAATTTATTTGGTCTAGGGACCGTTGCAAAAAATGTTATGTTAGATAAAGATGATTTTACATATAGAGTTAGACAATATTCTCACGGAGAACAAGAAGAAGCAAAAGTAGAAGAAACATTTGTTAAATCTGTTATTAATCCAGTAGAAAATTATGAGGGTTTATCAGTTGAAAGTCCAGAAGTACAATCGGTTGTAAATACTCCGACTTCTGAAGTTAAATCAGAAGAAAGTCCTAAAGAAATTTATAGTGCACAAGATTATGATAAGATTTTAAAGCCAGTCCATGTAGATTTAGATGAATCTTGTTATAAAGATGATGAACAGATATTAAAGGAAAAAGTATTAGAAGAAATAGAAGAGAGCGAATCAGAAGAAAGTGAACCTGAAAAACGTGATTCAGAAAATAGTGATTCTGAAGAAAGCGAATCTGAAGAAGAAGCAGATGATGTTTATATTAGACGACTTTATGGAGATCGTTGTAAAAAATGTAAACATTATCACAAAGAGATTCATTCAGAACCTGAAGATGAAAATAAAGAAAATTTTATTTATGCAATTTTATTAGATAATAAGGCAGTAGGTTATATTAATGATCATAATAAGTTGTTAGAATATTTAAGAGAAATTAAAAAGAGAGTTAGAGATAGATATATTTATGATGGTACTTTTGAATATTGGATGAGATATTATTGGAACGAAACAATAAAATTTAATTGGAATAATGATTTAGTAGTAAAATATTCACTGGTATCAATGAACCTTCATAATCTTTTAACATATGATAGATTAGAGATTACTTTGACAGTACATAGATTGAGAAATTTATTGTTAAAATAAAATGATTTAAACAAAAAAATAAAAATAATTATCAAAAAACATCTTTTTTGATATTTAATCTATTAACTATGGACAAAACACTTAACCAATTTGTAAAACCATACCTTATATACAAGGATGAAGAAAAGAAACATAATTTTAGCTCTCAGCTAAAGGAGCAAACTGGTTTGTTTTGTATTCCGGGGGAAAGTGCTGAAGACTTTTGGCAATTATATTGCGACCAATTAGAAAAATTAGGTTCTAATTTTATTAGTGGTATGTGTGAAAGACCCCGTGATTATATGCCTATTTTAGGAGATATTGATATTAAATTTTTTGATGATGAATGTAACTTAGATATTTCTAGACATTTTTATAAAGAAGAACATATTAAAAAAGTAGTAACTATTTATCAAGATGTATTAAAGTATTTAGTAAAGGGTTATACGCCTGAAAATTTATTGTGTTTTGTTTTAGAAAAAACTAAACCTTATCGTGATGAAACTAATGTAAAAAATGGTTTTCATATTCATTTTCCATTTTTATATTTAAGTAAACTTGATATTTCTGCCAATTTATTTGAACGAATTAAGAAGAGAATGGAAGAAGAAAAAGTTTTTAGTGACATTGGTATAGAACATTCAGGTGAAGTTGTAGATAGAGGTATGGAAAAAAAATATTGGATTATTTATGGAGGAAGAAAATGTGTAGATAAAGAACCTTATTTATTAACAAAAATATATAATCATAAACAACAACTTGTTACTTTAGAACAAATAAAAAATGATATAAAAATATATGACAACGACCAAGAGTTAATTAATTTAGATAAAAATATTAAAAAATATATTCCAAGAATTTTGAGTATTGATTGTTTTAGAAGACCTATTTTAGATGTTAAAACTGAAATTGAATATGAATATAAATCTCGTCTACCAGTTGCTGAAAAAATTAAAAGATATAACAATGACACTCCTGTCCCCGAACTTTTAGAAGAAGCTAAAAAGTTATTAGAAATTATGAATGATAGTAGAGCTGATGACTATGAACCTTGGCTTGATACAGGTATGGCTTTATATAATATTAGTGAAGGATGTCAAGAAGGGTTAGATTTATGGATTGAATTTAGTCAAAGAACATCTAGAGATAATTTTGATGAACAAGTTTGTATAAAAAATTGGAAGAGATTTACAAAAGGAAATTGGACGATTGGTTCATTTAAATATTGGGCTAAATTAGATAATCCAGATGGATATGAAAATTTAATAAAAAGTAAAAATAAAAATTTAATGAAAGAAGCTTTAGAAGGTAATCATTATGATCTTGCTAAACAACTTCAATTAAAATTTGGTAATCAATTTGTATGTGCTAGCGTAAAAGATAATTTATGGTTTGAATTTAGAGGTCATCGTTGGGTTGAAATTGATTCAGGTAGTACATTAAGATCTAAAATTGCTTTAGAATTAGTTCCTAGATATATTGAACTTGGTAAAGAATATAACGAAAGATATAGAGAGGCTGATGCTGCGGAAACAAAAAGTATAAACGACGCACAAATAAAAATTGGAAAATTAATTCAAAATCTTAAACATACCGGTTTTAAAGACCAAATTATGAAAGAATGTAGACATTTATTTTTTGATGAAAATTTCTTTAAAAAGATTAATAAAGACCTTACTTTACTTGGCTTTGAAAATGGTGTATTAGATCTTAAAAATATGGAATTTAGAGATGGTAAGCCTGAAGATTATATTAGTATGTCTACTGGCTATGAATTTAAGACTTTTAATGACGAAGACGCTGAAATTTATGATATTAAAATCTTTCTTACTAAAATTTTCCCTGACCCTGAACTTAGAACTTACTTTTTAAATTGGGCTGCTTCTTTATTACGAGGTGGTAATACTGATAAAAGTTTTATTGTCATGACAGGCGAACAAGGTGATAATGGTAAATCTGTTACTATTGATTTACTAAAGCATATGCTTGGAGATTATTTTGCTTCCATTCCAGTTTCTTATCTTACTCAAACGAGAAGTAATTCAGGGTCTGCTTCTCCAGAACTTGCTAGATGTGCTGATGCAAGATTAGTTGTAGGTCAAGAACCTAGTAAAGATTCAAAAATTCAATCTGATAAAATGAAAGAACTTACTGGTTCAGATAATACTTATGTTAGAACTATTTATTCTAAGGGTGGAGATGTCAAGTTTAATTTTAAAATGGCATTAGTTACTAATAAACTTCCTCGTATGGATAGCGATGAACAAGCAGTTTGGAATAGAGTTAGAGTTTTACCTTTTGAATCTATGTTTCCAAAAGATCGTTCTAAGGTTCCTGATGATTTTAAAGAACAATTAAAAGTAAAGATGTTTGAAAGAGATGATTTCTTGTTTGAAAAATTCGATCATATGAAGCGTGCTTTGGTATGGGTTTGCTTTCAAACTTTTATACATCTTAAAAAGACTAGTAAAAAGACATTTGAACCATATAAGGTTGCAGAGGCAACAAGACTTTATAGACAGCGCAATGATTTTTATTTACAATTTTGTAATGAAGAATTAAAAGAAGATAAATCAGGAGATCATAATGGTGTTACTTTATTAGAAGTTTATGCAAGATTTACTGAATGGTATAAAGATACATTTGGTGTAAAATCTGCTCCAAACAAAAATGATTTGAAAGAAGATTTACAACGTCGTTGGGGTGTAGCTAAAGCAGGTAGATGGAGGAATTATAGATTTAGAGAAGAAAAAGATGACATTGAAGATGGCATTTCAATGAGTTTAAATCAAGAAGATATGACAGATGGAGAAACTGAAACCGAACGAGAATTTACTGAAGAAGATGATTAAGTTAACTTTTTTATTTATATTAATAAATAAAAAAGAGTTAAAATATACGTTTAATTATATAAAATGTATGAATTTATTATACTAAGACATGTTCCTAAAAAAGAATATCAAGAACATTGGATAAAATGTTTTATTTCTATTAAAAAATTTTATCCTAATCAGAAAGTGACTATATTAGATGATAAATCAGATATGTCTTTAGTAAAACATGTTGACGACCAATTAATAAAAGACAAGACAATAAATATTGTATATAATACATTTGAATATTCATTAGCTGAATTATTTCCATATAAATATATATCAAAATTAAATAACAAAACTAAATTTATTATATTACACGATAGCACTTATTTTATAAAATATTATGATTTTTCTAACGTAACTAATAAATTTTTATTTCAATTTAACAATCATGAATGGGATGAATTAAAAAAAGAAACAGACTTAATAAGTAAACTAAACAATAATAATGAACTTATTAAATTTTATATGAGATATAATAATTGGGCCGGTTCTTTAGGAATAATGAGTATAGCAGATAGTGAATTTATAAAAGATATTTATCAAAAATATAATTTAACTATATTAGAAAGTTTATTAAATAATAGAAAACAACGAATGTGTTTAGAAAGAATAATAGCTGCTATATTTTTTATAGAAAAAAAAGTAACACTTGATAATTGTTCTTTATTTGGAGATTATTATGGAAATACAAAAAATGAAAATTATCTTGTAAAAGTATTTCAATCTCGTTAATTTTTATTTTTTTTATGAAAATAAAAATTTTACTGTTTAACTTGTTCTCTAATCCATCTTGAAATTTTATTTATCTCACAAATATCTATATTTGTTTCTATTTCTCTATTCAAACAATAATATAATAATTTTTCTGTAGATAAATTTCCTGCTTTAGTTGGATTATAAGGACATCCTCCTAATCCTCCTATACTTGTATGAAATGTAGTAACACCTCTTTTCATACATTCTTCTACAAGAGTTAATGCACTATCTTTAGTATCATGAAAATGACCGGTGAGTCTTTCGTTAGGAATTTTATTATTTAAACATTCTTCTAAAATATTTATAATTTTGTTACGAGTTCCACACCCAATTGTATCTGCAATATCTATAGTGTCAACACCAAGAGAAAGATATCTTTCTATAATATCAATTACTTTTGAAGGTTTAATATGTCCTTCATAAGGACAACCTAAAGCACAAGAAATACTTCCTCTTAAAGATAGACCATCTAATTTTGCATGAAGAGCGATATCTTCAAATCTTTTAAATGCTGTGTCTAATGTAGTATGAATATTTAATTTGTTAAAAGTATCACTTGCAGAAACAAATAAAACAACTTCATCTATATTTTTATTTCCAATAACTCCTTCTAAATATTGTTTTTCATTTGGAATTAAAACACTATAATTAACATTTTTAGGTTTTTGTAAACTTTTACTTAATTGAATGCTATCTTTCATAGCAGGAATTATTTTATCATTAACAAAAGAACCAATTTCAATATTTTTAATACCAGTATTACTAAGACGTTCAATTAATTCTTTACGTGTATTTAATGGTAAAACTTTTTTTTCGTTTTGTAATCCATCTCTTGGACCTACTTCAATAATATTTATTTCGTTTGGAAAACAAAATCCTTCAAAAGTTTTATAAAAATCTCTAAAATAAGGAAGTGGTAAAGTAGAATAACGTCTCATTTGTATAATTTATTATAATCCATCTCTTAAATTAGTTTTTAATCGTAATAAATAATCGTCAGTAAAACTTTCAACATTTAAATAAAACGTTTCATCTCTATTTATTTTAATAACTTCAAATGGGTCTGCTTTAATAATATTATCAGGATTACTCATAGCTACTAATAAGCTATCGTCTAAAATTTTTGTATTTTGTATTGTATAAGAGCTATTTTTAGAAGTAATATAATCCATATATTTATGTTTTTCGTATAAATACATACAATTTTGATAATGAGGATAAGTCATTATAAAATCTAATTTACGATTTGACTTATCTTGTAATATAAGAGTTCTTATTATATAATAAGCATAGTTACTTTCGGCTGCTGTAAATATACTTATATTATAGTTTTCAAAGACAAAATCAAGAAATTCTTGTAAATGAGGTCTAGGGTATATAACCATTTCTTGTATTAAATCATATGTAATATGATGTAGTGGTATAATTTGACCTGATTCTTCTATTGCATTTACAAGAGTTTTAGGAACAGTGGAAATTAGAGTGTTATCAATGTCTAATACTAGATTTTTTTTCATTTTATTTATAAAATGATTTTTTATTTAAATTTACAAAATATAGTATCTTAAAATTTACTATGAGTTCTTTTATTAAACCTAAGAAAGAAAAAAAGCGTGTTATTCAAGAAAAGTTTGAATATAAATCACCAGTTCAAACTATTAAAAGAAGTAAAAGGAGTCTTGGAGTACGTATTAATAAAACTGATGTTATTATTCCAAGACAAGTATTTAAAAATGTTAATGTTGTTGAAAGAAAAATAGAAACTAAAGAATTAGATAAAGTTGAATTTACATTTTTAAGTGATGAAGAAATTTTAGAAGGTTCTGTTACTGAAATTACTGATACTACTTTTGGAGGTCCTAAAAGTTTATATGATATGAAAATGGGACCTGTTACTACAAAAGACACTTGTGTTACATGTGAAGGAAATTGGGAAGAATGTCCCGGACATTTCGGTCATATTCCTTTAGCAGTAAAGATTCCTCATCCTATTTTATATAAAAAAATATTAGATTATTTAAAAATTTTTTGTATGGAATGTAAGAAGCTTGTTATTACTGACAAAAGACTAAAAATTATAAGTATTAATAAGATAAAAGATGAACAAAAATTTCCAAGAATTATTAAAGATGTTTGTGATAATATTGATTGTTGTATGCATTGTAAAAATAAACTTCCAATTTATACATTTTTAGATGATAAATATATTAAAGAAATAAATGATAAAAAACTTCCTGTAACATATGAAGAAATTTCTAATTTGTTTTTTAATATTCGTGAAAAAGATGTTGAAAAACTTGGATTAGACCCTAAAAGAATTCATCCTTCACATTATATTATTAGTAATTTATTAGTTGTTCCTACTTGTGTTCGTCCTCCTGTTGTAATGTCTAATGAAAGTCGTCCTCAACACGATGATTTAACTTATAAATATATTGATATTTTAAAAACAAATAAAAAAATTTTAGAATCAAATAATGAAAATACATTATATAATCTTACCAATAATCTTGTATTTCATATTAAAACATTATTTAATAATAATAAAGGAAAAGCAAGAGATTTGCAAGGTATTCGTCCTATTAAATGTATTAAAAAGAGATTAGAGAGAAAAACTGGATTGATTAGAAAACACATCCAAGGTAAACGTTCTAACTTTTGTGGTAGAACTGTTATCGGTCCAGAGGCTAATTGTATGGTTGATGAAATTGTAATTCCTCAACAATTTGCAGAAAATTTGACTTATCCTGTTACTGTTAATGATTTTAATAAAGAAAAATGTCAAAAGATGTTAGAAGATGGTAAAGTTATTTATATATTTAGAGATGGAAAAAAGATTATAGCAAGATATGCTTGTTGGACGGAAGGATCTCCTTGGAGAGAGGGAGATTTTATTCTTAGAGATAATAAACATTATTTAATTGATAATTTTATATCTAGATATAATACTTTACCTCATAATAGTTTAACTTTAAAAGAAACTGATAAGATTCTTCGTGTAAATTATACTGATGATAAAAAATATAATACATATGAACCATTTATTATGCCTAAACGCAAAGAATTTTTATTAAAAACTGGAGATGTCATTGAACGAAAACTTCAAAATGGTGATTGGGTTGTTCTTAATAGACAGCCTACTTTATGGAAGGGGTCAATGCGTGCTAAAAAAGTAGTCATAAGACCAGGAAATACGATAAGATTTAATTTAGCATCTACGGCTGCTTTTAACGCAGATTTTGATACGGTAAAAACTGTCAAAAACAGGGAGACTGAAAAGGTTGAAACTCTCTAGTCAAAATAGATTTAAATAAACACATATATAATAAAAATGAACTCTCTTAAAGACATAATTCTTGATGATGAAAAATTAAGATGGTGTGAAATTTATAAATTAACTTGTAAAGATACTAATATGTCATATGTTGGTCAAGCTGTTTCTCATATTTTAAATCATAAAAGATATAGACCATATGGTATGATTAAACGATTTAATTGTCATGTTTCAGAAGCATATAGTTCTAAGACTAAACAAAGTCTTTATTTAAATAATGCAATCAAGAAATATGGCAAAGAATCATTTGAAATAACTTTATTAGAAAATTGTTCTACAGAAGAAGCACATATAAAAGAACAATTTTATATAAAAGAATACAATACTATGTTTCCAAATGGTTATAATTTAGTTAGCGGTGGAAAACAATTTAATCATACAACTGAAAATAAACAAAAAGTATCTCAAGGTGTAAAGAAATATTATGATAAAAAACGTCAAGAAAAATTACAAAAGATCACATCAATAAATGAAGATATAAAAATTAACCCTTTAAGAAGAGACAATAATCAATACGGATGGTATATTAAAATAGACAAAATCAAATTTGATTTTGGTGGAGTTCATATATCATTAGAAGAAAGTAAACAAATGTGTTTAGATTTTATAGAAGAAGCAAAAAAATTTATTTTGGCAAAACATCTTGATGCGGGAAACTCCTTAGAGCTTTAACTACCATTTTATAATAGAAATATTATATAAGAACTCGGTTAACAGCCGAACCCACACGGTAATAATGTTAAAGATTGGACAATCCGCAGTGTTACTATCTAAGTTCGTTATAGTAAGAATATGATAGGCATTCAGAGACTGAACGGGTGTTGGTTATCAATGATGGTCTAACTAACCTGAGATAGCTTAAGATACAGTCCGACCTATATTGAAAAATATAGGACTCATCGGGTGATGAAATGAATATTTGGGTTCCACAAAGCGAACAAACTAAAGCAGAATGTGCAACAATTTTATCAACTTCTGCTAACTTTTTAAGTTCACAAGACTCTAAACCACTTATTGGTCTTAAACAAGATGGTATGACTGGAGGTTATTTGTTAACTTTTGGTTATCAACCAATTGATAAAGCTATATTTATGGAAATTTTAACAACAGAATATTTTGAACTTTATGACATATGTAATAAAATAGACCATATAAAATTAGTTCATAAAAAAGAAGGATTTTTAGATAAAAAAATCAATGAAATAAAACAAAGAATTAATAATATATTGGCTAAATTAACTAATAAATTAGATTATAATAAAAATTTATTAAAAGAAATAAAAGAAAAACATACTAATGCTTCTAACAAACAACAAAAATTAATCTTAAAAAAAGATTATGAAACTTGTAAACAAACAATTGAACAATTAAAATGTCAAATTGAAGAAATGAATACATTAAACAACGAAGAAGATATCATTGAAAAAGCTCAAGATGAACTTTTATATACCGGTCATTCATTATTTAGCTTTTTACTTCAAGATGATTTAGAATATACTTGTGATAATAAAATTTCACCAGATAATACTAAAGTTTATATTACTCGTGGTGTTTTACTTACTGGTACATTAAATAAAGTTGCATTAGGTAATTCGTCAGGTTCATTAATTCATCATATTGCAAAAGATTATGGAAGCGACGCAGCTATAAAATTTGTTAGTTATTATGAAATGATGATTAATAATTGGTTAATTCATAGAGGTTTTAGTATTGGTATGTCAGATTGTATACCAAAAGATACGGATTTAATTGAAAAAGAAATTAATAAATATATGAAAGAAGCTACCGTTATTATGAATAATGAAATTGATAAAGATATATTAGAAACAAAAGTAAATAATAAATTAAATAACGCAGCAACTATCGGTCAAAAAATTGCTGCAAAAGCATTAGAACCTACTAATAATTTAGTTAGTATGATTAGAAGTGGTGCTAAAGGTAATTTATTTAATATTTGTCAAGTTACCGGATTAGTAGGTCAACAAAATGTTGGTGGATTTCGTATGCAAAAAATATTTGGAGGAAGAACTTTACCTCATTATCAAAGACAAAGTTACTTAAAAGATGCTTCAGATATTATTTCTAAAAATATTGAATTAACTCCAAAAGAAACTAAAGATTTATTTGAATCAAGAGGTTTTGTGACAAGTTCTTTCTTTAAAGGATTAAATCCAAAAGAATTTTTCTTCCATGCAGCGGGTGGAAGAGAAGGTCTTATTGATACTGCATGTAAATCTGTTACAGGTGATACATTAATTATGATTATTGAAAATAATGTATCAAAGATGGTAAAGATAGGAGAATGGATTGACAATTTAATGTTAAATGCTAATAAAAAAGATATGGAATATTTTGATGAAAAAAATATGGAGATGTTATATTTACCTAGTAATAAAGTTTATATTCCATCTATAAATGAAGATGGACAAAATTCTTGGGGAGAAATGGTAGCAGTAACTAGACATGATCCTGGTAATATAGTATATAATGTAACAACTTATAGTGGAAGAAGTGTAAAAGTAGTAGAATCTAAGTCATTATTAATTTATGACAAAGAAACAAATAAGTTTGTTGGAAAATTAACATCTGATGTTAATATAGGAGATTTTATACCTATTAATATGAAATTAGAAGAACCTTCTATTATTAATAGTTATATTGATATGACAACTTATTTATCAAAAACTGATTTTATTTATGGTTCTGAATTTTATTCAGCAATAAAACATATGGGTATAGCTATGAATTTGTCTTTAACAAATTCTGACACTCAAAGAACTAAAATTCCAGCAAATTGGTGGACTGAATCAAATAATAATTTATTTACATTACCATATCCATCAAAAGCAAGATTTCAAAGAACATTAATAAGGTCAAATATAGAAAATATAAAACAAGGATATATTTATCCTTATTCAGGTGTTAGAGAAGATATATTAATTCCAGAAAGATTTGAATTAAATGAAGAAAATGGTATTTTTATAGGATTATTTTTAGCTGATGGTAATACTGATTTAGAAAGTGGTTATATACAAATTACTAAAAATAACGAAGCAGTTCAACAATTTGTATCTAAATGGTTTACTAAATATGGTATTAAACATCATATTAAAAAACATATAAGAGAAAATGGAACTTTTTGTGAAATAAGAGGATATTCAAGAGTATTAATTACTTTTATTGATAAATTTGTTGGTAAATCTTCTTATAATAAATATGTTCCAAACGAAGCTTATAATGCTCCAGTAGAATTTGTAAAAGGATTATTAAATGGTTATTTTTCAGGAGATGGTTATATTGATAAATATTCTATAGGATGTAGTTCAGTGTCATCTCTTTTAATGGATGGTATTAATTTATTATGTAATAGATTAGGAATATTTTGTAAATTAACTACAAGAAAATCAGATATAAATTCAGATTTGTATTGTTTAGATATTAGGTCAAAATGGGCTTCTATATTTAAAAATAACATTAATTTACTTGAAGATGTTAAAAATAAAAAATTACAAGAAATGACTCCTACAAAAGAACATATTAATTTTACTTCTTATAATGATGTTGTATTTGACCCAATTATAAGTATTGAAAAATTAGATGTTAAAGATTATCCCAAAGTTTATGATGTCACTGTTCCTAAAACATTTAATTTTATGGCTGGAAATAGTCTTAATCTAATGGATACTGCAGATACAGGATATATTCAGCGTAAAATTATAAAATTAATTGAAGATTGTTATTTTACATATGATGGATTAGTTTATCAAGGTGCTAGTAAAAATATTATTGATTTTATGTATGGAGGAGATAATATGGATGCTTCAAGATTAATTAAAACATCAGAAGGATTTAGTTTTATTGATATTTCTCATACAGTAGATAAGTTAAATAAAAATTTAGAATGGGACAATATTAAACAATAAATATAATTTAATAAAGTTAACTTTATCAAATTATTTTTTAACTAAAAAACAAATAAATTAATTTTTTCATATATTATTTTTAAATTAATATGTGCACTTCTTTACTTATTATTATTATAATTATGGTTTTATTTTATACTTCAAAAGAATCATTTGGTCCTTTTGAACAAACTGCTTATTTAAAATGTTTAAATCTTCCAAGAGATGAAAAAATTAAATGTATTAATAAACATTATTCAAGTATTAAAAATGTTTGCAACCAACAATTTTGTAAAAATGTTTGTATGAAAGAAATTGATGGCGTTATGATTGACGTCACTGACAATCCTTCTTTTAAACAATGTTCTAAATGTAATCAAGATCCTTGTAAATTTTATTGCGAAAATGACCCTAATGGTTATATTTGTAAAGTTTCTTGTCAAAATCCAAAAATTTGTGATCCTATGCAATACATAGATGAACTTAGAGACATCCCTATTAACATTGGAGAATTTTAAATATTTTATTATTTTAAAATGATTTTTATATCAAAATATAAAAATTATTCATCAATAAAAATGAGATATACTTTAAGATCATCCAATAATTCTAATTTACAAGGACCTTTAGAATTTAAACGCGATAAGCCAATCATAGAAGAAGAAAATGTATATTATCCTACATTATCACCAATAAATGAAGAAGAAGAATATAAAAAAACTCCAAATAACTTTTATAAAGTTGCTTTTATTGTTTTAATGTTACAAGTTCTTAGCGTGATTTTTATTTGTTATTATGTTACTAATAATCCTTTTAAGATTTATATTGAATATATTTATAGCGAATATATATACTACTATTTTTGCTTATTACGAGTTAGTTATGTATTTATTCGCACTCAGTCATATCTTGGCAGAATATATATGTCAATATTAACACCCATATATCAGGCTCATAACTACATATGTCAAAACATTCTTCATACATTTTGAAAGTTAATATTTATTATTTAAATAATAAATATTAAAGTTATATTATAATAAATGACCTGTTTTGGTTGTTTTATAACAGAAAAGCATAAAGTTATTAGATTAAAACGTTGTATTAAAAACTATTATCATTATAATCTTGGTGAAAATATTCCTAGCGAATTTAGTTTTTGTACTACCATAGAATCATTACGATCATTCTTACACATTTATAATATAAAAGAATACGAAGTAATGCAATACGAAGACATTCAATAAGTTTAAACAAATAATTATTATATAAAAATGAAGGCTATTTTATTTTTATTATTACCCTTAGTTTATTCTCTATCTGTTTGTAAAGATATTGATAATAACGATGTCCCAAATTGTAACTTAAAAGTTCATGCTTGTCAAAATGTTAAACTTCTTAATCCTGATACTTACGACATTAGTTTTATGGATAAATCTGTTAATATTTGGGGACCAAGATTTGTTAATAAAGATAAAGCATATGCAGGAAAACAAGCTTTAGTTGGTCTATTTAATCAAAATTATGGATGTAATTGTTTTACTTCCCCTGACCTCCCTTCTAATATCACATTAGGTCATTGTTTAATAACTATTAAACTATGTTATTATTTTCAAAGTGTATCTGACTTAGATAATAAAATTCCATCATATAAACTTGCAGTAACTGATACTTATCATAATACAAGAGTCACTTCTAATATTAATTCTATTACTGATATTAGTTCTTTAATAACTGCATTTGCCGATGTTTATACACAATTTCAAATATTACCTACTACTGCAGAATGTATTAACACTATAAACCTAACTCAATGTGATATATGTTTACAGTTAAAACAAACTTGCGAAGCCTCTTGTGATATAACTTGTGTAGGTATTGAAACTATTTGTGGAACAGATATCTTAACTCCATTAGGATGTTCTCAAGAAGCAATGAGAGATACTCCTTATGAATGGCCTGTTCAATGTGGTCCAATGCCTTAAAAATAAATTATTATTTTATTAATAATAATTTATAAGTTAACTTCGATTTCAGTATTTGTAGTATCTTCTATTAATGAAGGTTTACTTACATCAACTGGTCTATTTCTATTTTTATACCACTTAACAGCTAATTTTGCTCCTCTATAAACTGCCATTGGCGCGGTGACGGCAACAAGGATAACTCCAGTTTTACAATACCAAGAAAGTTCAGAAAATTTATTCATTTTTATGTTATTATTTATATATTTAAGCAGATTTTATTTCAGTATTTATAAATTCTTCGATCATACGATATTGTCGTTCTCTATTATTTATATCATATACATCTATGTTTCCATTCAAAGTTAAAACTGGAATAATTGTATCTTTATTTACACTAAACCACTTTTTTGTAGTATCTAATACTGGTCTTTCTAACAACCATTTATCGTGTTTTACTTCTAAAATTTTTAAATAATCTAATGGCACTCCTTCTTCTCCGTTTCTATTTCTTATTTTCATACGTTGATGACACATTTCAGCATCAGTTTTTATATAAACTATTCCTGAAATTGTTATACTTAATAACTCTCTAAGTTTACGATGCCATTCATTATATACTTTCCATTCAATTTCTGAAATATCTTTTGATTCATATAATGCTAACGCAAATACATACAAATCTGTAAAATGAGAACGTTCACATATAATAATAGCACCTGGATTATTTTTTACAGTCTCTAACATATGATTTATACGACTAAATAAAACATAACTTTGAAATATATAACTATACTTTGTTTTATCCTTATAAAATAAAGATAAAATATCAATATTATTTTCATCTTTCATTTGAGCCCATTCTTGTACCTGTTCATAAATTACAACGTGTTTTTTATCAAATTTACAAAATTGATTAATATCTCTTAAAATAGTAGTTTTACCAGAACCAATATTACCTTCAATAGTGAAAATCATTTTTTATACTTTTTAATAATTATATTTTAGAAAAATCATTTTAAATTTAAATTCATAAATAAATTACATACATATTTTGTTGTAAAAAATATAATTATAAATTAAAATTATTATTAAAATATTCTAATGAATTTTTTATAGCTTGATCCATATTAAAATATTTATAATTTGCTAATCTTCCTAAAAAATGAATATTTTTATTTTTCATTTCATCTTCTGCTAACATTTTATATTTATTATATAATGTTAAATTTTTCTGATTTAATACAGGATAATATGGGTCGCCTTTATCTGTAGAAATTTCTTTTACAATTGTAGTATGAGCAGATTTTTGATTTAAAAAATGTTTATATTCTACTATTCTAGTATAATCTATATCAATTGACGGATAATTTATAACAGAATTACTTTGATAATAATTAGTATTTTTATATCTTTCTATAATAAAATTAATACTACGATATTCTAATTTTTCCATATTTTTATCGTTAAAATAAAAATCTATAGGTCCTGTATATATCACTATCTTTTTTTCTGATATATTATTTTTAATTGTTTCAAAATCTATATTAAAAACAATGTCAATATTTTTATTATCAATTAATTGGTTAAAAAAATTAGTATATCCTTTTTCTGGAAGTACTTGATATCTATCGTTAAAATATCTTGTATCAAAATTATTTCTTAATGGAATTCTTGATAATACTTCTTCGTTTAATTCATTTGGATACTTATTCCATTGCTTATATGTATAATATTTAAATATCTTTTCATATATTTGTTCACCAAATCTTGATTTTACAGATTCTTCTCCATTTGTTATCTTATCATATCTTATTTTATTTTGTTCTAACCATTCATCCATTTCTTTCTCATTTTTTATATGTAAATTAAACATCATATTAATAGACGTTATATTTATCGGAAGTGGAATTATTTTATTATCTACTATACATTTTACTTCATGTTCCCATCTTACCCATTTTGAAAATTTATTTATATATTCCCATACTTCTTCATCATTTGTATGAAATAAATGTGCTCCATATTTATTAATTAATATTCCGTTTTCATCTATATAATCATAGCAATTTCCTCCTATATGTTCTCTTTTTTCTATTATTAATACTTTTTTATTTTTTATATTTGCAAATCTTTCTGCCATAACACATCCCGACAACCCTGCTCCTACTATTATCACATCATATTTATTTATTTCAATCATATTATCTTTGATATATTTTTTTTACCCTTTAAATAAATTGATTTTTTATTATATTTATTAATTTTTTACAAAAATGTTTAAAACTATTATTACTATACTATTATTATCATCTGTTTTAGGATTAAATCCTAAAGATAGCGAATATATGACTGTAGATGAAATATATAAAAATATTTTATCCGAACAAGAATGCGAAATAAATAGCTTAGGAGTTGTAGAATGCGGATTAAAAGAATTTATAACATCTCAAAAATTTAATGATATTTTAGATAATATAGACGATATGGTTAATAATATTAGCAAATTTGACGAAATATTAAATAGTAAATCAGAATCAAAATTCACTATTAACGGCGTAAATATATATGATACTTTAAAAAATAAAGAATATTTTGATGAATTACTTACAAAAATTTTAATCAGTGGACACGTCCATTTCAATATTAATTTAGAAATCCATTAATTTTATTAAAGTTAACTTAATAAAATTAATTAAAATATCTTGCTACACTATACCCATATATCATTCCTCCTATAACTTGATATATATTATGACATTTTTTATTTATTCTTGCAAATGCCACTAACAAAATATATAAAATACCTAAATCTAATCCTTTATTATAATATAAATATAAAGACGTTATAATATAAGTTGACACTGCCATATGACCTGATGGAAATCCTGGCTCACCTCCAGCTTTTCCTCCATTATTTAAAAAATCACAATTAAATGCACCTTGAGGACGATATAAAAAATCTATATTAGGAAATTGTTTTACGATAATATGTTTTAATGGATTTACTGAAGTAGTAACTAATATACCAATTCCAAATATTTTTAACATTCTTATATCTTTATTACAAAAATATATTAACAAAGGAATTAAAAACATAAAATTAACACTAAATGAAATAATATTATCCATTTTTATTATTAATAAAATAATAAAAATTATTTTATGAAATGCCAAGAAATTCTCTTCCAATCTTAGAACCAATAAACATAAAAAATAATCCTATTAAAGATATAGTACAATGTATTGGCATTTCTTTAAAAAGTAAAATATGAGAAACAAGTAATATAAAAACTCCTATCCAAAACATATATGTAAATTTATCCATTTATTTTAAATATAAGAAAATATTTTTTATTATTTTTTAACACACTGTTGATAATCTTGTTCTAATTTTGGTGTTATGTTATTATTTTGTAATCCTGTTTTATATGTATCAATAACTTTATCACAATTATTATGTTGAACTTCTATTGTTCTTGGACCAAAAATACTACCAGTAAGTCTATCTGCTAAAGATGCACCCAAACCTATTCCAAAACCATCTTTTATAGAACTTAATATAGAAGGAGAAGATGGACTTGATGTAGGAGTATTTGGATTTGACATTGCATAGTTACGATAATCTACAGGCATAGAGTGAACTGCAGATGATAAATTTCTTACAGGATAGTTTGAATATTTATTTTTAGAGTGTTTATTAGGCGACATTTTATATATTTAATAATATATATTTTTAAATAATTTAAAAAAAATATATTTTATATATAATATATAAGTATGTTAAACATCTACAATAAGCCTTTAAAACCTGTTATTATAGACAATACAGAATATTTTTGTTCTCCTGATGATAATGACATTGGAACAAACATTATTTGTGTTCAAATTACAACTGAATTATTAGAATTTTGTAAACAAAGAAATATTACATTATATTTACCACAAAAAAGAAGAAATAGCATAATTACATTAACTCCCAATTTAACTGAAGGTATGTTATTTCCATTTTGCGTATTACGTTGGAGAGAATTTCAAATTTTAGGTAAAGCTCCAAAAATAGATTTAGAAAGAACTCATAAAAAAACTTTACAATTTATTAAATTAGAGGTTTTAGAAGAATATAAAATTTAATTTTTTAATATTATATTTATTATTTTTAAATGTGTCCTAAGCTATTAATTATAATATTATTTATGATTGGTTTATTTTATCAATCATCTTCTACTGAATACTTTACTGAAGATAAACGTTTAATTTATAATGACAATCCTACAAGATTTATTAATCCTTCTTATGGCATTGCATTAGATGTTCTTCAAACTGGAGAAAGTGGATGCGGAACTATTGATTGGACTACTGCAACTCCTGAACAAGTTAGCGCATATGCAACTTGTTTAAATCAAATGAAACGTGTTGCAATCAAACAACTTACAGGAAACGTAGGAGCTTCTCCTAACTGATAAAAATATTATTTATTTAATAAATAATATTTTAATTAAAAAGTGTCATGTGGGTCAGGTGTTTGTCTTCTTTTAAACATACGAATAAAGTTAGATGGGAAATTATAAAGATTTCCTAAAATATCTTTAATACTCTTTCCATTATAAGTGTTAAGGTCAAAAGTATCAGGAGTTGAACAAGAAATACGAGTATTTGGTCTATCTCCAATTTCTCTACATCTTACTAAAGGTGCAAGTTTTCCATCAGCTTCTGGGAAAATATTATAAAAACCTCTTGGAACATCACCATAACCTGCGTCAATATCTTCGTGAACAGCAACAGATGGTGGATATACCCATTGAAACAAAGCACTTGTTAATTCGTCTGATGTATATACTGGATTTGCACGATTTGAAGAAGTAGAAATAATAATTCTAGCTTGTTCAAGTCTATCTTGACAACAATCTGGTCTATTGTAAACAACAATTCTTGATATTTCATATTCTTTTCCTAAATCTATTTCAAAAAACTCATTAGTTCCTTGCTTAGTATGAGATATACCTCCATAAGAATCTTTATCAACAACAAAAATTGGATTATCTCCATCACTATACTTAGTTGTTTGAGTTGTTGGCTTTCCTCTTGAAATTAAATTGTTGTATTGGTCAAATACTTCAATAGAAGCAACGTGTAAATAATTTGGAGAACTTCTATTAATATATCCTACACTAACGTATCTTCCTTTTGAAAATGGAGAAGGACCTAGTGTTCCTTTACCATATAATGCATATTTTTGATTATTATTATTAGCATCACAATCCCATAAATGAAATGTTTCTCCTTTGCCTGCATCATCATCTAAACATAAATTAGACTTAGTAGCAGATTTAATTAATTTTTTATCAGAATCATATTCAAATTTTTGATTTTGATTATTAGCATCACAATTCCATAAATGAAATTTTGTTGATCCCCTTGTAGCACCACCTCCGTCGTCTACACATAATCCAGGAGTATTAACTGACTTAATTTGTTTTGTAGAAGAATCATAAGTAAATAGTTGATTTTTTCTATTTTCATCACACTTTTTCATTGTCATCTTAAATTGTCCTGCTGTAGTTGCACCTCCATCATCTATACACATATCTCCTCTCTTACTAATATTTTTTATTAAAAATGGTCCTTGATTAGGAAACTGAGTATATCTTAACACATTTGGATAATAATGATTATTAATTGATAAAAATTTAGCTGGAACAACTGTAAAACTAATAATAGACACATTACCTACACTCGCATTTCCAATTTCTTTCCAACCATCTCCTTCATATTTTGTTGCACTTGCCAATAAACTTCCAGTAACTATTATATTAAAGTTAGTAGAAACTAATTTACCATTCTTATCAATACCAATTATTTTAGTATTACTCATTGGAACTAATTTAACTACACCATCTAATGTTGGAACTCTAATCCAATCTCCTCCTCTTAAATTTTGTCTAATAAATGTAACAAATCCATTGTTTTCTTTCAAAGGTTTAATTGCAGGTATACCTTTAGGTGCGTTAGAAGTGATTCCGGTACAAAAGATTTGTCCAGTAGGAAGTTGAGAAATAACTCTAGGTGCTTCAAAACCAATACCAGTCCAAGCTTCTTCTGCATTACTATTAAATCCATCTTTTATAAATAAATTATAATTTGTTCCAATCCCTAATAATTTATTATTGTTTAAAGCACAAATTGCAATCAAACTTCCATTAGAACCACCTCCCATTTGATACCAAGGAGCCACAGTATTATCTGCAATTCTATCTTTCATATATATTTCTCCATTTGACGCACTTGCTAAAATTCTTCCGTCTTTTGCAATGGTAATATCAATTAACTTTAAATTTGTTGTACCGCCAGCTCCTAATACACTTACTGCTTGTTGTTGTGGTAAAGCGCTATTTGGTATCATAACCCAATCACTAGGTGATAATTGTGAAGTAATATATAAATTACCATCATCTCCGATACCAAGTAATTGATCACCGCAAGATTCATAGTCTTGTATATCATCACAAGACTTTCCTCCATACATAGGTTGTGTTAAAATATTTGTTCCGCGAGTTCTTGAAAATCTACCTTTATCATCAAACTTACATTTACTCCATTCTTGTCTTTCAGTTACACAATCTACAGATTTACAAACTTCTGACATTTCTAAATCACTTGGACATGCAACACCTCCTCCAGATGGCTGAGTTAAAATTGACCTAGTCTTCTTTTTCTTCCAAGCATCTCCCACTTTTTCACATTGACTAAACTCTCCCCATTCACTTACTTTACAATCTATTTTCTTTGCAGTTTCAACTGCTTGTTCGGTCTTTTTTTCTTCAACTTTTGCAGAAGCTTCTTTCACTTCTTCTGCTTTCTTTGCTACTTCTACAGCTTTTTCTTCAGTTGGATTTGCTGCCAATTCTTCATTAGCAGCTTGCAAATCTGCTGTCTTTTCTTCTAATTCAGTTTCTGCTTCAGCTACATCTTTAGCTAATTCAGTATCTACTTCAACTTCAGATTTTGGTTTTGTCATTACAATGCCTACTACGACAAGTAATATTAAAACAACCACTATTATAACAATTGTTGTAGTTTCCATATTTTTAATAATTAAAAAGATTAATTTTTTAATTATTTTTTTTATATTTAATATTTTCTTCTCAAATGTTTTATTCTCATTTCCATTGTTAATCTTGATGGTCCTTCTGTCTTTGCTGCATTTTTAATTGATTCAATATCTCCTTTTAATTCTTCTATCTTTAATAATAATTTAGAACGTTCTCCACAGCAATCTTTTAATTTCTTAAGCTTATCTTCTGCTTCAGTTAATTTTTCTCCTATATTTTTACAACCTTTTTGTCTTTCTTTTGATAACTCTAACAACTTTTCACTTGTTACTTTTTCATCTGCTAATTCTTGTTGTAATCTCTTTGATTTAGCTCTTTCTGTTTCAATTGTCTTTAAATTTATATCAACTATTGATTTAAACTTTTTCATATCTTTTTCATGTTGTGCTACTATTTCATCTTTCTTTTGTAATTCAATATTTAATTTTTCAAAATCATATACTTCTTTATTAGCTGATGTAACATTAAGTTCTTTCAAAGCTTCGACTTCTCTCATTAATTCTTCTATTCTAATATCTTTTTCTTTATTTTGATTAACATATGTTTCTAATTTATCTTTTTGTTCTTGTATAACAGTCTTTAGTAAATCGTTTTCTTTTAATTCTTTTTGAATATCTTTATCTCTATTATCGAGTTTTTCAGTCAAAGTAGAAACTGTTAAATCTAACTCTTCAATTTGTTTAATACTCTTTGTTAAATCATCTTCTGTTTTATTTCTTTTCTTTTGTTCTTCGTTTAATTTAGCTAATGATTCTTCAAATGTTTTATTAATTTCTTTATTTTCTTTTTGTAAATTTATTACTTTTTGTTGTATTTCAAGTTTACTATCATTACTCTTTTTAAGTTGAGCTGTTGATTGGTCGTATAACTGTGCTAATTCTTCACTAAGTTTTTTCTTTTCTTCTTGTATTTTCTTTTTTTGCTTTACTTCTTCCTCATAATTATCTTCTATATTTGATAAAACTGTTTTAACAGAAGTTAGTTCATTATCTCTCTTTTTTAATAATTCAGTACTTTCATCTACAAACGATTGTAATTTATCAACTTTTAATAATAATTGAGGACGATCCGAACAAACATCTTCTAACTCTTTTAAAGTTTTATTTGTATTTTCAAGCTGTTTTTGTATGTCATTTACTTGTTTTGTTAAAACTAATTCATTTTCTTCTTTTGTTTTTAAATTTAAACTTCCAGAGGTTAACATTTCTTCTAATTCAGAAATCTTTTTCATTAGAGTAGGACGATCAGAACATTCATCTTCTAACTTCTTAAACTTACCCATCCAATCTTCAATTAATTCTTTTACTCGTTGTAATTCCAAATCTTTTTGAAGAAGTTCATCTTTTTCTTCTTTTAATTTATTTAATAATTCAGTTTCTCTTTCATTATTATTTTTTAATTCAACTTTTAATTCTTCTAAAATTCTAGCAGCTTCTTTTCCAGTAATTACTTCTTTTTGAAGTTCAGATATTTCATTAGACATTGAACTATTGTCTCTTTGTAATTTTTCAATATCTGTTCTTAAATTTTGTAACAAAATTTGATTATCTTCTAATGCTAATAATGTTTTATTATATTTTTCTTCAGAAACTTTTAATTGTTCTAAAGTTCGTTTTACTTCAGTATCATAATCTATTATTTGTGCTTGTAATAATGCTTCTTTATCTTGGAATAAAGCTCGTTGTTCATTTAATCCTTTTGTTAACATAATAATAGATTGTTGTAAAGCAGGTCTATCGCTACAAGTCTTTGTTAAATCATCTAATTGACTTTTAATAGAAGCTTTTAATTCTTTTTCTTCAGCATTCATTTCTTTTAAAATTCTTAATTCATCTTTTGAACGTTCTACTAAATCAGTTAAATCATTAATATTAATAATATTTTCATCAATACGTTTGTTAAGCTGTTCTTTTTCTTTATTTAATTCTGTAAGTTTTATTTTATGTACATTAATTTCTTTATTTAATTCATCTGTTGCTTGTTTAAAACTATCTTCAACTTTTTGTTTAAATTCTCTTGATAAACATATTTTATTTAATACTTCAATAGAATCTGAAGCATCAGTTAACTTATCGTATAATTCGTCATATTTTTGTTTTGTAGATAAAAAACGAGATTCACACTCATCAACCTTTTTCATTACTTCTCTTACAGATCTTGTTGAACGGTCATAAACGCTTTGACATTCGCTAATAATCATACCTTTCTTTGTTTGAAGTTGTAAAGCTTTTTTAGCACTGATACGTTTACCTTTAAAATAAAACATATCAATGTTATCTTTAGATTTTGTGCAAGATATCATCTTATTTAATTTTTAAATAAGATAAAATTTAAATTTTAATTACTTACTTCGCAATAAATTATATCAATTTTATTTTTTACTTCTATCATATCAAAACCACCTTCTCTTGTTTTCTTTGGTTTATAATAAATATATTCTTTTGTATATGGAACTATATTAATTGTTTTAAAAGTTGTTTCTGGTGGTAATAATATTTCGCTTTCACTTACAACAAATGAAAAATCTCCTATATAAATGCATTTTGTTCCTTTTTTTATTAAAATATGTTTCATACAACATCTATCATTATCCATAAACTCGCGAGCTTTTGTATACGATAATGATGTTGAAATAAAATCTACTGATAACTTTTCACCTTCGCTTTTTGGAATAAATGCTGATTTAATTCCTCTAAATGCATGAATATCTTCTCTAAGAGGTGGTGCATTTCTAATTAAAGTATTTAATTTATTTGTATAATATTCTACAGCTTTTTCTATAAATTCATCTGTGTAAAATGCTTCTAAACGACATATAGACATATAAGAATCAATATTAAATGGTTCAGTTTTAATAATATTTAAATCTTCCATAACTTCGTTTTCTAATTCTTGTTCTGTATAAAATTGTCTAAGATTATCAGATTCTAGTGTAAAGTCTATATTATTTTCTTCATCATCTTTAAATCGGTCAAACCACGCTGGTGAATATTTTGCATTTTTTGTATCTAATGAAAATTTTAATATATTATTATAATTTTTTGTATTTCTAATCAATTCATAAAAAGCCGGTGCTAAAGGCATAAAATCTTCTTCATCATTGTCATCGATAAAAAGGCTTCTCATTTTATTAACATTAAATTTTCCACGAGCCCAAGCATTAGCTATTCTATCTCCATGATAGGTATAAGATAACAAATATAACTTATCAATATACGATAAATCTTGAATGTAAATTTTTTGATCGTGAAACCAAGATAATAATACATTATATTCTTCTTTTGTACTACCAGAATATAAAATTCGTCCTTTATTTACTTGTCCAATATAATCTTCGTCTCCTAAATTTAAAATAAAGGGTTTTGTATTTTCTGTCATTTTATCAACATGAATTGCTACATATGGAATTTGAATTCCTACTGTATGTAATTTATATTCCATTTTATTAATTTATAAATATTTTTTAATTTAAATTAAAAAATATTTTTAATATACGTGTTGATAAACACGATCATCTGGTAATTCTATTACAAATGTTCTCTTAAACCATTTACCAAATACATAATTTAAATCTAAAATCATACTGATAATATGAACTGCTAAATTTATTGATATCCAGTTATTATAACCATTAATATTTAAATATGCATATGTAAATATATTTGAAACTAGAGTGTAATAAAAAAATATATATGTTTCATTATTTTTAAACCATTTTTTTCCAAGTTCTTGACCCAGATAATACGTAAAAAATAAAAATAAACTAAAAAAATATTGTAAAAAAATTGACGCTAGGTCGGGACTAAAAGATTTTAAATATAATAAGTGAAACAATAATACAGTTTTTGCAGTTAATCCAAGCATATTAATTATTATAAATATATAATAATTAATCTTTAAGCTACTTTGACATTTCAAGTTGTTCTAAAAGTTGTTTTAATTTATATTCATCACAACCTGACAATCTTCCTAATTCTTCCATCTCATTATCTTTGGTTCTTTGTAAAATAACAAAAGTTGGCATTGCAGAAATTCTAAATTGTTCTGCCATTTCTCTATGTTCGTCTACATCAATCTTAAAAAAAGTAATATTTGGATATTCTGATTCAAAATTCTTAAAATGTGGAGCAATTCTCTTACAAGGTCCGCACCAAGATGCAGTAAAATCAATAATAGCTTTTGATGAATCTAATAAATCTTCTGGAGAAGTTTTCATTTTTATATTCATATGTTAAAGCTTTAATCTTATTTTAAAAAATGTTTATTTATTTTTGTCCTATTTTATTATGGTTTTTTAATCTTGAATTAAACCCAGGAATAAGAGGTATTTGGATTAGACCTGATTCAAATGGAAATAAAAGAATTGTATTAACAAATATTATTAGACTATTAATTGAACCATTAAAAAATATACGTATGTGGAAAATTAAATTATGGGACATAAATATATTTATATTTTATTTTTGTTGTTTTTTATTTTATATGTTTTTTGAACATTCTTATAATTTAATTAAACCTAATAACCTTACTGAATGGAATAAATTTTACATGAAGATTATGCATTTATGATATAAAGAAATATTGAAATATATAAAATAATGAATTTTAAAGTAAACGTTATTTCTGACAAATATGAAAATATTTTAGAAGATAATATCAACCAACTTTTACAAGATGAAACATCTACTTTTAGTTTAGAGTCATTGTCACATTTATGTGATTTTTTAGATCAAAAATTTTGTTCGATAGAAGAAAAATGTGCATCAAATGTTGAAAGTATACCTGAAGCATTTAATAAGTTACAACAATTAAAGATAAGAAGATTTAAAAACGCGCAGATAGCAGATTCATTTGTTGATACATCTGTAAATAGATTGATAGTATTATCAGTACAAACTAAGAATTCAATAACTAAATTTGACTATCACTTTCTCAGATTTTAAGAATATTAATTAATAAAGATATTTAAGAATGTAATAAACAAATAAATAAAAATGGCAAAAATTTGTTTTATTACAGCTGTATTTGGAAATTATGAACTATCTTGTAAAAAATTTGTTAAACAGACAATAGATACTGATTTTATTTGTTTTACAGATAATAAAAATATTATAAGTAACGGATGGATAATTGATAATACACCATATTTTATTATAAATAAAAGTAAATTAGATGATGGATATAATATAAATTCTATATATAATAATAGACATACTTTTAATATTTCAAAATATTATAAACAAGCTTTTCAAAATATTCCTAGATTAAAACAATATGATGTAATAGTATGGTTAGACGGAACTGTAGAAATTATATATGATAAAGTAAGTGAATATATTTTAGAGAATATTTATAAACATAAAATAATAGGATGGAATCATGAATGGAGAAATGGAATATTAAAAGAAGAAGTAAATGGGTCTTTGTTTTATAAATATACTTCAACTTATTGGAATAGACAAAAACAACCAGTTCAAGATGTTATAAAACAATATGAAACATATGTAAAAGATGGTTATAATGATGAATTTTTTAAACCTTATCAAACCGATAATCCTAATATAGGAGTATGGTTAACTTGTTTTGTTGCATTTCTTAATAATGACGAAGAAGTAACAAAATTCTTAGATCTTTGGTATTTACAAACATTAAATCATACAACACAAGATCAAATTGGATTTTCATATGTTTGTCAAAAATTAAATTTTATACCATATACATTACCTAATAATGAAGTATCTGGAGAAAAACCTCATACACAAACGTTATTTTATATAAAACGAGAACATGGACAATAAGTAAATTTAAAATGATTTTTTATGATTAATTAAAAAAATAATCATAAAAATGGATATTTATACTGCAATTCAAAATGACGATGCTATGTCTGTTAAAAGACATTGTGAAAAATTTAAAAATGAATCATTAAGAGACTCAACTCATATCTATTATAATTTATATACTATGTTAGTTAATTTTAAAGCTTATAATAGTATTCAAGAATTATTAAATAATAATGTTATGTTTTTTCGTCATAACAGAGGTAAATATCATTATAATTATTGTGACAAACTTTTTGATTATGCCTTAAATCTAGGAGATAGTCGTATTATTAACATGATTAATGAAAAAAGAAAAGAGTTAGATATAAATAAAGTTGTTAAAGATAAACCATATCGTAAAACAGAAAATATTGTCAATAAAGAATCTAACCCATATTTTGTTGAAAAGAAACCCGAAGTAGTTGTTGAAAAAAAAGAAGTTATTGAAAAGAAACCTGAACTAGTTATTGAAAAAAAAGAAGTTATTGAAAAGAAACCTGAACTAGTTATTGAAAAAAAAGAAGTTATTGAAAAGAAACCTCAAGTAGTTATTGAAAAAGAAGAAAAAGTTATTGAAAAGAAACCTCAAGTAGTTGTTGTAAAAAAACTTGAATTTGGAACTACAGTAAGAGACAAAATTTTTGAAAATTTACAATCGTCAAAACTACCAACGCATATATATGACAATGTAAAAAGTAAATTAAACAGTTTAAGTATACTTGATAAATATAACGAAGAATGGTTCAATAAATTCTTTAAAATACCCTTTGGAAAATATGCTAATCTACCTTTTACAAACGAGTCAAATATTTCTGATATTAAAAATTATATATCAAACTCAAAAACACAATTAGATAATATATCATATGGTATGGAAAATGTAAAAGAAGAAATTATTGATATTATTTGTCAATTGATTCGATCGTCAGATTCAAATATTAAAGTTATTGGTTTATGTGGAAGTCCTGGTGTTGGTAAAACTAATTTTATTAAGAATGGATTGTCAAAGATATTACAAAGACCATTTCAACATATTTGTATGGGTGGTGTTACTGATTCGGCTTATTTAATAGGTCACGAGATGTCATATACTAATTCAAACTATGGTATTATTGCAAATAGTTTAATGAATTCAAAAGTAATGAATCCGATTATTTTCATGGATGAATTAGATAAAGTTTCAAAAACAGATAAAGGAATAGATATTGAAAATGTTTTAATACATTTAACAGACCCAGTTCAAAATATGAGTTTTATGGATAAATATTTTCAAGGAATTGAAATAGATATGAGTAAAGTTATGTTTATATTTTCGTTTAACGATGAAAATAAAATTAGCCCTATTCTTAGAGATAGAATGCATATAGTATATGTAAAAGATCCAACAGATAATGATAAGATAGAGATAGCAAAACAATTTTTAATGCCATCTTTATTAAAAAATATAAACTTAGAAAACGTAAAAGAAATAGATAAAAAAGTTATTAGAAAGATAATTACAGAATATTGTAAAGAAGAAAAGGGAGTAAGAGAATTAAAAAGATGTTTAGAAAAAATATTATTAAAAATTAATACGTCATTGTATTCAGAAAAAAGTAAGTATAAATCATTAGAAAATATTGATATAAATAATATAAAGTTAACAGAAAAGATGATAGAAGAAATTTTAGAAAGACCAGATAAGTTTGAGAGTCATAATTCAATGTATCTTTAAAAAAAGTTAATAAATATTTAATAAATTTTATTAAATATTTAGTTTTTTAATAGATATCTATTAAAAAACTAAATATCTATTGAAAAAATAGATATTTTTATTTTTATAGTTAAGACAAAGGTTAAAAAAAATTATCAGATTTAGTCTTTTAATAGATATCTATTAAAAAACTAAATGAGTATTAATAGTAAAAATTTAAAGGTTTAAAAGTTTTTTATAAAAATTTGTTCTACACACACATTTTTTTTGATTTTAAAAAGTATTTTTATGAAAAAATCATCAATAAATAACTTTCAAACTAAGAATAAAAATATTAATTTGTTTCGGTTTAGTAAAAAACTAAATCAGTTTAGTAAAAAACTAAATGTATATTTTTAAGGGTGATTTGAAGAATTGTTTTTATCGTTTTTCATTTAGTAAATTACTAAAATATTTAGTATTTTAATAAATATTTAGTTTAAAACTATATATTATTAATAATAATGTTTGAATGCGATTTCTGTAATAAAAAATATTCAAGTATATCAAGTCTTAACTTTCATAAAAAGACGACTAAGAAATGCATAGAGATTCAAAAAAAATTAAATATAGAAACAAGTTCAGCAAAATTTAATTGTAAATTCTGTAATAAAGAATTTTTATTAAAACAATCATTAGAAAGTCATGAACATAGTTGTAATCAAAAAGATAATGAAAATAATTATGTCAAAATATTACAAGAAAACGATTATTTAAAAAAAGAACTTGAAAGAATGAAAGAAGAAAATAAAAAACTATTAGAAACTTCTAAAAATACTACTACCAATAACACTACTAACAATATAACTAATAATAACTATAACATTAAATTTAGCGTTGAATTTGATAAAATGCCTCAGTTTATTAAAGAAAATGTTAAAGAATCTCTTCTCGCTAACATTGATATTAACTCTATAAAAGGAGGCGAACAACAATATATTAACGACTTTGTAGATGGTATTAAAAAATTTGTTATTGTAAAAGATATTGCTAGAGGAAAATTAATTACAAAAGATGAAGAAGGAAACGAATGTAAAACTACATCTAATAAAGTAGTTCAAAAATCTTTGAACTTTATAAAAGATGAACAAGAAACACTTATAGAACAAGTTCAACAAGATATGCCTGAGTTTGACGGAACAAACGTTAAAGAAAACGGTAGAATAAATGGTATGGTAAACACTATAAAACAAGTACATAGAGATATAGAAAAAGATAAGATAAATGATTTTGTAAATACAATAGCAAATAAACTTACAAAAGAAGGTATATTAATATCTTAAAAATAAATTGAAATATTAATTAAAAAATATTTAATTAATATCTTGAAATGTCTTATTTATTACAATTTGATGGAGGAGCTGTACCTAACCCTGGGAAAGCTGCTGGTGCAGCCGTTTTATTTTTTAATGGAGAATTAATACATGAACGTGCTAAATATTTAGAACATGCTACTAATAACGAAGCTGAATATACAGGATTAATAGTCGGTTTAGAATTATGTTTAGAATTAAATATAAAAAATTTAAAAATAACCGGTGACTCAATGCTAATCATTAATCAAATGAATGGAAAATGGAAATGTAGTAAAGAACATTTAAGACCTTATTACGACCATTGTTTAAAATTGTTATCACAACTTAATAGTGTATCTGTAAGTCATGTATTAAGAGAATTTAATAAAAATGCTGATGCTTTATCAGATCGTTGTATAAGTTTACAAGAAGATATCGATCAATTTTATTTATAAAATATTTTTTTTATTTTATATTAATTAAAATGGCAATTGACTTAAACATTATTGTTCCTGTAATCTTATTTATCTTGTTATCACCAGGTCTTCTTTTAAATATTCCTCCAGTTGATAATCAATGGTTAATGAGTGGTAAAACTAGCATTCCATCTATAATCGTCCATGCAATTGTACTTGGTATAGTTTATTTCTTACTTAGAAAATATTTCCCACAATACTATTAAAAATAATTATAAATAATAACTTTTATAATTATTTATTTTTTAATGATATAATTAACTGTTGGAAAACAAGATAAATCTTTTCCACCTCCATATGAAATAGAACTTTGCAAACATTCTTGTAAATATTTATAATAATCTAAAATTGATTGATTTTTATATGGTACTTTCATAACCTTTCCTTCTACATGTTTGTTATGTCCTTTATTTAAAGCGGATGCACTTCCAAAAAATTGTTTATATAAATTTTCAGGATAGAGTGTACTTGCTTTCCATTTAGTAATTGGAATACTAGTATTATCAACGTCCATATAAATATCTCCAGGAGAATCAAAAAATCCACTTAACATACCTCCAATCATAACCATCTTTGCTCCTAATACAAGACTTTTTGTAATATCTGCAGGTTCAGTTATTCCTCCATCTGCTATAATTGGCACTTTAAATTCTTCCCAAGCAACGGTAGCACAATCATGAACGGTAGAAGCTTGACAACCTCTACTTCCAAAACCAGTTGATGGATATGTTGTACATGCTGATCCGTTGCCAATACCAGCCTTAATACAATTAGCACCCCAATTAATTAAATCTCTAGTAGCATCTATAGTAGAGACATTACCAGCAATAATAAAAGAAGAGGGAAATTGTCTTTTTAAAAATTCTAACATAAGTTTCATTTTAATGCAGTGACCGTGTGCAATATCAACAGTGATATAATCAACATCTAATTTTTCTTTAATAATTTTATAAAGAAGTTCATAAGAATCTTGATTTACACCGATAGAAATAGAAGTAAAAAGTTTTTTTTTATTCATAGTTTTAATGAAAGATATAACGTCTACATCAAACCGATGAAGAATATAAAAATATTCTTCTCTTGCTAATTTTTCTGCTAATACTTCGTTAATACAAGCTCTCATATTTGCAGGAATAATTGGAAGTTTAAAATTTCTATTACCAAATGTAATAGAAGTATCGCAATCGCTTCTTGAAGTGACTTCAGAATATTTAGGAACTAGATTAATATCTTTATAATCAAAGTGAGGTACAACTTGTTCTTCAAACATTTTATATATTTTAAAATGAGTTTAAACTTTAAACTATAAATAGTATATATATATAAATGTCTGAAGACCAAATTTTTAACGATTTTTGCCTATTACACAATGGAATATATTTTGGAAAATTTCCAGATAAAAATATTTTTAAAGAATTAGAGAAAACTAATGTTAATTGTATTATAAATCTTACTAATAAAGATATTGATTATGATTTTTCAGGAAGAATTATTTCATTTCCTTTAGAAGAAAAAATAGTTCCTAACGAAGAAGAAGTTATAGAGTTTATTAAAGATATAACAGTGTTATTTTTGAGAGATGATTTTAAATTTTATATATGCGATGATAGAGGGACTTATAGGGCACAATTTATAGCAGGATTAATTTATGGATTTTTTGATAATCATAATTATGAAGTAGTAATAAATTTATTAAAAGAAAGATATGAAATGATTAACAATAGATCTTCAGAAGAAGTGTTATCAAATAAAAAATATGAAGTGTTATTTAAGAAGTTATTAAAGCCATATAATTTTTATAATTCAAGTTTCTTTTTTAGTAACTTTAGTAAACATCTTGTTAATTCAAGTTATTTTAATTTAGTTTTTAATAATTCGGAGGCTCTATTTCAGGCATATAAAAATCCAACTGATAAAAAATATATAGAAAAGATGGTAAAGGTAAAGACTCCGCAAACTGCAAAGAAATATGGTAGAGAAGTAAAGTTAAGAGAAGATTGGAAAGAAAAAGTAGATGGATTTTTTGAAAGAAGATTTCATTGTATGGTAGATACATTGGTAGATAAGATAAATACAAATACATTAGAATGGGATATTGTTAAACAAGAGGTAGGACTGAGACCATTATACGAATATACAGATAAAGATTTATTATGGGGTAGTGGTAAAGATTATAGTGGAGAAAATTGGTTAGGAAGAGCATGGAAGATAGCATATATAAAAAGTATGTTTTAAAGTTAAGTAAAAAATTTTTTAATTTATAAGTAAATTAAAGAATTAATAATAAATATATAAAAATGGAATATTCACCAACTGATTATACAAATTTATGTGCAATTACAACTTATTATAAAAGTAATAAAGGTAAAGATGTAAATAATTATTCTCCTTTATATAATAATATTTTAGAAGCATATAGACAGCATGAAATCAGAATATTAGAATTTGATACTTCTGTAGAAACTGAAAATGTTAAACCAGGAGGTTCTTTACAATCTTGGTCTTTATTTTTAGAAAAGGCAACTATTTTAGGGTTGTATCAAGATGAAAGAGCAAAGTTTGAAAATGAAAAGGTAAGGTCATTTGTATGTGAAAATATTACTGAAGCAGATATTATGAAGTTATGGGAAATTCCTGAATTAGAGGCAGATTTTGATATTATTGTAGATAATGGTATTGAAAATTTTAGAGATAAGGCAATCTTTTTTAAGAGAGCTTTACCAAAGCTTAACGTCCAAGGATTTTATTTTATGGAAAATTTAAAGTTAGATGATATGAATGCAATTGAGTTACAAATCTCAGATTGGAAAGAATATTTTCCAGGTTGTGAATACTTTTTAGAGGTTGTAGAAAACCCATTAAATGGTAATAAAAGTCCAGTATTGATAGTTCAGAAATTATCTGAATAAAGAATGAGAAGAGTTTTCAAAAATGATAAAAAAGTGTGAAAAAGTGTCATATTTAGAAACGATTATGACATTTTTTGATTTAAAAATACGTTAAAATTAGAAAAACGACCACTTTATTGAAGGTCAGATTTCATTCCAAAATAAGATGACAATCTATATCTGATGTCAAGGCTAAAGTATAAAGATATTTTTTATGACAAAACTAGTGTATTAATTATTATAATAATATAGTTTATATCTAAATATTTTTTTATAATTACTATAAAAAATAGTAATTATATATTTTATTCTAATTTATATATTTCTTTTATAATGTTTATATGTTCTTCTGTAACGTTAAAATTATTTGTATATAATTCTTTTAACAAATTATAAGCTTTTAAATTTCTTTGAGTTATATCTGTTACGCGTTTTTTTAAAACTTCTCTATTATTTTTATATTGTTCTTTCATATAAAGTCTATTATATTCTTTTTTTCGTTCTTTTTGTACTTCTTTTTGTAGTTCTTTTAATTGTTTAACTTTTTCTGTTAATTCTTTATATTTATCATGGGTAAACACTGTTACATCTTCTTCTTTAATTTTTTCTTCTGTTGTTTTTAATTTATTTAGTTCATTTTTGTTTATTAAAACTAAATCTTCACTCATAGTTATTTATATAGTTTAAAATATTTAAATTAAAAATATAAAGCAAAAAAATATTTATAATAATATTATTATAAATATTAATGACTGAATTATTACAACG
>Ga0214923_10000057_pt1 | contig 148448 bp, 155 predicted proteins | sample LL1510_MetaG_FD_177993 | JGI IMG/M metagenome (GOLD analysis project Ga0214923, IMG submission 177993) | Freshwater microbial communities from Lake Lanier, Atlanta, Georgia, United States - LL-1510 | ecosystem: Environmental > Aquatic > Freshwater > Lake | place: USA: Georgia | collected... | reverse complement strand
TTTTTAAAGAAGAAAATGATAAATTATTCGGATCAACCCAAATGATAGATGATAAATATTTATTATTGGCTGCTGTATCAAATCAATTTGTTAAATTAGAAAATATAATTCCATATACTTATTATCACTTTATTTTAGAAAATAATGGAAGTATTGATGAACGTTTTGGTGTATGGGCAAATGGTATTTTAAGTGAAACTCCAAGTAAAAACTTTTTTATGAGTCATAAATATACTTTATTATGATCTATCTATGTTTTAAATTATTTTCTTTTAAACAATTTACTCCATTATATTTACAATTATTATCTTTTTCATCATATGTAAATCCAATAAAATCTATAAAACTTTTATAATCATTGTCGAATGATGTTACTGCATTAGTTCTAAAATATAATTGACCATTATTTTTATTAAAAATATCATTATTATTTTTATTTATATTATCATTAAAATTTTTGTCAATTTCTTCATCACTTACATTTTCACATGCAATCAATCCATCATTTACATATAATGAATTCATAAATGGATTATTAATAGTTGGTTTTCTACATTTTATTTTTTGATCAAATTCTTCTTTATTATATAAGAATTTAATTAATAATATAAAAAATATTAAAGCTAAAGGAATTGATCTTAAATTAGATCCAAATATAATAAAAATAATTAATAAATACATAAAAAACATTATTAATTTATTTAATTTATCATTTAATTTATCATCTATTTTAATAATAAAATTATTATAATATATTTTAAAAAAATTTATAATATCATATAATTCACTCATATATATGAAATATAAAAAAAAATTTGAATTCTTAAGAAAATTTTGTATTTTAATCTAATTTTTCATTCTTTAATAATTCTTCTAATTGATTATATTGCTCTTCATTTAAAGGTTTAATATTATTTTTGTCTGCTTCTTCTTTAGCCATTTTTTCAATAAAATCTGCTCCCTGTTTTTCAATAACTTGAGCCATCATATCTTCAAATTTACCTCCCATCATTTTATTTAGTGATTCACCTAATTTACCACCAATACCTTCTGTTAATCCACTTAATATTCCATTTTCCATATTAATATTAGATGTATCCATCATACCTTTTAAATCAGGTAAATCTAATCCTTCAAATTTACTTGTATCAATATTTTTTGTTATTTCTTCGGGATTACTTAAAATATCTGGTATTGCACTTAAAAATGATGCAAAATCAATATCTCCAGATTCAAATTTCTTTGAATAATCTGCTGCTAAACTTTGTAAATTAGTTAATAAAGCTTCACTTGGATTTTTTGATTTACTAATTTTTTCCATATTATCGGTTAATTGACTAATCATATCAGTAATCATATTAGTTGCTTTTGTTTTTGTTTCTGGTGTAGAATTTGCTTTTAATTTTTCAAACATACCTGCAACATCCATATCTTTCATTTCTTGTTGCATATTATCAAAAATTTTTCCTAAACTTCCATTTTCCATAGATTTATTTAAATTATTTACTAAATTATTATCTTTTTGTTCAATTGATTCTTCAATTGATAAATAAATTAATGTAATATTATCCCATAATTTTTCAATAACTTGTTCTCTATCTTCACCTTTAAAATATGCATATAAGTTAATTTTTTGTAATATTTCAGTATTTTGATTCTTATAAAATAATAATTTATTTCTTTTTAATAAATAATTTTTTAATTTCTCGTCATTTTTAACAGCTTTATAAAATTTATTAATTTTTTCACTAATTTTAGATTTATCTATTGTACATTTTATATCACTACATCCATTATAATAATTTATTAAATTATCATAAATTTCAAGTGTTTGTTCTGATATTTCTATTTGATTCATAATATTTAATTACTATATTTATATTTCTAAATTAACTTATCTATAAATATTCATTCTGAATAATTAAATTTAATTTATTGATGATACATTGATCCAGATGTATTATACGATTGATTTTTTTTTATATTAATTAATTTAAAATTAATACGATGTGCTTTATTGATAGTACTATTTGTAGTATCTTGAATAGTTGTTGCTAAATTATGAACAGTATTTGTTTTATTTTCAATTGTATTTACTATAGTATGAATAGTATCTATTTTATTTTTAGATAATAAATTTGTGGATAAAGTTTCTAATTTTAAATCATGTAATGTCATTATATTATTCAAATTTGTAATTGCTTTTATATGTTCTGCATTTAAATCTTTAAAAGTAATATTAACATTATTAGTTTCTTGTGAATTTGTCTGGGTATTATTATAATTTGCGGTTATATTAACAATTTCTTCAATTGTATTTGTTATAATAAATGTAAATGTATAAGAATATTTACCATTATTATCATTAATACCAATTATTGGTATTTTTATTTTATTATTATATGAATTATTAATATTATTTTGTGATAATAAATCAAAATTTAAACTATTACTGTTAGAAGAGAGTTCTATATTCCCTGAAATTGGAGTATCTTGAGTTATTGTTAATATAATATTCCAATTTACCCAAGTTTGTAAAGGTATTGAATTATAATTAAATGTTATCATTATATAAATTAAAAATATATTTTAATTTAAAAAATTATTTTTTTATATTAAATATTTCATAATATTGTTTATTATATGTTAATTCTTGATTATTAATATTAATCAAATTATTTATATTATTTTTAATATTTGTATTATTTTTAATATTTGTATTATTTTTTTCTTTTATAGAATTAATAATATTTATACTATCATATGGATAAAATTTCTGATTATTGTCAGAAAAATTTTTCTTCTTGAAACATTCTTAATATAATATATATTTTAGAAATTATATATTATAAAAATCAATTTTTATTATTTTTGAGTTAATGTAAAGTATCTAGCACTAATATAACATAAAATATTTAAATAATAAAATAACATTTCTTTTTCTTTTTTTGATAATTCCTTAAATAATTTTTTAAATTTAAAAAATTTTGATACAATAGATCCATCATACTTACTCTCAATATTTTCTTTTATAAAGAAATCCGCATTTTTTTGTTTAATTTGATCATAATATTGTAAAACATGAATAATAAATTGATCAATTACTAATGTTTGTTGCATTTTAGCAACATCATTAAAAACATTATAAAAATAAGAAATATCTTCATCATTTTTTACAATGGAATTAAGTTGTTTTAATAAATCATATAAAAATTCATTAAATAATTTTAATAATTCTTTTGAATTTAAACCATCAATTTCTGAAGTATCAAAATCTCCCATTATTATAATAATATAATATTATATTTTTATATTATTTTCAACTAAATTATATTATTTTATATTTATATGGAGAATATATACAAAGATAAATATCTAAAATACAAAAATAAATATTTAAATAAAGATAAAAAAAATTTTTATAATATTGTACCTCCTTATAATTCTGGATTATTAGAAGTTGATAATATTCATAAAATATATTATGAAGAATCAGGTAATCCAAATGGAAAACCAATTATTGTAATACATGGTGGTCCTGGTTCAGGAAGTGGTAATAAATATTCAAAATTTTATGATTTATCAAAAAATCGATTAATTGCAATGGATCAAAGAGGATGTGGAAAATCATTACCTTTTGGAGAATTAAAAAATAATACAACATGGGATTTAATAAATGATATTGAAAAATTAAGAGAATATTTAAAAATAGATAAATGGTATATAACAGGAGGTTCATGGGGATCAACATTATGTTTATTATATGCTATAAAACATCCAAATAAAATATTAGGAATTGCTATATCTGCAATATGTTTATTAAGACAAGAAGAAATTAATTGGTTATATAAAAAAGGAGGATTATCACAAATTTATCCTAAAGAATGGGAAGAATTTAATAATTATATTCCAGAAAATGAAAGAGATGATTTAGTTAAAGCCTATCATAAAAGATTAAATTCAAATGATATTAATTTAATTAAAGAAGCAAGTAAATATTGGTCTCATTATGAATTAAATTGTGTTTTTTTTAATCAATCAGATGTAAAAGAATTAAATTTAGAAGATTATAATTTATTAATACCTCTGGCAAAAATAGAAAGTCATTATTTTATTAATAAAGCATTTTTACCATCTGATAATTACATTTTAGAAAATATTGAGATAATAAAAAACATTCCAATGACTATTATCCAATCAAGATATGATGTTATATGTCCATTTGTATCTGCTTATGATTTACATAAAGCATTACCAAACTCAAAATTAGTTATTTCTCCAAGTGGAGGTCATTCAAAAGGTGATTATCCTACATGTAATTTATATATTAATGAAATGAAGAATTTATTAGAAAACTAATTATTTTTTAATTCTTGATTTTAAATGTAAATGTAATTGTTTATTTCTGTTTAATATCATATTTTTTAATTCCTTTTCAGTATCTTTTTGATTTAATGTTTTTTCATCATTAAAATCTGTGGTTAAATCTATTTTTAGATCATCTAATGAATTTACATTACAATGAATTTTTTCTATATTTTTTCCATCTTCAATAAATGTATAATCATCTGACATTTTAGTATATTCTTTATTAATACCTTTTTTATCTAATTCATTTACTATTTGTTTCATTTGAACAACTGGAATTGAAATATTATTAGTAATTTGATTAAAAAATTTTTGATTTTCTAAATATGCAATTGCATCATTACCTTCAATAGGTTTTATAATTTTTTTAACAATTATAAATGGAACATCATAATCTTTTAATTCATTGGGTATTTTTTTATTTTCTACATTTATAATTTTATAAGTATCTGATACCAAACTAATTAATTTTTCTGATATTTTACAGTTATTTTTAATAAAAAGTAAATTTTTATTTTCCATAATAATATTTATATATTTAAATATTATAATGAACGTAGTTGAAAAATTTTTAGAAAAATTTAATAAATGTATAATTTTATTAAGTGGTTTTGAAAAATTGAATCTTTCAGAATATGCCAAAAATTTAGCCGATAATCTATCTTTTGATTTAATTAAATTTGATTATCCTAATTATGATTTACTAAATTCAATAGTTGATAAAAGTAATAATGGTATAGTTATTTATGGTTTAACTTTTGAAAATGATCAATTAAAATTTAAACCGAATATTCATATATCATTATCTGGTAGTAAAATGTTAATTGACAATGAGGAAATATTTAAAATATACAATGAAAATATAAAAAAAAATATAATAAATAAATTTAAAAATATAAAAAATATAGAATATGATAATAATACATATGATGATATTTTTAATTTAGTGATTGATATGATTTTAAGAAGATTATATGGAAATAAATATGATGAAATGCAAAAAAAATATATAGAAAAAGAAACATCAACTACTGATGAATTAAGTGATCAATCTGGTGGTAAAAAAAAAAGAAATAAAACAAAAAGAGTAATTGGTACTAGATTATTAATGAGTAGAATTAAATTATAAAAGATATATTTTATTATATAATGAAGTTTATTGTATCTTTTACTACTAGTCCAACACGTATAAATAAATGTGAAATAATGTTACAAAGTATATTAAATCAAACTAGAAAAGCAGATTTAATAATATTAAATATTCCAAAAATATTTCAAAGAACCGGAGAAGAATATAATATTCCAAAAAATTTTTCTGATAAAATTACAATTAATATTATAGATAGAGATTTTGGACCAGCTACTAAGATAATACCAACTATAAAATATTTAAATGATAATCAATATAATATTAATGATACATGTATTATTTATTTAGACGATGATATTAAATATATGAATCGAATGATTGAATCATATGAAAAAACTATTTTAAATAATGATAATACAGTATGGGGTGCAATTGGATTTGATTTTATTGATAATAAAATTAAACATAAAATAAAACATAATAGTAAATGTAGTATTATTGAAGGTTACGCAGGTGTTTGTGTTAAACTTTCAATTTTTGAAAATGATTTTTTTGAATATATTGAAAAATATATTAATGATATTGATTGTCGCCTATCAGATGATGTTATTTTAAGTAATTATTATCACAAAAAAAATATAAAAATTAATATTATTTCAATACCTAAATATTATTCAATTGATGAAATGTTGATTCGTGGTGCTATATTAGATTATGGGAATGGTGAGGATGCATTACACAATGGTGCAAATGGTTTAGTTGAATCTAATTTTAATAGATATAATAAAGTTATAGATATTTTAAATAATAATAATGATTATTATATAAAAATTAATAATAAAATTAATAATAATGTTAATAATAATGTAATAAAATTTTCATTAAATAAAAGATTTCTTAATATAATATCAAAAAAAATTTAATTAAAAAAGTTTTAATTTATTTTTTAATTTTAAATATTTATTTTTATATTTTAAATATTTATTATAAAATAAATCACCTCCAAATTTATTATTTTTAATTTTACAATCAATATTATTAGTTATTTTTAATTCATTTATATCATTTTCTTTTTTATCATTAATAACAACGCCCAAGTTATCATTATCTTTTTTATTTTTAGATTCTTTAACTATTAGAAAATTTCTTCCTTCTTGAATTATAACTTTTGGTTTTTCAAATCCATATATATTTATTATATCTTGTTTTTTATTCATATAATATCTTAATATAATAAATTATAATTTTATTATATTAAATTTGTTGATATAGATCTTATTATAAATTTTATTGTTGAGCACATTGGACTCTTTCTCCTCCTTCAGTATGTTCAGTTTCACTTTCTTCTTGAAAATCTTGTAAATCACATAATACATACCCATTTGTATTAGTATTATTATATTTTGATTTATTATTATATTCAAATAAATCTGCTAATTTATCTTTAATTGTTTGACTAAAATTATCAGGATAATCAATCTCAAAATTAATAATTAAATCACCAAATTCATTATTATTAATTGGCATACCATGTCCTTTAATAATTTTCTTTTGATTTGGTTTAATAATATTATGAAAATTTTTAATTATTAATTTTTGATTATCAATGTTTTTAATAATCATTTCAAAACCACAAATTGATTGTACTAATGTTATTTTGGTATTATAAATTAAATTATTATTGTTTCTAACAAAGTCTTTATGAGGTTGTTCTTTTACTACTAAAATTAAATCACCTCTAGAATTTTTAAATTTATGTCCTTTATTTTTAAATAAAATTTCTTGACCTTCTTTAATTCCTCTAATAATATTTATATCAATGGAATCCTTATGAATACTATTGCTTTCTAAATCTTTATATTGAAATTCCAAGTGTTTTTTCAAACCATTGTAAATATCAACTAAATTAATTTCAATTACCATTTTAATTTGACAGTTTTTTTTCATAAACATTTCTTGAGGATTCATTCCACCTTTCATTCCCATTGGAACTCCATTCACAAATACTTGTTGAAATCCAGACATTCCACCAAAAGGACTCATCCCACCAAATGGTCCCATCCCTCCAAATGGAAACCCCCCTTTAAATAATTCATTTAAATCCATACCAGATGGCATACCATTATTAGAATCATCTACTGAGCCTGTTTGATCATATCTTTGTCTTAATTCATGATCAATTAAAATATTATAAGCTTTATTAATTTCTTTAAATTTTTCTTCTGCATTTGGATTATTATTTTTATCAGGATGCCATATTTTTGCTAATTGTTTATATGCATCTTTAATATCTTTATCACTCGCATCTTTTGGTATTTCTAAAACATCATATGGATTCATTATTAAATATATATAATAATAAATCCTTAAGTTAATAAAATAAAAAAATTAAGTAAATTCAATAGTTGGACATGCCATTAAATATTTATCTGTTCCTTGTTTTGAATAAGAAATTGATAAACTATATTTACCAAATTTTTGATCAATATTATTTATATCAGTAATATAGTTAAATTCAACTAATTCTTCAAATCCAATTTCTGATAATTTTTCATATGAAAAATTATCTTTAAATAGAGCTTCTCTCTTAATTAAAAATTCATAAATTGAATCTGCTTGTACTTTATATAGGGAAAAATTAATTAATTCCCCCGGAATTGCTTCTTGATTCCAAAAAAGATCACTTACATAACATAGCTGAGTTCCCTCTGTATAGTAAATATTTTTTAAAAGGGGTTTAGAAGCAACCCATCGCTTCTTATTATCATTTAAATTTCCAATTGTATAGTATGTTTTAGACATTTGTATATATATATTAATTAAGAAATATACTTATATAAATATTTATTCAATTTTTTATATGATAAAATAGTATAAATTAATAAATCTATATGTTTAGAAATGAATTAAAAATTGATAAAAGTAATTATTAATATAAAATATAAAATATATATTATATTAATGGATATATTTAATTTGGAACCAATCAAAGAATTACTTAAAAAAATAAATTCTAGCTCTGAATTTGAAGTAATTTTTAATAAAAATAATCCGATGACTATTAATAAATTTATAGATATATTAAAATATATAACACTCTTAAGTAAAAATAATAAATTTAAATTGGTTAAAGAAACTAGTTTAGATATTGGTTATACAAATTTTACTAATAATGATATATTAAATTATAGAATAACTGTTTCTAATATTGACAATATCAATAAAATTATTAATAATGTTAAATTAAGAAAGAATCATGTAATTTTCTCTTTATTAGTAAATTATATATTAAATGATTATAAAGATATTTCAATTATGAAAAAAACAAAATTAGATAAAAATATTGTTGATATTGATAATTATGATATTCGTGTTAGATTATCAGATGAATCAGATGTATCAAAAGATGAATTACAAGTATTATTAAACTTGGAAGAAAATGAAAGACATAATATAATTTTTAGATACAAACAAAGAATTTCGATTGTTTTAAGTTCGGACAATGATCATGAATTAAAAATTGATTTAACTCAAATAAAACAGTCTAAAAATTTAAACGATATTATGAAATCATATGATAGATATGAATTAGAAATGGATTTATCTGTATTTGGAAAATATGATGTTAAAAAAATAATTAAAATTATGAGTGAACATATTGAAAAATTATATATGAATATTATTGGTTCTAATATTATTATTACAACTGATGAAAAAAAAGTAATCTTAGATAAATATAAAGAATTAGTATATAATGATAAGGATAATATTAATAAAGACTTGGCTGGTATGCAGGTTATATCATTAGAAATTCAATATCTAGTTGATTTAGTACCAACAAAATATTGTTTAACTGATAAAGCAGATGGTGAAAGATATTTCTTATTTATTTCAGATGGTAAAGTTTATTTAATCGCAAATAATTTAAATATAATTAATACTGGTTTACAAGTTGATAAAAAGTATGATAATACATTAATAGATGGAGAATTAATATACGTTTCAAAATTTAAAAAATTTGCCTTTTTAGGATTTGATATATTATTTGATAAAGGTGTAGATGTTAGAGATATTATTAAAATGTCCGAAAGATATAAAAAATTAGGTGATAATATGCAAAATATATTTGGATCAAAATTATCAAATGATCAATATGTTGGTGATTTTGATTTAGATAAAATTGGAAAGCATATTATTAAACAAGTTAATAATTATATTGAAGATTTAAATTATAGTTTAAAAAATGATAAGTCATTATTTGTTATTAAATATAAATTTTATGCATTTCCATTAGGAGGTAATAATTGTGAAATATTTAATTATTCTGCTAAAATGTGGGATTTATATACAAAAAATTCAGAATGTCCTTATATTTTAGATGGTTTAATTTACGCTCCTCTAGAACAAAAATATACTAGAAATCTAAAGGAGACAAAATATAGAAATTTAAAATGGAAACCAAAAGAAAAAAATTCAATTGATTTTTATATTGAATTTGAAAAAGATAATAAAGGTGAAATAATAAATGCATTTGATGATAGCTTATCCAAAGATATTTCTGAAAAAATCAATTTAACTGAACAATCTCTAGTTGATGTTTCTAATATTAAATCAACTGGAAAAGTATATCGGATTATAAATTTATTTGTAGGAAAAATAAAAAATGGTATTGAATATCCTGTATTATTTCACAAAGATAAAAATGGACATATTGCTCATTTATATTTACAAGATAATGAAGCTAGAGATATTGAAGGTAATGTTATTCAAGATAAAACTGTTGTTGAACTATCATATAATTTAGATCCATCAGTACCTGAAACTGACAGATGGATACCATTAAGAACACGTTTTGATAAAACCGAAATGGTTAATAAATATAAGAAAAAATATGGTAATAATGAAGAAATTGCAGATAAAGTATGGAGATCTATTTTAATGCCTATTGATATTAGTGATATTCAAATATTGGGTGATATTGCTAAACATGAAAATCATATAACAACAATGAGAGGTAAAATTGATGTTAAATTAATTGAAACTGCAAGAAGTGAAGATATTTATTATCAATTAAAGACTGATCTTGCTCAACCTCAAAGAAATTTTCACAATTGGATAAAATCAGCATTAATTTACAATTATTGTTCAAAAGATTTAACTGGTAATAAATTAACAGCTTTAGATATTGGTATTGGTAGAGGCGGTGATATAATGAAATATTATTCAGCAAAAATTGGAGAATTAGTAGGTATTGATGTTGATAGTAATGGTATATTTTCAGCAACTGATGGAGCCTATAGTAGATATAATAATTTTAAAAGAAAATTTCCTGGTTTTGCAAAAATGACATTCCTAGTAGCAGATGGTGGAGCTAAATTAAATTTAGAAGATCAAATTAAAGCTATTGGATCAATGGATGATAAAAATAAACAATTATTAAAAGAAATATTTGGAGAAAAAGATACTGATAAATCAATGAAATTTGATATTATATCATCACAATTTGTATTACATTATATGTTTAAAGATGATGTTACATTTGATAATTTATGTAAGAATATCAATAAATTATTAAAACCGGGAGGATATTTATTTTTTACAACAATGGATGGAGATTTAGTACATGAAGAATTAAAGAAAAATAATGGTAAAATAGAATCATTTTATTCAAATAAAGAAGGAACTAAAAATAAATTTTTCCATGTTATTGGAAAATATGATATTAATGATAGCATTGATAAGACTGGATTAGCAGTTGATTTTTATAATTCTTCATTCCAAGAAGAAGGTAATTCAATGATTGAATATTTAATTACTAATAAATTTGTAGTAGAATCATTTAAAGAAAAATGTGGATTGGAATTAGTTGAAACTGAAAATTTTCAAAATATTTATAATTCATTCAAGTCATTTTTTACAAATACTGCTAAATATGAAGAAAATATTAAAACACGAGCTTATTTTGAAGGCATTGCTAAATTTTATGACTTAAATGATGAAGTAAATAAAGCTTCATTTGAATTATCAAGATTAAATAGATTATATGTATTTCAAAAAAGACTTTTAGTTGATGAATCAAAAAAATTACCTAAAAAAGTCATGAAAAGAAATTTAAAAAAATAATTTAATTAGTTTATCTATATTATTTATTAAAATAATATATTATATGATACCTTATAATATATTTCAAACACACAAATCAAAAGAATATATTAATTCAAATAGTAATTTAATTAATGCAACAAATAGTTGGAAAAAATATTCAAATTTTAATTATAAATTTTATAATGATATTCAATGCAGACAATTTATTCAAAGTTATTTTCCAGATATATTAACTTTATATGATAAATTACCTTTAGGTGTAATGCGAGCGGATTTATGGAGATATTGTATTATATATAAATATGGTGGAATTTATGCAGATGTTGATACTGTTTTAGAAATAAATCCAGAAATATTTATAAAAAATTCAAAAAATTTAATTGTTACTCCAGAAAATAATACTCATTTTTGTCAATGGGTCTTTGCAGCACCTCCAAATTCGCCAATATTAAAATGTATAATTGATTTATCAATAGAAAGAATAAAGAATAACAATAATAAATTTAATGATGAACATATTATTCATCATCTAACTGGTCCTGGAGTTTTTACTGAAGCTATTTTATTATATATCGAAAATAATATGGCATCTGTTTTAAGCGAAGGCTCTATTAACACCGAAAATGATATAAAAATAAAAAGAGGAAATATTTATGAATCTGAAAAAAATTTAATTAATTATATCCATGTATTTGAGAGTAATATATTTCATAATAATTATGTAAGACATTTATTTGCTGGATCTTGGCATGATGGATGGACTAAATTAAGAGATAAATTAATAAGAGATAATGAAATAAATAATGTAAAAAAATTGATAAATAAACCTATTTTAGGGGTACTAAGATCTAAGAATAAATAAAAAAATGCATATTAATCAAAATACAGATTATATTTATTTAGGTGAAGAACCTTTAAAAGATGCAAAATATTATGGAAAAATGTATTATACCGATGGATCATCTTATCAAGGATATTTTATTAATGGTAAAAAAAATGGATATGGTGAAGAAAAAAATATTAATGGATATATAAAAGGATATTATCTAGAAAATGATTTAAATGGTAAAGCATTATCATTTATAAAATCAAAGGGATCTTTCATTGATGGTTCTTATCAAAATGGTAAATTAAATGGTGAATGTATGTTTTACGATGAAAAAAATGTTTTACAAAATAGAGGAATGTATAAGGATGGAAAATCTTGTGTTGCTTCTTATGAAACAATTAACAAAACTATTAATGGTGAACAAATTAAAGTTTATGAAGGTTTTGTGTATGAGGATAAATATAATGGTTTTGGAAAATTATACGAAGATGGAAAAATATACATCGGAAATTTTACGACTGGTAGAAAAGATGGTCCTTTTCTTATTTGTTATAATAACGGTCATATTGTTTATTCTCCTCAGCAGTCTAGTAATGAAATTGTAATAGAAATTGATAAAATTAATAAAGATAATTTTTTAACTTTTAAAAATTTAATTATTTTTAATAATGATTCTTATGATTATAATAATAAAATTGTTTATAAAGAAAACAATATTATTAAATATATTGGGAAATTGAATAGTGATATGAAATATCATGATGATTCAGGAGTATATTATACAAATACTAATTCATATTTAGGAAAATTTATTAATGGTGAATTTATTGGAGGAACTTTTAATTTTAATGGAGGAAAATATAAAGGAGGATTTAATAAATTTTCATTAAATGGTAATGGAATTGTTGAGTTTGATGATGGCTCTAAATTTGAAGGAGAATTTGAAAATAATGATTCAAAACTTGGAAAATATAATTTTAAATTTGAAGGAAAAAATAGTTCAATAGATTGTAAAATTAAACTAATGCATAATAATTTTATATTTGAGTTTGCATTAAATACAAAATTTAATTTAGATAATAATAATAGATATGAAGGTAATTTTATTATTTTAAAAAATAATCATATTATTGGAAAATTAAATTTAGTTAGTGGTAAACATTATCAAAATAACAAATTAATATATGAAGGAGAATTTAAAAATTTTAAATATCATGGTTCTGGAATTAAATATCATCCAAATGGTAATTTAAATATTAGTGGTCATTTTGAACAAGGAGAACCATTTAAAGCAGAATATTATGATGAACATGGAAATTTAATATTTTCAGATCTTGATAATCTTGATAATCTTGATAATCTTATTAATTATGATGAAATGCCTGGACTAACTCCAATTTTACAAATTAATACAAATATTGAAAATAATTTAATTGGATTAATTAATAATTTTAGTTCTGATATGAATTTTATTAATACTAATCAACAACTTATAGATAATTTACAAAATACAATTCAATCTGTTTTACAATCAGCTTTACAAAATAATCAACCACCAGATACGACATCAAATAATGAACAAAATGATAATGAATCGTAATAAAAATTGATAATTAATTAATTTATATAAAAATAATGTTATAATATAATATATGATTAAACCAATAATTTTTCAACTACCATCTACAAAAGTTGATTTAATAAATGAATCAAAAATAATTTATTCCAAGTCAGATATAATTGCTCAACCATTATTTAAATATGGATTTCATTATTATATTAATCAAAGCAAAGATAAATTATCATTATTAAATAATGATAATTTAAGAGGTAAAACATTTTATAATGTTATTGAAAATTTTGATGATAATATTCCAAATTATGATGAAACAATAAGTAAAATATCCAAAAAAGAATTAAAAACTGAATTAAATAGATATAAATTTCAATTATATGAAATATTATTTATTTTTGGATTAAATGGAAATATTTATTGTAATGATGAAGATTATGATTCAGTTATAAATAGTTTTAATTCAAAATATCAAATGAAATATAAAATATTAGAAGATGTTAAAAAATGTGATGTTTATATTAATATAAATTCTACAAATGTTGATATAAAACAAAAGGAACAAAATCAATATTTTAGTATATTGGAATCAATAGTAGAAATAAGTGATAATTTAAATAATGGAGGTAATTGTGTTATTAAAATATTTGATTCATTTAGTGAAGTAACAGTTAAATTATTAAAATTAATATCTGAAATGTTTGAGGAAACATATATATATAAATCATATTTATCATATGGTCGTGAATCCGATAAATTTATAATTGGATTAAAATTTAAAGCTAATTATAAAAATTCAAATGGATTAAAAGACATTCTATCAGAATTAAAAAATAATAAATTAAATAATATTTGGAATGAATATATAATTCCAAAAGATTTTGAATTTGTAATAAAATATATGAATATAGTTCTTGGAAATTATGAACATAAAATGATAAATTTATTGATAGATTATATTAATAAATCTAATTATTTTGGTGACATCTATCATTCTTCAATCGAAACTCAAAAGATAAATAGTAAATTATGGATAGATATATTTTTTTCGAATAATTATAAAAAATCAAAAGATAATTTAAATTCTTTAATTAATGATGTAATTAAAGAAAACAATAATAATATGAAACAAATGTTTAGTATAATGATTTAAGAATTTAGAATATCTGGATTAGTTAAGGTTGATAGAGGTACAGAAAATTTATTAGAATTTACTGTTGTATTAACATTAGAATTTACATTTGCATTTGCAGCATTCATTGCTGGATATACATATACATTCGCTAATTCACTACCTAATGTCATTTCAACTTGTTGCTGTGTTAAAGTTCCATTATTAATTTGATCAATACTATCTAACATTTTATATAAAAAAGTTAAATCATCACCTCTTACTATTTTTCTAAATAAAAATGGATGAGTTTCTGCAAATGTTGGAAAAACATCTCTTAATGCAAATTCGTGTTGTAATCTATCTTTTTTTTTTAAATCAATATAATATTCTAAATCAGTATATTTTTTAATTTCGGTTATATATTTTTTTATTAATTCAGGATCTTCAAAAGTCATTTATATATTTTTATATATAAATTAATTCTTATATAAACTTATTCTTTTTTTTAAATTATCAATAAATAAATACTTATCGGGAATAATACTATATAAAATATTAACTATTAAACTAATTATATCCATAATAAAAATAATATTAAATATATTTTTGTATATATTATTATATGAAATTAATAAATAAATTATGCTATAAAAACTAAGTCCAATTATATATAATTTTGCATTCATTAATACCATATTTAATAAATATATTTCATTAATATTATTTAAAAAATTATATATTATATTAAATATCATATAATTTATAATTAAAATATTTTAATAATATTAACAATATTATTAATCATCATCTGATTCTAAATCAATATTAAAATTTAGATTTGTATAATCCATTAATAATTTTTCATTAATTATTTCATTATCTGAATCTGAATTTTCTATTTTATTAATATTTTGATTTATCATATTTATTTTTTTATTTTTTGTTTCAATATCAATATCTTTAACTTCTAATACTTGTTTATTTACAAAAACTTCTGATATTTGACGATCATTAATTAAGCTTTCATCATTATTTGTATATTCAAAACTTTTATTTGGAATAAAACCAATAGGAATTATATATTCTGTTTTTAATAATTCTTCTAAATTTTTACATTTTTGATTAAATATAAATTTTTCATTATTTATTAATAATTTATAATATTCTGTTCCATCAGTAGGATCACTTTCAACTTTTAATAATATTGTATTTCTATATTTATTAAATTTTTCTGAAAAATAATATGCTTTTAATATATTATTTTCATGAATTAATATATTTAAATCAAATATATATGCTATAATTAAAATTATATCTTGGGTTAATTCATTATTTTTTATCTGACTAATAATTTTAGGTTTATTAATTAATAAATGACTATCTTGAATATAATTAATAATATCATCAATAATAGTATGTAAATAATTTTTTTTATTTGACATTGCATTTATATCATATAAATCATCAATAATAAACATAATCAAATCAATAAAATCATAAAATTTTTTTTCACATTTTTCATCTGAATATTGAAATAATTCTAAAATATTTGATTTAGTATTTGTTGTTATAATTGATTTATCTGTAAAAAAATCAATTATAAATTTAAGAGTTATTATTGTCATATTTTAATAATATTATGAAGTTTTTATATAGTAAATTTTATAATCAATTTTTTAAATATAAAAAATTGATAAAATAATATCATGAATAGATAATACATTTAATTATATTTACTATGGCACAAGCAATTAGACATATTATGGCTCGTTTTAAAGAATATAATAAAGATCCAATTGATGGATTTTTTTGTGAACCAACTGAAAATGCATTAAAATGGAAATTTTTATTAATTGGTCCAAATAACACTCCATTTGAAAGTGAAATGTTACATGGATTTATTATTTTCCCACAAGTTTTTCCAAATGAACCACCAGTCATTCAATTTACATCAAAAATGTTTCATCCAAATATTTATGATGACGGTAGAGTATGTATGTCAATTTTACATGATTCTCGAGTTGATAATTTTTATGATAAAGCAGAAGAAAAATGGCTACCAGTTCATACAATTCAATCTATTGTATTAAGTATGCTTTTAATTATTCAAGATCCAAATCTAGAATCGCCTGCAAATATTGAAGCTGCAAAATTAATGAGAGATAATAAAAAACTATATTTTAGAAAAGTTAGAAATAATTTAAAATAATCTAAAAAAATTGATTTATGATATTTATATTACTATGCATAATATGATTATTAAAAACAATGACTAGTAATAAAATAAATATTAAACGAATTATTGATGAATATAATGATATTAATTTTAATGATTATGGATTAAGTGCTAGCATGGATGAAAATGACCCAACTAAATGGCAAGTAATATTTTTTGGTCCATCTGATTCACCCTATGAAGATGGAATTTATAAATTAAAAGTTAATTTTAATGGAAAATATCCATTTGAACCACCAGTTTGTCAATTTATAACAAAATTGTATCATCCAAATATTGATTCTGCTGGTAGAATATGTTTAGATGTATTAAAATCAAATTGGAGCCCAGCTTTATCAATTGCAAAATTAATTTTATCAATTATATCATTACTAAATGATCCAAATCCAAATAGTCCGTTAAATGGTGAAGCTGCACAATTATTTTTACATAATAAATCATTATATAATGAAAAAATAAAGGAATATAGAAAAAAATTTGCTTTAATTTAAAGTATATAGAATTTAATTTATTAAATAAGATTAAAAAAAATTATAAATTTAAATTATATAGTAAAAATGTCTTTAAATAAAACTATTGACCTAGTCAAATTATCAACATCTCCATATTTAACATGTTTTGAATTAGAAAAAAGTGTATATCAAATTAATAAAATGAAAAAAGTAAAAATAATTAAATGTCCAGATGATAAATCAGGTATTAGTTTTGAGGATGCAATAAATCAATATTTATTTGATAATTTAAATAAAATAGATATTATTGATATAAAATATTCTGATAAATCATGTTTAATTATCTATAAATTAATCTAAAATTGAGTAATATCAATATTATTATTTTCATTTACAAATTTAACTAAATCTGTAATTGATCTATCACCATTATAATTGATATATTTATTTTCTTTTGGAACATGTAATAATATTGTTGGAAATCCTTCTACGTTAAATGATTTTATATAGTTTGGATCTTTATCTGCATTAAATTTAACAATATTAAGTTTTGATTTATTTATATTTTCTGAAAATTTATCAAATGTAGGCATTAATCTTTGACAATGACCGCACCAATCTGCATGAAATAATAAAAGAGATGGATTTTTTAAATTATATTTCATAATATATAATATATGAATAAAAAAACTATAGATAAAATAGATACATTTACATTAAATTATAATTATGAAAATTTAATTAAGGAAATATTTAATTTTAAATCTTTAGATTTATTTATAAATTATATAGATAATGATGCCGATAATTTATATTTAGTTGATAGATTAATGGAATATTGTTGGTATGTATTTATTAATGATATAATTATAAATAAAAATAAATTTTTGTCATTTTATGAAAACATCTTAAAAACAAAATATAATAAAAAATATAAAAAAGAAGATTTAGAAAATATAATAAATGATAGTATAAAAAAATATATGATTGAAAAAAATAATATAAATTATCATAAAATTATTTTAGAATCTATATAATATAAGTAATGAGTTTATACCCATATGTTGTTCCTGGAGTAATTAACACAGATCCTGTTACTTTAATACCTAATAGTTTATTTGTAAATTCAAATGTTCTAACAAGTGATGTTTCAGTTACTGTTTTTAAAAATAATAATCAAATAAAAACTGATAGATTACAAGTTTCATCCTTACCTATAACTAATTATTATTTACCAACATCTCTTTATTATAATTTTGATCAAATAACTTATAATTATCCTGTATATCAAAATGTATCTTATATTGATGTAAATAGTGATTTTGATTTACATAAAAAAGTATCGAAATATTTTTTTTCTGAATTATATAATAGATATTTACCAGAAGATTATCCTAAAATATTAGATTATGTTCGTTTAACAGAAAAAAATGTTGAATTAGTAAAATCTATAAATGAAGCTAAAAATATTAAAACTAAAGAAGATGATTTTGCAGAAAAAATTAAATATTTAGCTGATTATATTTATACTAAAAAAGATGTATATAAATTATTATATAATTATGTTGAAAAAAAAAATGTTAAATGGTGGGATCTTAAATATTATTCAGAAGATATAGAACAAGTATTAATAGATGATTTAGAAGTAGTCATTAAAGATGCAATTTTAGAATAATTATTCTTTATTAAAAAATAAATTTCTAAATGCAACTGCATATTCAGTATTAGAATTAAATAAATAAAATAAAATAATACCAATTAATAGTACTGGTATAGAATAAATAAATGTATCTGTCATTAATTTAATTAAATATAATATAAAAATTTTTATATATTCTAAAACTGATGTAGATTTAATAATCTCATTTTTTTTATATTCAATATTTTCAATAGAATCATTAATTCTTTTATTTAATAATTCTAATAAACTTTCAGATTCAATATCATTTTTAATAGATTCTTTTAAATTATTAAAATCATTTATAATACTATCTATCAATTCTATATCATTCTCTTCGATACTATTACTTTCTTGATCTAATTCTTTTATTTTTTTTAATACTGTATTAGTATTTAATATATCAGTATTTGTTTCTGAATTTAATTTTAATGCAAATGGTTCATTAATTGTTGGTTTTTTTGGAATTATTATTTCAGCTTCTTGTGGGTATATTTTAAAATCAATTTTCTTAGTTTCATTTTTTACACCTGTTTCTATATTTGTAATTGTTTCTATTTTATTAACATAATCAAATTTAATAATTTGATTATTCATTGGATCTATTATTGTTTCAATACCATATTGAAGATCATATTTTATTTCAATATTAGTTGTATAATCATTAAAAGTAACAATATTAGTATTATTATCAGTTGTTATTTCAATATTATTATTTTTATCTATTATTTTTTCTATATTTTTCTCAGTTGATATTTTTATATTATTTTTTTTTAGATCATTTTTTAAGTTAAAAATTTTTGCAGAAATAATTTGTTGTGCAATAGATAATTTTTCATCATTTTCATTTATATTTCTATTTTCTTCTTTTGGATACAAATATGATTGAATATATCTTAAAAAATTATTAAATTCTAATTGTTTATCGTAATATTTTTTACCCAAATTAATTAATTTATCTTTTAATATATTAATTTCTAATTTCTTATCTTCATAAATATTTTTTCTTTGTTTTTCTAAAGATTTACGACATTCTAAATTTTTTTTTTCTTCGTAATATTCATTTTTTAGTCTTTCTATCTCAAGATCTAATTCATATATTTTATATTTTGCATCAACTTTAGAAATTACAATATCTGAGTCTACTAATTTCTTTAAACTATCACGATTATCAGATGATAATTTAATAAATTGATTTGCATCTTGAATTGATGAAATATATTTTTTTTTCTTTTTATTTATGATTGAAATATTTTTTTCTAATTCAATTGTTAATTTTTCTATTTTATCATTTGTTTCTAATTCTAATTTTTGTAATAATTCATTTTCTCTATTATTTATTTCATCAATTTTCTTCTTTTTATCTTGTGAATATTTTAATAATAATTTTTCTTGTATTTCTAAATTTCTCTCTTTGAATTTTTTTTCTAAAAGTAAAGCTGATTTAACTTTATTTTTAAAGCTATTTGAAGGTATTAATGAAATATTATTTTGTATTGATTTATTTTGTTCAATAGGTTGGTTTTGTGTATTACCCATATATACTTATTTTATAAAAAAATTAATTATAAAATGAATACTTATTTAAAACTAAAATAAATAAAAAATATAAATTAGTTACATCATTATTTTATTTATTTTTTATTCAAAAAACTTAAATATAGATATAAAAATATAAAGATTATAAAATATATTATTCAAAAAATAAAATAAAAATTTAAATACATAATTATCATCTGAGTCAATTTTAGTTTTTTTTATTTTTTTTGTAATTTTTGGTAATTTTAAATATTTAATACCTCTAAAAATAGGAAATGTAATTATTTCTTTCTTTAATTCTTGTAATTTTGGTGTTTTTAATGGTGGAAAAGAATTTATTTGTTTAGATCTTAAATTTAATGGAATTATTATATTTTCTTTTGGTAGAGGATCTAGTATTGTATTTAAAATTGGTGGTACTCTGTTACTCATATAATAATTTTATAATTTAAATTATTATAAATTGTAAATAATCTATATTAATTTATTAAAAATTTAAAAAGTATCTTGGTGTTGATACTTCCTTATAGGCATCATTTGTCATATTTTTTAAATCCATATCAGTTAAATCATCACCTTTTGCTCCTCTACATTTACTGACAGCTTTTGCAATTAATTTTCTTTGCCATAATTGTACAATATAATAAAATATGGTTGAAATGACTGATCCAATTATTAATGGCATTAATATATATTTACTTGCAAATACAACAAATCTATCTTCATACTCAATAAATTCTTCATCTTTAAGATAATTAAAATATAATAATGCAAATAATACAATAGTTACTAAATAATGTAATTTATAATATGGATCATTTGTTACTATATAATTTGTCAAAACAGTTTTACAATTTGTGTTTCCCATTCTATAAACTATATAAAGATTTTTTATTATTTAATTTAAGAAATTAAATTAATATGTCCAATCATATTGATAAAGAAATATCAAAAATAAATGTAACTGATGATATGTGTGATTATTTTATAAATCATCATAAATATTATAAAATATATGGAACTAAATCTATATTATTAATGCAAGTTGGTCATTTTCATGAAGCTTATCAAACTGATTCTGAAGGGCCAGATTTAGATAAAATATCAGATATTACAGGTGTAATTAAAACCAAAAAAAATAAAAGTATTAAAGAATTAACACGTAAATCTCCATATATGCTTGGATTCCCAAGTTTTGTTTTACAAAAATATATAAAATTATTAATTGATGAAAATTATAATGTTATTATTTTTGATCAATTTGATTTACCAGATTCAAATAAAAAAACAAGAAAATTAGTTGGTATATATTCTAAAGGGACTTATATTGATGAACTTAAAAGTGATGCGAATTATATGATGAGTATTTATATTGAGGAAAATGAAGATTATAAATATAAGAATATGATAATTTGTTGTGGAATTTCATTAATTGATTTATCTACTGGTAAAATTTATATTAATGAATTTATAAGTACTAAAAATGATGATAAATATTCATTAGATGATACTGTTAAAATTATTAATTCATATGATCCAACAGAGATATTATTAACAATAAATAATTTAAAAAGTATAAATTCAAATGAATTATTACAATATTTAGAATTAACTAATCGGAATTATCATCTTAAATTATTTAATAAAGAATATAATAAAGGATCAGTTCAAAAAGAATTATTAGAAAAAATTTATAAAAATGATTTTGATGATATGTTTACTGAATTAGAATTGAATAAATATTCTTTTTTAAGATATTCTTTAATTTCTTTAATAAAATTTATAGAAGATCATAATGAATTTATTATTTCTAAATTAAAAGAACCAGAATTTATAGAAAAAGAAAAATATTTATATTTAGGTAATAATGCATTACAACAACTTAATATTATTAATTGTTCAGATTATAATGGCAAATATAGTTCATTATATGATATTATTAATTTTTGTTCTACACCAATGGGTAAAAGATTTTTAAAAGATGCATTAATTAATCCATTATTAGATGAAGTAAAAATTAATGGTAGATATTTAATGATTGAAAATTTTCTAAATAAAGGTTATAATGATATTGAAATATATTTAAATCAAATTAATGATATTGAAAGATTACAAAGAAAGATAGCTATTAAAATGATTGATCCAATTGAATTAAATAAATGGTATAATTCTATAAAAAATATAATTAATTTGAAAGAATATTTAGATACAAATAAGTATGATATTAAAATTACTTATAATCAAGAAGAATTAAAAGAATGTATTAATGATATAGAATTAAATTTAAATGTTGTTGATTTAAATCTATATACTATAAATGAAATGGAAACAAATGTCTTTAAAAAAGGAAAACATATTGAATTAGATGAATTACAAAATAAAATAGATTTATGTAAAAATTTAATTGAATTCATCAAGAATAGAATTAATGATATTATGTTTGAAAAATTAAAAATTAGTGATATTGTAAAAGTTGAAAATAATGACCGAGATGGATATTATTTAATATTGACTAAAAAAAGATCAGAAATTTTAAAAAAAGAATTAGAAACAATAAAAATATTAAAAATTAATGATAATTTTATTATTAAAACAGAAACTTTTGAATTTAGAGATAATCCAAAAGCATCAAATACAAAAATATTTATTCCAGATGTAATTAAAAAATCAGATGAATTAATTAATCTTATACTATTAATTAAAAAGAAAAATAAAATTTATTATCAAGAATATTTAGAAAAATTTTATAATGAATTTAAATATATTTTATGTGATGTATCATATTATGTTTCCCTAGTTGATTTTATCAAAAGTGGAGCAAAATGTGCAAATAAATATTTTTATAACAAACCAATAATTCAAGGTAATATTTCTAAATCTTTTATTAATACTGAAATGATAAGACATCCTATTGTTGAAAGAATAAGTAATCATGAATACAAACCAATGAATATTAAAATAGGTATTGATTCTCTTGATGGAATATTATTATATGGTCTAAATAGTGCTGGTAAAAGTACATTACAAAAATCAATTGGAATAAATTTAATTTTAGCACAAATTGGATATTATGTTTGTGCTAAATCATTTATATATAAGCCATATAAATCTTTATTTACACGTATATCTGGGAATGATAATTTATTTAAAGGTTTATCATCATTTGGTTTAGAAATAGTTGAATTATCTGGAATATTAAAAAGAAGTGGTGAAAATACATTGGTATTAGCAGATGAAGTATGTAAGGGTACTGAATATAAAAGTTCTATTGTAATTGTAATGACAATGATTGAAATGTTAAGTAAAAGTAAAACTAGTTTTATAACAGCATCTCATTTACATAAAATATTAAAATTAGATAGAATGAAAAATATTTTGAATGTAAAACCATATCATATACATATTTCATATAATGAAAAAACAAATACATTAATTTATGATCGTACATTAAGAGAAGGATCTGGTGAAGAATTTTATGGATTAAATGTAGCAAAATGTTTAATAAATGATACTACATTTATTGAAATTTCTAATGAAATTAAAAAAGAAATAGATAATAAAAAATCATATAGTAGATATAATAAATCAATTAAAATGGAATCATGTTCAATATGCGGGTTTATTCCGGAAGGAAAAGAATCTTCATTAGAAACTCATCATATTATTCCTCAAAAAGATTGTAAAAATAAAAAAGTTAAAGATAAAGAATACATGAATATGAATCATCCAGATAATTTATGTGTATTATGTATGAAATGTCATGATAAAGTAGATATTGGTGAATTAATTATAAATGGATATATAGATACATCTGATGGTAAAAAATTAATTTTTTTTAATAAATATTCAAGTAAAAATGTATAATTTTAATGATAATTATTTTTTTTTACTTGATTTTTTAGAAGCAGCTGTAGCCAATCCATCAGCACAATAATTTCCATACCATATTTTATATTCATCTGAACTTTTATTTTCTGGTGGCTCCTTATGTGCTTTAACATGTTTATAGATTATTTTCATACTTTTTGTTAAATTATATAATTCTTTCATTAATTCTTTATTTTCAATTTCATTATTATCTTCTTTTTTCCATCCATTTTTTTCCCATTTTTTACAATAAGACACCATACTATTAATAACATATGAACTATCTGTATATAAATATATAAGACCTTTAAAATTTTCATTTTTTAATATATATAATGCTTTTATACATGCTAATAATTCTGCAACTTGATTTGTAATTTTCTCAAGTGTAATTTCTTCTGATATATTTCTTGAATCATTATCACCAAAAAAAACACCAATACCACCAGATCTTAATTCTTTTTTTGAATTATTATTTAATGATGATCCATCACAAAAAACTATAATTTTTTCACTCATTAATAATAATTATTATAAAAAAAAATTAATAAATAAACATATAAAAAAATTGAAAAAATTTTTATATATGTATTTCATTAGAATTTGAATATATTCCCAATGGTTTTAGTTAAATTAAATTGTAGTAGTAGTAAGAGGATTACATGGATTGATAAAACACGAATTGATCCAAATCCTCTATTTGATAATTATTCTAAATATAATGACGCATATCATGCGCATGATATGAGTAGAATGTATAGTTCTGATTCTTCTGATTCTAGTATTGCTTTTAGAAGTGATATAGCACCTGTTTCAACTATGGCATCATCAAGCAAGAAAAGAAGATATGATTAATTGTCAGATTAATTATTCTTAAAATTTTTTTTTATAATTTAAAAATTTATTAAATCTTTAATAAATTTTTTATATCATCTTTTAATTCATCTTTTTTACATTTTTTTAATAAATTTTTTTTTATAATTCCATCATTTAATAGTAATAATAAATGATAATAATCTGTTGAGTAATTATTTTCATCATCTTCTTTTAATATATCTGGATTATATTTTATTTTTGCATATTCAACTTCATGTAAGGTACATTTTGCTGAAAATATATCAACAGTTTTATCATATGGTAATCCTAAAATAACACGCGGATCTCTATAATATCTTGTGGTTATTTCAGGATACCAGTTTTCTTTTTTTAATTGACTTTCATATAATATTGAACCAAAATCTGCTAATTTAATTTTAATATTATTAATTTGATCTTCAGTGAATAAATCACTAGTTCTATCACTTAATATTTCATTAAAATCAATAATTTCGTGAATATGTTTATTTAATTCTAATAATATTAAATATTTAACCTTTTTAAATTTTTCTTTTTGTCTTTTATTTTTTAAATTATATTTTTCTTTTAAAATTTTTAAATTTTCATCAAATTTTTCTTTTAAATTTAATTTTTTAAATTTATCAATTATTTTTTGATATTTTTTATTAATACCATACACTAATATATTTTCTGGTTTTATATCAGTATGAATAATATCAAAATTATGTAAAATTTTAATTGCATCCATTAATTGTGTTTCTACTTTTTTTACACTTTCAGATGGTAATCCATTATTATATTTATCTGTTTTTATAACATCGTATAATGTTCCTGCCATTAAATCCATTAACATACAAACATATTTTTTTTCATCTTTAATCATTATAAAATAATCTTTTATCGTCATTAATGATTCATTTTCTTTACAGATTTTTTGTATCATATCATATATTTTTAATTCTTGAATTCCCTCATCATAATCATTTGGGGTTTGAATTTTCATTGCATAAAATTTATCATCTGAAATATCATATGTTAACCAAACTGATGAAAAAGATCCATAACCAATTTTATATAATAAAAAAAATTTATTATTAATAACTTCCCCTATTAATTCATCACCATTTTGACTATAATCTATATCACTTGATTCAGTAATATCTGAATCAATACTACTTGAATTATCTGAATTAGAACTAGTATACGAACTAATATTACTATTTCTTAATTTTTCTATATTAATCATAACTATATATATTTATTATATTATTGCTTTAAACTAAAAAAATTGATAATTATTTCTTCTTGCTACATTAGTTAGATAGTATATAATTATAATGAATAAGAATAAATTTAATTCTAATTCTGATATTACATGGGAAACTGTAAGACCTAAGAAAAATATTAAGCAAAATCTAGATAAACAATTAGCAGATAAACAATTAGGAGATAAACAATTTGTAAATATGGAAGAAAATGAAAATTATGTTCCAAAAAAAGAAAGAGAAGAAATTGATTCTATTCTTGAATCAGATATTTCAATTTTTGATAAAGTTAAAAATCTAAATAAAAAAGTAAATAATTTTGTACATTTTAAAAAAAATCAAAAACATTCAAATATTGATTGGAGAAAAAGATTAAATGTTTATATTATTCACCGATGTTGTAAACAAAATAAACATGAAATTATTGCAAACATAATTGATAATACTTCTGATTATAAAATTTATTCTAATGCAGTTTCTTCAACTATGTCTGGTAATACATGTTTATTTGATGCTGCATATTTTGGTAGTGATCTTTGTTTAAATTATTTAATTAATCGTGAAGCCGATATTAAACATGTTAATAAACGAGGTGAAACTATTTATGATATAATTGAATGTGGTAAAAAAGATGCTATGAAAAGATATCCGCATGCGAGTGAAATTGTAGAAGAAAGATATAATGATTGTATTAGATTAGTAAAACAAGCTGAAGATGAATTAAAAGAAGGAATCAAGAAAGTTATTATTGAAAATGTAAAAGAATTTAATGATACTTTTGAATTTGCAAGTTTAAAAGATAATATTATTAAATATATTATAAATCCTCCTAAATTTAAAAATTTTATTTCACATATTAAAGAACTAAAATTAACTGATCTATTATGTGAAGTACTTGAAGATGAAGATATACAAGATTTAATGATTGATAATCCGTATGTAACTGCTCTAATTTAATAAAAATTGAATTTTATTTATAATAAAGTTATTTAATTAATAACTAAATACAAATGAGTCTTAAAACTTATATTGATTATCGTTCTTATGAGGAACATGTAGCAGAAGCTGTTCCGACAGGTGCTTATGATTTAAAAGCAAGAGAAATTTTATTAGATGGAAAAAATAATTGGCAATTAAATTATTATAATAAAAAATTTGTTGGATATGAAAATGAAATATATTATCTAGAAAAAAATATATCAGATATAAATGATGAAAATCAAAAATATAAATTAAAAATTGATAATTTACGTGAAGAAATCGATAATGAAGATAAATCAAACGAAAAAGATTCAAATGAAAAAGAATCTATCGAAAAAAAATCTGTTAAAAATCAAAGATTAAATCAAATAAATAATGAAAAAATAGAAAAACTAATTGAAAATATTTATGATAATGATAATATTATTAAAAATATTCAAGTAAAATTAGAAAAATTAAAATATAATTATTCAATATCAGAATCTGAATATTATAATTTAAAGCGTGCTAGAAGAGAATATATACAAACACATGATTTAGAATATTTACGTAAGGCAGTTCATTATATTTGTTCTTATGCGGATATGTTAAGATATGGTTCTAAATATAAAGCACCATATTATAATCATCCTTTAGAATATAAAGATTCTCCATTTAATATAGAAAGAACTAATATTATGAATCAAATTGCTTATGAAGATCCAAGTAAAATCTTTGACTTAGAATTTTGGTAAAAATTAATTTATATAATATTTATATATATGAATTTTTATTCAAAATATTTAAAATATAAGCAAAAATATTTAGAATTAAAAAATATAATTGGAGGGAAAAAATGGAATTCTGGACTAACTGAAGAACAAATTGAATATATTAAAAAACAAGCAAAAAAAGTACCCAAAGATGAAAGAGAAAAATTAAAAAATCAATTAGCCGCCAGATTTAGACAGCGTCTAAAAGAAGAAAAAAGAGAAGAAAAAAAAGAAGCACAAAAAGCAAGTGAATCTAGACCTGAATCAAAATCATCTGGTAAAGCTGCTTACGATTATGAATCGTCTGATGATGAATCATCAAAATATCCCCCAAGTAGAGCATCTCCAGATCGAAAAACAATTGATACTTTAACTATATTAGGTTTAACATTTGAAACAGCAAATAAAGATTCAATAAAAGCTGCATATAGAAGATTGGCACTAATATATCATCCAGATAAATCATCTAGTGAATCAGATTCACCAGAAACTTTAGCAAATCAAGAAAAATTTAAACAAATAAATAATGCAAAAGAATATTTAGATAGCTTACCAGAATATAAATAATTTTATTCTAGATTAAAGATAGTCTAAATATAATTTAGCTAATTTTAATAATCTATTTTGTTCTTCTTTTTCTTTATTATCCCAGTGATATGTATTTCTAGCAGTAGCATATATTTTTTTTAATATATTGTAGTGTTTATTTATAAAATTATAATATAATGCATCCCATATATCATACCATTTATATTCATTTCCATCTTTTAATTTTACAACAGATTCATTTTTCTTATAATTACTCATTTTTTTAATGTAATTACTTGATGAAAAATATGGTCTTGACATCATAAATCCATTATCAGCAAACATTATCATTCCATATATATTTGGATACATAACCCATTGATATGAATCCATACTTACTAAAGAAATAAACCAATCAAATACATCATCTGGATTTACCATGGTTAATAAAAAAAATTGACCCATTACCATTAATCTTTCGATATGATGTAAATATCCTATTTCGTATATCTTATTTATACAATCATCTATTGGTGGAATACCAGTTTTTGCATCCCAAAATTTTCTAGATATTTTATTATTATGTTTCAAAAAATTTGTACCATTAAATTTGTCAAAATTAAATTCATATAAATATCTCATACTTTGTTTCCAACCAATTATTTGACGTATATACCCTTCAAATGAATTAATTGGTATATGTGCTTTTAATGGTAATATTTTATCTAAAATATCTTGATCTGTTAATAATCCAATATTTAAAAGAGGAGATAATACTGAATGATAACCAAAATTAATATCTGAATGTATTGCATCTTCATATTTACCAAATAATTTAAATCTATATTTAATAAAATCATTCAACCATTTATTCGCACCATTGTGATCAATTGGATAAATAAAATTATCTAATGATCCCCAATTATCTTTAAAATTTTTTAAAACATATTTTTTAGCTTCATCTATATATTTATCTTTTGAATCCTTTGGATTAAAAACATCTTTTTGATTTTCTGGAAATGTAATTCTATTTTCATCATCATATGATAATTTATATTTGCTACCAATTGGTGTTAGAATATTTAATCTTTGTCTTTGCCATCTATAAAATGATGAATCATGCATAAATTTTTTACCAGCTACTTTTTTATTATAATTTTCTAGATCATCGTATGTAGTAATAAATGCTGGAGTTTCTATTAAATCAATTTTATAATTATATTTATTAGAATTACTTTTTATTTTTTTTAATAAATCATGATCAACTGGATCATAAAATGAGACTTCATTATTTTTTAAATGAGATAAATAATTATCATTAAATTCAAAATATTCAACTTTAAATTTTTTATCTTTTAAATAATCAAAATAAGATTTCATTGTAGCTCTATGATACGCTAGTTTTAATTTATGAAATTTATATTTTGTAAAATATAATGGTTCTTCAACTAAATAAATTTCATCAGCATCTTTATAATCGCTAGTATCTTTAAATAAATGAATTGGAAATATTAAAAATATTTTCATTATATAATAAATTAATTTAAAATAATTCTCCTATATTAGAAATTGCATCATCTATATCCCGAAATCGAATGAAATAATCTTGAATAATTGCAATAGTTAATTTTTTTTCGGTTTTTTTTAATTTATCAATTAATATTTCTGTTTTAATTTCATCACTATTTTTATAAAAATCATTAACCATTTCTTCAAATTGATTTGTAGTTGCATATCCTATTTCTAAAACCATATCAACTCTACCAGGACGTAACATATTTTTTGGTATTTTTTCTAAATTATTAGTTGTAAAAAACATAAAACTACCATTTACACAATCATTAATTCCAGATAATGCATTAATAAAACCACTATAACTTAATTTACTTTTAACATCCTTTGAATCAGCTTTTATAATAAGATTTGATGTTTTAGTTTCATCAAACAATACACAACTATCAAAATCATCAAATAAATATATTTTTGTTTTATCATTATCATCCATATCCGCGAATAGTTGATTTATATTATCGTCGTTGAATTGATTTAAATTAATTATAATAATATTATAATCAAAATGAGATGCGATTGCTTTAATAATAGATGTCTTACCAGTTCCAGGTGGACCATATAAGAGATATCCTCTTTTATAAGAAATAGAATGAGATTTATAAAAAGGTTCCATTAATTTAAATTTTTGAATATCTTCTAGTAATTTAATTTTAGTTTCTTTATTTAAATAAACCGAATCTAATGATCTTTTTGAAATAATTTTTGTAGAGTACTCAATATAATCATCATTTTTTAAAACTTTTGCATATTTAATTTTTAATTGACCATCAGCATTATCATTTGTTTGAGTTTCATTTTTTAAAAATCTTATAAATCTAACAATATAATCTTTATCACAATACCACCAATTAAAATAAATATAAATAGGTTTATAAGATCTATACTCGTTTGATAATGAATTTACATCATATTCAATAGTTATAGTTTTGTTTTCAAATTTAATATTTTTCTTAATATAGCAATCTACAGCATGACTTTCAGAATGTTTTTCTACAAATTCAGATTTATTTCTCTTTAAAATATAATAAAAATTATCAATCCAGTCAAATGTATTATTTGTATTTAGTAAATATAATGTATTTCTTAATTTCGTTTTTTCTTTCTTATGAATTAATTTTAAATAAGATGTAATGATACTATATAATTTAATACCATATTCTATTTCAGTTATAATATAATTTTTTGTGACAATCCACATAATCAAATTTGGTAAATAAAATGGTAATTTAAAAATAAAAGGAATAATTACAAAACCATATCCTAGAAAAGATGTAAAAACAGATGTCAGTTGTAAACCAGTTTGAAAAATTACATATCTATCAATTTGCTGGTTACCGGTAATTGTTAAATTCGATAAAAAAGAAGTAAAATTCTGTTGTGAATTTGGCTCAAAAAAGCTATCCATTAGTTATTATATTATAATATAAATGGTATTAATAAATAATTTTATCAATTTTTATCAATGTTTAAATATCTATTTATAAATATAAAATTATTATAAATGGATTATGATAAAATAGAAATAATAGATAAATACTATTATTTTCCGAAATTATTAATTAATGATATAAAAAAAAATGTTTTAGAAACAGATAATATTAATTTAATAATTCAAAATTTAAATAATTTATATAATTTGCTTACAGTATCAAATGATAATTTAATATTTAATTTATATAATTCATTTCAATTAATATATACCAAAAATTTAAATGAAATTAATAATCGAATAAATGAAATTAAAAAATATTTAGGAGATATTTATAAATTAATTTTTAATGAAGAACTAGATTTTAATTTATTTAAAAAAGAAACAATTATTAATGGTATAAATTTAATATTTATTATAAAAAAAAAATTAGATAATATTTTTAAATTAAACAATTTTTGTTTATTAGATGATTTAAAAATATATGAAAAATATATAAATGAATTATATTTAAAAGATTCAAATATTTTTAATAATTTTTTTAATATAAATGATATTAATTTTGAAACTAATGTTAATCAATATAAGATAGAAATATTAAATTTTATATCAATTTATTATAAATTATATAATTTTGATAAAAATTTTAATAATAAAATAGAAAATATTATATTAGAATATGAAAAATGTAGTATTTTACTTGATTTTTTAATTAAAAATGATATTATAAAATTTATTAAAAAAATTTATAAAAATTTACAAAATTTAGAAAAATTTGATGAAAATATTTATAATTATTTTTCAGAATTAATATATAATTTTAATAACTCTGAAATTATAGATATTGAAAAAGAAAAAATAATTAAAAAAGAAATCGAAAATTTTCATATATCAAAAAAAATAGATTTAATTAATTTAATAATTAATATTGAAGAAGATGAGAATATTCTCGAAAAAATAACTCAAAAAAATACATATGATAATACTATAAATGATAATAAAAATATTATTACAAGAATACATAAATCAATTAATTATTTTAATGACAATATAAATAATTTAATTATATATAAATATAATTTTAGCTCAGAATTATATTATAAAACTTTAAAAGATTTAATAAATGAATTAATAAATGAAAATATAAATAATAATGATTACTTGTGGAAATTATATAATATTAAAAAAATAGATGAATATGAATTATATGAAAATTTATATGAAAATAATTATGAATTAAATGAAGAACAAATTGATATTATTAATTTAATATTAAAAATGTTAAACTTTGATTATAATATTAAATTTAATATAATTAATAAAAATAAATTAAAAGAATTAATTGAATTATTTAAAAAATATAATATAATAAATCAATATCATAAAATAAATAATAATAATGAAAATATTAATATATTATTAAAAATCATTGATGAAAAAATAAATTTATACTAATATTATGTATAAATAAAATTTTATAAAAAATTGATAATATATCGATTTATATTATTATTTATTTATGTATAAAAATCATGGAAATTGTTAATACCCTTCAAAATCGTAGAATCTCATTATTTATTTCAAAATGTATTAATATTCAAAATATTCAAAATTTAAATCAAAAATATGATAAAAATATATTAATAGAAAATATTGATAGATTAAATAAATATATTACAATCAATAATAATGATATTGAAATTTATGGTATTAAAGATAATATTATTAATACGTATTTTATATCTAATAATTCGAATATTGAAGAAAATTATCTAAAATTAATTAGAGAGTTAATGAAAAAATATAATCTTGATAAATGGATTATAAATATATTTAATAATAATAAATTAATGCTTATTAAAACAATTCAAAGATTTGAAATTAATAATTTAAAAAGATCTAGAAAAGAATTTGAATCTGATTCAAATTATCAATCTTTAATTGATAATAAATTTAAATATGAGATTAATGATACATGGGTTTCTGCATCAAAAACTAGAAATAGTGCATTAAATGATAGATGTATTGATTATTATAATGAATATAATATAACTAAATATGAGGATAATCCAAGAAAAAGTATTAAAAAAATAAATAGAACACCAAATGAATTTTTAAATATTAAATTCCAAGAAGGTAAAGATTTTGAAGATAAAGTATATAATTTTTTAAAAAATAAATACAAAGATAATATTGTTATGATATGTGAATCATACTTAGCCAGAGATAAAAATATGTGTATTAAAACATTTTATGAGATGTATAAAGGGATACCTCTTATATATCAAGGAATTTTACAAAACCCTGAAAATAAAACATTAGGAAGCGTAGATTTATTAGTTAGAGATGATTATATAAATGATATAACAGAATCAGAATATCAAATTGAAAAATTTGAATCAATATTTCCTCACAAGCATTTTTATTATGCTGTTGATATTAAAAATTCAAAATTACATTTTAATGTTGATAATGTAACATTACGAAATAATACAAATGTTAAACCATTCAAATTTCAATTATATGTTTATAATGAAGCTCTTAAATATATGCAAAATGTAAACACATCTAAAGCATTTATACTTGGAAATAGTTGGAAAATGGAAAGAACTGAATCTAAGAAAAAAATATCTGAAAGTTCGTATGATTTTTCAAATAAATTAGGAACAATTGATTTTCAAACGAAGGATGATTATGTAACAACTGAAGCAAATGATGCAATTGATTGGTTACATGAATTAAAACAATCGACAGATTGGACTCATAAACCTCCGTCAAATATTAATATTTATCCAAATATGAAAAATAGATCTGATGAAGGATACAGAGAAATTAAACAAAAATCTGCGGATGAATTAAAAGATTTAACATTAATAGCTCATCTAACACCCGAACATCGACAAACTGCATTTCGTGTTGGAATTAAAACGTGGGATGATCCAAAATTAAATAGTACAATTTTAGGTTTAAATGGTAAAATAGGTGAATATGTTGATTCTATTTTAAATGCAAATAGAGATACAACTACGAAGAAAATATTTTTTAATTCTTTAGATAAAACAGATATTGATATTTTTGATGATACAAGATTAGAATACTTTATTGATTATGAAACTATTTATTTTAATAATAAAGTATGGGTTTATATGTTAGGATTAGGATACAATTATAATAACGAATGGACATATAAATGTTTTATTTTAGATGATTTAAATGAAGTATCCGAAAGAAAGATGTACAATGATCTATTAGAATATACTAAACAAACTAATCAAAAATATAATATTAATTATAAACCAATTTATTATCATTGGACTCAAGTAGAACCTAATAATATGGAAAAATTAGTATCATTATTAAAATTACCATCAAATGATATAATATGGTATGATTTATATAAATATTTCAAAGATAATTTGATTATTGTTAAAGGGGCATTAAATCATTCATTAAAAAGTATTGGTAAAGCAATGTTTGATAATAAATTAATTAAAACTATTTGGAAAGAAGATATTTTAATTGATAATAAAATTCAAATTGGACCATATAATAAATATGTTCAAAAGAAAGAAATTGATTGGACACATTTAATAAATTATAATGAAGTAGATTGTAAAATTATGTATGATATTTTAAAAGTTATCCGAAATATAAAAAAATAATTTATTTATAAGATATAAAAACAAAAATATAATTTATATATATGAGTAAGCGCCGACGTCTAAATACAAATATGAATACTATAGATAGCGATGATGAATTAAATCTATCAAATAAAATAGTTAAAAAAAGATCCAATAGTATTGAATCTGAATTAGAAAATGAAAAAATAGATAATTTTGATGAAAAATGTCATATGTATAATTTAGGTGATTTACAATTAGAAGGAGATAATGTTATTCTTGGTAATAAAACCAAAAAAGAAAATAAAGAATTAACTGAAATATTTAATAAAATTAAGCTTAATTTATATGATAAAACTGTAACAATTGATACTATATTATCATTAAAAAATATTTCTGAAATTGATAAAGTTAAACTTGTTGAAAAATATTGTATTATGAAAAATAATGAAGATAATTTAGAAGAATATATAAAATATCGTGATATTTTAAAAGAAGAAGTTACAAAAATACAAACTATGACAGAAGAAGATATAAAAAATAAAGAGAAAATGGACTTTATTATCAAAAAATTAGAATCATTAAATAAAGAAACATTTGATTTAAAAGCAAAAATAATTAAATTTAACATTGATGATCAATATAAATCTTTATTATATGATAAATATAAATTACTAGATGAAATGAAAGAAAAGGATGTTGAATATTTTAAATTAAAAAATTGGATTTTACAAGTATTAAATATACCATTTAATAAATCAATTGAATTAAATATTTCAAATACAAATGATTTTTTAAAAAATATAAAAATTAAATTAGACACTGAATTATATGGTATGAAAAATGTTAAAGAAGAATTAATGTTACAAATAATTAATAGATTTATTAAAAAAAGAAAAAGTGAATTAATACCATCACTTGTTGGTGCTGCTGGTATTGGTAAAACAAAAATAATTCATGTAATGGCTGAATCATTAAATATACCTTTTTATCATATTTCTTTAGGAGGGATTAAAGATGGATCATATTTAGATGGATTTTCTAATACTTATATTGGATCTAGACAGGGAATAATCGTTGATGCTTTAATTAAAATGGGGTGTAATAATGGAATTATATTTTTTGACGAAATAGATAAAATAAGTGAATCAATTGAAGGAATTGAAGTTGTGAATCAATTAATTCATATATTAGATCATACTCAGAATAATATATTTTATGATAAATATATATCTGAAATACCGATTGATTTAAGTAATATATGGTTTATTTGTTCATTAAATAATATTGATTTAATCAATCCAATTTTAAAGAATAGATTATATATTGTAGATGTTGAAGGATATGGAATTTTACAGAAAATTGAAATCGGTCAAAATATTGTAATACCTAAAAAATTAAAAGAATATAACTTGGATAATTTGGTTTTTTTTGAAAATATTGTAATTGAGCATATTATTGGTAAATCAAAAAAAAATGATACAGGTGTTAGAGAATTTAAAAGAAATATTGATAAAATATGTAAGAGATTAGATATTTTAAGAACTTCTATAAATGTTGATGGAACATATGGAATATTAGATTGGTCATTTAAAATAGAAAATTTAAAATTCCCACTAAAAATGACAATTAAACATATTGATATTTTATTAAAGGATGTTATTAGTGGATCTAATGATAGTATGTTTTTATAAAAAATTGAAATTTTTTTTACTTAAGTGTTAATATTAAATAAAATTATAACTCAAATGAGTATTGAATTGTCTAATGATTTTAGTTCTATTGATTGCAAGAACAAGGGAGATTGCAATCGCTCTGATTGCAAATATAAGCACCCAGATGGCCATGTTCCGAAGAAGACTGACTGTCGTGTTGGTGTAAAATGCCCCCACCGTAAATGTGTATTTACTCATCCAGCTTCTTGGAATTGGCAATCAAATATTGAATGCCGATTAAATTTAGAATGCTCAAATATATCATGTTCTTATAAACATGATGATGGATGGAATCCACGTTTAAATATTGACTGCCGACTTGGAAAAGAGTGCAAGGTTGCTGATTGCAAGTTTCGCCATTCTGAAGTAAAGAGTGTTCCAAAGATTGTTTCTGTTATTAGAAAGTGCAGAGATGGAGATAGTTGTTCAAATCCGATTTGCAAGTTTAAACATTCTGATACATGGGATCATCACAAGAATATTTCTTGCAAGTTTGGACCAACATGTAAGAATAAGTCTACAACATGTAAGTTCAAGCATTAATTTAATTTAATTTTTATTTATAAAATTCTGAATAAGAATTAAATATTTACTTAATTTTATTTTATTTATTAATATATGGACAAAGAATCAATAAATCAATCATTTTTATTAATAGAAGATCCGAATTTATTAGTAATATTAAATGATCCGGATGTTGGAATGAATCTAAAAAATTTAATTATTAAAATAGATACTGATAAATTATTTACTTCAAAATTAAGTAACTCAGTACAAAAAGATGATTTTAAATTAGAAACAAAAAAAACATACAAAAAAAATAAAAGAGATTTATTAAATCAATTAAATATTTTAATTGATACAACTATAATAAGAAAAAAAGATGCTAAAAGATTTCAAAAATATTTAAAATATATAAATAAATATTATTAAATTAAATTAATTTTAATTTATTCTTTATTTTGATTGTTTCTTATTTTATAAACTACATATCCTATTCCTAGTGCTGCAATTACTGCAACAGTTATTGATATGCCAATTGTGAGAGATTTATTAATAGTAAATTTTTCTACTTTAGGACTGGAATTTACAACTGGATTAGAAATTACTTTAGAAACTACTGGGCTAGAAACTACTTGGCTAGAAACTACAGGGCTAGAAACTACTTTAGGACTGGAACTTACTGGACTAGAAATTACTTTAGGACTAGAAACTACAGGGCTAGAAACTACTTTAGGACTGGAACTTACTGGGCTAGAAACTACTTTAGGACTAGAAACTACTGGGCTAGAAACTACTTTAGGGCTAGAATTTACTGGACTAGAAGTTAATTTAGGACTTGTAGAATTAGATAAATTTATTGGTTTTGCTGGTTTTAGTTCTTTATTAAAATTTATTGATAATTTAGGAGTAGAAGCTGCAGATGAAACTGGAGAAGATGATACTTTATTAGTTAATGGTAATGCATTAGATTTAAAAACTGTTACTTTTGGTATAGGTGAAGAAGGAACAACTGATTTAACAACTATCTTTGGTGTTTGATTATTTTTAGTATTTTTAATTGTTACTTTTGGTGTTGATATTTCTGGTGGTTTACTAATTACAATCGATGGTGCAGATGATTTAGATATTTGTCTTATTGTTATTTCTAAGGATGTATTTGGTATTGTATTTACTACTATTCTTCTAACTGGTGATAATCTATTTTTAACTACCTTTATATTTACTGCGGCTTTTGGTTGAATTACAATTTTTGGACTATTTTTTGATACAACAACTTTTACATTTTTTACAGGAAGTGAATTATTTATTAATAATTTATCACCAATTTTCTTAATGTCTTTAACAACAGTTTTATTGATTTTAGGTGTTACATTAGTAATTTTTTTAACAACTTGTTTTATTTTTAATTTTGTATTAGGTGTAAATTTGGGAGTTATTTTTACAGATAATTTAGATACTGTTTTTGGTGATAATTTAGATGAGACTTTTGGTGAAGATTTAGATTTTTTTGGTAATAATTTACTTAATTCATCAACTAAATTAGATAATGTTTTAGGAGATAATCTAACATGTATACTTTGAGAAGATTTAGATGATACTTTTGGTGATAATTTAGATACTATTCTTGGTGATAATTTAGATACTGTTTTTGGTGATAATTTAATTGCAACATTTGGTGAAGATTTAGATACTACTTTTGGTAATAATTTAGATACTGTTTTTGGTGATAGTGTAGATAGTGTTTTAGGTGTTAATTTAACTACTACACTTGATGAAGATTTAGATACTACTTTTGGTAATAATTTAGATACAGTTTTTGGTGATAATGTAGATAATGTTTTAGGGGTTAATTTAACTGCGATATTTGGTGAAGATTTCGATGTTACTTTTGGTAATAATTTAGATACTGTTTTTGGTGATAGTGTAGATAATGTTTTAGGTGTTAATTTAACTACTACGCTTGATGAAGATTTAGATGCTACATTTGGTAATAATTTAGATACTGTTTTTGGTGATAGTGTAGATAATGTTTTAGGGGTTAATTTAACTGTGATATTTGGTGAAGATTTCGATGATACTACTGGTAATAATTTAGATACTGTGTTTGGGGATAATTTAGATAATGTTTTAGGTGTTAAATTAACTGTGACTATTGGCGAATATTTTTCTGCAACTTTTGGTAATAATTTAGATACTTTTTTTGGTGATAATGTAGATAATGTTTTAGGTGTTAATTTAACTACTACACTTGATGAAGATTTAGATACTGTTTTTGGTAATAATTTAGATACTGTTTTTGGTGATAGTGTAGATATTGTTTTAGGTGTTAATTTAACTACTACACTTGATGAAGATTTAGATACTACTTTTGGTAATAATTTAGATACTGTTTTTGGTGTTAATGTAGATAATGTTTTAGGTGTTAATTTAACTACTACACTTGATGAAGATTTAGATACTGTTTTTGGCAATAATTTAGATACTGTTTTAGGTGATAGAGTAGATAATGTTTTAGGTGTTAATTTAACTGTGACTTTTGGTGAAGATTTTTTTATAATATTATTATTAATTTTTTTTGTAATAGTTTTTATTATTTCTTTTGTATTTGGAGATAATTTAGGTGTTATTCTTGGAGAAACTTTTGTAACTGTTTTAATTAATTTTTTAACATCATTATTTAATTTTGGTGATTGAATTACTTTTTTATTTTTAGGGAATACTATATTTCTTAAATTAACAATTATTATTTTTGGTACATTTGGAGATGATGCTTTAACAGTTACACTCTGATTATTTGAAGCTTTAATTAAAACTTCTGGTGTACTTCTACCTTTTAAAACTGATTCAATTGGTTCAAAATTTACAGGATGTAATACTGGAGCATTTTCAAATTTTGATAATGCATCTAATGCATTCCTTGATGATTCATAATTAGTAGAACGAGAATTTATAGAAGAAGATTTATTCATTATATATATTATTTTTGAAAAAATTATTAAACTAATATAATTATTTTAATATTTTACTGACTATATTTATTTTCAAAATTATAATATATATGTTAAATTTATTAAAAGGAAGATTATCAGTAAGTAAAATTTTTTTACCTAAATATAAATTATAAATTAAGTCAAATTACCTTATTATTTTTAATTTTATTATGGCATATTTTATGTATATTAATTTTGATAATTCAGATTTTAGTAGACTACCTAAAAAAAGATTCTACTAAATTATTTGATTATTGATACATTGCTTTATTTTAATTCAACAACTATATCTACAATTGGTACTGGAGAGATAATACCAATATCTAATAGAGCAAGATTATTTATTGGTATATATGCGGCATTAGTAACTGCTGGTATATTTACTGCATTTGAAATATTATTATAAAAAATTGATTTTATAAAATAATAATCTTATTATATTAAATTATTTTATTAAATAAATGAATCAAAATATAATTTTTGAATCATATAATGATTATTTAAAATTAAATTTATCATTATATGATAAAACATGGATTTATGATATAATAGACCATAAAGCTGAACAAGAAGATATAATTTATGAAGATGATGAAATAATCATAATTCCAGATTATAAATGGGATGGTAATAAAAAAAATTTACATATTTTAGGAATATTTAAAGATAAAAATTTATATTCAATTCGAGAATTAGATTGTACTCATATTTCATTATTAGAAAATTCTATTATAAATGGAAAAAAAATTATAAAAGAAAAATATGGAATTAATAATTTAATTATATATTTTCATTATAGACCATCAGTTTGGCAACTACATATACATTATATGAATATTGAAACTGAAAATACAGAATCTATATCCTTACCTCGAGCTCACTTAATAAATACAATCATACAAAATTTAAAAAATGATTCAAATTTTTATAAAAATGCAAATTTAGAAGTTTAAATTAAATTTATTATTTAATATATGGACAATTTATTAAATGATTATGTTACTCTGATTGGTGGGAAAAAAGGATCATATAAAAATAAACGTGAAAAAATTATTCGTCCTCTAAGGGGCGAGGAGCGCCACTTAGATGCTGGAGCCTCAAGTGACCGTCCTCTAAGGGGCGAGGAGCGCCACTTAGATGCTGGAGCCTCAAGTGACCGTCCACGATATTTAGAATCATATGAAGATTATAAAAAAAATATTTTACCTGAAAGATTAACTAGAAATAGACAATGGGTATATGATATATTTGATGAAAAGAAAGAAAAGGAAAAAGTATTATATCAAGATTCTGATTTTTTATTAATACCTGATATAAAATGGGATGGTAAAGATGTATTTGAATTAATGTTAGTTGCATTTTTTAAAGATAAAGAGTTACATTCAATGAGAGATTTAAATGGAAAACATATTAAATTATTAGAAAAAGTAAAAAAAACTAGTTGTAAAATTATTAATGATAAATTTAAATTAGATGAAAATCAATTAAAAATATTTTTTCATTATCGCCCAACTGTATGGCAATTACATATGCATTTTCATTGTTTATTTTTAAAGCTTCCTTCATCGTCAATTGAAAGAGCTCATTCTATTTATTCAGTTATTGAAAATTTAAAATTAGATACAGATTATTTTAAGAAAGTTAAAATCCATTGTTTTAATGATAATTAATAAAAAATTGATATTATGTTAATTTAAAATACATGTAATGTTCTTGTATATACAATATGAATAATGAATATTATACTGGTTTAAATAATCACGGAAATACTTGTTTTTTTAATTCCGCATTACAAAGTTTAATGAGATGTAGTGTATTTATTAATTTTATTTCAGAACTTGATATTGATCATGAATATATAAATATTTTTAAAGAAATAATTAATGAGTATAAAAAAAATTCTGGTAAATCAATATCTCCAATTAAATTAGTTAAATATTATGAAAAGTTAAATACAAATTATTCTCTGGGAAAACAAGATGATGCAGATGAAGTAATTACATATTTAATTGGAGAAATAGATGATGTTATTAAAAAATATATAAAAGAAGGAAAATTAGAAAATTGTGTAATTAAAGGGGATATTACTATGGATAAAATGATGGACTATTTATTTGGGGTTATTATTGTTACGATTACAAAATGCTTAAAGTGTAAAAATCAAACTACTTATAATGTAAAAGAATTTAAATTATCTGTAGCTCTTAAAGATTCTGATAATTTAGAAGAAATTTTAGATAATTATTCTCAAATTGAAAATTTAAATGGTGATAATCAATTTTATTGTAATACTTGTAAAAAAAATGTTGATGCTATAAAGTGTGATAAAATATTAAAAACACCAAAATATTTACATATTCAATTAAAAAGATTTGAAAATAATGGAAGAAGGTTTTCAAAAATTAATAAAAATATAAAAATTAATATTAATCAAAATATTTGTGATAATGAATATAAATTAAGAGGATGTGTTCATCATATGGGAACATATCACGGAGGACATTATATTTATAATTATAATAAAAATAAAAATAATAATTTTAATAATTGGTTATGTTTAAATGATGGTAGTATATCTTTTACGGATATTACAAATACAATAAATGATGGATATATATATCTTTATGTAAAATAATAAATTAGTTAATGATAAAAAATAATTTTAAAATATTACAATAATGGAAATCCTAAAATGGAAATTATTAATTAAAAAAATAGATAATATTAATAGAATCATTATTTATTCATTAAATCAAAATAATTTAATTTATTTAAAAGAAAATGAAACAGAAATACATTTTTACACTCTAAAAAATCAAAAAAATGTATTAATGCAAATTGATAATACATTTTTTACTATTAATTTAAATAATAATAAACATAATTTTGAATTTGCAAATATAGTAAAAGCAATTTTATTTTATAAAAATATAGATTCTTCTATAATAAATTTTAATAAACAAAATAAAATTAAAGATAGATATATATATAATCGAAAATATAATACATTAATACCAGAATATAGTAATGGTATTATATTTATATTAATTCGTAATATATTAAATAATTCATATTTTGGAAGTAATTATATATCTTCATTATTGACTTATTTTTTAGGATTAATTTTAAAAAGTAATTTAAGTGCATTTATGGTTGATATTTTTATAAAAAAATATAATATAAATACACAAAAATATATTATACATGGTCTAACATTTAATGATTTTTTTATAAGAGAATTAAAACAACCATTAACAATATTAAAAAATAATGATACTATTTATTCTCCTGTTACATCAAGATCATTATTTTATAATTTTAAAAATTTTTATAAATTAAATTTATTTATTAAAGGGAAAAATTTTACTATATCAAAATTAATTAATGAAAAAAAAATTTTACCAAAATATAGTGTTATTATTAATAGATTGGCAATACAAGATTATCATCATATTCATATGCCTGAAGATGGAATTTTAATAAATATTACTGAAATTAATGGTACAAATATATCAGTTGATAAAGATTTTATAAATAGTGAAATTAATGTATTAAATGAAAATAAAAGAGTAATATTTAAATTTAAAAGAAATAATGGTTCAATATTTTATTTAATTTTAATTGGATCTCTATTAGTAGCTAGTATTAAATATGATTTAGAATTAAATAAAAAATATTATACTCATGAAAAAATAGCATTTTTTCAATTTGGTGGATCATGTGTAGTATATATTAGTGATAGAAATATTTTTATTGATGATGATTTATCTTATTTTACAAATGAAGAAATTGAATCATATGTAAAAGTAGGTGAAGAAATTGGAAACATTAATAATCAATCTAAAAAATTTTATATAAAAAATTATAATATTAAAAAACATATAATTGGATTTTTTAATAATATAGTTGAAATAATGATAAATTTAATAGTAAAAATAAATAATAAATTAATTAAAAATATTATAATGATTTAAAATTCGGATGATTCTGAAAAAAATTGATGAATACTAGTATTTTTTGTTAAATTATCTAATAATTGTTTTTTTATAATGTCAACATTATCAGTTTCATCAATTGTTTTAATAGCAATTATTTTTTTAGGTGAATCACCCGTACTAATTATTTTATTAATTAAATTATTAATTTTATCTTCTTTATTTAATTTAGAATTATCACCGCCAATTATTTTTAAATATTCATTTAAAATATTATTAATTGTTTTCATTATATAATATAAAATAAAAAAATTGAATATAAAAGTATTTAATATAAAGGCTAAAGTTTACATAAATATATAAGTTAAATGGCACAAGTTTCAAATGTCCAAAGTCGAACCTTAAAAGTTCTAGGAAATTTACCTGAATCTGTAAAAGACAGTTTATCAAAGCTACCTGAAATTACTCTTCTTGAAAAAGAATCAAAATTTGAAGGTAAATCAAAAACATTCATTACAGCTGATAATATTTCAGAAGTTATTGATTTACTAAGTAAAAATAATATTACATTTCGTCCTCATTTTTATTCTTTATTTGCAAAATTTAGCAATGAATTAAAATCTGAAGATATTAATAAATTAAATGATAAAGTTAAAGAAATTGCTCCAAAAGTTGTTGTAAGTTATTCAAGAATTGATTCTAACGGTCATACTGGTAAAGTAGTAATTGATCGTTTTGATGATTATAATCTTCTTCGAACCTTTGAAGGTGATTATACATTTTACAAATTTAATCGTTCTAAAGCTCAAACTCGTACATCAAATGATGTTCAAGAAAACAATAATTCAACTGATAAAAAGGAATCTAATGATGGTTTTGTACCAGTTCGTCAAAGAGTTTTTAAACCAAGACAAACGGAAGGTGAAAAATCAGAATATAAACCAAGGCGTCCATTCAATAATGGTGAAAAAACAGAATATAAACCAAGACGTACATTCAATAATGGTGAAAAAACAGAATATAAACCAAGACAACCATTCAATAATGGTGAACCAAGACGTGCAGAAGATTCCACTCAACGTCCAAATGCTAGAACTAGTAGAGATACTAAACCAACTTATGCATCCAAAGTAGTATAGAAATTTAATGTTTACAATATTCATCTAAAGATTCTTTATTTGGATTATCATTATTATCAAATAATTTTTTTATATAATTATTTGTTAATTCTTTATATTTATTAAACGTATCATTTACAAATTTATCAATAAAATTTACATCAATATTTTCTTTTTGTTTTATTTGACAAGTCTTAATTTCAACTTTATTAACATTTGTTATTTTACCACATTTTGCTCTTATTTTTTCATATTCTATTACAATTTCTTTAAAAGAAACTAATCGTTTACATAATTTTTGATTAACTAAATTATGTATACAATATAACCAATAAGTTAATCCTTCACGAGAATCTAAATATTCTTCAATTGGAAGAGCATTTGCATACATTGAAAATGATTCACAACAATATGGACATGGTAGTACTGAATCTAAAGATTTAAAAAATAATTTATATTTAATTTTATTATCATCGGAAGGAGTATAATTAAATGTTATAGTATGTAAAAATTTCCATCCACTTGGTCCCCATTCATTTACTTGCATTAATATAATAAATAAAAAAAATTGAATTAAAATGTAATTTATCTTAAAATATTAATTGTTTTATATTTGTATGTTATTATTTATTCTAGTTAATCTTCTCACATTAATTCAATCTAATTCGATAATTTCTCAATTTATAGTTAAAGATTGTGGTAATTCAAATGATCTTGCTCATAATTTGCTTTTAGATATTGAACCAAAACTTCCTCAAACAGATTATAAATTATTTTTAAATATGGATTTATCATCTGATGTAACAAGTGGTACATCTAAATATAATATTCTTTATAATGGTTTTCCAGTTACACCTACAATAAATGATTTATGTACTGAAATGTCATCTGGATCAAACATTTCTTGCCCTTTAACAATAGGTCATATTTCCTCTGAAAGTAAGGGAACAGTACCAACTGGATTATCTGGTAAAGTTCAAATTACAAACGAATGGTTTGTAAATAATGGATCTAGAATTCTATGCATGGAATTCACAATTAAAATTGCTTGAAATAACAAAAAAATTGATTTATTCATTTATTAATCATATTTAGATGATATAATATATAATAAATGAACATTAGTTTTAATACATCTAAAATTCCAAAAAAAATAATTGATCCGATTAAAGAACAAATTAACATTTTTAAACTTAAAACAGATGATGAAATTAGATATTTAACTGATATTGAAATTTTTGAAGATGATAATGTTATTATCTGTAATACGACCTTTGGTCACATTAACAACAATGTAAATGTTGGTCATAGTAAATCTAAAAGCTATACCGAAGATTATCAAATATCTATTACATACAAGGAAAGTAATGTAATTGATGTTGAATGTTTATCAGATGAATTTATTACAAAAGAATTAAAATCTTATATTTTATTTGATAAAAGTATATCTGAAAATTTAATTAATATTAATAAATTTTTTATAGATAATGATAAAGATGATGAATCATTAAAATCTGCATCTAGTCTAAATAGATTTAATAATTTTTTTGAAAGTAAATCTTTATCAAAAGAGATAATTTTTGAAAATGATAATGAATCAATTATATCTAGTATTGAAACATCTAGTGATGATGACGACAATGATAATTTTATTAAAGAAGTCAAACCAGTAAAATTTGATTTAATAATTAATCCCAAGAAAATAGTACCTGATTTATATGATGAAATAATCTTATATGAAGTAAATCAATCTAATAACTTGATACCATTTGATATTATAAATAATTCAAAGAAACTTGGAAAAAATTCAACTGTAAATCAAATTATAAATGAAATAAATTATGTAATAAAAACATTAATTAATGTAAAACTAATTCCAATTAATTCTGTGTTTGAATTATCAATTAATAATAAATTTAATGATGGTGAATTTAATTATAATTTAAATATTCCAATTAATTATCCATTTATTCCTCCTACAATATCAGTAAAATCAATTTGTAATCAAAGTTTTGTATTTGCACTAAATAATTGTGAAATCTTAAATGAAAGTAAATGGAATCCATCAACTACATTAAATGATATTATTAACGGAATTTATAATAATATTAATAGAATTGGTTATAATAATATTTTAATTAATATATCTTCTGATGTTAAATTTGTTGAATTATCTAATAATTTATTAAAATTAACTAATTGTGAACCTCTAAATTATAAAAATTTTAATCTAAATTTTGATTTTTTAAAAATTCAAGATAAAAAAGACAATAAAGGTATAGGGTACGATCATAGTGGGCCAACATGGGATATTAATGCATACATTAAAGAACAAATAGAAAAAAATAAAAAAATTACAAATATTTTACTTGAAATGATTCCATTAATTTCAACAAATAAAATTCACCTAAATGAATCTTGTTTAATTCCGTATATTAAACAATATATATATGATGTATCATTATTAGAAGTTGAGAAGAAAAAAAAATATTATGAAGTTATATTTCAAATATTTAGTGAAATATATAAATTAGGAGATTACAATACATATTTTAATATTAATAAAGTCTGTGAACAAAGAGATATTTTTGCAGATTATCCGATTATTCAAATGAATATTCCAATTTTAGAAATTGTAAAAGAAGAAATTAACAAACAAGATTATGTTAGTGTAATGAAGGAATTAGTTTTTGATTCTTCTAATATTATAAAAAATAGAAAATTTAAATTTATTGAACAATCAGATATCAAAACAATGAGTGTTGATTTAACAAAAAGAATTAATGCTGAAATTAAAAATCTACGTAAAAATCTACCTATATCAGAAACATCTTCTATTTTTGTAAGAACTGATGATACTAATATAACTATTCTGAAATTTTTAGTTATTCCTCATCCAGATACTCCTTATGCTTATGGTTGTTTTGAATTTGATATGTATTTACCATATAATTATCCACATGCTCCTCCGCATATTGAAATTATTACAACCGGTAATGGTCAAGTAAGATTTAATCCAAACTTATATGCAGATGGCAAAGTATGTTTATCTCTATTAGGAACATGGAGAGGAACTGGTGGAGAAACTTGGAATTCTAACTCTACTATACTACAAGTATTATTATCAATCCAATCATTAATTTTCTGTGAAGAACCATATTTTAATGAACCTGGATATGAAAAAGATAGAGGTAATACAAAAGGCAAAGAAGCTAATAATTCTTATAACGAACCTATTAGACATCAAACAATGAAACTTGGTATGCTTGATCAATTAAAATGTCCATCTTTTGGTTTTGAAGAAGTAATTAAAAATCATTTTAGATTAAAAAAAAATGATATTTATCAAAAATTAGACGAATGGCAAAAAATAGCTAAAAATAAAACTCAATTTGAAACTTGTTATAAAGAACTAAAAACTTTAATTGAAAAACTTTAATTTATTTTTTTGAAGATTGAGAAGTTAAACCAATCTTTTGATATGAATCATAGTTTATAATTTTTTTAATATAATAATAAATTGAAGCAATTGCTATTACTACTAATATAGTAATTGGTATATTTGTATCTTCGTTAAATATTTTAAGTATAATATATAAAAATAATTGTCCAATAATTAATGGTGGTAATGTTATAAAAGAATTTATAAAATAATTTAAATCTTTATCAATTAAAAAACTATAAATTAAATATATTATATGATTTATTATTGGTATTAATGTAATTAAAATTTTAAATTTTTTTATTTCGTCTATCATATATATATTATATATAATTAATATCTATAATTAAATTATAAATATTATTTAATTTGTGATATTTTAATTTATCAAATAAATCACTTATATTTAATCTAGTATTTTGAATATTATTTTTATTTGCATAAACTTTGTATTTTCTTAGTATATCTACATATATAATATTTTTTAGTATTAAATTTAAATTTTGCTTAAAATAATTAACATGATAAAGAGTATTAAATATTTTATTTGAAAATATATTATTATTTTCAATTGAATTTGACAATCTAATTAATTTATCATTTTTAAAAAAATAATTAACATTAAATTTTTCAATTTCATCTTTATTAACAAATTTTATAATATCTCTTTTATCCAAATAAACTAATCTTATCATTTCATTTATATATTTATAATCTGTAATTGAACTTTTCATTCTTTTATACAAGTATTTTAAATAAACTACATCATACATTGTATAATTTATTAATTCATCTGACATAGTATCTATTTCAATAAAAATATTATATAATTTACCCATAATTTCTTCGTTATGATCTAAATATTTACGTTGTTCTAAATTAATTATATCATACATTTCATATAAAAAATAAATATTACATAATTTTGAATCAATATTTTTATATAAAAAATTATAGGCATTATTATATTCACATAAAAATCTTGTATCAATAAAATTTTCCATAAATTTAGATATTAATTCTTTATTAGAATTAAAAAAATCATAAAAAAAATATGGTATATCTAAAGCATCTGCTCCATGAAAAATTTTTGATATTTTTGAATTACATAGAATATTATTTTTTAAAATATTTAAACTTTTTGAAGATAAAATTTTTGGATCTAATAAAAATATATTTCCATCATTATCTTCTTCAAAATTAATTTGAATTAAAGCTATTTTTTTAGTATTAAATTCACAATCAATACATACATAAAATTTATTATCAGATTTTAGAGATTTATTAAAATAATCAATCATAAAATTATCAAAAAAATCTGGAAATAGATTTAAATTATTAGAGTTTAATAAATAAACATTATATTCTTTATTTATTTCAATATTAAACATATTATTTTTTATAATTCTAATTGGTTTCATTATATTAGAATTATAAATTAATTATAATTTTATTTTATCAGTAAATTGTTTTAAGAATGTAAATGATGCTACACCAATATGTGAAATCATTATTCTATTTAATAAATTAGATAAATCAAATTTACCTTGAATATAATCATAAAAACCGAATGCTAATTGAATAAAAGTAAATCTTGCAATTTGATCTCTAAAACGTATTTTTTCAATTGTATTATTTGTTATTTTTTTAAAATTAAAATACATCATTAAGATGTAAATAATGAAAATAATATAAAATGAATTCATTATACTATTAGATAGAAAAAATAATTTATAATTTATTTTAATAAAATAAATGTGCCAATTAAAGAACATATAATTAAATCATTATCTAAATTGTTATAAGTTTTTAATTCTAATTTACTTAATTCTTTAATAATATTTTTTTTTACTTCTTTCTTTTCAATTATTAAATTTAATATATTATTTATTATTTCTGTTAAATTATATTCCTTATTTATGATTATTTTTTGAATATATTCAAATTTATTAATAAAATTATCATTACTTTTTAATTTACTATAAATATTTTCAATATCTTTTTTATCTATCATATTAAATAATAGACTAATATCACTATCTTTAGATATTTTAGTAAATGTTGTTAAACATTGTAACATATTTATACTTTTTCTTAAATCACCATTTGATTTTATTACTATTTTATCAATAATTTCATCATTTAAATCTACGTTTTCTTTTTCCATTACATCATATATTTTGTCTAAAATAAAATCAGTATTTAATGGTTCAAATCTAAAAGATAGACATCTACTTCTTAAAGCAGGAGTAATTTTTGTAATATAATTACAAATTAAACAAAATCTAGTATTTTCTGTATAATTTTCAATAATTCGTCTTAATGCAAATTGTCCATCTAGTGTCATTGAATCAACTTCATCTAATATTACTAATTTATGCATATTTTTTTTAGCAAACATTTTATATAAATTATTATTAGTTGAACTAAATTCTTTTATTTGTTCTCTAACAACATTAATTCCTCTATCATCAGATCCATTTAATTCTAATATCATATGTTTATAAAATTTACCATATATTTTTTTTGCAAATGCTAAAATTGTTGATGTTTTACCAGTACCAGATGATCCAAATAAAATTAAATGTGGTAATGAATTTCTTTCAACCATATTATTTAAAATTGATATAACTTGTGTATTACCTACAATTTCTTCTACTTTGTTTGGTCTATATTTTTCAACCCATGGAATTAATGAATTACTTTCTTGGATTAATACTTTATCCATACTTTATAAATAATCTTAATAATTGTTTAAATAATAAAATAATCAAATTTTTTATATAGTTAATTTATATGGACTTTTTTTCAATAATATTATCAGATAGTGGACATTTTAATTTATATCAAGAATTATTACTAGAAAAAAATATATCTATTAATTCAATATCATTTCGAATAGATCCAAATTTAATTAATTTATTTAATCTATATGGAAATAAAATATGTAAAAATTGTATTTTAAGAAAAGAAAATGTACCAAATGAAATGTTAAGTAAAGATATTATTATTAAAATAGAACCAAATGGTAAAGAAATATTAGAATTTTATGAATGTAATGGAGATGTAATAATGAAATATTGGTAGAGCAGTAATTGATGATAAATCAAATAATAATTAATTATTATAAATATATTTTTATTTTATATAAATATATTTTTATATTATTTGTTGAATTATCATCAAACTTATATCATAAAATAAAAAATTGATTAATTTATTAATTATTATAAAGAAGAAATTATATATATCTATTATGAGCTTTATAACTAAAAAAGATGCTATTAAACAATATGATAATTTATCAAAGAAAAAAAATACTGATATATATCTATTTCAAGAAGATATTAAAAAAGGAGGAAAAAAACAATTTTTAGTAAAAAGTACCAAAGATATATATGAAAAAATAAAAGAAAATAAAAATAATCATTATTATGAATTTTGGTTAAAAGATACTCCAATTAAGTTTTCACTTGATATGGATATTCCAAAAAAAGATATTACATATGAAATGAGTCAAGATATATTAAAAAAAAATATTCAAGAAGTATTATATTATTCAGAAATATTTTATGATCATGTTTATGATATATCAGATATAATTATTTTAGAAACTCAACCTCAAGAATTAAGTGATAAAAAATATTCTTATCATGTAATTTTTGATGGATTAATTTTTGCATCTCATTTAGTTTGTAAAGATTTCTTTCGAAGAATGAAAGAAGATTGTGAATTAGTTGGATGTGATGAAAGTATTTATAATCTTGGATGTTTACGATTAATGGGTTCTTCAAAAATGGGCGAAGAACGTATTTTAGAACCGATTGAATATAGAATTAATGAACAATCAACAAAAATTGGTAATGATCTAAATTTCTTTAGATCTACAATGATTACTTTTACAGAAAATATAAATCAAGATAATTTTATAGATGAAAGTTATGTTGAGAATAAAGTAGAAGATTTAATTATTGAAAAAGATATTGAAAAAGAGGATATTTCAAATATTAACATTGAAAAAATTTTAGAAAAATTACCAATCGAAATGTGTGATAATTATCAATCATGGATTAGAGTTGCAATGATATTATATAATACATCAAAAAAAAGTGGAATAGATTTATTTGAAATGTTTAATAAATGGAGTTCAAAATCTAAAAAATATAAAGGAACTGAAGATATAAAAAAATATTGGAATAGATTAAAAAATCAAAAAGGAAATAAATTATCTATTGGTTCATTAATATTTGAAGCTAAAAAAGAAGGTATTGAAGGTATTTTTAAAAATGAAAAAAAATCAACGGAACAAATTGTAAATGAATATCCAAAGAAAGATTTAATATTAAGTATTAAAAAAAATACAACAATTATTAATCAAAGATTTTTAACTCCAGAATTATTTACAAAACATTTTAATTCTAGATTATTAGCAGTTCAAAGTGAAAAAGGAACTGGTAAAACATCTAATTTAATTGAAGCATATTTTAAAAATGGTCTGATTATGGATGATATGAATATATTATTAATTTCAAGTAGAAGAACATTTGGTGCAAAATTATTAGGAGATTTAGATAAATATGGTTTTAAATTATATTCAGATTTTGAAGAACAATATATTACTCATAATCGTATTATTTGTCAAGTAGATTCATTATTAAGATTAGATAAAAATAAATATCATATTATTATTGTTGATGAATGTGAATCAGTAGCAAGATATATGACATCTAATCATTTTACAAAGAATAATAAAGCTACTATGATTATTAATATGTATCAATCATATTTAAATTCTGCAGATAATGTATATATCCTTGATGCAGATTTAAGTGATAGATGTATAAATTATTATCAAAAGGTAATGGGATTAGAAGATGATCAATTCGCGATTATAATTAATGAATATCAATTATATAAAGATTATACTGTTAATTATTTAAGATTTAATGATTGGGTAAATTTAATAATAAATCATCTTAAAGATAATAAAAAATTAGTAATTCCAATGGCTTCTAATTCTAAAGCAAAAGACTTAAGAGATTTAATTGTTGAAAAATATCCAAATAAAAAATTATTATTTTTAAATAGAGATGTAGATGATAAAGAAAAAATTAATATTGTTAAAACAGTTGACGAACAATGGACTAAATATGATATTGTAATTTATACTCCATCTGTATGTATGGGTGTATCATATGATAGAATAAATCATTTTGATAATATTTATGCATATGGTTGTGAAGGTTCATTAGGATCTCAAGAATTTTGTCAAATGATTCATAGAGTAAGACATCCAAAAAATAAAATAATTTATTTGACAATGGATAAATATGAAGAATTTACAGAAGATAATAAAATTACATATGAACAAACAGAAGAATTAGTTTGTAATGATTATTATTTAACTCATTATGATTTACATACTAATATTATTCCTCATAGAATACGAAAATTTGATAATTATTTAAATTTTATAAATATTCAAACTGAAAAAGCAGATGAAAATGAAGAAAAGAATAATAACCAAATATTAAATCAATCTGAAGTTTCATCACATCGAAATAATCGTGTAATATTTTATCCTTATAAACAAGAACCTGAATATGAACTTTATATTCGAAATGCAATTGAATCAATTGAAAATAAAAATAATTTTTGTTGGAATGTATTTGGATACATGAAAAATAAAGAATATAAATTAGAATATATGAAAGTAGATGATGGAGAAGAATTTGCAAAATTATTGAGAATTAAAAAAAAAGAAAGAGTTGAGAAAGAAAAAGAAGATTATTTTGATAGAATAATTGATATTCTGGATATAACTGAAAATGAATATTTTGAATTAAAACGAAAACGAGAAGAATTATTAACTGATGAAGAAAGAATGAAAATGAAAAAATTCAATTTTAAAAAATCTTTTGATATTGAAAATTTTGGAGAAGATAAAGAAAAAATTAAAGAATTATTTAAAACTTACGATGACCCACTGAAGAAGAAACATTATCGAAATTTAAAATGTATTTTAGATACACCAACTCAAAAAACTACAGAAAAAATAAATAACTTACGATTACAAATTAAAAATGATAATTTTAGAAAAAGTGCATATGCTGATTTGATTACTAGTAATATTTATACGACCCATAAATTTGCTTTGGAATTTATTGATATGTTAGGATTTGATATTAATGATCCAAATAAATCAATAACAGAAGATGATATGAGAATGAGAATTGAAGATATTAAAGATGCATATAATGATGAATATAATAATATATGTTTTAAATATAATTGTAGAATTAAACATCAAAAATTTACAGATTTAGATGATAAGGAATGCTTAACATTTATTAAAAAAATTATTACAAGTCAATATGGTTTTGAAATTAAAAAGGATAAAGAAAATTATAAATTAGTTATTCCAAATGACAGTTCTGGAAATGTATGGAAAAAATTATATGAATTTAAAAACAATATTATTGCAGAAAATGATGATTTACATATATTAATAAATCCAATTAATATAAATGATCAAACATTACTACAAGGATTTATTGAAGATTAATTTATATATTATTTTATTTTATTTTATTTTATTTTATTTTTAGTAATTAATTCTAGATGATCTTTTTTAGTTTGTTTTAATAATTCATTATTTTTTTTAATATAATTTTTTAATTCTTTATCAATATTTTTAAATGTTAAACTAGCAATAGCATTATTAATATCTTCTTTAAGCATTCCATAATAATCAACAAATTGTTTATCATAAGCTCCATATTCTATTTTTGAATAATCAAGATCTAATAATTTAGCAACTCTTTTAATTTCTTTTTCACTTTTACATTCTAATTCTACATATGATGGAATTCCTGGTACAGAATCAATTGCTATTTCTAAACAATCTCCTAAAGACCATTTTTCTCTAAGAGTTTCTTGGTATGCTTTTAATTTATATCCTTGAGCTAATAAAAAGTCTCTGCTTTGTTCTAAAGTTCCATCTATAACAACTTCAGATTCTGTAGCAAATTTTGAATCTTTTGGGTATTTTTTAACAGTAATTGTTACTTTTTTATTTTCTTGTCTAGTTCTAATATATCCTTTTTCACCAGATAATAAATGAAATACATATCTTTTATATAGCATCATTTTATGAATTTTTTTAGCATTATTTAATTTTAATTTTTTTCTTAAATCATTAATATTAATGTTAAGAAATTTACCTTCTATTTCTTCCATATATATATATTAAAATATATTTTTGATATTTTCAAATACATATAAATAATTATTTATATATTATCTATTAATGAATAATTTATCTATAATTTCACCAAAAATAGATCAACCAAATAATATAAAAATTCAACTTAAACCCCATCAAAAAAGTGGTATTTATCATATGATAAAATTAGAAAATGATCGTTTTATTGAACATGGCTATGACGATGAAGGTTTTCAATTATCGAATTATCAATTAAGAACTCTAGGATTACAATCTCATGATATTAAATATATTAAAATTAATACATCCTATGGTATATTAGCAGATAAGGTTGGCAGTGGAAAAACATTAATGATTGTTGGATTAATAAATAATAAAGTAAAATTAGAAGATAATGAAAAAATATTATCATCATCATTATATAGTAGCATTACTATTAAAGATAATAAAAAATGTCTTAAAACAAATTTGATATTAGTGCCACATTCATTAACAACTCAATGGAGTGAAGCTTTTGAGCAATCACAACTAAAATCTTATGTTATTAGTAAAAGAAAAGATATTGATTATTTAGAATTTGATGACTATATTGAAGATATATGTGAAGCATTAGTAATAAATAAGGATCAATGTATTCAATATTATGATGCTATAATTTGTAGTGCTAATATGTTTTCGGATTATTTTGAAAAATTTAAACAAAGTAAATATTCAAGAATTATTATTGATGAAGTATTACAAATTAAATTACCAGCTGATTTTAATTGGTGTTGTAATTTTGCATGGTTTGTAACTGCTACTCCGAGTGGCTTAGGTTATGTAAGAAGACATTATATAAAAGAATTAATTGGAGGAATGTCAAGTTATCATAATTTATTAAGTATAAAAAATAATGATGAATTTGTAAATGAATCAATGAAAATACCAGATATTATTTATAAAAAAATAAAATGTTTTACACCAAGAGAATTATTAGCTGTAAAAGACTTTATTCCGATTGATGTAATTAATATGATTAATGCTAATAATATTCAAGAAGCATTAAAAAGATTAAATTGTAATATTGATACTAATGATAATATATTTAATATATTAACAAAAAGAACAAAAAATGAAATAAACGATGAAAAAGCAAAGTTAGAATATATCACAAAGAAAAATTATATTGATCTAAAATTAAAAGAAGAAAATATTAAATCCACCGAAGATAAGATTAAAAAATTAGAAGAAAAATTAAAGAATATTAAAGAAAGAATTGACAGTTTTAGTGAAGATAATTGCCCGATATGCTTTAATAATGATAATAAGCCAGTTGTCATAAGTTGTTGTAATAATATTGTTTGTTTAAAATGTCTTGTAAATTTAAAAAATATATGTCCATTTTGCAGGGTTCAAATAACAACAGATAAGATGAATATTTTAGATAATACTACTAAAAAGAATATTGAAAAAGAAAAAAAGGAAGAAAAATTAAAATCAAAAATTATTAATTTATTAGAAATAATTAAATCTAAAAAAAATGGTAGATTTTTAGTGTTTAGTTCATATGATGAAACATTTAATGATATAATTAAAGAATTTGATAAAAATAATATTAAATATTCAACAATTTTAGGAAGTGTCGCTCATATTAATAATGTAATAAATGATTTTACAAGTGGTAAAATTAGTGTGGTAATGATGAATGCCAAACATTATGGATCTGGATTAAATTTACAAATGGCAACTGACATTGTATTATATCATGAAATGGGTAAAGAATTAGAAACTCAAGTTATTGGTAGAGCACAAAGATTAGGAAGAACTGAATCATTAGAAGTACATTATTTATTACATGAAAATGAAAAATGTAATAGTAATAGTAATTTAGAATATAATAAAGATGATTTTAATTTAGAAGATGAAGAGGAAGATACTGATAATGAAAATATTGTTTAAGCATTTGTTGATTGTAATGTTGGTTTAATAAATTTATCATATCCGATATAACCAAAGACAACACTACTATAAAGTAAAAATACAACCATTACAATTATTATCATAAAAATAATTTGTTTTAAAGTTAATTTATTTTTTTTTGTTAATTCTATACCAAATTTTTCAAGAATTTTATTTGTGAAATTCATATATATTTAATTTATAAAATTATTATAAATTAAATAATTAAATATTATGCTTTTATTAAATTTTCTACTATATTTGCAAAAACATCAACTTGTGATGTAAATGCCATTAATACTATATCTAATGTTTTAGCTATTATCATTAATATACTTTTTAAAATTTTAATTACCATTGGATATTTTTTACTTGGTTGTGGTTTACGTTCTGGTCCAATTCTACGACCATCTAATCTATATCCAATGAATTTTTCTAATAAACTAATTACGAATTCAAAAGAATTTTTAACAATAATGTTATTTATGGTTGTAAGTAATAATATAAAAAATCCAATAAATAAATAAAGAAAACTTGAACGATAATATGATATTTGAATCTTAGGATCTAATGGTTTTATTAAAATATTAAATAAAAAAATATAAATACCATTAATTATATCATTATTTAATTTAGAAAAAAAATTAACATTTTTATTAGTTGTATCATTGACTACATCAATTTTATCATTATATGTTTTTAAAACTTTATTAATATTTTTATTTATTTTATTATCTATTTTTGTAAACATTTTTTTAGATTTTGATTCTAATTTTGTTAAATTATTATCTATAAATTTAAATCCAGTATTTAAACCTTTTTGTGTTTGATTTTCGACAGAATCAATTGTTTTATTGATATTTTTTTGACCTACATCTATACCATTTAAAACAGATTTATTAAGATCATCTGTAATTTTTTCTATAAAATTCATTCGTCTATATTATTTATAGTCATATAAAAATTTTGGGAATTATCAAATATATGTTTTGAAATATTAGCTATTAAATTAAAGGGCCCTTTAGTTAATAATTCTATTAATACATTAAAGAAATCTTTGAATGTATTTATTCCGCTTGTACCAATATTTTTAAACATATCAATTAATATACTTAAATATGATAACGAACTTTCTGCTGATTTAGTAGCTACTACTGATGTAGATAATCCAAGAATACTGATTAATGATATTAATAACCTACTTAATATATTAAAAGATATTTCAGATATATTACTTACTAAATTTATACCTTTTATGAATGTTTCTTTAATTAAATCTGCTAACATATTTATAGTTATTTCAAATATATTATATATAGGTGAAACTATACTTGATATAAAGAATACTAATCCTTCAACACCCATTAATGCAATTTTTCCAATTATAACAAATACTTGACCAATTAAACTTAAAATATAAGTAATTAATGGAATCAAATAATTAAATATAATATTTATTATTAAGTTATATATTGCCGGACTAATTGCTAATAAGACACCAATTATAACTAAAACTAAAATATACCCAAAAACTAATTTAATATTTTTAAAAACAGCTCCAAATATTCCTCCATCTGTCATATTTTCTATTTTTTTGTCCTGTTTAAATCCTTCTTTATTAATTTCTGCATCTAATACTTCTGGTGGTTTATTAATTGCTTGAAAACCCGCTATTTTACATTTTCTATAAGTCATGAAATCTGGAACCATTTTATTATTTTTTTCTATATATTTAGTACAGTTTTTTTTTCTGTATAAAAATAAGAATAATTTACAAGCACTTTTTAAAGTATCTACATTCTCAAATATATTATTAGATGCTAATATTTCATCTGTATATTGATCAATAGTAATACTTGGTATTGGTGTTCCATCTGCATATTTATTTATTTCTTGATCCTCTATTATTTTCACAAGTGTATTTAAAAAAAATATAAAGCCTTTATCAGTATTCAAATTTCGATTAAATCCATTTTTTTTTAATTGTATAGAAATTTTATCATATAAAAAATAATATATTAATTCATAAAATTCATTATTATTTAACATTGAATTACTAAATAATCCTAAATAATTCACAAATAATTTATTTATTGGATTTCCTGCAGCAATTGAAGTATTAATCCAATATTGAATTGATCTTAATTGTACTGATTCATTATATTCTAAACCTTCTATTTTTGCTTTTGTAAAATATCTTTCTAATGTTTTATCTATTAATTCTTGTATTCTTGAATCTTTAAAGGAAACCATTTTGTATGCAATTATAGATGGTAACTGTTTTTCTATAAAATCTTTCCAATAATTTAATATGCTTGCTTCTAGACCATGCACTGGAACTACTGGAAATATTTTTAAACTAGTATAAAAAATCTCATTCATTGCTTTAATTGAATTTGGAACTGTGATTGCATTATTGTATTTTATTTTCATTGCTGTGATTGCTGACATATTTCCAGTAATTATTGGTGTACTACTTCCTCCACCCATATTTATTTACTATATCTTATAAAAATAAAAAATAATAAAAAAATTAAAATTGCAGAAATTATTATAAATAAAATATCAATAAAATTTATATTATTTTGTTGATTAAATCCTTCGTTTATTTGTGATGTTTCATTTTCGGAATTATTTATATTTGAATTACTGCTATTAGTACTTGTATTGATTGTATTTTCATTTGTAATGTTTGATTCTTGGTTTGAATTTTGAGTTGATTCTTGATTTGAATTTTGTGTTGATTCTTGATTTGAATTTTGAGTTGATTCTTGATTTGATTCTTGATCTGAATCTTGATTTGATTCTTGATCTGAATCTTGATTTGAATCTTGTGTTGATTGTTGATTTGAATCTTGTGTTGATTGTTGATTTGAATCTTGTGTTGATTGTTGATCTGAATCTTGTGTTGATTGTTGATCTGAATCTTGTGTTGATTGTTGATCTGAATCTTTATTTGAATCTTGTATTGATTGTTGATTTGATTTTATGTTAAACTTTGAGGAATTATTTATTATTTCTCTATCATCAGTTTCTATACCATCGTTTGAAGTTACTTCTGTATTAGGATTTTTAAGACGTACATTAACTATATTACATATTCTTGCGATAGTATCATTATATTCTGCTTTATATTGGTCTATATTTTCTGGTTTGTCTAATTCTTTTAATCCACTACATTCGCTTGATTTTACATACCAAATATATAAATTACAAGCAATTGCTAAACTTTGAAAGTCATTAAATTGTCCTGTTTTTTGTATTTCATTATCAGTATATTTAATTTTGTTTTTTTTAATTTTAATACATAAATTTATTACTTTTACTTTAAATTTTGGATCACTTGTTGATGCCAAATTTAATTTTTCGAATGTATTAAATATTTTATCTTCAATATATGCAGATATAATAACAACATTCTCTCTATTATCATAAAAAGTTCTAAATACCTCAAAAGGTAATTTTACTTTATATTTAATAGCAGTTTTTATTATTTTATTTAAATTTTTAGCTGAAATAGGGACTTTAGTTCTTTGATATAATGAAACAATAAAATAAATTTCCTCAATTGCTTTTTGTTTTTTTAGTTCTAATTTACTATTATCAATAGGAACATCATCTAAAATATTAGTTTGTTTAGGTAAATTAGCAATTAAATTAGCTTTTTTTTTATTTGGATCCATATATTAATTAAATATTTTTTATTTATATTTTACATATAATAAAAATAATACAAATATAAATAAAGCAGTATTAATAATGAAAATATAATCTTTTTCGGTTAAATTATTAATAGGTAATAATTGTTCAAAATTTTCCTTTTTAATAGTTCTAATTGGTACTCCTGCAATATCACAATATCTTTCTAATTCTTTATTTGTTTTCATTGAAATATCTCTATCATCTTGAAGATTAAAAGCAGTACATTTATTTAATTTTGCATTCCATATGTATAATTTACATGCAATTAATAAACAATCCATGTCAAAAAATTGATTTGACATTTCTACATCTTTATTTTCATAAATTAATATTTTTGTTTTAATTTTTATACAGGTTGTTAATAATTTTATATCAAATAATTTATCTCCTCTTGGTGGTAATAAATTTTTATTTGTAAAAAAAGTTATTAATCTTGGTTCAATATAACTCATTATATATTGAACATTTTGACGATTTTCATATAAAACATTCAATATTTCACTTGATAATAATAGATTATTTTTATTTGCGATATTAGTTATTCTATCTAAATTTTCATTCGTAATTGGATTTTTTGTTATCTTAAAATTATTAGTTATTTTTAATATTATTGAATTTAAATGTTCATTTTTAGCATCTAAATTTGGATTCCCTGTTTTTATAATATTATTCATATAATTATAAAATATTTTATATTTTATAATTATTTATATTTATTTTATTCTTCATCCATTGGTTTATTTGAAGAACTACCATATAATAATTTTAAAAAAAATCCTAATATTCCATTAACTAAATCACCAAATTGTTCATAAAAGAAATACATCATTAAAAATATTAATGATAAAGTTAAAATAGTAAAGAAAATTATCATATTTGGTTTATTTATTACTTTACCTGCATCTTTCGCAGAATCAGTTAATGTTGAATTTATATTACCAACTACATTTGACATTTTGGTGATTGCTTTTAAATCTCCTAAATTTGTTAGTCTAGGATCCGGTGGATCTGGATAAGTTATTAATCCAATACCACCTAATATTCTAAATGGTAAACTTAAAATCATATCAATCACTGTGGCTATAAATTTAATTATACTTACAATAAAATCTAATATTTTTCCTATAAATGCAAAAATTGGTTTAAATGGTAAGACTAATATCTTAAGAGCCTGTCCGATTGGTCTAAATATTGGTCTTAAAACAGTATTTGCAATAAAATCAACTACAATTTTAGCAATTTTCCTCATAATTGATATTATAGGCTGACAAACCCCTTTAATAATTGCAATAAATACTTTTTTAAGAGCTTTTAAGATGAGATCAAAAAAAGGTTCTATTTGAATATTTTTTTTATTATATTTATCCATAACTTATATAATAAAATTATATAATAAATTTTAGTAAATATTACCTTTAGAATATATTAATTATAATTAAATTAAATCTTTTAATATTTTTATTCCCATTAAAACAACAGCCATTCCAAATGACATTAATATTATAAATAATACTTTTTTTAAATTATCTTTCTTGATAGAATTTTTTAAAAAATTAAATAAATTTTTTGTTAAATCAGTTATTTTATCTAAAATAGATTGTGTTTTTTCTAGTACTACATCAGTAGAACTATCTATTTTATTATATAAATTATTTACAGTTTCTAATGAATTCATATATTATTTAAGAAAATAAATTATCTAATTTTCCTTTTATATTATTATATAAATCTACTGATGAATTTAATCCATAAAATGTAACATAAAATACGCCAATTGTAACAAGTGTTATCATAAATCCTAATAAATTATCTTCAGTTGTTACTTCAATAATTATATTAACTATATTTTTAATCTGTTCAATTAAAAATTCAATAATTTTTTGAATTAATAACATTGCTTTTAATATTAATCCAATTGATTCTAAAATTTTTTTATAGAACATTTTTATTGCACCAACTAATTCCTCTCTAAAACCATCATTATAAATAATATCCTTAAATCTAAATATATTCATATTTGTAATAGTATTAAACATATCTAAAATAAATGTATTTTGAGTATAATTTGTTGAACATTTTACACTAATTCCAAATAATTTCATTAAATTACAAATAATTGACCAAGTAAATTGTCCTACTGAAAATGGTAGTCCAATAATATTATTTATTAATGTAACAATTGGTAATAATATTTCATATAATCTTCCAAGTGCTTCTCTTACTGGTGATAAATATTGATCAAAACTATCAATTGGTCCTTCTAGTACTGCACCAATCATTTTTAATACTACTTCAACTAATAAATTTATTAAATCAATTGGAATTGTTAAAATTAATTCAGCTATATCATCTCCTTGATCTTCAAATTCACCTAATAATGATTTTGCTTCTTGACCAAGTGCACCTCCTTGATCAAATAAATTTTCATCATTATCTTGATTATCAATCTCTAAATCACTTAATTTTAAATCATTATCATCATCTCTTTCTTCTGCAGTTATATTTGGTTTAATATATTTTTCATCATCAAATTCATCTAAAAGGGGATTATCTTGAAATTTTGAATTTATTATATTGTCAAGATCTTCACTTCTTAAATTTTCTTCATCTTTAATATCACTAGTTAAGAGTTCATCTAATTCATTTTTTTCTTCTTTATTTATAAAATCTGGATCATCATCAGATAAATCATTACTTTCATCATCATCATCTTTATCATTATCGTCATCTTCTTTATTTTCATCATCTTCTTCATTTTCCTCTTCCTTTTCCTCTTCCTCTTCAGTTTCAGTTTCAGCTTCAGCTACATTTTCATCTTCTTCTGCATTTTCATCAGTCGTTTCTTCTTCATTTTCTTCTTCATTCTGATTTTCTTCTTCACTTTCTTCTTCATTCTGATTTTCTTCATCACTTTCTTCTTCATTTTGATTTTCACTATCATCTTGTTGATTATCATCTATTTCTTCATTATCATCTTGTTCATTATCATCCTGATTATTTTCATTATCAGTATCTTCAAATAATTCTATATTATTATTATAAAATATTCTACTCATATAAATGTTTGATATATTTTTTTATATAAATAAATTAATAAAAATTGAATTTCTAATAAATTTATCTAATTCCTAATTATTTATATTTTAAAATAATAAAGTAATGGGAATTAAAAATTTAAGCTCCTTAATACATATATATGCACCTAATAGTATAAAAAAAATTCATTTTGATGATTTAAATGGAAAGAAAATAGCGATAGATGCAAGTTTATTAATATATTCTTATGTAATTGCAATTAGAAATACATCCGAAGATCTAACAAATGTTGATGGTGAAATAACTAGTCATATTCATGCTGTTGTTAGTAAGACATTATTATATTTAGATAATGGTATTACACCAATATTTGTATTTGATGGTAAACCACCAGTATTAAAAAATGATACATTAGATAAACGAAAAGAAGTAAGGGAAACAGCAAAAAAATTATTTTTAGAAGAAAATAATGAAGAAAAAAAAATAAAATTATTTAAAAAATCAACAATTATTACATGGAAACAAATGGATCAATGTAAAGAAATATTAAGGGCAATGGGTATACCAGTCGTTGAAGCTCCTGAAGAATCTGATTCTCAATGTGCAAATTTATGTAAAGAAAATATTGCATACGGTGTAGGATCTGAAGATATGGATATTCTTACATTTGGTTCTAATAAATTACTTCGAAATATATCATCTTCAAGAAAAAATGAAATTATTGAATATGATTTAAATAAAATTTTAAATGAATTAAATTATACACAACAAGAATTTATTGATCTATGTATATTATTAGGTTGTGATTATGTAAATCATATTGACGGAATTGGTGTCAAACGAGCTAAAGATATTATTGATGAATATAGATCAATTGATAATTTTTTAGAAAAATCAAATGAAATAAAAAATAAAAAATATGAAGTGGATAATGATTATATTGATAAAGTTAATAAAGCAAGAAATTATTTTTTAAATGGTCCATCAATAATATATACTAATAATCAATTAAAATTAGGTAGTTTAGATCAAAAAAAAATTAAAGAATTATTAATTAATAAATATTCATATAGTAAAATCAAAGTTGATAAAATTATAAAAAAAATTATTGATGCATAATTTAGGTTATTTTATAAAAATTGATTATTATTTAGTTTACAATCTTAATTAAATTCTAATTAACATTACTAATGGAAAAAGAATGTGATATGGGTAATATTGAATATAAGAGATATATTAAATTTGCATCTGAAAAGAAAAAAAGTTCACTTATTTCCCAATTAAAATTTAGATTAAAAGAAGGGAATGGAATATGTTTTTATAATATTGGTGTAGAAGATAATGGTGATATATATAATATATCTGATGACAATTATAATGAAACTATTTTAAATTTAAAATTTATGTGTGATCAAATAAATGCTGAAATATTATTAATTGAAAAAAAATTTATAATTAATAATGATAATATTTTGAATGATTACTATTATCAAATATATATTGCAGATAAAATTTCTAATAATGAAATTAGAATATTAAATGTTAGTTCAAAAAATAACTTGGAATTACTAGGATTAGATAATGAAAATAAAATAATTAATAATAATGAAAATAGTATTTATGATATTAAAAAAAATTCAAAATTATATTTTTACATAAATAATATAAATAATTTAAATAATTATATGATATTAAAATTTATGTTAACATTTAAACCGCATATAATTAATATTTCTGAAAATATTAAAATTGATAATAAAATAATATCATTAATAAAAAATATTGGTATATTGTATACATTTTATGAGAATATAAATGAAAATATAAATCAAATTAAAAATATATCAAATAATATTTTTGAATCAAAAAATTTAATGAGTTTATTTAATGTTTTATATAAGGGGAATGTAATTAATCAAAATAAAATATATGCATGTATAACTAGTAAAAATTTAAATTCAATTGAAAATATATATTTATATACAAGTGATAATAATAAAAAAATTAAAATTAATGATATACAACATATTACTCAATCTATTAATTCTATTAATAAAGATAAATTAATATCTATTTCTACTAATGAAAAAATTATGAATGAATATCATATATGTGAAAATAAAAATTGTAATATATTAATTGATGATGTCATTTATTATAATTATCCAGAAAAATATAATAATAAAGAATATAATGCATATTATAAAAATTTAATTTTTAAAATTAAATTTAATGATGGTAAAATAATATTATTTAAAAAAATATTTTTGGATGAAAAATATTTAATTATAGATTTAATTGATGAATATCTTTTAGTTAATTTATTTTAGATTATAAAAATTAATTTATAATTATAATATATTATGGCTGATTCTGTAACAAGTGCTCTTACTGAAGTAAGTGAAACTATCGTATCATATTTTACCGATACTAATAAAATGTTATTTATGGCTCTAGTTATTATATTATTTTTAACACTAAATAATGTTATTATTTATTTAGTTTATGTTAAATTAAGAAATAGAATTAATAATTATTGTGAAGGAAGATTTAAAAAAAATGGATCTAAATAAAATTTATTATTAATCATTTGTAGAATCATTATTATAATCAATTATATTTTTACCTTCTGATTGAGTTGTGGTATTCATTATAACATCATTATAATATTTAATATCAATATTATTTTTATTTTTTTCTAATATTGAATCTAGATAATCTTCTATTTTTTTTAGTGTTTCATTTGATAATTCATTCATATTAAAAAAAACACCATTATTATTCTGTGTAATTTTTATACCAGATTCTTTTATAATTTTAAATATTTGTTTATAATAATTTTTGGTTGTTATTTTTTCTATTTTTTTTACTAATTCTTTTTTTTCATTATGATTATAATTTTTAATTTCCATAATGTACTTTATAAACTAAAAACTATACTCTAACAAAAAAAAATTTAAATAATTTAATTAATTTAAATGTTTAAATGTCTAAATGTCTAAATTGGGAATCGAACCCAAATCACTTGCTTGGAAGGCAAGCATTCTACCTTTGAACTATTTAGACAATTATAATTATTAATATATCTTTAAATCTAAACTTAAACATTTAATTTGATTAATTTATTTTATTAATTATTATATGAGTGAAAATGAAGAAGAACTATTATCCTTAATGAAAAAAGAATATAGATATCCTGTACCATCTGATGAAAATCTTCAATCAAAAATATATAATAAACGTGAATTTTATATAAATAAAGTTCAGCCTAGAAAAAAAATGGAAACATATGAAGATTTAAAAAAATATAGAGATGATACTTGTGGAGGAAAATTTAATTTAAAATCTCAACAAGTATTTGTATCAAATTATTTAAATCCAACAACCCCTTATACTGGAATGTTAATTTTTCATGGAACAGGTACTGGAAAAACTTGTGGAGCAATTGCAATTGCTGAAAATTTTAAAGACCAAGTAAGAAGATATGGTACAAAAATTCATATTCTTGTATCTGGACCAATGATTAAAGAACAATGGAAAAATGAATTAATTACTTGTACAAAAGATACTTATATTAATTCATCAATTTTACAATCTGGATTTGTAAATCAAGAATTAAAATTACAAATTCAACGGGAAGCTATAATGAATGCATTACAATTTTATAGAATATTATCTTATAGAAATTTTTACAGGCGTGTATTAGGAGAAAAAATAATAGAAAAAGAAGTTACTTCTGAGGGAAAAGTTTTAAAAAGTTATCGTAAGGGAATTGAAGGTGAAATAGAAAGAGATATTTCAATTGATAAATTAGAAAATTTAGATAATACAATATTAATTATAGATGAAGCACACAACTTAGTAGGAAATGATTATGGTAAAGCTTTAAAAAAAATTATAGAAAATTCAAAAAATTTAAAAATTGTTCTCTTAACTGCAACACCAATGAAAAATTTTGGAGATGAAATTGTTGAATTGATTAATTATTTAAGACCAATAAACAATCAAATGGATAGAGATAAAATATTTTCATCTAATCGAAATTTCTTAATGGAATTTAAAGAAGGAGGTCAAGAATATCTTAAAAAAATGTTAAACGGTTATATTTCTTATTTTCGTGGCAATGATTCACTCGTTTTTGCAAAAGGTATTGAAATGGGTGATAAATTAAAAGAATTATTATTTTCAAAAGTAACTAGATGTTATATGAGTGATTTTCAAAAAGTTGTATATTTAAAAACGTTAGAAGAATATTCAAAAGATGCACTTGATAAAGAATCTACAGCATCTGCAAATTTTGTGTTTCCTGTATTAGATGATGATAAAATTAATATAATTGGTGCTTATTCTAAAGATGGAATAAATGTTGTATTAAATCAATTAAAAACAAATAGAGATTTATATTTAAAAAAATTAAATGAAAAATTTTTTGATAATAAAATTGCAAATTTAAATGAAATTTTGAGAGAAAGTTCAAATGGAAATAATGTTACAGGATTATTACTACATGAATCAATGTTAAAAATTTTTTCAACTAAATTTTATGAGGCTCTTATTAATATTAATAATATGGTTGAAGGTAAAGAAGGATCAAAGACTTGTTTTGTTTATTCAAATTTAGTAAAAGTTGGTATTGATTTATTTGAAGAAATTTTAAAAGCAAATGGTTACTTAGAATTTAGAGATGATGGTTTATATGCAATTACTGATTCAGTTAGAGAATATAAAACTGGAATGTTATATGGTGAATTTAAAAAAAAGTTTCCGAATGAAAAATTTAATCCAGCAGCATATTTAGCATTTACTGGTGAAAATGAAGGAGAAGAAAATATTCAACCAGATGAAAAAAAACGATTATTAAATATATTCAATAGTTTAAAAAATAAAGAAGGTAAATATATAAAATTAATATTAGGTTCAAGAGTTATGAATGAAGGTATCACATTAGAAAATGTACGAGCAGTACATATTTTAGATGTATATTATAATTTTGCAAGAGTACAACAAGTAATTGGAAGAGCAATACGTTTATGTAAACATTATAAAGTTATGACAGAAGAAGATCCATATCCAGAGGTTAAAATATATAAATATGTGGTTAGTTTAGGAAAAGGAAATGAAAATTATAAATTATCAAGCGAGGAAGATTTATATAGAAAAGCAGAATTAAAATATATTCTTGTTAAAAAAGTAGAGAGATGTATTAAGGAAACTGCAATTGATTGTCCGATCAATTATCATGCAAATGTATTTCCGGAAGAGGTTGAAGATTCTAGAGGATGTAGAAATCCATCACATAAAGGAGATGCAAAATTGTGTACAATATTATGTGATTTTGAAGAATGTGATTTTAAATGTTATGATACTCAATTATATTTAAAATATTATGATAAAGATCGTAATATTTTTAAAAAAATATCAAAATCTGAATTAGATTACACTACATTTACAACAGAAACAGCTAAAAAGGAAATAAATAATGCTAAAGAAAAAATCAAAGAATTATTTAAATTTAAAATAGTATATACTTTAGATCAAATATTAGAAAGAGTTAAACGAAAATTTATTGGTGAAGAAAAAGAATTATTTGATAATTTTTTTGTATATAAAGCAATTGATTCATTAATACCAATTACTGAAAATGATTTTAATAATTTTAATGATCCAATTATTGATAAATTTAATAATCAAGGATATTTAATTTATAGAAAAGGTTATTATATATTTCAACCCTTTACTGAAAATGATAATCTACCAATGAATTATAGAAATATATTTAATAAACAATTAATTAATAATCCTTCTATTTATAATTATATTAAAAAACATCCTAAATATAAGGAATATAAAGATCAAATACAATCAGTCTTAATATCATCTGAAGAATCAAATATTAATTTAGAATATGATTTTAATTCAAGTGATGTTAAGGAATATTATGAAAATAAAGAAGAAAATGAAATCGTTGGTATTTTAGATATGAAAGTAGATAAAAATAGAAATAAAGTAGAACTATTTAAAATTAGAAATAAACGAGAAAAATCAGATAAAAAACGGGGCATTGGTATTACTAGCTTAAAAGGAGCAGTTTGTGATAATGCTTTTGATAAAGATGAATTATTAAAAATTGCTAAAAAAATTAATGCAATGAATTTTGATCCAAGTGGAACTAGAATTGATATTTGTGAAAAAATTAGAGAAAGATTATTATTTTTAGAAAAATATAATACCGAAAATAAAATATTTTTAATTATACCTAAAAATCATTCAGAATTTGAATTTCCATATAATTTAAAAGATAGAGTTGCATTTATAAAAAATAAATTAAAAGATTATAAATTAAATATTAAAAAAGAAGATAATGGAATATTTGATGGTGTTAGAAATAAAAAATATCCTAAATACATTTTAACATTAGATACTACGATAAATAATGATTTAATTGAAGAATTTAATTTTACTAAAGATGGTAAGAAATTTATTAAAATAATAGAATAATAAAAAATATAACTAATTATATTTTTTAGCTATTAAATAAACTAATTACATCGATTATCTTTTTACTATTTGCAAAAGATATCGCACACAATTTATTAATATTTTCAATATCTTTTAAAGATTTATTTTTTTGATATATTTTTTCAATTAAATTATATAATCTTGGATTTCTATTTGATTTATATATTATTACTAATATTAATAATAATGTACCATTATTTTTAGTTTTAATATTTATATCTGCTCCTTTATCAATTAAATAATTAGCAATATCTATATAATCGTTATCATCTTCTATATTCTTAATTATATCTAATAATACAGTATTTCCATCTTTATCTTTAATTTCTAAATTAGCTCCGTTATCAATTAAATAATCTGCAAAATCTATATAATCGTTATCATCTTTTATATTCTTAATTATATCTAATAATACAGTATTTCCATCTTTATCTTTAATTTCTAAATTAGCTCCTCTATTGAATAATAATTTACTAATATCCATTTTTTTTTTATAAATTGCTAGATGAAAAGGAGATGTATTATCATTCCCTGGTATATTTATATCAATATCACAAGTTAATAATGATCTTACAATATCAATATTTAATTTATCTACTGCATTGTATAATGGTGTATTCCCGATATTATCAGGTATATTAAAATTTATATCAGTTATTAATTTAAGTAAATTTACGCTATTTAAATTTTCATTTATTACTGCATAATTTATCGGAGTATATAATTCAATATTTTGTAAATTAATATTTGTTCCAATACTTTCAAGACAATTATAAAATTCTTTATTATTATTTTTAAAATAGGCTAATAAATGGTAAAGATTATTATTTTCAGCAAATAAAGTATCTTTATTAATATATGAAGAATCAATATAAGATACAAATAATTCATAATCATTATAAATAATAGAAGTATAAATAAAAAATTCCTTTGAATCATTTATAAAATTATCTCTACCATTTTTTATATTTAAAAAGATAAAATTATCTATTGTTATTTTTTGATTAATTTGATCTTCTGATTTTTCTCTCAAATTAATATCATAGTATTTTGAATCTTTTGTTAATCCAAAATTTATTTTTGGTAAAAGAATAATTGGTTTATATGATTCTTTATATATTTTATATAAATATATATCCCATCTAAATTCTTTTAATCCAGTGTCATTATCATAAATATAATGATTTCCTCCACATAATATAAAAGATACAACATGTCCCATAACAGAATCTCCGGAGTCATTCTTTTTATTTAGATTAATAATAACTGAGAAAGGTCTTATTTCATTAATCGGTATAACTTTATCAGGTTCATTATAAACATAATGATAATAATAATTAATGTATGATTCTTCTTCTAAAAAAGCAAAAGATAATGCTCTTATTAATAGTACTATATCATAATTTTCTGTTCCTAATTCTTTTAATTTTTGTCCATGTGGTAAAAACATACTTAATCCAAGTACAGAACATCCGCTACTGTCATTATCTGTAGATCTATCTTCAAGTTTATCTTTAGTAATATATAATCTATTAAATCTTTTTTTTATAGTATCAATATAAGATGGAAAATTTTCATATAAATTACGAGTTGTCTCATATTTAGCATACATCATATATGATCTATCACATAAAAAAGCCAGTTCAATAATTTCTTTCCCACTTAATTTCATTAGTTTTGGTTGAATAATATCTTTTAGAGCATCCGAAAAACATAACGGCATCAATAATGAATCATTCCAGCATTCATTTTGAAATTGTTTAAATCCAACTGGATCACAATATGATTCAAATTTTGGTGCAGCTTGAAGTTTTGTAATTAATTCATCTAATCTTGAACCACCATATTGCTCTTTTAAATCATTATATTTTTGTTTGAAGCTATCACTTTGCACAAAATTAGATTGCTCTTTTAGAGCAATATATTTTTGTTTATATTTTATATATTTTAATTTATAGTCCATATATATTAAAATATATAATATTAATATAAAACTCCTAAAACTGGTAAATGATCTGAATATGGATAACTAATCACAAATGATTCACAATCAAATGTTGATTTTTTATTTTTAAATATAAAATCAACTCTTTCATTATTAAAAAGTGTTGGATATTCTTCTTTTAAAGTATCATAATATAAATTATTAATATGTTCAAATTCTGGATCATCTTTTGTAAAATTAAAATCACCCATAATAATATCTGGTTTCAAATTTTGTATTTTATTTAATTCTAATATTCTTTTATTAACATTCGAATTATAAATATCTAATATTTGTTTATGTTGCTTAAATGTACCACTTCTTTCAGTATATCTTTCTCCAATTTCTAAATGAGTCCCACAAAAAGAAATATTTTTAAAATTTTCATTTTCTATATTAAAAATTATTGCCATTCTTTTATTACCTTTATTTGAGGATAATTCTTGAAATTTAAATATTGAAATTTTATCTTTGGAAAGAATTACATTACCAAAATATTTATCAAATTTATTTCCTAAATTTGGTGTTTTTAATATATTATAATTATTAAATATTAAATTAAAATAATCATCATCAATATATGATGCATATTCTTCTAAAATACAAAAATCAATATCAAACTGAATTAATAATTCTTTTAATTTATTAATTACTATTTCAAAGGTATCATTTAAATTTGAAGACACAAAAGAATGTACATTAAAAGTTAAAAATCTACAATATGATTTTTTATTTTTTATTATTTTTAATATTTCTTTATTGCGATCATTATCAGTTTGATTTTTATAATATTGATTAAAAACTCCTACAAATTTTTTTGAATGAAATATTGGATTAAATACATAATTTTTAAAAATATTACTTTGAATATCAAAATCTAAAAATTTTTTCCATTGTATCCAATCTAATTCATGATCAATATCTCTTTCTATATTTTCCTTCTGATCATATATAATTACTTCATCTCCTAATATTCCATTCGCATAAAAATTACTATAATTATATAATGAACAATATCCATTATATCCATTTTTTTTAGCAAAATAACATACAAACCTACCACATGTTCTATCTAATTTTCCAGCACCAAATATTCTTTTATTTCGATATTTAATAATATCTGGTAAATATAATTTTTTATTTATAAATCTTGACATCCATAAATCAGGATATTTAGTATAACGTTCAATATATTTTATTTGATATCCAATATTACAATCATAACCATATTTAACTCTTAAAGAATCTAAGATATCCTGTTTTGAATGTCCAATCATTTCTATTTCTTTTTCAGTTAAATTATGTAAAAAATTAATTAATCTTTTTTCATTACGAATATCTGAAATTATAAATAATTTTGAATCATTTTTAAATTTATATGCATTTAATCCTCCTTTATAAGTTTTTGCATATAAATATCCAACTAAATCAGAACCAAACCAATATGGTTGTATTGGATCTGATTTTTTTAAAAATTCTTTTTCTAATTCAGGGGTTATATAATCTCGAGTCCCTTTAAAAATATATTCTCCTTTTTTTACACTCAATATTACATCTTTTTCTATCATAATTTTACCAATATTAATTGTATTAAAATGTACACCGTCTTTTTCCTCAAATTTTTTAAATGGTTCATAATTATAAAGAGGTTTATATTCTTTTAATAATAATTCATTATTATACATTTTATTTATTCTTTTAATAATTGGATTATCAATTAATTTTTCAGTCATACTATGTGTTAACTGATCATAAAAAGTTACTTTATATTTATTAATTAAAAAATCTTGCGTTTTTTTATCTAAAAATTCAATTTTATCAGATAAATCTGCCATATAAATTATAAATATTTTATTTATTAAATATTATCATAAAAATCATTTTCAAAACATCTATAACATAATTTATTATTTGATATTATTTGACCTGAAAATTTACTACATTCATTACACATTCCTGCATTTTTAATTAATTTTTCCCATTCATCATGTATATTTTTACGAATATTTGAATAATTATAGAACCATCTTATAAGACACATATTTATAATAAAGTTATTTTTTTATATAATAAAAACAAATTGATTTATAAAAAAATGAACTCTCACTTCGCTCACACTATTTTTTATAAATCAAAACAATTTGATTTATAAAAAAATGAACTCTCACTTCGCTCACACTATTTTTTTATAAATCAATTCCTTTTGAATTTGATTTATAAAAAAATGAACTCTCACTTCGCTCACACTATTTTTTTATAAATCAATTCCTTTTGAAATTGATTTATAAAAAAATGAACTCTCACTTCGCTCACACTATTTTTTTATAAATCAATTCCTTTTGAAATTGATTTATAAAAAAATGAACTCTCACTTCGCTCACACTATTTTTTTATAAATCAATTCCTTTTGAAATTGATTTATAAAAAAATGAAATATTAATATATTTAAATATATATCTATATTAATAATATAAGTAATGACTGATTTAGTAAATCCATACAAAAATACAATATTTTATACTAGAATAAAATTATTACCATATCAAATGAATAATGAATTATACATTAATTTAAAAAATAATCTAAAGAAAAAGGTTGAAAAAAAATGTAATAAATATGGATATATTAATAATATACATAAAATTTTATCATACTCAGATGGTACTATTAATGCGGAAGATTTTACTGCATCCGCTGTATTTGATATTAAATATTCTGCAAATGTTGTCATTCCTGTAGAAAATACAAAAATAATAGTAAAAATATTAAAAATGAATAATATGGCAATATTAGCAGAAAACGGACCAATTAAAGTCCCTTTAAAATATGATAAAATTTCAAATAAGTTTAAAGCAGTTCAAGGTACTATATTATATAATAATAAACAAATAAAAGTAGGGGAATATTTAATTATATCTATACTTGCTAAAAGATTTTATAACAAAGATAAATATATATCAGTTTATGGATATATCGAAGATGTTCCAACAGAAGAACAAATAAAAGAATTTTTTGAAATTAATCAAGAAGATAAAGAATCAATCGAAAATGAATCAACTTTAACAGAATATGTTACATTTAATGAAGACGAAGGAGTTGAAGAAAATAAATCTTCAATGATTATTAAAGAAAATGATTATGTTAAACAATCAAGAGTTATTAATTTATAAATAATATATAAGAAAATATAATTAATATAATATAGAAATTAATAGATGAATAAATTCCAAATATTTTGTACAAATTGTGGGAAAACTGGTCATAAACATAAAGATTGTCCAATGCCAGTAACTAGTTATGGTATTATTGTAATGAATATAAAAGATGATGAATTATGTAATAAATTAAAAAATAATTATATTCATAAAGGATTAATATATGAATTTAATGATAATATTGCAATTGATAAATACAATAAGACAGTAGATAAAATATATACTCAAGATGAATTAGAAAAAATAATTAATATGACTGAAATATTATTAATACGTAGAAGAAATAGTTTAGGATATATTGAATTAATTAGAGGGAGATATGATATAAATGAAACTGAATATATTGAATATTTATTTAAACAAATGACTGATAAAGAAATTAAAATGATTCAAGATAATAAAAATAATTTTGAATATTTATGGTGTGATTTATGGAATGAAACATTAGAAACTACTAAATTTAAAAAAGATTATGTCATAGCTAAAGAAAGATTTGATGAATTATATAAAAATAATTTTTTTGATAAAACATTTCAAAATGAATATAATGTACCAGAATGGGGATTTCCAAAAGGTAGAAGAAGTAACAATGAAAAAAATTTACAATGTGCATTAAGAGAATTTAATGAAGAAACATCACTGTGTAAAGATGATATATTAATTTTAAATAAAATATTTCCATTTAATGAAATATTTACAGGAACAGATGGAATTGTATATAAACATGTTTATTTTGTGGCTATTAAAAATAAATTAACTGAAATTGATAAAAGCAATTTATCATATGAAATTGGTGATATTAAATGGGTTAAATTTAATGAAGGGTCTGATTTGATAAGACCATATCATAATGAAAGAAAAAAAATTATAAAAGAACTAATACAATTTTTAGCGAATAATTTATAAAAATCAAGAAGAATATTATTATTATATTAATAATAATATTTTAATATATATTTTCATCAATATAATGATTATTATATGATTCATCTAAAATTGAATTTAAAAAATTATTCTAAAATTAAAAGAAATATCATTTAATTTAATATTATAAAAATTTAATATATATTATATTATAAAAGTAATGGATATAAATACTCAATTATTTAATTTTGCTATATCTCAAGATTGGGAAAATATAGAAAAAATAATTAAAGAAAATAAAGATATTGATTTAAATATTAGAGATGATTCTAATAATTATTTAATACAATTTATTATTTTATATAATAAACCAAATTTAATTGATATTTTTGTAGAAAAAAAATGTAGGATGGATATAATTGATAATGATGGAAAAACTTTATTATATTATGCAATTAAATTTAATTATATCAAATTAGTTGAAAAATTATTATCTATTAATTATATTGGATTTCCAATTATTGATTTAAAAGATAAAAATAAATATTATCCAATTCATCATGCAATATTATTTAATAATCAATCTATATTAGAAATATTAATAAATAATAAAGCAGATATTAATATTAAAGATTCATTTGGAAATACCCCATTATTTATTGCAATAAAACAAAAAAATTTTAAGATTATAAAATATTTATTATCAAATAAAAAAATTAATATTAACATTACAAATGATATTGGTGAAACTGCATTACATATTGCTTGTAATTATGAACAAGAATCAATTGTTGATCTATTATTACAAAATAAAGATTTAGATATTAATTTACAAGATTTTCAAAATAAATTTACGCCAATTATATATGCGATTGCCTTAAATAATTTTAATATTGTGAATATGTTAATAAATCAAGATAATATTAATTTATTATTACAAGATAATTTAGGAAATACAGCAGTTCATCATAGTATTATTGAAGAAACAAGTACAGAAATTAAAAAAATAATAAATGAAAAAATAGAAAAAGATAAATTAAAAGAAATATTTAATATGACAAATATTAATGGTAATACCATTTTACATTTATTATTAGAAAATAATATTCAAATTAATTTATCATTATATATTGAAAATACAAATTTAAATTTACAAAATTATATAGGTAATACAATATGGCATTTATTTGGAAAAAGATGGTATAATTATATTGAAATTTTAGAAAAAAAGAAAAATAATATTTTTATAAAAAATAAAAAAAATATTATTCCATTTGATTTATATAAAGATTCAGATAAGTTTTTAGACATGATAATTAAAAGTTATTATAATTATTTAAAATCAAAAAAGAAAGAATGGAAAAATGATTGGGAAAATATATGTAAAAATAATGATTTGGTTAAAAAATTAGATTTTAAAGATAATTCTTCAGAAAAAAATTGTTATGAAAGAATAAAAAATCATATTCTAAATGATAAATCTTCAGTTCCCTATAAAAAATCAACATATTGCGTGGTTTTTGATAATACACCAACAATTGATTTTATTACATACACTGGTACTTCTTTAGATATATTATCTGGATTATTATTTTTAAAACAATTTGATGACGTACAAACATCATTAACTAAAAAATTTATATCAAATGATGAATTAGCAGAATATTATAAAATATTAGGAATTATAAAAGAAATAAAAGGAGAATATATGAATTTTGAAATAACATGGTTATATCAAAAAATATTTTTTCCAAAAAATATTGATAATATTATAGAAAATTTAAATAATAATAAAAAAAGATTTTTAATTATTCCTATTGGTATTCATCAAGATAATGGAGCTCATGCAAATATTTTATTATATGATTCTAAATTAAATGAAATGGAAAGATTTGAACCAGCTGGTGGAGAATATCCTTTAGAATATAATTATAATCCAGATTTATTAGATTATTATATTGAATCATTTTTTAGTGAAAAATTTAAAGGTTTAAAATATTTTAAACCAAGATCATATGAAATGAATATTGGATTTCAAACTATGGAAATAATAGATATTAATAAAAAAATAGGAGATCCAAATGGATTTTGTGGTGCATGGTCTTTATGGTGGGTTTACATGAGAATTAAAAATGATACAATCGATAGAAAAAAATTATTTATTAATCTTGTTAAAAATATTAGAAGAAATAATTTATCTTTTAAAACAATTATCAGAAGTTTTTCAAAATTAATAATCGATATTCGTGACAATTTATTAAAAAAAGTAAGTTTAGATATAAATAAATGGTTAAATGATGATTTTGATTTTGATACATTTGATAGATTTAATATGATTATTGAAAAAATGATTCTATGAATATAAAAATATATTAATAAAATATTTATAAATGGAAAATTATATAAATTCAATTACTGATCATGAAATCGAAAATAGTATTATATTTATACCTAGTAATGATATAGCTGCATATAGTTCACATTCTTATTTTTCTATTATATCAAATATAGTTACATTTGGTTCAGATGATATAATTCCTAATGATTCCTCTAATATATCAAATGTAATTACTTTAGGTTCAGCTATAATTCCTAATGATTCCTCTAATATATCAAATGTAAATACATTTAGTCCATATATAGTTACATTTAGTTCAAATATAAATAGTGGTAATGTTTATAGTACATTATCTCCAGCATTTAGTCATAATTATAGTAATATTATATTAAATGATATTAAATGTAAAGATTTAATTTATAATTCAACCAAATTATCTATAAATAATGATGACATTAAATTTAAATCTGAATTAATTGAACCATATACATATAAATATTTATTTTTATATAAAAATATTAAATTTGATACTATATTAAAAATTAATCCAATAAATAACGAACATTTTGCAAATAGTAAATTTATGGATATGGTTAAAATTATAGAAAATTTATCTATTAACGATGATGATATAGAAATTAAATTAATATGTAAAAGTATTACTAATCATGATTATTTCATAAATAAAGTAATATCAAAAAAAATAGTTATTTCTATATAAAAAATTGATAATATTAGATATTAATTTTATTATAATTAAATAAAATTATTATGGTAGATATATTATCTAAAATTAAAGATATTGAAGATTATTGTAAGGCAAAACCAGAAGCGCATGTATTTAAAACTTTTAAAATATCATCTGATGATTTTTTAAAATTTAAAAATATTATTATTGATCTTAATTCTTATTCAAAAATTAATGATAAAATAATGAAACAATTATGGATTAAATATAAAACAGTTCCTCCAAAACCTCGTTTAATGGAAGTTTATTTTCAAATGGTTGAAAATGAAAATTTTACAAGGTCAATCATGATTGAAGATTTTTTATCTAGTCATGAAATTCGTGGTATTTCTGGAGTTTCTGTATGTGCTATATTTTTATCTCCTTATCCAAATGGTCAAAAATTTACATGTAGATGGAATTGTCATTATTGTCCGAATGAACCAGGACAACCAAGAAGTTATTTATTTGGAGAACCAGGTGTATTAAGAGCAAATCAAAATAAATTTGATTGTGTTGAACAATTATATAGTCGTATTAATTCTCTCAAAGCTTGTGGACATCCTACTGATAAATTTGAAGTTAAAGTTTTAGGTGGAACAATTCATTCATATCCTAAAGATTATCTTGAAGAATTTATGAGAGATATTTATTATGCAGCAAATACATGTTCATCAAAACATTCCAGAGAAAGAAAAACACTAGAAGAAGAACAAGATGTAAATGAAATATCTCAACATAGAATAATTGGGCTTACAATTGAAACTAGACCAGATTGTATTAATTCTTCGGAACTTATTAATTTTAGAAGATGGGGAGTTACTAGAATTGAAATCGGAGTTCAACATACTGAAGATTCTATTTTAAAAGCTGTAAATCGTGGTCATGGAATCAAACAATCATTAAAAGCTATTAAATTAATGAGAGATTGTGGATTTAAAGAAGTAATTCATCTAATGCCAAATTTACCAACCTCTACAGAAGAATTAGATATAAAAATGATTGATTATATTATTAAAAATGTATGTCCAGATGAAGTTAAAATGTATCCAACAACAACAACTCCATTTACTCAAATACTAGAAGATTATAAAGAAGGTAAATATATTCCTTACGGGAATGAATCTCTTGAAAATGTTATTTTACATTGGTTAATGAATGTTAATGAATGGACTCGTAACGATCGTATTGTTAGAGATATACCAAAATATTATATTGTAGATGGTGTTAAATCATCAAATCAAAAACAAGAATTTGATGAAATTATGAAAGAAAAAGGAATCAAATGTAAATGTATTAGATATCGTGAAGCAGGTCGTCATGAAAATTATAAATCAGAAGACGGAGAATTAGTAATAAGAACTTATGATGCTCATGGAGGGAAAGAATATTTTATTTCATGGGAAAGTAAGGATAAAGAAGTTATTTTTGGATTTGTTCGTTTAAGATTAGTAAATAAATCTGCTTTTGATATTTTTCCTGAATTAGAAAATTGTGCTCTAATTAGAGAATTACATGTATATGGTAAAACTATTAAAGTTAATGATAAAAATGATGGTATTAGTTCTCAACATATTGGTATTGGTAAAATACTAATGAATAAAGCGGAAGAAATTGCAAAAGAAAATGGTTTTAATAAAATTTCAGTAATTGCAGGTATTGGAACTCGTAATTATTATAAGAAAATTGGATATGAAAAAATAGAAACATTTATGATTAAAAAAATCTAAATAGTTATTATATTTTTGAATGGTTCTTTTATTAAATTAAATATTTCTTCACTTATTTCTTTTTTTTGTAATATTATATCCCAATAAGGTATATGATCTATATACTTTTCATTGTATATATTTAATGTTGCACCATATTTTTGTAATAATTTGATCGCTGATATTTTTTTATTTAAAAAATCATTATGAGATATATCATAACAAATATAACTTTTAGTTTCTAAAATTATTTTCATAATTGGAATATCATAAGAATTAGAATATCTTTCATTTTTCATACGACTATTTAAAATATTTGTTAAATTACCATATCGTAATTGCATATTTTCTAAAGTATATTCTAGATTACATAAATCTAGACCATTATGTATAACATCATAAATTAAATGCATAAAATCTTCTTGTTCTTTTATTGATAAAATATTATTAATATTCATATAATATTAATAATATAAATAAATAATTGTTTATACTCATTATTTATTATAGGTAAATATGCATATAAAAAATTGAATTAATTATTTTTTAATCGTATTAAATTAACTATATATAATTAAAATGTTCCATTTTGAAATTATTGATAATAAAAATAAAATTATTTTTGAAGATAAAGATATAAAAACTATACTTAAAAACATTATATCATTTGAATTAAAAAATGTTAAGAGTGATGATACACAAGATGTTATTTTTGAGGATTCTGTTGGTAATATTTTACAAACTATATCTGAAAAATATTTAAAACATATTTTAGGAATTGAAACAATTAGTAGAAAAACCGCAAAATTAGATAAATCAATTGAAACTTTTAAAAAATTAAAACAAACTGATATTTCAACAATAACGTTAAAAAATAAAGCACATGAAGGTATAGTTACTATTTGGGATGAAGAAAATATAGAAACATCAGATTCAGAATTAGATAAAGAATTAGAAGATGCAATGTGTAGTGATTATGATACAAGTTCAGATGAATCAGTAGAAAAAGAAATTAAACCATCAAATTCAAAAATAGAATTTGATAAATTAAAAAAGGAAAATGAAAGATTATTAGAAGAAATTAAAATACTAAAATCTTTTGTAACTAAATATAGAACTATGTCATTAAAAATTAATGAAGAAGTATCTAAAATAGAATTAAAATAGTTTTTGTAAAAATTGATATTTAAAATTTATACTATAATTAGTATTAGTTTAAAAAAAATGAACATTTCAATAGATGGTGTTAAAATAGGAGATATAGTAAGAGGAACTGTTGGGACATTTTCTCAAAAATATATCATGATGGGAGGTTATGAACAATATAATAGAACGGTAGAAGGAACAATTATTAAAAAAGGTAAAACTTTTTTTGAAACTATTATTATTACTGAAGATGGAGATGAAACGTATTTAGTGGCAGATCCAGGAACATCTGGATATTATTATGTAGAATTAATTAAAAAAGATTAAACAATAATATCATCTGATAATTCAATATTATTATTAAATAAATCAGTTATAAATTCATCATCTGTTAATTTTTTATTTATTTTATATTTATGATATAATAAATAATTAACCATTTCATCTAATTTTTCTTTTATAAATTTAATTTCATATGTTTCATTACTTAATATGTTCATTAATTTATATTTATAATTAATTTCTTCTAATTCTTTTCTATTATCTTTTAATTTTTGTAATTCAGATTTATCATCTTTTTTAATTCGTGCAAATAATAGATTGATTGATTTAATTATTTTACGGTTATTATTACTATCAATAACTTTAAAAAAATTTAAATCTAATTCACAAACAATATATTTTTGATTATTAATAAATAATATATTACCTATTTCTAATTTTTTAAATGGAATCATTTCTATTTTTGATTCAACTCTATAATTATTTTCCATGATTTTAATTTTTTTGTCAATTTCATTAATTTTTATTTCTTTCATATTCTCATTTAATAGTGCATATATTGCTAATTGAATAAAATGTTCTGTATCTAATTCTCCAGTACATTTAAATTCCCATATTGTATCACGATCTAAACAATCTATTCTTCCAACAATAACTTTTCCAAATTTTAATTCTGGATTAAAAACATCAACTTCAAATTTTGCATTTTTATTTATAACTAATTCTAATCTATCAACTGCATCATCTAGTTTTTCATCATCCATCCAATTATATTCTTTTATTTGATTCATTTTAAAATTATATCCAGATGAAAATGAAATATATTGAGTTGCCAATTTTAATAAATCTGATGTTGGCATATTTATATTTAATTTTATATTTATAATTTGATTTTTATTTTGTAAAATATCATAAATTGACATTTTATTATTATTTACATATTCAAAATAAGCTGGGATGATTACACCATTAATATCTGCAACATATTCATATAAATTTCCTTGTTTTGTTTTAATTGGAATATTAATAAATTTATCTTTTTTATTAATTTCAATTCTATCAAAAAAATCTAAAGCTTTATTAATAATTTCTGATGGTAAATGTTTTGTAATTTCAGATACATCGATTGTAATAGTTTTTCCATTTTCATATATTGTTCTTAAATGTTCTCTTTCATAATGAGTATATTTTTCTAATAAATCTTCATTTAAAAATGGTAAATAATTTTTTTGAACACTATGAAATAATGTTAAATTTTCTTTAGCTCTAGTAATAGCAACATATAGTTCATTTGGACAAACATTTGGATCCGCATTTTTATTAAATATTTGAAAATATGATTCATCAAAAGAATAAACTATTACATTTTTTCTTTCTAATCCTTTAGATTGATGAAATGTTGAAAATACTATTTTATTTTTAATTAAATCATCATCTAATTTTTCATCATCATCTGTTGGTACATGTATAGGTATATTTAATTTAGTTAATGCATTTGCTAATATTCTAACTGGACTATCATTTTTTCCTTTTTTAACTGATGGCGCTAAAACAAATATATCATCAAAATGACAATCTTCTAAATAATACATTATTTCCATTAAAGGTCTTTCAAAATTAAATGTATCAGTCATTATATATCTAACTTTATTACCATTTTTATTTGCATTTATATAATTAAAACCCATTACACAATTATTTATAAAATCAGCCATTTGATTTGTAATTCTAAATGATGTTGATAATTTTAAATCATTCCAATTTAAATCATTTGGTTTAAATATTTTGTCAGCTAAAGTTATAAATCTATAATCAGCATTATTAAATGCATATATACTTTGAAATTTATCACCAATTATACAAATTCTACAATCAATTAGATTATCATTTATAATTTTATTAACCAATTTATAATATATTTTATTCATATCTTGAGCTTCATCAATAACAATTATAGAATAATTAATTTTTTTTAATGGTTTAGTATTTTCATTTAAAACTTTTATTATTACACTATCTTTATAGCATTTATTATTATAATGACCAACACAAAAAGAATGGTAAGAGTCAACATTTAAATTATTTAATCCTAATTGATTTCTTTTATTTCTTGTTTCTAATTTTAATCTTGTATTGTAAGTTAATAATAAAATTGATTCATTTTCTAAATTTTGAGCCATATGCAATACAGTAGTTGTTTTACCACTACCAGCAACCGAATTGACTTTAACATTATTATTTTTTATTGAATTTATAATATTTATTTGCTCATTTGAAGCATTTTGAAGCATTACTAATTACTATATATAAATGTTTATATATACTAATTATTTACTATAATAAAAATAGCAGAAACATACAATAATTGTACCAATGTTAATTATCCCATAAATATTTATTATATTATTTAAATTATTTATATTATTATTATGTACTAAACTATCTAATAAATATTTTATATTTTGTATTTTTATATTTTTTATCGAATCATCTAATTTATTTTGTAAATTTATTATTTTAATATTATCAATATGATTATTATAACTTTCTAAATTTATTTGATTTAATTGATATTCATAATTATCTTTATATGAAATAATATTTTGATTATCATTTTTAATTGCACTAATTTCATTTCTTAACATATCAATACTAATTTTATTATTTTTAAAACATCTCTCTAATTTATGAACAATAATTCGAAATGAACATATTCTATCATTAATATAGGGTATAATTTTATTAATTTCTTTTATAGTTATATTTGGGTCTATATTATCTTGGTCTGTTTCTACTTTTTCTTGCATATAGTATATTATTAAATAATTTTTATATTATTAAGAATATAATTTTTCTAATCCATGAATTACTTTAGTATGAACATATAATGCTAAATTTATTGGTACATAATTATTACTAATAGAATTACAAGTTTCACATCCACTAAAATGAACATTTGTACTATCACAAATTGATATATGAGATGGTATATAATTGTGTTTTTGTAAATATTTTAATATCATTAAAAAATGTTTTATTCTTTTTTCTATTTGTTTAATTTCAATATGTAATAATTTATTATATTTTATATAATCATCATTATTTTTTGGTATTTCTCTAGGATTTTTATATTCGTAATCTTTATGTTCTGTTCTATTTGGAGAACTTACGTCAAATGAATCAAGCTTATATGTTTTATCATATGGTTTACCATTACAAACAAAATAATCTAAATCAATATCTAATATAAATTTATTACCATTTTTTTTAATTAAATTAACCATATTTTTTAAACTTTCTTTTGATAAATTTTCAGATTGAATTTTTGCATAAGTTTTTGAGATTTCTCCTACATTCAAAACATATGAAAATTCATCTAAATTATAAATATTTTTAATATTAGTATCAGTTTTAAAACTAATACCATTTTTCATTTCTTTAAAAAAATAATTTAAATTGATTGGTTTATCTAAAACCCATGATGGCATATTCCAAATTGTATCTCTAATACCAGTAGCCACAAATACACCACTATTTGCTGCTCCAATATCCCATACAATATTTTGTGCTTTTTTAATAAAATCATTATTATTAGTTTTTAAATAATTATTATATAAAATTGGTAATCTTTTAGAAAAATCTATATAATTAAAATCAGGGTGAGTATCAAAATGAATAAATGTATTATTTATTTTGTGAATTTTTTGTTTAAAATAAAATGGTAAAATTTCATTATGTTTTGTAACTAAAACTAGTGGTATATTACCTATTTTATTCATATATTGGTAAAAACATAAACTTCTTAAATATAATTCAATCCAACAATCATAATCTAATGCATATTGTTTTCTATCAAATAATAAATATAATAAATAATTAAATAATAATTTATGTTTTGTTGAATTTAATTTATTTGTATGTTCATATTTTACTAATTTATTAATATTATGACTAAATTCATTAATAAAATTATCTAATATTTTTAATTTTAATTTCATTTATAATTATTTATAAAATATTTATAAATAAATTAATTATATAAAAAGAAAGCAATTAATAATATTAATAATGATTGCTAAAAATAGAATACCAGCAGAATATAAAAAATTAATTAGAGATCCAATCGAAAATGTTACTTTTAAAATGAATGAACAAAATATATATGAATGGGAATTTATTTTAAATGGTCCAAAAGATTCTCCTTATGAAGGAGGTATCTATAAAGGAAATATTAAATATCCTACTGAATATCCTTGTAAACCTCCTGAAGTAACATTTACATCTAAATTATTTCATCCAAATGTTTATTCAAATGGTAAAATATGTATATCTATCTTACATGAAGGTACTGATGTGACTGGTTATGAAAATCAATTAGAAAGATGGAGTCCTATAAATAATATAGCAGTAGTATTTAAAAGTATTTTAGTATTATTAAATGAACCAAATATATATTCAGCTGCAAATGTTGATGCAGCTACATTATGGAGAGATAATAAAAACATGTATAATAAAAAAATTAAAGATGATATGAAATAATTATTTTAGTTTAACTAAATCATCAAAAATATTTATTCCTGTCATTAAAGACATATATATTATATATGGTGTTGTAAAAAATTCTTTATATTTTTTATTATACTCAGTTTCTAAATTTTCCATATATTCTCTTTTTTCTAATTCACTACTTAATTTTGCAATACCTTTTAATAATGGATCTTTCCATTCTTCCATCTCGGAATCAACAAATTTCATAAATTTTATTAAAAATTCATAAAATTTAATTTTTTCAGTTTCAATATTATCTAAAATATATACAGGATATCTTACTTCCATATCAGGTGAAACTTTCATTGCTTCTAAAAACCAATTTTTCATAACTGCATTTACTCTTTTATCTTTATTCATAATTTTTACTTCTTCTTCAATTTGATTATTAACTTTTTGAATTTCACTTGATTTGGGTTGAAATCTCTCATTTTTTTTTTCATTAATTTTATCTCTTAATTTTTGTCTTAGTTCTTTATTTAAATCCATAATATTTATTATATATAATATAATTTTATATATAACTTATTTGATTATATTATAAAAATTATTATATAACATAAATTATGTTTCTAACAGAAGATAATAAAATATATCTTAATAATTTAATTAAAAATATCTTCATAAATTTAAATAATATTGAATTTGATCAATTAATATATATATATTATCAGCTAATTGAATATATTTATTTAAAATTATTAATTAATGAAACTGATAAAGAAAAATTTTTTAATCAATTAAAAAGAAATAATAATAGAGAATTAAAAGCGATTCTAAATTTATTGTTACCATATATTGATGATTCTGATAATTATAAAAATTATAAATATATAAAAAAATTAAAAGATATTACTACTTTAAAAATAGATGAAAAATATATTATAAGTAATTTTCAATATAGTCGAGGTTATTTACAAGAAGATAATAAAGATGAATTTAAAATATATGAATTTTCTATTAAAGATATCGAAATTAATTTTGAATTATTAAAACAAACTATTGATAGATTAAGAATAAAATTTTATATTAATTGGGTAAATATTGTACCAATATTACTTGAAAATTATCCATCTTCAAAAATTTATCAAAATAGTCGTAAATATTATATTGAAAAAAACGAAGAATATAAAGAAACATCATTACCATTTGGAGAAATTTTTGATACTATTGTAAATGATTTATATTATAATACTCTTGAATTTAAATGGTTATTATTTGAAAAAAATGTAAATAATAAAGATATTATGTATTTAGATATATTAAATAGAATTTATGATGTACATAACATTCTAAATAATAAAATTAATAGTAAATGGATATTATTAGACGAGAATAAACAAAATTTATTTACAAAAAATATGGATTTATTTTTTAACAAAGCTATTAATGGTGAAAATTATGATGAATATTCAAATGAATTATTAAAAGATTTTTTTACTTATATGATGAATTTTTTTGATACTAAATATGAATTTTTAAAAGATGCTATTCAAGATTCAAATAATACATATAAAAAAATTATAAAATATGAAGTTAATGATAATGAAATTAATGAAGATTTTGATTTTAAAGATAAGGAAATGACAGATTATTTTAATAATTATAAAGCATTAAATAAATTTTATTTATATGATTTTATAAGATCACAAATATTAAAATTAGAAAGATCGTGGTATGGATTTAAAATATTTAGAAATAATAAAATAATAAAATTACATGAATATACACAAATTATATATGATGATAAAAGTAATAATAAAATTGATTTAAATAAACTAGAACAATTTTATAATAATAATGTTATTGAAGAATTATATGATAATAAACAAATATATTTATCATATAAAAATATATATAATTTTGGAAAATCTTTATTTTATATTAATAAATCAAATAAAAAATTAGATAAAAATATAGATAATTTTAAAGATTTAATTATATCAAGATTTCATGATAATTTAAATGAATTCCAAAAAAAGAATTTAAATAATATTTTTAAAGATTTTTTTGATAATTCGGATAAAAAAGAATTAGATAAAAATTTTATTTTTACAAAATCAATTAATAAAAAATATCAATTTAATGATGTTAATATATTAAAAAATATAAATATTCAATTTATTGATTTTATTTTTGGTAAAATACTTGGTATTGTTTTTGAATGTTTATGTAAAAGAGGAATATTAAATGAATATATTATTAGAGATGAGAAATTTGAAAAATCTGTATTAAATGATCCTAAAAATATTTTAAAAAAGGAAGCTGAAAATATATTTTTTAAACATCTTGAAAAATATAAAAATGCTTATTATTATTTAACCGATGATAAATTTAATAATCTAATAAAAATTAATGATAAAAAAACTGGTAAGAATAAGACTTATTTTAAAAGATTAGCTGAAGATATGGCATGGTATAATTATTATGCTATGGATTGGGTAAGTCAAATCAATTTTTATCATCATTATATTAATCAAAGAATTACAATGTTAACTGGAGGTACTGGTGTTGGTAAATCAAGTCAAGTTCCAAAATTATTATTATATGGTCTAAAAGCTTTTGATAAAAAATTTGATGGTAAGGTAATTTGTACTCAACCACGTATTTCACCTACAACTGATAATGCAAAAAATATATCTAAAGAAATGGGTGTTGATATTGAAGATAATAATAGAATTTACAATAAACAAGTTAAAACTACAAATGGAATTATACAATACAAATATGAAAAAGATTCACATATAGATGAAGATCAAAATTATTTTTTAAGAATATGTACTGATGGATCATTATTAATTGAATTACAAAAATCGCCATTATTAAAAAAATTAATTATTGGTTCAAGAGATGAATTTGATATTGATAATATTAAATTATATTCACATAAAAATTTATATGATATAATAATAGTTGACGAATCTCATGAACATAATTCTAATATGGATTTAATATTATCTATTACAAGAGGTTCAATATTTTTAAATAATCAATTAAGATTATATATTGTTTCTGCTACTATGGAATCAGACGATCCAATATATAGAAAATATTTTAGAGGAGTAAATGATAATTTAAAATATCCAATTAGAGATTTTTATAATCCAGAAACTAATACATTTAATGAATTATTAGATAGAATAGTAATTGATAGAAGAATACATATATCACCACCTGGCCAAAGTACACAATATAAAATTAATGAAATATATCATGATATAGATTTAGAAGAATCTAAATCCTATGATTTAGCATTATCAATTACAAAAGATATTTGTCTAAATAATAGTCCAATTAATAATGATATATTATTATTTTGTACAACAAAAACAAAAATTATAAAATTAGTTGATGAATTAAATAAAGTATTACCATTAAATACAATTGCAATTCCTTTTTATAGAGATTTACCAGAAGAATCCAAATCATTAATAACATCTAATGTAAATCAAATAAAAAAAACATTTAAATTTGAAAGAAAATATATTAATGATGTTTTAAATAATAAAATTAAAAAAGAAGATAAAAATTCTAGCTATAATTATGATAGATTAGTTATTGTTTCAACAAATATTGCAGAAGCATCAATTACAATTGATTCATTAAAATATGTTATTGATACTGGATATAATTTAGATGTTTCTTATAATTATAAAAGTGAAACATCTAATATAGAAGTTAAAAAAATATCAGAAGCTTCAAGATTACAAAGAAAAGGACGTGTTGGACGTGTTGCAGATGGATACGTTTATTATACATATCCAAAAAATGCAAGATTAAATATTCAGCCATCTTATAATATTTGTAAAATTGATTTTTCAAATAATTTTTTATCTTTAATGGATGAAAATCCAATATTAATAAAAGAAGAAGATATTTATAATTCAGCATATTATAGATTTTTCTTTTTAGATATATCTAAAGAGAATATTGATCATATTAAAGATTTAATTGATTTTATAGATGATTTTAAAAATATAATTAAAAAAGAAAAACAAGATTATTTAAAATTACATATTCGATTTATAATTAGTCAATATTTAACAATTTCAATGTTAGATAAAAAACAAATTTATTCTGATAATTTATATAATATCGAATTTATAAATGAGGAATCATATTCATATATATGTCCTTTTACTACAACTGGTATTAATAGTTATGTATTAATAGATGATAATTTATCATTTTATTTAATACATCCTTTTGAAAATGATATTTTAAAATATAGAAATAATTATACACGTGAATTAGATAAAAAATATTACGGTGAAAAAGATCAATTTAATAAAAATTTTAAAGAAAAAATGATTGGAAAATTAAAGATTAATTTATATGTATATGAATACATGAATAGAATTAATAAAATTAGAACAGTTTTATATCTAGAATCATTAAAACAAAAAACTGATAAATTATTAGAATTAGAATATTTTTATCCAATTATTATGAGTTACAAATTAAATGTATTTGAAAATGTCTTATTTATTGTTAGTTTTTTACAAGAAGGCAATTTTGATATCTTATCATATGTAGATAATTTAGAATTATTTAAAAAAATTTTTTCAGATAAAACATCTGATTTATTAATAATTAATAAAATATTTGATTTATTTAGAACCACGTATAAGCATATTCTATTAAATAATAATATTACAGATGTAAAAAATAATTCATATTCTATATTTAAAAATAATTTATATAATTATATAAATAAAAATTATAATTTATTAAATTCATATGATTATGATATATTAATTAAATTTTTATTAATGAATACAAATGAAGAAAAAATTAGAGATGAATTATTAAAAAATAATAAACCAAAATTAATTCCTCAATATATTTTAAATGAAATTAATTTATGGTGTAAAATGTATGGAATTAATTATGAAAAATTTTTAAAATTAATATATAAATATATTGAAAAATATGTTCAATATAAAAATATATTAGAAAATCCAAAATATAATAAATATTTATTTGATTTTAAAATTGATGATGAATTAACAATTGATAAGAATATAATTAAATCATTTATGTTTGGTAATATTAATAAGATATTTATTAATGATAATGGGGTATATAAAAAAGCAAATAATTTTATTTCGGAATTTACATTTAAAAAAAATTCATTTAAAAAAAAATGGATATCAAATGTAATTAATAATTATTATATTTTAGTTTTAAATACAGAAAATGAAATTAAAGATAAAAATATAATTATTAAAAATGATGAAGAAACAGATAATGATAATGTAATCATTAATAATGTTTCAGCAATTGATAATAAATTATTATTTGAATTTAATTATTTTCAAGATAATCCATCAAATAATCTTTATATTCAAATGAATAATATTAACCATAATTATATATGTAATAATCCAATAAATATTGATAAATTAAAACATCCACAAGATCCCAAATTTAATGAATATATTAATAGTTTACAAATAGATATACAAAATTATATTAATAAAAATTGCTAAAAAAATTGATATTTAAATATCATATCACTTATGTATCTTTTATAAAATAATATGAATCAATTCCAATTAATAATTGAGACTAATGAAAATTATAAAGAAACAACTTTATTTCCTTGGATAGAAAAATCCAAAAATAATATTATATTCAAATTTGAAATTATTCCAATAAAATATTTCGATAAAATATATTTTATTAGTTTAATATTTCCTTATAATTATAATTATATTCATCTTAGATACAAAGATGAAATTTTTAAATTAAATTTAATTCATAATTCTAATGAATTAAATTTATGCTTATTCGAATGTGAAAAATATAATGGTTTTCATTATACATTAAATAATTTAAAATATAAAATTCCATCTGATAAATTTGATGATTTTATATTTATTAATAATGATACTCGTATAAAAGTTCAGCATATTGATTATTTTTTTAAAAATTATAATTCAGATTTACTACCTCCTTTAGCATATCTTAATGTTCAATCAGAATCAGTATATATTAGTTCTGTATTATATAATGATTCGAATGATGGAATTTATGGAATTGTTAGAAATACTGAAGATCATCATATTTTAATTCCGGCAATTGCAATTAAAAGATTATTAGATGGTACTAAATTTGGTTTTGTATATTCTAATTTCTATTGTGATTATGAATTAAATAATAAATGTAGTATTACTATATTAAAATCATATTATAAAAATATTAAAATTAATTCATGTGTAACTGAGATTGATGATTTAATAATTATTAATGGTAAAATAAAATATAATAAAATTAATGAATGGGTACCAATCGAAGTATATTTATGGTATGAATGGTTAAATGGTAAAAATATGAATTTAAAACTTATTCAAAAAAATAAAAAATCAAATATAAATTTAGAATTTATTGATTTTACAAAAATTTGCAGTATACCATTTAGATCAACAAATAATTTAAAAATTCTAACATTAAGTTTTGAATTATTAGATTATTTTTATGATAAAAATATAATTTTATATAATAAAAAAATTAATAATAAATTATTAAATTTATATGAAAATAAAGATAATATTTTAATTGAAATCAATGACAAATTAATCATGAATAAATATGAAGAACCAACACAAATTTGTGATTTTTTAATTAGTATAATTTAATTTTTTTTCTTTATTATTTTATGAGTAATAGAAGAATTAATATTAGTCCAAATTTTTGGGGCCCAAAAGGTTGGTTTTTTATAGATAGTATAGTATTATCATATCCAGACTCTCCATCTGTAAATGATAAAAATGAATTTTATAATTTTTTAATGTCGTTAAGAGACGTATTGCCATGTGAAGGGTGTAGGCATCATTTTAAAGAATATATAAATAAACATCCATTATCAGATAAAGTTTTAGCATCAAAAAAATATTTAATTAAATGGATATTAGATGCTCATAATCATGTTCGAAAAAATCAAAATAAAAAACAAATATCCTTAAAAGAATTTTATGATTATTATACTAGAGAAAATAAATTAGAAATAAATGAGGAAACATCTGAAGTTAAATCATTAATTGAAAATTTTCCTTATTTACCAAATTACACTTCAGTTATTGGTATAATATGTATATTTATTATATTATATTTATTAATTGCAGCCAAAAAAAAATGGTATTAAAAAATTGATATTTAATTTAATTAAATCTAATATAATTATCCATATATACATATGAATCATAATTTTCGACCACTCTGGATTAATAAAGGATTTTCAAAAAAAAATGAGCAAATCTCTAACGAAGAAAAACAAAAAAACCATCTTGATTTGTACAGAGAAAGTATTATAAGTATATTTCCAAAGAAAATTAATAATGAAGATATTTATTCTAATTTTGATGATGATATGGAATATTTAAATAATTTTTTAATTAAAGATGATTTAGAAAAAATAAATAAATATTTAAATAATGAAATTGAAATAACAAAATATAAATTACAAAATATAATAAATTATTCATCAAAAATACAAAAATGTAAAATAGATAAAGACACAAATAATTTAGAAATTGAAAAAATAACTACAGAAATAGAATCTTTAAATAACCAATTAAAAACTATTCAAGAAAATAAGTTAAATAAAATTAAATTTACACCGATTGAATATAATATTTTAGATAGATTAAAATTAATTCCAGAAGAAAAAAAAATTCTCGAAGAAAAAAATAAGGAAATATTAATTGAATTAAATATGTATGAAATTAATCAGGAAGAATCAGAAGAAAATATTAAAGAATTAGAAAATTATTTAAATTTTATAAATGAAAATAGAAATGAATATAAAATAGATGGTTCTATAATTATAATACCAATAAAAAAAAATAATTGAATATTTTAATTTATACTATCATATAATTTCCTTTATTTAAACAATGAGTATTATTAATGCAATTAATCCTTTAAATTATAGAAGTGTTGTTTCATTCAATTTTGATAAGATTACAAATCAAGAATTATGGGATATTCGTATAATTAATTTTTATAATGATTTAATAAAACATCCGATTGATAAAAAATTTATTGGTATTAGAGTTAATATAAATGAAGATTCTGAATTTATGATTAAATTAAATGTTGATGACATAAATTTTGATAAAATAAATAAGTTTTATCAAAATTGTTGCAAATTTATAAATTTAAAATCTTTTTATTATGAATATCTAGAAAAAATATATCATTTTAAAGGTGATACAAATATTAATATTAATATTAATAATATTATTGTACCTATCCAACCAAACTCTTTTATTCAAGCAAATCATCAAATGGGAAATATTTTATATAAAGAAATTATGAATATAATAAAACCAAATGAAAAATTAATTGTTTATGGAAGAAATTCATATCATATTGCATCCCAAATATATAAAAATTTTAAAGAAATATTATGTATAAATCCATGTGAAATTGCAAATTCAGATGGTTTACAATTAATTAGATTACATAATTTTTTTTGGTCAACAATTAAATCAAAAATAGCTTTAATTGATCATATTAATAGTTCAGATGAAAATACAACAATAATAATTAGTCCAGGTAGAGGAGGATATTGTTATTTTGATCAAATTAATAAAGAAAAATTTAGAAATAAGCAATTTATATATATTACATGTAATGAAGAATCATTTATTAAAAATATTAAAAAAGATTTTAATATTAAAAATAATATAATGATTGAATTATTTCCAGGTACTAAATTTAATGAGCATATAGTTGAATTAGAATTAATTTAACTATCAAATTTTATTTATTATATTTTTTAAACTTTAACATCAGAAACAACATTTACTTCAGGCACAACCGCTTTAACATCAGGAACAGCCGCTTCAGTAGGAACAACTACTTCAGGTACAACTGCTTCAACTTTAACATCAGGAACAACATTTACTTCAGGTACAACTGCTTCAACTTTAACATCAGGAACAACATTTACTTTAGGTACAACTGCTTCAACTTTAACATCAGGAACAACATTATTTTTTTTAACAGATGGTACACAACAATTTGAAACTTTATTTACTTTTGCATCAGTTGAGACAATTAATATTGATTCATCAACTTGTATGACTGATTTAGCATTTATTCCTATAACATCTGAATCAACATTATTTTTTTTTACTGATGGAACACAATAACTAGAAACTTTATTTACTTTTACATCAGATGTAACTGATCTATTTTTTTTAATATAAGGATAGCAACAAGAATTAGAAACAACTTTTACATTATTTTCAACTATATCAATATTTTTTGCAACATCAGTATTTGAAAATTCTAATTTACTTTCTAATAATATACATGATACATTTAATAAATCATTGAATTTATCACCATTAACTTTTATTACATTTAATTCAACAATTGATAATAATATAAATTTAATAAAATCAATTAAATTATTTTTTGAAAAAGTATCTTTATTTATTTTACTTGAAATACCAAATATTTTTAATACAATATTTGGTATTTCAAGTAAATTTATTACGCCATCATTTGTACTTTGATTAATAACCTCTGATATTTGATTTAATGAGTCAACATTATTATTTAATAATAATTTTACTAAATTAATTAAATTATCATTTGTATCTTCACAAATAAATTTATTTTTTAAATGATTTATTTTTTCTTCAGAATTAGTTATTTCTGATAAAAATTTAACTAAATCTATATTATTTTGAGAATTTTGATTCATAATATATAATATAAATAATATAATTATATTTTTATAATATATATGTTATTAATTCTTTTTTATTTATTAATAGTTTTTCTAATTTATTATTTTTTTTCAAAAAGTAAAAAAGAGAATAAATTAAAAAAAGAAAAGAACAAAAAAATACAAATAGAAAAATTTTCGTATGATTATTCACCCAATGAATATAAACATTATGTAGAAGGATTTAATATACCAAGACCAGCATACAAGGTTGATACTAATTTTGATGACACAGTTATATTTGATATTAATAAAAAAATATTAAATTCAAATGCTAAAAATATAAATCAATTATTTACAGATATAGTAGATGATAATTATAAATTAGTTAATAACTTAAATAAAACAATACCAAATGAATCATCTAAAAGACCATTATATGTAAATTTATACTATAATCCTAAATCTGAAAAAAAATATATATTCTCAACAGAATTACCTAAATTAGGTTTTTATAAACAATATAACACACAAAATAAAGTATCGAAAGTACCAAAACTATCTAAATCACCAAAAATAGAAAATAATATTATAAATAATATAATATCACAAATACAAAATTTGCTATTATTTAAAGATTCTAATTCAAAAATTAAAAAATCTCCAATAAAAGATAAAAAAAATAAAAATTGATATTTATATATATAAAAATAAAACAATAATTAATCTATAAGATGAATAATATTAATACTTCTCATGTTCTTAATTTAGGTTACTTTAAATCTAAATTAATTACCGATATAAAAACAAAAAATTTTATTATTAATTTTATATATTCAAATATTAATGTTTATAATTATAGATATAAAATTATTGATTCAATTGATATTTTAGAAAATATAAAAAAAAATACTGATAATTTTTATATAATTCCTCATTTTCAAGGTTATAATTTTTTCATAATATTTACTAGATATAATGATTTAAATTTATGTGTTTTAATTGATAAAAAAAATATTAAATATAAAAAAGAACAAATTAATTTACGAGATATAAATATGTATCAATTAAATGTTAAATGTAATAATAGTCTATTTAAAAATACATTTATAGATGGTAGAATTATACGAAAAAATGAAGACAACATATTTTTATTACAAGATTGTTATCTATTGGAAAATGAAAAACTTCTTACCGAAAGAATGACATCTAAAATGGAACTAATTGATAAAATTTTAATTGAAAAATTTTATGATAATAATTTAAAAATTAATGTTATTAAATTTTATAAAATTAATCAAATAATAGAAATTTCTGAAAAAATGAAGACAACTGAATATGTGATTAATGGATTTATTTTTGTTCCTTCAAGAAGTGGAATTAATTATATTTATGTTAATAATCATGAAGTAGATTTATTAAAAAATGAATTACCAATTGCTATTAATAAATACGATAATAATACATTTATTATTAAAAAAACATTAATGAGAGAAGTATTTGATGTTATAGATATAGAATCACAAAAAAGATTAGGAATATGTTATATTCCTAATATTATTAAAAGTCATTATATGAGACAATTATTTAAAGATAAAATATTTCATAAAATGAAATGTAATTATAATGAACAATTCAAAAAATATGAACCTGTTGAATTGGTTGATTAAAATTTAGTGTTGATTCAATATTATAAAAATAAAACCATAATATGCATAAAAAAATTAATGAAAAAATAAAATCATACAACTAACATTATCAGTACTTCCTTTTTTAATTGCTTCTGTTGCTATTTTTTTAGCTATATTATTTTTTAAACTATTTGTGATTATATTATATTTATAATCATTTTTCATTTCATGTAAAACAAATTCAACTGCACTTTGATTATCAAATACATCCCATAAACCATCACATCCTAATATTATAAATTTATCTTCATTATCTATTTCATAATCAAATATTTCCGGTTGATGAAATACATATGGTTTACTATCAATATCACCGAATGATCTTGAAACAGATAATCCTGCAATTCGAGGATCATCTCCTGGTAATTGTGTTATAGTTCCTCCCATTTTAGTTATTCTATCATATTCTTCAAATGATGTTGGTTTATGATCTTTAGTAAGTGCTATACCAATATTATATTTATTACATAAAACTGCTCGACAATCACCCAAATTAATAATTTGTAATCTTTTATTTGTATTATGATTATAAAATTGTGCTAATAATGCAGTTGAACCCATTAATTTAGATTCTTTAATTTCATTTCTTATTTTTTCTTGAATAAAATCATATAATTTATTAATATATTTATGATATTTATTAGTTGATGGTTTTGCTTTATTTGGAATAATATCTTTATTATAAAAATATTGTGGTAATTTTTCACTTAAATACTTTGAAATTAGTGGTCCACCATGACCATCAAATATTCCTAATAAATTAATATTCTTTTTTTCTTTATCATTATTATCTAAATTTAATAAAAAAAATTCAGCATCTTCGTTAGTTGGTCTTAATCCGATTAAACTTATTTTATGTAAATACATATAATACAAAATATAATAAATTAATAATTATATCTTATTTATTTATATATGAGTAAGGAAATTGAAAAAAGATTTTATACTTTTGACAGAAAAATATTAAATGATAAAATAAATGAATTAGGAGGTATAAAAAAAGGAATGTTTAATTTTCAAATAATGACTTTTATTCCCCCAGAAGGATATAGTGTTTTAAGATTAAGAGATGAAGGGCATCGAGTTACATTTACATTAAAACAAAAAGGATCTGATGGATATGAACTAGAAAATGAAGTTATTGTTAATAATTTTAATGAAATGAAAACTATTCTTGAAAAAATGGGTAATAAGAAAAAATATTTTATTCAAAAAATTAGAGAAATATATAATATAGGTAATTCTGAATTAGTATTTGATCATTATCCTGGATTACCTGGTTATATTGAAATTGAATCTTCAAGTGAAGAGGAATTATTTAATTTAGCAGATAAATTAGGACTTGTAAAAGATGAACCTCATAGAGATGCAGGTGATTTATATTTTGAAATATATGGAATAACAAAAGATAGACCATTATTAGATTTAGCTTTTGAGAATATTCATGATTTATTTAAAAAATATATTACAAAAAATGAAGATATGATGTTAAAAATAATAGAAGGTCAGAAAAAATTATTAGAAAAGATAAATATATAATATAATATATGGATTATTATCAAAAATATATTAAATATAAAAATAAATATATTAGTTTAAAAAATAATAATAGTTTACAAACTGGTGGATATAATCATGCAACAGTTATTTTAATTACAAGACAAATATCATATACTATTTTAGAAAGATTAAAAAAATTATTAGCATTAAATATTAGAGCATATATTATGTGTGATAATAAACCAATATATTCAGATAAATCATTAAGTAAATATATATTATATTATTCAAATAAAAAAATGGCAAAACTTGGATGGACTGGTTTATATCTGCCAAAAACAATTCATAAAATAACTGCATGGGATAAAGGAACTTATTTTGCTTATAAATTAAATTTACCATATGTATGGATTATAGAAGATGATGTATATTGGAATAATTATGATAAAATAAAAGAATTATTAGAAATTAATAATGATGCTGATTTAATATCATATCCATTACATGATTCATATATTGAAAATCCTAACTGGTATCATTGGAAACATTCTAATCAAGATGAAATAACATTAGATAAAAATAAATGGAGTACATCATTTAATCAAATTACTAGATTATCAAATCGATTATTAAAAAGAATTGCAGAATTAGCTATATTGAGAAAAAGATTATATTTTCATGAAGTTATGTTTATAACATTATGTAAAATTAATAATTATAAAATAGTTTATTTATCTGATTTAAAATTAGATTTGTATATTAATATTAGGTGGGATAAACCTTTTACAGAAAATCAAGTTAAAGAATATATAGAAAAAAATAAAAATATTTTACTGCATCCTGTAAAATATAATTTATAAGAAATTTTTTATTTAAAGTTATATTTATAAATAGTTATTATGAATAAAATTTTAGACGAACGTGAACTTTGTGATCTTGAATGTTTAGCGATTGATGTTTTTAATCCATTAAAATCATATATGACAAAAGATCAATATAATGAATGTTTAGAAAATTTAACAATTAATAATAAAACTGATGTTTTTCCGATGCCAACTGTATGTATGGTTAATTCACCAGTTGAATTAAATACTATTATTAGTTTAAGAAATTCAACTGGAATTATTCATGCTGAATTAACAGTATTAGAATGTTGGGAACCAGATCTTGAATATGAAGCTAAAAAAGTTTTTGGTACGTATGATTTAAATCATCCGTATATTAAATATATGGAAAGTAAAAAAAATAAATTATTATTTTATGTATCTGGTAATTTAAATTTTAAAAATTTAACATTTCATAATAATTATGAGGCATTTAGAAAAGGACCTGCAGAAGTTAGAAAAGAAAATTTTAATAAATTATTAACTGGATTTCAAACTAGAAACCCTTTACATCGTTCTCATATTGAATTAATTAAAAATGCATCATTAAGTACTACTAAAGTATTACTACATCCAGTTGAAGGTGTTACACAAGAATGTGATATTCCATTTCCCGTTAGAATGAAATGTTATGAATCAGTATTACCTTATTTAGGAGATGTATCATTAGTCATTTTACCATTAAGTATGAGAATGGCTGGTCCACGTGAAGCAGTTTGGCATGCAGTAATTCGGAGAAATTATGGATGTACTCATTTTATTGTTGGAAGAGATCATGCTGGACCATCTTATAAAACAAAAGATGGTAAATCATTTTATCATCCATTAGAAGCTCAACAATTAGCCAAAAAAATGGAATCAGAAATTGGAATTAAAATTTTAACTTCAGAAGAAGTTGTATATTGTGAAGATACTAATTCCTATACTACATCAGATAAATCAGAAGGTCACATTGTAAAAAATATTTCTGGAACAAAATTTAGAAGTATGTTAGAAAATAATGAAGATATACCTGGATGGTATTCTTATCCAGAAGTTGTAAAATATTTAAGAGATTTTTATAATAAACCAAAAGGAACATGTTTTTATTTTGTTGGATTATCTGGATCAGGAAAATCAACTTTAGCAGAAGCACTTAAAAGTCATATAGAAGAAACTTATCCAAGTAGGGAAGTTACCTTATTAGATGCAGATATTATAAGAACTCATTTATCAAAAGGATTAGGTTTTTCTAAAGCTGATAGATCTATGAATGTAAGAAGAATCGGTTATGTTGCATCAGAAATAGTAAGACATGGAGGAATAGTAATTGTTGCTAATATTGCTCCATTTGAAGAAGATCGTAATTTTAATAGAGATTTAATAAATAAATATGGAAAATATGTTGAATTTTTTGTTAATACACCAATTGAAGTTTGTGAGGAAAGGGATGTAAAAGGATTATATAAGGCAGCTCGTGCAGGTACTTTAGCAAATTTTACTGGAGTTACTGATCCATTTGAAATACCACTAAATTCAATTAATATAATAAATAAACCATTAAAAGATATTTTAAATAAATTAAATCCATATTGTATTAATATATTAAATAAAGGTATTGATAATCTAAAAGAAATTTAATAAGATTTTAGTAACCATTCATTAATATAATTTGTTTGTTCTTCTGGTGTATTGTAAATTGTAAATTCTTTATCATTTTCTAATATATCATCTATAAATTCAGTTGGAATTTTATAATTATTTAAAAAATGTTTATATAATAAACCAATATTTTTATGAAGAGTTTCATTTTTAGAATATATTATAATATTTTTTTTAAATATTTTTGATAAAATATTATTCCAATTTTTAATATCTTTAAATAATATTTTTATAAATATTTGATTTTTATTTTCTAAAATATTATATCTATTTTCAAAATCAAATTTAGTAAAATTTGGTAAATTATAATATTTAAAAACTGAATTAATTGGATGATTATTTGGCATTATATAATAAAAATTACGATTAAAATTATCTATAAGTTCATCTATATCCATATTTTCATAATTTGGTAAATAATTTTCTATATTTTGAAAAAAACTTGATATTTTTCTTTCTATTGGATTCCTATAACAATCAATAAAATATACTTTTTGTTTATTATTACACGATTTAGTCATTTCATTATAAATATTTTTAGGATCGAACTTACAATCATTCATTCCACTATATTTTAAAGAATGCATATGTAACACAATAAAACCATTTTTTTGTAATGTATTTGCTATTGTAACTCCACCACATTTTCCACCACAAAAAACAAATACATCATATATGTGTGATTCTTCTGTCTTAATTTCTATATTATTTTCCATATAATATTTTATATATTATAAAAATAAAAGAATTCTATCTTAATAATTCTTATAAGAATTTTTTCTCAAAATCTTCTTTTGTCACAATTTCCACTCCAACTTCTTTTGCTTTCACTACTTTAGAATTATTTCCTTCTTCTAAATCTTTTTTAGTAGTAATCAAAAATGATGTATTTTTAGATATACTGTTTACTAATTCTCCACCATTTATGACTATATATTCTTCCCATTCTTTATTTCTAAAACCAGAGAATACAAATTTCTTTCCTTTAAATTTTTCTGAAACTTTCTTAATTTCAGAATTATCAATAATATTTTTTTGATATTTTTTTGGTATTTTTTCAAAAACTTTTATAAATTCATGTATATATTCACTAAATTGATTAGATGTTATTTCATCAAAACCATCTATCTTAATAATTTCTTTTGTAATTTCTTCTTTAGTATGTTCTTTCATAAACTTTATAAAATTATTACCATATTTTATAAAAACTTTTTCTAATCTTTTATGACCAAAATTATGTCCAAAAATATTAGTTGCATTCATAAATTGAACTAATGTTGCATTTTCCATAGCAGTTTGAATGTTATCAAATATTTTATTTACTAATTTTTCCTTAAATCCATCTAATTCAGATAATTCTTTTTTAGTTACATTAATAATTTTAAATATATCATCAATATTATTTTCAACAAAATTAGTAATTAAACCTTCACTTAAATTTGCAATATCCATTTTATCTGAAAAAAATGTTAATTCTTTTATAATTTGTTCATCTGATTTATTTCCAATTGAAATAAAATCAACTTTTGTATCATTCCATTTATATTCAATTTCTGGTAATTTAACTTTTGCTATTTTAATTACTTCTAATACATGAGGAATTACATCACCAGATCTTATAATTTTTACTATTGATCCTGGACCAATCTTATTATCAATTATATATTTGGCATTAAATGCAGTTGCATTTGAAATAATAACTCCAGATAATTTAGTTGGTTCTAAAATTAATTTGGGTTTTATATAACCATCCTTTGAAACATTCCATTCAACATCATTTACTTTAACTTCAGCAGTCAGTTTCTCAGATGCATCTTTAAATGCAAATGCAAAATCTGGATTACCTGAATCATTTACTTCATTAAGAGAATCATCCATTATAATAATACCATCAACTTCATATTCTGATTTTTCACGTCTATCAATTAAAATTTCATCTAACATTTCAAAATCAAGATCTTGTTTATCAAGAATTTCATTATACACAGTATTAATTTTATTTTTTTGTAAATATTTAAATTGTTCAGAAAATCTCATTCTTGGTTTCATTATTTCATATGAAACAAAATCTATATCTTTCATAATACTAGTATTAATTGATTTTGAATTTACCAAACCAGAAACCATATTTCTTGCATTCGAAAATTGTGATTCATATTTTTTCCATTTTTGTTTTGATATAATAATTTCCCCTCTTAAAACCATATCATCTTTTAATTTAGAAATAATTTTTAAATCTGGAATTGTATTAATTAAGTATGTAATATCTTGACCAACAGTTCCATTACCTCTTGTATAAAATTTAATAGTCTTATTTTCTTTCATTAACATTCCAGATATTCCATCTAATTTATCCATTACAAGATAATCATATTTATTAAATTTTTTTTTCCATTTATCTAATTTATCTTGTTCAGAAGTTTTTAATTTATCCATACTTCCCATATAATATGGTAATTCAACCTTATTTTTTTTAGCTTCAAAACCGACTTTTTTTAAAAATTCATTATTCGGATCTCTTTTTTTAATTTCATCATATAAATCATCATATAATTTATCAGACATTATTCCTTCACCGAGATGATATTGTTCGTGTGCATATGATGCCAGTTCAATTAATATATAAATAGGTTGAGTATCAATAAATTTTTGATAATCTTTTAAGAAATCTTTTAGATATTTACTCATATTATTATAATTATATTTGTATATATTTATAATAACATATATATTCAATTTTATGTAGATTACATATCATGTTCATATTTGAGTAATCATTTTATAAAATAAGTATTAAAATAAAAAAAATATATTTAAGCAATCATTTGAGCTTTAATTGGATCGTGACATTTATAATCTAAAATTTTAATATGTGAAAATTCCATTTTTCCAATTGACCCATCACCATTTTTATCAAAAGATTTAATATTATAATCTAGAATAATTTGAGGGAATAAATACGGTTCTCTGCTAATTTGTGTTTGAACCGCTTCGATATGTTCGTCATAAATATGCATATCCCCAAAAACCATCAGTAATTTTCCTGGATGTATTTTTTTTTCTTGTACTCCACCGGTGTTGTTTATATGATTACATAGCATATAAACTAGCATTGCATATGAAGCAATATTAAATGGCACACCAAGAAAACTATCAGCTGATCTTTGATGCATTAAACAATCTAAATGTAAATTACCATTAATTTCTTCTACATAAAATTGAATTGAAATACCATGACATGGGTATAATACTCCTAATTTAGATTGAGTTGGATTATATGATGACATTAAAATTCTTCTAGAAAATGGATCAGTTTTAATTAAATTAATAACATCAAGTAATTGATCATAACCTTTACCACTATATTCAGAATGACAATCTAAATATTCTGCATTAAAAAATCTCCATTGAAAACCATACATTGGTCCCATATCATTTTCCTCATATGGAAGTTTACATTTATCTATAAATTCTTTTGTAGTGTTACCATCCCAAATATGAACGTTTTTATCTTTTAGAATTTTATTATCTGTTTGTCCAAGTAAGAAAAATTTTAATTCTTCAAAAATTGATTTTAATGCCATCTTTTTAGTTGTTAAGAGTGGAAAAGATTTATTTAGATTAAATTCGAGAGTCTTACCAAAACTAGAATAAGTAAGAGCATTTCTAGTTTGCCTCTTATGACCATATTCATAAAGATTTTTTAGTAATTTTAGATAAGAATGTTCTTCTTCATTTTTCTTTTTTTTATAAATTGTATAAGTAAAATCATTAAATTCTTCAATACGGCAAATTGTAAAATTATCTTTTAATAAAGCTATATTTAAGACTCTATCACAATCCCAATTTTTTATCAAATGTGAAATATGTATTTTATTAATTTGATTTGGATTATGAAGTCCCCAATTATAAATATCTAATCCTCCTATTAAAAATATTTTTTCTATATGTATATTTTCGTTAGCATATCTAATACATGCTTCTATGCTAGAAAAACATTCAAATCCTTTTTCTTCTAATATTTCAATGTATTCTTGATTATTACTAATAACAAAATTAAATCTATTTGGAAGAGGTCCTTTAAGAGTTAACGCGGTTTTTCTACCCATTAAAAGTGCATTTTTAAATAATGGTTTAGATACTACACTTGTAATTTTTTGGAATAATTTTAAATCATTATCAATTTTCCATGGTATAGTTCCATCTTTAGAAAATCCATATTGAGAATCTATGGCAATAATCATATCAATATCTTTTGATGTCATTTTTATTATAAAATTATTATAATAATAATAAATTTATAATAAATCAATTTTTATATTAATTTATAATAAAACCACATTAAAAATTGAAATAAATATAATATTTAATATATGTTATTAAATCAATAAAAAATGGGATCAGAGTTATCTAAATTAAATTTAAAATTAAAACCACCAATTGGTTCATTAATCTCTGCAGTGTGTGCGAAAGATAAGATACGTGTACTTAATCTACTAGATAATGATGCTGATATTAATGAACAATATGGTTGGAATCTAATGACACCACTTCATTGGGCTGCGCAACTAAATCTAACTGAAATTGCAATCTTACTACTAAATCACCATGCTGATATTGATATACGATCCAGTATTGGATCAACACCATTGCATATAGCTGCTGGATTTGCATCTACAGTAGTAGTAAAGCTACTATTAGATAAAGGATCATCTATACACGATACTGATCTGAATGGCGATACATCATTACATTATGCAGCATACAATAACAATATTGATAATGCTAATATATTAATTAGTTCGGGTGCAAATATCAATGCGGAGAATTATTTTGGAGAAATTCCCATATTGTCCTTTCAATCATCAAATATAGAATAGAAGTCATTAAAAATCTGTAATTTTTATTTATCTTCTAGCTGAACTAGAAAACGGTTTGTTTATAATATTAACTCTGGTATTCGACTATCTATACTATGTGCATACTTTTGTAATTCTTCTAAAAATTTTTTTTTATTTTGCTCAATATACTGATTATACTTGTTATAATTTATCAAAATAACAATATTGTCAGGATATAAAATTTCGCTTGAATATGTTATAAAAGCAATATCTTTTCCTTTATAATTTAAATCACTAATCAATATATCTAAAACAAATCCATCATCTTTATTATCATCAAAATTTTCATATGAATGACCTTTAATAAATAAATTTATATCCATTATAATATATATATTTAAAATTTTAATTATAAATAAAAAAGCCTTGACATCAAAACAAAAATTATTAAATTTTATAATTAAATTTTATACCATTAACGTATAAAAATTGATATATAATTTCTATATAAAAAAATGTTTAGTTTAATATATAGAATATGGAAACAAAAAACAACTATGAACCTCTTTTGGATCCAAAAGAACAACGTTTCACCTTATTTCCAATTAGACACCAAGATATATGGAAAAGTTATAAAGAACAACAAGCCTCGTTCTGGACTGCTGAAGAAATTGATCTAAGTAAAGATAGAATTGATTGGGATAATAAATTAAATAAAGATGAAAAACATTTTATAAAACATATTCTTGCTTTTTTTGCGGGATCTGATGGGATTGTAAATATGAATCTATTGGAAAGATTTACTAGTGATGTGCAAGTTTTAGAAGCTCAAATTACATATACATATCAAGCAATGATGGAATCAATACATTCAGAAGTTTATTCACTTTTGATTGATACCTATATTGATAATCCTGCTGAAAAAGATCAATTATTTAATGCAATTGAAACAATACCATGTATTAAAAAAAAAGCAGATTGGGCATTAAAATGGATTAAAAGTGATGAAAGATTTTCAAAGAGATTAATTGCTTTTGCGATTGTTGAAGGAATATTTTTTAGTGGGGCATTTTGTTCAATATATTGGTTAAAAACAAGAGGATTAATGAATGGTCTATGTATTTCAAACGAATTTATAGCCAGAGACGAAGGTTCACATTGCTCGTTTGCATGCTTATTATATTCAAAAATTCTTAATAGAATTGATGAAAATGAAGTTAAACAAATAATTAAAGATGCTGTAGATATTGAAAAAGAATTTATTATTGAAAGTTTACCATGTAGATTAATTGGTATGAATTCTGAATTGATGTCACAATATATAGAATTTGTAGCAGATAGATTATTAAATCAACTTGGATATTCAAAAATGTACAAAACTGTAAATCCTTTTGATTTTATGGATAAGATATGCATGGAAGGAAAACAAAATTTCTTTGAACAAAGACCAAGTCAATATAGAAATGCTTCTATTGGAAATAAAACAAGTAATGATTATACATATTCAGAAGATTTTTAAAGATTTTTTTCATTTATTTAAAATAATTTATTTCTAAATTATAACATAGATTAATGAATTATAATATAAGACCGGTACCAAAATTAATAGATCCATCATTATTAACTAGAATAAATAAAGTATATGTTGGGAAAGGTAATGAAAATAATTTTTTTTTAGAATGGTTATATAAAAAAATAATGCCATTATTTAGAGATAATTTTTTTTTTACTTTGGTTGTTTTATCATTAATGATATATTTAATATATAGATATATTGAAAATATAAAGAAAAAAAATAGAATAATTAAAAATATAAATGAACAAAAACCAATTGAAGTTAAATTAGATAAACCTATCAATTATGAGAAAAAAGAAACATTTGAAAATGAAACAGAAGAAGTTTTATCAGATGTATCTGGATTAAGTAAATTATCTCAAGATCAATTAGTAAAAGAAGATGTTTTTGAAAAAGATCTTGAAAGAGATTTACAAATGGGAAATAATAATCATACTTTAAATGATTTAGCACCTGAATTATTAAGAAATGAATTATTAATACAAAATCCAAATAAATATGGTAATGGATTACAGCAAAATACACAAACACCAAATGTAAACAATAAATGTTCTAATTTTAAAATTCCATCACTAAATGAACCACTTGCTCTAAATTCATTTAGTGATAATTATGAGGAATTTTAATTTATAATAATTTTTTAAAATTTTCAAATTTTATTATATCAAATTTTAAATTACATTTATTTAAATATCTAGCATTATCACAAGAAAAAATTTCATCTATATTTATTTTATCATTTTTAATTTTAATATCAGGAATATTTATTTTCATTAATTTAAATAATTTTGATGCAATTTCTTTATTTAATGTTTGTTTCTCAACATATTTTGATATATTAATTGGTGAAATAAAACATAATTGATCAATTGGTAGTAATTTTGTAGTTTTATATTCATTTAAATTTATGAAATTAAAATCATAAAAATTAATTAAATCATCAATTTTAGGAGCTTTATCATAATTATAATAATAATTATTATTTGATTCATCATCTAAAAAATAATAATTATATTTCCATAACATTGCTTTATAATAATCAACTACTATTAATTGATTATCAATATCTTTTTCTATAATTTCATATTTTGGTTGATATTCTTTTAATAATTTTTCAATATTATTTAATTCATTATAATATTGAAATGATTTGTAATTAACGGTTTTAATATTATCATCAAATGGATTTTTTGATAGTTGAAAATTGTATTGAAGTTTTTTAATTGATTCAAAAAATAATCTTAAATTTTCTAGATTAACTTTATTTTTTTCAATAATTCTTATATTTAATTTTTTATATTCATTTAAAATTTTTTCAAGATGATGTTGTACATTAACCCATTCTATTTTTGGAATAAAATCATCACCAAAAACAGAAAATATATATGCAATATCATCTACTGGATTAAATATTTCTCTTATTTTTTGAATATCAATTATATCATCTCTAGAATCAGATTGTTCATGACGCAATATATATATATTAAATGGTAAAATCATTGACATAATAATCATATCTGCATCAGGTGAATAAATTATAATTTCATCAGAATTTTTATTATATTTTTTAATATATTTAACTATTTTTTTTTCTCCCTCTCCATAATCATCAAAATCAGAAATAATACATTTAATTTTAAATTCTTGTTTTTTTAATAAATTAATAAAATCAATCATAAAATCAGTTTGGGGAGATATTAAATTTTTATCAAATGATAATTTTAATTGTAAATATTCATATTCATTATAAATATTTGTAAAATCAAATTTATTATTATTTAATAAATTTTTATGTTTTTCAATTAATTTTTTATTTATTAAACTCATTAGATGTCCTTTATAACGCCTATCTTGTTGCTCAACCATCTTACCAACACTTGGTGTACCATCAATAGAAATATATAATAATTTACAATTTGTAAAAAATAATAGATACCTTTTTATATCTTCAAATATAAAATTATAAATAATTTCATTAACATTAATATTTTTTAAATTTTCATAAAATTCTTGTATATTGTAATTAAAATTATAAAATTTATTAATTTTAGTATATTCATCTTCTAATATATCAATATTCATGCCTGATTGTGATGAATATTTATAAACAAGAGAATATAATAAAAGATCATTTAAATGATTAATAATTCTTGAAGATATTTTATGAATTACTGAATTAAAATCAAAATATATATGAGTTATATTATTATTTTTATTAATTGGCTTAATTATTTGATTGGAATATATATTATTTATTGATTTAAAAAATCTTTCAATACCCATATAATAATTATTATAATTATTATAATGATAAGATTTAATTTAATAAAATTTTAATTTTATTTACTAGTTCAGTTTCAGGTGTTTTATCATTTATTTTATTTTTAGCAGATGTTTTATTTACTAATTCTATTAATAATTCTCTTATTTTATCTTTTATTGGATATGATAATTTTACAATTATTGGTATATGATCAGAATATAATATATTTTCAGATTCTTTAATTGGTAAAAATATTTCTTTAAAATCAAATCCATAACTTAATATATTATCATATCTTAAATGCATTTGTTTTTTATTTAAAGTATCATCGCAACAAGTATAAAATGTTTTATTATGATAATTTAATTCTTTATCTAAAAAACTAATATTTTTATCTATATTATGATTAAAATCTCCAGTTATTATTATTTTTTTTATATTTTTATATTCATCATTTTTTTTATGTATTTCTAATATATCTATAATTTTTTTTATTGATCCATCAATTATGTGTGCATGATTATTATGTAAATTTATATATAATATTTCATCATTTGTAATATTTTGTTTTAATACTACTATTTGAAATGCTCTCACAGCTCTAGGATTAAAATCATAAAATTTTCCTTTAATATGTTTTATATGTCCATCAATTAAATTAAAATACTTTTCGGTTATATTTGAAAATATTATATTATTATATAAAATAGATATATATGTAGTGGTTGATTCTATCCAAGGAATGTAATCAAAATTTACAATTTCCTTTAATTTTTTTTCTAATATATTTGTTTCTTGTATTCCAATAATATTAATATTATTTCTTATAATATTATCTTTGATTAATCTACTAACATTTTCTAAACATTTTTCAGGTTTACAGCTTTTAGATCCTGCAACTGTACCAGTACCTTTTTCACCATCAGACATAGCTTCCCAGGATACATTATAACTTAATACATTTACTTCCATATATATTTATTTATATAAAAGTAAAATAATAATTTAAATATGTCCGAAGAAAAACAAAATTTTCATATATTATTAGCAACTCCTTGTTATGGAGGTCAATTACTTAGAGGTTATCATCAAAGCACATTAGCTTTACAAAGATTGTGTGATAGTCAAGGAATTAAATTAGATATTTTAACTATTGGTAATGAAAGTTTAATTACACGTGCTAGAAATTTTTATGTTTCTCTAGTTTTAGCAAAAAAAGAATATACACATTTATTTTTTGTTGACGCGGATGTATCTTTTAATCCATTAAATGTAATTAGAATGTTAATGTCTGGTAAAGATGTAGTTGGAGGATGTTATCCAAAAAAAGGTATTAATTGGGATAAAATTTATGAATTAGTTAAAGAAGGTAAGGTTGAAAAAGAATTTATTGAACCTGCATCATATGATTATGCAGTTAATGTAATTACTGAAAATGATACTGGTAATAATAAAATACCAATTCAAAATGGTTTTATGAAAGTAGCATATGCTGCAACTGGATTTTTAATGATCAAAAGAGAAGTATTGGAAAAAATGGCACGTGAATTTAGTAATTTAAAATATGTAAATGATGTAGGTGGATATGATTCGCATGGAAATAAAGATTATTTTTATGCATTATTTGATTGTATTATTGATCCTCAATCTAAAAGATATTTATCAGAAGATTATGCATTTTGTAAAAGATGGTTAGGTATGAAAGGAGAAATTTGGATTGATTTAAGTTGTAATTTAACTCATGATGGTACTTATTCATTTAAAGGCAGTTATCTAAAAAGTATTGAACATGGAATAAAAACTGATATAGAAAATTCTAAACCAACCGAAGTTTCAATACCTAAATCAATTCGGGAAAATAAATCTGAAGTTTCAATGGAAGATAAATTAAGAGCTTTATTAGCTAAACCAACTCTTGAAAATAAGTCTGAAATTTCAATGGAAGATAAATTAAGAGCTTTATTAGTTAAAGATACTAAAGCAAAAATAATTTAATTATTATAATGATTTAATAATTGGTAAAATAGAATGATGTTGCCATTCTGTTATTTTTTCATTTTCAAAAAAAACTTTAATAGATTTATCTAAATCTATTAAATTTGTTAATTTAGTATTAGCAATTATTACTAATTGATTTTCTGGATTATATTTTTTTAATTCAATATTTAATTGATTATAGATTTCAATATATGATTCTTTAAATTTAATTTCATCTCTTATAAAAATACATTTATTTTTAATAATATCATAAAATCTTTTTATTCTTCGATCATATTTTTCTTTGATTTCTTCTAAAGAAATTCCTTCTTTAAAATCATGATAAAACCCGAGATATTTATTTTTATATATTTTTGTATTTTTATCTATAATAGTATCAAAATTATCATTTATTCCATCATAATCTTGTATAAATGGAAATTTATTTTCATCTTTTATATGTTCTAAATCATCTAAAAATCCTACAAAATTATTTTGTATAAGTTGTAAAACAAATGAAATATTCGGAGTTCTAACCCAATCAAACGGCAATGATTCTTTTTTTAAATTTAATAATTGTAATTGATATGCAATTGAACATGAAGAACCTAAAGAAATATAATTCATAATGATTAATTTTTATAAGTAAGCTTTAGTCATAAAAATAATTATTCAATTTTATTATATTTAATTAATATATATAAAATGTCAGATAAATCATCATCAAAAAGTCTATCAAGTCAAGCTTCAACTAATATAGTAAAAAGTATTACTAGTACTGCTGGAAAATTAAGAAAATCACCTTTATTAAAATTTAAATATTCTTTATATAGTGCATTAGCATTTTTCTTATTAGCATCACCTCAAATGTTTTCACTAGTTCAGAAAATATTTGGATCAGTTGTATTAATTGCTGATGCAAATGGATGTCCATCACCAATTGGATTAGTTATACATACTGGAGTATTCCTAGTACTGTTATATATAATGATGAGCTTACCAAGAGATATTAATTAATATCTCTTGTTGTGAATTATTTAAAAAAAACACCAAGATATATTAATTAAAAGATTAATTTATAAATAAAATTGAATAATTATTTAATTTTTAATATAATAAATTAATATTTATAAAATGTCATCAGTTAATAAATCATCATCAAAAAGTATCGATAATAAAAAAAGTCTTTCAAGTCAAGCTTCAACTAATAAACAAAAAAGTATTACTAGCACTGTTGGAAAATTAAGAAAAACTCCATTACCAAAATCAGTATACATTGGCATATGTCTTATTAGTTTCATTGGTAGTGCATTCACTGGTATAAAAATCATCAATTTGTGAAGCAAATAAATGTCCATCTCATATTGGATTAGTTATATATCATTACGAGCTCTTGTTGTGAATTATTTTTTAGTTAATTTATACCATTCATCTTTTCGTTCTTTAAAATCTACTATTGGACCCGGATATTTAATATTTGGGTAATTTTCCCATTTAGTATGCCATTTGTAAATATCTTTATCAGGTACATCCTTTAATTCAGGAATATATTTTCTTACATAATATAAATCTGGATCCCATTTTTTAAAATCAGTCGGATCAATCATTCGTCCTCCTTTTGTTCCTGCTCTACCGAATCTATAACCACCCAAATCATATGGTCCAACTGTGAAATTCCAATTACCATAATTATTTCCATAACAATTATCATATAATAATCTGCTAAAAACATGTTGTCCTCCATATGATTTCCAATTGAAAGGATCTTGATGTAATATCTTAACAGCAAAACTAGATACAATTAATCTTCCACGATTATGCATATATCCTTCATCTTGTAATTGACGAACAGCAGCATCTACCACAGGATATCCTGTTTCAGCTTCTTCCCATAATGCTTTGGCTTCCTTAATATCATTTTTCCATTTAATATTAGTATAGAAATCATCAACATGACCATATTGATTATAATGAAATCTTGCTAAAATAAAGAAAAATTGTCTCCAATACATTTGTTTTAATAGATCAGGATTTTTTGATTCTTTAATAGCATTAAAAGATTCAACAATTGATATACAACCAAATTTTAAATAACCAGATAAATGAGTAGTTTGATATTTTAAATCATTTCTATTTTTTTCATATTCTTTAAAATCTTTTATTTTATTTAAAATTTTTAATGCTTCTTTTCTACCTCCTTTTATTAAATTATTAATATTTTTATCATAAAATTTATTTATTGATCCATTGTATTGATTTTTTATTAGAGTATGTGATCCAATAAAATTACTTGGTTTTTTAACTTCAATACGTACACTAACTTTTTGAGCATTTCTTAAAAATGCTGCAAAAACTCTAAATACTTTATCTTTATTTAAAAATTCTTCCATTTTATTTGTTGTTAAATCATCCATAAATTTAATTAATTCTATTTTTTGTTTTTTACAAACTTCATCCATTTCTTTATCTCTTTTTAATGCATATTTACTAAAATCTGCATTATATGAAATTTTAAACGGTTTTATATTTTTTATTAATTTTTCTAAAATATTAGACGGATTATCATAAAAATAAAATAATTTTGATCCATTTTTTTTTAAATCATTATCTAAATCTTCTAATGATTCAATCATTAATTTGACAGCTGGATCTGATCGATAAGATGCATTTTCGTTAGTTAAATCAATTTGAAAAGGATCAAAAATAAATATTGGGATAATTTTATCAACTTCTTTGCTCAATAAATAAAGAGCAACATTATCATATATTCTTAAATCTCTCCTAAAAATATGAATTCCAATTTTAGTCATATATTATATTAATATATTAATATATTTATAATAATTTAAAAAATAATTATAATTACCATCCTCCATTTTTAAAATATTGAGAATCTCTTGAATATAATATTATTTTATTATTAATAGTAACATTACATTTATCATGTGATTCACCAGAATTTTCTGGAAATAAAAATATAGATTCATTTGATTCAATACAAATATCACATGATAAATGTAAATCCCATCCAACTGGATTATCTAATTTAGTTACTATTAAGTAGTTATTCTCAATATTAAATTTAAAATTTGAATTTTTAAATTTTGAATTTTCATTTAATTTAATAGTATAATTTAAATCAATTGGAAAATAATATAAATTTATTTTTTTAATATTATCATCATTTGATCCAATATTAACTTTAATTTTTATTTCTGTTAAATTATATCTAGTTTCTGGTAAAATATTTATATAATTTAAATTATATTTAATACAATTATACATATCAAATGTTGGCCCAATACTAATTTTTTGTGGTTTATTAAGTAAAAATGATATTAAAAAACATAAAATTAATGGATTTTTTGGTTTTGAAAAATTTACTATAAATGCTTGAAAAATACTATTTTGCATTATTGATAAACATGAATAAAATGTAATATTTTTATCTAATAAATCAATATTTATATGAGGTACTAAATCAACATCTGCATATACTCCTCCATAAATATATAATACACATAATCTCCACAAATCAGCCTTATACATACCGACTTCTATATGTTTAAATAATTGAGATAAATAATCATTAAAATTATTCTTTAAAAATATAATACAATCATCATCATTAAAAAAATTAATTTTATAATTATTATTTAATTTTATCCATCTGGAAAATACAAATTCTGGTACATCTTTATAATATGTCATAAAAATTGTTTTATTATGTTTAATTTCAATTTCTTTATTTGATTCTGTATTTAAAGTTATGTCATTATTTTTTTTTTTTAAAAATATTAATTTATTTTTGTCTTTATTATTCATTTTATATATATAATATAATATAATATTTATATATAATATTTATATTTATATAATATGTTATATATATATTCATTAGAGGGATGCCCATATAGTATAAAATCTGAAAAATTATTAAAACCTTATAAACCAACTATTATTAAAGTTTCATCAATTGAAAAAGAAAAATATAAAATTGAAAATAAAATGAATACTTTTCCTCAAATTTTTTTAGTAAATGAAAATATTAAAATTAAAATTGGTGGATTAGATGATACAGTTAATTTATTAGATAAAATATTTAAAAATAATGATATATCATATTCAAATGAAGAAAAAAAATTATTAATTAATTTTTTTTTAAATAAATAATAGATATATAATAAATGAGTATTTTAAAAATATTTGTCTATGGATTATTATTTTTAATATTATCTCCAGGTTTTATATTTAATTTATATCCTGATACAAAGGGCATATTTTTATCAAATGAAACAACATATCTAGGTATATTTCTACATGGATTTTTATTAGCAATAATATTATCAATATTTGAGGAAAAAAAATATTTAGATCCAAAAGAAAAAATACAAACACAATTAACTATGATTGAGACAAGAGAATTAATACCAGTAATTACATTAATATTATTTATATTATTAACACCTGGTTTAATTATCACTATACCATCTGAAAATAATGGTATATTTTTTTCAAAAGAAACAAGTCCAATTGCAGTAATTATTCATAGTATTATATTTTTATTTAGTTTTGGTATTATAGTAAATATATTAGATAAATATAAATCTTTAATAAAGATTTAGTTTATTTTATTTATAAAAAAAAATATATATTTAATTTATATATATATGTCACTAGTTAAACTATTAGGTTGGACCGTTGGTCTTTCAATTTTATTCATTCTCTTATCACCAGGTGTATTATTAACAATACCACCATCTGGAGATGGTGTAGTTACTTTTATGAAAACTCCTTATTTACCAGTTGTTGTACATGCATTAGTTTTTGGTGCAGTATATTTTGGTGTTAAAATGTTAATGCGAAAATTAATGAGTACAAAAGGTAAAAAAGAAAAATTTGATACTACATCAACATTAGATAGCAGTGTTGATAGTGTGGATAATGTCGAAAATTTAGAAAATGTTGATAATGCAGATACAGTTGAAAATGCAGATAATTAGATAATTAGATAATAACATTTATATATTAATAAATTATTAATATATAAAACCTTAAATATGTTATGATTTGTATAAATTATAAATTAAATTCATTACAAATAAATTCTCTAAATTCTTTTCCAGAAATTCTTGGATGTAATTTTATTTTATATTCTAAAATATCACCTAAATTAACCCATTCAATTATTCTATTTATATTATCTTTAATTTCTAAATTTCCAAAATATTCAGATTTTAATCTTTTTTCATAAATATTACCTTTTACTAAAAATAATAAGTATTTTGAATTTGGAATATATTTTGATTTTGATTTCATACATTGATTTTTAATTATTAAACTATTAATTATTAAATTTGTTTCTTCTTCTACTTCGCGAGAAATAGTATCTAATTCAGAGATATCAATTATATCTGTTTTTCCACCAATGTCTTCATATGTATTATTTATTAATTTTTTTATCATTAAAAATTGTATTTTATCTTTTTCAAATCTATAAATAATAACTCCACCAGCACGAATTTGCATATTTAAATTATCATTATAATAAAAAGTTGGTCTTCCAAGTGACTCCAATGATGGTCTAAATATTTTTTTTTCCATAAGTGAACTTTTTCTATTAATATGTTTGCAAATTTTTTAATATTTCAATTTTATTCGTTTAGTAATTAAAATAATAATAAAAAAATATTTATATATGAAGATTCTTGTTTATGGAAGTAAAGGTTGGATTGGTCAACAATTTATTGAAATATTAGATAATAATAAAATTGATTATAGAATTGGAAATTCAAGAGCTGATAATAAAAAAGATTTAGAAGAAGAAATTGATTTAGTTAATCCCACAAATATAATATCTTTTATTGGTAGAACTCATGGAAAAATTGGTGATAAAGTATATACAACAATTGACTATTTAGAAAAAGACGGTAAATTAATTGAAAATGTAAGAGATAATTTATTTTCACCAGTACTATTAGCAGAAATTTCTAAAAAGAAAAATATTCATTATACATATTTAGGTACTGGATGTATTTTTAAATTTGATGAAAATCATCCATTTGGTCAAGAAATAAATGGATTTAATGAAGAATCATTACCTAACTTTTTTGGATCATCTTATTCAGTAATGAAAGGATATACAGATCAAATAATGCATTTTTATGATAATACAGTATTAAATTTAAGAATTAGAATGCCAATAACAGGTGAAAAAAATAGTAGAAATTTTATTACAAAAATAACAACATATGAAAAAATCTGTTCAATTCCAAATTCAATGACAGTATTACCTGAATTACTTTTAATAGTTTTAGATATGATGAAAAATAAAACAGTTGGAACTATAAATTTAACTAATCCTGGATTAATAAGTCATAATGAAATTTTACAAATGTATAAAGAGATAGTTGATGAAAATTTTACATGGAAAAACTTTACTCAAGAAGAACAAAGAAAAATTTTATTATCAGATAGATCAAATAATTTTCTTGATACTACTAGATTAGAAAACTTATATCCAAATGTTAATAATATAAAAGATGCAGTTAGAAATTGTTTAATTGAATATAGAAAAAATTTAGATTATGATAAGTCACCTGAATGCATAAACCTTTTAGTAACAGGTGGATGTGGATTTATTGGAAGTAATTTTATAAATTATTATTTTAATAAAGATAAAATTAATAAGTTAATTAATTTTGATGCGATGTATTATTGTGCAAAAGAAAATAATATATTAGAAGATATACAAAATAATAAAAAATATAAATTAGTTAAAGGTAATTTATGTAATATTGAATTAGTTAATAGTGTATTAAATGAAAATAATATCACTCATGTAATACATTTTGCAGCTCAATCTCATGTGCAAAATTCATTTGATGATTCATTACAATTTACTAGTGATAATATAATTGGAACACATGTATTATTAGAAAGCTGTAGAAAATATGGAAAAATAAGAAAATTTATTCATGTATCAACTGATGAAGTATATGGTGAATCAATGAATACAATACATGAACAACATAAAACAGAACATTCAATATTATGTCCAACAAATCCATATGCAGCAACAAAAGCTGGAGCAGAATTAATTGCACAATCATATAATCATTCTTATAAAATGCCAATTATTATAACAAGAGGAAATAATGTATATGGTCCAAATCAATATCCTGAAAAATTAATTCCTAAATTTATAATGCATTTAAAACAAAATCAAAAAGTACCAATTCAAGGAGATGGAAGTTCAGTACGAGCATTTTTACATTCATATGATACTGCTAAAGCATTTGAAGCAATATTAGAAAGAGGAGAAATTGGTGAAATATATAATATTGGTTGTGATGAACATATGGAATATTCTGTATTAGATATAGCAAAAATTTTAATTAAAAAAATAAAAGGAACTGATAAATATGAAGATTGGATTGAATATGTTGAAGATAGACCTTTTAATGATAAAAGATATTATATAAGTAATTATAAGATTAAAAATTTAGGATGGAATATTGAAGTAGATTTGATGAAAGGCTTAAGTACTATTTTATAAATGATTTGATTAAAATAAAAATTATATAAATTTATATATATTCTATTAATATATATAAATGGATAAGTTATTTATAAGTTCTATAGTTGGATTAAGTACTTATTTAATACTAAATTTAAATAATGAAAATAATGAAAATGAATCAACAGAACAAAATGGTGGAGAAAAATTAGGATGTTCTAATAATTTTCCAGATTGTTTTCAAATAGATAATTTAGCTCAGGAAGTATTTACAGAATTAAGAAAAGAAAAAAAATGTGATTTGCCCGAATTTAATAAATTAGGTCAATTATATTCTGAAATATTTTGTTTAGAAATAGCTTTAGGAAATAACGAAGATAAAAAAGTAGAAAAAGATAAAGTTAATAATAGACTTATAGAATTAAATAAAATATATAAGCAATCTTCAAATGAAGATAATATTAAAATATTTTTAGAGAATACTTTTAATCAAACAGATAAATTATTAAAAACATTAACTAAAACATCATCTATTATAAAAAAAAATAATATGATAAAAGAAATTCACGAATCAACTATTATTGATTTATTTAAAAAAAATTTTTAATCTAATTTAATTTATACAATTATGCATAAATTAATAATTAGTATAATAATTGGAATATTAATATATATAATTTTTCAAAAAGAAAAAGAAAAAGAAAATTTTGGTCAAAAAGGAGCAATAAAATGTTTTCTTTTTGATCCTTATTTAGTATATGTGCATGATCTTTTTATGGATGTTATGTCAGTTAATCCTGATATGAGAAATAAAGTAATTGGTAAATTATTACCAGCTATATGTATATTGGATATGGTTATTAATAAAAAAACTGGTTGGGATAAATTTCTAGATAGTCAAGGAAAAAAATTTGAAACAGATAGAATTGGAGGATTAACTAAATATTTAGAAGAACAAAATCTTAAGGCAATAAAATATATGAGTGATAATAATTTATCATTTTTAAATGAATATTCGAATTATAAAACTACAACAACAAATCCATTAACTGAATTATTAGCTCATCAAAAAAAAGAATATAATTCTAAAACAAAAAAAGATGAAATAGTAGATCAACCATTGAATTTGATGTATATTTTTACTGAAGTTGTAAAATTGAAACTTTCAGAAATTAATATTTAATTATTTAAATAACTTATCTATTAAATTTTCATTAAATTCAGTATCATAATCATCATCATTTGTATCTAAATTTAATATTTTACCAAATTTAAATGCTAAATATTTATGAATATATAATACAAATAATACTAGAAAAAATGGTTTTAATACCATATATACATACTTAGTATATGTTAATTCTTTTAATACTATAATTAAAACTCCAAAAACAATAACAATTCCAGTAATTATTAGTAAATATTTATCAAGATTCATTCTATAATATAAGAAAATAAAATATATATAATTATTATGGAAGAAATTAAAAATTTAGTAAACCAAAAATATAAAGAAACTGAAGAATTATCTAAAAATTCAACAATTGGAGAATTTTTATTAAAAACACACGATGAAACTTTTAGTAATATTGATCTAATTTCTCATGAAATGGCTATTGTACCATTAAAAAGATATTTATCTTTAAATATGGAATCTGATGGTATTGATTTAATTTTAAGAATTGGAGGTGATAAATTATATACTGATGAAAATTTTAAATTATTTGTAATAAAAATTAATGAATATTTTGATAAAATAATTCAAGATAAAGAATATGTATCAATTGAAGAAAATATTGAAAATGAAAATCAAATATATGATAAATTTAAAAGTATATTAAAAAAATTGATTTAATAATAATATAAATATATGTTATTATTAGACTTATATTTAAAATGCTTGGTAAAATATTAGTAGTATTATTTGGATTATTTAATTATAGTTTTGCAAGAACAATTAATTTATCAAATAATAATTTTGTTTCCTTAATAGGACCAGTTTCTCAAAGTTCGGTGGATGATACAATTAAATCATTAAATTCAAAATCTATTATTGAATATATGAATGATAATCAAAATATTAATATTTATATAAATAGTCCAGGAGGTTCTGTTTTTGCAGGGAATCATCTTGTGCAATATATTAGAACCTTACAAGCATCTAATATTAATGTAAATTGTATTGCTCAAAATTTTATGAGCATGGCTTTCATAATAATGCAATCATGTACAAATAGATATGTAATGTTTGATTCAGTTGGTATGCAACATCAAATTAGTTTTGGTATTAGTGGTAATATTGAAAATTTTAAAACTTATTTTGGATTAATTGAAAGAGTTAATAATTTTTTAATTGATATGGAAATTAATAAAATTGGTATAACTAAAGAAGTATATTTACAAAAAGTAATCAGTGATTGGTGGATATACGGTGAAGATAATATTAAATATAATATTGCAGATGAATTAATTACATTAAAATGTAATCCATCTATATTATCTGAAAAAAATAAAAAAACAGAATATTTTTATGGATCAGAATATGAAATAGAATTAAATAAATGTCCCTTAATACATGAAATTAAAATTACTGATAAAAGTTCAAAAAAGTCAATTGAAAAAAATTCTTCAAAAATATACGAAATGTTTGATTTTGAAAATTATCCATTTAATGTTAAAACAATTCTAAATAATTTTCATTAAATATTTATATTTTTGATTTCTTCTAACATTTTAATTATATAATGTCGATTAGTAACACTAATTAATAAATCCTTTTTAGTTCCATTTATAAATGATATATTATATTTTATTGTATTATTTTCATGATATTGATAATTTTTAAAAATGTAATTAAAGAATTTAATTTGAAGTTTATTAAATTTATCTTTGTTACTTATATTATAAGTATCTTCATTTATTTTGATTATATAATTATTCATATATTAAATAATTATATAAAAATTGATATTTAAACTTCATATGCTAATTATCCTTATATAATAAATAACATGAATAATTTTGAAAATGAAACATATGATGAATATCTTAGAAATCTTTTTAATACCTATCCAAACATTTTTCTGGCTTTAATTGTAACTTCTTTAGTTGGATTATTTTTATATAATTTTATTGAAAATTATAATAATCTAAATAATTTAAATTTAGAATGTAAATTATACAAAGATTCAATTACAGAAATGGTATTTGAATTAGAAAAAAAAAATAAAATAATAAAAACTCTTAAAGAAAGAAATAATATTATTTATGAATCAATATGTGATTATTTGACTGCTAAAAAAACCCACAATTATAATTTAAGAGATCGAAAATATAGATCTTATAAAGAATAAATTCATTTATATCATATTTTTAATAATAAAGTAATTTGTAAACTAGTTTCGCCATTTGAATAATAAATTATCTATTAGCTAAATCCGAATTAAATTTATTATTTATATGTAATATATGAAATAATCTGGCTAAAACTGTATATGTAATTAGATATAGATGAGATAACATTACTTGTATTTTTAATTTCAAATAATTTAATATTTGAAAAATTATTGATATTAATATGAACATGATCTTTTTCTAATAATACTAATGACTCAATATCACAGTTATTTTCATTTACAAGAGGATAATTAATATATTCAACTGACATTGTTTTTTTTATTTATCTATAAGCTATTCTTATATTATTAAATTTTCAATTTTATATATTATATAAAAAAAATTGAAAATAAATTTATATATTGTCTAAATCAAAATTAGGTATTATTTAAGATGTCTTCTGTTAAGATTGATTCTTTTTTTCGTGATGTTGATGCTATTGCATCCGGTCCATTTGTTGCTGACACTACCACTGAGAACGGTGCTGGTGCTTTCAGCTCGACGGGTTCTACCTGTCTCGACTTCTTCTCAAGTGTTGTGCGCGACACTCCATCTGACAAGGTGGTTGAGCTTTTCAAGCTTGCCTACCTTGAGAATCCTCATCTTGCTCTCAAGATCCTTTTCAACCTTCGGGATTGCATTGGTAATGGAAAGCAAGAGAAGCGGGTCTCTTTTGACGCCTTCAACTTTCTCAAGACTTGGAAGCCTCGTACCTACCTGAAGAATATTGCAGGTTTTGCAAGTATTGGATGCTTCAAGGATCTCTTGGTCCTAGCATCCATGTCTCAGCATCCGATGATGGCTGATCCAGAGCTTTGCTACATGGCTGCCCTGATTGAATCTGATGTTGGCAAGCATGCAGTTGATCCTAAGGCTCCTCTTTCTCTCGTTGCCAAGTGGGCACCTACTGAGGGATGTCAGTTTGACAAGAAGATTCGTGCAGCTCACAAGATTGCTGCATTCCTTAACTACAGCATGAGCAAGTACCGGAAGACAATTAGTGCTCTCCGGAAGAGTCTTGATGTCCTCGAGAGGCATGAGACTCTTGGCACTTGGGATGAGATTGACTTTAGTCATGTACCGTCGGTTGCCATGAAGAAGCAGAAGAAGGCTTTCGAGCGGCATCTCCCAGAGAAGTTTAGCTCTTACCTTGCTGCTGTAATGGCTGGTAAGGCCAAGATGAACTCAAAGGGTGTCCAGCCTCACGAGCTTGTCCGTACCTACATCAATGGGTACGGTCCCGTTGATCCTACAGTCGATGCACAGTGGCTATCGCTCATCTCACGTCTCAGCTCTGCTGGCCTCTTCAAGGATGCCATTGCAGTGTGTGATGTGAGTGGCTCGATGGGCGGTGTTCCGATGGAGGTCTCAATCGCCCTCGGACTGGTTGTCTCGGAGCTAACTGTTGAACCTTTTAACGGTAAGGTCATTACCTTCTCCGCAGTCCCTCAGTGGCACCGGATTGAAGGTGCAACCCTTCGAGATAAGATCGTCTCGCTCAGTGGTGCAAGTTGGGGGATGAACACCGACTTCATCGCGGTCTTTAAGATGCTACTCGCTGAGGCTCAGACCTACCGTCTTGCCTCCGAGCAAATGATCAAGAAGATCTTTGTGTTCACTGACATGCAATTTGACACTGCTACCAACGGTCATGCCTACCAAACATCCTACCAGACTGTAAAGGCAATGTACGATGCTGCTGGCTACACTATGCCTCAGATCGTCTTCTGGAACCTTCGTGACACTAACTCCTCCTTCCCTGTTCGCAAGGACACGCCAGGTGTAGCTCTGATGTCTGGGTTCTCTGCTGAGATGCTCAAGCTCTTCCTTGATGATGAGGAGATCACCCCGTACAAGATGATGCTCAAGGCAGTCATGCCCTATGCTACCTATGTGGTTGATGAGCCAGATTATGTCAGTCCTAAGGTGGCATACTCGAGTATGGTATTCACAGGTGGACCACTCGCAAGGTCTGTATCAGTGGTCGATAAGCCAGTCAGTCATGGAACAGTATGGGCTCTTTCAAGGTCTCCATCAAAATCTTACTCTCAAGCAGTCTCTCGATTCGCTAAGCCACCTAACTGTGGTGCGGGGTGTGAAAGTGATGAGGAGTAATTTTTAGCTGGAGTCTCAAGCTACAGTTAAAAAACAAAATTAAAAAATTAATTTATTAATTCTTTTATTTTGAAATAAAAATCTATATCTTATATATGACAAGAATAGTATATAGATCTCCAACTTATTTATCATATAATAATATACCAACTTTTAAATATTTATTTATTGATCAATATAATCCAAGTTTAAAAACTGTTTTAATAGAAGTATTTTATGGAATTTTATTTTCTCATCATTTACCAACTTTATTAAAAGGAGGTGGAATATTAGGAAATTTACATTTTATTAATTTTTCTTCAATTGATTTATTTTTAGCATCATATATGGGTAAAATTATATTTTATATATTAGTGTTTACTATATTACATTTTATAATAATGCCTGGAATCAGAAAAATAGATACTAAAATTAAAGACTTAAATAAAAAGTAATATATATTTATTATGGAAAATAATATCTTTCCACTTAAAAAATATAAAAATTATACTTATAAACAAGTCTTAGATAAAAATGATACAAAATATTTTAAATATTTAATAAATAATTTTAAATTTTTATTTGAAGATATTTATGATTTTTATGTTTATTTAAGAGATAATAATAAATTAGTTAATGAAATTAATAAATGTATAAATATAAAAATATTAATTGATACTGAAACAACTGGTTTTTCAAATAATGATTTAATTGTTCAAATTGCTTATATTGTTTTTAATGAATATGAAATTATTAAAACTTTTAATCAAATTATTAAAATTAATACTTTATTTAAAATTAAAAACTCATTCATACATGGAATTAATAATTTAATTTGTGAAAAAAATGGAATTTGTATTATTGATGCATTAAATAGATTAAATAATGATATTAAGTATTGTAATTCAATTATAGGACATAATACAATATTTGATATTAGAATGTTAAAAAATGAATATTTACGAAATAAAATTGATTGTACAAATTTTATTTCAAAAAAAATAGAAGATACTATGACTATATATGGTAAAAGAATTAAATTAGGAGAATTATATTTTAAATTATTTAATAATCATATGGAAAATGCCCATAATGCGATTTATGATGTTTTAGCGACATATAAAATATATAATAAATTAATTAATTAGATTCCATTTGTTTTTTTAAATTTAAATATTTTGATTTATATTTTAAATATTTTTGTTTATATTTTTCATCATTACCTCCAGTAAAAAATTTTTCAGCTGCTTTTGACGTAACTTCAACTAAATTAGAAACCATTTGATTAGCTGGTACTGGTATATTATTATCAACTACTCCATTAACTAAATCAAAAAACTTGGGATCAATTCTTGGAACTGAACCAACTGCTAATTGAACTAATGTTGCAGGAGATCTTGCCCATCCGCCATTTTGTTTATTATCCATTATATATTAAAATATATAAAAAAATTGATCAAATATTATTATAACTAATTAATTTAATTATTTATACTAAAAATGACTGAATTTAAAGGTAAATCATATTCAATTAAAGATAATGAAGAAGAAATTGTAAAATTTTGGAATCATAATAATATTTTTCAAAAATCTATTGATAAAAATAAAAAAAATGAACAATTTATTTTACATGAAGGACCACCATTTGCATCTGGATCAATTCATTACGGTCATTTATTAGGTAGCTTTATAAAAGATACAATTTGTAGATGGAAAACCTTAAATGGATTTTATGTTCCAAGGCATGCTACATGGGATACACATGGATTACCAATTGAATATGCAATTGAACAGAAATTAGGTATTAAAACAAAACAAGAAATTTTAAAATTTGGAATTGATAATTATAATGAAGAATGTCGAGGAATTGTTATGAGTTGTGCCGATTCTTGGAAAAGTGAAATGAATCGATATGGTAGATGGTTAGATTTTGATAATAATGCTAAAACAATGGATATAGAATATATGAGTAATGTTTGGAATGTATTTTATCGTATTTATGAAAAAGGTTTAATTTACGAAGGAGTTAAAATTATGCCCTACTCAGTTGCTTGCACTACTCCATTATCAAATTTTGAGGCTTCAAGTAATTATCAAAATGTATCTGATAGAACAATTGTTGTTAAATTTCCAATTAAAAATAAACTTAATGAGTTTTTTACAACTTGGACTACAACACCATGGACATTACCATCACATTATTGTTTATGTGTAAATTCAGATTTAACTTATGTAGTAGTTGAAAATGATGCTGAAAAATATTATGTATGTAAAACAAGAATTCAATTTTTAGAAGAAAAACTAAAAACAAAATTAAAAATTATAAATGAATGTAAAGGAAAGGATTTAATTGGTATTGAATATGAACCAATGTATAATTTTGGTAAATTAGAATCATATAGAATTGTTTCTGATAATTTTGTAACTGATGATTCTGGTACTGGTATTGTACATATTGCCCCAGCTTTTGGTGCAGATGATTATCGTGTATCTTTAGAAAAAGAATTAATTACAAAAGAATTATCATCATTATATATGCATATAGATGATTCTGGTAATGGAATAAATTGTGATCAATTTAATAATATGACTATTAAACAAATGACAAATGCAATTATTAAAAATCTCAAAGAAAGAAATAATATTTTATTTGAATTTGATTATAATCATAGTTATCCTTTTTGTTGGCGTTCTGATACTCCTCTCATTTATAAAGCAGTTAAATGTTGGTTTCTAAATGTTAAAGCAATTCAATCACAAATGGTTGAATTAAGCAAAACTATTAATTGGATTCCTGGGTACATTGATGAAAGATTTAAAAGTTGGTTAGAAAATACATGTGATTGGTGTTTATCTCGTAATAGATATTGGGGAACACCAATTCCAATTTGGAGATCTGATGATGGTGATATAATTGTAATAAAATCTAGAGAACATTTAGAAGAATTAACTAACCAAAAAGTGAATGATATTCATCGGCATTTTATTGATCAATTAGAAATTAATGTAAATGGAAAAATATATAAAAGAATTTTTGAAGTATTTGATTGTTGGTTTGAATCTGGTTCATTACCTTATGCATCAAAATATGCATTTAGTACTGGTTGTGATTTTGTTGCAGAAGGATTAGATCAAGTTACAAGAGGTTGGTTTTATGTAATGCATGTGATTGGAACAGTCTTAGAAAATAAAACTCCCCTTAAAAATGTAATTGTTAATGGACTTGTATTAGCTGCTGATGGTAAAAAAATGAGTAAACGTTTAAAAAATTATCCAGATCCACAAGTTATAGTTGATCAATATGGGGCGGATGCATTAAGATTTTATTTAATTATGTCGGGTGCATCAATGGCAGCTGATTTAAGATTTAAAGATATTGAAGTAAAAGAAATATTACAAACTGTAATTATTCCATTAACAAATACTTTTTCATTTTATGAAGAATATTTTAAATTATTTTGTAAAACAAATTTATTTACTGATATTGAATCTGATATTCCTTTTGATAAATGGATTTTAAAAAGAACATATGATTTTATTTCTCAATTATCTAAATCATTAAATGAATATAAAATTAATCCTATATCATCAATGATTACATCATATATTGAAGATTTAAATAATGGTTATATTCATATGAATCGAGATATTCTAAAAGGAAAAGAAGATGATATTAAATGTATGAAATCATTAAGTACTCTTAAAAAAGTATTAAGTATTTTAAGTGTATACCTGAGTCCAATTCTACCATTTTTTTGTGAAAAATTACATAAATCTCTTGGTAATGAAGGAGAATCAATACATTTAAAAAGTATTAATGATATTGAAGTTAATAAATATAATCTTGATGATAATAATCAAGATATTATTATGATTAAAAACTTATTAAATATTATTGATATGATTCGTAAAATTAGAAGTGAAAATAAGATTCAATTAAAGAAACCATTAAAAAATATTCAAATATTTGCTGATGAAGATTGTATTGAATTATTAAAAAAAATAGAAATTTATATATTAACTGAAGGAAATATTTTAGAAATAGAATATAAAAAATGGGAAGCAACAAAATATGAATATAAATATGATATTAATTTAAAAATTGCTGGTAAATTATTTCGTGAAAAAAGAAAAGATTTTGAACTATTTATGAGTCAATTAGAACAATCAAAACTGGAAAAATTATATTATGGAGAAGATATAATTTTTGAATCAAATAAAATTAATAATGAACTTATTAATGTTTATCAAGTTATACCTGATAATGAATCTTCAAATATTAAAGTTAAAGAAGATATTATTAATAAAATAAAAATTAAATTAAATATTGAAATGGATAATAATACTTTTGAATTATTTATTGCAAAAAATATTGCAACGACATTTCAAAGAATGAGAAAAATTGGTAATTTTCATGTTTATGATGATCTAAGATTATTAATGATTAATAACGAATATAGTTATATTATATTAAAACATATGGAATATATTATGAAAACAACTAATGTTCTAATTGAATTAATTAATAATAGATTAGATAACTATGATTTTAATAAAAAATCTGATATAAATGAAATTGAATGTAATATGTATTTAATAAAAAATTGATTTATTAAATAAATTTAATTTATCATATAAATTTATTATTATGAAAAGTTTAATTGGTATTTGTGGATTTCAAGGGTCTGGTAAAGATACATTTGCTCAATATTTAATTGATAATTATGGATTCAAAAAATTAAGTTTTGCAAGTACAGTTAAAGATGTTGCTTCGATTATATTTGGATGGGATAGAGAAATGTTAGAAGGTTATACAAAAGAAGCAAGAGTTCAAAGAGAAAAGGTTGATTCATGGTGGGCTAAAAAATTAGATATTCCTAATTTTACTCCAAGATTTGCTTTACAATTTATTGGAACAGATTTATTTAGAAAACATTTTAATTCTGAAATATGGGTTTCTTGTATAGAAAAACAATTACAAAAATATGATAAAATAATTATAACAGATTGTCGATTTGAAAATGAAATAAATATGATTAAAAATAATGGTGGAATTATAATTAAATTATTTAGAAATAATATATCTGATTTATATTATGAAATTCAAAATGGATTTGAACCTTTAGACTTACATCCAAGTGAATGGAAATGGATTAATAGTAAGGAAGATTATTTAATTGTAAATGATAGTTCAATTAATGAATTAAATAAAAAAATAGATATTTTATATAAAAAATTGATAATTTAATTTTTTTATTTTTTTTTAATATCTTATAAATTAAAATGTCAATAAATAATTCAATTTATCCAAGGAATTTAGTAATGAGTCCGATTGGATGTTTTTATTGTAAATCTGAAAATGAAGTAAAATTATTTTTAATTGATTATCTTTTTGGACTAAAAGCATGTAAAGATCATTATGAAAATGCTGACAATGATTGTAAAATATATATGAATCAGAATAAAATTGTATTATTTCATGATGCATTACATAATCAAACAATTAAAAAATTATTAGATTATTTGGAAAATGAATTTAGTATTATTAGATCTAATGGTAATATTGATAATGGTTGGAAAATTCTTAAATCAAAATATTATTGTTTTTCAAGTATTACAGATTATAGCTCTAATATAACTAATAGTAATAATACAATTCATAATAGTGAATGGTGTATTAAAATTGAAAAAGATAATGAGAATGAATCAATAGTTAAACATATAACTTTATTATCATTATTAGATAATAAATTAGATTATTATAAGGATGAAGAATTTGTAAATATATTAAATAAATCAATTCAAATTTTAGATAATGGAATTTATAAAGAATATTTAAATACAAAATTAAGTAAAAATATAATTATACAAATTTAAGTTAAATTTTAATAATTATTTTTTTATATGTATTTTCTAAACAAACATTAAAAATTGATACTTTAAATATTCTATCATTGTTATCAAATTTAATATATAAATATTGATTTTCTATATTTAATACTACTCCAGTTAAAAAATTTGTATATGAAAATGTAGGATTATAAATTATTCTATCATAAATTTTATAATTTAACATATTATTAAATGATAAAAAGTTTTTTTATAAATATATCTTGAAATATAATATATTTTCAAATACAAATTTTTTTTTCAATATATAATAAAAGAATGACAAAATACATAACATTTAAAGAAAAACTAACTTTTGAACAGAGATTAAATGAATCTATAAATATTAGAAATAGATTTTATGGTAGAATTCCAGTTATTGTTGAAGTAGCATTAAATGCATCAAGAGATTTACCAATTATTGATAAAAGTAAATTTTTAGTTCCAGGAGATTTAACTTTAGGTCAGTTTATTTTTATAATTAGAAGAAGATTAGTATTGCCTTCAGAAAAAGCACTTTTTGTTTTTGTGAATAATAATCTACCTCTAACGTCAGATTTAATGAGAGAAATATATGGAAATTATAGGGATAATGATGGATTTTTATATTTAAATTATACAAGTGAAAATACTTTTGGTTGTAAAAATTATTTCTAAAAAGATTTTATTTAGATAAATTATAAATAGTATTAAGAGCTGAATCTGGAGTAACTGAAATACTATCAATTCCTTCTGTAATTAAGAAATTACAAAATTCAATTGAATCTGAAGGTTGTTGACCACAAAAACCAACTTTAACACCATATTCTTTATAAGATTTAATAGCCATTGATATCATTCTTCTATAACTAATATTTTCATGGTTACTTAAATAAGTAATCTTTTCAGAATCTCTATCAATTCCTAAAGTTAATTGTAATAAATCATTACCTCCAATTGATACACCATCAATATATTTTGAAAAATTATCTGCTTCTATTACATTTGATGGAATTTCACACATAAGATAGATTTTTAATCCATCTACTCCTCTTTTCAAACCAAATTTTTCCATAGTTTTTAATACTAATGCACATTCATCAGGCGTTCTACAGAATGGAATCATAACGACAATGTTATCCATCTTCATAGTATTTCTAGCATAATCAATAGCCATACATTCTAATTCAAAACCTTTTAAATATTCATTTGAATAATACCTAGAAGCACCTCTCCAACCAATCATTGGATTTTCTTCATGAGGTTCATATAAACTACCTCCAATTAAATTTCTATATTCATTAGATTTAAAATCAGATAACCTAACAATAACATCATTTGGATAGAAAGAAGAAGCAATTTTTGCCATACCTCTTGCTAATCTTTTAATGAAATACCATTTACCATCAAGATTATCACCAATAATACTATTAATTTTAGTACGTAATTCATCTGATATTTTATGGGGATAATCACATAATGCTAAAGGATGGATTTTAATATAATTGCTTATAATAAATTCTAATCTAGCCAATCCTACTCCAGAATTAGGTATAATAGAAGTTACGACTTATTTCTTAATATCTATTAATTTAAATTTGCCTTTATTAAATGAAATAAATATATCACTTATACTTCCACATTGACTATTGATTTGATCATCAACGTGCCATAAATTAAATAATAAGTTATCTGGTGATGTACCAGTATCTTTTATAAAATCCTTATGAATTGTAATATGTGGTAACCAATTAATATTATAAGATGATAATGCAAATAAGGATTCAGGACACCCTTTATCTTTTAAAGAATAATGAGTAAATGTTTGTTTGGATGCTGCATTTTTTTCTTGAAATGGTTTTATATTTTCTTCAATTTTTATTTTATTATTAAAATCATCTTTATCGGTAATTTTTGCAAATAATTTTATTAATTCAAAAATTAATTCATTTGTAAATTGTATATATTTTTGATTATTTTGATCATTTATAGAAAAATTTAATGCTGTATGAAGCCCTAATTTTTTATAATATAATCCATTTTCAGGGTTGGTGCCACCATTTTTTAATTGTATATTTTTTAAATGTTTATTAAAATTATCTTTTATAATATTACTTATTTTATCAGTATTTTCATCATTAGTAATAAATTTGTAAAAATCATTATCAGGTATATATAAGGTAAAAATAGTCATATGAGGTGCATTTAAAAATGATTTATTTACCAATAATACTTTTTGATCTATAGTCTTATATCTATCAAATATTTCTTTGCCAAATAAATTATTTGTATTTTTTTGATCTGTATTAACTGGTAAAGAAATAAAAAATAAATTAGAATTACCTGGATAAGGTTTTGTATAACCACTTTGATCTATAACTATCTCATGAAATAAACAAACAGAATTAATATCCAATATTTTTTCGATATCTTTTTTTAATTTATTATATGTTGATAATTCATTTTTTATATTATTATTAATATCTTTTGATATATTAACTAATTTTAGTAAATTATCTCTTAATTGATCATTAATATATATTGGACTTGTCATATATATTAATACATATATAAAAATATTTATATATAATAATTTTTTATTTATATTATATATGGGACAATATTTTAGAGCTATTATTTTAAATGATATTGAAATAAATGGAAAAGAAATTATTAAAATTTTTATGGATCCTTGGAATTACGAATATCCAGCTCAATTAATGGATCATGCATACATAAATAATATTTTTATTAATTCATTTGAATATCATTTAACTAAAGATGGTAAATTTCATAAATCCAGAATTGTATGGGCTGGCGAATATGCAAATAATGAAAAAGGATTAAATAAAAATTTATATGATTTAACAAATGATGATTTTAGTAAATATTATTATAGACCGCCTCTTAGAGGACCAAATTTTGATTCAACCGAATACTATTATATTATTAATCATTCAAAAAAACAATATATTAATAAACAAAAATATAAATTATTACATCCGTTACCAATTTTAGTTGCAGAAGGAAATGAAAAAAGTAGTAGTGATTATTTAGGTAAGAATAAAAAATTAGCAGGTTTTTGGGCAAGAGATATAATTTCTATAGAAAAAGAAATCCCAAATGAATTTATTGAATTTATTTTTGATATTTAATTAAAAATAAATTCAATAAATATATTTTATTCAACAATAATTTAATTTTTAAATTTTTATTAAAAAACTATTATTAATTTTTTAATGACCTTTATTAATATAATATATTAATAAAAATAAAATTTTTAATACCTTAATTTTGGATTTTTAAATTTTTCGAAAAAAATCGGGTCCTCCAGGCAAAAATGGATTTTTGATTTTCCTAGGCTTTTGGACTGTGAAAATTTTCAACACCCTTTGCCTTTTCGGTGCTCCAAAAAGCACATACCATTAATATCATAACTTATTGCAAATTTTTAATATTATATATCTTATTTACTCCTATTTATTTTAAGATCTAAAAAACAAATAAAGAAATATCATAAATAAAATAAAAGAATATAATAAACAGCTTATAATAACCAAATAAAATAAAAAATAAAAATAAAATAATGATTTTTGGAAAAGGAAATTTGATTTTTGGAAAAATAATCTAGTTATTAATATATGCAAGAATATAAATGTTCACTCTGCAATTTATCATTTAAGTCAAATAATAATTTAAAAAAACACCAAAATAAAAAAAATAAATGTAATGTTATTACTGAATACCATTGTATATCTTGTGGTAAATATTTTAAACAAAATAGATCATTATTAAATCATATAGAAAAATGTAATCCACAAGATAATATTATTATTAGTATACCTGATAATTATAAAGCAATTAAATGTATCCTTACCAGTAAAGATACCGAAGATATTAAAATTATATTATTAAAAAAATATAATCTTAATATGACTGATAATGAAATTAAAATTATATTAAATTCATCAATGACATTAGATGGAAAAATATTAAATATTATATCATTTATAAATAAAAATAACATACCAACTATGAATAATAGTACAATTAATTTAGGTACCATAAAAAATTCTAATAATGTTACTAATAATATTCAGATAAATAATTTTGGTACAGAAGACATATCATATTTAGATAATGAATATTTTAAGAATTTGATCATGAATCAGCATATTGAGAAGGGGTATGTACAGTTAATCAAAGATATTTATCTAAATAAAGAACATCCTGAAAATGGTACTATTAAAGTAGAAAATTTAAATAATAAATATGCTCATATTTATAATAATGGCAAATGGGACACAATTTTAAAATATGATTTAAGGGAACAATTACATCAAAAAAATTATACAATATTAAAAATGCATTATAATAAATTAAAAGGATCTATGAGTTATCCAAAAAAAGAAGAAACAAGAGTTTTTTTAGCTAGAGATGATACAGAAGATCCGCATATGATGTATGTTATTGATAAAATTATATTATTATTTTATAATGATATTACTGAAGATGATATTCCTGAAAAATATAAAATAAATAAAAATATAAAATAAATAACTATAAATATTATATTTAGAAAAATAATAATATATATATATAATGTCATATATAGAAATATATAATCCATGGGGTTTTTTTTCAGGTTGTTCTGTTAGACTTTTTAGAATTATAGAATTTTTTAATAATAATAATAAATTACCGGATGTAATTAATTGTAGAAGATGTTTTTTAAGGTATAATAGCACTCAAAATGATATTACTTTTGATTTTTTTAAAGATTATAATAAAATTATAAATGTTAATAATTTTGAATGTATTATTCCAATTGATGATATGTGTTTTTCATTATCATGTTATAAAAGTATACCTTATCAAAATATAAATATATATTTAAAGAAATATTTTGAGCCATCCGAAAATATTATCGAAATATCTAATTATTTCATTACTAAATATAATATTAATCCATACTTTTGTATTGGTATTTATTATAGAGGTACTGATAAATGGATGGAAACACGTATTGATTCTTATGAAAATTTTTATAAAAAATTAAATGAAATATTATTAATTGAAGGTAATAAAAATATTCAAATATTAATTCAAACAGATACAACACAATTTTTAGAATATATGCAAAACAAATGTCAAGATAAAAATATTATAATTATAAATGAAATAAAAACTTCGACTACATCCAATGGTGTTCATAATGAAAATACTAATGAAGAAAATTACTTTGACGCTAAAAAATTATTATCAATTGTTTTAATTTTATCAAAATGCAAATATATTATATGTACTAGTGGAAATGTTTCAAGTTGGATAATGTTTAATAGAGGTAATGCATCTAATGTATATCAGAATTTAAATTTAGAATGGGTATAAATATTTATAAATAAATAATTTTATTTATTTATACATAATTCTTTATTTTATATTGATTTATTATAGGATTTACTTTATCTAAAATTCTGTCATTATAATTAGATTGAACTAATTGAATAATATATAATCTTTTTTTTAATAAATAACTACAAATATTATATTTAGAAAAATAATAATATATATATATATATAATGTCATATACTAAAAAAGATCAAGAAATGTGGAGAGATGAAAATATAGACATATTATTTAAAGAAAATTTACCAAGAATGATTCAAAGAAATGAAATAACAAAAGAAAATATGCAAAACTTTATTGTTCCTTATATTGGTAATGATTTTAGTAAATTAAGTAAAGATATTGATCGAAATATATATTTATTGAAAAATATATTAACTTTTATTACAGTTGAAAAATATGATATTAGTTTTATTCGTGATTTTGTAAAAACAAATTTAATATTACAAGTAAATTTATTAGAAAAGTTAATAAGGGATGATCATTTAGAATATGAACCAAGAGATTTTATTCCAAAAATAGATGATAATATAATATTTGAAATATTATTTGTTAGACATGGAATAGGTTGTAATAATGTTACTTCATATGAAATTAAAACTCAAAATTCATATTTTGATCCTGAATTAACAACAAGAGGTATTGAAAGATCAATTGAGTTATATTCTAAATTATCTGAAAAAATAAATACTTTTTTTAAATCATCACCATATTCGATAATTGCATCATCTTTAATGAGAACTCAAGAAACAGCATATTTTATGCTTGCTAAACATGTTAAAAAACCAATTAATATTTCACCACATATTGCTGAACGAGGACAAAGTTATTCTAATTATCAATTACCTAAAAAAGAACAACAAAAAATTTTTAATAATATAGATCCGGATATTGTAAAATATTTAAACTTGGGTAAAGATGATAGAGATTCTCAAGATATTCGAACAAAATCATATCCAGAAATGTTTTATCATTGGGCGAATACTCATTTAGATTTTTTTGAATTAGGACCCTCACTTGAAGGATCGTCACTAGAAGGATCAGATAATATTTATAGAGCAGTTGTTTTTACACATGGTGGATATTTTGATAATGCATTTAAAATTAATCCTGAAAATAATGATATTCTTTATACTACTATTAATAAAAACAATTATAAAAAACCCCCATTTGAATTTTTTAGAGTTAAGCCATTAACTACTGAAGATAAAGAAATTGAATCTAATTGTAGGATTAAATAATAAATTAAATTTTAGAATTAGCTTGTAACTCTTGAGCGTCTTTTAGATGTTACACTTGCAGGTTCAATTATTTTTGGTTTTACTGATGGTTGCTCATCATCAGTAGATTCTTGTGATTCAAGGTCATCATCTTTATATTTTTCAAGTTGACTAGAAATAATTTTAATTTGTTCAATCAGATTATTATTTTCTTTCATTAAAAATTTAATATTATTTTCAAATATATTAAATCTTTCATTAATATAATCAATTTGTTCTTTTTGATGATGATTTAAAATTATATTAACTAAAAAATTTTGTGTAAAATTACCATATGATATATCATATTTAATACAAAATATAAGAGATGTTGTATCTTCAGTTGAATTAATAAGATTACTTGTAATAATTTCATGACTATCATTATATCCAATAAAAGATTTTTCAATAATATCAATAAAATTTTTTATATTATCTGGGAAATTAGTTTGTTTTATTATACCTTGATAATAATGATCACCATTATCGATTTTAATATAATAATCATTATCTTTTTTTATTAATATTGGTTTTGAATTATCATCTTTGTTTAGTGTAGAGTTTATCATAATTATATATTAGATCTTAGAATTATAGTAATAAAATAATAAATCAATTTTTTTATAAATTAAAATTTGCTGTTCCTAAATGTCTATTACATTGAGAACAAAATGGTCTTAAATTTTCAATAGTTGTATCACCGCCGTTCTTATGACTTATTAAATGCCCACATTCAAAATATTGAATTGAAATTTTTTCTTTACAACTAAAGCATTTACCAATTGCATTATCTTTACCAATATATTTATTCCATACAGCATTGCTTAATTTTTTACTAATTTTAGGTTTTTTTTCTCTAATTTTATCAAAAATTACTAATTGATCTTCATCTAATAAATTATCAATCCATTTTATATTTTTAAGAGCAAGTATAAATTGATAATCAAATACATTTTTATCAATTCCATTAAAATATAAATTTTGATTTTCTAATTTATCAAATTTACCTAATGTATCATCATTAATATCACAAATTGTATCATATAAAAATTTTCCATCATCAAATTCTTTTTCATTTGAATCATAAAATAGTTTAATTGAAGTATCATCTATTAAATTTACAAATTCATTTAAATTATATCTATTACCTAATGTAATTGTACTTTTACAAAAAGCTTTAGCAAATTCTTTATCTAATCTTTTTTTAATATATATTTTTATATCTTGAACATAATCATTATCAGTTGTTTGATATTCAATTTCAAAATTACTATTTTTATTTATTGATTTGAAATATTTTTTCATATCAATCATTGAATCAAAAAATATTAATTGTACATTAATAACAAATTCATTTTTACAAAATTTAAGAGATTCAATTCGATGCTGACCATCTAAAATATAATAATTTATTTTTTTATTTTCTTTTTCAATAGAACCTAATATTATATTTCCATGAGTATTATACCATAATTCATTATCATTTGATTCTTTATATATTTCTTCTATTTTATCTTTATTTAGATTTCTTTGAAATTCAGGACTAATAATAAAATGTTTTAATAGACTAGTTAGTAATTTTTGTGAAACTCTATAAACTTTATATTTTAAGTGTTTATCAATAATTTTACAATTATATTCATTAAATATATCAGTCATTTATAATTATAATTACCATAGTACTACTTATAAATTTTTAACTATTTCAATTTTTATAAAAATAATGTTAAAAAAAATCAATTAAAACTTATTTAAAATCTTACAGGATTTTCAATATTAAAAAATTAAATATTTTATTTATTAAGTTGTTTATTAAATTCTTATAAATTTTGAAAGAAATGATTTCAATTGAACGTTTGTGTGTTGTGAGAGATGTTGCAAGATCTGAAATGAATTCTGCACATAATTTGCAAGAAATTACTGATTATAATTCTGTGTATATGAGATGTAAAATTATGAACGAAGATATTAAATTATATCTGTTTCCTGAAATTGACAAAAAGCAAATTGAATTGCATCTTTTTGTTCTTCTTGAGATTGTTTGTGTTGCAAACAAATATGCACAGCTTCGATTAATCGAAGCTAAAGACAAATGGGTGAGGACAAATTGGGCAGTTGAGGAACAACAAGAACCTGGCATTCATGCGAGGCGCGAGTTTGAACATATTAATAATTTTCGAATTCATTTTGGTCAACCTCCTTTGATAGTCAATCCAGAACATCCATCTGCTCCGGCCCCATTCCCGGAGCATGCATCAAATACCACTATGAATGCTAAATTTAAATGCCAATGCGGAATACATAATAAGCTAATTTGATGGGTTTGTAATAATTAATTATATACAATTATTTCTTTATGATTCTAATCAGTTAATTATAATTTTTTTATAACATCAAAATTTTATAATTTTTAATTTATTATTAAAAATTTACATTTTAAAAGTATCATCTTATTATAATATAATATAAAATTATTTTATAAAAAATTCATATAAGGAAAAAAAAATATATAGTATTATATATATATGTATGTTTTTTAAAACTTTAGTAATAATAACATCTTATTTAGTAGTTTTAGGTCAACCAAGCTCATCTTCTAGTTTATCGGGACCAGGAATTTTATCAAATAGTGTAACTAATTCTCAATCTTTAACACCAAGTTTATCTTATTCAAGTACACTATTTGGAACATCAAGTAATACAATATCAATAGCTCCATCTCGTTTAGGTACGTCATCCGGAACATCAAGTGTATCTAAATCAATTACTCCATCATTATCAATAACATCATCTCGTTTAGGTACGTCATCGGGAACATCAAGTGTATCTAAATCAATTACTCCATCATTATCAATAACATCATCTCGTTCAGGTACGTCATCAGGAACATTAAGTGGATCTAAATCAATTACTTCATCATTATCAATAACATCATCTCGTTTAGGTACGTCATCGGGAACATCAAGTGTATCTAAAACAATCGCTCCATCTCGTTTAGGTACACCAACAGGTACATCAAGTGTATCTAAAACAATAACACCATCATTATCAATAACATCATCTCGTTCAGGTACGTCATCTGGAACATCAAGTGTATCTAAAACAATAACTCCATCATTATCAATAACATCATCTCGTTCAGGTACGCAATCAGGAACATCAAGTGAATCTAAATCAATCGCTCCATCTCGTTTAGGTACACCAACAGGTACATCAAGTGTATCTAAAACAATAACTCCATCATTATCAATAACATCATCTCGTTCAGGTACTTCATCTGGAACATCAAGTGAATCTAAATCAATCGCTCCATCTCGTTTAGGTACACCAACAGGTACATCAAGTGTATCTAAAACAATAACTCCATCATTATCAATAACATCATCTCGTTCAGGTACGTCATCTGGAACATCAAGTGTATCTAAATCAATCGCTCCATCATTATCAATAACATCATCATTATCAATCATATCATCTCGTTCAGGTACGTCATCCGGAACATCAAGTGTATCTAAAACAATAACTCCATCGTTATCAATAACATCCTCTCGTTCAGGTACGTCATCCGGAACATCAAGTGAATCTAAATCAATCGCTCCATCTCGTTTAGGTACACTAACAGGTACATCAAGTGTATCTAAAACAATAACTCCATCATTATCAATCATATCATCTCGTTCAGGTACGTCATCAGGAACATCAAGTGTATCTAAAACAATAACTCCATCGTTATCAATAACATCATCTCGTCTAGGTACCTTAACAGGAACATCAAGTAATACAATATCAATCGCTCCATCTCGTTTAGGTACACCAACAGGTACATCAAGTGTATCTAAAACAATAACACCATCATTATCAATCGCTCCATCTCGTTTAGGTACTCCAACAGGTACATCAAGTGTATCTAAAACAATAACTCCATCATTATCAATAACATCATCTCGTTCAGGTACTTCATCTGGAACATCAAGTGAATCTAAATCAATCGCTCCATCTCGTTTAGGTACACCAACAGGTACATCAAGTGTATCTAAAACAATAACTCCATCATTATCAATAACATCCTCTCGTTCAGGTACGTCATCTGGAACATCAAGTGTATCTAAATCAATCGCTCCATCATTATCAATAACATCATCTCGTTCAGGTACGTCATCTGGAACATCAAGTGTATCTAAATCAATCGCTCCATCATTATCAATAACATCATCTCGTTCAGGTACGCAATCAGGAACATTAAGTTTATCTAAATCAATTATTCCCTCATTATCGATAACATCATCTCATTCAGGTACGTCATCCGGAACATCAAGTAATACAATATCAATAACATCATCTCGTTTAGGTACATCATCTGGAACATCAAGTGTATCTAAATCAATCGCTCCATCATTATCAGTAACATCAAGTGGATCTAAATCAATTACTCCCTCGTTATCAATAACATCATCTCGTTTAGGTACACCAACTGGAACATCAAGTAATACAATATCAATCGCTCCATCTATTTCCATATCTTTATCTCATTCAGGTACGTCATCTGGAACATCAAGTGTATCTAAATCAATCGTCCCATCATTATCAATAACATCATCTCATTCTGGTACATCATCAGGAACATCAAGTGTATCTAAATCAATTACTCCCTCGTTATCAATAACATCATCTAGTTTAGGTACACCAACTAGAACATCAAGTGGATCTATATCAATAACATCATCTCATTCAGATACATCATCTGGAACATTAAGTGGATCTAAATCAATTACTCCCTCGTTATCAATAACATCATCTCGTTTAGGTACACCAACAGGAACATCAAGTGGATCTAAATCAATAAGTTCATTATTATCAATAACATCATCTCATTCAGATACGTCATCCGGAACATTAAGTGTATCTAAATCAATTACTCCCTCGTTATCAATAACATCATCTCGTTTAGGTACACCAACTGGAACATCAAGTAATACAATATCAATCGCTCCATCTATTTCCATATCCGTATCTCATTCAGGTACATCATCAGGTACATCAAGTGGATCTAAATCAATTACTCCCTCGTTATCAATGACATCATCTCGTTTAGGTACACCAACTGGAACATCAAGTAATACAATATCAATCGCTCCATCTATATCCGTATCTCATTCAGGTACATCAAGTGGATCTAAATCAATAACATCATCTCGTTTAGGTACACCAACTGGAACATCAAGTAATACAATAGCTCCATCTATTTCCATATCCATATCTCATTCAGGTACATCATCAGTTACATCAAGTGGATCTAAAACAATTACTCCCTCGTTATCAATAACATCATCTCGTTTAGGTACACCAACTGGAACATCAAGTAATACAATATCAATAGCTCCATCTATTTCCATATCCGTATCTCATTCAGGTACATCATCAGTTACATCAAGTGGATCTAAAACAATTACTCCCTCGTTATCAATAACATCATCTCGTTTAGGTACACCAACTGGAACATCAAGTAATACAATATCAATAGCTCCATCTATATCCGTATCTCATTCAGGTACATCATCCGGAACATTAAGTGGATCTAAATCAATTACTCCATCACTATCAATAACATCATCTCGTTTAGGTACACCAACTGGAACATCAAGTAATACAATATCAATCGCTCCATCTATATCCGTATCTCATTCAGGTACATCATCAGGTACATCAAGTGGATCTAAATCAATTACTTCCTCGTTATCAATGACATCATCTCGTTTAGGTACACCAACTGGAACATCAAGTAATACAATATCAATAGCTCCATCTATATCCGTATCTCATTCAGGTATATCATCCGGAACATTAAGTGGATCTAAATCAATTACTCCATCACTATCAATAACATCATCTCGTTTAGGTACACCAACTGGAACATTAAGTAATACAATATCAATCGCCCCATCTATTTCCATCTCCGTATCTCATTCAGGTACATCATCCGGAACATCAAGTAGATCTAAATCAATTACTCCCTCGTTATCAATGACATCATCTCGTTTAGGTACACCAACTGGAACATCAAGTAATACAATATCAATAGCTCCATCTATTTCCATATCCGTATCTCATTCAGGTACATCATCCGGAACATTAAGTGGATCTAAATCAATTACTCCATCACTATCAATAACATCATCTCGTTTAGGTACACCAACTGGAACATCAAGTAATACAATATCAATAGCTCCATCTATATCCGTATCTCATTCAGGTACATCATCCGGAACATCAAGTGGATCTAAATCAATAACTCCATCATTATCAATAACATCATCTCGTTTAGGTACACCAACCGGAACATCAAGTAATACAATATCAATAGCTCCATCTATATCCGTATCTCATTCAGGTACATCATCCGGAACATCAAGTGGATCTAAATCAATAACTCCATCATTATCAATAACATCATCTTATTCAGGTACGTCATCCGGAACATCAAGTGTATCTAAATCAATAACTCCATCATTATCAGTAACATCATCTCGTTTAGGTACATCATCCGGAACATTAAGTGGATCTAAATCAATAACTCCATCATTATCAATAACATCATCTCATTCAGGTACGTTATCTGGAACATTAAGTGGATCTAAATCAATAACTCCATCATTATCAATAACATCATCTCGTTTTGGTACACCAACTGGAACATCAAGTAATACAATATCAATAGCTCCATCTATTTCTATATCCGTATCTCATTCAGGTACATCATCAGGTACATCAAGTGTATCTAAATCAATAACTCCATCATTATCAGTAACATCATCTCGTTTAGTTACACCAACTGGAACATCAAGTAATACAATATCAATAGCTCCATCCATTTCCATATCTATATCTCATTCAGGTACATCATCAGGAACATCAAGTGCATCTAAATCAATAACTCCATCATTATCAATAACATCATCTCATTCAGGTACGTTATCCGGAACATTAAGTGGATCTAAATCAATAACTCCATCATTATCAATAACATCATCTCGTTTAGGAACATCAAGTAATACAATATCAATAGCTCCATCCATTTCCATATCTATATCTCATTCAGGTACATCATCAGGAACATCAAGTGTATCTAAATCAATAACTCCATCATTATCAATAACATCATCTCATTCAGATACATCATCCGGAACATTAAGTGGATCTAAATCAATAATTCCATCATTATCAATAACATCATCTCGTTTAGGTACATCAACTGGAACATCAAGTAATACAATATCAATAGCTCCATCCATTTCCATATCTATATCTCATTCAGGTACATCATCAAAAACAACAAGTGAATCTAAATCAATAACTCCATCATTATCAATAACATCATCTCATTCAGGTACGTCATCCGGAACATTAAGTGGATCTAAATCAATAATTCCATCATTATCAATAACATCATCTCGTTTAGGTACATCAACTGGAACATCAAGTAATACAATATCAATAGCTCCATCCATTTCCATATCTATATCTCATTCAGGTACATCATCCGGAACATCAAGTGGATCTAAATCAATAACTCCATCATTATCAATAACATCATCTCATTCAGGTACGTCATCCGGAACATCAAGTAATACAATATCAATAGCTCCATCTATTTCCATATCTACATCACGTTCAGATACACCATCTGGAACATCAAGTAATACAATATCTATTTCCATATCTGCATCACAATCAGGTACGTCATCCGGAACATCAAGTGGATCTAAATCAATAACTCCATCATTATCAATAACATCATCTCATTCAGGTACGTCATCCGGAACATCAAGTAATACAATATCAATAGCTCCATCTATTTCCATATCTACATCACGTTCAGATACACCATCTGGAACATCAAGTAATACAATATCAATAGCTCCATCTATTTCCATATCTACATCACGTTCAGATACACCATCTGGAACATCAAGTAATACAATATCTATTTCCATATCTGCATCACAATCAGGTACGTCATCCGGAACATCAAGTGGATCTAAATCAATAACTCCATCATTATCAATAACATC